>RCUP01000101.1_pt1 | contig 91714 bp, 123 predicted proteins | sample 2166341 | NCBI WGS metagenome assembly RCUP01 (sample SAMN09932325, study PRJNA488358) | compost metagenome | isolation source: compost soil in succinonitrile-enriched | place: Germany: Experimental Botanical Garden | reverse complement strand
GGTCGGACGCTGCCGAGGCTCTGGCGACCGGAGAGCCGCAGGTCACATGGACCAGATCGGCTTGTCCCCGTCGCTGGCGTCGGCATCCGGTGCCGGAAGTGCGGGAAGATCATCATCGGCTTCGAGGAGATCGTCTGCCTGATCCTCGAGCTTGAGGAAATCCTCCAGAGCAGGCAAGGCATCGAACTTGTAGGACCCGACGAGATTGACGGAGCATGGCTCCTCCTCTGAATCCTCGTAGGCCTTCTTGATCACGTCGGTGAACCTGTTCGGCGGTGTCTCGCCGCCGATTCCCGCCTCGTAGACCTCGAACGTGTCGCTGTCGAGATCGACTGCGTAGACCCATTCGCAATCCCATCCGCCGGCGTAGGAAAGCATGTCGATGGTCGGTATGCGGACTTCGGATTCGGCGACGTCGTAGAAGCTGTTGGCTCCTCCGCCAGCGACAAGATCGAAAATTCTGGCGCCTGTGTCTCGATGAAGGGTCGGGAGGTTTTCCTTGAGCTTCTTGGACTGCTCCATGTCGATCCATTCCTGGCCGCGCGGTATGCCTGCGAAGGTCTCGTAGAGAGCCTCCACATCATCCTTGCCTGCGAAATAGAGCTTGTCGACGTTGCGGCGCAAGGCTTCGACATCTCCTTCTGCCAGAAACTTAAGGATGATCGCGCCCTGTCCCGACGGGTAGCCGTCCCACTGGCCGTACTGCGCCAGCTTGAATTCACCGTCCTTGACGATCGTGATGAGGTGTCTCGTGCCCATGCTGAGGATTCCTGCCTTTTGAATTGCCTGAAACGATTGTCGTTCCAGGCAATGAAAGTCAGAAGCCGCTCAGGCGACGAGGCGCAGGGTGCGCTTTCTCGGACGGGGCGGCGCGGGCTCGGACGGCGAAGAGCCGCGTGCCGCAGTCTTCATCATGAGTTCCAGGAAAGACAGGGCGATATGTGCGACGAACACGGCAAGGCCGACGCCCACGATCACGCCTGTGATGGAGACCACCCACAGCACTGTGACGCTAGCCTCGCCGCGATCCACGAATTCCGAAAGACGCATCGAAAACAGCGCAATCCCGGCTCCGGTGAACATGAGGAACAAAAGCACGCTGGTCGTGAAAATCATCGCCTGCAGGCCGCCTGAATTGTCTTGCTTCACTTCCATATAATATCCTTTTCTAAGATTGTTCTATTCGGGGCGAATTCCGACCCAGGCCTGATTGTTGTCGTAGTCGATGGTCACCGCGTAGGAGATGCTGGTCTTGCCATCGAGTTTGAAGTGGTAGTCATGGATGTCGCCATGCTTGCTCTTCTCGGTGCCGACCTCGTATCCCTGCGTCGACATCTGCCGGATGAACTTCTCGGCCTCGGAAGGGGCGACGCTGATCTGGATCGTGTTTTTCATAGTCGGAATCTTACTCATCTTCCTCACCAATCGACGTAGAATTCAACTCGGTCTTCGGAAACGCCCTCGGCATTGAGTTCATCCCGAAGAATGCGAAGGAACCTGAGGACGTAGTCCGGAAGATCCTCCGAAAGCCGCGCTTCCGAGAGATCGATGGTATTCCCTGCGCCGCGCTGCAGGTCATCGAAATCATTGTCCGTGAGCCAGTGCCAGACGTTCTGGTAGGGAATGGCGTCGCTGAGTTCTTTGACCTCGAGCTCCAGCGCGTTCATTTTCGTGAACTGCTTGTTGTACCAGGCATTGTGGTCAATGCCGCGGTCGCGACAGAACTGCTTCTGCTGCTTGTGGATCTGAGCCATGTCATGAAACTTGAATCCATGCTTGGCTTCGAGCTGGCGGACGTAATCATGAAAATCGATCAGGCCAGTCTTCTTGTGGATCGGGAGCATCTTACATTCCCAACTGATTTGCAGGAGCCTTCTGGAAGGTTCCAGGGATATTGTCGATGACAGGCCTCTTGGTGCCCGCGGGGCCGTAGACCTCCTCCATCTCGTCGAAGATGAAGTCCCATGTGGCCTTGTGCGCCCTGGCCTTCTCGCACATCTTCCAGACGCGCGTGCCCTCCTCGAAGGGATTGTGCACGTACTTGTAGGCGGCATCCTTCGCGGCTGCGAGGTCGGCCTTGTATGCGGCGCTGCTCTTCTTGCCCGGCATCGCGGATCTCCAGTTTCGTTCCGCGAACCTATCATCGAATTCTTCAATGTCAACGAGTCCTGGCGGGTTTACGCATTCGAATCCTTCGGCAAACATTGATGTCGGAAGGATTCAAGATGACATCTTCGAAATCGGTCATATCCCTGTTCTCAGGTGGCATGGGCATGGACATCGGACTGCAGCAGGCAGGGCTGGATGTCCGCGTCAGCCAGGACTTCGACAGGCACTGCGTTGCGACGATGAAGGCGAACTGCGCCCATGCGGTCGTTGCCGGAGACATCAAGGCGCTGTTCTCGCAGGATCCGGACGGAGGATTCCTGCTGGATCCCGCCGGCCTTCAGCCGGGCGATGGCTTCGCGGTCGTCGGCGGCCCGCCATGTCAGAGCTTCTCGAATGCGGGCAAGCGTCTCGGGCTGCAGGATGTCCGCGGCACGCTTTTCGAGGAATTCCTGAAGGCGATCAAGGTCGCCCGGCCTCGCTTCTTCGTCATGGAGAACGTCGCTGCCATGGGGTCGAAATCGATGCCGGGCGTGCTCGACATGATCCTCGGGCTGTTCGCCGACATCGGATATTCCACGATCCACGGCATCCTCGACGCTTCCGACTTCGGAGCGCCGCAGAAGCGCAAGCGGCTGATCATCATCGGTTCGCGCGACGGTGAAGCGATATCCATGCCGGATCCAACGCATTCGGCCGACGGGAGGCTGTCCGGCCTTCTTCCGAAGATGACGGTGCGCGAGGCCATCGGAGACCTGCTGGGCGACGAGGGGCCGGGACTGAAGTTCCCACAGCGCACGCTGCGCTTCATCACCCATGTCCCGCCCGGCGGCAACTGGCGCGCCCTGCCCGCGGACATGCAGCGTGAGGCGCTCGGCAACGCGTTCGAGTCCGGCGGCGGGAAGACGGGCTTCATGCGGCGGCTGCCATGGGACGGCCAGTCTCCGACACTCGTGACCTCGCCCGTCGGCAGAATGAGCCTGCTTGCGCATCCGTCCGAGGACCGGCCGCTGTCACTGAGCGAGTACGCCCGCATCCAGGGCTTCCCCGACGACTGGAACTTCCAGGGGCCGACGGGCGCGCGCTACAGGCAGATCGGCAACGCCGTGGCCATACCGCTTGCTCGCGCGATCGGACGGCATCTGCAGTGGATCGCGACGCAAGGCGATCAACTTGAGGAAGCGGCCTGATCAGTTCGGGCGCGCCTCAGGCGGAGTATTCATCCTCCGAGGCCGTTATGGTGAGTGGATCGTCGCTGCCGTTGTTGAAATGAGACCCGTTCAGCGTGAGCCAGATCTGCTCCGCGCGCTTCGGGCCGACGCCGCTGATCTCCTTCAGCTCGGCGACGGTCGCCTGCGCCACCTTCGCGATCGATCCGAAACGCTTGAGGAGCATCCTCGCAGTGCCTTCCGACACGCCGGGTATGCCCTCGAGGACAAAGGAGGCGGCGAGCCGTGGCTCCTTCGGGCCGAGGCCCCGCAGTGCGAGCTCGTAGCCCAGCCCGTAGATCGAGTGCCGGGCGAGCTTAACGACCATGTCGGCGCTGTGGGTTGGCGACAGCGTCGGGATGATCGACGTCCCCTGTATCGCGGAGATGAAGGACAGCGTGCCCGTGATGGCGTTGAGCTGCATGCTCGTCTGCTGGTAGATGTTGCCTTCGAGAAGAAGCACGCCTGGGAGTTCCGAGTTCGCCATCCGCTCCGTCTGGTAGAAAACCCTCTTGTCCTCGTCGACCACTGAGCGCACGAGGTCGGCCGCCGTCTTTCGCTCTATGATCAGCTTGCCGGGAATGACGAAATCCCCCGTTTCGAGCGCGACGATCTCGATCTTGAGATTGTCGACGCTCTCGAAGAAGGCGATCATCTCCCGCGGCTCGCGGTGGTCGACCAGCAGGAGCGTCTCTTCGGGGAGAGGATCCTTCCAGCGGTTCGGATCGAGGGAAAGGGTGTGTTCGGCGGTCCATTCGTCCGGGCGGCTCGATGCGTAGTCGAAGTAGTTCCAGCTCCCGCCGCCTTTAGCGCCAGCCGCGGTGCTGCCTGGCTTCCGGCCACGCTTGGGCGCAGGCATCAGCCTCACGGTCCGGAGAAGCGCCTCGAAGTTCCAGGGATCGCACCCTGCAAGCGTGGCAATGAGATCCATCACGTAGTCGGCGCTCATGTCGCCGGGATCGCCCTCGAACTTGACCGAGGTTCGGCCCTTCGACCCCTGCAGGTAGACCTTTCCTTCGGACGGGAGGCCGTTCACGTAGATCCGCGAGTAGTTGCCGTTCGGTGCGTCCCAGATGTTCAGCTTGATCTGCATGCGAATCCCCAAGCGTTCCAGATGATGGCGACGAGACTATCCGGATCTGCTTCGAAAGCAAGAAGGAGGCGCTTCGCGCGCGGACGTTCGGGAAGTGTCTCCGCACGCAATAGGCTGAGCGAAGACCACTGTCATCGAGACTATTGTTGACAATGACGGGCGCGGCACGCATATTCGAGTCCTTAAACAGAGGAAATGCAATGCCGAACCCCGACTCTCCGATCAAGGTATCCATCAGGGAAGTCGTCGGCGGCTCGATCTGGTTGGCCGAAGACGACGGACAGAAGGTGTTTTCCGCCATCGCCGATCCGCTTCGCGCCGGAGAACGCGTCGCTGTGTCCTTCGCCGGCCGAGAACATGTGATCACCGCCTTCCTCAACGTGGCGATCGGCCAGTTGTATGCCGGATCGATCCCATGGCACGAGCTCGAAGCCCGACTGACGTTCGAGGATGTTTCGGAGGACGACCGCGGCAAGATCAACATGGTCGCCCTGAATGCGAAGCGCTTCTTCCAGCAGCGTAGCCAGTCCAAGAGCCTTTAGCTGCCACGGCTAGTGCAGCCGCCTTCGGGCGAGTTCATTCCGCGTATCCTTGGTCAGATCGACAATGTATCGAAGGACACCGAGCGGCGAGTCCTTCATCTTGTTGTCCCAGAAATGGGGATCTCCGCCCGGGTGACCGGGAGAAGATCGATCTCATCGTGGCAAACGCCAAGCGGTTCTTCACGGAGCTGGCTGCGAAGGCCGTTGGCCCTCAATGATATCGATCTGGCCCCGCCATGTACTCCCCCCTGAGTGCTGAAAGCATGGCTGTGGCAGCCATGTACTCCATCTCGATTGTCCTCACGCACTCCCAGTATGGGCAGTCGGTGAAGCTGTTCATGTTCGCCGCTGTCTCTTCGTAGGTGACGGCCACATATGTCTCATAGCTGATCCCCGACACGGCGACCACGAATTCGGTCAGCGGGGCGATCTGCAGGAATGACTCGAGTGGCATCATAGCGCCAATCCTGTCTGCAACATCGAAATGAGGTATACTAAGGATTCCGCTGTATGCATCTCGGTCGCGCTCCGCTCTCGTGCGTTCGTCGGCCCCGTTCGCCTCGTGCAGGCCCACCGCCACCATGTATCGCCGCCTGCAATCGCGGACAAGGCGATGATCCTCGGCAGTCGTAACCGGAATTCCTTCGGATGGCGGCATGTGCCGGATCCCGCCGCCTCGCCGCCTGACTAAGTTCCTCCAGTAGTCTGCATCACGGAAATCATCAATCATCCCGACCTCCGGCCTGCGAAGCTTCGTATGCGAGGAGGTCGGGATCGCGATCTGCGTAGATGATCTCCGAGGCCACGAAGTACTCCATCTCCACATAACGGATGTAGTCAGCGAGGGCGCAGTCGGGTGTGTTCTTGCCGACAATGACATCCTCATAGATCACGGCCACATAGGTATCGTAGCTGAGGCCTGTGGCGGCAACCACGAAGTCCCCCATCGACTCGTTCACAAGGACGGAACCAGGTAGATCCATGCCATCGAACTGTTCGACTTCGGGGAATTCGAGGATGTCAGAGAATGTACCCTGATCTCGCATCGCTCTTTCCTGAGCCTTTCGGCTTTCCGGTTCCACATGGCCAGCCGCCAAGAGGTATCGGCGGCTGGCATCCCTGACGAGGAACCGCTCTTCGTCGGTCGGAACCGGGATGTCCTGATCCGGCGGGACGAACCGGACGACCCCAAGTTCGGATTTCAGGAAAAGGTTCTTCCAGTATTCGGCATCGCGTAGGACTTCGGTCATGCGGTGGTTCCTTTCAGTGCAGTTGACCTGCCTCTGATCGGGCATTGCAGATCCGTTGTCAATCCATGAAACATGAGTGATTTCAGAGGGTTGATTGCCGTATCGTTCGCCTGCTTTCCTAATGTTTCCGGATGTTTCCTCTGGTTGCCGAAAATATTTTTGGAAAACCTAGCAGTCCGTCCATTCCCGCCTCGGGCCGACGTCAACATGGACGATGCCGTTGCAGTAGCGGCCGATGCCGCCGATGCCGGGAGCGGTGCGGGCGATGGCGACCACGGTCGAATCCCTGACGCCCGGAACCCGGATGTCCGCTGCGAGGCAGTGACGGTGCATCGAGCCTCGCCTTCCATGCTTGCGGTGCCCCGATGTCAGCACAGGCCGGACACCCGTGCGCTCGCGGATGTGGCCGAGAACCTTCAGAAGGCGCGGCGGAAGGCACGCATCGGTGACCGCAGAGGTCTGTGCGCTGTAGTAGTAGGTCCTGCCCTTGGGGAACTCGATGTCCGCCGTGTGGCTCTTGCGCATTGGAGTGTGGGAGCTGACGCATCCGCTCAGTGTGACGGCAGCAAGGGCTGCGCACGCGATCTTTCTCATGATGATTCCTTTGTGAAGGATTCCCACATGGGCAGGAATTCGTTGTGCAGTGCATCAATGCTAGCCGGAGAGATGTGGCCTGAATGTGTCCTTGGGTCGGACGGGAGATGAAGGATCCGGTGTCGTGTCTTGCAGAACGTCCGATGATCATCGGGAAAACAAGGGAAGAACGATGCCGAACCACTCTCTGAGATCCGATTTCAACGCAGAAAGCCTGAGGGGCGAGGCCACCCGGCTCCCCGCACTCCAGCGCCGCTACGCCCTCGCGGTCGCCCGCCTCTACGATGGCGAGGACATCGAGGCAGTGGCGAAATCCAGCAACGTACAGCCACATACCGTCCGTCGATGGATGCATGTCTTCAACGAGGATGGGATTGCAGGTTTCGCCAACGCGGTCATGGGCGGAACCTACGACCTGAGAAGCGACTTCGACGCCCAGTCGGTTCGGGCGCTCGCCACGAGGGCCTACGCTCCGGCGGTCAAGGCCCGTCTTTTCGCGATCGCCCAGATGTACGAAGGGGTGCCGACACGGGAGATAGCGCGGCTGGCCGGCGTGTCCGAAGGCAGGCTCTCCGAATGGCGGCAGAACTTCAACACGTCGAAGATCGTCGCCCAGGGAGAGGTGGAGAATCGCCAGCTTCAGGCGAATGCCAAAGTGCGCAGCAACTACTGGACCGCGGACAAGGTGGCGGCAAGCATTCAGGCCGCCTGGAACGACGAGCATCGCCGCAAGCTCGAGGTTGTCAAGCTGTCCCTCGAGGGCAAGTCGGTGGATGCGATCGTCAAGCAGACAGGGAGCACACGCGCCGACGTCGTCACCTGGATCAGGGTGTTCGAGGCCGGCGGACCGAAGGCGCTGCTGCCTTCCGATGCGGCTAGAAAGCCTGCTCGGGCAACGCGGACGAAAGCGGCCGAGGGCGCAGTATCCGAAGTCACGCAAGGTGATATCAACTCCCGTCGCAACCCAACGGTTTCAAAGCCTGGCCCTGCGCCCATGGATCTTGAAGCCGTCAAGCCACTGCCAGTGGAGGGCAAGAAGGCAATTCCATCGGGCGAGCCGACCAGTGACCGCTCTCTGACGGAGGCGACGGACAAGGTCGTTGAATTCTTCGCGACACTTGCCAGGGAAACAGCGGCGCCCGCCAATGCGACCAATGCTGTTTCGAAGACGAGCGGCTCAGTTCCCGCCTCTCAAGCTGCCGACAAGGCTCAGAAGAACAGGTCAGGACGCGTGGTGAAGCCAGTCGAGGCGACTGAAGAGGTCGTCAAGCGGGGCCGCGGCCGTCCTCGAAAGGATGGGCAGCCTAATAAGTCCACCGCGCTGCTCATGAAGTTGGCTGCTGGGATCAAGAAGACGGTGAAACGCATCGCAAATGACACCGGCCGCCCCGCGGTCGGCAAGACCGCGAATGTCACACGGGGTCGCATGGAAATTCCGTTCACGACATGGCACATAAACCACTTCCTTAAAGAGGCGCTTGGAGATGAACACGCGCGCAGGCTCCGGTGCATGCTTTTGCTCAAGGAGGGAGGAAGTATCGCCGAAGCGGCGAAGAAGTTCGGCACCCGGTCGACTGAGATCGCGGAATGGCGGGACGCGTTCGTGAAGAAAGGACCGGGCGCGCTACTGTCTGAGGAGGCACTCGAACCATATCGTGTGGCTCTCACAGTCATGCAATACCGCGCTCTCAAGGAAATCAGGTCAGATACTAGAGACGATCGGTCCAGAGCGGCAGCGGCGTTGCTCATGCTCAATGACAAACACTATCCGCCTTTTGTGGCAGAAAGCGTAGGAGCCAGCGTCAAGGATCTTCGCGGCTGGGTTGGCAACGTTGAAACACTTGCTGGCCCGAGATCTGTCAAGGACATCTGGAAGCAGAAGCTATCTTCGGCCCGCCCAGAAGATCACGCGTCAACGCCACCGAGACGGATGAGTGAGTTTCAGCACTCAGTCATGCGGATCGTTCGAGAAGCATGCGATGGTGGATACGACGAGCCCGATGTTACCAAAGTGGCGCGCAAATACGGGGTTTCACCACAACGCCTTTCGCAATGGCTACAGACACTCGATCAACATGGTGTCGAGGGACTTCTAGCAGAAACTGCGGCGGTACAGGTGCGCATGCCCGATACATCTTCATCTGAAGAACTCCGGAAGCTTGCTTCAACCCTTCCCCACACGACGGCGACGGAACTGTTGGCGCTCGCCTACCTCTACGATGGAGCGAGTATCGCCATGGCCGCGCGGATCACCAAGATGTCGAAGGAGGATCTGACCGAGCTCGTTCTGGACTTCAACATGCTTGGCCTCGAGGCGCTCGGGTTCACCGACGAGCAGCCGAGGGTGCTTGCTGGCAGAATGTGAGCCTTCGGATCCCACAGCAAAAGAAAGCCTGGAGTGCTCCAACACGGCGGGCTTTCTTTCTTCCGTCGCTCGGTACAAGGTCGCGGCGTGAGGGATTCACCTCGAAGTCATGCTGGCTGTTCAATGCCGGACACTCGGGCCGTTGTAGGGGATGTAGCCTTCCGGCCAGACAACGTCATCGATGGTCGCGTCGGTGTAGATCATTCCGTCGACCACCGCTTCGCTGAAATCGCAGCCTGTGAGATTGCAGCCCGTGAGATCGTAGCCGCTCAGATCGTGCGGCCCCCATGCCGCGCCGGAAAAGTTGTTGTGGGTAAGATCCTTGGCGGGATCGAGGCCAGCGATTTCGAGGAGCGCGACCATGTCGGCCTCGTCGGGCGCCGTCAGAATATCGGTCAGCGTCTCGGCCATCTCGCCCGATACACTTATCGGGATCCTCAATGTGACCGCTTCGCCTCTTTCCGCCGCTTCGGCCAGTCTTTCGGCCTCGTCGGCCGGAAGGTTCACGGTGAATTTCACCATTTCATCATCGCGATTGGCCATGCTCTCTCCTGGTTGCCGGAGGACAATATGGCCCGGCGGAGGGAGTGTCAACAATTGCGCATCAAGCCTGTCTGCGACTGGCGCGGTCGTCCGGCGCGACGGGTTCCGGAGGCGGAGCGCTGCGCATGTACCCGTTCACCACCGATGACGAAGCCAGCATCGCAAGCCCCATGAACACGACGGTGCCCGTCACGTCGGCATGGATGATCCGCGCCACCATCCCGCCAAGGCAGGAGACTGCGGCGACAAGGGACAGCAGGCGCTCCGCCCTTCCTTCCCGGTATCGAACCTGCGCCATCAGGACGGAGCGATCATGCATGTCCCGCGTCCAGAGCCGCTTGTATGGCCAGGAGGACGATGTGATGCGGATCATGACCGCGGTGCCCATGATAAGCAGGAACCCGGTGAGCGTGTCGGGCAGCGACCATCGGCTGACGAGATAGCATCCGGCGATCCCGCCGAGGATGCTGAGGCCGATCTGGATCGTGAACTGCGTCGCGATCGGAGCGTAGCCGAACCGCCTGTAGGAGGCAGCCAGCACGCGTCCGGCCAGAACGACCATGATGGCATCGAGCGTTCTCAGGATCTTCGGCATCGTGTCTCCATCGTTTGCGTCTGCGGTTTAGCATCACACCGCCTCCCGCGGAAGATTGCTCGGGGACCTTTGCGCATGCACGCCACTCCGGCATCATCCATCCAGATCGCATCAGTGCGGAATCAAGGAGCATCGCATGGAACCGTCTTTCACTTTAGGAACACCGGAGGCCGACATTGCCGAAGCTCTCGAGCAGCATGGGTCAGACCGCGCCTTCTGGCAGTTCGTGGAGGATTTCGCGGCGACGGTCGATTTCGACATGTCGGCCTCCCACACGGCGAGGACCGCAAGGCTGGTCTCCGAGTGCGCCCGCCAGTATGCCTATCTCCGCAACGAGCATCCCGAGTATTTCAAGAGGCTCTCGGCCGGGACGGGCGAAAACCTCGCGGTCCTGCTGCATGTCGCCGACATCGCCGTCGTGAGCGGCATGCCCGTGCATCACTTCGCAGGGTCGAACATCTTCGTGGCCGCCTTTGAAGAACGCCGGGAGCACCATGCCAGGATGGCCGAAGAGGAGCTGAAGGCCCGGGAAGCCGCTGAGGCCGCCCGGCTGGCGGACGAAGAACGTGCCGCCGAAGCTCGCAAGGAATTGAAGATCAAGGTTCCGGTGGACGGCTTTACGGTTCCTGTCCGTGAACTCGCGACGCCGGAACTGGAGAAGCTGGCCCAGGACTTCTACGCTCAGTCGAAGGGCAGGCTCGTGAAGGTCTACCGCCACATTCCGGCTGGCGGAGACGACCTCGGATACACGCGGACTTCGAAGGTCTTCCGCAACTACGACGTCGCGCTGGTCGACGAGGGTGGCGAGGAATATGTCGGCGTGACGGCTCCACAGGGACGCGTGGCGGAATCCACCTGGCCTGTCGTGATGATGACCGGCCCCAACAGAGGTTCGAAGGCCTCGATCGCCGCCCCCGACTTCAACGCGGACGGCAGCATCACGGAAAACGACCTCGCCCTTGTCACCCTGCCCGGCTTCATCCTGCCGGAACGGCTGCAGGACGCTGAACTGGTGGAACTCGTGCGCCTCGACATGCAAGACTATTCGGAACGTCCGATCGACGTGACGGCGGCTTCCGTCTATTTTGCGGGCACCGACGACCAGGACTACATCAGCTTCGATCCTCCGCTGCCGAGCGTGGTCGATCCGTTCGATGACGAGCTGCGGAATTTCACCTCGATGTACAGGATCGATGACTGGAGCCAGAGCGAAGGCATCAGCGTCATCGACGTCTACCTGGACTTCGAGAGTACCGACGAGCGCGCCGACCAGTACCGCTCCATGTGGACCCACGGCATCAGCTACACGTCACACGGCATCGTGGAGGTGGGCGAAACGCCCGTCCTGCCCTTCATTCCGGAGTTCGTGTCCCGTCGAAAGGCCCGCGAAGCCGAAGATGCGTCCACGCTGAGCCACTGAGGGACATCATATGAACCGCGACGAAATTCTGGCCCGCGCATTCGAGGCCATCACATGGTCTGACGAACGTTCGAACCCGGCATGGGAGACCTCGACAGACTGGATCGGTCGGCATCCTCGGCTTCCGCTACAATGACGTTGCATTCGCTCGCGAGGATTAATGGATGGCTGTGGCCGAAGGTGAAGTCCGCGTCCGAGGGGACTGTCCTCGTCATTGGCGACATGGTGGCGGAGACCATCAGGGACGACAAAGACGGCAAGTTCGTGTCGCTGTCCATCGCCGATGACAGATGGATGCTGTCATGGGGTGGAATGGAGGGCGAAGAGCCAACCATCCGTCTGGGCCTGGCTGACCCTGATCGTGACAGCGGCCAGCGGAGGATGGCCTATTGCACGCTGCCGCCGTCAGGCAGACGCAGCGGACGCCTGTTGGCGGAAGGCGGCGATGTCGGAAGGATGTTTGGCATGTTCGCGCATCTCAGGGCGCTGATGCCCGCCGAGCATCAGAGCGTTCTCGATGGATCACGAAACGACGACAGCCTGACGGACTTCGAACTGGACAGGGTGCTGGAACTCGATGGCGGCATCGCAGGCACGGCGGCAGCGCAGCTTCATCGCATGGCGGAACAGCATGCGGCATCGGTCATATTTCAGTGGGCGGCCGAAAAGTACGACCGCGTCTCCCGGTTTCTGGTGGAGAAGGGTTTCGTCTACGGATCGCGGGCGCTGACCTTCAACGACGGGGAGCGCACCATCTGCGGCGTGGAGACAGACGATGAAGACAAGATGGCGTTCTTCGACAGCCGTTTTCCGCATGAGAGGTCAGGAAACCGCTTCCTCACCTGGATCGACTACAGCTACAACGGGGCGGTCGCAGCCGTCCATTCCTTCGCCATTCCGGAGGGCGTGGAGCTTTCGAACGCAGTCGATCTTCTCAAGTCGTCCGATATCGAGCCGACCCTCACCCACGAATACGCCACGGGACGGACGATTGTCTCTTCCGATGGCGTCGGGATGCGGCATCTGGCGAGCATGGCCCGCGCCATCGACCAGGCCAGTCACCTGGTCGCCCGGTTCGATCCCAAGAACGAGGGAGACGACTATGAATTGATTGCGATGGGATTGCAGGAACCAAGACCTGCGATCGGGCGGTGAAGTTCCTGCCCGATCGTCGCCTGCGCACTGATATCGAACTCGATGCCGGTGCCGGGTTTGGGTTATAGTTGTTTCGCCGTTGGCACAGGGATGGCTTCTCGTGTCAGCGGCGAAATTCATCACGGGCAATCGCCCGCAACAAGAACAATGAAAGGGACGGAGCGGGTGCTTTCGTCTCAAGCCAGGAAATTGCGGGTTTCATGACCAGCCCGTAAAGTCTGGCAGTGAATGGAGAAACGAGTTGGAACACAGGCATATCGAAACAGGCGACATCCTCACCGTCGCCGCCGCTGAATCGGTGATCGAGCGCGGGAAGGATCGCGAATTCATCGCGATGATGCATTCCCTGCACGAGGATCCCTTTTCGCGCGACGCCGACAATGCGCTGACCGCTGCCGAGGGCACGGAAGTATATGGCCGCTCGAATATGGTTCGTGCATGCATTCTGAAATGGAGGAACGCCGTTGCCCCAGAATACCGTTGAAGCCCTGAAACAGATCGACGAACTCCTTGATGCGGCTGCAAAGCTGAACAAGGAGCTTCCTGATGCAGTTCTCGTCGGCGGCACCGCCGTCGCGGTCTATGCCCGGCATCGTCTGTCGACCGATACGGACTACGTCATGAGCGATCTGAGCAGGCGTTTCGACGAGGTATTCGGAAAGATGGAAGCCTCGGAGGACTGGGAGACGGCCCGCCGCACACCTCCCGTCATGATCATGGGCAACTTCCACGGCGTCGAGACGACGCTGCGACAGCTCATCCGCGGCAGGGCGCTCGAGACGGAACAGACGATGACCCCCTCGGGGCCTGTCCTGGTCCCGACGCTCGACGAGATGATCCGGATCAAGTCCTGGCTCGTCCTGACCAGGAACGCATACCGAGACTACCTCGACCTGGCGGCCCTGTCCGAGGTTGCCGGGGTCGAGCGCACGAAGGAAGTCCTCTCGGGGTTCGACGGCTACTATGCCGACGTCGACCGCAAGGGCGTCGTGCGCAACGTATCCCCTGCCCTGCAGCTCGCCCTGCAGCTCTTCGAGCCAAAGCCGCACGACCTTGCCAAGACCGACGAGATGGAGCGCTACAAGGGTGTCGAAGGCGAATGGGCGGATCCCGGAAAGGTTCTGGCGCGCTGCAATGACATCGGGTTCGGCCTCGGCGAATACATATTCATCAATCAGCCGCATCTCGAAAACGACATGGAGAAGGTGAAGAAGGAAAAGGCGCGCAACGCCGATCTTCCGAAGGCCGCCATGCCGGACTACCCGAAGGGCACGCATGAGCCGCACGTCTCCGCCGACGGATCTGTCATCATTGTCAGGACACGTGAGGAGAACGGCGTGGGCGGAAAGGTGGACAATCCTCTGGGTCCGGCCGTGATCGCCCCGGACGGCAACCGCTTCGCGCGCGGCGGCAAATTCCTGTCGGAGACCGAGTGGAGGTCGACCACTGACCCGGCCCCGCAGGTGCAGGAACCCGACTCCGGCGGCAGTTTCAAGAGATAGCGCCGCCCGAACGGCTCGCGATCATCGCGAGCCAATCACGGACTCGCGCAGAAAGCCGTCCTTATGCGGCTGCGGCCTCGAGTTCCTGCCAGACGTCATCCATCCGGCGCTCCGCGATGTAGGCGACGACGCATCCCGACGCCAGCGTCGCGGGGAATGGCCGGAACACAAAGGCCTCACTCCTGCTCGTATCCTTGACGGCGATGAGAGTGGCGTTGCGTTCGGCCATCAAGTCCGAGAGACGGGAAGTCGAGATCCGCTCTGCGCCGACGTCGACCGTGAATACCGCAGAATCATGGGCAGTGGCCGCGAGAGCCAGCAGAACTTTGCCCGCACCGGGATCCTGTGCCGCGCGGACGAGCATTTCCGATGAGTTCGATACAACCGCCTCGATCCTCGCCAGACGCTCGGCGCGCCGTGCGGTGTCGTGGTCATGGAAGTAGGCTGCGATGTGAACGGTTTCGTTGACTTCGCGGATCGCCAGGCAGGCGTTGAACGTCTCGGCGTCGGTTTCAGCATGGACGAGTATCTTCCGGGCCCTTTCGATGGCCGCGCGACGCAGGCATTCGACGCTGTCGAGGCGCTCGGCCCGCACGAAGCGCACGTCGTCTGGCACCCTAACCTTCTCCTGCTTGGCAACAAGCACGATGTCATCGTCGTTGTCGCGTCCCGCCGCCAGTTCCGCGATCATGCGTCGGGTGCGTTCCTCGTGGTATCCAACGATGACGCATGCGCCCTTGAGATCCTGGTAGTCGCCGTGTCCTGACATGATGTTCTGGATCCTTCGAAAAATTGCCGCCGACAGCTTTGCCAGCAGCGTTGAGTAGATGAGGAACGAACAGGGGAAGAGCCACAGGACTGCGATGAGCTTGCCTGCGTCGGTCTTCGGGGAATAATCGCCGAAACCGATCGTCGATGCGACCGTGGCCGTGAAATAGACGAAGGTTATGAAGGAATCGACCAGGGTCGTCTCGTTTGCGAGGACGAGGAGCGTCCATGTTATTCCAAGATAAGCTCCAAGCGACGATGCGAGAACCCACGGCCGAACATGAACGACCGCGGTCATGAAGCGCCGGAACGCCAGCAGCAGGGCGTGCGAAAAGTCCTCCGTCATGCGGCGCCCATGAGTTTGGCGAAGTGCCACAGAAGAATGAGCGCCAGCACGGCCAGATGCCACTTCAGGCCCAGGCACAGCTCCCGGTAGGCTGCCTTGGCCTGCGGGGAAAGAAAGATAGCGCGCAATCCGATCTGCGGCACGGCAGGCGTTCTCTGATAGGTCTGTACCGGATTATACCATCGTGCCGCTCCACGGGAATAAGTGAAGACGTAGCGCCGCAACGAAGACGCCTCCAGCATGAGGCGGCGCTTCGGGTGGTCGATGCACAGGTCACGGCATTCCGTGAGACAGTCAGGCCTTTTCATGTGTCTGGCTCCACTCTAACCCAACCCCCGCGCAGACGGCTGTAGACGAGTCTTTCCCGCCAGGCGCGCTGGATACCTTCCACGGCGCCGTCGATCTGCGGTTCACGGATTGCATGCCGCGCCGCAGTCTCTGCAAGCAGGTGGCTGAACACGCCCGCACATTCCGCCATGAACTGCCGCCTGCCGCTGAAATGGACGGAAGCCCAATAGACCCTGTCGACAAATGGGAGCCACGGCATGTCGTACCGCCTGAAAGCGACAAGCCCCTTGTGACGGTGGACGTGGCGGATCGCCCCGAGCACGACCGTGCTTTCAAAGCCGTGATAAGGCTCGAAGGATTCGCACCATTGGACAAGCCTGTCGTCCACATGAAGCCGCACGACCGCACTCAGATCCGCCATGTCCCTTGCGAGATCGAACGGACGATCCATCAACTCCATGAGAGATTCATCGATCTGTTTCAGACGATCGGGGTCTATGAAAGCCGTCGCCGCGCGGAGCAGGAGAACCTGGGCGACAAGTGACGCTTCATGGAAAGAGCGCCATGCGGGGCCAAGCTGCTTGACGAAGGCGCCCCGCAGGCGCGTGACGTCGTTCTCGTCCGTAGCGCCGCTCGACTGGATCCACGCCATCAGGGGAAGGAGCTGCTGCGGGGACATCCCGATGCCGAGAAACCTGAAGGCAATCCGTCCGAGCCGACCTGCGCCGGGACGCATGGGCGTCCATGGAAGAGGGGCCATGGGCGGAGGCTGAAGTGATCCGGATCTTGCGGCGGCAATGGTCATTTTTGAATCCTTGACGTATTGTGGCGCACAGCAATATTCGCACGGGTATTTTTGTCAAGACCTTAAAGCGAATCCTTCGAGACGCGTCGCTCTTGCCTCTATCCGCGACCGCTAAGAAGTCACGCGACGGCTGGAGCGTGGGTCGCCCGCGGCAGCTTTCCAAGCATGTTTTCCAAGTCATGTATGTCGGCCACAAGCAATCCGTCGACGTGATGCAGCGGGCCTCCGGAGGTCTTCAGCCTGCCGGGAAACGCCGATCCCAGAGAGCAGTCAGGGTAGTCGAGACTGGCATCGAATACCGGATCCGAAACAACGAAGCCGATGATGGCGGTTCTAACCACCAGGGCCCCATGGAGGGGCCGCCCAAATGCCCCGTGCTGAGCCGCCAGCAGATGGCCAAAGAGATGCGTGGGCTTTATGGCTGTGGAAATCTCAGCATGACGATCCCCGCGATCCCACACCTTGAAGGCCCCGTTGCATATGTCGAATTTTTCCTGCACCGCGATCCTTCCGTGGAGACTTCTACCGTTTGTGGTTGACCTGAGGCCCCGACATGCTCATTCCGCTTCGTTGGTTTCGGGTGGTGAAGTCTCGGGGGCCGCCGCCATGCGGGCGGTCAAAAAGCTTGCGAGTTCATCACCCTGCTCGTCCCTGAAGCGTCGGCGCTTCTCGTAGAGGTCATGGAACTCGAGCTTCGCGCGGCTGCGCTGCAGCGTGTAGCCATGCCGGGCCATGAAGTGGAGGAACAGGTCGATCACGTAGATCTGCCCGTCCATCCAGGAGATGTCCCGCGCCCAGCCTTCCTTCTCGTTCCAGCCGGAGACATGGTGCATCGTCTTGAAGATTTCCTTTGCGTCATGGAAATCCCTCATGACTTCAGGGAGATATTTGCCTTCCGAAAGGAACCGCTTCAACGCATGTTCCGCTCGCTCCCGGCGGAAGTCGGCTTCTGTGTTCTCGGTCATTCCTTCGGGCCACCCGCCTTGGTGGGTCTGTGGAACCCCTCGCCGACGACTTCCTCGTGAATCTGGCGCATCGTGGTGAGCGCAGCCTCGAGGCGCTGCGCATGGGTGATGCCGGATCCGGAAAAGAGTTCCTGATCATAGTAGCCCGGCAGCCCCAGGCCGTGGTCGTAGCGGACGGCCATGGACATGAGCAGTTCGTCGGTTGGCTTGACGGGAACCACCACATGCCCTTTGGGAACGAAGATGTCAGCGAACTCGGCACGGGGTCTCAGTCGGAACCCCTTGCTCATTGTTCGATCCTCGTCGTGGAGACCTGTGTCTGGTGCTTGCCCTGCCGGAACTGCGCGGAACCCTCGCAATTCGTGTAGTAGACGGTTCCGTTGCCACCATCCTCGAACCGATAGACGGAACATCCTTCGTGGTCAAACAGCTTGGCTACCGAGATGTTTGGGTTGTTCGTGTTGGACTGTTCGACTGGCGAACGTCCGCAACCGACAAGTGCCAACCCGAATACTGCGAATGCGATAAACTTCTTCATTTCGTTTGCTCCAGATAGGCCTTGGCGGCCGCCAGTTCTTGTTCGTAGCGACCGCGGTCGATGACCACGATCCGCGAGTAGTCGATCATGTAGCTGCAAACCCCGCTCTGCTTGGCGCTCCATTCGTTCCAGAAGGTGCAGAGGCCATCCCAATCCTTGATCCAGTCAGCCGCGTCCTCGTGGTGGTTGTCATCGAGGTAGGAGCGGATCGCATCCTCGATGTCGAAGAAGAATCCATCCTCGGTGCAGCAGTGGACCCAGGCGGGAAGCCGGGCCGGGATCTCGTTCTCGGGCACGTCGTCCCAGGTCAGGCGGTCGCGGACCTTCTCGAGGAGTTCACCCACGCTCCCCGCGTACTCGTCCTCGTGACCGTCAATGGAAACCCAGCCGTCATAGTCCTCGACCACCGTTGCGCGGATGAGACGGCTTGCCACCATCCTGCGCTCGCTCTCCTCGCGGTAAGCCTCGGTCTTCATGTGATCGGCGCGCTCGGCCCACTCCCGGTCACGATAGACCGCGGAGCCGTCGGAGGTGGCCCAGAGGTTCGGCTCCTTGTCGCCCGCATGCTTGACGATGAGCGGCACCGGACCTTTTCCGGCGTGTTCTTCCGAGATGCTCAGGTGGATGCCGCCGATGCGCAGCCGGAGGCCGTTGTGATCCAGTCCTGCGAGCGATGCTTTGGTGTCGCGCGCAAGAGCGTCCCTGACTTCGATGATCGCCTCGGCGATCATGTCGTGGCCGTCGAGAAGCCTGCCGACTTCGGCGAGAGCATCCCTGAGGCGCTCGTTACGGATCGTCAGGGATTCGACCTCGGCCGCCAGCTCTTCGTTCTTCATGGTTCAGTTCCTGTCAGTTGATCTTGTGGTCGAGGCGGCCGGCGGCCTGATATGCCTCCAGCTCGGTGGCGAAGGCCTCCCGGCTGAGAGTTTCGTGGAAGGGGAGATACCAGTGCGACGTGCCCAGTCCCCGGTGGAAGTCCATGATCTCCAGGTAGTCGGGTTCGTCCTCGTCGAACGTGTCGTCGGTGTTCCAGCACACGCCGTGCATGTCCTGAAGATCGCTGCGTTCCTCGGAAGTCAGATCAGAAGGTTCAACCGACATCGTTCAGGCCTTAGCGGCGGCAGCGGCCGCCTCCTCTTCCGCCAGCTCCTTCGGAATGAAGATCCGGATGCGCGGCGCATCACCGGACATCGTCCGCTCGAACGCGTACTTGCGAAGCTCGCCGAAGTCGTAGTCGGGCGCTGCCGAATAGCAGACAGGGCCGTGCGGCTCATCCTCGCGCACGACGACGCCTGCGGCGACTAGCTCGTCGAGGGCCGCCTGCATCTCGGCCGATGGCACGCTCTGCTTCATCTGGTAGCGGATCGACGCTCCCGGCGAGAATGCGAAGGAGGAACCCGCCACGATGCGGGCATTCTCGGAAAGCTCAACAGCGGCACTCATTTCGAATCCTTTGTTCTATCTCCGGCGGACTTATGCTCTCAAGATTCGAGACTGTCCGGACGACCTGTATCAGGCAACACTGCGATGACGTGATGTGTCAATCCTTGCAACGCGAAGGATTGGAAACATTTTTGCCACCCCGCCAGACGGAGCCCGTGGGCGAGAACCTGGAGATTGTCGCCCATCGGTTTGCGCATGGGGGCGAGCGATGTCAGAATCGTCTCGGAACAGGTAGCAGAAGGATTCCGCCGTTGGCAGCACCACTCGATCTATGCGCATTCACCGCATCACAAATCGCCCGCGCGCTCGCCAATGGCGGGTCGGACAGGGTCGTCGCGTCCTCCAGATACAATCCTCAGGGCCATTCGAGCGGGATCGACTACCTTGTCACGTTCGAGGGCGATCCCGCGACATACGACGTCATCGTGAGCTTCCATCACCACTCCATGCAGTTCGTGGCCCACACCTATCCAAGAAGGAAGTGACGAAATCAGTCCGAGGTCCGGCTGGAGGTGGCGTTCCATCCAGCGGCCTGTTCGGGCTTCATGCCGAGCATCGTTTCTCCGATCAGGCGGTCCATGTATTTCGGATTGAGGTAGTTGCAGTCCTGAAGCGCCCACGAAAAGGCGTTCTCGATGAGACGGTGCTGGAACTTCCTCTGCGATGAGGAGAGGGAGCGAAGGGCCGTGCGAAGCTCGTGCAAGGTCAGCGGCTTGCTCTTCTCAGGAAAGAGCAACTTGAACGCCACCATGGGGATCTCGTCTCCGAAGAGGGCCTCGATCTCCTCGATCGTGATTTGGTCGCCATGGACATCATCCGCCATTCCGATCTCCTCAGATATGGCAGTCAACGAAGGCGACGTAGTGATCCGCAGGAATCGCATCGATGATCGCCTGCCTCTGTGTCTCCCAGTCGTCGCTCTCATCGTGCGAGATGCCGAACCATCCCATCTCACCCCGCGAGCACCACTTGCCGTCGATCACGATGGCGTAGGCGGAGACCGCCGGAGCTGATGCGATCCAGTCGGCGATGGACTGGCCGTCTTTCGTCTCGATGTCGCCCCATGTGTCCGCTCGACGGTATGCTGCCGCCAGATCCCCGTGGGGCTGAGTTCTGAGCCACTCGGTGTATTCGCCTCCCCTCGGTCGGGGTTCCGGCATCTCCATCCAGATGGCGTGAGCGGCCCTGCGTGCGGCGAAGCCGATCTCGAACTGTTCGAAGGAAAGGCCGGAATCGACACGCATCCGCTCGACCATGGCTTCCCTTTCGGCCACCCTCGCCCCCTTGAGTGCAGCGAGGTCGAGATCGCCCCACCGTGCGCGGTTGCCGACATCGACCCATTTCGACGGGAAGCGGGCGGTCTCTCCGGTGCCCTTGCAATGCCGGCAGCTTGCAGTGTCGTCCCCCCATCTCTTGCAGTGGCAGGGTTCGAGGTTGGCAGGATCCTTCTCTGGGTCATAGCCCGGCTTGAGGCGTCCCGAATAGCGTCCGCCGACGGTCCAGTAGTCCCATTTCTTGTTAGGGTTCGTGCGCTTGACGACGCGCACGACGCTGCCTTCCGCGTCAACGAGCACGTGACCGAACTTGTGCGTTTCCTCCAGATCGATCCGGCTTTCCGCCTCGGCGACATTGCATCCGTGAAAATCGGCGATCCAAGTGGCGCGATCCTCGAACTCGCTGACGGGAAGCTTGACCTCCTCGTAGCCTTCAGGCGCGTGGAACCGCCGATAGCCCGTATCATCCTCCTTCGAGAACTCGGGCTTGAGTTCGCCGTCTGCGCCGTAGGGATCGTGGAGGTTGCCGTCAGGGTCGCGGAGCCTGGTGGTCGTCCATCCGTCATATTCGCGGTTGGCCTCCTCCGTGATGTCGATCTCGACGACGTACTGGTCGTTTCGGCCTGTGCATTCGAACTCGTGCCAGGGAGCGAGTGTCCTGCCGATCACCTCGTCGGTCGGTTCTTCGGGAAGGACAACGAGGACTGCATAATGGCTCATGGAATTGTTCCTTGGAGATGGCGGGTTCAGTAGCCCCGTGCCGGGTTGTCGCAATAGCCGTCGCGGTCGTAGTGCCGCGACGGCTCCACCGTCTTTGTCGCCTCCTGCATGATGGCGACTGTCTGGCGATAGCGCGGATCGTTCCGCATGCGGTCATCGTGCCGATCGGCGATGTCCTTCAGCATGTCCTGAAGGTTGCTCATCCGAGATCCTGCAGGAACTCGGTCCGGAGAATCTTGCGGGCCTTGGCCATGGCTTCGCCGATCTCGCCGCGGAACACCTCCTCGACTTCTCCCGAACACGCGGTGGCGAGGTCGAGAAGCGCTGCGCGGTACTGTTCCTCCCGTGACGGGGCCTCGGGTGCCGAGGATGTGCTTGCAAGCGCGATCTTCGCGTCGATCAGATTGCTGATCTCCCGGACGATGGGATCCGGAGACGCATGGCGGATGCCGTTCAGATTATTGCGGAGACGCGTTTCGGCGAGATCGAGGGCACGCGCCAGTTCCTTGTCGTCGGTCATGTCTTTGGATCTCCGGTTGCGGGATTCGTTCACGGACGCCTTCAGCAGCCGGATTGCATCGATGCAGTTGTAGGCAGTCGCGTGGTCCAGGCCGAGTTCTTCGGCGACCCGCATCAGGGCTTCGACGGCGACCTTTTCGTCCCGCTCGGCTGCCGACGGGTCGCGGATGACGAACTTCTCGAGGACGCGCGCCACGCGATGGGTTAACTGGCTGCCGGCCGTCGATCCGTACTTGCCGGGATCGAACTTGAGAACGAGTTCGTCCTCGGTCTCCGTGTGTGGGCACCCGACGATGGCCATCCAGACTGCACCAACGATGTTCATGGACGGATGCCGGATCTCATGCTGCCGATAGTGCGCCGTCTGAAGCTGGCGGCTGGTGCGGTCAAGCCTCGTCGCCGCGTCGAGCACGGTGTCCGCGATCTTCGACAGCTCGTTGGCCCAGATCATCTCGAAGCCGACCTTGTCGTCGATAGAGCGGAGGAGCCGCTCGTGCAGTGCGCAAAGTTCCGAAACCGCCTTGCGGTTCTCGGTGAAGAGCTCGGTTTCCCGAGGTTCGGAGAGTGGCACGTCGGGCTTCCTCGGCAGCGCGCCGAGCAGGTAGCAGTTCCAATCGAGGCTCGCCTGCTTCCAGAACGCCCGCGCCTCATCCTCGTCATCGAAGACGGCCATCTGCTTGTCAGCGTCATCGAAGAGGACGATGAACTGGCGGCGCGGCTGGTCGCCGGGCTGGCACCATTTTTCCTGCGGATCAGTCATCACCATTGCTCCTCGTCGGTTCCTGCATCAGCTCCTCGCAGATCCACATCATCGCGCCCAGAACGCTCTTGAAGACGGGAGGCTTCTCGTCCCGCTCACGGCGGTAGGGATTCCAGCGCTCGTCGAACACGACGACATTGCCGGGTTCGCCGCGGATCCGGAAGGCGCGCTCCTGCTGGCCGTCGCGGCCCGATGTCTGGTTGCGCTCATCGAGGGAGAGAAATGCCGAGACCTTGCCAGGGCACTGCTTCGCACTCACATCCCAATGGCCGGGATTGCGGTAGTAGACGGAGAAGCCCAGCGGGAAATGCGGCTGGTTGAGATCGTAGAAGTGCTTTTCGGCAGCCTCTTCGGCGGCGCGACCCCTGGAGTGGCTGAGCTTTTCTTCTAGCGTGAGGTCAGACATGGGTCGAATCCTTCTTGTCGGACGTCTCCGAGATCTGGGGAGCCACGAGGTCGCGGATATCCTGCAGGAAGGCGCGCGCGCTCCCGAGGGTGAAGTAGCAGAGACCGGCTTCGGCCTTGCGATCGATGGCCTCGAGAAGGTCACGCGCCGCCAGAGGCTTTGGAACCTCGTTCTGCGCGGCCTCTCCGAGGACGAGCAGTTCCGCCACGGCCGCGGCCCCCTCCTCGCCGACGTATTCGCTGACGGTGCAGACCGGAAAACCGACCGTCAGGCGCTCGCCGCCATCGACCTTTTCGCGCACCGGGGCCTTCCAGACCGTGAGATCCTTCGCGTAGTAGAGCTTGCTGTCAGACATCCGTCGACTCCTTGGGGAACTGGCTGTCGCCGCTTTCTGGTGCGGCGGAGAAAAGAACTGGCCGATCCCAGACCGGGAAGGGCGGCGAGCCGTCCACGCACTTGTCTCCTGCGCGGGCGACCTCGTAGTAGTCTTCGACGTCATCGATGGCGCGCCGTCCTTGAAGCCAGACGAGGTGCGCGATCGGCTTGTGATCGTCGGACGTTTCGGATGGCGCCTTCCAACCTCGCGCGAGAAAGTATGCGGCGATGATCTGACCCGCCTTTTCTTCGGCGCGGCGAAGGAAGGACTCGTCCATTGGACTGTCCCCGTGTGCGTTCGGTTCCGTGGCGGCAACAGCGAGCCGGAGGGCCTCCAGATGCTGGGATCTGGTCTGGTCATTCGTCATCGCTGTCATCCTCGTCGTCTTCGTCGGTGAATTCCTCGACGCCCCAGAGCAGCTTGTGTAGGCGGCGGTGCTCATCCGATCCATCGGCGATCTTCTCATGCTCCCAGGACGGCCCGAAGCTGCCCTTGGCGTCCCAGACATACTTCTCGGACACTCCGTCGGACGAGCCCTCGCTGAGCCAGCTTACCGAGATCTCGCATTTGAGGGTGTTGAACAGGGCGCAGGTCCAGCCGCGCGGGTGGCTCCATGCGCTCTGGAACCGGATCAGGGTTCCGGCGTCGGTGTCCTCGGCGGTCGGATCGCCATAGGCATTCCACTTCGTGCCCCACATTTCGGTCGCGGCATCGAGATGCGTGCCGGGAAACGCCTTCTCGTGCTGCACGCCGACGCTGCCTGCCCAGAAGTTGAGCGGCAGCGGCAGGAGCACCGCGAAGCTGACCCTCCCCTCGCCATTCAGCAGATGCTGGCGGCAGTCCTCCAGCTTCACGCCGTGCAGGAGGATCTCGTTGATGACGTGGTTCGGCATCCTGTCAGCCCTCTCGTTCCGAGTTCTTGTGGACGGTCTGCGCCTTGCGGAGGTCGCCCATCGATACGCCCGTGATTGTCAGGTGGCCTTCTCGGATTGCATGGGAGACGGAACGGGCATCGGGAAGGTCTTCCGGATCGCCAAGTGCGATCATGGCTTCGGCGAACGGCGCAAGCGCGCTGCGGAGTGCCTCGATATTGCGGGTAGTCTGCGGACTTTCGTCGGGAGGGACTGTCTCGCCGAAATATGCCTTGGCGTTCAGGAAATCCCGTGGAACCGCACCGTCGACGATGCCTAGCCTGCCGTTGGTGATCGAGACCTTCGATCCCGCAAACGGCTTCAGGAGCGCACGCAGAGTGGCGACCTCGCCCGCGGACGGATCTTTCAGATCTTCCCTGAGGCCCTGGATCGTGGCGAGCCACCAGTCCGCCTCGCAGAAGCGACCGTGCGCCACCCGCTCGTCGAGCAGAGGGCCGATGTCGTCGGGCAGAGTGAGGTATCCGTCCTCGTCCATATAGTCTTCAAGGCCCGGAAGATCCATCTGCTTGCGGTCGAAGTAGGCCCTCTGGTCGGCGGCCTTGGCTTCGAGCTGCTCGAGAAGCCTGCTGTCCGATCTCCGGGCCGCGCTTTCAATGAAATCCCTGACCGCCGAGGGCGAGGCGATGGCGGGTTTCGTCGTCATCGACCAGCGTCCATCCGAGTAGAGCGTCAGGAGGTCACGCAGAGCATCGATCTCGCGGGCCATCCGATGGACGGCAGCGGCAAACCCGCCCTCGCCGTCTTCGGAGAGGAACGAACCCGCGGTCGGATCCTGGTCGAAAGTGGTCACGATCCGCATGTATGGATCGGCAGGCATTTCGTTTTCCTGTGTCATTAGCACCCTCTGATGTTGATGGCTGCGACCTTCGGGCCACGCAGCCAGAGCGACCAGCTCGACCTGCCGTTGCGAAGTCCGCCGATGCGGTGTTCGAAGTCGGGGGAGACGATCCCGATGCGTCCCGGGAACCATGTCTTCCAGCGGCCGGAGGTTGTCTCCTCTACGTAGCCGCCCCAGAGCACGATCCTGACGGCCCATGCCGGATGGCTGTGGAAGCAGCCCGGCTCGTCCGCCTTGACGAACTTGTGGATCTGGATGACGAAGCCCGCGAGGCGCGCGATCTTCTTGATAAAGAAGACCGGAACCCCGTCGTTGTTGTGCCTGTATTCGTCCCAGTCCAGTTCCATGGATTCATTCCTCCAGCGCCGACTGGACATCGTCGCGGCTGTAGCCATCGCCGATCATCTTTTCGGCACAGTCGATCTTCCGCGGCTGGTTGCAGAAGGCGAGCACCTCCTCTGCGGAAACAGATTTCGCGAGCCGGCTGATGCGTGAAGCGCCCGCATCAGCCGGCACCGGATCGGCTCGGTCCATCGTCTCCAGCTTCACAAAGCAATTCCAGGGGCTTTCGCCTCTCAGGCAGGATGCGACGTCGCCGTCGAGGCGTTCCTGAACGAGCCTGGCCTGAGTTCTCTCTTCATCGCGCTTGCGCATCTCTTCCTGAAATTTCGGATCAAGCGGCACGACGATTGCGGCAGCCAGGAAGAACGAGACCGGGATGGCAACGATCACGGCACCTATGATGTTTCCCGCACTCATTCGAATTCCTCCCCTAGGGGTTCGTTTGCAGCCGGACCCTCGTACCGCTCCAAAGCAGCGATGAGGTCGGCGCGCGCCCAGCCCTTTCCGATCATCCGGTCCGCGCAGTCCACCTTCCGCCATTCAAGACAGAAGGCGAGCACCTCCTTCGCAGGGACAAGCGCCGCCATCCTTTCCGTCCGCGATGCGCCGGAAGCGACAGGATTCAACGCATCCTCGCGCTCGAACACGGCAAAGCACCGCCAAGGGTTCGAGCCTGCCACGCAGCCGGAGATCTGCGCATCGATAAGGGCCTGCTCCTGGCGGTGGCTCTGGATGGCCTCAGCCTGCCTCCGCTCATGCGCTCTCTTTGCGATGCCGGGATCGGCGATGAGGGCGATCGAGCACAGTGTCGGAACGCCTAGAAGGCCCGCGAGAAGGAGGATGTGACCGCGCCTCATGCCACACCCCCGTTCGGCTGCCTGTCGAGCAGAGCCTGCAGCATCTGGATGATCGTGCTGCCCTCATGGGTTGGTACGGAGTTCCGATAGGCGATCCATGCGTCGGTCAGAGATCTCCTGTGCCGAGCCATGATGTCGAACGCCTCCTGTGCAAGGGCTGCGTCAGTCCTTGAAAGCACGACATTGTGGTTTCGGGAGTCGAGGCCGCTTGTCCTGTACTGGCGATCCATTTCAGCGTTGAAAGCAGCCGGGCCGATGATGTCGATCATCGAATAGATGTATCTTCTGGGCGATGCGACGTCCTTGAAAACCACGTCGAACCAGAAGCGGAGTTCGGACTTGTTCACGTGAGGCACGACGACAGGATACTGCACGTTCTCAGTCGCGCGCACGGGGCTGATTTCGATGATCTGTCCGAGATCGATATGCGTGCCATCGTGGAAGACATGGATGGGGCTGCTCATGGGATCAATCCTTCTTCGGCGCGGCGGGTGTTTCGTCGATGGCGAGGTTGCTGTAGACGAGTCCCGTCTTCTGCAGCTCCCCGAAGCATTCCGCCCTGTCGGAACCGTTGCACATCCGTGTCACGTCATCGCGGGTGATCGTCACGCTCGTGCCGTCGGTCACCTGCGTCAATTCCCTGATGCACTGTGTGAAATCGGCCTTCAGGCGGCAGGAGGCAACTGGCTTGCGCCAGTCGACGGAACTGGAGATCGCCATCGACACGGAAGGAATGGCAGGGCCGTAGACCCGTTCAAGTGCCTTGTTGCATTCTGCGGGCATGCCGACGGCCACGCAGTTCTCAAAGACAACGGCTGCTCGAGCCTCTTCGGGGTGCGTCCATGAGTGCCAGCCGAAGGTCAGAACGACGACGCACCAGGCGGCAAGGCCGCAGAGATGCTTCACGAGCTTGTAGTCCTCGAGTTCCTCGTTCAAGGTCGCGGTGCGGAAGAAGATGAACCAGCCAAGAAAAAAGATGAAGGCGGCGAAATAGGTCGCATAGAAGAAGGCCAGCGCGAGGCTGAGTGCTCCTGCCGCAAGGGCGATGCCGATCTGTCCGTTGCGGTTGATGGTCATCGCTCGAGTTCTCCGACGATGCTGTGCGCGGCATACCCGTGATCGGCCATGAAGATGATGCACTCCGGCGTTCGGCCGCAGCTATCGAGCATGTCGCGAGTCGGAACGACAGCGGAGATCGTCTCGATGAGTCCGCGATCCGGATCCGATGGCCTCAGCCCCTTTCCGTCCCAGCGCCAGTTCGCCGTCTGCTCGTCGAGAGCAGTGCCGAACGCCTTCAGACAGTTCCATGCGCCCTTCTCGGCAACGCAGGATTCGATGACAGCCCTGCTGCCGCTGTCGTTGAAAAAGCGGATGTAGGGCACCCTCGCCCAGATCGCAGGGATAACGGTCAGCGCCATCAGGAGGAAGATTGCGAGGATGAGCAGCATGGCCTGCGTGATCGGATCTTCATAATCGTCGTGAAGTTTCCGCATCAGGCCGACACCTTCGGAATGCTGGCCGGGGGATGCCGGAGCTTGAACGCCTCCCACGCCTCGACCAGCGCCGTGCGGTGCGTCTCGAGGGCCTCGATCGTCTTCTCGCGCATCTCGCCGCGGGCCATCTGGTAGTCGTTCTTGCCGCCATACGCTTGAGCCGCGTCGTAATGCTTCTTGAAGATCGCCTGACGTTCGTCCTGGCAGAGGAAGTCCGTATCCTGGTAGCCGAACGTCCGCGCCTTCTCCTGGAACATGTAGAGGATCTCAAAGGAGGCATACACGAATGAGCCAAGGCCTTCCGAAGGGCTGCGCACCGGCGAGACCTCCAGGATCCTGCTCAGATCGATGTGCGTTCCATCGAAGAACTCGATGATTCCACTCTCGGACAAATCCATTGTTGTGATCCTGGTGCGTGAAAAGACTTGATAGCCGTGTAATGCGTCACGCAAGGAGATGTCAACAGGATTTCAAGGATTCGATGGCCAGCTTCGAAAAATCCCGGAACGAGTCCTTCCGCTGTTGCGCTTCCCGTCCTTTGGTTTCTACAATCGGCGCTCGAACACTACGGAGAGTGACTTTGCGAATCCTTGGAAACACCCGGGCGGCGCTGGCTGCGGCCGCGATCCTGACGGCGAGCGCCGTCCACGCGGAACAGTTCAGCGTCGTGGGCAACGAACGCGTCGACGGTTCCGTCATCGAGCAGGCCTTCGGACAGCCTTCGAATGGCGGCCGCTTCTCGGAGGCGGAACTCGATGCTGGGGTGAAGCAGCTCTTCTCAAGCGGCTTTTTCGCGGACGTGAAGGTAGAGCGCGGCAAGGATGGCCTTGTCGTCCAAGTGAGCGAGCTGCCGACCGTCGGCAACATCGTCTTCAACGGCAACGACCGCCTCAAGGACGAGGCGCTGGCTGCGGCCGTCGGCATGGATGCAGGAACTCCGCTTGCCAATGGCGCTGTCGACCGGGCTGCGAAGGCCATCCTGACCGCGTATGAGAAGATCGGGCGGCAGCATGCGAAGCTGAGCCAGCGGCTGGTGAACCGTTCGGGCAATATCACCGACATCGAGTTCACGATCGACGAAGGCGAGAAGACCAAGGTCACATCCATCACATTCGAGGGAGCCAAGGCGTTCTCCCAGTCGCGCCTGCAGGGTGTGATCTCGACGAAGGTCTCGACGCCGCTGAGCCTGGTCAAGAACGACGACATCTACGATGTCGACCGTGCCGACCAGGATGCAGTCGCCCTGATCGCCTTCTACCACGACAACGGATACATCGATGCGGCCGTCGAGGGGCCGGAGGTCGTCCTCGACGAGAAGGTCAACGAGATCTATCTCGTCTTCAACGTGAACGAAGGTCGCCAGTACCGCGTCGGCGAAGTGGCCGTCGAGAATGCCGCGGGGAAGACCGAGGCCGCGGAAGTCGCACCCAGGATCGCGACCGGCGACGTCTACTCGCCCACGAAAGCCAGAAGAGCCGCCGACAAGGCGTCACGCAAGATGTCGCGCATCGGCGTGCCGGATGCGGAAGTCTCGGTCCGTCCGGACCGGAAACCGGATGGCACCGTCGACGTCGGCTTCGTGGTCGACCCCACGCCCAGGACCTACGTCGAGCGCATCGACATCGGCGGCAACTACAAGACCCGCGACTACGTCATCCGCCGCGAGATCGACTTCTCCGAGGGCGATCTGATGAACAAATCCATGCTGCAGCAGGTGGAGAAGCGCCTCCGCAAGCTCGGCTTCTTCAGCGCCGTCAATGTCTCGGTCGCCAAGGGCAGCGCCGACGACCGCGTTGTCGTGAACGTCCAGGTGGTCGAGAAGCCCTCGGGTTCCTTCGAGATCGGCGGCGGCTATTCCTCGAAGGATGGCCCCCTCGCAGTCCTGTCGTTCAACGAGCGAAACTTCATGGGAACCGGCCGCGGACTGCGTGCCTCGGTCGGTCGTGGCGTGAAGTCCGGCACCTACGATTTCGGCATCACGGAGCCATACCTGATGGGGTCGCGCGTCACCGCCGACTTCAGCGCGTTCCGCAGGGAGTGGGACAGCCGCGACAACGGCTACCACCCCTATGACGAGACGCTGACAGGCGGACGCTTCGCCTTCTCGCTGCCGATCACCGACGAGACCCTGATCACGGCCTACTACGGCATTTCGACCCAGTCGATCTCCGGCGTGGACGAACGCCACAGCGGGATCGGCACCAAGGACGATCCGAACCTCGTGACCCGCGGCGACTACGTCCGGTCGGTTCTCGGCGGCGAATGGGCATACTCGACCCTCGATGACGACACGGACCCGCGCGACGGCGTAAAGCTGAACCTCACGCAGGAGTTCGCGGGCCTCGGCGGCGACGCCCGCTACTCCAAGACGGAAGCTTCGGCTTCATCGGCCCACGAGGTCGATGCCGTCCGCGATATCGTGGCCCATTTCAGCGTCAAGGGCGGCGCCATCGCCGGCCTAGGCAAGGATCTGTCCTTCACCGACCAGTTCCGCCTTGGCAGCGATCTGGTGCGCGGCTTTGCAAGCGGCGGCATCGGACCGCGCGACGCCGGGACAGGGCTTTCTCTGGGCGGCCAGTACTATGCAGGCGCATCCGCCGAAGCCCGCATGCCGATGCCTCTGGTGCCGGAAGGGCTTGGCCTGAAGACGGCGTTCTTCGCCGATGCCGGCACCGTCTGGAAGGCCGATGCAGGCCGCGTTCGCCGATCCGGCGCTTCGGTGATCTCCGACGACGCGGCGATCCGCGCAAGCGTCGGCACGGGCATCATGTGGAACTCGCCATTCGGCCTGCTGAGGGCGGACTTCGCCGTCCCCGTCATCAAGGAGGATGGAGACCGGACCCAGATATTCAGCCTTTCCGGCGGCACGAGGTTCTAGGCTTGTCGCATTCGAATGCGGAGCAATCATCAGGCAGAGGAGGATGACATGGAAGACATCGCAGCAACGCCATTCACCGCCCTGCGGTCGTCACTGGATTCGAGCATCAACTTCTCCCGTCCGGATCCCCGCGGTGGCATGGTCGAGACGCGCTTCGTCCAGCGCACGCCGGAACGGTTCATCGTCTACATCTCGTCGATGCTCGGCTGCGACAAGGCGTGCCGCTTCTGTCATCTGACACAGACGGGGCAGACAAACGCGACCTCCCTCAGCGAGGACGAGATGGTGGAGCAGGCGCGGACGGTGCTCGGCGAGGTCGGCAATGCGGGAGCTCAGACCGTCCACTTCAACTTCATGGCCCGCGGCGAGCCGATGTCGAATCCTGCTGTGAACCGTAACCTGTTCATCCGGCTTGCGGAACTCGCAGCGTCGCATGGTCTGGCATCGCGCATCAAGATCTCGAGCATCCTGCCGGACGACGTCTGGACGCTTGATCCGAAGGATCTGCATGCCGACGGATGCCCTCCCGTCGACTTTTACTACTCTCTCTATAGCACGGATGCCGACTGGCGCAGGCGCTGGATCCCGAAGGCCATGGCTCCGACCGATGCGATGATCTGGCTGCGCAAGTTCCAGAAGGAGACCGGTCAGCGCGTGATCCTGCACTGGGCCCTGATCGATGGCGAGAATGACAGTGTCGAGAACGCGCACACGGCTGCGGCACTGGCGAAGTCGCTCGGGGTGCAGGCCGACTTCAACCTTGTTCGATACAATCCCGCCAATGGAAAGAGCCGCGAGGCTCCGGAGGAGCGGATTAAATCCTTCCTCGAACAGGTGGATGCCGACATCGACGGACGGGTCAAGACCGTCGCGAGGGTAGGATTCGATGTCAAAGCCAGTTGCGGCATGTTCCTGTCGCCAGGTGGTGCGCTGCGTCCAGATCGCCATGTTCGTACGGACTAACGCCGCCGTGTGCGGCTCCCACACCATGGCCGCATGTCGAAGCATCATGGCTGAATTGAGCGAACTTGAGGAGAGATGCCGTTGAAAAGGAAAGTGCTTGTCGTCGGCGGAGCCGGGTACATCGGATCGCATACGTGTCTGGTGCTGGCCGACAGGGGATATGAGCCCGTCGTCTTTGACAATCTCTCGAACGGCCATGCGGAATTCGTCCGCTGGGGCGAGCTGGAACAGGGCGATATCCGCGACCGCGTCCGGCTCCAGGAAGTTTTCTCCAAGCACAGGCCCGATGCAGTGCTGCATTTCGCGGCGCTGATCGAGGTGGGGGAATCCGTGAAGAACCCGGTCGGGTTCTACGACAACAATGTCATCGGGACGCTGACCCTGCTTTCGGCTGCGATGGATGCCGGGGTCAAGGCTTTCGTGTTTTCCTCGACCTGCGCCACCTACGGACTGCCGGATAGCGTTCCAATGGATGAAACGCACAGGCAGGCGCCGATAAATCCTTATGGCCGTACCAAGTTCATCATCGAGCAGGCATTGAAGGATTACGATGCCTACAAGGGCCTGAAGTCGGTCATGCTGCGCTACTTCAATGCCGCCGGGGCCGATTTTGAAGGCCGTATCGGCGAGTGGCACACCCCTGAGACACATGCCATCCCCCTCGCGATCGAGGCGGCGCTGGGCCGTCGCCAGGGCTTCAAGGTGTTCGGCAACGACTATGACACTCGCGACGGCACCTGCGTGCGCGACTACATCCATGTTCTCGATCTTGCAGACGCCCATGTGAGAGCGGTGGAATACCTGCTGGACGGCGGCGAGACAGTCGAGCTCAATCTCGGAACAGGCACAGGCACGACGGTGAAGGAACTCCTGGCAGCGATTTCCGAAGTATCGGGGAAACCGTTCCCGGTAGAATACGCGGATCGCCGAGAGGGCGACTCCACCACGCTGGTCGCCAACAACGACAAGGCGCGGGCGGTACTGGGCTGGGAGCCGCGGCATGCGCTTTCAGACATCATCCGATCGGCGTGGAACTGGCATTCGCGCACCAACCATCACATCTGAAGTCGACGCTCACCCGAGGAGCAGCCTTGAGCACATTCGTCAACACTCTTCAACGCCTGAAGTCGGACGGGTTGCCCGTGATCACTCTGGCGGAGATCCTTCGCACGGATCGCACGGCCGTATGCGGATGGCTTGCAGGCGGAGTGGAGGATGCTGACGCTTCCAAGCGGTTCGCACTCATCCATCCTCTTCTGGACAAGGCTTTCGGCGGCAATCCGAAGACGATCCACAGGCTCTGGAACACAAGAGACAGGGAAGGAAGGTCGTTGGGAGACCTGCTCTCGGCTGAAATTGTTGACATAGAAAGGACGACGGCCTATCTCAAGCTGTTCGCCCCTGCAATCAGGCGATATGCAGCTCAGGACGCGGCACCCTGGGCATCGGCCCGCGGTCGAAATCCGTTGATCGACGACATGCCGACCGTCGACTTCGGCGACAGATGAGCTCACAGGAAAGGAATCTCAGGATGAGCACCACACAGTACGACGAGAAATTCGATCTCAAGGTGGAGGCCGGAGCACGCGCGCTCGTCAAGGACAGAGCTGCGCGAGGCCTTCTTGTTCAGCGGCACGGCAATCTCGACGAGGCAAGGCAGGAGGCCAGACTGGTGCTGCTGACCGCGATGGCGCTCGAAGCAGGAAATTCCGTCGATGTGGGCCAGAACGACGAAATTTTCTCCTCGTAACTGGCCGGAAAGCCCTTCTGAAGGATTCGCGCAATAATTGTTGACGAAGCCTGCGCGAGGCTCTACACCCATGAGGACTGAATCCTTCGCAAGCAAAGGCCGACCATGACCGTCATCATCGTTCCGCAGTCCCGTCAGACGACGCAGACGCACGAGTTCACTGGCGTTTCCGAAGCAGGGCGCGAGGTGAGCATCTCGGTGGTTGCCGCGGTCGATGTCCAGCCATCCGCGGTGCTGGCCGACCTCCGCGGCAGCATGCCCGGCATTTCGGATCTCGCCGTCAAGGAGATGGGCGATGTCGGCCTCTTCGGGACGATGGGAATGCTCATGGTTCTCTGGATCGTCCTCGCCATGATCGTCGCGATCATCTGCATGGTGCTTGGAGCCGCAGGTTTCGTTGACTTCTACGAGCGGTGGCCGGAATTCATTCCGATCGCTGGCGGCGAGCGCATCGAGCGCGGCATGTTCCGCGTCTGGGTCGCCGCAATCCCAGTCGTCTGCGTCGTCTTCCCGCTGCTTCTCTGGCTGTTCGACCGCAAGGACTCTGAGGCGATGAAGGTGGGCCGATGAACTTCGAAAAGCCCGTCTTCCTTATCCAGAACAACTACTTCGACAGGCTGGGGCGGCTGATCCAGCCCTGCCTCGACTTCTGTCATGCAAATGGTCATGACTTCATCGACCGGTCGCTGACGGACGAGTTCGATCCCGACACTCTCGGAGTCGACTGGTCGAAATGGCCGGGCGTGATCCTCTACGGCTCCGTCGGATGGGTGAAGCGCTGCCGGCAGAGCAGCCTCGCTCTGTGGGCGTTCTACGATCCGGATGCATTCGCTGCATCCACGTGGGTTCCCATCTTCGGCGAGGAGGCACTCAATGGCGACGGCTTCGTGACCGATCTGCTCTCCCTTGAACGTCGCCTCGTGGGCGACAGCCACCCCCGATTCCATGTCCGCCCTGACAGGGACGACAAGGCTTTCGTCGGCGGGGTCTATGACTGGCAGTCGTGGGCCGAGATGGCGGACAAGCGTCGCAGGGAGCGCCAGAGCAAGCCCGCGTCCGATCTGGCATGCTTCGTCAGCCCGGTGAAGGAGATCCTCGCCGAGCATCGCTGCTGGTTCGTGGACGGCGTCCTCATCGACATCAGCACCTATCGCAGATCCGGAAGCCCGCAGGTCGAGCGATGCCTCGACCTTTCCATCGCCGGAGAGGCACAGCGGCTCGGAGATATCTATCTTCCGGTGAAGAGCGTCGTCATGGACATCGCCGAAACGCCGACGGGCTGCAAGGTCATCGAATTCAATCCGATCAATTCGTCGGGATGGTATGCCGCGGATGTCGACGGTCTCTTCTGGGCGATGTCCGACATGATCCGCCGCGGCCGCGCACCGGGGCAAGCAAGCGTATCCGAACGAGGAGCGAACCGTGGCTGACGAACCGGAAACTGCCGAAATCGTCCGCAAGGACGAACCGTGTGACTTCTGTGGCAAGCACACGGTCATCGAGACCATGCGGTGGGAGCGATTTCCACACGGCGCGGGCGGAACCGACATCATCGACCATGTCGTCCTCAAAGCCTACGTGCCCGTGATCTCCTGCGAAAGCTGCGATGAGGCATGGACAGACTACCGCGGCGAGGAGCTGCGCGATGCCGTATCCAGAAAGCATCTCGAAAGACTCGCCCAGCAGGTGCGGGTGGCGGTGAAGCCGCTGGACGAGAGCAAGACCAATGGCTGGACGGATGACAAGGGGAGGTTCTGCCTGCCGCTGTCTGCCGGGTACTACATCAAGTTCCCGATCGAGCACGATCCCACGCAGTTGTTCATGGCGTGGTACCACAACGACCCGATCGGCGGATCCTCGGACTACAAGGAAACCAAGCGGCTGGCGCAGGAGCACCACCAGCGTCGGATCCTCAAATACGTCGAGCTGGTCACGGAGGTTCCGGAATGAGCATGGAATACATCCGCAGCTACTACGGCGTCCCCGCCCGGCGAGGTGCAAGGGTCGAATACGTCGGCCACGCCCCCGTCCGGCAGGGAGTGATCACTTCGGCGAGGAGCGGTCGTCTCATGGTGCGTCTCGATGGCGAGAAGCACTCGTATCCGTTCCATCCAACTTGCGACCTCACCTACCCGAGCGCATCCTCCGCGCACGGAGGTTGTTGAAATGGCGGCTCGAAGAACGAAAAATTTCCACATCGGCGACGTCATCACAATGATGACGGGGATCATCGTCTCCGAGAACGGCCTGTGCGGCTTCTACCAGGTGGCAGCGTGGATGACCGGAGAGAATGTCGCCTCCCACCAGCTACCGCGCATCAGCCGCGAGAGCGTCCCGGTGATCCTTGGTATGCACCCTCACCTCGCTCCGATCATGGACGAGGTCAGGCAAGTCACGCCCGACAACTGGCGCGAATGGCTGGACACCTGGGAGGAACGATACGGCTACGAGATCGCCGTCCCTTCCATGAACATCGCGGAGCACGAGCGCATCGACCCGATGTCGGAGCTGGTCGAGAAGGTTCCGCCGCACAAGATCGTCAACTTTGGAGGCAATTCATGAATACTCCTGCTCAGAATGATGGACTCCTGGAAACGATCAAGGAATTCGCCCGCTGGCATCACCTCAACGAGATGACGGTCGCCGCTGGCAAGACGCCAAGCGACAGCGAGATCGACTTCGAGGTCGTGGCGTGGAACAAGATCGAGCGCGCGGTGGCTGCGCTGCGGGCGGCATCGGTGGATGAGGAGATCATCGAGCTCCTGGTCGCCGGAAAGCCCTTCGTCTTCGATCCTACGACGAAATCCTTTCATGACGACGATTGCGGCATTCCGGGCGCAGTCACCTATGAATATCAGCCGACTTCCTGGAATTACGGGATGGACGGCTGGGACATGGAGGCGGCTCGCATTGGCCGGGCCGCGTTCGAAAGGGTCATCGACCTCGGTCTGGCGAGCGACACATCAAATGATGCGGACGAGATCATCGAGGCCATCGGCATGCTCCATGCCCCGTCCGAGGTGGCGGACATGGAGGAACTGGCTCTGCTGGCCCAGGCCGCAAACAAGGCTCCGCACCACATCTACACGAACGCGCGCGACGACAACAACTGGCGTGCCAATGCTGCCTTCCATGCCGCGGCAAGTCCCGACGTCGTGCTGGCCCTCATTGCAGCCGCCTCCCCTTCCGCATCCCGGACTGCAAGGAATGGAACCACCGAAGAAGACCTCGTCGAGCGTCTCTCTGCGTCGCTCGCGGTTTTCACCCGACACTACGAATCCTGGATGGACGATTGGAAGGACGGTGAACAGACCAGCACCTATTCCCGGCACACCTTCGGCGACCTCCGAAACGCCCTGAGGCTCATCGATGAAGCCAACGTCAGCCTCCACCGCCAGACGAAGCATGACGATCCGCGCGTCATGGTGATCGTCAGGGCGATGCAGAAGGCCCGGCAGGAAAGCCGGCTTCTCGATGTCGAGACCGCGAAGCACATCCTGAAGGCCTTCCCAAAAGGCGAGTTCCCAGCATGAGTACCGAAGTCATCCAGGAAGGGGTTCAGCAGTCGGCGGAATTGGACACGACGTCCATTCTCACGGAGCTGTCCGAAGCCGCGCGCGAGCTGGCTCAGTACGCCTCCTATGCCGAGATCATCGGAGCCATCGGCCATAACCGGCAGCCGATCCGCAAATGGTGCGACGAGGTCTTCCGACTCTGCGGCAAGCTCGATGACATCCGGTGGGAAGCCGAGCACCCGGCAGGCGACGCCACCCCGACCCTGGAGAAAATGCATGACTGACCGCGTCATTCGAGAAGGCTTTCCCGAAGGCTGGTTCGTGCAGGATCGCATCAAGAGCGGTGAGGCGCTTCTCTGCGCTCCGCACATCACTTTCGGGTCCACATGCATCTGCCTCCGCCCCGGAGCCATCACGACCGATGAGTGGCTGCCGACTGCGCGTCGCATCGCGAAGGCCATGGTTGCCGCGGCGCGTGCCGAGATGGACGACACGACGGATGCAGAATTGCCAAAGGCTGTAGTCGTCGGCTGGAAGAGGAAGTTCAAGGGGTCTGAACGCGGCGGCGCTCACATCCACACGCATCCTGACATCGAGCGGGCCATCGTCGAGAACCATCACGGCATCAATTACAACGGTCAGAGCTATCCGTCACTCGATGCTGCAAAGGCCGCCGCCTTGAAGGGCAACATCATCGCACCCGAACCAAGCCGCGGGACTTCCGGATGGCGCTGGCAGTTCGAAGCGAACGGCCCATGGCACTCGGGGCCGTCCGCCCCCGAGGGGGTCTACCACATCGAGCCGATCCCGGCTTGACGGTTGCGCCTGCGGGACGAAAGACTCACGGATCGAAACAGGAGGATGCCGATGGCTGGAAACTACACGAAGGATGGCATCATCGCCTGGGTGAACACCACCGATGTCGGCCGCGAAGCCTACGAACAGTACAATGGGGCCGCGGAGCCCGTCGAGGACTTCCTCGATGACGAGATCTATGTGGAGAAGTTTCTGGGTCTGTTCGCGAAGGGCATCGAATATCCCGGCGACGGCAACTGGGAGCCGTCCGCACTCAGACGCTAGATCTGCCCGGGCAGATTTGATGTCGACGGCAGCCCGTTCCGCCGTCGACCAGTTCCTCAAAGGAGCGTGAGTTCCGCCTCGCATTCGCCGCGGGCTTCATCGAACTCGTCGACGTGAGCTGTGGCGAGAGAGCGGAAGTCCGGATCGGCGATTTGATCGATGGATTTCGGCATCCCCTGATCCCTGATCAGGTTCTTCATGAGGCCGATGAGCTGCGTATTCTGATCTTCTGACATTTAGGCTGTCCTTAGCTGGGCGGATTCTGTCCGCATTCACGACGCTAGTCCTCCCGCAGGAAAGGCAGTCGTGCTATTCCTGCACCTCTGATCCCTCGTGGAATTCATGGCTGCAGGCATTCAATCTTGCACGACGTGGGACATAGCCTCCGATTGTCTCCTGGCCCTCGTTGCCATCCGGTGCTTGATACCTTAGGTGTCGGTGGGAGGAGGGCGTGGCCATGAAACTGCCGGACAGGATGATCGTCTGGGCGATCTATGACCGTCCGAGGGAATTCCCCGATGTCTACGTCGCCCAGAAATGGGAGGTCGTGAAGGGCGTGTCGACCAAATTCGATGAATTCAGGACGGATTCCGACCTCGAAAATCTCCGCCAACGCCTGATAGACGAGGAATCCTGCGGTGGATGTCTTTCCGCCGGGCCCGACGACAATCCCGAGGTGGTCGAACTCTGGCTTCCAGCAAGTCTTTTGTCCAACTGAGACAGAGCCTCACCAGCCTGCCTTCCCGACTAGGACCAGTCACCGGGAATAGGGCCGAAGCGCTCCTCGACATCCTTCCTGATCATCTCCACCGACTCGTCGTAGGGAATGGAGCCATGGTTATCGTCATCGGAAGGCGAGAGCGGGAGCGAATATCCCGCCAGTTCGGAGAACCTGCACGCCAGTTCAAGCGCGGCGCCGAAGTCAAGCCCCATCTCGATGATGAAGGCCCGCTGCAGTCTGGCATCGACCTCGGAGAAGAACGCGAAGGCCGACGGATCAAATCGGTCGGCGCAAGAAGGGTCGCCGATGATGGCCGCGAGATCCGATGCGCAAAGCGATGTCCCGTAGGGTGCGTTAACGGTGGATAGGACTGCGGTTGCGACGCTGGCCATTGTTGTCCTCGAGCTGCTTCAATCCTGACAGGATACCGCGTGGCGCATCGATATCCATCGCAAAGCGATGAGGCAATCAGGCGGCAACCGACATCTGGAATTCAGCCCTCGCCCGGGACTCCACATCCAGTCTTTCAACAATGGCCTCTCGGATGCCGGGAAGATGCTCGTCGAGGAAGTCGTCATATCTCGTGCGAAGAGTGTCGTCGAAATCCGGATCATAATACCGGTGTCTTTCGTCGGACGAAGCGCCTTCGTAGAGTGGTCGCAGCGCGCGCCGGAACTCATCCGCGTCGCCGAACTCCCTGAAGCGGATGTTGCGGCACTGGCTCTCGCGCTCGGGTGTGATGAAGTGTACGAGGATATCATCTATGTCCTTGAACCCGCTTGCATCGAACGCCCTGCCATCGGGAGCGATCAGATACGCATGGACGAGATGCGGAAGCCAGCTCCGCTCCTTCCAGTCGACAACCAGCCCGCCGATCGGCCACGACAGGATCTCGTTCATGGCGATCGCTGTGGGATAGCACTGGCCGTAGCAGAGTGTTTCTTCTATCTGCTCGATGCTCTTGTCGTTGAAATCCATCGCATTCTCCCTGTTGGAAGAAGGATGGAGGTGCGGCCCGCATGGAACACGCGTTCGGAATAGCTATGCGGCCAGACGCAGCTTGCCGATTTCCTCCGCAGGCATCGGCCGGCCGACCATGTATCCCTGGAGCTGGTCGCAGCCCGCCTCTCGGAGGATGTTGGCCTGCGTGGGCGTCTCGATCCCCTCGGCCGTGACCGGGATGGACAGGGCAGTCGCCAGCGCGATGGTCGCCTTGAGAACGTCCTGCCCCTTGCCCTCCTTGTCCGCGGCCCAGACGAGCGAGCGGTCGATCTTCATGCTGTCGAAGCCGAACTGACGGAGCGCGCCGATGCTCGCATAGCCGCAGCCGAAGTCATCGAGCGAGAAGCGGACGCCTGTCTTGCGTAGGTCATCGATCGCCCGCTGGGCCTGATCGGGGTTCGACATGAGCACCCCCTCGGTGATCTCCAGCGTTAGGCGGGCGGGATCGAAATCCTCCTCCTCGAGCAGCCGGGTGATCGATGACGCGAAGGATGGATTGCAGAGCTGGATCGGCGAAACGTTGACCGAAAGCTTGAGGTCAGGCCACTCCCGCGCGTTGCGGATGGACTGGAGGAGGACGTGCATCCCGAGCTGGTCGATGAGGCCTGAGCGCTCGGCCAGCGGAATGAATATCTCGGGGCTGATGGGGCCGCGCTCGGTGATCCAGCGCGCCAGCGCCTCGACGCCGTTGAGCTTGCCTGTCGCCGCAGAGACAAGTGGCTGGTAGACGACGGTGACGCCACCCGCCATGAGAGCCTTGCGAAGATCGTCCTCGAGTTCCAGCAGGCGTTCGCGCTCCTTGTCGAGTTCGCAGTGATAGGCGACCGCCCTGCCCTTGCCGTCGTCCTTCGCGCGGTAGAGGGCGATGTCGGCCCGGCGCAGCAGCTCGAAGGGATCCGTCACTCCGTCGGAATCGACATGGCCGAGGCTCGCTCCGACCTCGACGGTTCGTCCGTCGATCTCGTACACTGCCTCGAAGACCTTCAGAAGAATATTGGCGAAGTCATCCGAGGTGGTCGGACCGCGCTGGACGACCGCGAACTCGTCGCCGCCGAGGCGTGCCGCATGAAGGACTTCCGGATGGCATGCCACGAGCGAGCGGGAGACTTCCTTGATCAGCTTGTCGCCGATCTGGTGCCCCCACGCGTCGTTCACCCCCTTGAACCCGTCCAGATCGAGAAGATGCAGGGTAACCGGAAGGCCGGCATCGAGTTCCATCCCGAGCCGTTCGATGAGGCCCGCCCGGTTGAGGAGACCGCTCAGTCCGTCATGCGTCGCGTCGTGCTGTGCCCTGCGTGCGAGTTTCGCCATGCGCCGCGATTCCGCTCCCCCGGCGAGAATGACTGTCACGAGGAAGATTCCGAGTATGATGACTGCAGCGTTGATCTGGCCGCTCACCTCCTTGAGGACTCTCGTTCCGGGATTGAGGCTCGCCCATGCGATGTGCGCGACCGTCTTCCCCGCCACGTCTCTCATCGGAACCGAAAGCTTCGTGTCTTCGGCATGCTGTTCGAGATGAAGCTCAAGTCCCTTGAGCATGTAGTGCTTCTCGATCGAGGCGAGTTCTTCGGCATCGATGTCCTTGAGGAAAGAGAGCACCGCGAACGGGCCATGCGCATCCTTGGTCGAATGAGGCTGGATGGCCTGGGACGACAAGAGCTTCACGCCATCCGGCGTTCTGACGAAGTTGACGATAGGCGATTGAGGGTAAGTGGCCGCCATCTTCGTCTGCAGGGAGAAGGCTTCGCCGAAGCTCCTGGCGGGGTCGACTTTCTCGCCATGCCTCGTGGACAGGACAGTCCTCCCGTCCGAACCTATGACGACCGCTCCGTCATAGAGCTCGTAGCTGCTGCTCACGTTGCCCCAGTTCTCGTAGGCCCACGTGGCAAGGCTGCCGTCGTTCGATGCTGCGTATGCATCGTCCCACTGCGCATTGTCACGTGTCACCGAGGCTAGCTTGTCCTTGGTGGAATTGAGAGCTGCTCCTGCGGCCTCGACGGAACGCTCATTGTCGATGGTGTCCGCCGAAGCCCGCATGGTCACGATGACATTGGTGGCGAGGCCTCCGAGGGAGATCGCGACCGTCGCGAAGAAGGCGGTTGCGAGTATTGTGGCGGTTGCCGAACGGCGGCTCGCATTCATGGGCATCTTGACTGGGACCTGAACCTGCAAATTTCATGATCGATTGCCTGAGAACGGCTGCAGGTGACTTCATGTCCGCGGGTGCGCTGCGAGGCCTCGATATCACCCAATTCGTCTCCGGTCCATTAACCGATACGGTCACCGAATTCTTAATTTGAAGGAATCGTCGATCAGTCCAGTCTCGCGCAATGCAGGTTTCGCGACAAAGATGTCCTTGATGAAGAATTCGATCTTTCCGCGAAACCTTTCAGCGGATGGACACGTCGCCCGATCCCAGATTCGAGCTGTTTACCTTCTTCGGCGCTCCGACAACGACCACGTCGCCAGAACCCATGAGCGTGACCGAAACCTTCTCGGAGGCGCTGGCCTCGACATCACCCGATCCCATGAGCCTGATGTCGGCCTCCTCTCCCTTGAGGCAGCGCGCATCGATGTCTCCGGATCCGACTAGAGAAAGACTGACGCGCTTGGCCCGTCCGGATACAACGATGTCTCCGGATCCATGCAGGCTCACGGCCAGTTCAGCCTGGTCGACCCCATGCATCGCGATGTCACCGGAGCCAACCAGATCGAGATCCGGCATCTCTCTGTCATTCTGGATCGTGACCGAAACCTTGAGGGGCTGCTGCGTGGAGAAAGACCCGGTTGTTGAAATCGTCAGGACATCATCGATGACTTCTGTCTTTAGAAGAGGCACGATGTTCTCGTCCGCCTCCACAACGATCCCGTCCTCGTCGCCATAGCGGATGTTCACATCTCCAGGAATAAGTGACTTAACGCTGCTGAAGCGGCCAACTGGGCGGCTCTCGGCCTTTCGCGTGCCGCTATCCTTCAAGCTGCCGTTGCGTCCGGCCGACCTGCTGACGATACCGCCCAGAAATCCGCCGATGCTGATGATGATGTTGTCCGAACCCATGCCGATCTCCTTGTCGCAGACCATGGTCGACCGAAGATCGAGAGTCGTAAAGAAGACATCAGCGAATCCTTCAAAAAAGTCGTTGTCAACAATTGCAATGGGCGGGCGGATGCGCTAGGTTCCGCGACAACAAGCAAGGAGACGGCAGACACATGGCCAAGGTTTCGATCACAAATCAGCACGACTACATGCGGTTCATCGTCAACTTCGGCGCCGTGAAGATCACCGGAAACTTCAACCGCTATGAGCATACGATCAAGCTTGCGCCGTTCGATGGCCCGCTCGCCCGAAAGGTGTCCGAGGCGATCGACTATGTCATGAAGTTCCACGTCAACACGGGCACTATCAATCCCGGCCAGCTCTTCGACGTTATCAAGCCCGCGGGCGAACGGGCGAAGACCCCCGAGCAGTTCCTCGAGTTCTTCAAGAGCGACATCGAGAAGGCCCACGGGATCGTTGTGCGCCCCTTTGACGTCGCGCCGCGCGACAAGTCGGTGGCCACAGCATTCAAGGACGGTCGCGGCTGGAAGGTCGAGGCGAAGTTCGCCAACGGCGATGTCGTCTCCGTGAAGTCCAGCGGCAAGTCGCTGTCGATGAACATGTCCCCGCCGATCACGTCCCTCATGGACGAAATCAGCAGCCTGACCTTCGGCTACATCGGCATCGGCGCGGATGCGCAGCACCTGATGGAAGCATTCGCTGAACAAGCGTCGCAGTCGGATTCGACCGAGGAATGGATCGGCAACTGCCGCGCCTCGATCATCCCCGGCAACGTCATGAAGCGCTGAGGAGACTGCACATGGCCAAGGTCACCAAGACGCTCACGAACAACAACCTCCGCTTCGCGGCGACCTTCCCCGGTGGCGTAAAGGTCACGGGAAGCTGGTCTGGCAGCAGCGAACTCTTCACCGTCGAACCCTATGACGGCGAGACCGTCCGCCGGGTGTCGGGTCTCTTCGCTCTGGCCCATGTCCGAGGCTACCAGCAGAACCTCTACAATCCCACGCAGTTCCTCGAGATCGTCGTTGCCGCTGCGGAGCGCTCCCAGACGGTCGAAGCCTTCGAGGACGCTCTGAAGTCCGAGCTCGAGAAGGCGTTCGGCATCAACATGCATGCTCCGTTCGATCTCGAGAAGCGTCCGTCAACCGTCGCCACCGTGTCGAAGAAGGGGCGCGGCTGGAACGTGGACGCAAAGTTCGAGAACGGCGATGCGTTCACCCTGACGATCAACGGCCGGAGCGTGTCCTATGGCATGAACCCGCCGATCACGGGTCTGAAGGCGCAGGTATCGAAGCTCGCCTTCGCCGCCGCTGCAATCCATGAAGGCGAGACTGCAGCGAATATCTTCGCCGATGCTGCCCGCGGCGCACCGAGCGTCGAAGCGTGGATCGACAACATTCAGTCGGCACTCACGCCGACGGCAAAAGCATAAGGAGGCCATGATGGCTGACACACTCTTCACCGTGAGCGGCGCCGCGCCATTCCCGCACGAAATGCTCTCTCATGACAATGCGGTGCCTGCGTCCAAGGCGGACGGCGACATCATCGCATGGATGATGAGCGAACTCGATGACGACGATCCGCTCGCAGGCGACCAGACCATCGCGCTCCTCCTCAAGAACGGTGGCGGTCGGTCGCCGGACGGGAAGGCATGGGCCGATGCCGGCTGGCGCGTCACTCAGGAATACGTTCTTTAAGGGAGGCTGACATGGCGGATCAGAACGACAGCAAGCTTGAGTGGACGGAAGTCGACAGCGGACACCTGCACGCGGCGACAGGGGACGTGTTCGACTACGACATCATCCACGCAGCGGGCCAGATCTCGTGGCAGGGGCTGGAATTCGGGGAGTGGAAGTACGTGGAATCCGTCGCCGAGGCCAAGGCTGCGGCACAGGCGGAATTCGATGCCTATCGCAGCCGCAATATCCAGTCGCTGTAAAGACGGCTCCGGGTTCACGAATGGCGGCGGCGCCGCAGGAAGAGGTGATGACATGCGCATCGAACAAGCATTGGAACTGCAGCCGGGACAGGTCGTCCGCTGCCCGGAGGATCGTGGGCAGGAGGGCTATGCCGGCCGCGTCGAGCACAGATCCGACGACGTGAACGAAACCCACGACGGGAGGTCGAAGTACGTCTGGGTCTCGGTCCGGCATCCTCGCGGACACGCAAGCGTCTGGCCTTCCAACCGCCTGAGTTGATCGCGAGGATGCAAGTCCCTGTTGTTTGCTCCATGCAGGCTGGACGGTGATCATATGTGCTGAAACATGGAGGAACCCAGATGACTGATTTTCAGATCGGCGACAGCGTCAACGAGACGGCCCTCGACGAGTTCGCGGCACTGCTGCGCGAAGCTTACGAGAACGGAAAGCACAACGACGCAACGATGGACTGGGACGATGTGCAGAAGGCGCACGCCAAGGCCGTCGAGGCGTTCGGAGACGACGGCGCGGCCTTCGTGGCCGCCGCAGACGACGGCTTCGAAACGGAGCCGCGCGTGACCTATCCGGCGGATGCATCCTGGGAGACGCGCTCCGCAGCCCAGCTACTCTTCGCCTACCGTTACCCTGAAGACGTTCAATGGGAGGACGTAGACCTCTCGTGGGAGATCCTGCTACAAGCCGACGTCGAGCGCGGCGCAAAGCCCGCACGCTGATCCGACAGGAGGATGCCCATGCAGGACACGATGACGGCCGACAAGGGCATCGTCTACGCCGGATATGCCGACGCCGTCGCATGGGTGTCCGCACTTCCCGATGATGCTCTCGAGGACTTCATCCTCCGCATGGGCGAGAAGCCTCGCCACGGTATCGGCCTGCAGCGCCACGCGCTCGGACTGGCCTTCGACGAGTTCAAGGAAAGGACGTATTCGTCCAGGATCGTCCGGGTGCCCGAGGAGACGCTGTTCGACCGTGATCCCCGGGCGATCAGGGTCATGGAGCGCGTTCTCGAGGAAATGGAACAGAACACGGGCGGCTACGCGTTCGAGCAGAACCACGACGACTGCGTGAACGCGATCTGGACGGGCGGAGCCCTCGTTCGCGGCTGTGCCGGAGCGGCCTCTGCCGAGGATCTGCACAGATACCTCCGCGCCATGGAGAAGACGAACGACTTCTACTTCCTCAACGACGCCGACTACTCGATCATAGGTTCGCTCGACAACGCATTGAGCGCAGAAAACGTCGAGGATCCGGGCAGCGATGATCTCCGCTATGTCGGACATCGCCAGGGCTTCATCACCGAGGATGTCTACAACGCGCTGGTGGCGACGGAGCGTCCTTTCAGGCAGGCGATGTCCCGTGCGCGGGATCAGTGGAATATCCAGTACCGCCATGCCTGCGGCCCCTTCGATATCGAAAGGGCACGCGAGTGCTTCGAGAAGTACGGCCATGCCCGCTACTATCACGATGTCGACGCGGCGGCCGGACCGGCGCGGAGCAGTTCGGATCCCGAAACGGAGGCGAGGAACCGGGCGTTCCACGCCGAGCATGCAAGGAAGGTCGCGGAGGGCGAGCGGTTCAGCACAAGGGAGCGCGCTCAGGGCTTCTCCGCCTACGGCTACTGGTTCGCTCCGGATGGCACCGCGCACCCGATGTCCGGCTTCCAGATCCACGAGCATTGGATCCGCGGCATCGGCGACGGCGGCCCCGGCATCAGCAAGGGGCGCTACGACGCGCTATCCCTGGGCTGGGTCTCGATGACGATGATGGACGACAAGAGCCCCGGCGCGAACATCGCATACGGTCAAGGCGCGCCCTGCCAGAAGGCGCTCAAGGCGGCGGCGAGGATCATCCGTCGCGGAGGCGAATTCTCGAACGTCGTCATCGAGGCGTATGACGGATGGGATCCTGTCAGCTACGAGTTCCACGAGGATACGCGGACGGGGATGCGCCGTCTGAACGAGATCGCTTCCGGCATCAGCCCCGCCCTGCGGCCGTCGTAGCGTCGTCCAGCATCGGTCGGCGCGGATCCACGACTTCCTGCTCGAGCACCTTTGTTTCCGGCTGAGCGAGGTATTCTGCCAGAGGCTTCAGCCATCCCTCGAATGGAAGCGTGTTCTCGATGACCTGTTGCGACGACTTCCCCTGCTGTTCCAGGAGGTCGACATCCATCAGATGCGGGCGCAAATCCGGGTTCAGATCAAGCATCACCTTCGTGATCTCGAGGCCGCCGCCGTCGATGTCCGACCAGTGATAGAACGGCACGCGTCCTGAGAGCCTTTCAACGAGGCCGGAGTAGTATTCCTTGAACGCGTGCGATGGCTGGCCGCTCGTAAAGAGAACGAGACCGCGACGCGGGACCGGATTGATATCGACGCAGTGCCGATGGAACGACGTCAGGTTCTCGATCGACAGGACGTAGTCGACATCCTCGTCGACGATCAGGTTTTCCAGTTCCAGAACCGGAACGCCGACGTAGTCCATGGCGTCGCAAAGCCGCAGGCCATTCAAGCTGACGGGGCCGGACAGCATGACGGGCATCGTGATCTTGAACGCGCCGCGCTCGGCCATCAGCGAGCGGAACGAGCGGTTCCCATTGGCGCGAAGGTAGGCGAGCACAGCCGCTTCACTGCGCTCGACCCTCTTGCTGTCGCCGACGATGCGTGAGGAAAACGTTCGGAAATCCTGGTTCTCGTGCTGTCCCGAATGGATCGCCTGCGCCAGCTTCTGGATGTCAAGGAGAGCATCGGTATTTGCGGGCGTGAATTTCTGCCACTGGCGGTTCCTCGACCAGAGGTTCTGGATCTCGTCCAGCATTCCCGCTTCCCAGGATTCGGCACGCTCGCGCAGAGGCGCAATCGCCGCAGCGGCGATCTCGGACGAAGGTGTGCGCCCAAGCATCCTGTAGACAGGGACAGGATCGATGATCGCGACCTTTTCGATCCTGTCCCTGAGGCCCTTCTTTCCGAACGCGAGCTTGACCGTTCCGAGCTTTTCGAGCTGGCCGAGAAGCTGTCTGAACTCCTCCGCATCGGCAACTGTCGGGAAGGCATTCCAGTCGATGGCCCTGGCGCGCACCGTGGCTCCGGGACTGCCTTCCATTGTGTCGATGAGCTTGTTGAGCATCTCACGCATGGGCGACACGCTGCTCCATCATCGACACGATCTCCGCCTCCGTCTTCAGGCCGGGATCGATGGCCTTAAGGTCATCGCGCGCAGCCTGATGGATGCGGTGCGGATAGATCCGGGTGTGGCGCGCATCGCTGCTCTTGACGACGGTCAGGAGCGTCTCGGCATTCCTCTGCAGGACGACCTTCTTGTCGGACGGACCGCAGAGAACAAGCTGGAGGCCAAGCGACCTTCCAAGCTCGATGGCCTGCCCCGTGACCTTGCCGTCCATGTTCGAAAAGGCTTCGTCGAAGATCGCGAGGCAGAGGCCGCCGTCGCCCGGCTTCAGATCCTTGTAGGGGCCGCCGTAATAGATGTTCGACATCGCCGCCATCAGGCAGATGTAGTAGGGGGTCTGAACCTCGCCGCCGGAGCCTGCACCCTGACGCGAGCGCAGCGTGTTGACCACGCCGGTCTCCTCGTTCGTGATTTCGAGGTCGAACGCGAAGTAGCGGCGGTAGTCGGTGAACTCGTCGAGGTCGACGGTCATGTCCGGCGAGAAGATCGTGCTCTTGATCTCGTCCATCGCCGCTTGGACTTCCGGAGATGCCGTGCCCATGAACAGGCCGCCGCCCGAGGTCGCGGTGTTGACCTCGTTCTGGTTCTTCACGACGACATGGAACGCCTCGCGTCCCGGTGCCGGGAACATCTTCAGCTTGTAGACCTCGCCGAGAAACTTCGTGCCACGGATGACCGAGTTGAGGTCGCCGATCTGACGGCGCACGTCCTCGAACTTCGAGGCGAGTTCGTTGACGAAGCCTGTCTTGAAGAGTTCGTCGCTCTGGCGGCGGCACTGCTCAAGCATGGTCTCGTGTTCGAGAAGGCGGTCGTTGCGCAGTTCGTGCAGCATGGACACGGCCCACGGACGAACGTCTTCGAGGAGATCCATGCGTTCGGGGACGATGTTCCTCGCCTCGCAGAGGTCGATGGCGGCCCCCGCTTCGATCTTGAGGTCGGCCAGAGAACTGACGAGACGCTGTCCAGCCTCGCGCGCCGCTGTCGCCGCATTGTGGGCGATGCGTACGGGTTCGTTTTCCGCCGACAGGCGTGCGAAGAATTCGAGATGGTAGTCCCATCGCCTCGTTGACAGGACGAGTTCCATGGCACGGCGGTAGATGCCGTTGGCCTTGCTGACGTTCGCCTTCGAGCCGAGTTCCGTCTCCGCGCCGTCAAGCTTGCGGTCTGCTTCAACGATATCTCGCTTGAGGTTTGAAACGGCTTCCGCAACCGTCTCGCGGATCTTCTCGAGTTCGTCCTTTCGCTCCTTGGCTTCCGCGATTTCGGCATCGAGCGCGTCGCACTCGGCCGAATCCTCGATGGCAGCGATGTCGTCTTCGGCTTCCTGAATGCGATCGGACTTCGCGTCCCAGTCATTCCTCAGGGTGGAGTACGGAGCCGCATCTTCGCCGAGGCCCTCGGCGATGCTCTCGAACTTGCGGATAGCCTCGATGAGGATCGTGCCCTCATGCCCTTCCGTGGCCAGTGTTGCAAGATCTTCCGCGATCTCCTCCTGGCGCTTCTTCAGCAGCGGCAGTCCCTGCATGGCTCCCTTCCGGCCGATCTTCGGTCTCGTCGGAGCGAGCGCGCGGGAGGACGTGCCGTCATCGTAGAGACCGCTGCGCAGGAGCCAGCGACCGTCACGCGTGAAGTCGCTTCTCGATTCCGCGAGCTGGACGGAGCCGAATTTCCGGTCGATGAACGCCGCGGCCAGATCGTTGCCCGGCTTGAGGACATCAGTCAGCATTCCGGGACGAGGACGAACGGCGTGGCGCGCGAGCTTCACGGTGTTCGCAAGGCTGATGCGGCCGAATGCCCGCTGATTGCCGTCGATGACCGCGAGAGCTGCCTCGTAGTGCGCCGGGGCGACGAAGATCGTGTCGCGGTTGGAGCCGAGCAGGCGTTCCGTCGCGTCGCGCCAGCTCTCGTCCTCGATCTCGAGAATGTCGGAAAGCACTTCGGCCGTGATCCCGCGGCGGCCGATCTCGTCGATGAACTCGGTCGTCTCCCGGTCGTAGTTATGGCGGTTGGCCTCGAGGTTGGCGATGCTGACCGCCAGTTCCTGCCTCTCGGCGCCGAGGTCATCGATCCTGCGGGCCAGCGCCAGCCTTGTCTTCTCGATGTCCGCCTTGCCAGCGGAGAGCGCATTGAAAGCCGCGCGGTAGGCGGCATCTGCCTTCGCGGGATCCTCCGGGATATATTCCTCGGTCGCGTGACCGGAGCCGTTCACTGACTCGTTGAGCTGCGCGAAGGCGCTCTTCAGCTCTTCCGGGACGGTCGTGGGCAGCTTGTAGCGGATCGTGTGCGCGAGGCGGCCGATACCATTTTCACCAAGAAGGCGTGCGGTCGCATCTTTCAGGCTCTTCCGCATCTCGGCCACCTGCTTCTGAAGCAGTTCCAGCCTCGATGCATCGCCGAGACGGCTGCGGCGCTCCAGCAGTCCCTCGATCTCGCGCTGTGCGGAGACGATTTCGAGCTTGATCCGTCCGAGATCCGCAGACTTCTGAACGAAGTCACGCTCCGCCTTGGCCCTGGACCGGACGAGCTTGCGGCGAGCCCGACGCGAGCTGGCCGCACCGCCCATGGCCGAGATCGCTTTTTCGAGGGCCTCGGTCGCCTCGTCCTGGCGGCGCTTTTCGAGACCTTCCGTCAGTCCTTCGAGGGAGGCAATCTGCGAACGGACGAGGCGCACCTGCTCAACGAGCTTGTTGAACGTCGCAGCGGACGAGCGCAGCGCATGGATGTCGATGGGGCTGTCGGGGAGAACATAGCGCTGGACGAAGTCCGTTGCCGAACCCACCGCCTTGAAGGCGATGCCGTTCTCGAAGTTCTTGATGAACTGCGCCTGGTTGTCATAGCGGCCGCGATACATCAGCGCCAGCATGTAGCTCTGGATGTATTCCTTGGCGGAGGCCATGTGGTAGGAGATCGTCGCGCCTGTAGCCTTGATACGGGCTTCCAGCCGGGTCCGGGTCTCGTTCCACGGATCGATGATCAGCTTGCCCTCTTCCTTGCGGACGAGATCGCTCGTGCGCACCAGCATGCCTTTGATGATCGCGCGCGCTTCCAGATGCTGCCGGGAGCTGTCGCGCGATGCATGGAAGCCAAGCAGGAGCGTGACAGGGGGCTTCTTGCCTGCAGGATCTTCGTAGCCTGCGAGCAGGTAGGTGTTGGCTTCCGATCGCACCGTTGTCTCGGTATTCAGACGACCGAGGCAGTAGCTGTGGATCGTGCGCTTGATCTCCGGCCCTTCGCCGGCCTTCTCTCCGGCAGCGCGCTTGTTCAGCTTCACCTCCTGGCCGCCAGTCTTGATGACATAGATCGCGTCGAGCAGCGTGCTCTTTCCAGCGCCGTTGTCGCCTACGAGACCAGTGACGCTGCCGTAGATCGGAATGTCGACGACGTTGTAGGTGTGCCAGTTGATGAGGCCGATGTTGGTGAGATGCATCTTGCGCTATTCCTGCTCGTCTTCCTGCTGACCGTCCGTCTCGACGTCGATCATGGTGTTGTCGTCTTCGCCGTTCTTGCGCTTCACGAAGTTCTCGAGGCGTGCGATGACATCGACATTGAGGATGTCGGAGATGAACGGCCGGATCTTCATGGGGATGTCGTCATCCTCGGAGATCTTCCCATCGAGAGCGACGACGCCGAACGAGGAGAGCTTCTTCAGGGTCGCGCGCAGATCCGGGTTGCTGACCTTCCACTCCGACGATGCGGTGAATGCGACGATCTCATCGAAGAATGCGTTGAACGATGTCTCGACATTCCCGTTCTGATCCGTGTCGCCCTGATCGAACCCCTTGTCGAAGGCATGCTTCAGTCCGAGCAGGATGAAGGTCTCGAGTTCGGTCATCGAGCGGCTTTCGGCAATATCGGCGCCGGGCACGATGCCGTAATAGCCGAGGCGCTCGTCCTCGATGAAGCGATAGCCCATGCACTGGAAGACTTCGCGGACGAACCTGCGGGTGAACGGATTGGAGAGCGCGTTGCGAACCTGCGCGTTCGGCTGGGAATCCGAATGCCAGAACTGATAGCGGTTAAGATGCGCGATGGCCTTCTGGATGCCGATCCGCTTCTCCTCTTCGGAGTATGTCTCCTCGAACACATCAAGCAGCATTCTGCATCTCCATGACCTTCAAGATTTCGAACCGGGGGAGCCGGGCATAACGTGTCTCGACGAGATCCCATTCATCTCTGCAGACAAGCCTGAACCGTTGTTCGATGAGCGGCGGCACGTCGTCGGCGATGATCATCTTCACGATTGCCGAGGCCGTGATGAAGTCGTCGATGTCGCGGATCGCGCCGTCATCGCAGTCGCATGCGTCTCGTCCGGCAAGCGCCCGGTCGAGGAACAGCACCAGCCTCTCGTCGGACGGTGCGATGCGGGACAGGTATTCATCAGTGAGGCCGTTGCGGAACAGCGACAGAGGGTCGTCGGTCTGCTCGGTGACGGTGCCGGAAACGGGCTTGCGCCTGACGTTGGGCGCGCGAAGACCGGACTGGCTGAGATGGCTTGCACGATCGATGACGGTCATGGGAACACCGACCTGATCCCGCGCGGCCTCGTTCTTCGCCAGACGCTGGCCGAATTCGCCCATGAGCTGCTCCAGACGCTGCGGATCGCCGCGACGGTGGGTGGCGCGCATCATGCCCTGGATTTCGAGCTGGCGGTCGACCTTCGTCTTGATCGCGAAGATGGACTTGGCGACTTCCTGAATGTCGTTGAGCGCCGATATGATCTTCGCGAATCCCTGATGGGCGCGTTCGATGCCCTCCTCGACGGCCGCAAGACGCTCTTCGGGAGAGTCCGAGTGGAGCCGCTGCGGAAAGAGATCGGCAGCGAGGTCGTGGCCGATCTGCCGCATCTTGCCCTTCTGTGCCTTGAAACCGTCGAGAACGGTCAGCGTCTGGTGCTGGAAGCGGTAGGGATGCCTGTCGGACATCAGGTGCGTGATGTCGTGCGGGAAGATCTCGGTGACGTACTTGTCGAAGAGATAGCGGAAGCGTTCGGTGGCGCCGCGGATCTTGAACATGTTGCTGCGGATCGTCAGAAGCTTGGTGCGGGTGCCGCGCATCGACGAATAGACCTCGTGCAGGTGCATCGCGCACTGGTCGATCGACGAGGCGTATCCTTCCTGGCCGCTGGCAAGCTTATCGAGAATGTCGCGCAGAGTGCGCATGACACCTTCAAGTCGAAGCACGGACCCGTCGTTGATCTTCAGGAACGACTGCATCAGCGGCAGGGCGACGGGCGAGAATTCCATCAGCACCCGGTAGCCGGACTTGTTCACCTCGAACCAGCCGCAATCCTCGAGATGGTTCACGGCGCGGCGTGCGTAGGCGGTCAGGCTGGCGCGGCTGTCACCCGCATCGGCGGCTTCGAGGCTTTCATCCGGAGAGCGGATCTCTGGCTTTGACTGCAGGAGATCCACGATCGTGCTCACGATGTCTTCGCGGGTCGGGGCCTCGGCGTTCGAGGAATAGTATTTTGCGTAGATCAGCAGCAGTGCCTGCTCGTACATGCGGCGGCTCGGCCCACCAAGCGGCGCAAAGATTCGATCAGGAAGATGGGTGAAGAGTGTCACTGTGCGCTCGCGAATTCTTGGGTCGAACAATGCTTCGGCAAGAACTCGTGGGTGTCAACGCGTTTTGTCGTGGTCGACTCAAGATTCCCGTTGTCAACAATTGTGACATGAGCTAGAACGTCACCAGCACGGAATGGAAATAGGAGCTGTCATGGGTCGGGAAGTCAAACGCGTCGCACTGGATTTCAATTGGCCCATGAACAAGGTCTGGAATGGCTTCCTCAACCCGCATTACGCAGACTGCAAGCAGTGCAGCTCCTGCGAGGGCATGGGCATGGCCCCGTGGGCGGTGCGCGTCCATGAGCAGTGGCATGGCGGCGGTGTTCTGTTTCACCCATCGGACTCCGGGCTTCCTCCTCTGACGGCGGACAACGTCATTCTGATCGAGCAGGCGACCGCAAAGACCGAGCGCGACGCCTGGCACTATGGCTCCGGCCCGGCGGCGATCCATCGCGAGGCGGCCCGGCTCGCGGATCTCTTCAACGGCTACAAGCGAAACCACCTGACACAGGCGGAAATCGACATCATGATCGAAGGCGGATCACTCGATGAATTGAAGCATGTCCGCCTCCCCGATGGATCGTGGGTGGCCCGCGAGGGTACGAAGATCACTCCCGAGATCTACACCGCCACCTCGATCAGTTCTCACTACCGTCAGAGCTATACGCCCATCCTCGAAGCACTCGTGCCGACGAATGGCGACTACACGTGCAAGGAATGCGGCGGCGAAGGCTCCATCTGGTCCTCGCCGGAAGCCGAGCGTCTCGCAGATGAGTGGGAACCCATCCAGCCGCCGGAAGGCGAAGGCTGGCAGCTCTGGGAGACCGTATCCGAGGGCAGCCCGGTGTCGCCGGTCTTCGCGACCGCCGAGGAGCTTGCCTCATGGCTGGCCGGCCCGGAAAGCTCCGAGGCCGACGGCGTGAACCGCGGCACGTCGCGGGATCAGTGGCTGAAGTTCCTGCAGGGACCGGGATGGGCACCCTCGTTGATCGGGATTGGCGGAAACCTGATGGGCGGCGTTCAGGGCATCATGGCCGATTAACTGCTCCAGCGCGCCAGCGACCACAGCCTCGTGTCGAACTTCGCCGTGAGGTTCCCTTTCGGGTATTTGCCGGACACCCGGATCCCCCGCGCTCCGGTTTGTTCCTGCGGTCACCGGGTTCTAGCGCGTCATGCGCATATCAAACGTCAGATATCTGCCCAGACACTCTCGTCGTTCGCGGTGTTGACGTACGGGCTTGGCCGGGCAGCATGGGCTTCGTATCTGACGCGCTCTGCCGCATTGCGAGCTTCGCTGGCGCGCGCCTCATCGGCCATGGCTTCGGGGATGACATATCCCGACATCCCGATTTCCTCCAGAAGCTCCATGGCCTCCTCCAGCGAGATTTCCGCGATGATGTCCTTCAGCACGCCTTCCCAGCGGTTGAGACCTTCCGGATGGGCGGGCCAGTCGGAGCCGTCAGGCGACAAGTCGTTCAGCGCGTGCTCGATCTCGCATCTGAGCAGCCGAGGGCTGAGGTTCTCGAAAATCCCGTCAAGGATCTCCAGAAGATCCTTCGCCGGATCGAGGTCGAGGCATTCGAATTCATGGTAGAACGTGTCGAACACGGCAAGACTGCCGTTCGGCGTCTTCAGGAGATAGAGCATTTGAGATCCTCGCTTCGATCCGCTGCGGTCGCGGCCACAGAATACAGCATGCGGTGCCAGCTTCGATCCTGCAAGGCGTGAACTGACGTCGGAACCTCAGGCGAGGTCTTTGTGAAAGAAGCGGAAATAAGCCTTCATCTGCGCGACGGAGGCACTGTTGCCGCTGAATTGTATGCCGATTCTGTCATTGCGGCACCACCGAACAACTCCTTCGATCACGCCGATTTCGCGGGCCTTGACCGTAACGTTGGCGCCTTGCGGAGGAATGAATATCCGCTCGGTGACGACCTGCATTCCCGTTGTCGAGAGGTCGTGAATCTTTCCCGGAACCGAACGGCCCTGGAACTCGATATTCACCTTTACATTCGAACGCTCTCGCTTTGCGCGACGACCATCGGATCTTATGGAATCTTTCGGCGATTCCTTAAAAGCTACTGACATGTAGTAAGGCTCCAAAACTGAGTCCTGATAGTCCACGTCTAAACCTCCATTTCCTAACGAAAGGTAAATTGCATTAGGCAGGATTTGTGGTGTCGGATCCTTTTTTCTAACCGATTGTGGATATCTTCACCCGGTGGCAATCTCGGATCGATCACGGCGGAGGGTTAAATGACTGAAAAGTCGAGGTATATGGAAGGCGAATGCCACGTTATGGCGGTCGCGCTGCACAGAAGGACTGGATCGTCTTTCCTGCTGCTGTGCGAGGACACGGGCGACTATCGGAACGATGAGACAGGCGATACGGTTCCGAGCGTGCACCACGTCTATGCTGACATGCAGGACGGTAGCCTTGCGGACATACGGGGCGTGCACGACCGCGGCGACGTCGTGGGTCAGTGGGAGGCGATGAACGACGAAGCCGGCGGCGGCTTCCACATCGTGGAACTCGACACGGAGGAGGAACTCGACGAGTTCATCGATGACGGGTGGAGCCTGCCGCTCACCGCCTATTCCGAGGTCGATGTGGCCTCTGCCGACACCCTCTTCCGGGATCAGCATCCGGACTTCAATCCCATCGTTCCCGTTCGCCGCCGATAGAGAAGCAGTCGGAGAGACTGCGCGGCGCGGGCGCATGGCTACCGGATTTCGCTTGCGACGGTTATGGCACCAGCCTGACCGGCTTCACCAGAGGTGATCGGGAGAACCCGATGACGATCTCGTTTCCCTCGAGATCATAGAAGTCGCCGCTCTCGGTCTTCATATAAACGGTGCCTTCGCTGTCATCGCTCACGATGAACAGTCCCTGCTCGTACTCGCGCAAGGGCCGCTCCCGCAGCGTCCTGTATCCCTTGACCGCAGACAGTCCTGCAGCCAGCTTCTGAGTTGCGTCATCGACACTTGTCGGACGGTCGGTGGAGCTGACCGCTTCATGCAGGACGGCGGTGGCGGCCGCCAGCGCCTCGTCGAGGAGGACAGCGCGGCTCGGCAGAGCCAGCACGGCATCGTCCTCGCTCTGGAGCGCGAGCGCCTCCCGATAGTTCTTCTTGGCGGCAGCGGAAGCTTCAGCCTGCTTGCGAATGAGCGCCACAGGATCGAATGCATCATCGAAGACGGGCATCCATGACTGCCATTTGAAGCGGTCGCTGTATGGCACGAAATCGTCCGGCCGCTCCTCGATGAAACGGAACTCGATATGATCCGGGCGGGCATCGTAGCAGTCGTATACGACCTCGCGGACAGCATCCTCGTCCCTCGCAACGATGGCGGCGCAGAGGCAGTTGTAGCCATCGCCGGATCCGGACACCCACCACGGCCAGTGAAGCTCGTAGCTGCCAAGTTCCGATCTGTGTTGCCAGCTAAGCCAGTAGATGCGCATGGGGTTGTCTCCGTCGAATTTCACGCCGACATCTCATGCCTTCGCCCGAGAGCCGATATCGACCATTAGAGCGCGACGAACCGCCACGTCAACATCGTGGCCATCGAATCCTTGCAAAAGCGAAAGCCGCTCCTCAGATCACCGCCCGGCCGACGGCGCGCTCGAGACCCTCGCCGCGATCTTCTGCGTGAGATCGTCGTGCCAGGCTTTCGCCTCCTTGTCCGTATAGGGGGAGTAACCGCCGGAACCCCAGTCGGACCATGGAACGCGGTCGATTGCAATGCCACGGCGGAGGCGCTCGGCAGCGACATGGAGCTCGCATGCATCAGGAGACGAATAGCGGTCGCCCGGCTCATCGAATTCCGGATCATAGGCCGCCGCTGAATTGGCGTGCTTGTCCAGAAACCGCATGATTTCGTCTGCAAGTTCGATCTCTTCGGACATGATCATCTCCAATGTTTCCTCACTGAATTCCTATCGAACACGCGCGAAGGATTCAAGGGAACAATCATCGGAGATGGAAGATTCGATATCCGCCGCCATCTCGATCGCGGCCTCAACGATCTCGATCGCCCACGCCCTGTCGCTCGAAAGTCGGCTATGGACATCCCAATCCACGGCAAGCCTGAGGAGCACCGTCTCATCGACGATGTCCACCTCGCGCATCGGGTTCCAGCCCCGGTGGTCGAGCAGCATGCCTTCGCAGAGGACGAATACGTGGCAGGCGGAGCGGTCAACCGCCAGCACGGCGTCGCGCTTCTGTCCGATGAGTGCTTCGCGGATCTCGAGTGCCATGGCGATGCAGCCGCCCTCCTCGAAATGGAAGCCGGCCTCGCCGTATTCGCAGGCCGTGCTGAGATGGTTCTCGAACGCCATGTTTGCCCCCTGTCCGCCAGTCCTGCTCGAATGCTATGGGCCGGGCAGGCATGGGGCAAACGGACGTAGCCGCTAGTCGGCGAGTGCGATCATCTCGGCGATCAGTTCTTCCATGACATCATCAAGCACGTCGATCGTCCTCTTGTTCGGATCGTTCCGGGCGATGTCGACGGCAACTCTCTCGATACGCTGCGCGGCCGACCCCGCAGGGAATGCTTCGGCAAGGAGTTCAAGTGCCTTTGACATGCCGATCCGATCGGCCAGCATGGTCCGGAAGGAAACGTCGATTGCAGCCGAGGCGATAACCCAAGCGGCAGCCGGGCTGGTTTCAAGAGTTTCCTTGTTCTCAACGGCGCTCGTCCCGGTCTGGCTTCGAACGAGCATTTCCTTTCTGTGTCCCTCCGGCCCCGACAGCCGCGTGGCACGGGACGCTGACAAGGGCGTCAGCCCGAGGCTCTCCATTTCCTCATGCGCCAGGGGACTCGCACCGAGCACTATGATGTTCGAAGCCTCCGAGAGGATTCCAGGATGGAAGGCCTTCGTGATCTGCGAGGACAGCCTCATGCGGACGCCAAGGGACTTTGCGGTCACGACGTCGCGGAGATGCTGTTCGCTGGCCAGCCGGCTGTCAGCCGCACGGTGGATATCGTCCATGCAAATCTGACGAACGCTGTTGTCCGCGCTCATGCGAGAGGTGTGATAGACCTTGAACCGATCCGAAACGCCTGCAAGGTCGTCCAGTGTCAGGAAGAAGTCCTGAAACATGGACTGGGCGACGGTGTGATACGCGAGTTCTGTCATTTTTGCGGTGTATCTGCTTCCCGGAGGGCAGATGCCTTCGATGTCAGCCACGACTATGCGGGCGTTCCCCTTGTCGAAACGGGAGGCACCCGAAAACAGGGGCATGACCCCGCGCAGGGTGTCCGCCATGGATCGAATGGCGTGCACCAGGTCACCGACCTTCGGATCGAGCTGCAAGCTTCCGGAGAACTGCTCGCCCCACATCATGGCTGAGAGATCGGTCATCGTCGGCATCGCATGCCGCTGAGCCAGCCTCGCGTGCTTGTAGAGCTTTCGATCGGCCAGAGCATCCACGATCGCCCACCATGTCGTTTCGCCATCGACCGCGGATACATCGTGTGCGGCGAGCTCACGGGACAGCCCGAGGTCATCCAGCTTGCTGTAGATCTTGGGGGTGGAGTTGACAGCCTTGTCCGAGATCCGGGAATAGAGAGCATCGATGATCCGGTGGGCGGCCGCGACGTGACCGTCATCGAAGCGGTCGTCATTCTTGTCGCGCGCCATCATCAGAAGGAATGCCGCAAGCGTTCGCTTCTGCTGGTCGGTCGGGACCCTGAAGCCGAGATGCGTGTCGAAAGGATTGACCACGAAGGCTTTCGTGTTGGCGAACTTGTGGTAGGCGATCTTGTCTCGGAAACGCGGCGGCAGGACATCCTGCAGATAGGAAACCAGTCCCTTGGCAGAGCACCCGACGTCGATGATCGCCATCTCAGGGATGGTGCCGGTTTCCTCGAACGTCTTTCTGACGAGTTCGTAGTTCAGCGCGTTCATCGTCGATGACTTCCCGTAGCCCGGAGGCGCATAGAGGATGTCGATCAGCGCATCGTTGCGAAGCAGCGCGGGAGCGTGCTCCCCTTCGCCTCCGAAGCTGTAGGCAACGGTGTCTGGGAGTTTCCTCGTTCCGCCGGGAGCCTTGCTTGCTACGAATTCGAACTGGGCCTTCATCGTCGGCCAGTTCCGGTACCCGCATGATGCGGCGAGCACTTCATAAGCGTGAGTGAGCGGAAGCTTGTGTCCAAGCTCGTCCAGGCGTGACTTGATGAAATAGGCGCGGCGCTTGGCGGTCTCGCTGTCAGCGCACAGGTTCTCGTTGCCGAGAGTGGTCATATCAACTCCATCGCGACGAATGTGACTGTCGAAGGATCCCCGTTGCCTCAAGTCTTCGTCATCGGATGAGAGATGAATGTGACAATGAGTTCTTTGGATGCCGATTTTCCGAGTCCGGTGAGGGATGGGGATGGAGGGCCCGGCGGCCTAGCAACCATTGTTCCTGGTTCCTAAACGATTACAAGGCGTCGTTGTCGAATCTTTCAGGAAAGCGCCGTCTAGTTCGCCCGGCGAAGCCCCCACTCGCGCTCGAATTCCTCTTCGAAATCGAGTTCCGGCTTCGGTGCTGGCTTGAGCTTGACGGTCGGCTTCGCTGGCGGTGGGGCCAGAAAGACGATGTCTCTGGTGAACTTCTTTCCCTTGTGCTCGCCGACATCATAGCTGACGCGGGCCTCGGCCACGATGGAGGAGACGATTTCGGCCGGGATCTTCGATTTGTGCATGAAGAGCTCCTCGGATCCGTCGTCTGGAACGATGAAACCGAAGCCCTTCCCCTCGTCAAAGAATTTAACTCTGCCAGTCGCCATCCGTCAGTCAAACCCCGCACTGTTGTTGGAATGCGAGATATCTAGCGGATCGGCGAGCTGGAAGCAATGCGGGCGCGCGAATCCTGTCGCGTCCGCGATATTGGGCTTCAGGCCAATCCGACCGCAGGAGCAGTCGCGGATGGCTTCTCCCCCACCTTGCGGGCCATGAGAAGAATCATCTGTGCAGCCAGCGCGTCGGCTCCGGCTATGAACGAGTATGGCACGGCGACTGGGCCGAGTTCTTCTCCCTTGTAGACAGTTTCGACGATGACCTTGTCATCGAGGATCGAATGGAAGAGCTCGTCATGCTTGATCTTCTCGTCGGGAGAGTCCACGAGACCGCGTTCGAACGCTTCATTCGCCAGATCACGTTTGATCTTGCCGACCGCGACGCGCGCGCAGGTCAGATTGAATGATCCAGGGAGTCCGAAGTCGAGAGAACCGCCGAACCTCTGCGCAAGCTCGTCCATGAACTTCGTATCGGTATCGTAGGGGCGGAGGAATTCGCATTGCCCGACGATCACGGCCCCCAGGCCATCCTGGTTCAGCTTGCGACCGGGATTCGAGACGTAGTAGCCTCCAACCATGAATCTGGTGGTGCGGCCATCGTTCGGCTCGTGGTATTTTTCATCCCCGCGAAAGAAGTGGAAGTTATCCGTGACTTCGGATGCGATGTCGTCCAGATCGCCGATGTCGAGGACGAGCTTTCCCGCCAGCTTCATGCCAAGGTGACGCGATGCTCCCGGCGTGATCCGGCTGATATCCATCGGATGGAAGACCTGTGGAAGAAAAGCCACGGAGGTGTCCGGCCCCATGAGGCCGGTCTGTCTCAGCGTATCCTGAACGATGGCTGCGCCGTCAGCACCGACGAACGCGTCTTCGATGTCCTCGATCGATCCCGTGACCGGAATGGCGAAGACCGTGAAGAACTCGGTGTTTGCCCCCTTGCCACCCCTGGCACTGAGGTCCGACATCGCCTGCGACACGAGACTTGGCGCGTGACCGTGTGATATCGGGGAGATGATGTCGTCGGCGAGACAATCATCGAGAATTCGGCGGAAGGCGAGGTCGAAGCCGGGATCGTCGACATGCTCGCTGACTATCCTAAGCAACCCCGTCTCGCTGACCCGCTTGAGCACCTTGGTCAAGGGAGCGCGGATCTCATCGATCAACACTTCCGCTCGCTCGAGCCTGAAGTCGGCGTCGGGACTGAAACCTCCGAGCGAAGGGGTTTCGAGAGCTGTCCAGATGCTGTTGTCGATTGTCATGCCGCCACCTCATTGCGTTGCCATCTCGAGGGTGCTCGGGACAGCAGAGAGGCACAAGAGATCACTCATGCGTTTCGGCTGATCGCCATCGAAAACCGTGGTTCCGCAAGACCGGTGCCGCAGGTCCAGGAGATGCCGCCGAACGAACGGCGGCTGTAGGAGCCGACCTCGATCCCGTCGATCTCGAGATCGACCCCATCCTCCGTCGGAACGCATCGGATCGGAAGCGCCGTCCTCGTCTCCATGAAGTTCCGTGCATGCAGGCACAGCTCGTGACGTTCGCCGTCCTCCACTGCATCCGGGATCGTCGAGTAGAGTTCCACCTTCATGAAGTAGAGGACATGCAGGTCATCCCTTGCCGCTCCCTCGTCCCTGAAGCACGGCGTGAGCGCAACGAAGCGACCCTGAGGAAGCCGGCCGTTGAGCTGCATGTCGATGAAGGCCTGCTCCGCGGATCCGACCAGAACGCCGTAGTCCTTGAGATGAAACATCCTCGCAGTATCACCGCAGGTGACGTCATGCGCCCGGCGGCTGACGTGCCAGTCGACGGGGATCTCGTTGAAGCCACGTCCCTTGTAGAAATTGAGGGCGTCGATGAGAAGATTCCAGTTGATCTCGGTCATCGGCCGTCCTCGTCCTCGTCAAGAAGTATCACGAAGAAGTCCTCGATCCTGTTCGGCACCTCGAGGAGCTGGGCTTTTTCGAGACCATTCACGTCATGTATCTGCTTGATCTCGTCGGATGTGATGCTCCCCGCGCTGTCGAGCGCTTTTCCCAGCACCAGCGAGAGGCAGCTCTTCGCCATGGAGGTCACGAGCTGGAGGTCACTGACGATGCCCCTGCTGCGTCCGCCGCCGCGTAGTTCTTTCAGCATCAGGACGACGAGGGGCTTGTCCGCGAGACGGATGTAGAGCGCCTCGTCAATCCAGGACGGCAGCGCGTCCTCAACCGACCGGATCGCGAGGAGATCCGCCATCCCGACAGTGGCATGCCCGTGATAGTCCTTGTCGAGGCTCAGTCTACGAAGCGCTCCGGCGTAATCATCCGGCAGCCTCGGCTCGAGCTGGAGGCCAAGCTTGTGGAGATGACCGACATCCTTCGGCGTCAACCGGGCGTACTCGCCGCTCTCCACCTCGGGCGATATGCGGTCGACCACCGCCCGATAGTTGCGCCAGGCCCGCTCCGCCTCCTCTCCGAAGGCGAGCAGAATGTCCTGCGCGGCATGCTCGAGGAATCCGTCGTTCTTCGTCAGCATGTCAGCTTCTCCTTCCGCTCGCGAAGGCCCGCTCCGTGATGGCCGAGAACCTGGCGAGGTCATCCATGCTGATGCCGGGCATGTTCTGCGCGAGATAATGACTGACCGCGCCATAGAGGTCGGAGAGTTCGACAGCCGCCATCACCTTTGCGCCCTGCTTCTCCGCGTCGATCAGCTCAAGCACTTCCTCGAGGATCTTGCTGGACTTGCCGAGTTCCCCCTTCGGGATTTCCGTCACGTGGTAGCCGGGCTTCGCGACACGGTTTTCCAGAAGATCGGCGATGCATTCCCAGAGCCGCGGCTCCGGGAGCTGGCGCTCGAACGGACATACGGCGGGCGTCCCGAGAGGGCGGATGACGGTGGCGAGCTCTGTCAGAACGTCGCCGCGCTCAAGGAATGTCACACAGCGCTCGGCGCGGATGCGGTGATATCCGCTCGGCGGAAAGGTGTACTTCGATCCGGCCACCATCGTGTAGGAGCCTCCCTGCTCGACGCGGCCGTACCCGAGATGCTGTTCCTCGCCCGCACTCCCGGGCTTGCAGTTGACCGCAACCATCTCGTGATCGCCGTGGTCGTCCTTCCGGAAGAACCATTCCTCGTGCGTCGTCTCGCCTGCGACCACATGGCTTGTGAAGAAGTAGCGGTGGTCGTGCAGCTCCTCCTCCGGCGTGTCCGCGCTGAGTTCCGGATGCCAGAAGTGCATGCGCTGGCGGTCGTTGAGCTTGATCTGGATGAAGCCCAGACCGAACCACTTGGGAACGGCTCCGGCGGCGCGCAGGCCGTCCACCGTTAGAAATGCGTCGAACCTGCCGTCGAAAAGAGGCATGAAAGGACTCCTGAATAGGGCTGCGATCACCAATCCTTGGAGTTGAATCGAGAACCGTCAAGCTGGATTCGACTCCTTTCTGAAGTCGGTCGAATCTTTCTCCTTCAGGTTGACAATCCTGCTCGATCATATGGAGATGAGGCGATGAGCCACTCTATTGGAAGGAATTGAGATGAGCAGGGCCATGGCCGCCGGGCAGGTCGCGTCGGGTTTGTCACTTTCCTGGCATGGGGCGAACCTAGCCATGTAGAACTCCAGAAGGGAACCGATCATGTCCGAACAACGCGCTCCAAGAATTTATCTCGAAATCTCCGGCGGGATACTCCAGAACATCGTCGTTGACGGTGAAGCCGAGATCGTTGTCGTCGACTACGACAACGCCGAGGATCCGGACTTCGACGCAGAAGGCGTGGAGAACATGCTGTCGGAGGAGCTGCACAAGGGTTCCGCCGAGGACTACGAGGCACAGATCGAAACCGCCAGAACAGCGCTGGAGGAGATCGCCAGCAAGAACGCAGACCACGCCACTCCCTGATCCAATCCTTCCCACCTGATGATCGAATGATGGCATCGGCGCTTCATCCCAGCGCCCGTCGATGTCATCATTCGAAGGAGGATTAAGGAAGGGCACCCAATATGCCACAGGTCGTTCTGCTGCCGGGACTGGGATCGCCGGGCTGGTCGATGACACCGCTGGCATGCCGCCTACGCGGTGCTGGCTTCGAAACCAGGGTGATGCCATACAAGGCGCGCTGGTCAACTCTCGATGACATCCGGCGTGACGTGTCGGAGGAGATCGGGATGTCTTTCGAGGGCGACGTCTCGCTCGTCGGCCACTCGATGGGCGGCCTGGTGGCAAGGAGGGTCGCCGAGTTCGGCATCCCGGGTATCCGCATCCGGCGCATGGTCATGATCGGCACCCCTCTGCTCGGAAACCAGATCGCCCAATATTTCTCCCGCCTTCCACTTCAGTCCTTCCCATATGGCAAGCTTTGGCCAGCCCTCTCCCCCGAATCCTGCCGCGCCAACTCAAAGGCCATCGACGGAGTGGAGATGGGAATGGTCGCCGGATCCGTGCCGGGCGGTCGATGGCTGTGCGGAGAGGAGACCGATGGGATCGTCACGGTTCCGGCGACCATGGGATCCGGGCTGACGGATCACGCGACCGTCCCTGCGTCGCATGCCTCGCTCCTGCTGTCAGGAAAGGTCGCCGCGATGACGGCGCACTTCCTGGCGGCCGGAACATTCTCCGGGCTTTAGGCCTTCGACGCTCGGAATCAGGCCGCGAGGTCGTGCACGAGATCCCAGCGGAACCCCGTCGTCTCGTGGCTGTAACCGCGAGGATTGTTGGCGATGAGGGTTCGACCGACACGGTACTTCACAGCCATGTGCGTATGCCCGTGAAGCCACATCTCTGGCTGCGTCGCCTCAATCAGAGCTGACTTGTCCGAGATGTAGCGGGGCTGCTGGGGGTCGCCGAGGAATTCTGGCTGCAGCGAGCCGACATGCGGCGGGAAATGGGTGAGCACGACCGTCCCTCCTTCGAATGGCTGGGCAAGGACGCCCTCGAGATAGGCGACCGTGTCGAGATGCCGCTGTCGGGATTCCCTCGGTGTCATGAAGCGGCCCGCAGCCTTGTCGGAATAGATCCGCACGTAGTCGGACTTCTCCTTGAAGCCGTCGATCCTGCTCTCGATTTCGGCCGCCCGTTCGGAGGGATCCGTCGGAGCCCATAGCTCGAGGTCGGACCAGAACAGCCCGCCTGCAAAGCGCACTCCCTCTATCACAACGGAATCCATCTCGAGGTAGGCGACGCCCCGGTCGGCGGCAAAGCGGCGCAGGTCGTCCGTGCAGCCATTGATGCAGCGCATGTAGAGATCGTGGTTGCCGGGCACGTAGACGACCGGCATGTGTGGAAGCACGTTGGCCGCGCACCATTCTATGTTGGCCTCGACGTGGTCTGAGATGTCGCCAAGCACTACCGCGACATCGGCTGACGGCACCTCTCCAAGCATCTTTCCGTCTCTGACCTCCTCCTCGGTGAAGTGCAGGTCGCTGATATGCCAGATCTTCGTCAAGGCCATTCCCCCTCATGGATTCATTCTATTTGAATCCTTGAGAACGCCTGGAACGATGGGGTTGCCGCATTTTTAAAGGACTTGATTGCCGTTGCGGCCAAGAACTGAGTCCTTCTGTTAACCTCTCGTTAGGAAATAGGTTATAAGTCTCCGGCTAATGTGAATGAATTCCCGAAAGGGAGGTCAGGAGTACGATCGTGCAGCAGGACTACGGCAGGGGTTTCAACGGCATCAAGGCGAAGATCGCTCTCATGGCCACGGTGGTGACCCTTGTCTCGGCTGCCGGAGGCTTCTTCCTCTTTGATCTGGCCAGCTACGACAACGATGGGGTCTCGGCTGTCGGGGCGATCATCACGACCGCGCTCCTCGTCTCGATCGCTTGCGCAATATCGTTCCGTACGACGACGGCGATCAGCCGTCCCATCCTCGCCATGCTGAACAGCGCCGGAGAGATCGCCCGCGGCAGCCTCGATGTCAAAGTCAAGATTACCGGCCGCACCGAGGCGGATGCGCTTGGGGCCGCCTTCAACTCGATGACCGAGAGCCTGAAGGGCAACATCACGCATCTGCATACTCTCGCCTATCAGGACGTGGTGACAGGCCTTTCAAACAAGACGGTTCTGGACGAAGTTCTCGCAGAGGCGTCCCACTTTCCCGGCGGCGCGGTCATCTCCATCGATCTTGATCGCTTCAACGAGGTGAACCAGGCCTTCGGCCATCAGATCGGGGATGCGTTGCTCCGTCAGGCCGCCCATCGGCTGATGGTCGCGACCGTCGGGGCTGCCGACGAAAATGCATCCGATGCGGTCAGAAGCCGCCCCTTCCAGTCCTTCGCACAGGACAAGATGCTGTTCCGCTCCGCAGCGGACGAGTTCGTCGCGGTCATCCTGCGCCCGTCCACCGACGTCGAGCTGGCCGCCATCGCGCGGGACATGGTCGACTGCCTCGCCAAGCCATTCGTTCTCGGTGGAAGCGAGATCCGCATCGGCGGATCGGTCGGCGTTTCGCGCATCGGACGCGATGCGAGCCTTTCCGAGGAACTCGGACGGTTCGCGGACCTCGCCATGGAGCAGGCGAAGACGCAGGGAGGCAGCCGCTACGTTTTCTTCAATGACAAACTCCGGGCCGCAGCAGCGCGCCGGTCGCAGCTCGAGCGCGACTTCAAGTTCGCCATCCCCAACGACGAGCTGGTCGTCCACTTCCAGCCAAAGGTTTCGGTCGAGGATGGCACCCTGATGGGGGTCGAGGCTCTTGTCCGCTGGCAGCACCCTTCCAAGGGATTGCTGTATCCGGCCGACTTTCTGCCGATCGCCGAGGCTAAGGGCATGATGAGCCAGATCGGCCGCAAGGTCTTCGAGCTTTCCGCGATGCAGGTGCGCGAATGGCAGAAGTACGGACTGTGGACGCGCGTGGCGGTCAACGTGTGCCCGACGCAGTTCATGAACGCGAACTTTGCAGACGAATACATCGCACTCGCCAAGACGATGGGCGTGCTTCCGCAGCAGTTCGTTCTGGAAATCACCGAGACCGTGGCGATGTCGAACTCGGACGCGGCAAACGAGCAGCTCACGAAGCTCAAGGCGGCAGGATTCCGCATCGCCATCGATGACTTCGGGGTCGGCTACTCCAACCTAGCGCAGCTCTATCGTCTGCAGTTCGACTTCATCAAGGTCGATCGCTCCCTGATCGAGCACATCGACACCGATATCAACGCACAGCGCATCATCGGCTTCACCATCGGCATGGCTCACGAGATGGGCAAGCATGTCGTCGCTGAAGGCATCGAGACGGAAGGACAGCGCCGGGAGCTATCAAAGCTCGGCTGCGACTACGCGCAGGGCTACCTGTTCGGAAGGCCGATGCCGAGCGCTGACATCATCGAGCGCTACGGCAAGCGGAGCCAAGGCCATCTGCACGTGATTGCGGCATAGTCGGCGGGAACATCACTGGGCAAGCGGGGCGGAAGGTTTGGGTTCCGCCCCGCTTTCGAGTTCAACAATCCCGGCTGAGCACTCCGTCGCGTCTCAGGGTCTTCGAGGGGTCAGTCTTCTTGACATCCTGCCATGCATGGCGGCGTCCGGCCCAGACCTGACGCTCCCGACCGTCCTCCAGGAGATAGTGTCCCGACGCCTTCTCTTCCTTGTAGAACACGCTCCGGAATTCGACCGCCGCGTCATCGAACTGAAACGGCAGCGTCGGGCATTGATCCGCGAGCACGATGCAGACGCGCGACGCGGTCGCCTGATCGGTCACATCGTATAAATTCCCAAGAATATCCACGTCGTTCACGAGAAGCATATCTGGGGCCGACTTCTTCGAGGCCCCCTTCACCGCCTTGCGTATCGCTTTGAACGCGAGCGTCTGCAGCATGGATTCGAAGTCGTCTGGTCTGGTGGAGACGAAGATGACCAGGATCTGAGGGCGCACGAACGCGCTTGCGAGACCGGGCCATGGAGATGTGCGGTCGAAGAAGCGTCGGTGTTTGCTGGCGAAGCGTTCGACATGTGTTGCGAGGAAGTTCGAAAGGCCGGCTGTGCGAGCAGGGTAATTATTCCCATACAGCTCTCGCCAGGCCTCCAAGGTGTCGTGATCCGTGGCGAGATTTCTCAGTTCCAGCGCCATTCCCTCGGCGTCCAGTGGACAACCGCGATCAATTATCCTCCGGGCGCACTCCGTGAGGAACCGATGGGCATCCAGCCAGTCGCCAGCCAGGGGGCGGTAGTTGTCGGAAAGGAAGAGTTCGGCGCACGCCGACGGATCGGTTTCGTCCTCGAGGATATTGCACGCATTGCCGACCCGTGACGCTGCCGCACTGAGGTCGAGAACGAAGAAGTCTCGTCGGCGGCCGTGCGCCGTTGCCTCGCTCATCAGTGAGTTCAGCATGGAGGATCGGCTCTCGTCGTCCGAGACGGGTTCGATGTAGATCGCCGACGATCCCTGGATGATCGCGTTGCTGCCGAGCCTCTCGAGGATGTCCCTGCGGGAGTTGGCCGATGTCGCGAAGCAATGGATATGCCGGAGGGCGTTCTCGTGGGATAGCTCGATGTCGGGCAGATGTTCACCTTTTTCGATCGCATGACCGAGAATGAACGAGCCTGCCGGGGCCGCCGTGTTCGGCAGCGTCTCAAGCGCCGCCTTCATCGTGGCCCAATTCGGGTGGCGATGGGCGATGGCAAGCGCCTCGTAGGCGTGGTTGAGCTTGATGGGAGTGTTGAGTTCCTCGAACCGCTTCTTGATCGCGTGAGCGGCGAGTTTGGACTTCTCCGAGTCCATGACGACCGTGGTCGCGTGGGGCATTGACTATCTCTCCACTGACAGCTTCTGGCGTTCTGGCTTCCCCATTACCGTCGCCGCTGCCATGTGTCAGATGTCTGGTTTCTGATGATGGTGTTTGGAAACGAAGTTCGAAGTCGTTCAACCGTGTCCTTGCGGATGGGGATGGAGGGCACGACCAGGCCCTGTAGAAAAGTCTGGTGTCGGGACGGAGGCCTGTCAACGGCGGACAGAGGCAAAGATTCAAAATCGACGCGGAGGCCATTCGTCATCGGATCGGAGGCTCATGCGCGAGCAGAGCGACGAAGTTATCGAGGTGCAGTCCGATGTCGACCACGCTCAGATCATTGTGTCCGACATTGGCGAAGTATGCCGACGATACCTTCGTCGTAGCCATCGCCTCGATATCTTTCGCCATCGAGACTGGGAACAAGCTGTCCTCCAATCCATGAAGGATGAGGACGGGTTCATGAACACGGGCGATCTTGTCTATGTTCGAAAAACGCTCGGTCAGCAGGAGATCGACAGGCAGCCAGAAGAACTGCCGCTTGGCGGCTTCGGCCACCGACGTGTACGGCGATTGGAGCACGAGGCCGGCGACTCCGAGCTCCGCGGCAAGTGTGGTGGCAATCCCGGTTCCAAGCGACTCTCCGTATAGGATGACGGAACTCGCCGGGATCTGCATGACGTTGATGATGGTGTCCAGCACAAGGCGGCCGTCGTCGTAGAGGGCCTGCTCGGAAGGCGTGCCCGTGCTGTTGCCATAGCCGCGATAATCCATCGCCACGAAGCCGTAGCCCTTGGCTTTGAACATCCCCAGGGTCGGCGCGCGGTCCGATAGGTTTCCGGCATTGCCATGAAAGAATGCGATGGTAGGCCTTCCGGGAGTTGCGGCCGACGACCACACCTCAAGCTCCTCTCCGTCGGCTGTCTGCAGGTGGGTGACCATGACACCATCCATCCCAAACGCAGAGGGAGGTTCTGCCCCCACTGCGGGGACGTAGATGAACGATTTCTGGAACGCGAAAAGCAGCGCGGCGGCGGCCACATAGAGCGCCAGGAAGATCAACGGCAACCTCAGATGCGCTGACAGGTGTTTCTTCATGGATTACCCGCTCCATTGTCTCGTCCAGTGAAGAAGTCTGGCATCGGCGGGGAGTGGGTCAAATGCGCCGACAGCCTCCGGCCTTGAAAAATGATGTCGCAGTATCATTTTTGTCTTGCCTTCCAAAAGTGATACTGGCATATCACTTTTCAGAAGAGGATATCGACCAGATGAAGCAGCTCCAGCCATGGCCCAGATTCGTCAAGGACATGAAGATCGCGATGATCCTCGTGGCAGACGGCATGATGAACATGATGGGACGGAATTCGCGAGCGACCGCCGCCGCCGAGGCATTTCTGGGCATCCGCATTCCATCGGACGTGACGGGGTTCCTGGTGAGCGAGGCAACCGACGCATGGGGCGACGCGGACGGCTTCCTGTCATCGATCGACATCAACGCCACGCATTTCTACGGCACCGTGCTGCGCGCCTACACGCTCCTGATCAACCTCCATCCGATCCATGAAGTCAGGTTCCAGGACGAGCGTGACGAATCCCTCGACTGGGTCGGTTATTTCCTGACGGTCGTTCCCACCGACAGCTACGGGACGGGAGACGACTTCTCCGACATCGTCCAGCATCCGGATCGGCCGCTGCCGTTCCTCTACCGGGCCGGATACGCCTATCTCAGCCTCGTCGAGTTCGTGCACCGCACGCTGGGGTCGACCGCCCACTGGGGCGAAAGCTCCGACAAGATCGTGTTCAACGCCGACGACCTCGCCCTCCTCGCCGACGTCGACATCCGCAGCGTACGCAACGCCATGGGGCCGACGGGAAGCAAGCCGATCCGCTCCTTCAAGGCGCTCGCTACCGACGCGGACGACGAGCGGGCCTTCGCCGACCCCGTCGATGCGCTGGACTGGCTGAGCGGCCGCCGGGGCTTCAGGTGCGGCCGGCTCGATGCGGACTGGGTGAACGGCGAGATTCCGAAGACCGGATCCATCGAGGCGCTCGGAGCGGCGGCGGGGATGATGTTCTGGCTCAACGGAGCCACGACAGACGCCATGGCGGAAAAGCTCGAATGGGATGTCGCCAGAGCGCGTGCCTGGACGCGGGGAGAAGGCATCGAGCCGTTCTCCGCAAAGCGCGTCGCCGCCGCGGCAGGACTCGATCCCGAAATCTACTCGCGACAGATCGCAAAGCTCACAAAGGAGAAGTGACCATGAGGCGCGTTAACCCGACAACCGGCGAGGTCTTCGTCCCCCATCGCTTCGGCGACGGAAACTTCCAGCTCGCGGATCCCCGTCTCGGACGCATCCAGCACCGGACGGAAAACGCGATCCGCGTCTCCACCGAGACAGAGGCCGCAGCCTACGTGCGGAAGGGATACTCGCTGCGCATGCGCGGCATGGACACCAGCAAGGTCAACCTCATCATCGCGCGAAACATCGTCTTCTGAGACTGGCCGGGCAGTCGCGGTCGCCGGGCGCAGCCAAAGGTCGCACGGATTCGAAAATAACATTGGCAGCGTGGGTGCCTTAGTCTTTCGGGGCATGACCTCGCCACCCACGGCCGGAGCCGAAAGTCTCCGTGCGCTTCCGAAGGCGTTGCGTTGTGCGCGCTTCCGGAAGTTCCGCAAAATGCGGACGTGGGTGCTCTGCCTGCTTTGCGGCTTGCGCCGCGTCGGTCAATCATCGGACGACAGCAAGGAGCAGAAGAAATGACAGACATCGAGAAGCTCAAGGAAGGCGTCGAGGCCGTCGCTCGGTTCGACGAGAGGAAGTTCGGCCATCGCTCCCCCTTCCATCTGAGTGCGTGCGGCGGATGCGGATGTCCGTCCTTCCAGCAGCCCTGCAAGCTGTGCGGCTACTACCCGATGGGCATCGACAGAGGAACGTGGAATCCGAAGGAAGCCACGAAGGAGATGTTCTGCTCCATGGTCGAGCGCAGCGGCCCCGGCGGACGCGACGGCACGATCGCAACCTGGCATGCCGTTTCCAACATGAAGAAATACGAAACCAGGGACGACGTGGCCGAAGCTGCAGCCGGCATCGAAGTCCCATCGGCGGCGGACTACTGGGATGCCGTCGTGGTCGATGAAATCAGCATCAGCAGGGATCATTCCGAACAGTTCGCGCGGCGGGCCTGGACGGCGGTCGGTGACATGGGGCAGCTCGCTCGCGGCGAATTCACGGGGAATGCGCCGTCCCGCAGGTCGCCCGAGATCTTCGCCGCAATCGGCGGATGGGTCGACGCGCTGCATTCGGGAGATCGTTCCACGATCCGCGACGCACTAGAAACCCTCAGGGAGATCGCTGGTGTCATGCAGTACGAATACCCAAGGAACGGAAACCTCTTCAGCGCGATCAGGCATCTGTCCGAGGCCATCGAACTGCTGGATGCGGAGCCGGCTGGCGCGCTCAGGGCTTGACTGGCAGGATGCCGGAGGACAGGATCGAATCCTCAGCCACGGATAGGTCGGCTCACCTTCGCAAGAAGGCAATGGCCGTGGCCCCCTGAAGAAATTCAGGCATGCGTTTACGACGGTGGGGTGGCTTATGTCGCCTTGGTAGGTCGAGTGATGAGGCAGGCGCGCAACGCCTGCCTTTGGGATTGGACAAAGAGCGGGCGTGCGGTTCAACCGTGCTTCCGCTCTTTGCTTCCAAACAAAATATCCGAACAGCCAGTCAAGTTGGACCAGCCACCAAGATCATCGCGGCTCGTCCCGTAGCCCTCGTCACCCGAAGAGATTGCCGAGGGCTACCCATCTGCATCAGCGCCTGCGAAGACGGCTATAGCCGGGGACAATGTCGTCCTCCGCCCTCTGAAGGGCGTCTGCAAGGTCCGAGAACGCGTCGACGTGTTCGTCCGGCGTCAGCAGGTGGAACAGTCCGTCGTCGCGGACCTCGATCCTGCCGATTCCGAGTTCTCCGTGATCCTCGCCCTCCAGTTCGAGTGTGAAGCACACGCAATCTTCGATGAGGGGCGACCAGGCGCCTATAGCGGTCATCGCTCCGAATTCGAACTGGTGCGGCAGTTGCATCTCGTCGAGACGCTCCTGCAGCGTCGGCTTCGGCGGGCCGAATAGGTCGTTGAGCGCCTTGCGGGCCGCCGCGTAGGCGTAGAGGCCCACGATCGACTGCCTGCCCGTCTCGGTATCATGGATGATCATCGCAGGACGGTGCGCATGAGCGACGACAACGAACCTGTCGGGCAGATCGTTCTGTTCCGCCGCCGACGAGATGTCGCCACGGAGGGAACCAAGAAGCGCGCGGCCGCCAGCCGAATAACGCGCGTCCTGGCTGGTGTTGAGCGGCTCGGATCTCTTCTTCTGGCTCATAGTTCCCCATCCTTGAGAGAGTTGGGGAAACGCTGGCACATGGTTTCGCATCGTTCAAGCGGGACGGCAAGGGCCATGAGCGCCGGACATGGGCTGCGACGATCCCTGCGTTCGTAGTGACTGATATAATCCTCAAAGCACCACCCGGGCATCGAGTCTTGCAACAGATGTCAACTTGTGTGCCTATAATCGCGCATCAACGACGAACGAGTCCTTTCCAACACTGGAGCCCCGCATGTCCGTAACCAATCTGTTCAGTCGAACCACCGACGCCATCAAGTCTGCGGGATCAGCGGCGGCCGAATCCTTCCAGAAGGCCGTCGACGTCGGCGTGAGCGCGAGGGACACGGTAGTCGGCATCGGATCAGCTACGGTAGACCTGGGCGTCTCGGCCAAGGATGCGGTGACGGACACGGCCGATGCCGTCGTAGGATATGCGACCGCTGTGGTCAATGTCGGCATCACGGTGGCGAAGGTGCTCCCTTTCGCCGGGATTGCCATCGCTATGGTCGTGGCTCCGGTTCCAACCGCCATCGGCATCACGATCATCGAGCTGCTCACGGCCATCGGAGAGAGCCACTTCTCGAAGGTCGAGGAGGAACTGGCGGCCAGGAAGATCGCCCGCGACAACGAGCGCAGCATCGGCAAGCTTGCGAGCTATGGAGACATCCCGTCCACGGCGCTCGTTGAAACCGAGGCCGCAAGCCTGAAGCTCGACATCGCCACGGGCATGATCGAGGGCACGGTCAGGGCCGAGGACAATTCGCGGTTCGACATCGCAGGGATGACGGAGACCCAGCTCCGCAAGTTCGCGGCCGACGCCGACATCGAGACTTCCGGGCTGATCACCGCATACCTGAAATTCCGCGAGTCGACCCGCACGTAGGCCTGAATCAGAAGCGCCGCCCGGCAGTGGCTCGGCGGCGCTCTCGTGTCATATCAAGGTGATATTAGACCAGCTCGATGTTGATCGCCTTGGGGCCCTTGCCGCGGCGATCAGGCTCGGTGTCGAAGCTTACCTTCTGCCCATCGGTCAGGTTCCCGATCCCGGATGCCTGGAGGGCGGAAATGTGAACGAAGATGTCGCTGCCGCCATTTTCGGGCGTGATGAAACCGAATCCCTTGTCCCCGTTGAAGAATTTAACAGTGCCTCTCGCCATGAGCTCCCCTCTTTAAGATGCGATCGCGCGCAGATTGCAACGAAAGTTCTTCGTTATCAAGAGGCTAGGAGCGTATCCGGCCAAATCCGGCCAAAAAAGACGCTCACCATCGCCCTGCGAGCGGCGCCGATCCCACACGGTACCGGACTTCGAAACCTTCGAATTCCGCATGCCTGGAACCATTGGCGACCGAGGCTTCGCGGGGCATTGCAACCTCGATGTGATCGCGGTCGCTTCCGGTGCGGCGGGCGACCACAACGCCCGCGGGGTGTCCGAGCGCATCGAGAAGGCGCTCGCGCGTTTCGATGCTGACGTTGTTTCGAACAGGCGCCGTGATCCCCTTCATACCGCAAGCTTCGTCTTGATGGAGTGCAGCCTCTCCTGTTCGCGGGCGTGGACGGTCGCGGCGATGTCCATCATCTTCTGGGTGAAGGATCCATCGGACAGCGATTCCGTCCATTCATCACCCTCCTCGTAGGCGTCAGCCGCCTCCACGATCACCTGCTCTCTCGTGTAGCCGAAAATGGCCAGATCTTCATCAGTCGCGGGCCGCCAGTTCCCTTCGAGGCCGCCGTCCCATTCGCCAGTCCAGCCGTCGTGATGGCTCCAGTATTGTGCGCCATCCAGCACCCACAGTCCGCCCTCCTCTGGAACGATGGAACCGAGGTTGTCCTGTGCGTTTCCCCCGTCATCGAAGAAGTTTGCGCCGCGCATGCCGAGGAGGACGAAGTTTGGCGAGTATAGATCGATGCCTTCCTCCGGCGGGAATACGACAACCAGAGCCTGATTGGGGAGCAGAGCCTCCTTGGCCCGCTCGATCTCCTTCAGGTGATCCTGGACGGCGGCCAGAGGAACGGCAGGGCGCAACGTGTGGAAACCATCCATGACGACCTTGCTGCGGCCTCTCATGCAGGTTTCGTCGAAGCCGGGACATGGAAGCCACTTCTCAAGACCTGCCTCGTCCAGATTCCCGGCGATGCGCGGCGTGAAGATTGTGGTCTCGAGTATGCCCTTTCGGTAGCGGCAGGAGATGTCGCCACCGACGATGATCGATCCTACCGCCACCTCTTCCGGAAGCTTCTTCAGGGGCACGAGAATATCGTATGCAGAAAGCGCGTGCGGGCCGGATCTCACGAGCATCGACGGGAAGGCGTCGATGACCTCGGGAGGCAGGAAGAAGAAGGCGTGATCGTCGAGCATCGGACTATCGAGCCCCTTGACCTCGCTCCTGCCGTTCAGGAACTCCCCGAGCGTGTCGTTGAGCCACGACACCATCCTGCAGACGGCGTGATCCTCCTCGATCCTTTCAATCACGAATACAGCGTTCGGATCGTGGTCGGATGAGCGATCCAGTGCTGGAAGCGCACCCTCGCCGCGGAAGGCGCGGACAAATGCGATGATCTCCTCGTCGGATGCGTCAGGCACCGGAAGGGTCCACATCACCTCGCGGCAGTTTCCGTCGGGATCCCTGAATTCGACGTTCTGAGACTTGCTGCGGTCGAACACGATGTCGAAGCGTTCACCATCCGAGGTGATGACGTGCGGCCGGGATTCGTCCTGCGGAAGCGACCCGTAGCCGTAGTCGCGGAGGCGCTTCTCCGCGTGGTACGTCACCACGAGCGCCGGGCGGCGCAGATGGTCGCCGTCCTTCGAATACTTGAAGAACTCCTTCAGGACGATCTTCCGGCCGTCCTCGAGCGAGTGCACGTCGACATTCAGGGAGTACTTCATTGCCATCTTTCCTTGTGATCCGTAAGCTGCGAGTCAATCATCTGAAGGGGCCAGTGACAAGGACTCGTATCGAATGAGATCCTCGATCCGAGGTTCACAGTGGAGTTGAAGAATGACCAATGAGACCCTGCGCGACAAGCTAATCCGGCTCGTGACAAAACTCGTGAATGTCGACTACGAAGGAGGCGAAAAGGAAGGAGATGACATCCTTCGTGAAATCGAGACCATGGTTCCCGCCGCCCAGGTGGTCAATCTGATTTATTATGGCGATGACAACGACACTGCCGAGATGTTGGCCGACAAGATGCTGGCTGCGCGACCAATCATCCTTCCTGATCATTCGCAATCATGATGTAGGGCGCAAGGAAAAGTCTGGAATGCGGTCGCCGATCGCTGCATTCTGGATGCAACCACCCCCCGAAAGGGAGGGCTCGATCGGGTTAATGTGGTTCGAGGCGCGGCGGCGGAGTTCGGGGCCATCATGGCGATCAACCCGGTTCAGGCTCCGTCGCACCACGCCTTTCCGGCTGGAACCGGGCAAACAGCTCGCTCTCCCTGACAGAAGCATTCATGACCGCATGGACCGCTGCTCCGGCGGGATCGGCGAGGACCCGCTCGATGGCCTCGACCGGACTGTCTTCGGGGTTCCATTCCCTTGCACAAGCGTTGCCGTGGATGTCCGTCCAGCGGAAGCGCAGACCCTCCGGCGAGACCGAGACCATAAGGTGGCGGATGCCATTGACGGGCTGGACAGGAAGGCCCGCGGTGTCCTTCAGCTCGATCATCAGCCCCTGCTCGGTTCTGCCGAATGCGATGGAGAAGTCATCCACGTCGGGATGCAGGCGGATCGCGTCCAGAACCTCCGCATCCAGAATGACTGTCCTGCGATCTTCCATGCGCACCTCCGGTTAGGATTCGATCCTATCACGGACACCGGACGAACGCCCATTCGGAAGTATTCGATCAGCGTCACAATTGTTGACAACTCGCGAGGACTGTGCGATGGACGGTCATGAACGAAACGACCACAGCGGGCGCGCGACGCAAATCGGCCGGCAAGCCTGGCATTCTCGAACTCAGCCTGCTCGGATGGCTGGCCGAAGACCCCGGGAACAGGTTCGCCATGGCGAGCGAACACACCTTCGCTTGCTACGAGAAGCAGGCACCGCGGGAGGACGGCTTGCGGACGGTACGCAAGCTCGCCGACTTCCAGAAGGACGCAGATTCCGATGCTCTTAAGGAATGGTTCGGCGGCAAGATCGCGTGGAAGGCGGGCGCGCTGCTGGAGGACGGCTTCTTTGCCCGCCATCTCATGCTTGGATCGGCCTTCAAGAAGGACGATCGCGAGCTTTTCCAGAAGGCCGTCGCCGACGTCTACATTCCGGGATCGTGGAACCTCAGCAGCGCCTACATTGGCGTTACGGATGCCGGTATCGAGTGGTGGAAATCCACGGGAGCCGAACTGCACGCGTCGCTGCTGGCGAGAATTGTCGCCAAGCGCGAGAAAGAGCGCGCGTCCGAGCGCCGGGCCGTCTTCGGGTGGGTCATGCACTTCGACAGGAAGACGCCCGAGCGCATCCAGGACATGCTGCCGCAGGGGATGGAGCTTCCCCTGCCCCGACTCTCGGGCCTGCGCCCGATGTTCACTGCAAGGATCGTCAAGGAGACCCCGGACAGGTTCTATGTAGAGGACGTGCAGGCTCTCAACCGGGCCAGTTCCCTGATCGCGACGCTCGGCGTGAGAACCCACGGAAAGCACCAGTACGTCGACCGCGACCGTCTGATGCTGGATCACGCCTCACAGTCGGACGCCGACGCGCTGCTCGCCTTCGACCTGTCACAGCAGGAAGATCATTCAGACCGCTGCCGGAGGGCCGCCGAGGAACTGGAGCCGATCATCAGGCGATACATCGCGGGCGCTGTGCAGAACGAGGCCGAGCACGCGGATCGGATGCGGGAGCTGCTTGAGCGACTCGCAACCAGCCGCCGGACGGTATGAGCAGTCCGGCAACTCCCTCCCATTCCTATTTCGGTGCGGCACCGCCGTTCGGCGCGGACAGGGCCTGCTCCGCAGCTCGCAACACCACGGCGATCTGGTCGTCATCCATGACGATATCCTCACCAACGTGAAGGCTCCACGTCGGATAATCCATGCTTGCCAGGATGCACACATCGGGGCGTGCGGTCGATGCCAGCGAAAGGTAGTCGTCCGAGATCTCGAAGATCCACTCATCTTCCGAAACGCCGAGCCCCCTCAGAATCGAATTCCGGCTATCCTCGACTGCGTCCATGACGATCGTCTCGGCGGCCTCGATCGCATCCTCGAACAGCACGAACTCTTGAACTCCCGCCCGCCCGGAATCCCGCACTCCCCATTTGTCGAGCGAACTCGGACGGTCGATGATCACGATGTCCGGCTCATCGGAGAGGAACTGCGCGGCGGAGCGTGGAGCCAGCGGCTGCCAGAATCGGTTTGCGTTGTCGCGCGTGAATCGTGCTTTGTCTGACATGTTCGAAGCCTTCCCTTTGGACTGGAAGCAGTTTATGGCGGCCATCCGCATAGGGCAAAGTAAGCGGCGTTATGGAGCGGTTGCCACAAGATTGCGGTGAAGGCTGATGCTGTCTCCGAGGGGCCTTGGGAGTGTTGCGTATGGTAGAAATCGTAGAGGAATCGAAAGCGAAACTGGTCGAGGTCGATGCTCAGATCGTTTCATGCGCTTTTTTGTTGCTGACCCCGACTGTTTTTGCAAGTATCGGAGTAGCTTCAGGTGGCGGGACTTCTTGGTGAGAGCCTTGATGCTGTAGCTGCGCACCTCTCTTGAGGTTCGGTAAACCACGGTAAGGCGCACCCGCTTCATCATTTTCGAAGGCTCCCAGACGGGAGCCTTTTTGTCATTTAGGACCTCTTCGCTTTCGATGCCTTCCGTTTCTCGCACTTGCTCCATGATGCCGATAGGAAGCCTTCTTTCGAAGGACTGAATTCATGAATGGCTAAGAATTCGCTTGCGTTTGAAGGATTCTGTCCTATGGTGCGCCTGCAATTCATGACCGAGTCCCAGAACAGAGGATACAAGCATGACGCCGCAGAACCCGAAAATAATCGTTCCCGTCGACCAGTCGGTATTCGATGACTACATCGTCTGCCTCTTCGATGGCATGAAGCGGAAGATGATGCATCGCCACGTCAAGGCTGTCTACGGCATGTCGTGGGACGAATACAAGGCCTACTGCAAGCTTCCCTCGGACTACCCGGCAGTGGCCCCCGGATACGCTCGCGAGAAGTCCGAAGTCGCCGCACAACTCGGCCTTGGGGTTTCATCCCCGACCGTCCCGGTTGAGATCCCGAAGACCCTAAGGGACAAGCTTCGTCCTTTGGCGTTGAACGAGGGCATGACCATTCAGGAATTCATCGCTCACTTGCTGACCGAACACATCCTCTCGGTCGAGCAACCGGATAAGAATTAATCCAGGAATGCGGAGGCGGGCCATCTCGAAGTCCGCCTCCGCATGTCCCTATGGGGCCAAATGCGCGCCAGCCTCCGCCCTCATGGCTTCGACGCTGCGCGACATGCGCTCGTGGAACATCCTGAGACGATCGACCCGGTGTCGCACCGGATCCTTCTCGGTGAATTCAGTCTTGATGCCGAGATAGGCGTCGACTGCACTCCCGCCACTGGTCGAAGGATGTGCGAAAGCCCCCATGACCTGACGCTCCTCCAGATGTCCGTTGCGCACGCACCAGGCAAGCGCCCGCAGCGGTGTGTCGCCTAGTGCGACGAACTTCGCCGTGCCGGGAATGTCCTTGAGCGATGGGACGAAGTCGTAGAGGAAGCATTCAGTAAGCGCGTTGGACTTCATGATGTCATCGAACGAGCCGGCGAAGGGCTTGCCACGGCGGAACGCCGCATGCGGAACCACCGACGTCCCCATGAACACGTCGGCGCTCCGGCCCCAGAAGTCCTCCACGCTGTCGACGCCGAACAGATCCGCGAAGCCGAAGTGATCCATCATCCTGATCAGGTTAGGACGCATGGATGCGCCACCGAAGGCCCCATGCATCTTGGCAGCTTTGAGGATGCCCTCGTCATCGAGGCCGACCTTAATCTTGCTGCTTGCCGTCCGGTAGGCGAGTTCGAGCTGCGTCGGGCCGGGCGTGATGCCTACAACGACGAGCCTGGCCTCCGGGTTCGTCCATTCGAAGGGGATGTAATAGACCTCGTCATGGCCGGAGGCTGCAAACAGCGTCTCCTTGGACTTCACCGCGGCCTCGCCAAGGCGGTTGATGACATCGCGGTATCGTCCGAGATGGATGGGCGCATGCTGCTGCATCTGGTCTCCTTGGCTAGATCTCAATGACCTTCATGAAATCGAAGTCGGGGTTCTCGAGACGGTATCCGCGCGGATTGCAGACGATCCTCGTGCTCCCCTCGAAGTAGTCGAACGACGAATGCACGTGTCCGTGTATCCAGGCAAGCGGGTTCCACTGCCTGACGAGGCCAGCCATGTCGCTCACGAATGCTGCGGTCACCGGATCGGCGAGGTAGCGCGCGTGGATCGAACCGCGGTGCGGCGCGTGGTGCGTGACGACCACGGTTGGCACACCGGGATGATCCGTGAACGCTTCCGACAGGAAGGTGCGCGTCGCGGCATGCATCTCGGCCGTGTCCTGCGGCCGCATCTGACGGTAGGTATCGAAGTCGAGGACGCGCGTCTCGCCATAGTCGGCCATCGAGACCCTGGCTTCCGTCATCGACTTTTCGATCTCGGCGGCCCCTGACCCATTCAATTCGAAGTCAGTCCAGAGGGTGCCGCCGACGAAGCGCACGCCACCGATATCCGCCGCGCCGTCGTCGAGCAGGGTGACGCCAAGGGCGGAACACAGCATGCGCGCGTTCTTGCGGGCGTTTGCAAGCGTCGCATCGTAGAACTCATGGTTGCCCGGCACGAAGACCACTGGCATGCGCGGGCGGATCACCTTGCCGACCCAGTTGATCGAGAGGTTCATGCGGTCGCAGACGTCTCCTGCGATCACGCACACGTCGGCTTCCGGAAACCTGTCCGGCTTCAGAAGGTCGAGAGCCTCTCGCTGCTTGAGGTGCAGGTCGCTGATCGTCCAGATGCGCATTGTCATTCCATCCCAGATGAAGCGGCGTCGCCGCCCTCCTTTCTCCCGCAAGGCACTTGAATTGTCAACTATTGAGCAGCTCATCCCCTCTCCGCCGCATACATTAAATCCTTGCAAACAGTCGTGCGCCAGCGATGATGGAGGGGATCTTTGAACAATTGCAGGACAGGCACCATGAGCATCTGGAACATCACGAGTCCTTCGGATCCCGTGACGATCGAAACCGACGACTTCAAGCTCGCGGCATTCTTCACCTGCATCCTCGGGAACGGCCTCTATTTCGCGAAGGAATGGGGCGTAGAGACACCTCGCATCGTCCCCTTCATGACCGAGGATGGGTTCGATGACTGGTTCATCGAGCATTTCGGCCAGGGATACGAGGTCTGCGCTCTCGGCATTGACAAGGCGGCCCTCGCCGATGTCTTCGACACTGTCATCGTCGGCTCTCCCGAGGATCGCGCGGAGGCCGTCGCAAGGATCGAAGCCATCACAAACCCGAAGAAGCGCAAGGTCGCCCGTCAGCGGATCAACCGTGATCGTGCCGGCACCGGGTGGCAGATCTTCGAGCAGGCGGAGAAGTGGGCCGACAAGCTCAGGGCCGATGCGGCGCGCGAGCGCCGGAGGATGCACTGATGGAGATGGAGCAGCGGGCAGAGGCGAGATCCGTCCATACCTTCGACTCAATGTCGGCCAGACGGATCTCGCATGCGGAGAGCCTGTCGGAACTCCGGTTCGCCGTCGAGGCGCTGCTTGATGGCTCCCCGTCCGAGGTCGGTCGGGAGATCCTCGTCGACCAGCTTCGTTTCGCCCATTCCGAGGCTGTCAGCACAGGTCTCTACGAGTCCTACGACGGCGAGGATCCCATCATCGAGGCGACGCACGAGGTGATCGGCAACCTGCTTCCTATGATCGACGAGCAGCTCCAGTTCGAGACCCTGTACGGACGTGACGAGAAAGAGCAGAAGGAAGTCAGCGCCGAGAACCTGTCGTGGATGGCGCACCACATCCTTTCCAACCGAGAGCTTCCGTCCGACAAGATCAGCCGCTGGCTCGGCTTCATCCAGGGTGTGCTGGCCATGCGGGGCCTTCTTTCGGTGGCTGCGGAACGCGATGCGACCCGCGGGATCTTCCACCGCGCCTACACGCTTCTGCGAATTTCCAAGCCAATCTCGGCATCGATGAGCGCAGTTGCCGTCAAGGTGTCCGATGCGGCTTCCCGCGTCCTCGAACTCCTGCGCAAGGATGACCGTGCATGACAGAGGCTTACGAGGTCGATCCGGTTCTCGATCACGTGCTCGCACCCTTCGAAGGATGGGCGGACACTGGCTATGCCGAGGGCGTTGTCGCTTTCCTGCCGTCGCTGGGACGGGAGCCACTCCTGCTGTCGCCATCCAGCGTAGCGGCTGTATTTCAAAGCGCCATGGCGGGCCTCGATCCGGAGAAGGCGACCGATGCCGACAAGTCCGAGGCAGCCCGGCGGTTCGGCTTCATCGAACGGCTCCTCAGCGAGCTCATGACGCGGGAGAACGTCATCCGTGACCGCTACTACGCCGGCCGCAACCGCGGCATGGTGCATCGGACCGTCGTGATGCTCGCAGGCATGGCGTTGATCACGTCCGCGGCCGTCACGCTGCCCACGTGGGGATTGATCGCTGTCGGAGGACTGCTCGCCTGTGCTGGTGCGGTGGCCTATCAGAGGTTCAGAACGAAGGCCGACAGTGTCCGAAGCACCTATCTGTTCGAGGAGCGTGCGGCCTGGATCATTGCAGCGCTGCCGTGGATGGAGGATCCCGAGCGGATATCTCCACGCCCACCTCTCGAAGGGAAATACTGATGTGGAATCCAACCATTTCTGCGACAAGGTTCGGATCAAGGACCTTCCGCCTCACGGATGAGGAGGCGACCGGAAAGTGGCTCGTGCCGACGGCGCTCGGAGATCCCGAGGGTATCTGGGAACGGATTGCCACGGCAGCCGCCAGAGGTTCGATTCCCGGAGCGAAGATCTCCTCGCAGCATCTCGACAGGATACTCGGCCACCACCTCATCTGCGTCTACTGCGAGCGGTCGGACAGGAATACTGTCGATGCCATGCTGGGAATCCTGCGCCAAATGGGTGTGGAGGGGCATCTCCAGTATAAGACGTGCCTGGCCACCGTGGAGCGCCGGGAGGAGTTTCTCTGGACATCCGACGACCTCGAGCTTGAAACCGTCCCCGAGGCCGCTGACAATGCATCCAGATCGTCGGATCCCAGCGTGAGGTAGCCGACACCGTCGGAGCTTTTCGGATCATGCGAAAGCGCGGAAAATCAGGTGTTTCGTCCCCAAGCGATCATGCTTGCCTCGGCGCCGAAAGGTGCCGTTGGCTTTAGGGGTCAGACCTCCTTCGGACGGTCCTTCGGATCGAACTGCACGATGATGTTCCAGGTCGCAGTCAGCGCTGGCTTTCTCTCGTTCTCGATCTCGACCGACACTTCGTAGGCGGTCATCAGGATGCCGGACGCGCGGAAGCGGGCCTCCGAAAGCGTGAAGTGACCGCGGATGCGTGATCCGACCTTCACCGGGGCCGCAAAACGAATGCTGTCGAAGCCGTGGTTGATAGCCATTGTCTGCTCGCGGACGCGAGGCAGGCAGTTATAGTTCATCGTCGCCAGCAGCGAGAGCGTGAGAAAACCATGGGCGATGGTGCAGCCGAACGGCGTCTGCGCCGCACGTTCCGGATCGACGTGGATGAACTGATGGTCGTCGGTCGCGTCCGCGAAGGCGTCGATCATCGACTGGTCAACGACGATCCAGTCCGACAGCCCCACTTCCGAGCCGATCAGTCCGCGGACGTCGCCGAGTGAGATTTCCCTGTTCATACGTGCTCCGCAAATAGATCTACGGAACAATCGTCACCCGGCCGGCGGGACTTCACAATGTGTTACAGACGCGGTTTGACCGTTATCTGCGGATCCCACGGATGTGGCTCACGAAAGAAGAGGCCGGGGCGAGAGCTCCGGCCTCAACGTCAAGCCCCCGAAGGAAGCCGATCACATGCTGAAGCGGCTCTCGTACTCGGTGATCGCATCGGCGTCATAGTTCTCGACCCAGACAGCTTCAGCCTCCTTCTCGAACTCGGCAGCGACGGCAATGGCTTCCTCGAGCGTCAGGACATCCTCCCGCGTGTAGCGCGGGCTGTCGCCGCCGCGGGGGTCGGTGTAGTTGATCCCGGCGCCCCATACCCGCTCGTCAGGGGCCGCGTTGATGGAGGTGCCGCCCTCCTTGGTGATCATCAGATCCATGGAGGCTACGTCGCCGCGGGGCGTCTTCACCTCGCGCAGCAGCTTTGCGAAGGCGAGGCATCCGCCACCGGTGTTCCAGATATCGAAGCCTGCCTGCTTGGCGATGCGGATGGAATCTTCTGCAGTCATGTCACTCTCCCTTTTATTGCTTGCGGACTGGGCCCTTGCCCAGATTTCCTCGACTTCGGCGATGTTGCGATGGAGCGTCTCCGCCTTTGAGACTGCGGCCTCCAGCGTGACGTCACCGAGAACCCGCTCAACGGGGGCGACCAGTCGCCCATTGTGATCCGAAAAGACGATGTTCAGCCGCCAGTTGGCATCGCCGAGCGGTGCGTTCGATCCCGACGGATGATCGTTGTCGATCTCGAGATGCCACGACGGTCCGTGCATGCTGACGATGAAGCCGTTGTTGACGAGAATTCCGCGGCCGGTCTCGTCATGCTGAGGCCTGAACCCAAGAAGCCGGGCCTTGCCGATGGGCGATTCCGGATTTGCCCCCATCAATGCATTGGCCTTTGCTTCATCGTAGATCCGGCGCGATTCGACCTCGTCCGCGTTGTTGCGCAGATCCAGTGCCTGCTGCGCGAGCGGGTTCAGCTCGTGAAGATCGTACTCGGCCTCCAGTTCGTCGGCTTTCGACCACAGATGATGCCGCATGCCGATGAACTCGAAGGCGATGTTGATCGCGCTGTAGAGGTCCACGCCATCATTCGCGGCCTCTCCGACATTGGTTTCCACCTTGTCGGTCCATGCCTTGCCTGTGTGGATTGCCTTCACGCTCCACATCGGCTGCGCCGCGTCGATCTTCGGAAGCCACCGGAGATCAGCCGTCGGTTCGATGACGATGTCCATGGTAGCGGGATCGGGATCGCGGCGCTCGAGAACTCTCATGATCCAACGTCCGCGACGCCCGTTCTCCGACTGGGAGAACCCGGCGCTCGACGCCATCTGTTCTGCGTCAGGTGACTTCCGGACATTCGCCCTGCCGGCCGCGACCACGTTCTCGCTCTTGAGCTCGTGCATCATCGAGTCGGCGGATCGGCCGACGGCCTTGGCGATGGCGTCGAGGATCTGCGTGTGCCTGAAGTCGCGGCCCGTGAGGTCGCGCAGGTTCTTGGCGAGGTCGCGGACCTCGCGATGGGTGAGGTTGATTGGCATACTAGCCTCCGTACTGCGTCGCTTGACGGCGGTAGTCCTCATCGACCGCCCGCGACCAGTTGAAGGATCGTATGGGGGCGTGCTTCAATCAATTCGCCAGCGTTTAGCAAACCCGGAAACGGGCGAGGACTGCCGGAGGCTGCTGGCGGCTCCTGATCTGATCATTCGCACGGAGCGTTGCCGATCGTCAAGCGCAAACCGACGTGATCGCGTGCCTCTAGTTGAATTCTCAAGGATTCGATTGACGTGGACGCCTCCCTCCTCTAGCGATTGGATTGACCGATTTTGACCAGGGACTGAATGGATGGCCAGGAAGCAAAAGGGATACGCGCGCGCCGTGGACTACGATCTCGATGAGGCGCTCGACGATCTCGGGAAGAAACGTCCGCGGCGGCTGGAGAACAAGCTCGTCATGGTTCCGTCGCTGGTGTTCATGGGGCGCACCCAGCCGGGGGACGTGACCGACGAAGGCATCAGCTACCGGATTCCGGAAGAATTCGTGGAATGGGTGTTTCCTGACGACGCTCCGAGGCATCTCTATCCCTTCGTCTCAGACCCCGTCCATGGATTCACCTGCGGCGACGTCGCCGATGTCAGATATCTCGGCTTCGAATCCCTGGCGCAGTCGGGCAAGGAGATGTTCTACGACGAGGCCGGCTTCGATGAGCCGGGATCCCGCCCGGCGACGCGCGCCGCCTTCAAGGCCATCTACGACAAGTTCGGTGCCATGAGGCCCCTGGTGGTCAGGCTTGCGGACGACGACTCCTTCGCCGAGGTGACCTACCGCTTCCTCGATCAGTCGATCGGGGCATCCGAACGGTTCCTGTGGTCCTACGCCGCCAACTTCCGCAGGCTCGGCCTTCCCTTCCTTGAGACAGCCCTGACGACCGTTGCTGACCATCGCCCGCTCGCGCGGTGTCTGGCCGGAGGCCGCGGCAGGCTGCTCAACGTGCTCTCGCAGCGCGATCCGGACGCGATGAAGGCCGTTGCGTCGGCGGTGTCTCGCCCGGGATATCTCGCAATGCTCTACGCGATGAAGGCCGCCAGCGAGGAGCAGCGCAACGATGTGCTCGGGCAGATGATGGATCCGGGCCGCATCAAGAGAATGACGGTGGGCGACCGCATGGTCGACGGAATATGGATCGGCAGCGGGAAGGCCGAAGCGCAGCCCTACGCCGACGCCCCTGACGAAATCACGTCCCTGATCGCGACTGGTCTCCTGTCCGCTGACATCGATCAGGAAAGCCTTGGCATCAGCGACCTTGGGGAGCAACTCCTCTCCATCCTTCCCCCAGCGTGCGATGATCCCGACTGGAGGCTCTCGCTATTCCAGCCGGACGGCTTCCTGCCTGCCACGCGAACGGCAAAGGCCGACGACTGGATCATGCGCTTCTTCGCTGAGTTGAAGTCGGTGGACGTCGAATAACCTGCCGCGAAGCAGTCGATGTTGGCGGCCCGTCCAAGCTCTGGTAGAGAAAGGGCATGGATTCCAAAGCCGCCGACAACACACCCCAGACAGCGCCCCCAAAGTCGGGGGCCGAGCGCGTGCGCAAGCACAGGAAGCGCCGCCAGCAGCTCGACATGCAGGTGGCCTACGGCGTCGCGAAGCTCGTCACCGGACAGGGAGCAGGCGACCAGGCGAAGGCGATCCTGGTGCTGCTTGAAAAGGCGGCCGGAGGACGATCCGTGCCGGACGACGTGCGATCCGTGCTGGACGAGGCGATCGACAAGCTGAAGTCCCGCTCCCGGTACTAGCCAGCCGAGCCGTGTCAGAGTGTCATGGGACGGGCGGGCACGGCGGCGGCGGCGTCCCTGGCAGAACGATACGTGTCGATGATCTCCTCGCCATTGAACAGCGTCCACGTGGTGGATGCGTCGTCGGCCTGAAGCGCGATGGACTCGTCATGCAGGTTGGTTGCGACGATGATCCCGCCCTTCAGGAATTCGACCCGCCAGTCGCTGTCGCTGAGCTTCAGGGAGTCGATGATGAGCTTTTCGGACTGCTCATAGCTTTCGTTGTAGAGCTCCAGGCCTGCAATCATGCCCTGGAGGCGGGTCGGATGTTCGGACTGTCCGGCCTGAGTGGGAACAGACAGCCACCAGGAACCATTCTCGCGGCGCAGGAAGACGTTGTCTGTCTCCCCTGAAACCCATTCATCGAAGTTCCTGGGCGCGAGATTGATGTACAGACTGCGATTGTGACCGTCGATGTCTTCCCACGGATTGTATTCCAGGACAGGCATGGCTGCAGCCGCCTCGGCGGCGGAGGAGAACGATCCAAGGGATTCCCCGGCCTCATTCAGAGACCAGCGGCCGCTGCCGATCTGTGCGATCACATAGTCGTCTTCGCTCTTCCAGACTGCCTGAACCCGCCCCTTCCGGTCGGTGCCGACGTTCCACTCTTTAGTGGACAGACCGGTTGCTTCATCGATATCGGACATAGTCATCTCTCTTGGCGCGCGTGTGAATTTCCGAGGTTACAGATACCACGGGCCGCTGCATGAGACGAAGATGCCGCCTTGGATGCTATGGGTTCTTTTTCGTCGCGGTTGCCAGTCCTTCGGCGATGCCGGCGCACAGGTCCAGATACTTCTCGCGAACCGCCGCGATCCCCTTGAGCTGCTTGATGCGGTTCTGCTCGGTGAGCTGCTCGACCACGTAGGTCTGGGCTGCGTTGTCATCGAGGCCGTTGATGCTCGCCTCGAACATGAATTCGTCCTTGAGGGCGACGATGCCGTTCAGAAGCTCGTCGGGTACGTCGCGCTTTCCATCGAGGCCGTTGTTCACGTAGGAGAATGCGAGGCAGGTTCCGACATCCTGCATCCGCTTGGGATCCGCGGCCAGCGCCATGGTGGCGGACGAGATCATGATGGCGGCGGTGACAGCGGCCGTAAGCATGTGACGCATTCGTTGAATCCTTTCGTGCTAGGGGGAATGGTAGGGAGCATAGGGCATGGTGGTCAATGGTTTCGGCGGCCAATCCTTGCTCTCGAGCTTAACCGCGGTCACAATATCCATGACTGGAGGATGCAACATGTGGGACTCGCCATACGACGCGCAGGCCGACGCCGAGCGCTATGCGGCAAATCTTCGCCGCTGGGCTTCGCATGGCTTTCTGCGCGGCCTCGTGGGAGGACGCAAGGAGACCATTCCCGCCGGCGCGACGACCCTGCCGTCCGAAGCCTTCCATGTCTTCGCGGAGAAGGCCATCGCCGAAGACAAGTCGACGGGCGAGGAGCGCCTGCTGCGGGAGAGATATCTGGCCGACGTCGAGGCCTTCCTTGCAGCCGCCCAGCAGGAGGCGGTGGACCAGCATCACAGGCTGTCGCTCCTGGGCAGCCTCGCCGACATCGGCATCTCGGTCGTCAGCCTGGTTGCCGGATACGCGCTGATACAGACGGTCGGCGCCTTCACCCCGGCGACGGCAATCTTCCTGCTGGCGCTGCCGACTGCATTCTTCATGCTCTCATTCGGAGCCCAGCGTGTCGTGAACCTGTCCCGCATGGTGTTCCACGCGGAAGCGGAGGAATTCGTCCTTCCGTGGTCTCAGTAGAGATACCGGACGGATCGCTCGGTGAAGATCCCGCCGACCCCGGCATAGCTGGTTTCCGTCACCTCCCGCCATGCTGGTCGGCCCACAAGCAGCCTGACCAGCCATGGGGTGCGCTCTCTGCGGACCACCACATCCATCAGAAGTGATTTCCGAATGCGAGACGCAGCGACGAAAGGCTGTCATGGACGGCGTTCGCCGTCGGTACGTCGAGCGCCACGAGATGATCGCAGAACGCCTTCAGCCGCTTCTGCAGGGTGTTGGCCCAGTCCGTGAGGTCGACGAAGCGCTCCGGGAACTGATGCTGGGGATCGATCGAGGAGACCGGGCGGGCAAGCGTTTGAGCCATCATGACATCCTTCAGGGCGTCCTCGATCCTCATCTGTCCTTTTCGGACGGCGCGAAGCGCGAGACAGGCGGAAGCCGAGCGCATGAGCGCGGTCGTCAGCTCCATCGAATGCTTCGAATAGGCAAGCGATGCGCTGCGGCTCAGAAGCTTGGCCGCAGCCCTGCCCTCGTGATCGAGAAAATTCGCCGTGTCCTCGACAAGCTCCATGACCTCGGCATAGAGCGTCCTGAACTCGGGGCTGTCTATCTTGCGGGCCGCCATCTCGGAGGGGCGGAACTCCTTGCTCTGCTTCAGGACGCTTACGGTGCTCATGGTTCTTTCCTTTCCTGCGGTGGGGCGGCGTATCCTTGAATTCCAACCTACTCCCATCAGCGAATCCTTCAATCGGATCCTTAACACTTGGTTAATTCCCAATAGGGCCTGTCGCATTGTCGGATTCTGGGATTGAGTCCTTGACGATCCTTGGGGGAGGCAATATGGGTTCCTCGAGACAATCCACGGAAGGCGTTCCCATGAGCAGATTCAATGTTCCAGTCCTTGCCGGCATCGGCCTCGTCGCATTCGGCGCCGTCGTCTACGGCCTGGATTCATGGCGGAGCGGCCACCGTGGCGGACAGATCGACTACATCCTGAAGAATGCCCGTCAGATCACGACGATCGACGTGCCGCCGCTGGCCGATGGAGAACTCGTCATCGCCACCGATGTTCCGATGCCGGGTGCGACGATCACCGATCCCGATCTCGGCTTCTCCGTCGAGGCGCTCTCGTACAGCAGGTCCGTCGAGATCCTCCAGTGGCGGGAATACAAGGACACGAGCAGCGGCCAGACGCAGTACTCCTACCAGAAGGAATGGGTCGGCAGCCCGATCTCATCGGCGTCATTCGACAGCCTCCGCTACCGCAACTACGGCAGCCTGCCGTTCCGCGACCGCACCATCCGTGCGGAAGAGGTCACATTCGGTGATCTCAAGCTGGACAAGGCATTCTTCTCCTCGTTTCCGTCCTCCTCGCGCCTGAACGTGAGCCGGGAAATGTACGACACGATGCCGAACTACTTCCAGCAGCGCTTCGCCATCGTGGACGGCGGCCTGTTCCCCAACCGAAGCCCGGAGATCGGCGACATCCGCGTCAGGTTCACGGCCGTCCAGCCGCGCCAGTCGACCGTGGTCGGAGCCTACAGCGGCGGAAAAATCGTCCCCGCCAAGACCGAGGCGGGAGAGATCGCCATTCTCAGGGAAGGCAACCTGTCGCTCGATGAACTCGCCGACGCTGAGAAGTCATCGAACAGGAACGTCGGGATCTTCCTCAAGATCGTCGCGGCCATGCTCGCCGTGGGTGGCGTCGTCCTTGCCGGGATCGGCATTCGTCAGGGCGGATCGGTCGTCCCGGCACGTTCGCGCGCATAGCTCATTCCGTCCCAGCCGATTTCACAAAGGATCCGTCATGGCACTCTTCCCCATGCTCACGTACAACCCCGACCGCCCGGACAACCATCGCGAGATCCTGCTAGAGTATGTGAAGGACGCAATGAGATGCGTCGTCAGGGAAGCCTACGACAAGGGCCTGAACGACGGCAGGCAGTGGGTCGGCAACAGCATCGGATGCGGCATTGACAACCCCTATCGCGGCCGAGAGACCGAGGCGGAGCTAGGCGGCGAACTGTTCGAATTCGTTCGAAAATTCTCCTCTCCCCGCACCCTGCCTGGATGCGTCAAGGACATGACCACCTTCGATGACATCGCCGAAGTGCTCGACGCTGCCGAAATCGCGCGGATCAAGGACGGGACGCATCTCCCCCTGATCG
>RCUP01000099.1_pt1 | contig 94486 bp, 98 predicted proteins | sample 2166341 | NCBI WGS metagenome assembly RCUP01 (sample SAMN09932325, study PRJNA488358) | compost metagenome | isolation source: compost soil in succinonitrile-enriched | place: Germany: Experimental Botanical Garden | reverse complement strand
ACATCATAAAAAGGTAAGGGCTGCAATATTGCAGCCCTTACCTTTTTATGATGTTTGTTTCCAGAGTACCCCGATAAAGAGCAAAGAGAAATTGTATTTTAATATTATGTCAACATCAGTCCTGACTTTGCGCAGGACTTTTTTATGCTGTATATTTGTGCTGTTAAATTACAATACATCTACATGAGCAAAATATTAGTGACCGGTGGTTGCGGTTATATCGGCAGCCATACTATTGTAGACCTGGTAGACCATGGTTTTGAGGTGATCTCTGCAGACAATCTTTCCCGTGGTTTTGGTGAGATGAATGATAAAGTATCTAAATTATTAGGTAAATCTATTCATAACTACGCAGTAGACCTGAGCGATGCTGCCGCTACCCGTACCATCTTCGAAGCAAACCCGGATATAGAAGGTATCATTCACTTTGCAGCATACAAATCGGTGCCGGAGTCAGTGGATGCGCCGCTGATGTATTACAAAAACAATATCGGATCACTGATCAATATACTGGAGTGCGCTAAGGACTTTGGGGTGAAGAATATTGTATTCTCCTCTTCCTGTTCCGTATACGGAAATGCAGATACGCTGCCGGTTACAGAAATGGCACCTTTAAAAGAAGCCGAATCTCCGTATGCCGCGACCAAACAAATGGGCGAGCAGATCTGTGCAGATTTTGTAAAAGGTAATCCCGGTTTCAAAATCGTACTGCTGCGCTACTTCAACCCGGTAGGAGCACATGAATCTACCCTGATCGGGGAGATGAACCAGCGTCCGGAAAACCTGGTGCCTATTGTTACCCAAACAGCCATCGGCATTCGTTCCGAAATGACCGTATTTGGTAATGATTATGACACCCGTGATGGTTCCTGTGTGAGAGATTATATACATGTAATGGATATCGCTCATGCGCATACACTGGCATTGCAGAAGTCTGTAGAAAATGCATTGCCATCGGGCTGTGAGGTCTTTAATCTCGGCACCGGTGAGGGCGTAACTGTACTGGAGCTGATCAAAGCTTTTGAATCAGTATCCGGTCTTAAACTGAACTATAACGTCGGTCCGCGCAGAGCAGGCGATGTGATTAAAGTATATGCAGATAATACCAAAGCTAAAACCCTGCTGGGCTGGCAACCTGGTTATGATATTACTGCGATGATGCAGACTGCCTGGAACTGGCAACAGGTCCTGGCCAAAGAAACAGCACAATAATATGACAAACGGCATTCCATATGGTCACGCATTGATACTCTTTGATGGTGTATGCAATCTCTGCAGCAACAGTGTACAGCTGATCATAAAGAATGACGGGAAAGATTATTTTCGCTTCGCTTCATTGCAATCCGACCTGGGTGTGGCTTTGAGAAAACAGCATAACATAACCGCAGATAGTATTGTGCTGGTAGAAGACGGGAATGTATATACCCAGTCTTCCGCAGCATTAATGATCGCCCGCAGACTTGGGGGAGCATATCCTTTGCTGTACGGGTTTATGATCCTGCCGCGCGTGATCAGGAATACGGTGTATGCCTGGATTGCCCGCAACCGCTATAGGTGGTTTGGCAAAAAAGAGGCTTGCTGGATACCGACACCCGAACTGAAAAATAAATTTATTGCATAATAGTTTACATATATAATGGAAGATATTTTAGCTGGGTTCGACCCCGCAGGTGCTGCAGACTGGAAGGCACAACTGACCAAAGATCTGAAAGGAATTACCTTTGAACAGCTGAGCAGAATTGATGATAATGGGATCACCATAGAACCCTTCTATACTATTGAGGATGTCGCAGACCATGATACCAGACCTGTATTTGCCCATACCGACTGGAATATTATGGAACGCATCGTCGTAAATCAGGAGCAGGAAGCCAATAAACTGGCTTTACAAACACTGGCTACCGGTGCCAGCGGCCTGATCTTTGGAGTGACCGCCGAAAATACTGACTGGGCCGCGTTGCTCAATGGGGTAGAGGTCGCATATATCCACACCTTCTTTAACCTGCAAAATGCAGCTGATACATCTGTAGCAGCATTAATGGCATACCTGAAAGAACATCATGCAGTACAGGTCACAATAGGCCACGATGTCTTATCTGACTACGTACAGGGCAAGGCTACAGCCGATACCTTTGCCGCAGCAGTAACCCGCATAGCACAAAGTACAGGGCAGCTGGTTGTAGATGGCAGCCTGTATTATAATGCCGGATCACCATCAGTATACCAGCTGGGGCTGATCACAGCACAGGTGAACGAGTACCTGCAGGCGCTGGCCGACCGTGAAGCACTGGAGACTGTAAAACAATTGCATGTGACCGTGGCTACCGGTACCGCATTCTTTGAAGAGATTGCTAAAGTGCGCGCTTTAAGACAGTTGCTCCAATTACTTACTAAACAATACAATATCAACCCGGAAATTGCCATACAGGCGGTAACCGGTACTTTATATAAAGCGCCGTACGATGCGTACAATAACCTGCTGCGCGATACCCTGGCCGGTATGGCTGCGGTAATCGGCGGTAGTGACGCGGTGTATATCCTTCCGTTCGATGAGGGGCATTCTAAAGGTAAAGAAGCCTTCAGCAGAAGGATGAGTGTAAACACACAATTACTGTTTAAAGAAGAAAGTTACCTGCACCATATTGCCGATGTCGCCAATGGTAGTTATTACCTGGAGACATTAACCGCTGAGATGGGCACTAAAGGCTGGGATGCCTTTAAAGAGATTGAAGCTGCAGGAGGATTAATACAATCATTTAATGAAGGTATACTGACGGGAAAAGTGGCGGCACAGGCAGCAGATCTGCTGGAGCGATACCGTAATGGCAGCCTTATCTGGATCGGGATGAACAAATATCCTAACCCGGTAGATATGCCACAACCGGCACCGGTACTGCAACATGGGCAGCCGGGTATATACCCGCTGAGCCTGGCTGCAATAATATAATTCACTATGTCGTGATAAAATTATTGTAGTATAAACTTGCATTTTAAAAAAATGCGTTATATATTCGGGGGAATTACAACAAAACAATCACTCATATGGCACTTTCAGACAAACGTTACGTATTCTTGGTAGACGACGAGCCTATCCAAAACGAAATGTTGAAAGACTTTTTAACAGAACGATACACATACGAGATCAAAGTATTCGATAACGGAGAAGAGGCTATGGCGCAGATGCACCTGAACCCCGAAATCGTTGTACTGGACTACCATCTGAACGCTCATTTGCAAAATGCGAAGAACGGTGTAGACGTACTTAAAGAAATCAAAGACAAAAACCCGGAGACACAGGTGATCATGCTGTCCGGACAGGATAAAATAGATGTGGCTGTAGATACAATGAAGTACGGCGCCTTCGATTACATTGTAAAAGGAGAGAGTGCTTTCCCGCGTATTGAAAATGTAATCAACAATGCCAGCGAAATACATAAGCTGAAAATTGTAAATGAAGGATACAAACGTACCATCACCCTGCTGACCATCGTGATCGGACTGATCGTTTTAGGAGCCGTATTCTTTATGTTCCTGAAGCCTATCCTGGACGCGCAATAGAGCACAGACCGGAATAACTTATAACAGAAAAGATGCCTTATCTGCAACCTGCAGATAAGGCATCTTTTCTGTTATAAACATACTTTACAATTTATTAATTATATGGACATTCTAAGGTGATATAACTCTTCTAGTTTTGCAAATATATATTAAAATTATAATTTGTATGAAGAGGATTTACAGTTTAGTGTTACTGGCATTGGCCGGTAATACAGGTTTTGCACAAGTGAGTATGACTGCCACAAACAGCTATACGCAAGCATTTAACACACTTCCGGCCAGTTCTAGCGGTACCTGGGCGGACAATAGTACCATTTCCAGCTGGTATGCACAGCGTACCGGTAATGGTACAAGTATCCTGGTTTCTGATGGAGGATTAAATTCTGGCGGGTTGTACAGTTACGGTACTACCAGCAACAGCGACCGCGCCCTGGGCTCTCTTGGTTCTGGTAATGCCGCAGCCGGAGACTTTGCCTATGGCGTATTGCTGCGTAATAATTCATCGCAGACCATTACCAGCATTACTGTTGCCTATACCGGAGAACAGTGGAGAAACGGGGCTAACGCCGGTGCACAATCCGTATCTTTTTATTACAAAACAGCTAACGGTGTGATCAATGATCTGCAGCCAACAACCTCCAGCGGTTGGACAGCGGTTGCCGGATTGAATTTTACCAGTCCCCAGACAAATGGTCCGAGCGCCAATAACACAACCAATGCCATTAATGGTAATACAGCTGCAAACAGAACCGCAATTTCTGCCACAGCCTTAACCGGCTTAAGCCTGGCTCCTGGACAGTATATTATGTTGAAATGGGATGATCCAGATCACTCCGGAAATGATCATGGCTTGGCTATTGATGATGTAACCATCAGCTGGACAGTACCGGCAGCAACAAATCCGATAGCAACTGCTCCGTTCAGATCTAAAGCGAGTGGCGATTATAACACTGCTGCAATCTGGCAATATTTATCAGTAACAACCCCGCCTACCTGGTCCGATGCCACACAGAAACCGGGCTCCGGCAATGTGGTGACCATCCAGTCTGCACATACAGTAACTATGACTGCTGATGAAAATGCTGATACCCTGAAGGTTGATGGCATCCTGGAGGCGGCAGACCATGTACTGGCTACCACTAAACCAATTATCCTGAACGGTGCTGTAAAAAGCACCAACGAATACGGTCTTTCCGGCAGCACTGTAAGTACCTTTCGTATGGCTGATGTAACCATCAGCAATGCCTCTACAATTGAGTATAATGCAACGGCTACCCAGTTTATTTCTGATATGATCTATAACAACCTGGTTATTTCCGGTGGTGAAAAACAACTGCCGGGTAATGTAACGGTTAACGGTACTGTAAACCTGGGTAGCATCCTGCATACTTCCGGTACAGCATTGTTACAACTGAGCAATGGTGCACAAATTACCGGTGGTAGTGCTACTGCGTATATCGATGGCCCGGTGGCTAAGAGCAGCAATACAAGTACAACATTTACCCTGCCGTTAGGCAAGGCCGGTGTATACCGCCCGGTGATCATTAAGCCGACGTCTACTGCAGCTACAACCTACACTGCTGAATACTTTAACAGCGGCTACAGCAATACTTCAGTAAGCGGACGTCTGGATGCGGTAAGCAACAGCGAATACTGGGATATTAATCGCAGTGGTACTGCAGATGCTGATGTAACCCTGACCTGGGGCAGTGCTTCTAATGTAGTAAACCCGGCTGATGTACGCCTGGCACATTTCAACAGCACAGCGAATGCCTGGGAGCCTTTAGGCGAAACGACTACCGGCACCGCGAGCGATGGTACGGTAACCGCATTCGGTATATCTACCTTTAGTCCGTTCACGATCGGAAACAGTTCCGTTCCATTGCCGGTGCAGCTCACTTCTTTTGAGGGCTATGCACAGCAAGGTAATAACATGCTGAGTTGGTCTACTGCGATGGAGCAAAACAACCGCGGCTTCGACATCATGCATGCAACAGATGGTAAAAACTTCAGCAAAATCGGTTTTGTAGCTTCTCTGGCAGCAGAGGGCAATAGCCATGCGCCACTGACATACCAGTTCATCCACAAAGATGCAGGCGCGGCAAAGCATTATTACAAGCTGGTGCAGACAGACTTTGACGGCAGCAGCAAAGCATCCGGAATTGTACTGATCAATAGCACCGGCACAGCTCAGGTTGCCGTATATCCTAACCCTTCTGTGCAGGATAATATCACCATTAATCTTGGAACGGAGGCTCAGGCTACAATCATTGTTACAGACCTTAGTGGTAAGGAGCTGATGAGACACAGCGCTGCCGGCAGAACATATAACCTGAATGTAAGCGCCCTGACTGCTGGCAGCTACATCATCCGCATCGAAGCAGGAACAGTGTATAATGTTAAATTTGTTAAATTATAATTAATTGATAATGTAAAAAATGCACTCCGGCTTAAGATTTAAGTTGGGGTGCATTTTTTTAATGCTTTGCTCTTATCTTCGTGAAATATAATCCATAAATAACTAAACTCAAACAGAAAAACATGAAGAAACGATTAATCCCTATTGCCCTGACACTATCCCTTGCCATCTTTGGCTGTGTACAGAAATCCGAAGCCCGTGCGCGTATCCCATTCGGAGAGCGTGAAGCACTGACTAAAGTCGCTGACCTGCCCGACACGGATGAATACCTGATCAAAGAAGGCTCTAAAATGATGAATACCAAAAGCCAGTACCTGGACCTTGCTACCTTTCACAAGGAATTTAATATAGCCTGGTTTTTACCATTATGGGTAACCCAGGAGCCTAAACTGGTAGGGTATAATGAGGCTGATCAGACCTTTTACGAACTATCTGACCAGGAACTGCAGACTATACTTGACGAAAATAAACTGGATAAAAATAAACTGAATAAACTGGGATTTTACACACGTTATGGTGGAAAGCTTGTTGCTGTACTGATTATTCTATTCATCATCTGGGGACTGATACCATCTAAAAAAACGCCGGTTACCCCGCAATCTGCTTAATTTCTTTTTCAAATTAAAGGACGCATATGTACAATACTATTTTATATGTTGTGGTCATTATGGCTGTCATTTACGGAGCCTTTTTCTACATCACTTATCAGCGGCGCAGAAAGCTGCTGAATGTTATGGAACACCTGGATATGGACGAAGAGGCACGGCAGGCACCATCCTATAAAGACCGCCTGCTGGAAACGGACTTTGCATTTGTAAAAAAGCAACTGGGCGATCAGCCGGCAGATGCCTTTACCTATGCGAATACACAGTATACGGGTAAAGACCAGGCCAAAGATATAGCCAAAGACACACTGAAAGGCCTGGCTACACTGGGTACGGTAAAATTCAGAACAGTACAAACACCCAAATACCTTGTATTAAGCGGTGGGGCATTGCACCTGATGGATACCGATTCCGATGGCGACATCAGCAAACACATTGTGTTCGAACCCTTCCGCCTGCAACAGGCCCGTATCGAGGAAAAACCACTGAGCGGAATGGCTAAGGCACAGGCCAAATTCGGTAAGTTCGACCTGAAACTGTATAAATTATATTTACCTACAGAAGATGGCGAGGTAATTATGGACATTTATAATATGCTCCTGTTCAATTTTGCCCATAGTGGTGCTAATGCACTGACCATGAGTCCGCATAAACAGGTCGAGAATATTGTGGTGGCTAATCATTTCCTATACGTACTGGGGCAGAAATACCCCCACCTGCGTGTACCGACTGCCATACCATTTAAAGCTTAAAACAAGGATCATACAGGAAGAGGGCTGCAGATTGCAGCCCTCTTTTTTAATGGGGGAAACCCTATTTTGTAAATTGCTCAAAATGACTGAAATTGCAGGGATAATAGGAACATTTTCGTTTCTCCTGTTGATATTTTGATCTGTTGTAATTGATGTCTGCACAATACTTAGTTTCTGCACGTAAATACCGCCCGCAAACCTTTGAAACGGTAGTAGGGCAATCGCATATCACGACCACATTGAAAAATGCGATCAAGACCGGGCATCTGGCACATGCCTACCTCTTCTGCGGTCCACGCGGAGTAGGGAAGACGACCTGTGCCCGTATCCTGGCCAAGACCATCAACTGTGAGCGGCCCACTGCAGAGACAGAAGCCTGCGGTACTTGCGATACCTGTCTGACGTTTAATGAAAACAGCTCTTTCAACGTATTTGAGCTCGATGCGGCATCTAATAACTCTGTAGATGATATCCGTGCCCTTACCGAACAGGTGCGCTTTGCCCCGCAGGTAGGAAAGTACAAAGTGTATATCATAGATGAGGTACACATGCTCAGTACAGCGGCCTTCAATGCCTTTCTGAAAACACTGGAAGAACCGCCTTCTTATGCCATATTTATCCTGGCCACAACGGAGAAGCACAAGATCCTGCCAACGATCCTGTCCCGCTGCCAGATATTTGACTTTAAGCGTATCCAGACCAATGATATCGTATCTCACCTGAGTGGTATCTGCACCAAGGAAAACCTGGTGGCAGAAGAAGCCGGGCTGCACATCATCGCGCAGAAGAGCGAGGGCTGTATGCGTGATGCATTGTCCATCATGGACCGTATCTCCAGCTTCAGTAACGGCCACCTGACGTATGATCAGACGGTAGAACACCTGAACCTGCTCGATGCCAGCTTCTACTTCAAACAACTGGATGCGGTTATGAGCACCGATATCGCCAGTGTATTACTGCAACTGGAATCGGTGTACCAGCGTGGATTTGAAGGAGATGCTATTATTAATGGTTTTGCCGAGCACCTGCGCGATCTTTTACTGTGTAAGGATCCCAAGATGACCATGCTGCTGGATATTCCGGAAGCACATAAACGCATGTTCTTCGAAAAAGCACAGATGATCGCCACAGAATATATAGTGTCAGCACTGAATATCCTTAATGAGGCAGAAATCAATTATAAGACTACGCTGAACAAGAGATTACATCTCGAGGTCACCTTTATTAAACTCTGTTATCTGAACAATGTGCTGGATACATCTTCTGTTGCAGAAGATGCAAAAAAAAAATATAGCCAGCCTGTAAATAATCCTGCACCGGCTGCCGCGGTAGCAACATCAGCTCCAGCAGCTCCGGGTATGCCACCATCAGTCCAACAGGAAGCCTACCAGGCACCTGCTCCTGCATATGTACCACCAGCGCCGGTAGCACCACCAATAGTACAGGTACAGGCCCCGGTAAGTGCTCCACCACAGGCCTCTGGCCCTTCAGTACCACCACCGGCAGGCCCTTCCGGCCCTCCTAAGCCTAAATTCGGTAAGAACTTCCTGCAACAGATACAAGAGCAGGCTTCACAGGCCGTTGTTCCACAGGAAACAATAGCCCTGACGCTGGATATTGCAAAAGATTTGTATGCCCGTTATATTGAGCGCCTGAAGAATGATTCAGAAAAAGTATTGCAGGCCACAAATCTGGCCAGTGCCTCGGTGCGCATTAATGAGCCGGATGAGATCATACTGGTCTGCAACAGTAATATCGGGCTGATCTATGCTTCCGGTAATACAGATGCCATCCGCGATTTCTGCAAGCAGGAAACCAATAATAAAGACCTGAGGGTAATTGCGATCCTTGATCCGACGGCAGTAAGTCAGGCACCTAAAATACAATCCATCTCCAAATCAGATCAGTTTGATCTGATGGTCAGACAAAATCCGCTTTTAAAACAACTGAAAGACCAGCTGCGCCTGGATATAGGATAATTCATAAACACAATGAGGAAAATAGTATTCATGCTTTGTCTGCTGAGCCTGGCCAATATGGCTGTGGCACAGAAGACGATTAAGGGAAAGGTATATGAACCAGATTATAAGTATCCTCAAAAAGAACATAAGTTTGTAGAGTGCTCTGATTATAAAGTTCGCCTTAAGAAACAAAAACTCAGCAAAAAGGGGTTATGGATTGACCGAATGGATACTCCGGCGTTTGCATTAACCTTAACGGAAGAACAGTTGAGGAAATATAAGTACATAGAATTTGGTAATGGATGGGCAAGTACTTACCGCATATTGAAAATAAAAAATATAGGTACGGATTCGATAGATGTAATCCTCAGAACGCTTAACCTTAATGAGGATGAAGAAGAAGTTCAGGTATTAAAACCCGCTATCTACCTCTATCCCGAGCAGGAAACTGCCGTTTCGATTAAGCATACCTTCAAGGGTACGGTACTCAATACCTTCCCGGAATATAAAGATGGCTGGAATGTAATAGCAAGCCCGGATGGCAAGCTTAAAAACAAGGCCGATGGCCGCAGTTACAACTACCTGTTCTGGGATGGTTCCGCTCATTTCGGTAAACAACACTTTGCGTATAAAGATGGATTTTATGTATCCCGCAAAGAGATTATTCCTTTCCTGCAGCAGCACCTGGCACAGATGGGCCTGAATGAAACCGAGATCAACGATTTTATCGTGTATTGGTTACCAACACTGAACAAAAATGAAACCAATTTCATCCACTTCTGGGTGAATGACGATATAGATCATTCTTCAACGCTTGATGTAGAACCTAAACCGGAAACAGTGATCCGTGTGTTTATGGAATACAAAGCCTACGATGGTAAAACGCCAAAACTGCCCGAGCAGCAATTGCCACAAACCGCAAGAAATGGTTTTGTATTAGTAGAATGGGGTGGTGGTGCGATCGGCACCTCAAAAGTGGAATAATCAGGAAAGTACAGCGCGTATCTCCAGTTCATCCTGTGCAATGCGTGCTTTCAGCTCTTCCAGGCCGGAGAATTTCTCCTCCCCGCGTACATAAGCGATAAACTCCACATATAACTTCTCTCCGTAAATATCTTCATTGAAGTCCAGGATGTTTACTTCCAGCGTCACAATGTTGTCGTCTGTTACGGTCGGGCGCTTGCCTATACTCATCATACCTTTATACACGCGATCTTTGTGCTGTACCTTAACGGCATAGATACCGATACCTGGTACCAGTATATCACCATAAGTCGGTTGTAGATTTGCAGTAGGGTAACCGATGGTGCGGCCTATTTTATTGCCGTGTACCACTACCGCTTCGAAACCATAAGTGCGGCCCAACATCTCAGTCGCCGTCGCAATCTGGCCCTGCATGATTGCTTTACGGATCTTGGTAGAGCTCACATCCGCTTCATGGATCAGGTGCTCTGCGATCTCAATGACCTGTACAGAGCCTGGCAGCATTTCTTTTAAAGTATGGATATTGCCCGAACGGTTATGTCCGAAATGGTGGTCATAGCCGATAATAATGGTATGCGGTTTGAAGGTATTGTAGAGGAAATCGATTACATAATCCTCTGCACTCATCATCGAAAAATCGCGGGAGAACGGAATGACGATAATATGATCGATACCCTCGGCTGTAATACGGGCTATCTTCTCTTCCAGAGAAGATAATAGGCCCAGCGGCTGGTCGGGTTGTATAATTTTGCGCGGGTGTGGTTCAAAAGTAAGCAGAATGCTCTCGCCCGCTACACTCTTCGCCCTGTCCACCACATGCTTGATGATCTTCTGATGTCCCTCATGTACCCCGTCGAAAGAGCCGATCGTCAGTACAGGATTACGGAATGCAGGAAGATCATGGGTCGCAAAAAATACACTCACTTTAGTCGCTTTTATTCAGGATTAATCGATTCGTTTTAAATTGATCGTAGTACTTGGAGATACCACCAGCGGGAACTTCTCTATCGTTACATCGGAAGGATCCAGGCCGAAACCTTTCTCTTCTGATAGGCTGATGTTTTTCAGGATGAAATATCCGCGCATCACCATTTTCTCAAATAAAGACAGCTCATTATCTCTCGACAGGAATTTCTCCAGTACAATGAAGCGGAAATCACCGCGTACATTGTGGCTGCTCAGGGATTCATATCGGCTCACGATATTCACCTCTTTATTTGCCACCAGGTCCTCTACCACCTTACGGAACATCAGCTGCACCTTCTGCTCTACACGGAAGCCCAGTCTGAATTCGATACGGATGATCTCATTCGGGATAATGGTATGTACAGAATACTCGGTAGTATATGGCTCATCCAGTACGTGCACGTGTACAAACCAGTAAATGTCGGCACGCTTCGGCTTTTTGTACAGGATAGAGTAAATGATTTTATGTTCGATCTCTTTATGATCATCCGCACTGGTCAGGTATACCAGGTGGGTCGCATATTTAGGAATAGAGCGGTCATTGGACAGATCCTGTATAATCGGTACATAATCTTCCAGTTTTACAAATTCCACGTAGCGGTTCTTGATCTTGCGGGCGCGATACCATACATACATGATACCAAACAGCACTACCGCAATCACCAGGGTCACCTTACCACCATGCTCAAACTTATCCAGGTTGGCAATCAGGAAGGATATCTCAATGGTCAGGTATACCAGCAGGTATAACAGGATCAGCATCTTGGAGATGCGGCGGGTATACAGGTAGAAGGCAAACAGCGTAGAGGTCATGATCATGGTCAGGGTAATGGATAAACCATAAGCACCTTCCATATGCTCTGAGCTGCCGAAATAGAATACGATCATACAACAACCGGCAAACAGGAACCAGTTAATAGCCGGAATGTATAATTGTCCGCGTTCTGTAGTCGGGTAATTGATCTTCAGCTTAGGCCATAAGTTCATTTTAATAGCCTCACTGACCAGGGAGAAGGCTCCGGAAATCAGTGCCTGGGAGGCAATAATCGCCGCAAATGTAGCCACTACGATACCGATAGTACGGTACTGCTCCGGAATAATCTGGAAGAAAGGATTCACCTCTCTCGGCATTACCTTACCATTATAATGGTGCAGGATCCAGGCACCCTGACCGATATAGTTCAGGATCAGGCAGACCTTAACAAAGATCCAGGACATGCGTATATTGGCACGGCCACAGTGACCCAGGTCGGAGTAGAGCGCTTCTGCCCCCGTAGTACAGAGGAATACCGCACCTAATATCCAGAAACCTTTAGGCTCTGTGATCAGTAATTGAATACCGTAATAAGGATTAATTGCTTTGAAAATAGCGGCATCATCACCGATGTGGATCAGGCCAATGCCTGCCATCATCAGGAACCACAGCAACATAACCGGACCGAACAGTTTACCGATCGATTTGGTGCCGAACTGCTGCATAAAGAAGACTACCGCCAGGATCGCAATTACAATAGAGATCGTTGTACTCTGCGATTGCTTCAGTCCCTCGATAGCCGAGGTGATGGTAATGGGGGGCGTGATCAGACCATCGGCAAGTAATGCCGCACCGCCGATCATACCAATGAGTACAATCCATTTGGAATGGCGCCGCACCAGTGCATACAGGGAGAAAATACCACCCTCACCATTGTTGTCTGCACGCAAGGTGAGCCATACATATTTAATAGTGGTCTGAAGGGTCAGGGTCCAGATGATCAGGGATACGCCGCCTACAACAAGCAGTTCATCAATGACGCGGTCTCTGACAATGGCACTCATAGTGTAGAGCGGAGAGGTACCGATATCTCCGTAGACAATTCCTAATGCGATAATAATACCGGCTAAGGATAACTTTTTAGACTGTGCACTCACGGCTTAAAAGAGATTTTAGACGACAAAGGTATACGGAAATTCCAAACTACAAAATTATTGTTCTATGTAAAATCTTTTACAGAAACATGACAAAGGCTTTTGTAGTTACGAAAACTGATGTATTTTCGCAGGGTGTGTTCTGTAAGGCGGTTACCGACCGGAAATCAGTACCTTGCACGCTGTAAATAATATATTCAATACCACGTATGTTACATATTATACAACAAGTCCTTTTTATTCTCGTCCTGGGTTTTGCATCGTTTGTCTTCTATAAAAAGATCATGTCCATCCGCCGGAATATCAACCTCGGGAAAGAAGAAACCTTTGGAGGTGACAGCAGTGTACGCTGGAAAAATGTTTTGCTGCTGGCCTTCGGACAGAAGAAAATGTTTAAACGCATGACACCGGCTATCCTGCACTTCTTTGTATATGCAGGGTTTATCATTATCAATGCAGAAATGCTGGAGATCGTGCTGGATGGTATATTAGGTACCCACCGTTTATTCTCCCCGTTCCTGGGTGTTGTATATCCTGTACTCTTAGGTATGTTCGAGATACTGGCATTGACCGTACTGGTATCCTGCGTGATCTTCCTGATCAGAAGAAATATCCTGAAGCTGAAACGCCTGACTACCGGCGAGCTGAGCGGAGGATGGCCTAAAACAGATGCAAACCTGATCCTGGTTACCGAGATCGTACTGATGTCTTTACTGCTGATCATGAATGCCTGTGACTATAACCTGCAACAGCTGCATGCCGAGCATTATGCACAGACCGGTCCGTTCCTGATTTCTCAATACATTGCGCCATTATTTTCCGGATTGAGCGAAAGCAGCCTGCTGGCTGTGGAGCGCGGTGCCTGGTGGATTCATATAATCGGTATCCTGGCTTTCCTCAACTACCTGCCTTATTCTAAACACTTACATATTGTACTGGCTTTCCCTAATGCCTATTATGTATCATTGGAGCCGGTTGGCGAAATGAACAATATGAAAGACATTCAGAACGAAGTATTATATGCAATGGAGCCGGATAAAGCCCCGACAGAAGTACCTGCAGATGCAGCTATGCCTAAGTTCGGTGCCAAAGACGTTATGGACCTGAGCTGGAAAAGCCTGCTGGATGCCTATGCCTGTACAGAATGTGGTCGTTGTACCGCCAGCTGTCCGGCTAATATTACCGGTAAGAAACTGTCTCCGCGCAAGATTATGATGGATACCCGCGATCGCCTGGAAGAAGTAGGTAAGAACATTGATGCCAATAAAGAATTTGTAGACGATAACAAATCGCTGCTGCATGATTATATAAGTACAGAAGAATTAAGAGCCTGTACCAGCTGTAATGCCTGTGTAGAAGCCTGTCCGGTAAGTATTAATCCGCTCAACATTATCCTGGAGCTGCGCCGCAACCTGTATATGGAAGAAAGTAACGTACCACAGGAATGGATGCAGATGTCTAACAATATTGAAAATAACATGGCTCCGTGGAAAATGAGCCCTAGCGATCGTGATGCCTGGGCACATAGCTAATCCATAGCCTCAATACAAAATATGATGATGAATGATCAGTTTGCCTTTGCCCTCACCGCCCGCAAAAAATTTGCGCAATGGGTAGATGAGTTAAGTACCGATCAGTTGAATACCATACCGCAGCACTTTAAAAACAATATAGCCTGGCACCTGGGACATATTGTAGTCAGTACGGAAATACTGTGTTATTACAAAACAGGTGTAGCTCCTGAAAGAGTAATCGAGGGAGTGGAAAAATACCGTCATGGTACCAGGCCGGAGGCCTATATCCCTGCCGAAGAAATTACACGCCTGAAAGACCGCCTGGTGGTGTCGCTGGAAGAGATCAGTGCAGATTATGCTGCCGGCCGCTTTGCAACCATAACACCATTCCAGACGATGACTTTCGGTTTTGATATGGATAATATAGATACAGTACTGCAGTGCTGTACACACCACGATCTCCTGCACCTGGGGCAAGCCGGTGCCATGAGTAAACTGGTATAGAATATAAAAAGAAATAATTTTACATAAAATTACGCTAGAGCATGACGGTAAAAACAATGGCCGAATATATGGCTGAAGGAACAGAACCAGAAGTATTGTTCTGGGTTGGATGTGCAGGAAGTTTCGATCAGCGCGCGCAAAGAATTACCAAAGCCTTTGTACAGATTCTGAATAAAGTAGGGATACAGTTTGCAATCCTGGGTCAGGAAGAAGGGTGTACGGGAGATCCTGCCCGCAGATCCGGAAACGAATTCCTGTTCCAGATGATGGCTTATAATAATATACAGGTGTTGAATGGCTACGGGATCAAAAAGATCGTAACAGCCTGCCCGCACTGCTTTAATACGCTTAAAAACGAGTACCCTGCACTGGGTGGTGAGTATGAAGTGATTCACCATGCAACCTTCCTGCAACAGCTCATCAATGATGGCCGCATCGTTATGAAAGAAGGCGGCACTTTTAAAGGTAAGAAAATTACCTACCACGACAGCTGCTACCTGGGGCGTGCCAATAATATCTATGAAGCGCCGAGAGCAGTACTGGAAGCGATGGATGTAGAACTGGTAGAGATGAAGCGTTGCCGTACCAATGGTCTTTGCTGTGGTGCCGGTGGGGCGCAGATGTTTAAGGAAGAAGAACAGGGCACAACTCGTGTGAATTTTGAACGTACAAAAGAGGCGGTAGCAACCGGTGCATCGATCATTGCTGCGAACTGTCCTTTCTGTACCACCATGCTGATGGATGGGGTGAAAAACCAGGAAAAAGAAGACAGTGTACAGGTACTGGACATTGCGGAAATGATTGCACAAAGCATTTAACCTATATACAGCCTTAGGGCTCTTTATCTATTCATCCTAAAAACAAAAATTCAACATGAAAAAAGTAATTTTTACAGCCCTGGGAGCAGTAGCTATCTGCACTACAATTGGTCTGGCATCCTGCTCTAAAAGCTATGAGTGTGAATGTTCTTATGACGATGGCAGCGGTAATAAACAAACCAACAACTCTACGCTGGCAGGATATACCCGCGTAGATGCCAAAGCATCCTGCGATGCAATCGAAATCGGTCTGAAGTCCAGCTTCTCCGATGTTTCCTGCTCACTGAAATAGTGTTTACCGCAAACTTATTAGTTGGAAATTCATTTTTCCGTAACTTTATGGCATGAAAAAGAAAGTATTGTATGTAACGGCGGTGGCATCAATTCTCCTGCTGCAGTCTTGTAAAAGAGATTATACCTGCTCATGCGTGAGTTTAAATAACGGTGAGTATAGTACGAAAGATACGGCCATCGAAAATGCGACAAAAGCAGATGCCATATTTAACTGCGAACTGATCGAAGGTCAGAAGCAGAAAGACTATATTGAAAATGATAGTAAAGACACCGTTAAATACTGCAATCTCAATAAAAGTTAGGTTTTAAAACATACTGAAAACACATAAATTTAGAAGGGCATTCTCCATAGAGAATGCCCTTCTAAATTTATTATTTCCTTAATGATATAGTTCGAAAAAAAGCGTATTTTTAGTACAACTAAACATCCCCGATTTTGACAGAACAAATCATCAACTTAGAATCCGTAAATCCCATTGAGTTTTTTGGTGTTAATAACAACAAATTTGACCTGATAAAGAAGCGATTTCCCTTACTGAAAATATTATCCCGAGGTTCACAACTCAAAGTCGTAGGCCATCCCGATGAAGTTGCTTTAGCAAAAGACAAAATTGGATTAATTGTACAGTACCTGGAGAAAAACGGACATCTTTCCGAAGATTATTTTTCTACCATATTAGGCGACGCCGACGGAGGCGTAGACGATAATGCCGTCAGCAGTATTCTTGATATTGATTCAGACAACAACATCATTGTTTTTGGAAACAATGGTAAGGTCATTAAGGCCAAAACGAAGAATCAGAAATTACTCGTAGCTACTGCAGAGAAAAACGACATCATCTTCGCGGTAGGGCCCGCCGGTACCGGTAAAACGTATACCGCCGTAGCACTGGCTGTAAGAGCGCTGAAAAATAAATCAGTGAAGAAAATAGTATTGACCCGCCCTGCTGTAGAAGCAGGGGAGAGCCTGGGTTTCCTGCCCGGAGATCTTAAGGAGAAAATCGATCCGTACCTGCGCCCCTTATACGATGCCCTGGACGATATGATACCACCGGATAAGCTCAGCTATTATATGGCCAACCGTATTATTGAAATTGCCCCACTGGCCTATATGCGTGGTCGTACGCTCGACAACTGTTATATCATCCTCGATGAGGCACAGAATACAACCGATCTGCAGCTGAAAATGTTCCTGACGCGTATAGGACCGGCAGCGAAAGCCCTCATTACCGGGGATATGTCGCAGGTCGATCTGCCTAAAAATCAGAAATCAGGCCTGGCCCGTGCCCATCGCATCCTGAAGAATATCGATGGGATCAGCTTTATCGAACTGACAGGAGATGATGTAGTACGTCACCGACTGGTAAAACAGATCATCAGAGCATATGATCATGAAACCGAAAGAGAAGATAAACTGAAGGAAAAGTACAAGGAAGAACGACGAGCCCAGTATGCCACACCGCCTGAAGAGCCGCAAACCGGCGCAACTCCTGAGCATACAGAGCCGAGGCAAGCATCTTAAAATAAATACCGTAATAAAAAAGTGTGCCGCTATCGGTACACTTTTTTATTACGGTATGCGCAACTTTTCTCTGACCTTTCTTTTACTATAATATAAGCGTAGCGATCAATTATGAGTTGATAAATTATATGCTGAAGGCTGTTAAAGATATGGTGCCTCTGGGAAAAGCACATTTTTAGTATAAGTAATAGTCATCCATCGTAAAATTCCTGTGTGCATACACACAAATCAATTAATTTTGGGCGCACAAACATAATCAATGAACCTGAATCATAAAGTAGTAGCCATTACCGGGGCCTCTTCCGGGATCGGAAAAGCACTGGCTATGGATGCCCTGAGCAGAGGAGCACAGGTGGCCGTCTGTGCCAGAAACCTAGAAAAATTACAGCAATCCTATCCGCAGAACGAAAATATCTTACTCGTACAGGCCGATGTGTCTAAAGAAGAAGATTGTTTTGCATTTATAGATGCTGTTATCGCTAAATGGGGCAAGGTAGATGTACTCATCAATAATGCAGGTAACAGTATGCGTGCATTGTTTGAAGAGCTGGATATAAAAGTACTGCGAGAGCTGATGGATGTAAACTTCTGGGGAACGGTATGTACTACCAAAGCAGCATTGCCGAGCATTATTAAAAACGGAGGCACCATAGTAGGCGTCTCTTCCATTGCCGGTTACAGAGGGCTACCGGGCAGAACGGGTTATTCCTCCTCCAAGTTTGCCATGCAGGGCTTCCTGGAATCGCTGCGTACAGAGCTGCTGTACAAAAATGTAAATGTCATGTGGGTAGCGCCGGGCTTTACTTCTTCCAACATCCGCAATACTGCACTGGCTGCAGATGGTAAGGCACAGAAAGAAACTCCGCTGGATGAGAGCAAACTGATGAGCTCAGAAACCTGTGCACGCATCATACTGGATGGTATCGAGAAGCGCAAGCGTACTATTGTAATGACCTCACAGGGTAAGCTCACGGTACTGCTAAGCAAGCTCCTGCCGGGCTTCCTGGACAAAATGGTCTTCAACCACTTCGCCAAAGAACCAAACAGTCCGCTGAAGAAATAATAAGAAATAGGAGTACCGTCTATTGGAATTAGTTTGTTCGTCAGGCAGCAGAAAGGTCAGAAGTATATTTGTGTTCATCAAGGTGATTCAAAATGCATCCATTTTCTAACACCATTCCCAAGTGGCTATCGTTGTAATCAATCCGTACCGTACAGGTCGCTACAAAAGGCCTTATAAATCCGGCGTTAATAAAATCATTGGCTCGGTCGATAAAGTCGGAAACCACTGTCTGAACGAAGTGAGTCTGGTTTGCGGACGACCGACACATTGATTTTTAGCCATGGATTTATACAGTCTTGATTTTTTGGCGGTACCTTTTGCATCAAGGCAAAAGGTAGCAAAGACTCCAAAATAGAAAACAAGAGAGTAAGGTTAATCCTTGTTCCCTAAATTGGATATTCAATTAAATAAATATTATACAGATACAACCGGTTGTCCTTTGCGGAACCGGTTTTTCCATTGTACCCATTGCCCCGAAGGCAGTAAGAGCATGATCATAATGCCCAGCTGTTCTATAAAGAATACATTGGCAAATAAAGATGTGGTAATAAAAATAATCAGACCGGAAGCAATCAGCAGGCGATCATATTTACGGGTAAAAAATCCGGCCAGGAATAAACCCTCTGCAAGGAACACCAGCTTCTGTCCTATATTCACCAGCTCCGGATGGCGGATCAGCCATGTATATAAAGCCGTCAGGTTTGTGCCGGGATTAAGAAATACATATTCGGCAATCTGCTCCTTCATCGTCATCATCCCGTAATCCCACTGCCACATGGCCCCGTTGATAAGTTTCAGGATAAAGGTAGAGCCATATACCCAGCAGGCATAATAGCGGGCGCCCTCCCATAATAAACCGAAGGTACTGTCCCGCCGGGCACAGAAGGGGAGTACACCGATCCATAACAGGAACAGGTAGTGCTGGTTAAAATCTACATATACATTGGTGGTTATAATCAGTAGCAGAAACAGCAGGGCAAACGTTATGGCCAGCCAGGATTTTCGGGGAAACAGGAAGAGCAGGACCACTGCGGCAAAAAGCGCAACCGTAAAAAATACAGAGGCAACATAATGCTGCGTGAGCAGTTGGCCCATACCGCTGATATTGTACAGGAGATGGGTAATATTATAACTGGCACGGGTCAGTACGGGTTGGGCCAGTTGCATCGGCAGGGTATGCGAATAAGCCCTGAGGAGCAGGCAGAGCAGGCAATGGATCATAACCAGGCGGGTAATGATCACCCGGTTGGTGGCAAAGGGAGATGTGCTGGTATTATTCATGGATCAGTACTTTACTGCTGTCGGTAATAAGTTGTGCCTGTTCGTCAAACCGGGTCCAGTATTTTGTAACCTCTATTGTTGAGATTGCTTGTCCCAGGTTTTGCGACATATATCTTTTCAGCCAGGCAGGGTATTGCTGTGCGGCATCCGGTGTATTGCCCATTCGTTCAGCATAGCGTGCAGGGAGGTGCAGTTTGCGGGCCAGGGCAGCATAGTTCTGGTTGGCCGGGTCGGTATTTCCATTGCCCGCTATACGGTCATAATGGAGTATCGTATAGGTAAAGAATATTTTTTTATGATCATTATAGGTAGGCAGGTTAAAAGTTTGGCCATCGTACTTTAATACATAAAAAGTATAGTGCTGATGCTCCGCAGGATTAAGTTCGGTAGAGAACATGCCCCAGGTATAAACCGGTGTCAGGTCGAAGAACATAAACGGTGTATACCTCGTCTGGATCAGCAATACAGAGCCTGTGATAAAGGCAAGGACAAGCCGGTACAATTTCCTGTTCTGTCTTTTGAGCCGGGCCAGATAAGTATTTTTCATACGGTTTGTATTCAGGATAAAAATGGATAAAAAAGACTGTTTTTTACACGGTATCGGGCAAATTTAATCTATTCATAATCCATATTTTAGTATTAATCACAAAAAATCTAAATATTAATGCTACCTTTGCAGCCTTAAAATAGAAAATTTTATCATAAATGAACATTCGTAACATTGCCATCATTGCACACGTTGACCACGGTAAAACTACTTTGGTGGACAAAATCATTCACGCAACGCAGGTATTCAGAGAGAACCAGGAGACTGGTGAATTATTAATGGATAATAATGACCTGGAGCGTGAACGCGGGATTACGATCTTAGCTAAAAATATTTCTGTTACATATAAAGGTGTAAAAATCAACGTTATCGATACTCCTGGTCACGCCGACTTTGGTGGTGAGGTAGAGCGCGTTCTGAAAATGGCTGATGGTGTACTGCTACTGGTAGATGCCTTCGAAGGACCAATGCCGCAAACACGTTTCGTACTGCAGAAAGCATTAGGTCTGGGCCTGCGTCCGATCGTTGTAATCAATAAAGTAGATAAGCCTAACTGTCGTCCGGATGAAGTACACGATAAAGTATTTGATCTGTTCTTCCAGCTGGATGCAAACGAGGAGCAATTAGACTTCCCGACCCTGTACGGTTCTTCTAAACAAGGTTGGTTCAATACTACCCTGGAGCAAACAGACAACATCGATGCTGTATTGGATATTATCCTGGAAAAAGTACCTGCTCCTAAAGTAGCAGAAGGTAACCTGCAATTACAGATCACCTCCCTGGATTACTCTTCCTTCCTGGGTCGTATCGCTATCGGCCGTGTAAGCCGTGGCAGTATCAAAGAAGGTCAGAACATCCAATTATGCAAACTGGACGGTACTATGGTTCGTAACAAGGTTAAGGAACTGTACATATTCGAAGGTATGGGTAAGAAAAGGGTTACGGAAGTAGCTGCCGGTGATATCTGTGCGGTTGTAGGTATTGAAGATTTCCAGATCGGTGAGACTATCGCTGACTTCGAAAATCCTGAAGCATTACCGGTAATCGCTATCGACGAGCCTACAATGAACATGCAGTTCAGCATCAATAACTCTCCATTCTTCGGTAAAGAAGGTAAGTTCGTAACCAGCCGTAACCTGCGTGATCGTCTGATGAAAGAACTGGAGAAAAACCTGGCATTACGCGTAAAAGATACTGACGATGCAGATAAATTCCTGGTATATGGCCGTGGTATCCTCCACTTGTCTGTACTGATCGAAACGATGCGTCGTGAAGGTTATGAGCTGACTGTAGGTCAACCTCAGGTAATTACTAAAGAAATCGACGGTAAGAAGAACGAACCATATGAAACATTGGTAGTTGACGTTCCGGATGAGTTCAGCAGTAAAGTAGTAAACCTGGTTACCATGCGTAAAGGTGAATTACTGATTATGGAAGCTAAGGGCGAAATGCAGCACTTAGAGTTCGATATCCCTTCCCGTGGTCTGATCGGTCTGCGTTCTCAGATGCTGACGGCAACTGCTGGTGAAGCGGTTATGGCACATAACTTCTCTGAATATAAACCATGGAAAGGTCCGATCCCTGGCCGTAACAACGGTGTACTGATCGCGAAACAAGGTGGTACAACTACCGGTTACTCTATCGATAAATTACAGGACAGAGGTTCATTCTTCGTAGATCCGGGTGAAGAAGTATACATGGGTCAGGTTATCGCTGAGCACATTAAACCAGGTGATCTGGTAGTGAATGCTACAGAGGGTAAAAAACTGACGAACATGCGTGCGAGCGGTTCCGATGCAGCAACTAACATTGCTCCTAAGATCCAGATGTCTCTGGAAGAGTGTATGGAATACATTCAGCAAGATGAGTGTATCGAGTGTACACCTAAGAGCATCCGTATCCGTAAGATCATCCTGGAAGAAACGGAACGTAACAAAGTTGCCAAACAAATGAAATTATCTTAATCGATTTTTTTATACTGTTATAAAAGAAGAAGCTGTGCTCATCGAGCACAGCTTCTTCTTTTATAACTTGTCTCCTATTCATGTTGACTTTTGCATTTTGACTTGTAATACATTATTTTTGAACGGATCTATTCATACACCGTGCCACAACAAACTGTTCATCGCAATAATTTCGACTTCCTCCGGCTGCTCTTATCCTCCTTTGTGATCATCTCACACAGCTATGCCTTACTGGGCATGGAAGACCAGGAACCGCTGAAAAGGCTTACAGGAATGGTGTTCTCCGGTATCGGGGTCAGTGGATTCTTTGTGCTGAGCGGCATGCTTATCTATCAGAGTGTAGTGAATAGTCCCGGTGTCGGCGTATTTATCCGCAAGCGCTTTCTGCGTATTTTTCCGGGACTGGCGATGGTAGTGTTGCTGAGTACATTTGTACTGGGGCTGTTGGTCACCGATCTGCCTGTTGGTACATACCTTCGTCATACAGCAACGTACAAGTACCTGCTGAAAAATATTTTCCTGATCCCTTCTGACAATCTACTGCCCGGAGTATTCAGTAATAATCCGCGGCCCGAGATCAACGGATCGCTCTGGACCCTGCGGTACGAGGTATTGTGCTATATGGGTATGCTCCTGTTTTTTGCGATTCCGAAACGGATGCATAAGGCAGGTGCCCTGCTCATTTACGGGCTGGCCTTATCAGGTATGTTGTTACTGACGCTGAAACCCGGTATCGTATCGGCAGGTCTGGCTTATCACCTGGATAACCTGTTTACCTTAACCACCTATTTTTACAGTGGGGTATTGCTGGCACTATGGCCCCAGGTCTGGAAGCCATATGTGCGTACCATCTTCCCGGTAGCATTGATTGTACTTACTGTATTCATGTGGCTGCAGCCTTCATGGATGTCCTGGGCCTCTGTCTGGATATATCCCTTACTGCTCATCAGCTTTGGAAGCCAGTATAGTCCTGCTTTGCAGGTAGGTAATAAGATAGGGGATGTCAGCTACGGAACCTATATCTATGCCTATCCCATACAGCAGCTGCTGATCGCTTCCGGAGTCCGGGAGGTAGGCTGGCTTTTGTTCTGGTCCTTATTATGCAGCTGGCTTGCAGGCTGGTGCTCCTACCATTTTATTGAGAAACAATTTATATACAGAAAAAAGGCCCGGGTATGACCGGGCCTTTTTTCTGTATAACCTTCGGCCATCGCAAAAGGTAGCTATAAATACAAAATGAAACTAAAGAATAATGTAAGCCTTTGGGTTCAAAAAACGGAGATGCTATTTATGTAGAACGATATTCCATATCCGGTACAATTGCTTTGGCCTTGCGTTCCGCTTCCAGGGCACGCAACTCAATACGGCGTATTTTTCCACTGATCGTTTTCGGTAGTTCACGTACAAACTCCAGTGCCCTGGGCATTTTATACGGGGCCAATTGTTTGCGGCAATAGGCAAACAATTCCTCGGCCAGCGCCGCGGAGGCTTCCTGGCCCGTATTGAGGATGATAAAAGCTTTCACCTCAAAACCCTTCACCGGGTGCGGACTTCCGACTACAGCCGATTCCAGCACCGCAGCATGTTCCAGCAATACACTTTCTACCTCAAATGGTCCTACACGATAATCCGAAGATTTGATCACATCATCGTCCCGACCTACAAACCATAGATAACCTTCTTCATCTTTATAGGCCTTATCTCCCGTATAATACAAACCGTGTTTGAATACAGTGCTCATTTTTTCCGGCTCATCCAGGTACTCCAGGAAGATGCCGTTGGGTGTATCCGTTCCGGTACGTACACAGATATTGCCCTCTTCGCTGACCGGCAATTCATGCCCGTCCTCATCAGCAATAATAATATCATACAGGAAGGTAGGCTTGCCCATAGAGCCGAACTTAACCTTGGCACCCGGCATATTAGCAACCATACAGGTACTTTCTGTTTGTCCGTAGCCATCACGGATCAGTATGCCCGTACCTTTTTTCCAGGCCTCGATGACTTCGGGGTTTAAGGGTTCACCCGCGGCCACGCAGTTTCTGAACTGAAATGTATAGGCCCCCAGATCTTCTGTAATGAGCATCCGTAATACTGTCGGCGGGGCACAAAAGGTAGTGATGCCATGTCGGGCGATCAGTTCCAGCTGCCTGCTGCTGTTGAACCGCTCCATGGTACGGTAGGCAAATATGGTCGCCCCCACACTCCATGGTGCGAAAAAGCTGCTCCAGGTAAATTTGGCCCAGCCCGGCTGTGAAATATTATAATGGATGTCTCCTGCACGCAGGCCGATCCAGCTGGCTGTGGTCAGATGCCCTACAGGATAGCTGAACTGGGTATGGGCCACCACTTTAGGCATTCCCGTAGTGCCGGAGGTAAAGAAGAGAAACAAAGGATCATCGGCTTTGGTATCTGCCGCAACCGCCGTTTCCGGGTAGTCATCTATCTCATCTGTATTGATCCAGCCGCTGCGAATGCCATCGGCAATGATCTTTACAGGAATCTGTATGCCCAATTGTGCCTCTGCCGCTTCGATCTTGGCAGCATTGTCCTGGTCTGCGATAACAGCTTTGGGCATCAGTTTCTGAAAGCGGTATACAATATCCTGTGTGCCCAGAATGGTTGCAGCCGGTATCATCCGGAAGCCGCCTTTGATCGTGCTCAGGATGGCCTGCCAGTTAATCGTCTGCAGAGAGAGCTGGGTCAGGATCACATCGCCTTGTTGCACCCCTTTATCCCGGAGCAGGTTCAGCAGCTGGTTACAGGCGATTCCCATTTCGCGGAACGAGTACCGCTGTGTTTCAAGACCATTGGTCCAGAGCAGGGCAGTGGCATCCGGCTGATCTTTTATATTTATATTTTCGAATACTTCCTGTACCCAGTTGAAATGTTGTGGTTTGCGAATATTTATTGAAGCTAATGTGTCGGAATTTTCCTGTTCCGGAAGTTCCCGGAATCGTCTGAACAGCTGTTCCATAAAGCAATTAAAAGAAGGGATTATAACTGTACAAGTTAATGAAATTATATGCAAAACCGTGGTTTTCACAGATTTTTAGCAGGTTATCGATTGTCAGATCTTAATGACAAAAGCCAGCCTGGTCCCCTCGCTAGAAAATCTGGTCGTATATTTGCATCCAATTTTTAATGAGATAGGACATGAATATAGCGCTTGCAGGAAATCCCAATAGTGGTAAGACATCAATGTTTAATGTATTGACTGGATTGAACCAAAAGGTGGGTAATTTCCCTGGCGTAACCGTAGATAAGAAGATCGGCTATACCCAGTTACCGGATGGTAATAAGGCAAAGGTGATCGATCTGCCGGGCACCTACAGCCTTTATCCCAAAAGTGCAGATGAGTATGTGGCCTATGAAACCCTCATTAACCCTTCAGGAGAAGATGTGCCTGATGTCATTGTTGTCGTAGCTGATGCTACCAATCTCAAACGTAATTTACTGTTCTGCTCGCAGATCATGGATCTGAAAAAGCCCGTTATCCTTGCGCTGACCATGATGGATATTGCGGTGAAGAAAGGACTGTCTGTTGATGAAAATATCCTTTCCCGTATGCTGGGCATTCCGGTGCTGAATGTCAATCCCAGGGAAGGGAAGGGCGTTCGTCCGCTGAAAGAAGCGATCGTACATGCCAAGAGTGGAGTCGGCGTATTAAAGGAACCCTTTATTGCGTTTCCTTCGCTGCAACCGGGTTTCCTGGAGCAGATCCGCGAGAGTGCACAGATCGATAATGACTATGCCGCGCTGCACATTGCCTGTGCTTCAGAACGGCTGAGTTTCCTGAGTATTGATCAGCTTACTAAAATCGAACAGGCTAAAAAGGAATACCAGTTCTCCAAAGCCAAAGTCCAGGCAGCAGAGGTACTGGACCGCTATGCCACGATAGACCAGGTATTGCAATCTGCAACCCGTACGGATGGTCCGGAACATAAAACGTCTGTCACCGCCCGTTTAGATAAAATATTACTGCATAAAGTCTGGGGTAACCTGATCCTGCTGCTGGTGCTCATATTATTATTCCAGAGCATCTTCTGGCTGGCCTCCTATCCCATGGACTGGATCGATTCCGGATTCGGAATGCTCACCGGCTGGCTCAGTGGCGTACTGCCCGAGGCCTGGTGGAGCGACCTGATCATCAACGGACTCATTGCCGGTATCGGTGGAGTAGTGGTGTTTGTACCGCAGATCGCAATTCTTTTCGGCCTCATTACCATACTGGAAGACAGTGGTTATATGGCCCGTATCAGTTTCCTGACCGATCGCCTGATGCGTTCGGTGGGTATGAACGGCCGTGCAGCTATGCCCCTGATCAGCGGACTGGCCTGTGCGATTCCTGCTGTGATGGCCACCCGCATCATTGAAAATAAAAAAGAACGCCTGATCGCGATCCTGATTACACCGCTCATGAGCTGTTCTGCCCGTCTGCCGGTGTACACTATACTCATCAGTCTGGTGATCCCTAAAACCTATATATTGGGTTTCCTTTCTTTACAGGGACTGGTGATGATGGGTTTGTACCTTTTAGGCTTTGTTATGGCCCTGGCCGTATCCAAAGTGCTGAGCATATTGCTGAAAACCAGCAACGGAAGTATGTTCCTCATGGAGCTGCCGTTGTACCGTGCACCACGCTGGCGTAATGCTTTGCAAACAATGGCGGAAAAAGCAATGATCTTTGTAAAAGATGCCGGTAAGGTAATTATGGTGATCTCCGTGGTACTCTGGGCACTGGCCTCATACGGTCCTTCAAAACATATGGCACCGGTAGCAGCAAAGTATGAAGCATTTAGGATGGCGCAGAGTGGAACACTTACAGCGGATCAGACCATAGAAGAGGCACATGAAAAACTGGAGCATTCGTATGCCGGTATCATGGGTAAAGCCATAGAACCGGTAATCGAGCCCCTGGGTTATGACTGGAAGATCGGTATTGCACTGATCACATCCTTTGCTGCACGCGAGGCCTATGTCGGTACTATTGCTACCTTATACAGCGTGGGCGATGCCGATGGGGCCGCTGCTACCTTAAAACAAAAAATGGCACAGGCCCGTCACAGCGATGGTAGTCCGGTGTATACCCTGGCTGCAGGCAGCTCGCTGCTGGTCTTCTACGTATTTGCCATGCAGTGTATGAGTACCCTCGCTATTGTGAAGCGGGAGACAAAAAGTTGGAAATGGCCCCTGATTCAGTTCGCATATATGTCCGGCTTGGCGTACATTTGCGCATTAATTGTTTACCAGGTTTTAAAATAAAGATTCATGAACAAATATTTACTGGCCATTATCGGGGTATTCCTGGCTTTATGCGGAATGGTATATGCCTTTGATGCATCCCAGCCGGGCAGTTACGATTTCAATGCCTTGCTGATCGGGAATGGCGTATTGGCCATCCTTTCTGCCGTAACCTATTTTATGGTGACCGGTGCACTGAAGAATGATAATCCTAATGCCTTCATCCGCGCCAAAATGGGCAGCACGATGATGCGTTTTTTCCTTTGTGTGGTATTGTTCATCGGTTATGCATATGTGCATGGCAAGGCGGGTATCAAGCCGACCGTATTTATGTTCCTGGGTATGTACGTGATTTATTCTATTCTCGAGTCTGCGGTATTATCTCAGAAAGGGAAGAAAAAAGCTTAAGATCAAGTCCTGATGAGTGCAGAGAAGTTGAGTTTTGATGCGTTTGGCCGGTATCTGCCACAGGGCACTTTAGATAAAGTAAAGCCCTGGTTTCAGCAATATACCATAAAACTGATCATCACTCGTGAGCGTAAAACCGTACTGGGCAATTACCGCCAGCCGGTAAAAACGGCCCCGTTTCACCGGGTTACCGTTAATGGTAACCTCAATCCGTATTCATTCCTGATTACCTTACTGCATGAACTGGCCCATCTGGAGGCCTTCGTGCGCTACCATAACCGTATCGCCCCGCATGGGAAGGAGTGGCAGGATATTTTCCGCAATATCTTGTCCGGCTACCTGGGGCAGGGCATCTTCCCGCCGGCTCTGGAGCTGGCGATCAACACATCGTTGCAGGGGCTTAAAGCCTCATCCTGTGCCGATCCTGCTTTGTACAAAGCCCTTGCGCTGTACGATGAGCCGGGTACAGATGGCTTGGTCTGGGTAGAGCAACTGCCTGCTAATGCACAATTTGTGACCAAAGAGGGCAGGGTATACCAGCTGCTGCACAAACGCCGTACACGCTACCTCTGCCGGGATCTGCAGACCCAGAGAGATTACCTCTTTGCCGGAGTAGTGCAGGTCAAGCCGCTGGGGCAGGAAAGTAGCAATTAAAATTTGTCAATTTAGAAATAAATAAATACCTTTGCAGTCCGAAAAAATAAGGGCCACCTTTTAGACGTACTAAAAGATGTCCATTTGCAGCCCTTAGGCATAATCGGTTAATCTTATTAAAAAACATTTTTTTATGGCAACATCAAACATTCAGAACTATGAGTTGATGATCATCTTCACTCCGATCTTATCCGAGGAAGATTTCAAAGCTGCTCAGAAAAAGTTCACTTCTATCATTTCAGAAAATGGTGGTGAAATGGTTCACGAAAACCCATGGGGTCTGCGTTCTTTAGCTTACCCTATCCAAAAGAAAACTACAGGTTTATACACAGTAGTTGAGTACACTGCACCAACAGACGTTAACGCTAAAATTGAAGTTCAATTGAACCGTGACGAGACTGTAATGCGTTACATGCTGACTCACCTGGATAAATTCGCTGTAGAGTATAACACTCGTAAACGTAACAAAGCTTAATCCGGGCCCGTTACATTATTCGTAAACTAATTTTCATTCAACCACAATTTTATTAAAATGGCTAGAAATAACGATATTAAATACTTGAGCAGTACTCGTATCGAGAACCGTCAAAAAAAATACTGCCGTTTCAAAAAATTAGGTATCAAATATATTGATTATAAAGATGCTGAATTTTTGAAAAAATTCTTAAACGAGCAAGGTAAAATGTTACCTCGTCGTATCACCGGTACTTCCCTGAAATACCAACGTAAATTAGGCCATGCTATTAAAAAAGCACGCCAAATGGCAATTCTGCCTTATGTTACTGACTTATTAAAGTAATAAAAATTTTAAACAATGAAAGTAATCTTAATAAAAGAAGTAGATAATTTAGGTGGTGCGCACGAAATCGTTGACGTTCGTCCGGGATATGCTCGTAACTTCCTGATTCCTCAGAAATATGCTATTGAAGCTTCTTCATCTAACCTGAAAATCCAGGAAGAGCGTCAAAAGCAACTTGCTAAAAAAGAAGAAAAATTACTGGCTAACATTGCTAGCGTTAAAGCTGCTCTGGAAACTCCGGTAAAACTGACTGCTAAGATCGGTGAGAATGGTAAAATCTTCGGATCTGTTACCTCTATCCAACTGGCACGTGCGATCCGTGAGCAAAAGCAATACGAAATCGACCGTCGTCGTATCTCTATCTTAGACGAAATTAAAGAAGCTGGTTCTTACAAAGCGCAAATCGACTTTGGTAAAGATCACCTGGTTGAATTAACTTTCGACGTAGTAGCAGAGTAATTTTTGCACAATATATTTTAAACAAAGGCCAGCATTTGCTGGCCTTTGTTGTTATGTAGAATATGTTTCATATAGATGTATTATTATTCCTCATCAAAGGCTAGGACATTGGGAAATTCTTCTGCGATTAGTTCCGCTGTAGCTTTTACCTGCCCTTTGTTACTTAAGTTGTTTATTACAGCAAGAGTTTCTCTGTATTCCATTGCTTCCGCAATTCTGGTGAATTCTGCTTCAAATCCTAAAGTCTTAATAGCTTCTTCAATTTCTTCTAATGTTACATGGAAAAATTCTTTTCGATAGTTCAGCATATTCACTTTCTTATCTGCAAAGGTTTTATGGAGTTCGTATTCTAATGTTCTTGCTTCATCACTATATATCATTGCATGAATATCAAATTGGAAAGGAACTGATGCATCACCTAATTCTTTCACCCTGTCTAAAGGTTCCAATCTTCTTGTCATCCCTATTTTATATATATTTTCCCCAAAAGCACCGATATTAGAAATTATATAAACATGTCCTCGTTTAGTTTGCTGGGCCATAGATAATGCTCTTTCTTTTCTTTCATGCACAGCTTCAAGTTCTTGTTCAAGTTTTAATATCTGATCTCTTAAATTCTCTGCATTAACCCCATTTGCATGCTCGTATTCTTTACGTACTTTCTCAAGTGTTTTTTGATACAATGTTTCTTGTTTTTCAGCCTCTCTTTGTGCTTTTTCAAAATCTCTTCTGGCCTTTTCTTCTTCACGAAGCTCTTCCTGGAGTGCTCTCATTTCTTCTTTTTCCTGTTGTTTTTTAGCTTGATATTCGTATTCTAGTATTAACTCTTTTTCTTTTAGTTCTAGATAATCTAGATTTATAGAGACATGAAAGCCTTCTCCAAGTTTATTGATTGCAGTGTATATCTTGAAAATGCGCTCTTTCATTTGCATGATATTATTCCATTTGACTTTTGAAATCATTACATCACACTCTCCATTAAATGCTCTAAGCATTAATTTTTTGTAAATACTTATGACTTTTCTTCCTTTAGCCTCGCTACCTTCAACGGACCAGTTAGTGTTACAAATTGCAGCCTTATCACTTTGTATTAGATTTTTCTGTTTCCAGATAATTCCTTCTTGAGCATTTCTATAATCATCAGATTTCGCAAAATCATAAACTGGTGTGTAAATGCCAAATTCAATTAAATCAAGCTTATTTTCGAAAATATCGACTTCATGCCGTAATTTTTTATAAGTTGTTAATGCTGATTGATAATTATTATTCAACTTATCCAGCTCTAATTTTTGGTTTTTGATTTCTGCATTTTTATGATTAATTAGTGAATTGAGTTCTATAGTCTTGTTTTTAACCTCATTCTCGATATTACTTATTGAATTATATCTTTCAAGCTGTTTATTTTGATCAGCGATTTTATTATCTAGGTTTAATTTTTGTGCTTCTAGTTCCGTTTTTAATCTAGATATTTCATCAAGTTCCTTTTTCTTTAAAAAGTCAAATAATCCCATTTGTTTAAGTTTTTTTGCGAGCCAAATTTGACAATTATTAAATCATGTCAAAAGGGTATTTTTCCCGTTTTTTGATGTGTTTTTCCCCATCATACATAAAGCCTAAATGAGTATTTATTCTTAACCTAAAATTTTGCTGCTATTTTGTCAGTTAATTGTCTGGATTATGTAATTTTGTAGCTTATATTTTTGAACAATGTTAGAAACGCATAATAAGACAATGGATGAGGCTCGCCAGGGCGAGGCTTATGGGGGACAGCTGGAAGCTGAAAAGAAGTTTGAGAAGCATTTCTATATCGAAAGCTATGGATGTGCCATGAATTTTAATGATAGTGAAATCGTTGCCTCTATCCTGAACGAACACGGGTTCGGAGCAACAAAAATCATAGAAGATGCCAACCTCGTGCTGGTTAATACCTGTTCTATCCGTGAGAAAGCAGAGCAAACGGTACGTAACCGCCTGGTGCATTTCAAAGGATTAAAAAAGAACCGTCCGGATATGCTGGTGGGCGTGCTGGGCTGTATGGCCGAACGCCTGAAAGCCAAGCTGCTGGAAGAAGAGAAACTGGTAGACCTGGTAATCGGACCGGATGCATACCGTACCCTGCCTAACCTGATCGCAGAAGCCGAGACCGGTCAGAAAGGAGTAAACGTACTGCTGAGCCGCGAAGAAACCTATGCTGATATTGCGCCGATACGTCTGGACAGCAATGGTGTAAGCTCATTTGTGAGCATTATGCGTGGTTGTAATAATATGTGTACTTTCTGCGTAGTACCATTCACCCGTGGCCGCGAACGCAGCCGTGACCCGCAGTCTATCCTGCGCGAAGTGCAGGACCTGGTAGACAGAGGGTATAAAGAAGTAACCCTGCTGGGACAGAATGTAGACAGCTACTATCATACCAATGATGATGGCTCTGAAGTGGTGAACTTTGCCAACCTGCTGGAGCTGGTGGCACTGGTATCCCCTAAACTGCGGGTACGCTTCAGTACCTCGCATCCTAAAGATATTACTGATGAGGTATTGTTTACCATGAAAAAGTATGACAATATCTGTAACAATATCCACCTGCCGGTGCAGAGTGGTTCTACGCGCGTATTGCAGCTGATGAACCGCACCTATACCAAAGAGTGGTACCTGAAGAAGGTGGACCGCATCCGCGAGATCATCCCGGATTGTGCAATCACCTGCGATATCATCTGCGGTTTCTGTACCGAGACGGAAGAAGATCACCAGGAGACGCTGGAAGTAATGGCCTACAGCAATTACGACCTGTCTTATATGTATATCTATTCTGAAAGACCAGGTACACTGGCCGCTCGTCGTTATGCAGATGACGTGCCGGATGAGGTAAAAAGCCGTCGCCTGGATGAAGTTATAGCCCTGCAACGTAAAATGAGTGCAGCCATCTTTAAAAGCGATATCGGTAAGACATACGAGGTGCTGATCGAAAATACCAGTAAACGTAGCGAAGAGCATTGGTCCGGGCGCAACAGCCAGAGCCGTGTGATCGTATTCCCTAAGGGAGACTACAATTTACAAAAAGGCGATTATGCAACTGTCAAAGTTACCGATGCGACCAGCGGCACACTGATTGGTGAAATTGTTGCTGTATAGTATCCTAAACTAACCCATTATGGATTTACAATCGATTAAGAACAGATTTGGCATTATAGGTAATGATCCCACATTGAATTATGCACTGCAGGTAGCGGCCCAGGTAGCCAATACCGATCTGAGTGTTCTCATTATGGGAGAGAGTGGTGTAGGTAAAGAAATATTTTCGCAGATCATACATAGCCTGTCTTCCCGCAAGCATAATCCCTTTATTGCGGTCAACTGCGGTGCGATACCGGAAGGCACGATCGACTCAGAGCTGTTCGGACACGAAAAAGGTTCGTTTACCTCTGCCAGCGATCAGCGTAAGGGCTATTTTGAATCCGTAAATGGTGGTACTATTTTCCTGGATGAGATCGGGGAAATGCCCCTGGGTACACAGGCACGCCTGCTGCGTATGCTGGAGACCGGCGAGTTTATCCGAGTAGGTTCCTCCAAAGTACTGAAAGCAGATGTACGTGTAGTTGCAGCAACCAATAAAGACCTGCTGAAGCTGACACAGGAAGGCAAGTTCCGCGAGGATCTGTATTATCGTCTGAATACTGTTCCCATCCGCGTTCCGGCATTAAGGGAGCGCAGAGAGGACGTATACCTGCTGTTCCGCAAATTTGTAATCGATTTTGCAGAACGCTATAAAACCACCCCGATACAGTTAGATGATGAGGCACGCCACATACTCATGTCCTACCCATGGCCGGGGAATGTGCGTGAGCTGAAAAATATGGCAGAGCAGATCTCCGTATTATCTACCGATAAATTAGTAACAGCAGACCGGCTGAACAATTTCCTGCCAAAAGCAGCACAGGGCAGTAATATGCCCATGCTGGCCGCCCCGGCAGAGTCTGCACCGATGAAGTCTTTTACAGCTTCAGAAAACGCGGGAACCACAGAGCGGGAGATCTTGTATAAGCTATTCTTCGACCTGAAAAAAGACTCTAACGATATCAAACAATTATTGTTTGAACTGCTCCAGCAACAGAATACCGGCGCTGGTATGACGGGCAGCATGACCAAAGTAAATAATGCTCCGATGGCCGGAGATGGATTTTCCATGCCGAATTACACCAGCCCGAATGCAGGACCTATCGTTACCCCGGAGCAGAACAGTTATGTTAGTTATCCTCAGAATTCCGGAGCCCCGGTGATCCTTAGCGGCCCAGATAGCCTGGATCATCATGAAGAGGTAGAGGAGTCGCTCTCCCTGATCGACAAAGAAAGAGAGCTGATCACCAAAGCGTTGCAGAAACATAAAGGCAAACGTAAGGATGCGGCTCATGAACTGGGCATCTCGGAACGAACTTTATACCGTAAGATTAAAGAGTACGATATAGACGAATAAATTTCGTTTCACGCTGTAAAATAATACAGTACATTTATACCTCTGTAAAAAACTTAAAAACACTAAACTTATGCGCTGGAGAGGAGAACGCGAAAGCGATAATGTAGAAGATCAACGCGGGATGAGCGGTGGTGGCCGTCTTGCCGTCGGTGGCGGTATCGGTACCATTCTTATCGTAGTGATCGGATTACTGATGGGCAAAAGCCCGACCAACATCTTTAGTGATGTAATGCAGAACAACAGTCAGAGTTCTTCGTATGAACAGACGACTACGGCCAATCCTGCAGATGATTCTACTGCACAGATGATCAAAGTCGTACTGGCCAGTACAGAAGATGTCTGGAGCGAGATCTTCAGACAGGCAGGAGCCAGTTACCAGGCACCCAAATTGCGCATGTTCAGTGGTGCAACGCAAACCGCCTGCGGACAGGGACAGCAAGCCATGGGGCCATTTTATTGTCCTGCTGATACGAAGGTTTATATCGACCTGAGCTTCTGTGATGAGTTAAGAACAAAATTTAATGCACCCGGCAATTTTGCGGTAGCCTATGTTATTGCGCACGAGGTCGGACACCATATTCAGAACCTGATGGGCACCTCCGAGAAAGTACAGCAATTAAGAGGCCGCGTGAGCGAAGCCGAATACAACCGCTATTCTGTAGCACTGGAGTTGCAGGCCGATTTCTATGCCGGTGTATGGGCTTACCATGCACAACGTATGCGCAATATCCTGGAGCCGGGCGATCTGGAAGCCGCGCTGAAAGCGGCTAATGCCATCGGTGATGATAAGCTGCAGCAGGAAGCACAGGGCTATGTAGTACCCGATGCCTTTACACATGGTACCTCCGATCAGCGTATGTTCTGGTTTAAGAAAGGATTCCAGACCGGCGACCTGAACCAGGGCAATACCTTTAAGGCACTGGGGCTGGCCAGCTAAGCCATCCATCTTTAGTATTATTATTTAAAATATTACCGACATTGTCTATTATAGTTAAAGACCTGACCCGCCATTATGGCGAACAGGTAGCGGTTAATCATATCTCATTTGAAATAGGAAAAGGAAGCATCGTAGGATTCCTGGGGCCAAACGGTGCCGGAAAATCAACTACGATGAAGATGCTGACCACCTATGTTCCGCCTACCTCCGGAACAGCCTCCGTCTGCGGTTTTGATATTGTGAACAATGTACAGGAAGTACGTCGCCACGTCGGCTATCTGCCGGAGAGCAATCCCTTGTATTACGATATGTATGTACGCGAATACCTGCACTTTGCAGCAGGCGTACACCAGCTCAGCAATAAGAAAAGCAGGGTAGATGCCATGATCGATATGACCGGCCTGGGCAAGGAAGTCAATAAAAAGCTGGGACAATTATCCAAAGGATATAAGCAAAGGGTAGGACTGGCGCAGGCTATGATCCATAACCCCGATGTGCTGATCCTGGATGAACCGACCAGTGGTCTGGACCCTAATCAGCTGGCCGATATCCGTGACCTGATCGTACAGATCGGGCAGGAAAAAACAGTGCTCTTGTCTACGCATATCATGCAGGAAGTAGAGGCCATGTGTAGCCGGGTAATCATCATCAATGACGGCAAGATCGTTGCAGATGATGCAATCGGCACCATACAGGCACACCAGAGTAATAAGAATACACTCATTGTTCAGTTCGATAAACCGGTTACGGAAGCCGCTTTACAGCAGCTACAGCAACTGGAGTCAGTGAAACAGCTGGAGGGTAACCGCTGGGCCTTACAGACCGCGCAACCCGATCAGCTGCGCAAATCGCTGATGCAATGGGCAGTAGAAAAAGATTATATCATCGAGTCTTTACAGACCGAATCGCGTAGCCTGGAAGACATCTTCCGTACGCTGACCAAGAAATAAAATCATGATCAATCCCATTCGACATATAAACGTTATCCGCTACATCAGCCCGCTGCGCGAAGGAGGTTCTCTTCCAGCCATTGCAGAGGGTGATGACGGATTTCTGTATGTATTGAAATTCCGTGGGGCAGGGCAGGGCCTCAAAGCACTGATCGCCGATTTTATCGGTGGAGAGCTGGCCCGTGTATTAGGACTGCATATGCCCGAAATGGTATTTGCACACCTGGCAGAAGGCTTTGGTCGTACCGAACCGGATGAGGAGATACAAGACCTGCTCAAAGCCAGTACCGGCCTCAACCTGGGCGTACACTTTCTCAGTGGTGCATTGACCTTCGATCCCGAAGTACATGATATGGATGCCCGTACAGCCTCTAAGATTGTATGGCTCGATGCTTTACTGATGAACATCGACCGCACAGCCCGCAATACCAATATGCTGGTCTGGAATAAAGAAATCTGGCTGATCGATCATGGAGCAGCATTATACTTTCACCATAACTGGGACAGCCGCGAAAGCCTTGCGCAAAGCCCTTTTGCGATGATCAAGGAGCATGTATTGCTGCCTAAAGCTACCGAACTGGAAGCGGTGGCAGCTGAAGGCGTAAAAATACTTACACCGGAACTGCTGCGTACGATCATTGATGCTATTCCGGAAGAATGGCTGCAGTTGTCAGAACCGGAACTCAGCCTCGAAGAGATCAAAGAAGGATACCTCAGCTTTTTAACGCAGCGCGTGCTGCACAGTGATAAATTTGTAAAACAAGCGCTGGATGCAAGATTGGCTCTTATATGAGTATGCCGTAATCCGTATTGTTCCACGTGTAGAACGGGAAGAATTCATGAATGCAGGCATACTGCTGTATTGTAAACAGAAAAATATGCTGATCTGCAAAACCTACCTTGATGGGGTACGGTTACAGGCATTACATGCACATATAGACCTGGACCTGATTGCAGCGCATCTTAAAGGATTTGAGCGCATCACTTCCGGTGATAAAGCCTGCCGTTCGCCCATTGCCCGCCTGGGCAAGGCCGAGCGCTTCCGCTGGCTCAGCGCTACCCGCAGCACTATTGTACAATGCTCTTCCATACACCCGGGTTATGCCCAGGATATAGAAGCTGCAGCAGAAAAACTACTGCAGCAATTAGTCTGCTGAGATATGCAGATCGTATGTAATCTTGGCCCCGCCTGCTCTTAAGGTAAAGGCTACCGAACAATATTTGTCCAGAGACAGATCTATCGCGCGTTTTACAGAAGGCTCCATCGCCGGATCTCCCTTCATTGCAAAGCGCATATGGATCGTCTGCCATAAAGCAGGCTCCTTATCCTTATCCTTTTCCCTTTCTCCATCTACAGTTACGGTATAATCCTGTACCGGTATTTTCATTTTGTTCAGGATCATCAGCACATCAATGCTGGCACAGCCTGCCAGTGCATTCAGCAGTAACATCATAGGACTGCTGCCACTGTTGTTGCCGCCCAGCTCCGGACGAATGTCCATACGGGTAACGATTCCCTGGTCATCTGTAGTCGCAAATCCGTAAGGTGCTTCTGCTATTGTAAGTTTGGTTTGTGGCATAAAAGGAGTATTTGAGTGCAGTAGCAAAATAGAAAATTTTATGGAAAAAAATCAGGATTGTGTTTATTAAGTAAATACGATCTTATGAATACGCACATCCCTCCCGCCACCGGATACCTGGATATCCTCTTTGCTCATCGCAACAAACAATATGGTGCTTATGAGCTGCGTAACAATTACAACCGCCGTATGATCAAAGCCGGATTGATGGCTATGGTTATAGTGGGCTTGCTGGCACTTGTAGCCGCAAAAGACAAAACGGAAGAAACCGGATTTGCCACATCAGGCATACCTCCTGTAGTAACAGATACGACTGTTGTTCAAATTAATGAATTTGACTTACCTGAAAAAGAAATCGGAAAGCCTATAGGTCGCAACGGGCGCACGGCAAAGACCACCGACTTTTCCAATCCTGTCATCGTAAAAGATCCGGTTGCAGATAAGCCCGTCACCAAAATGCCCGATAAAGACGCACTGGCCGGACCGGTCGATAATCCCGGGCTGGCAGATGGTACTGCCATTGCAATGGACAATAGCCTCTCCGATGGACCGGCCGGTGACCTGCTCAGTCGTAAAGGCGATCCGAAAGATACTGCTGTGGCCACAGGACCGGTAGTGATGGATGATAAGGTAAGGGATATGGCTGATGAAATGCCGGAGTTTCCCGGCGGTATGCAGGCCTGGAAGAAATACCTGGCCGATAACCTTCGGTACCCGCAGGCAGCACGTGCAGATGAAATCGAAGGTATCGTATACGTAAATTTTATAGTGGCAAAAGACGGTAGCATTTCCCGGGTTAAGGTGGCCAGAGGCTTAGGTGGGGGGTGTAGCGAAGAAGCTATGCGGGTACTGGAAAATGCACCCCGCTGGAAAGCCGGCAAACAAAAGGGAACTGCCGTGAATGTTAAGATGACTATACCTATTCGGTTCGCGTTGAGATAATGATGTCATTCTGCTGAGCTCTTGCTTCGGGAGCCTCAGCAACCGAAGGTTCGTACGCTGAGGTGCTCGAAGGGTAATGATTAAAATCACAAAACAACATACAACTGCAGTACCTTAACCCTTTCTTGAGGAATGGATAAGGTACTGCAGCAATAAGTTTTTCTCATCTGTTATACGCTCTGCCGGTCTCGTTCCGGCGGGCGTTTTTTATGAAGAGATTTAACATAATTATGGATATAAAATAGGGGCTGTACGTACTGATTTTCTTAACTTTACATGATTTTATCAGGGAGTATTCCCGTCCTTTACAGACCCTCTGTTCGAGTGTTATTTTAGTTTAAGCCTGGGTATAGTAGAGCATAGGGATTTTCCTGTTTGCATTCATCTAATAAACTCAGATTATGAGAATAGTCATTGTTGGTGGTGGTTTTGCCGGTATGAACCTGGCCAAATCTCTTGCCGGTAAATCCGGTATAGAAGCCGTTCTTGTCGATACGAATAACTATAATTTCTTCCCACCCCTCATCTACCAGGTTGCTACAGCCTTTATCGAACCCTCCAATATCAGTTATCCTTTCCGCAGGATGTTCCAGGAAAAAGACAATATCCGCTTTTTCAATGGTAACCTGAAACAGATACATGCAGCTGAAAAGTATATCGAAACAGATAATGGAAACCTGACGTACGATTACCTCGTACTGGCCATGGGTACAGAGACCAATTTCTTTGGTATGGAGCGCGTGCAGGAAAAAGCCATGCCGCTGAAAAACATCAATGATGCCCTTAAAATACGCAATACTTTATTGCTCCATCTGGAATGTGCCTGTCGTACTACCGATCCTGAAGAGCGCCGTAAACTAATGACCATCGTCATTGCCGGAGGTGGCCCGACGGGTGTAGAAGTCGCCGGGATGCTGGCCGAAATGGAAGGACATGTAAAAGAAAAAGATTATCCCGAGCTGAACGGCATCCATACCCGCATTGTACTGATCGATGCCGGTCCGAATCTGCTGGGGCCAATGACCAAAAAATCACAGCAGGAAGCCTATGACCAGCTGAGCCGACTGGGGGTGGAGATCAAGCTTTCTGTAGCCGTACAGGATTATAAAGACGATCATGTATACCTGGCCAATGGAGAGACAATTGAAACCTATAGCCTGATCTGGGTTTCGGGCGTTATTGCCAAAGAAGCACCGGGCTTGCCGGCCGAAAGTATCGGACGAGGCAGAAGGATACTGGTGGATGAGTACAACCGCGTGCAGGGAACCGATACTATATTCGCCATCGGAGATATCTGTTATATGACCGCAGATGCAGCCTTTGCCAACGGGCATCCGCAACTGGCACAACCGGCCATACAGCAGGGACAATTACTGGCTAAGAATTTTGTGAACCTGCAACAGGGTAATGCCCTGAAAGCCTTTGCCTATAAGGATAAGGGTAGCATGGCCATCATCTCTAAATTCAAAGCAGTCGTAGATCTGCCGAAGAGTTTTATGAAAGGGTTTATTGCCTGGATGGCCTGGCTGCTGATACACATTATGCCTATTGCCGGTTTCCGTAATAAAGTAAAACTATTCTTCAGCTGGATGTGGAGTTTTATCACTAACGACCCTACCATACGCCTGATCATCCGTTCAGATAAGCGCAATGGAGATATACATAACTAAATTTTTTGGGAAAGGGCAGGGGACTTAAGCTCTCCTGTCCCGGAACCGTACCGGTTTGCGTGACCCGTCAGGGAACTGCATCTGCATCATCTGCTCCAGGCTGCACCATTTTATTTGCGGCAATACCCTTAATGCAGACTGTAACTGCTGCTTCAGGCTGTTATGGTCTACCGTGTCGGGCTTAGCACTGTGCAGGTGTAATATGAGTACATCCTGTGTATATTCATCCTGCGTAAGCTCGATCACGTATTCCGAAATGAAATCCATCCGGTGTAATACCTCTGCCACCATAGGCGGATAAAGAGAAGTACCCTTGTATTTGATCATTTGTTTTTTGCGGCCCAGAACCGGCCCCAGCCGCATTGTTGTGCGGCCGCAGGTACAGGTTTCATAATAGCCCCGGCAAAGATCTCCGGTCTGGTAGCGCAGCAAAGGCATACCTTCTACACCCAGTGTGGTGATCGTTACTTCACCTGCCGTACCCGGTGTTACCGGATTCCCATCCTCGTCCAATAGTTCCACGTACAACAATTCCGGCTGCAGGTGTCCGCCCCGGTGTGCCGTACATTCTGTAAAGGCCGTCTGCATCTCTGTAGCCGCGTAGGTACCGAATAATTCCAGGTTCCAGCCTTCCTGTATCCTTTGTGCCAGCACATTTGGGTTCAGGTCTTTATCTCTGATGGACTCGCCAATGGCCAGTACTTTACGGGGACTGAGGGTATTCAGTTCCGATGGGGTGGAAGTAATATATTCTTTTAGTTTAACCAGGAAAGAAGGCACTGCTACCAGTACCGAAGGCTGCAGCCGCTGCATTACCTCCAGTTGCATTTGTGGCAGGCCTGGCCCTGTACGGATGACCGAAGCGCCCAGTTGCTGTGCTCCTTTATAATAAGCCATGCCGGCCATAAACTGTTTGTCCAGGGTCAGCATCAGTTGCAGGCTGTCCTCACTGTTCAGCTCCATCAGCTGCAGCGAACAATATTCATTATAGGCCAGTCGCTCCAGGTCAGCAGCAGTAAGTGCAATGGTCACCGGTTGCCCCAGTGTACCGGATGTAGCCGTATACTCAGCAACAGCCGATCGGGGCACACAAAGGAAATCCCAGTTGTGCGTCTGTATATCTTCCTTGCCGGTAAGCGGTAAGGTACGGAAAGCGTCTAAGGAATTGATTTCAGTGATATCAATTCCTTGATCAGCAAATAATCTTTTATAAAACGGAGCATGGCTATTGAGGTACTGCAACAACGCTTGTATGCGCTGCAGTTGCAAAGCCTCAATAGCTGCAGATTCTGCCCGGTCTATTGATGTATGTCCGTACGGCTTATTCATTGCCCGTCATCAGGTATGCTTTAATGAATCCGTCCAGTTCACCATCCATTACGGGTTGCACATTACCTACCTCATAATCGGTACGATGGTCTTTGATCATCTTGTACGGGTGGAATACATAAGAGCGGATTTGAGAACCCCATTCGATTTTCTTTTTATTGGCATTGGCCGCATCCCTGATCGCATTACGCTTCTGCAATTCGATTTCGTACAGGCGACTTCTCAGCATCTGCATAGCCAGTTCGCGGTTGCCCAGCTGGCTTCTGTCCTGCTGACATACCACAACAATACCTGTAGGAATGTGGGTCAGTTGTACCTTGGTTTCCACCTTGTTTACATTCTGTCCGCCGGCACCGCCACTACGGGAGGTTTCCATTTTGATATCGGCAGGATTGATCTCAATATTGATGGTATCATCTACCAGCGGATATACGTTTACCGATACGAAAGAGGTATGTCTGCGGGCATTACTGTCGAACGGAGAAATGCGCACCAGTCGGTGTACACCGCTTTCACCTTTCAGTAATCCGAAAGCGAATTCCCCTTCGAGCTGCAGGGTACAGGTTTTGATACCGGCCCCATCGCCCCATTGCCAGTCGATCTCAGATACCGTCCAGCCTTGTTTCTGGGCATACATACGATACATACGTGCCAGCATTTCGGCCCAGTCCTGACTTTCCGTTCCACCGGCACCGGCATTGATCTGCAGCATAGCCGTCAGTTCATCTTCCGGTTCGTTCAGGGTAGACTTAAACTCCGCTTCATCAAGGGCCGTAATAGCAGCTTCATAGGCCACTTTCACTTCCTCTTCCGTGGCTTCGTTTTCTTTCCAGAAGTCAAAGAGTACCGCAAAGTCCTCTACAGAGGTATGTACATTATTAAAGAGTTCGATCCAGTATTTATTGATCTTGATTTCCTTCATGACACCGGTAGCGCGTGTATCATCATCCCAGAAGCCGGGGGCCAGTGACAGCTGAAAATCGCTGTCAGCCTTGGCTGTGCGGTCTTCAACCTTTAAAAACTGCTTCAGATGCGCCACACGGTCCCGCATTACTTTTAATTGTTCTATCGTCATGTTTCCGGAAATTCAAAAATTGTGAGTAGCGCAAAGATAAAAAAAATGCAGAAACCTTAGGGTTTCCACATTTCAATATGGGGAAGATCATCTTCCAGGTATGTATCGCCCGTGGCGATAAACCCGTATGATTCATAAAATGTCTGGAGGTAACACTGTGCGCTGATGCGGACGGCGGTTGTATCCCATTCCTCTTTCAGGAAGTCCAGGGCTTTCTGCACCAGGATGCGGCCATAACCATGTGCCCTTGCAGAAGGTTTGGTAAGGACCCTGCCGATGCAGCACTCCTCGTAGCTTACCCCCGGACGCATGATGCGGCAGTAGGCCAGTACAGTGCCTTTATCATCGCTGAGGAAAATATGCATCGCTTCAAAATCTTTATCATCCAGATCCTGGTAATACGTCTTTTGTTCCACGATAAACACTTCATTGCGGACCTGTAATATTTCGTATAACTCCTCTTTACTAAGTGCTGCAAAGGTTTTTGCCTGCCAGATCATGCCAGCACCTCCGCCGTTTTCAAGACATCTTTAATGCCGTTGAAGGATAATTTCAGGTATTCCGGAAGCTTCTCTACCGGTACCCACTTGGCTTCCACAATATTCTCTTCCGCCTGAGGGACAAGCGCATAAGCCTCTTTTACAGTCATGTGATACCAGTAGGTTGTTTTCAGAATATCTTTCTTCTTTTCTGTATAGATATGGTAGGTAGTACCGATGATATCGGACAGTTGTACCTGCGGCAGCCCGGTTTCTTCTATGACCTCACGTACCGCACAGTCTGCAATATCTTCACCCTCATCCAGTTTGCCTTTAGGCAGATCCCATTTGCCTCTTCTGTAGATCATCAGCACATTACCTTCTCCGGTGCGTACAACACCGCCTGCTGCTATAATAGGAGTGAAATAGCTGTTCAGTTCTCTTTGTATGGTCTCTACATCAATATCTTCAATAATCACGCCGGTAGCCATCGGATTTTCCAGGTGCTTTTTGGCCAGCCGGAAATTGCGGTGAAAGGCCCCGATGAACAGGTCATATCCTTTGCTCAGCGGATGCTCCGTACGGTACTGCTCTGCAGAGTTGGTAAGGATCAGGGGTTTATCGTTGATATAGATTTTTTGAGTAAAGTGCATATAGCGAAGGTAAGCGGAAATATTCAAAAAATTCGGTTAATTGATGTAAGTTTGCCGTCATGAGTAATGCTACTATTTTCGCCGAAAAATTATTACAAATCAAGGCTTTGAAACTGAATGCAGATGAGCCTTTTACCTGGGCTTCCGGCTGGAAGTCGCCAGTGTATTGCGATAACCGCAAACTGTTATCTTTTCCTCATGTAAGAGATTATGTAAAGAGCGAGCTGGCCAACCTGATCCTGGAAAAGTTTGGTGATGCAGAATCTATCGCAGGTGTAGCCACAGCGGGCATCCCGCATGGTGCACTGGCTGCAGACCTGCTGCGTTTGCCGTTTATCTATGTTCGTTCCAAGCCGAAAGGCCATGGTCTGGGCAATCAGATTGAGGGTGTACTGGAACCAGGTCAGAAAGTAGTGGTAGTAGAAGACCTGATCTCCACCGGTAAAAGCAGCCTGGAAGCAGTAGAAGCCATCCGCCAGGCAGGTGGTGAAGTGATCGGATTGGTTGCCCTGTTTACTTATGGCTTTGCAGCGGCAGATATCGCCTTCAGTGAGGCTGGCGTACCCTTCCATACCATCAGCAACTATAATGCACTGGTAGAGGTGGGTATGAAGCAAAACATCATCACTGAATCACAACTGAGCCAGTTGATGGAATGGAGAGAAAGTCCGTCTACCTGGAGACAATAATTCAGTCCTGATGGAATTCGATTTTCCCATTACCGCAAATGATCCCGTTTCTGCAGCTTTTCTACAGAAAGGTATATATAATTTCAGCAATGCCTTACATTATGTAAGGCATTTGCCATATGGTAGAAACCCGGATAAAACCAGGTTGGAAAGTGTACTGGAAGAAGGCCGTGGTACCTGCAGTACCAAGCATGCGCTGCTCTTTCGGCTGGCTCATGTACATCACCGGGGCAATGTGCTGCTCTGTATGGGCATCTTCCGGATGAACGGACAGAATACACCACGTGTAGCGGCCACCCTGGCTGCTCATAACCTGGACTATATCCCCGAGGCGCATAACTACCTCTCTGTGGAGGGGATCAGGATCGATTGTACCAATGCCCGTTCCAGCCCCGCAGATTTCCTGCCAGACCTTTTAGTCGAAACGACAATCTTACCTGAACAGATTACGGAATACAAAGTGCAGTACCACCGCAATTACCTGCAGCAATGGTTACAGGAGCATCCCGAAATACCTTATACGCTTGAGGAGCTCTGGACGATCCGGGAGCAATGCATCTTCGACCTTTCTCAAAAGGGATAATAAGCCTGTTTTAGGCCGCAATTTTATTCAGGCGGTTCAGTATAGCCAGGCGGATATTGCGTGGCGCCAGCTGGCTGATATTGATCTTATTCCCGTTTTTTGCCACCGCGATCAGCAACAGCTGTATTTCCTGTTCGGCTATAGCCAGCATCTGGCTGTAACTGAGCATATCATTACTGAATTCACTGATCACTTTTGCCATCAGTTCCTGGTAGATACCGGTATCTGTAATATTCATACCGATAGTATTGTTGCGGGCAGATGTGTGTACTGTATTCATAATTCGCTTTGTTTTAATGTTGATAGGACAAAGAAACAATGCGGCTACGCCAGGCTATGTCGTACTGAAAAACTCTTGTAAAATAATACAGTGATAATTTGACTTTAGGTATAAAAAATCTATATTTAGATTATTATTATACACTAAACCAGTAAGACTATGTTTAAAGTAGGAGATCAATTCAAACAGAAATTCAGCTACACACAGGAAGAAGTGGACATGTATGCAAAAGTAAGCGGAGACACCAATCCCCTTCATATTGATGAGCAGGCCGGCAAAGACAGTATTTTCGGACGGCGTATTATACATGGATTTTTAGGCGCCAGTATCTTTACCCGTATATTCGGTACCTTATGGTATGCCGATGGTACGGTATATATGAGCCAGAGTATGAAGTGGATGCGCCCGATGTTTACCGGAAAGGAATATGAGGGAGTGATCACGGTAAAAGAGATCTTCCCGGAGAAGAACCGTGCTACTTATGTATGTGAGGTATTCGAGGCAGAGACCGGGGAACAGACTATTTCCGGCGAAGCAACATTGATGAATAAGAAACAGTATGTCTGGTAGTAAAATTATTGAAGACATTTAGCCAGCGCTCTTTTACAGAGCGCTTTTTTTGTTTTTTGGTTATCCGCTCCTTCTTGAAAGTACGACTTACATACATGATTATGAAGCCAGATGTCAAAACGGTAAAATCCATCTTTCAGAAAAGCGATTAAGATGATAAGTTACAGTGTATTTCGCGAATACAAAACTAACCTTCTTATTAATCTTAAATCAATTTATAATGAAAAAAATAATGATTACGGGCGTTTCTGCCCTGTTATTCCTGACCACCTCATATCTTTCTATTCCTGAAGTCTCTGCCGTGCCTCAGACCACAACAGAGCCTTGTAAGCCAGGTTATATACTTACTGTACGTTTGGATGTATATCAGACAAGTAGCCCCTGGGGATTAGTAAGTAGTAATACACTTGGCTTTAATACAGATGCTGAAGTGAGTGCTTATACTGCTGCATACAATACTACACATACCGCTACGCAAATGTATGCCACCGTTATTTGTCGCATGGTAGTAGGTCCGGTGAAGTAGTAGCCAAATTACTATAAAAGAAAATAGCCGTTCTGTATACAGAACGGCTAATATTTTCCGAAAAATTTTAAGTTAAACTTTGAAGTGAGCGAATGCTTTGTTCGCTTCTGCCATACGGTGAGTGTCTTCTTTTCTTTTGAAAGCAGCACCTTCACCTTTAGAAGCTGCAACGATTTCATTAGCTAATTTATCAGCCATTGTTTTACCGTTACGCTCGCGGCTGAAACGGATTAACCATTTCATAGACAGGGAGATCTTACGATCAGGACGAACTTCAGAAGGAATCTGGAAAGTAGCACCACCGATACGGCGGCTACGAACCTCTACTGCTGGAGTTACATTTTGTAATGCTTTTTTCCAAATTTCGTAACCTTCTTCACCAGTGATTTTAGATACTTTTTCCATTGCATCATAGAAAATAGTGAATGCAGTAGTTTTTTTACCTTCCCACATTAAAGTGTTTACGAAACGGGTAACTAATTTATCATTAAACTTTGGATCTGGAGCCAAAGGTAATTTCTTCGCTTGTTGTTTTCTCATTTTTTTAATTTTTACATTTATTACAGGCTGTTACTTCAAGACTAAAAATAAACTTTACTCAGCTGCAATAATTAATTTAATTATTTTTTTGCTTTTTCTTTTTTCGTACCGTATTTAGAACGAGATTGTTTACGATCTTTAACACCGGCAGTATCCAATGCACCACGTACAATGTGATAACGCACACCTGGTAAATCTTTTACACGACCACCACGGATCAATACGATAGAGTGTTCTTGCAGGTTGTGACCTTCACCCGGGATATAAGCAATAACCTCAATTTTATTAGTCAAACGAACTTTCGCTACTTTACGTAACGCAGAGTTTGGTTTTTTAGGAGTTGTAGTATATACACGAGTACATACACCACGGCGTTGTGGACAATCATCCAGAGCCGGAGATTTTGATTTTGCTTTAATTACTGTACGTCCTTTACGAACTAATTGTTGAATAGTTGGCATTCTCTTTAAAATTTTTCGGACTGCAAAGGTATTGATTCTTTTTTATTTACCAAACAAAATTATATAAAACTTTTTTGAATTTTACACATTGTGTGGATTACTCGCTATCCGAATAAGTTATAATTAATAATATTTTTTGTCCTTCAAGTACTCATTTACATAGTCTGCTACGCCTTCTTCCAAAGTATAGAACGGTGCCGCGTATCCGCCTTCCTTCAGCTTCTGCATGGCCGCTTCTGTAAAGTACTGGTACTTGTCCCTGATGTCTTCCGGGGTATCTATGTACTCGATTCGCTCAGGAAGGTGCAAGGTACTGAAAATTGCGCGAACTAAATCATTAAATGTTCGGGCTTTTCCGCTCCCCAGGTTATAAATACCACTTTCAGGCTGGTTTTCCATCAGCCACACACATACTTTTACCACATCTTTTACATATACGAAGTCGCGCATCTGGCCTCCGTCACTATATTCCTCTTTATGAGAGCGAAACAGTTTTACTGCGCCTTCATTCTTTTCGATCTGGTTCATGGCATGCAGGATCACAGATGCCATGCGGCCTTTATGATATTCATTTGGGCCATATACATTGAAGAATTTGAGCCCGGCCCAGAAGGGTGGTGTGCTGTGCTGCTCCAATGCCCATACATCAAATTTCTGTTTGGATACCCCGTAAGGGTTCAGTGGCTGCAGCTGCGGAATGTCGGCTTCATTATCTTCATAACCCAGTGCTCCGTCGCCATAGGTAGCCGCAGAAGAGGCATATACCATTGGAATGCCATTTTCGGTACAGTACTCCCAGATATCCTTAGAATAGCGGACATTCAGCTTCTTAAAAATCTCTACATCAAACTCGGTAGTATCTGTACGCGCACCGAGGTGAAATACGAAATCGACTCTGCCCGGATGCTCTTCCAGCCAGTCGAAGAATTGCTCGCGGTGTACTTTGGCCATGTATTTTTTATCCAGCAGATTATTGGTCTTGGCCTTTGCCGAAAAATCGTCTACCAGTACCAGTTGCTCATAGCCCAGTTGATTAAGGTAACCAGTAAGCACACTGGCGATAAAACCGGCGGCCCCTGTTACAACAATCGTGGCATCTTTAGGTATCATACTCATTTTATATGGCTAAAAAAGGTTAAGCAATTGCTTAACCTTTTTCTTATTTTAATTTTTTGTATTAGTGTTTTGCTGCTGCTTCATGATGCTCAGCAGCCGCTTCGTGGTGCGTGCTGTCTTTAGCTTCATGCGTTTCTGCAGCATGTGCCGCAGCCGTATCGTGTGTCGCTTCATGACCGGCAGCTTCGTGGCCTGTTGCCTCATGAGCAGCACCTTCATGACCTGCAGCACCGTGAGTAGCTTCTGCACCATGACCACCGCCATGACCTTCTTCAGAATGACTCATTGCTTTTACAAAGTTCATTGTACCCAGGATAAGGCCGACAATGATTAAGGCAAACATCATTGCTGCTTTGGAAGAGATAAGCGGTTTTTCTTCGTGTGTTGAATGTGACATATTTGTTTAATGAATTATGAGTCTTATGTGACGCAAAAATATAAATTATTCTTGTTTTGTTAAACTATTTTAGAATGAAAATGCCTGATCTACCAGCATTTGTTGTTCCTGTGCATGTAATTTGGCAAATCCGGTTGCTGTAGCAGCGCTGGCCTTACGGGTCAGGTAGCCCAGGTTGATCGGTTTGTTGATATTCATTTTCAGGAAAGATGCAGCACCCATGTTCTTAGGTTCTTCCTGTACCCACAGCCATTGAGCACCACTGTATTTCTGATACAGGGCATTCAGTTGCTCTTGTGGTAAAGGATGGATCTGCTCCAGGCGTACAACAGCAACATCAGTTCTGTTTTCTGCCAGTTGCTTTTCACTCAGGTCAAAATAGATTTTACCGCTACACAGTAACACGCGTTTTACTTTTGATACATCTTCGATATTCGGATCGTCGATTACCTCTTTGAAACCACCGCTGGTGAAATCTGTAACAAGAGAGTAAGAACGTACGTGGCGCAGGTTTGCTTTTGGTGCAAAGTTTACTACCGGCTTACGGAATGGTAAGGCCAGCTGGCGACGCAGCATATGGAAGTAGTTCGCAGCAGTAGTAATATTAGTTACATAAATATTATTTTCTGCGCTCATTTGCAGGAAGCGCTCCAGGCGGGCAGAGGAGTGCTCCGGACCACCACCTTCATAACCGTGCGGTAATAACATTACCAGGCCATTCTGTGTCTGCCATTTTTGTTCTGCACTGGTCAGGTACTGGTCAATGATGATTTGTGCACCATTGGCAAAGTCTCCGTACTGTGCTTCCCATAATACCAGGTTAGACGGGTTAGCCATTGCATAACCATAATCGAAGCCTAATACCGCATATTCACTCAGCAAAGAATTATAGATAAAGAATTTACCCTGATCATCAGCTAACTGTGCCAGACGATTATATTCTTCATTTGTTTTTTCATCTCTTAAAGTAGCATGGCGGTGTGAGAACGTTCCACGTTTCACATCTTCACCACTCAGACGCACATCATAACCTTCTTTCAGTAAAGTCGCAAAGGCCAGTAATTCGCCGGTTGCCCAGTCGATCTTCTGACTTTCGTCAAACAGCTTCACTTTATCTGTCAGTAATTTCTGTACTTTACGCAGCGGATTAAAGCTTTCCGGCCATTTCATGAGCTTCTGGAACAGTTCGGTAACTACTTCAGTGCTTACAGCAGTATCAGGAGATTTCACGAAATCTTCTTCCTGACCCTTGCGCAGTTCCTGCCAGGCCAGTTCCGGCTTCTGGTAGGTATATGGCATTGGATTTTGCTTGTTCTCATCCAGGCGTGCCTGCATTTCATCCCAGAATACTTTCTCCATATCCTTCGCCAGGTTTTGTGCCTCAGGCGTACCATGGGTCATCAGGTATTCTGTATAGATTTCTCTCGGATTTTTATGTTTTTCGATCAGCGCATAGAAGCTAGGCTGAGTAAATTTAGGCTCATCACCCTCATTGTGACCGTGTTTACGGTAACATACCATATCAATGAACACATCCGCATTGAACTTCTGGCGGTATTGTGCTGCGAAGATACAGGCCTTCACTACAGCTTCCGGATCATCGCCATTTACATGCAGTACCGGAGCATGTACCATAGCGGCAAGGCTGGTACAGTAGATAGAGGAACGGGCATCATCGAAATCGGTTGTAAAGCCGATCTGGTTGTTGATGACAAAGTGAATAGTACCGCCAACTGCATAACCTTTCAGTTTGCTCATTTGCAGTAATTCATAAATAATACCCTGACCGGCAACGGCAGCATCACCATGAATCAGGATCGGTAATACTTTGCTGTAGTCAGAATTATAAACCGCATCAGACTTGGCACGGGCAAAACCGGCAACAACCGGGTCTACCGTTTCCAGGTGAGAAGGATTAGGTAATAATTGCAGATTCAGGTCTTTCTCATTAGCCGTTTTTACGATAGAACGGAAGCCCAGGTGATATTTCACATCACCACTGCCCATAGTCATATCGGCAGGCATAGTGCCTTCGAACTCAGAGAACAGCTGATCGTATGTTTTGCGCAGGATATTAGCCAGTACATTCAGACGACCACGGTGTGCCATACCGAAAATAACTTCCTGTACACCTTCATCAGCAGCAGCAGTCAGCATCGCATCCAGACCAGGAATCATGCTTTCGCCACCTTCCAGACCGAATCGTTTCTGCCCGATGAATTTAGTATTCAGGAACTTTTCGAAGATTACACCGTAATTCAGTTTGTGCAGAATGCGTTTCTTCTGCTCAAACGTAAATTCTTCCTGCATGAAAGCCTCAAAATGTGCTTCCACCCAGTTATAAGTATCGGTATTGTTGATATAAGTGTATTGAATACCAACAGAACCGGCGTAAATTTTACTTAATTTTTGATAAATATCTTTCAGTTTCGCTTTGCCCAGACCGATAAACGTACCGGAAACGAATTCTGTTTCCAGATCCGCATCGTTCAGTCCGAAATCGCTCAATGCCAGTTTAGCCTTACGATCCACACGCGGGCGGATAGGGTTGGTATCAGCAATCAGATGCGCTCTTTTACGGAAAGAACGGATCATATCGTATACGGCAAACTCTTTAGTGAGCTGGTCGTTGCTTAGGGTCACACCGCCGCCGATACCTGCAGTAGCTTTGGCGTCTGTCGCACCGTTTTTGGAGATGGCAAAATCAAAGCCTTCGAAAAACTTTTTATACTCCGGGTCAACGGTTTCCGGGTTTTTCAGGTAATCATTGTACAAAGACTCGATAAAAGCCGGATGCGAATTGGTGACAAAAGAAAAATCTTTCATTTTTTCTTAGAAGAATTTGGATATTTTCAAAAAATAAAAACACTACAAAAAGGACCGTTTTGCAACAGCCTTTTTTCTGACGCACAAATATAAAACAAACAAAAATGAAATGCCCAATAAATTGTGGAAAATCAGATTTTATCCCCTTTTTTTAATCAATATTTATGGATTTGACCGAAATTTAGGCATATTGAGAAATGTTTCGGGTATTTTGCACGTTAATTAGCCACAAGGAACCTGCTCACCATTGAGAAGCATCTATACATATTATTTCCTGCTCCTGGTCCTATTGCTGCAACCCTTATGTGGCAATGCCCAGATACCCATGCCCCAGGGCAACCGGGTGCAAAGGAGTATACTGCTGATTAAGGATACCCTGCAGATAGATACAATGGGCGTTGCTATGGGCAGCCTGGTACTGGAAGGCGTATCTCCCGAATTATACCAGGTAGACTATACGCATCACCGGCTGATATGGAAACCCGGCGCGCCTCGCCCGGTGGATAGTGTACCGATAAGTTACCGCAGATTACCCCTTGCTTTCGACCAGGTATACAGCCACAAAAAAGCCAGCCTTATTGATAGTAACATCGCAATGGGAGGCAATGGTTACCGTTACGATGGTTCTACGGCAAATGCCGGCAGTAATAATTTCGTCAATTTTAATGCCATTGACTATAGCGGAAACTATGGCCGCAGCCTTTCTGTAGGCAATAACCAGGACGTAGTACTCAATTCCCAGTTCAACCTGCAGCTGAATGGCTATATCCTGGACAGTGTGCGTATAGAAGCGGCCATTACGGATAATAATATCCCTTTCCAGCCCGAAGGGAACACCCAGCGGCTACAGGAGTTTGATAAAATGTATGTGACTTTTGAGAAGGGCAGACATAAACTGACCGCCGGAGATTATAATATGGAGCGGCCTGCAAGCTATTTTCTCAATTATAATAAAAGGGTACAGGGCCTGGCTTATGAGGGTACTGTACTGAAAACAAACAAGGTGCAAAACCGTATTACCATTAACGGCTCCATGGCCAAGGGACAGTTTACCCGCAACATTTTTCAGGGGGTAGAAGGCAACCAGGGGCCTTATAAATTGCAGGGCGATAATGGGGAGCAATACTTTATTGTACTGGCCGGTACCGAAAGGGTATTTATAGATGGCGAGCTGATGACCCGCGGAGAAGACAAAGATTATGTGATCAATTACAATACGGCAGAGGTGACTTTTATGCCGCGCAGGCTGATCACCAAAGATCGTCGTATACAGGTTGATTTTGAGTACCAGGCACGCAATTACCTGAACACTTTACTATTCGTATCAGACGAACTGAAAGTCGGTTCCCGATGGACGTTCCGCTTTAATGCCTATTCCAACCAGGATGCCCGAAACCAGAGCTTTGTACAGTCCCTTACCGCCGATCAGAAAGCCTTTCTGGGTACGATCGGCGATAATATAGACCAGGCCTATTTTAGCACAGAAGCACTGGACACCTTTGCGGCCAATAAAATCCTGTACCGCAAGACCGATACCACGGTTAATAGCGTATTGTATCAAGGAGTATATGTGTATACCACTAATCCGAATGATGTGGTGTACAGCCTGGGCTTTAGCTACGTTGGAGAGAACCGGGGGAATTATGTGATCTCTAACCTGAATACCAATGGTCGCTCTTATACCTGGGTCGCGCCGCTTAATGGGGTGCCGCAGGGCAATTATGAGCCGAAGATCCTGCTGGTCACTCCAAAGAAGCAACAGGTATTTACCGGTGCGGCAGATTACCGGATCGATAGTTTTAAGACCATCAGTGCAGAATGGGCCTCCAGCAATTATTCGCCCAATACATTCTCCAACCTGAATAATAAAGAGCACTGGGGCAGTGCCGGAAAGATCTGGTATGAAGAAGCCCGCTTCCTGGGCAAAGATAGCCTGCAGCATAAGCCTTGGAAGTGGCAGAACAAGGTCAGTTACGAATTTGTCGATGCCCGCTTTATGGCCATTGCTCCGTACAGGAATGTAGAGTTTGGCCGTGACTGGAACATTACTGCTACGGAGACCCGCGCTGATGAGCAACTGGCTGCGGTATCGACCAGTATTGCGCATACACAGAAGGGCAATCTCGGTTATGACTTTACTTTATACAAAAGGGGAGATGCATACCTGGCCAACAGACATCAGCTACATTTCTTATACCAGGCCAGACGCTTGCGGGCAGGCATGGAGGGTAGTGTTATGAACAGCCGCTCCCTGACCGAAAGCAGTTTATTTATCCGTCCTAATTTTTATACAGAATGGTATACCTCTGCCCGTAAAGGCGCCCTGCTGGGCTTCCGGTTTGAGAAAGAATACAATGAACTGAAGAACCGGGCAGCCGATACTTTATTGTGGAATGCCTATCATTTTGATATATCCAGGCTGTACTTCAAAACTGATGAGTCCCGTCCGGTACAGTTGAACCTGGGCTATGCCTTCCGGAGAGATATGGCGCCGCTGGCCACCGGTTTTGCACCGGGCAATAAAGGGCATACTGTAGAAGCAGGTGTAACGGTGCGTAACTGGAAAAAACAGCAGTTAAGTTTTACCGGATCTTATCGCCTGCTGCAGATCGATAACAGCCAATGGTCCAAAGAGACCGAGGGTGCTACCTTATTGGGCAGGATCAATTATAACGGAATTATCGCCAAAGGGTTGCTGGTACCGGGACTGGTATATGATTTCGGTACCGGACAGGAGCAGAAGCGACAGTTTACCTATGTAGAGGTTGCTGCAGGGCAGGGTACTTATATGTGGATCGATTATAATGGTGATGGCGTGCAGCAGTCCAACGAGTTTGAACTGGCAGTCTATAATGATCAGAAACGGTTTATCCGGGTCATCACACCAACCAATGATTATGTAAAAGTGAATTTCAGTAACCTGAACTTCAGCCTGCAGATCAGTCCGGATAATATGTGGCGTGGTTTGAAAACCCGGAATGCAGCGCAACGATTTGTTTCCCGCTTCAGCGACCAGTTTTCGGTACAGGTCAACAACCGCATATTATACAGTGAAGGACTGCGCTCTTTTAATCCCTTTGCCGGCGGCTTCAGTGATACCGGTATCATAGCAGCGGCGACAAGTCTGAACAATACTATTTTCTTCAATAGAAGCAGTGCCCATTGGGGACTCGATTATACCACCACTTACAACAGCAATAAATCCTTGCTGACTTATGGCCTGGAAGGGCAGTCCCTGCTGCGCCATAACGAAAAGTTACGCTGGGTGTTGAATGAAAATTACACCTTTATGTGTGCGGTCACGCATGGCTCAAGGGCATTTTCCTCTCCGCTGGAGGACGGCCGGAGTTATGCACTCCGCTTCAAAGGCGTTGAGCCTTCATTATTGTTTTTATACAACAGCCGTATGAGAATATCTACTGCTTATAAACTGGAGCATCGTCAGAACGGGGCTGCATACGGCGGGCAATTTGCCCGCATACAGAACATTTCAGTTGATAGCCGCCTGAGTTTTCCTTCTTCGGGAAATATACAGGCAAGGGCAGCGTATAGTTATATTGATTTTAATGGAGCTCCCAATACCGCCCTGAGCTTTGCAATGCTGGAGACCCTGTCCAAAGGATCAAACTGGCTCTGGTACCTCAACTGGACTACCCGTATCAATAAAAGTATAGAATTCTCGCTGGAGTATGATGGCCGCAAACCCGGTGCCAATAAGACAATCCATACCGGTACCATGAGCTTAAGGGCTATCTTGTAAAGCATAAAGACTTATTGTACGATCAGATTGCAGGCTGCATACGGTTAGGCCAAAATAAAAAAAGAGCATCCGAAGATGCTCTTTTGAAATTATATAAAGGATAATCCTTACAGTTTCTCAATAACGATTGCGGTAGCACCGCCACCACCGTTACAGATACCGGCCACACCGATTTTACCGTTGTTCTGAGCCAGTACATTGATCAGGGTAACCACAACGCGGGAACCGCTGGAACCCAGAGGGTGACCTAAAGCAACTGCACCACCATTCACATTCACCTGCTCAGGTTTCAGTTTCAGGAGTTCACAGTTAGCCAGACCTACTACGCTGAATGCCTCGTTCAGTTCGAAGAAGTCAACATCTTCGATCTTCAGACCAGCTTTAGTCAGGGCAACAGGTACCGCTTTAGCCGGAGAAGTGGTGAACCACTCAGGAGCTTGTTCTGCATCAGCATAACCACGGATTACCGCCAGAGGCGTCAGACCCAGTTCAGCTGCTTTTTCTCTGCTCATCAATACCAGTGCAGAAGCACCGTCATTCATGGTAGACGCATTCGCTGCAGTAACAGAACCACCTTTTACAAAAGCAGAGTTCAGTTGCGGGATTTTATCAAATTTTACGTTGAATGGTTCTTCATCTTTAGCGAAGATGATCGGATCACCTTTACGCTGAGGAATTTCAACAGGAACGATTTCGTTTTCGAATTTACCATCATTTACAGAAGCCTGGCTGCGTTTGTAGCTTTCGATAGCGAACGCATCCTGAGCTTCACGGCTGATGTTCATTTCAGCAGCAGTGTTCTCAGCAGCATTACCCATTGCATAGTTATGGTATACATCCGTCAGACCGTCTTTAGCCAGACCATCAACCATAGTAGCATTACCATATTTATTTCCCCAACGCAGGTTAGGACTGTAGAATGGTACATTGCTCATGCTTTCCATACCACCGGCAACAACAACTTCAGCATCGCCCAGCATAATCGCCTGAGCCGCCATAGTGATCGCTTTCATACCGCTGGCACATACTTTATTTACAGTAGTACAGTTTACCTCGTCTTTAAGACCGGCAAATTTAGCCGCCTGACGGGCAGGAGCCTGACCCAGGTTAGCCTGCATCACACAACCCATCACTACATCTGTAACTGTAGCAGGATCCATGTTGATCTTAGCCAGAGCACCTTTGATCGCAATCGCACCCAGTTGAGTCGCAGAGAAATCTTTTAAAGAACCACCCCAGCTACCCATTGGCGTACGTACTGCCGATACTATTACAACTTCTTTCATTTTATGAATATTTAATTTTTTTAACGACGCAAATTTAAGATTTTAATCACATAAAAAATCATAAACTTGGCAATCGGTCCCTGTGACATATACTCATAATAATAATGAGTTATGGTACGATAGACTATTCATATTGTTTCAGTTGCTGTTGCAGGGTCAGCATCTGCCGGTTCATTTGCGCTATTTTCTCCAGCAGGTTAATAACAGTTTCAATGCCTTCGATGTTAATGCCCAGGTCATGATGCAGGCGGGTTATGCGTTCCAGTTCGCTGAGGTGATTGATATCCAGGTAATCTTCCTGTTCTATCGTAATGATTTCTATGAGTTCATACCGGTATAGCTCGGTAATAAAGCCCTGGTCCAGATCATGAAGACTGCAATAATGGCTCACCAGTATCAGATTATCTTGCTGCATATCCTATGATTTTTGAAGGTCAGACAATTGTTTGAATAAAGCCTTTTGCGCTTCGGTAAGTTCCGTGGGCAAAAGCACATTGTAGATAACATATAAGTCGCCGAAATGGCCTTCTGATTTATATACAGGCATGCCCTTTCCTTTCAGCCGGGCTTTACTGCCGTTCTGGGTTTCCGGCTTCACTTTCAGCTTCACCTGTCCGTCCAGGGTACCCACAGAAACTTCACCACCCAATACTGCGGTGTACAGATCAATATCCACCGTCAGGTACAGATCATTGCCAGAGCGTTTAAAGAGCGTATCGTTTTCTACATGAATGGCCAGGTACAGGTCTCCGGCCGGTCCGCCATTCGCACCCGGCTGTCCGTAGCCAGAGAGTTTGATTTTCTGTCCGTCTTCTATACCCGCCGGAATCGTAATGCGTACATTTTTACCATTTACCGTAAAGGTCTGTTTGTGTGTATGGTAGGTGTCAGAGAGTTTGAGACTCATCTCTCCGGAAATGTCTCCGCCGCGAAAACGGGTCTGTCTTCTGCCGGACTGCTGTGCGCCGAAGAAAGCCTCGAAGAAATCAGAATGATCTCCACCCCCAAAATCGCCCCAGTTGCCATATGCTTCCTCTCCGGATGTCTGGCCTCGTCGGCCCTGCGATTGACGGGCCTGTTCAAACTGTTCGGCATGCTTCCAGTCTTTACCGTACTGATCATATTTCTTCCGGCTTTCGGGATCGCTCAGTACCTCCTGTGCCTCATTGATCTCCTGAAATTTTTGCTGAGCCTCTTTATCATCCGGGTTCAGATCGGGATGGTATTTACGGGCCAGTTTGCGGTATGCTTTTTTAATATCCTCTGTGCTGGCCTCTTTGGTCAGGCCCAGGACTTTGTAGTAGTCAATAAACTCCATATGAGTAAATATTAAAGATCAGAGATGTGGTCATGTCAGGACATGGCAAATAAAGATACACAAAGCAAGAGTAATGCGAAAGTCCTGTAATGTTAAAACATTGTATATTATTAGGGCATATCATGCATAATTACCAGCCGGATAAGGGAAATAAAATGATTTTTTTCTTAATTTGCTGCAAATGCAATAAAACATGCAACAGGATATACAGCTGATCAACCAGGTATTCGAGATCGGCCAGAAGATAGAGCAGGAGCAGCTGGCTGCTAAATTCGAGCGCAATTTCAATAAAATCTATACCCTTTTTGAAGAAGAGGGGCTGCATTGTATTAATCCCCTGGGCGAAAAGTACACGGAAAGCCGCACCGATTGTGAGGCCAGCATTGTGGGCGAAGGTGGTCGTAATATGAAAATCACTAAAGTCATTAAACCGATTGTCTACCGGCAGCAGCAGGGACAGATGGTCCTGATACAGAAAGGAATTGTGATCGTAGAATAGGCCTGTACCTGTTTTAAGCATTCAGACAAATCAAACATCAACATGAAATCAATCAATTTTGGAATAGACCTGGGTACGACTAATTCCCTGATCACAAAATATGAAAACGGGAAGGTTACGATTTTTAAAAATCCGGTCGGCCATAAAGATACACTGGCCTCAGTCGTGGCATTTCGCCCCGATCGTACGCTGGTAGGAGATAAAGCACGGGAACTACTGACCAAAGACCCGATCAATATATTTGCCAATTTCAAACGCCGTATGGGCACCGACGATAAGTTTTATGTCGTAAGCCTGGACGAAAATGTGACCCCGATAGAATTGTCGACACTGGTACTGAAAGAACTCAAGCAATTTATATATTCCGGAGAGCAGGCAGAAGCAGCCGTGATTACCATTCCGGCAAGTTTTGATACCATGCAGAGCAATGCCACCAAAAAGGCGGGTATGGCTGCAGGTTTTGAGGAGGTGGTACTGTTACAGGAGCCTATAGCCGCGAGCCTGGCCTACTTCAACAGCCGCGAGCCAGAGGATGATAAAGAAGGTTACTGGCTGGTGTATGACCTGGGTGGTGGCACATTTGACATCGCGCTGATGCATATACAGGAGGGGGAGATGAAGGTCGTAGATCACGAAGGGAATAATTTCCTGGGTGGCGCAGACTTCGACTTCGGAATGATAGAGCAGATCATCGTACCCTATATCAATGAACATTTTGCGATAGACAATTTTGAGCAGGAATTAAGAGCCCGTAATGGCCGCTATGAATCGCTGTTTTATGAGCTGATCTATAAATCGGAAGAAGCTAAAAAAGAGCTGTCGCACCAGCAGCAGACCACTATTGAGTTTAACCTGTCGCATGAAGGAACACTGTACAGTGTAGCCGTTCCGGTAAGTCGCGCTCAATTTGAAGATACCATAAACCTGCGGGTGCAGGAAACCCTGAAAATGTTGCTGGATATCCTGCATCGTAACCAGGTACAGGCCGGCGATATCGAAGAGATACTGATGGTTGGTGGCAGTACATACATCCCTTTTGTACGGCAGCAACTGCAGGCCGCAACCGGTATTGCGGTTAATTCGGCAATAGATCCCACCACAGCGGTAGCCATAGGCGCTGCATACTATGCCGCCAATAAATATTATCAGCCGAAGAACAATAATATAGTACTGGGCCAGAATGTAGATGACCTGCTCAACAGCCTGACAACAGGAGAGGAGGGTATGGATGAGGTGTATAGTGACTGGGAGCCTGCTGCGATACAATTGAAAGTGTCGTACAGCAAAATGAGCAAGGATGTAGAGGAAGTACTTATTATTAAAGCAGATGGGGAACTGGACAGAATGAGTTACCGCATTATCCGCAGTGATGGCGGTTTTGATACCGGTTTTGTACCCCTGCGGTCTAAGTTTACCGAATTTCTGCCCCTGCTGCCCAACATCAATAATACCTTTTACCTGAGGGTATATGACGAGGAACAGAATGAGATTCGTTCTGCAATGGAGGAGATCAGCATTACCCATGGCCAGTTCAATATTTCCGGGCAGCCCTTACCACAGGATATCTGTATAGAAGTGGATGATAAGGATAATCATACCACCAAGCTGGAACTGATTTTTGAGAAGAACAGCATCCTGCCGCAGAAAAGAACCTTGTATCGCGAAATATCCAAAACCATCAAACAGGGATCGGATGAGCAACTGATCATCAATATTATGGAGGGCGACCGTTTTGCCCGCCCCTTATCCAACCTGGTTATTGCCTGCATCGTGATCTCCGGTAAGGACCTGAGTTCTGACCTGATCAAAGGTTCGGATATAGAATTACATATTTCCATGTCCGATAACCGGGAGCTGCATACCGAAGTATTCCTGGTGATGACCCAGCAGGAATTTAAAAATGTATTCTCCATGTCGGAGAAACAGGTAAATGTAGACCGGCTTAAAGAGCAGTATATTGATCTGGAAAATGAGATCCGCAACAGCATTAAAATGTTTAGTACAGATGAAAATGATGTGTGGGCTATCCAGGCCAATGATTTTCTGAAAGAACTGGCACAAAATAAAGCAGAACTGTTTAAGCTGCAGGAATCGGATCGAACCGATGCCAAGTACGTGATCGCAGAAATGCTGAACCGCATCTCCAAAGCATATGATAAACTGGGTGGTGAAGACCGTCTGGAACGCCTGAGGTATGAATACTTCGAAGCCAAAGAATTCTGCGAAAATCATATGGCCATGGTCGATTTTCGTAAAGAAGAACTGGTTCAGAAATTTCAGAAACTGATTGCCGGAGAGCATCATGTACTCATCAGCCGCAATCCTTCTATATTAGAAAAGGCTACCGAAAAGATCAATGATCTGGGCTGGGATATTCACTGGAATACCCTCAGCTACCTGATCTCCCGTTATGAAGGATTTAAAGGACTGGCACCAGATCAGTTTACCAACTATCCCGGTGTGCAGGCCATTATCAAGTCTGCCGATGCAGCCTTGCAGGGAGAGAAGTATTACGAGTTCAGACAACATGTGTACAATATCACGCACCTGCTGGTACATAATGATTACAAGGTTAAAAACGAAGACTTTAAAGGTACCGGAATCGGATAGCATATATGCAGTATAAATCGCCCATACGTTTTTTTGAATATTGTCATATTGATATCTCAGACCCGGAAGCCATTAATACCTCCCGGGCCAAAAAGCAGATCGCCGCTGAATTTAATATGGAGCCATCCGGGATCATCCGGCTGGACGAAATAGACTACAACAAACAAGATATCCTCAGCTGCCTGGAATCGCCCAATATGGCCGTACAGCTTGCTTTTCACCAGAAGATCTGGGCACATAAAAGTCTGCTGCATTTCCTGGAGTCGGGTATTGTTGAAGAACAGTTTGCTGCCGACATTGATACCGTAAAGGAAGATATACCCTTTGTAGGGTTCTGCTCGCCGTACTTTGCTCCGCAGTTTAACAAAGAGATGAAGCAGCGCCTGGCTAAGAATGACTTTGATGCCGCTGCGGACTGGATTGTATATTGCCAGATGATCCTGCTGGGCGACGGAGAAATTGCCTTTGCCAGTACAACAAGCTATCTCGAGCAGGCCATACGCCTGTTCCGGAACCTTAATAAAACAACCTTTCTGAACAGAAAGGACGAAGTTGCCGCATGGATGAACAACTGGGCCCGTTTTATCAACTGGTTGCCGGATAATCTTTATAGCCTGAAAGACGATCTGGCAATGGTATTGATCAACTTCTGTGTGGAAATACAGAATGCTGATGAGCGTACCTGCTTCCTGATCAGCAAGCAAATGATCCAGCTGGATTATGTAGACCCGTCCAATGCAAGGCTGATCCGGGAAAATCATGAAATATATGCCGAAAAAGTAGCTGGCACCTACCTTAATCCTGAAGGCAAGAAACGGGCTGCCCCTCAGAAAAAATCAAAACCAAATTACATCTGGATCATCCTGATCTGCGTCATAACATTTGTCCGGATAATGGATAAAGGTTGTAATAATAATCGCGACCGGGACAATACAAATACAATCATGAGCGAAGAACAGCTCGATGCCTGGGGAACTAAGATGTTTTTCGATAATGCCCGGAACACCGGCATGTCCGACAGCCGATCCGGCATGATGCAAACGATGGACAGTGCGATACAGGCCCTGCCCGTATACTTCAGTTTCTTTCAGTCTGTAGATAGTACCCTGGAAACCTCGCTGGATATTAAAAATAAGACAGATAGTCCCATATATCTGTATTTCCTCGAGCCAGACAATACTAAACTGGATATTACCCTGGCACCGGGAGAGACCATGCGCTTAAGAAAAGGAGACCTCTCCGGAATTGATTTTATGGTGAATGCCAGCAATGAGCTGAAGCTGTCCCCCCTGGATAGTATGGCGTGCTTTTACCTTAATGTCAAAGGAGATACAGCACTGAACGCTGTGTATTCCGATACTGCGGCTACTTATCTTGCCGATGAAGATTATAAACGACGGGTACGCCTGGATATTACCACCCGTAACGGGCATTATTATATAAAATCTCCTGATAAACTGGATGTATATCGGAACACTATCCGGCTGGGCGAATACTGATACCCATAATACAAAGAAGCGGGCTGTATGTACAGCCCGCTTCTTTTATGAAAAGATATTCAGGAATTAAAGGTGCATTTTTTCCTTCTTCTCCAGTAATTGTTCAACGGTTTCTACATACATCTCATCCGGTACACAACAATCTACAGGACATACTGCAGCACACTGAGGCTCTTCGTGGAAACCCTGGCATTCGGTACATTTATCAGGAGAGATATAGTATACATCAACAGCGATAGGATCATGGGGTGTGTTGGCCTCGGTTACCGAACCATCCATGAGGGTATAAGCACCACTCACGCCTGTACCGTCTGCCATTTTCCATTCTATACCGCCTTCATATATTGCATTATTAGGACATTCCGGTTCACAAGCACCGCAGTTGATACACTCGTCCGTAATTTTTATAGCCATTTTAAGTAATTATTTATTTATTTTGACTGCAAAATTACAATTTCCTAGGCATAAATTCCAAACCGTTATGATACTTTTAGAAAACAGGATCGCTTTGATGACTCAATTAGGCACATATTTCATGCAACCTTCAGCCGAACTGGAGGACATTATAGACAGTGCCCACAGAGCAAACGGATGGTTTACACCAGAATTTTGCCGCCTGGCTATCCACAATATTGCCACCTCCTTCCTGGACGAAAAAGCGCTCCGTAACTGGATCGCACAATATCCTGCATTACTGGAGGAGCAGGCAGAACCGAAAATGGTAGGCATCGTAATGGCTGGTAATATACCCCTGGTAGGCTTTCACGATTTCCTCTGCGGATTTTTGTCCGGTCACAACCTGAAACTGAAATTATCTTCTAAAGATACGGTACTCTGGAACCATATTATAGCCAAACTTACCGAATGGGAGCCAGCAGTTGCCACTAAAGTAACCGTTTCTGAAATGCTGAAAGGCTGTGATGCCTATATTGCTACCGGCAGCGACAACTCATCCCGTTATTTTGAATATTACTTCCAGAAATACCCGCATATCATCCGCAAAAACAGGACTTCAGTAGCCATTCTTGACGGTACCGAATCTGCGGAAGAACTGGCGCAGTTGTCAGATGATATAAACCTGTTCTTCGGACTGGGCTGCCGCAATGTAACCCAGGTATATGTTCCGAAAGATTACCCGTTTGAGCCTTTACTGGAATCATTCAATACCTACATGGCACATGGAGATCATAATAAGTTTAAAAACAATTATGACTTCCAGCTGGCCCTGTACCTGCTGAACAGGCAGCATTACATGTCCAATGGACATATACTGATGGTCGAAAACCCGGCACCTTTTGCCCCGATCAGTGTAGTGCACTATACACAGTATGAGGATAAGCAGGAGCTGATCGATCGCCTGCAGCAGGATGATCATATCCAGTGTATTACGGTGAAAGGAGGAGCGGATGGCGCGGTTAAATGTTATGCCTTCGGTGCCAACCAGAAACCATCCCTGACAGACTATGCAGATGGGGTAGACACGATGGATTTCTTACAGAATCTGTAATGTATTCTTAAATTTCTTATAAAAAACGATTACTTAGCGACAACATTTTCTACTAAAAATTAAATTTGTTTCAACCAATAAAAATTAGCTTTTAGTACAATGAAAAAGTTAGCAATCCCTATTGTGGCTGCTGCCGTTTGTACGTCAGTGGCTACTGCCTGGGCCTACGATAAGCTCCAGGACCAGCAGCAATCCAAATCACCAGTTACCAACCAACAAACCACCGGCGATGCCAATCTGCACTACGCCAGTAACAGCGGACCTGTCGTCGGGCAGCCGGTCGACTTTACTGCCGCCGCAGAACAGTCCGTAAAATCGGTAGTACATATCAGGACCAAAAAGCAAGGAAAGACCGTTATGGCCAGAGATCCTTTTGATTTCTGGGGCGACGGAGGCATGCAGCAATTCAAAATGCCGGATGCCCAGGGTGGAGGATCAGGCGTGATCATCTCAGAAGATGGTTATATCCTGACCAATAACCACGTAGTCTCCGGTGCTGATGAAGTGCAGGTGACGTTCAACAACCGCAATACACAAACCGCTAAAGTAATCGGTACCGATCCGGAAACCGATCTGGCTATACTGAAAATCGAAGGGAAAGGCTTTCCTGCGATCACTTTTGGGAACTCAGATGATGTAAAGCTGGGCCAATGGGTACTGGCCGTAGGTTATCCGCTCAATCTTGATGCAACGGTAACTGCCGGTATTGTCAGTGCCAAAGGCCGTTCTATAGGCATCAACCAGCGCCAGTCCCGGAGTGCAATTGAATCGTTTATCCAGACCGATGCTGCAGTCAACCCCGGCAACAGCGGTGGAGCATTAGTCAATACCCAGGGGCAGCTGATCGGTATTAACTCTGCCATTGCCTCTCCAACGGGCACCTATGCCGGTTATTCCTATGCCATTCCATCTAACCTGGCCCGCAAGATTGCCAGCGACCTGATCAAGTTCGGTAGTGTGCAAAGAGGCTTCCTGGGTGTATCTCTGGGCGACCTGAACAATATGACCGAAGCGCAGGCTAAGGAATTGGGCATCAGTAAAAACGACTATGACAATGCTAATGGTGTGTATGTTGGCGATGTTGTAGAAGGCAGCGGGGCAGCACAAGCCGGTATTAAAAAAGGAGACTTTATTACTGCTATCAACGGAACACCGGTGAACAGCAGTAGTGTGCTCACAGAGCAGGTAGCCCGTTATAATCCCGGAGACCGTGTGCAGGTAGATTACCGGAGAAATGGTAAACCCTACAAAACCCAGGCCGAACTCAAGTCCGGTAAAGGAGCCCTGGCTAAAGCTTTGTCCAGCGGTACATCCTACGATGATCTCGGTGCCAGTTTCAAAGCCTTATCAAAACAGGATGCCAGCCGTATGGGCCTTAGTGGAGGCATTATGGTAGATGCTGTTTCTGATGGGGCACTAAAGAATTTTACCGGGATTAAGAAAGGATTCGTCATTACTTCAGTTAACGGGCAGAAAGTAACCACACTGGAAGAATTTCAATCTGCCCTGGCTGCTGATGATATGATACAATTAGGTGGTGTTTATCCCGGAAGCGGCGGTACCTACTACTACAGTTTCAATAATATCGGTAAACCGCAAAAAAGCATAGACTAAAAGCCGGGCAACCGTATAGGATAAAAACATATTTGAGTTAGTTTTGAATTGTGAACAATACTTAATTAACTCAAATATGTTTTTTTTATGAACAGGAAAGAATTTTTAAGGGCTTCTGGATTAGCGGGCCTGGGCCTTTCACTGCCTTTTGCCAAAGCCTTTGCCGGCAGTGCTGATGAAAGCAATACCCTTGCTTCCTGTACCCTGATTCCAACGGAAACGGCAGGCCCTTTTCCATTGGATCTTACGGCAAACACCACTTTCTTTCGCAGCGATGTAACGGAAAGTCAGCTGGGTACACCGCTCCAGGTAAAACTCAGAATCCTGGGCGTAAATAATTGTGAGCCGATGAAGAATGTGCGGGTAAATATATGGCACTGTAATAAAGACGGTCTGTATTCCGGTTATGACAACAGCAATAATGCGGGGCAAGCCGGACTTACTTACCTGCGGGGGTACCAGATGACCGATGCCGATGGCTATGTGAATTTTACAACCATATTCCCGGGCTGGTACAACGGCCGTATCTGTCACATCCACTTCCAGGTATATGTCAGCAGCAATTATGCAGCCATCTCCCAGTTTACCTTTGATATTGCCACCAAAAACCAGATCTATACCAATAACTCATCTGTATATACCAAAGGTTCCGACCCGATGAGCCTGGCTTCTGATAATATATTTTCTGACGGATACCAGTACCAGATGTGTACACTGACGCCTAACAGCAGCGGCTATCAGGCCTACCTTGAAGTGGCCGTGCAGGGGAGTGGTACTACTGGAATCGGTAACATAGATAAAGAGACGGCTAAGAATATGCAATTGGGACAAAACTATCCCAATCCGCATTCCGGTACGACAACCATTCCTTTCTCGTTGACCCAGACCTCAAAAGCAGACCTGCTCATCTTTGACCTGATGGGACGCCAGGTAGCCCATATTGATTGTGGCCGTCTGAATGCCGGAGACCATGAACGTAATATTTCCCTGAGTGATCTGGGACTGGCACATGCCAATTATGCTTATCAGTTGAATGTAGAGAATGATAACGGAAGGTATACTGATGTGAAGATCATGACTTACCGTTAATCAATATCCGGGCTATTTTAGCCTGTGTTAATATGGTAAGAGCCGCGCCCTTCGGGCGCGGCTCTTACCATATTATGTATAAAAATTACGGGGCTTTCAGGAAAGAAACACAACGCTTTAATACTGCTGCAGGCTGCTCCTTATGTGGTGTATGCCTGGCACCGGGTATCAGCCAGGTCTCCACCGGGCCGGATACCTGCTCCTGTATGCGCTGTACCTGCATCGGGCTGCCGTATTCATCCTCCTCACCCTGTAAGACGAGGGTGGGACAGGAAATATCATGCAGGCAATCTTCTATATTCCAGTTTCTGAAATCAGGACGCAACCAGGTGTCTGCCCAGGCATGGAATACCGGATCAGTATTGTCTCCATGGTACTTAGCCAGTTTCTGGGGCAATGCAGTGGTGCTGTATTGTACCATCGCTTCCCGGATACCGCTCAGGGTAATGTCTTCAACAAAGATGTGCGCCCCTTCGGTAATGATGGCTTGTATGCGCTGCGGATACTTTGCAGCGGCCAGCAAGGCAATACTGCCCCCATCGCTATGGCCGAATAGTATGGCCTTGTCCAGGCCACAGGCATCCATAAAATCGATAAGGGTATCCGCCTCACGGTGCATATAATCCAGTCCCCGGTGTGGGCTGCTGAATGACTGCGACTGTCCGTATCCCTGACGGTCGTAGAGGTATATGGCCTGTCCTGTCTGTGCTGCTACTTGCTGTGGAAAGTCGCGCCAGAGGCGGATGCAGCCCAGGGAATCATGCAGGAAGATAATGGGAAGACCATCGCCTTCCTGCATGCCCATATGTATACGAATGCCTTTTACCAGGACATCCTGCTCCTGCAAAGGAGAAAATTGATTCATCTTATTTGCCAAAATTCATGAGGAAATCGACCATCAGGCGCACACCCATAGCTACACCGCCGGTAGGGCGGTAGTCTTTGCCGGATATATGATGCGATACACCGGCTATATCAAAGTGCATCCACGGAAAATCGGTAAAGTGCTCCAGGAATTTACCTGCAGTGATCGCACCGCCAACCGGTCCGCCGATATTTTTCAGGTCCGCGATATCTGATTTAATCATATTGCCATACTCCTCCCATAAAGGCAGTTCAACCACTTTTTCAAACTGGTTCAGTCCGCAGTTGCGGATCTTATCTTTAGTCGCCGGGCTGGCAGTGCCCATGGCGCAGATCGCCACATCGCCAAAGGCATTGGCCGCAGCACCGGTCAGGGTCGCAAAGTCCATTACCAGTTCCGGTCTGAATTTTTTGGCATAATGCAGCGCATCGGCCAGTACCAGGCGGCCTTCAGCATCGGTGTTCAGCACTTCTACAGTAGTACCATCATACATCGTAATCACATCGCCGGGTACATAAGCATTCTCGCCCGGACGGTTCTCTGTAGCCGGTACCAGTCCGATTACATGCAAAGGCAGGTCCAGCATAGCAACGGCATACATAATACCTGCTACAACTGCCGCACCACTCATGTCGCTTTTCATACGGTCCATAGAGTTGGGCGTTGGTTTCAGGCTCAATCCGCCGGTATCATATACGATACCTTTACCCACCAGCACAATCGGCGCTTTATTGATAAACTTCTGCGGGCGATGTTCCATAATGGTAAATGTTGGCGGTAGCACGCTACCTGCATTTACAGCCAGTATACCACCCATTTTCATCTGCTCGATCTTCGCTTTACCCAGCACCTGTACTTTAAAACCACCGTTTTTGCCCATATGCTGCAGTTCTTTACCTAATTGCTCGGCAGTCAGGTATTGCAGGGGTTCGTTGATCAGGTCTCTGGCGCGGCATACTGCGTCTACGATAGTTTGCAGCTCGTTCAGCTCCTTAACCGTGATGCTCTGGGTAGAGAAAAACAGGTCCTGCAGGCTGTGGGTCAGCTTTTTAGCCGTGGATTTATACTTCAGGAACTGGTAGTTCGCCAGGGATAAACCCTCTGCCAGCAAGTAGGCAGCACGTTTGTGTCCTGATAAGTTATGGATATGGATATCGGTTAGTTTTTGCTGATTCAGCTGTGTACACAGGCTGGCACCCTGTTTGCGGATCAGTTCGGCAGTCTGCCACTCTTCCGGTTTTGCTGTAAGCATGACTAGGTATACCTGGTGGGTATATTGGTTAACAGAACAGATCTTTACTTCATTTTTGAACTGTTGGGTTACATAAGCCTGTTCTTCTTTGCTCAAACCTGTGTCCGCCAGCGAGGTTTTAGCATCTATGATATATACGATATTGCCTTTCGGCGCTTTTTGAATCTTAAAAAACATACGCTTAAAAATTTGGTCAAAGGTAAAGATTATTGTGTTTCAGGTCAAGTGCTTATGTGCATTTGACCTGTGTGAATGCTTCTTGATAGCACTATAGTTTATTGCAATAGCCATCAACATATATTTTCGTAATTTTGCAGGTTCAAAATCATTTATCAAAAAGCAGTCATGAGTAAAAAAGGCAGAGTGTTAGTGGCCATGAGTGGTGGGATCGACAGCACGGTATCGGCATTAATGCTTCATCATCAAGGATATGAGGTAGTAGGAATCACTATGAAAACCTGGGACTATGATAGTTCCGGCGGAAGTAAGAAGGAGACCGGCTGCTGTAATATCGACTCTTTTAATGATGCTCGCCAGGCTGCGGTGCATCACGGCTTTCCGCATTATATCCTGGACATCCGGGAGGAATTCGGTGGTGCGGTGATTCAGAATTTTGTGGATGAATATATTGCCGGACGCACCCCTAATCCTTGTGTACTGTGTAATACGCATATCAAATGGTCTGCTTTACTGAAGCGTGCCAATGCCCTGGATTGTGAGTTCATTGCAACAGGACACTATGTTAAGGTGCGTGAGGAGAACGAACGTTTTGTACTCTCCAAAGCCCGCGACCTGACCAAAGATCAGAGTTATGTGCTCTGGGGCCTGGAGCAGGACTGCCTGAGCCGCAGCATCTACCCGCTGGGTGATTACCTCAAAACAGAGGTGCGCCAGCTGGCCGCTGATATGGGCTACATAGAACTGTCTAAAAAAGCAGAAAGCTATGAGATCTGCTTCGTGCCGGACAATGACTACCGTGGGTTCCTGAAACGTAATGTAGACGGACTGGAAGCTGCTGTGGCCGGAGGTAATTTTGTGGACAAAACAGGTAAAATACTGGGTAAACATAAAGGCTACCCTTTCTATACCATCGGTCAGCGCAAAGGTCTGGATATAGCCCTGGGCAAACCTGCGTTCGTAACCCAGATCATCCCGGAAACCAATACGGTAGTACTGGGCGACTCGGTAGACCTGGAGCAGAACGAAATGATTGTACAAGGACTCAATTATGTAAAATACGCCGGCATATCTGACGGTATGGAAGCGGATACCAAGATCCGTTACAAAACGGCACCAAGCCTGAGTAATCTGTACAATGAAGAAAACGGTAATATCCGTGTGTCATTCTATGATACGGTAAGTGGTATTGCACCGGGCCAGTCAGCTGTTTTTTATGAAGGAGATGATGTCATTGCAGGAGGGATCATCCGTTCCGGAAATATTTCTCTGAAATAGTTCATAATAAAATATTTTTGATTTATCTTAGTCCCGGTTTTTAACAGATTCAATAATGCGCAATATATATAAAGTAGTAGCAGCCCTCACCGCCGGTTCTGTGTTCATGTTAGCTTCCTGTAAAAAGGAAACTGAAGCTCCGTACGATAATACCAACTATTTTCCCCTGCAAACCGGAAAATACATCCTTTATGATGTGGATTCTATTGTACATGATGACTTCAATGAAACATCTGTTTCATATCACTCACAGATGCGTTACGATGTGGTAGACAGCTTCATGGATAACCAGGGTCGTCTGAGCTATACAATTAATGTAATGTGGCGCAAGAATTCAAGCCAGGAATTTGTACCAAGCGATGTAATACAGGTAACCAAAACCGCTACAGGACTGGAATGGGTACAAGGTAATGTACGTCTGCTGAAAATGATCTTCCCGGTTGCAGAAGGGGCTAACTGGAATGGTAACTCTGCCGTTTCTACACTGGACCCTCAGCTGGACGAATACATGGTAGATAAGTACGGATGGAATTATAAGTATGCCAATCTGGGTGCTACATATGATCCGGGCAACAACCCGTTTTATAATACAGTTACGGTAAACGAAGTAGATGAGAAAACGAATGAGGCTGTAGGCGATAACTATGCAGACCGTAATTATTCGCAGGCTGTATATGCTTATGGCAAAGGCCTGATCTATAAAGAGCGTATCTTCTGGACTTACCAGCCTAATAAATACAAAAAAGGTTATGAGCTCGTTATGCGTGCAGTAGAGCAAAACTAGCAATCGATTTTATATCATACAAAGAGGGATTTACGATACAACGTAAATCCCTCTTTATTTTTTGTATTGATTTGTTGAACACTATATATTAACAGCAGATTATTTCGTAAATTGTTACCATACCGATGCAAGAAATGTCTGCTTTTTTTGTTTCTTTTGCCGGAATAAATCAATGTGTATATGAACAATATCTTTGATGCAAACGTTGTACAGTCTTATCTTGATCGTTTGCAGACATTAAAACCGGAAACACAGCCTAAATGGGGAAAAATGAATGCACCACAGGTACTGGCCCACCTGAATGTAGCTTATGAAATGATCTTCGAACCGGAAAAGCACCCGGCTCCTAAAGGCCTGCGAAAGCTGATGCTGAAATGGCTGGTGAAGTCAATGGTGACCAGTCCGAAGCCCTATAAAGAAGGTATGCCTACTGCACCAAGCTTTATCATTACCGATAGTCGTGATTTTGAGCGGGAGAAAGCGCGCCTGACCGGTTTTATGCAGCAGGTACAGCAACTGGGTACTGCTCACTTTGAAGGTAAAGAGTCGCACTCTTTCGGCAAACTGAGTTCCGGACAATGGAATACGATGCTGGCCAAACACCTGGACCATCACTTTAACCAGTTTGGCATCTAATTGTACAAACAGCATACAGAGCTACTCCTACATCTCTGCTTTTTATTCATGACAAAAGCCCGGTTACATCATTATGCAGGAAAAACTAAGGATATTTAAGTTAACTCCCGAAGAGGCTTTACGTATAGAGCAGGGGAGTAATAATCCGCATTTTCATAGCTATGAAGAACTGATTATAGGCGTAAAGGGGCATCTGACCCATTTTATCGACTTCCGGTCGGTTGAGCTGGATGCCCCTTTTGTAAGCTTTATTGCCAAAGGCAAGCTACATAAAGTACAGTCCCGTGCAATAGACGGGGAACTGGAGTTCTGGGTGCTGCGTTTTCGCAGCGAGTTTATCCCGGAACTGATATTTCATTTATACGCCTTTTACCACGATAGTGCCAACATTATCCTGCCCAAAGATTTCTGTTTTGAGCGCATGGCTAAACTCTGTGAGATCATGCATGACGAAACACTGGCCCCGACACCGGATGAAACGGTGCTGCGTTACCTGCTGAGTGCCCTTTTTGCCATGATGGAGGCGGAGCGCCGCAAACAGGACCTGGAGCATAATACAATTGTACAAACCCAGAATGAAACTTTTAAGCAATTTCTGCAGCTGCTGGAGGATAACTACAAGCGGCCACTGGGCGTAAACTATTATGCCGAAATGCTGTTTATGAGCACCAAAAACCTCAATCTCATAGCCCGTAATATAATGCAGCAAAGCATTTCAGAGATCATCGAGACCCGTAAGCTGACCGAAGCCAAGCACCTGCTGGTAAGCACGGACAAGACGGTATCTGAGATCGGCTTTGATCTGGGCTATAAAGAGAAGTCCTACTTTACCAATGTCTTTAAGAAGAAAAGCGGCATGACACCGACCGAGTTCAGGGAAGAAATGAGAAAGATCGCTTCCTGATTTTACAACACTTTGTCTCAAAAGTGTAACCAGCGCATATGTTTTGTGTCGGATCTTTGCATTGTAAATCAAACGTAAATATCTAAACAAAAAATATTATGGCAAATGTAAAATGGGCTCTGGACCCAACACACAGCGAACTGTTATTTAAAGTAAAACACCTGATGATCACTAACGTGAAAGGAGAATTCCGCACATTCAGTGCCGCTATCGATGGCGAAGATTTTACCAGTGCGCCGGTTACGGTAAAAATCGATACAGAATCTGTATTCACCAATAACAACGATCGTGACGGCCATCTGAAAAGCCCGGATTTCTTTGATGCAGCACAATATCCTTCAATCACTTTTACCAGCAAATCGTTCAAAAAAGTTGATGATGATGAGTACACCCTGACCGGCGATCTGACCATCAAAGATATTACCAAAGAAGTAAGCTTAGAGGTTACTTATGGTGGTGTGAACAAAGATCCATGGGGTAATCATAAAGCAGGCTTCTCTGTGAAAGGTAAAATCAACCGTACCGATTTCGGTCTGACCTGGAATGCTGCACTGGAAACAGGTGGTGTACTGGTGAGCGAAGAGGTAAAAATTGATGCAGAAGTACAGTTTGTACAGCAACCAGCCTAACATTTTTATCCTTTATACCCCTCGCTCTGCACAGCGCTGAATGTAACAGTGCCCAGGATCAGCAATGATTGTCCACTAGTTTACCGGTTGATCCCGTGCAGAGCGATGTCTAAGGGACATTAATCCTGCCTTGTAACCACATATCATGAACAGAAAGCATTTTTTAAGAACTATGGCACTTTTACCCCTGGCAGGTGTAGCGACTAAATTAGGCGCCCTGCAGACGATGACGGATACCTTTACCCCTACAGACAAAATGCCTGTTTTGTTTTTAGGACATGGTAGTCCGATGAATGCAATTGAGGAGAATGAATTTGTACAGGGATTCCGCAATGCGGCTAAAGGTATACCCAAGCCTAAAGCGATCATTTGTATCTCTGCACACTGGGAAACAAAAGGGACAATGGTGACTGCTATGGAAATGCCCAGAACGATTCATGATTTCGGAGGTTTCCCGAAAGAACTCTTCGCCGTACAATACCCGGCAAAAGGCAGCCCGGAACTGGCCCGCATGACCAGAGACCTGCTCACCGGCACAGATGTGCACCTCGATGACCGCTGGGGACTGGATCATGGTGCCTGGAGTGTGATCAAGCATATGTATCCCGATGCTGATGTACCGGTGATACAAATGAGTATTGACTATACTGCAAGCCCGGAAAGGCATTATGAAATAGCCCGGCAACTGGCAGCACTGCGCCGTAAAGGAGTACTGATTATTGGCAGTGGCAATATGGTACACAACCTGGGGGCGGTAGACTGGCGGAATTTTGATAAAGATAATTATGCCTATGACTGGACCCTGGAGGCCAATGGTAAAATGAAAAATTTTATCCTTGGCGGCAATCATAAAGCCCTGATCGAATTCCGTAAGCAAGGCCGTGCATTTGACCTGGCGATCCCTTCTCCGGAACATTACTTACCCTTGCTCTATATCCTGGCTTTGCAGGAGCAGAACGAAGCTACTGATCTGTTTAATGACAAGGCTGTGGCCGGCTCGCTGACCATGACTTCAGTAAAAATATCCTGATGCAGTTTACTGTCAATTTATAACCTGTAATCTTTTGGATAAGTCTCTTTAAGCCTATAGGGAAAATTGTTTTAATGCATTTATCTTTGCTCAAAATCAAAGATCTATGCAAAAAAACAAGAAGAATGCTGCGATAGGGTTTATTTTCATCACCTTACTCATCGATATTATCGGATGGGGCATTATCATTCCGGTTATTCCCAAATTGCTGGAAGAAATGCTGCATGTTGATGCCAGCGGTGCCGCTACCTATGGTGGCTGGCTCACCTTTGCCTATGCGCTGACGCAGTTTGTATTTGCGCCTGTGGTGGGCAACCTGAGTGATAAGTTCGGGCGCAGACCTGTTATTTTACTTTCCTTGGTCGGTTTCTCGCTCGACTATGTTTTCCTGTATTTCGCACCAACTTTTGCCTGGCTGATGGTCGGTCGTGTACTGGCCGGTATTACCGGTGCCAGTGTAACCACTGCCAGTGCCTATATTGCCGATATCAGTACAGAGAAAGATCGTGCGAAGAATTTCGGTCTGATCGGGGCTGCATTTGGTTTAGGGTTCATTATCGGACCTTTATTAGGTGGGCTACTGGGTAGTCTGGGGCCTAAAGTACCTTTTATGGCAGCAGCCATTTTATGCCTGGTCAATTTCCTGTATGGCTTCTTCATACTGCCGGAGTCTCTGAGACCCGAGCTGCGTCGTCCTTTCGAATGGAAAAGAGCCAATCCTATCGGCTCGCTGATGAGCCTCAAAAAGTACCCGGAACTGCTATGGCTCATCATCTCTCTTACCCTGGTATATGTAGGGGCTCATGCGGTACAAAGCAACTGGAGCTATTTTACCATGTTTAGATTCGGCTGGACCGAAAAAACCATTGGTATTTCCCTGGGTGTAATGGGGGTACTGGTAGGTCTGGTACAGGGTGTACTGATCCGCTGGATCAACCCGAAACTAGGCAATGAAAAGAGCATTTATATGGGTCTGGGACTATATACCATAGGTATGTTCCTCTTCGCCTGGGCCAGTCAGAGCTGGATGATGTACGCCTTTCTGATCCCGTATTGCCTGGGCGGTATTGCCGGACCGGCATTGCAATCGGTGATTACCTCGAAAGTGCCCGCCAATGAGCAGGGCGAGCTGCAGGGCGCGCTCACCAGCCTGATGAGCGCTACTTCTATCATCGGTCCGCCATTGATGACCAATACTTTTTACTTCTTTACCCATAAGAAAGCACCGATATATTTCCCGGGAGCTTCATTTGTGCTGGGCGGCCTGCTGATGGGGCTGAGTGCCCTGCTGGCATATTATACCTTTACCCGTGGTCGCCTGTTTCATTACAATCGGCAACTGGCCAAGAGAGAAGAAGACAAAAAGAATAGTTCAACAACCGTATAATAAACACAGAGGATTGATATATGTTACAGATCGCTTTACATAAGGTAGGTAATAAGACGAATGATGAAGGATATTTTCTATCGGACGGACTGCTGCACCTGGAGGAGGAGATAGATGCTTTATTGCAGACCTATTTCTTGTCTCCCTTTAAATTCGATACCCTTTACGAATTTTATCATGAAACACAGCTCTCGCTGAACGAGATCTATACATACGCACAACAGATATTTGAAGCTCCGGAAACCCTGCATGAGCAGTCCAGGGCTATCGCCAAGCATTTGTACCAGAAAAGTATTCACCCAAAGGTAAAGGGTGGGGAACTGTATGTGGTGTACTTCCCGGACTATGTTTTCCAGGGTGAGGAAGTGCCGGCAATAGGGATTTTTAAATCGGAAAATAAAGATGTATTCCTGAAAGTGCATCCCAAAAATGATAACTTCTCTATCGAAAAACAAGAAGGTGTAAACATTAATAAACTGGATAAGGGAAGTCTGATCATTAAACGCCCGCAGGATGAGCACCCCATTGTTGCCGTTGTCGATAACCTGAACAAATCTGCCGAAGCGCAATATTGGTTTGACGAGTTTCTGAAAGTGCAGCAACAGCAGAATGAGTATTTTCATACCTCGCAAACCCTGTCTATGTACAAGAACTTTGTGATGCAGGACCTGCCGCAGGCCTTTGATGTGTCTAAAGCTGATCAGGCCGATCTGCTGAACCGCTCCGTGCAATACTTTAAGGAACATGAATCCTTCAGTATGGATGAGTTCGAACAGGAAGTGATGGCACAGCCCGACATTATTGACCGCTTTGTACAATACAAGCAGGGCTATGAGCAACAGTATGAAGTGCAGGTTGAGAATGAATTTGACATCTCTGCAGCAGCCTTGAAAAAGCAGGCCCGTAATTTTAAAAGCGTGATCAAACTGGATAAGAACTTTCATATTTATATCCACGGTGACCGCAGCCAGATAGAGCAGGGGATTGATGAGGAAGGGCGTAAATACTACAAGATTTTCTACGATGTAGAGCAATAAGGATAGCATGTTGAGCGAGAAGAGGTGCCGAGAAATCTCCTGTAGCCACTACAATGGAAGATGGCTTCACTACGGTTTACAGGACGAAGCGTAAAGTTTATAAATAAAGAGGGTATCATCTGATGCCCTCTTTATTTATAAAGGCTAAGATGTTAAGATTATTCTACGTCTATATATAGTGACATATATTCCTTATCAACCCTCATTTACCTTTTATGAAAAAACTGATACTGACCTCTTTTGCCTTTACCGGGCTTACCCTGACCGCCTGGATCATAGGAGCTACTTCCTGTGCCCGCAATACTTATAATGTACTGATCAAGAATCTCAATAGCTATCCAGTGCGGTATGTTGAAGATAACGTGTCTGGTTTTTCTACCCGGGAGGTCATCCAGGAGTCTGATACAATCAGCTACCATCAGTTAGGTATCAATACCCAAATCGAAACCCACAAATTCCTGACGGGTATCAATCAATTTCATCTGGGCAATCAGGCCCTTGCGTTTAAACCTGGCCCACCAAGATATAATTTCCTGGAGCAGATCCGGTCCTTCCATATCTATACCCTGAATGATTATAATGCCGGCTATCGTGCCGGTGATGAGATCAGTGCCATCTGCGACTTCATGGACCAGGATAGCCGTAACTGGCTTGATGCTGCAGCCTACAATACGGTGTTGCAATCGATGAATATCGCACAGGAATATTTTGTTCCGGCTGTATTCTGCAGGTTAAAACAAGGACCTGCCGTACCGGGAACTCAACAGCAGTTTATTACTGAACTGACGACCACAGAGGGTGTTATATTCAGAGATACAACCTATACTTTCCGCATTTACTAAACTGATCACCATGAACATAAAGAAAATCATCAGCTGTGTAGCCCTGTTGGGCATAGTGGTGCCTGTAACAAACACATCGGCACAGAAAAAGAAAACGACTTTTCGCTTTTTTGCGGAAGGAGCCTGGCAACAGCAACTCAATGGCGTGGATATACAAGGCGCTAAAAGGGGGCTGATCAGCCTGCCGGCAAAAAGTAATCTTGGGTTATCGCTGAATGCGACCGGAGAAAAGCGTGGGGTATACCTGCGATTGGGACTGGGCATATTGCAACAACCCTCAGCTTTTACCGTAACCGATCCGGAGCAGCAAACAATCCTGTATCGCTCTGCCTTTACCAATTACTATACTACGGTAAAAATAGCTGCAGGCATTATTGCCAAACGCTGGGAGAATGGCAGTCGGCTGAACCTGGAACTGAGCTATACCGCACTCGCTTCTAACAACATGAAAACAGACGTTGTACTGGTGAAGCAACCTTATGTGCTTAACGGACAAACTGCTGAGGATGTAAAGGCGTATATCGATTATGATTACGGCAGTACCGAGCCTGTCGATGTCGGCGGCATCTTATCTCTGTTCAGTATAACACCGGTGTACCAGAGCCGTCCCTTGTTTGGCCGCTCGGCGATAAGGGTAGGGCTTGATCTTTCGACCAAGGTAGGTGTAAACCGTTATGGCAGTACCAATGCAGCACAGGTAGCCGTCTTTAAAGGAGGTGGAGACCGCACCATTATTGCAGAAGAAAAATATTTTGATCAGCATTTAACTATTGGCTTAGTTTTAGGACTCATTTTTTAAGAAGATTTTTATATTTGTAGCAATACTATATTGAGCATGGAACGGATACACAATTTATTGCGGAAAATACAGGACGTTTATTACCAGAAGGGGGATAAACAAATGATAGATATAGACCTGATGCTGGATTATACGAGGGTGTTATATGCCGATCTGCTGGAATGGCGTAAAGCAGTTGCCGATAATCCTGTTGCTGACCCCGAATTGCCTGTAGCACCAGTTATAACTACACAGACTCCCGAAGAACAAACAGTTGTGCAGGATGCTGAACCAACAGCAACAGAACCGGAATCAATACCACCGGTACCTATAACTGAGCCTGCTCCTGTGGTGACCACTACGGAGCCGGAGGTTATGCCTAATGAACCGGAGCAAGCCGAAGAACCTGAAGCAGAAATGCCTGTGGCGGCAGAAACTCCTGCAACAGAAACTGAAGTCGCAGTTACCGAAACTCCGGAGGAAGCCATACAGCATGTAGTTGATGAAGTAGCAGAGATTGCGACCGAAGAACCCATTGTGCCAGAAGAGGAAGCATCGGTAGCGGAAGTGCAAACCATACCGGAAGAAGAAGCATTGAAACCGGTGCTGGAACATATGGATGAACCGATCCAGTCTGAAATACACCTGGAGCTGCCTGTTGCAGCTGAGGAGCAGGATCTGGAACCCGTACTGTTAGTAGAGCCTGAACCCGAGCAGAAACCAGTACCGGAACACAAGGCAACATCCGGATATTTGTTTCAGAAATCATTTAAGGATGTACGCTCCTTTATCGGGATCAATGATAAATACCAGTTTATGAACGAACTGTTTTCGAATAATAAAACAGCTTACGAAACAACCCTGGATAAGATAAACTTCTGCAGTACCCTGAATGAAGCAGAACAGTGGATTGCCAATGAAGCGCGTGGACAATATAACTGGTCGGAAGAAGATGAAACGTATCAGTCATTACTGACGACGGTTAAAAAATATTTTGCGTAGCTAAGTATTGCATAATACGCAGAGTTGCACCTTTGTGTTTCAGGACATATGCTAATGATGCCTGTGATGCAAAGGTGTATTTTTGTGGAGTACCCTGCCATTCATTAAGCTGTGCGGCCAGCCCCTCAGCATTGGTAAAGGAATGCGCCGCCTGGCAATCAATCAGGTCCAGGGCCTCCTGGTAGCGATCATAATTCGGTCCCCAGCACAATGCTTTGCCATATACCGCTGCCTCTATACTGTTGTGGATGCCCGTTTTATTAAAGCCACCACCAATCCACACATAATCAGCATAATTGTACAGATAGGCCAGCAGCCCTATTCTGTTGACGATCAGTACACGACTTTCCGCAAAGCGTTCCGGCTGATCATACAGGCAGCTTTGCGGGCCGAAAAGATCCTGTATCTGTCTGATATGCACCTCATCAATCTCATGCGGCGCAATCAGTAACTTGACGCCTGCAGGAAGCATACTCAGTGTTGCCGCCAGCAGTTGCTCATCGGCTGCCCAGGTACTACCGGCCACGATCAACAGATCATTGCCTTTAAATGTGGCTATCCCGTCTATATCCTTTTGTTCGGCAGCAATAGCCAGTGCACGATCCAATCGGGTGTCTCCTACCAGCGTGCAATGCTGTATGCCTATAGTCTCCAGTAATTGTACCGATAATGCTGTTTGTACAAACAGGTGATTGAAGTATCCCAGCATCTTACGGTGCAGCTGTCCATACCATTTAAAAAATGCATGTCTTTGCTGAAAAATAGTAGAGATAATGATCGTGTGTATCTTATGGCTGTGTAACTGGCGCAGGTAATGATACCAGAACTCATACTTTACAAATACGGCCAGTTGCGGGGCTACAGCTGTTACAAATTTCCGGGCATTGCCCGGTGTATCCAGGGGAAGATAATAAATATAGTCTGCCCCTTTATAGTTTTTGCGCACTTCATATCCAGAAGGAGAAAAAAACGTCAGTACAATACAATAGTCAGGGTAGGAGGTCTTCAGCTGCTCCAGTAGCGGTCTGCCTTGTTCAAACTCGCCCAGGCTCGCACAATGCATCCATATACGCTTGCGCTGATCAGAGTGCATATCATTATGAATGCGGGATAATAAACCTTTGCGTCCGTGCACAAAAAGCCGGGCTTTATGTTGCAATAATGCCATGGCAGCGGCTGCCGCCGCATACAATTGAATAGAAAGATTATATAGAAACAGCTGCAGCAAAAACATTAGCAAGTTAACTTCAGTCCGTCATAGGCCAGGAATATCCCTGGGGGTAGCGATGCATTGATCTCCTCGTGCAGGCCTAACTGATGGCTGATATGGGTAAAATAAGTTTGTTCGGCCCCGATCTCCTGGGCAATATCAATGGCCTCGTTCAGGGTAAAATGAGAAATATGCTTTTCATGACGAAGGGCATTTAAGACCAGGATCTTTGTCCCGCGGATCTTATCCATCTCTTCAGGAGCAATATAATTAGCATCAGTAATATAAGTAAAGTCACCAATGCGGTAACCGAATACCTCAAGTTTATAATGCAGCACCTTAATCGTACGGAAATCCATACTGCCTACCGTAAAGTCTTGTCCGGTCAGGGAGTGAATAGTCAGCTGCGGTAAACCCGGGTACTGGATATTACTGAACGCATATTGAAATTCTCTTCTTAAGATCTCTTCCGTATCCGGATTAGCAAAAATGTCAATATCCTTTTGTGTCCAGTAGTTATAGGCACGTACATCGTCCAGGCCGGCTACATGATCTTTATGGCCATGTGTAAATACAATGCCGTCCAGCGTTTGTACCTTTGCCCGCAACATCTGGTAGCGGAAGTCCGGTCCGCTGTCGATGACCACACTGGTATCTTCATTTTGCAGCCAAACCGCCGATCGTAACCGGTTGTCCTTGGGGTTGGCAGAGGTACAGACCTCGCAACCACAGCCGATCATGGGAACACCCTGAGACGTTCCGGTGCCAAGAAAAGTAATATTCACAGAAAAGGTTTGAGTGTTAAAGATTTAGTTCAGATTGTACCGATCCGTTATCGTCTCCCTGCGGGCGCTGGCCTAGTTGAGCATACCATTTTTGCATTTCACCGCTCAGGCTGTCCTCGTCCAGTTTAATATCAGGCAGGATCTCAATCAGTGCATTGATGCGTCCTTCTGTATTTAAGAATTTATTGATCACCACCACTTTCCTGTGCTCCAGGATGCAGTAACCAGATGAAAAAGTACCTTTCTCATACCGCACAATGTACTTAGCTTCATCGAAAAGCTGTTCCATTTTTTTAAGGGTGTTTGGTGTATATTTGAAACTCATATAGATATATGCCTATGATCAGAAATATGTTCAGAATATTATCGGATAAAGGTAGTAAAGTTATCTTAATTGTACTGTTTTCTTTGGTTAATATGCCATCGGTAAGCGCACAATATGATTATGATAATGTCCGCCCTGTGGGTGGACTACTGGCCGGCGCCAACTTTACCCAGGTAGATGGCGATGGGTATAAAGGGTATAACAAGATCAGCCCTGCTGGCGGCGGTATACTGTATTTGCCGGTGCGTAATGCCGGACTTCCGGTTGAAGGTTCCCTGGCCTGGAGCATGGAAGTATTGTATGCCGGAAAAGGTGCATTCGGTTCTGGCAGCGGTACGGCTACCAATGTGCAACAGCAGAAAATTTCATTGATCTATGCAGAGCTTCCGCTACAGCTTAATTACTGGCGTGGCCCGCGCAAGAGTATATATGGTGCCGGTTTTGCACTGGGTTACCTTGGTGCTTCAGAAGAAGAGATCAGTACCGTGAGCGGGCAGGTATACAATTTCCCTTTCAGGAAGCTGGACGTGAGCTTCCTCGCTACAGCTAGCTTTCATATCGGTTATGGCTTTTTTGTCTCACCCAGGTTTCAGTACTCCCTGGTTTCTATCCGTAAGCCGAATGCCGCACTGAGTAGTTTCGGGAGAGCCGAACAGTTCAATAATGTGTGGAGCGTAAAACTGATGTATTTGTTTAATGTACGTTAAAATTAGTTGCCGCTCAATAGGGATGCAGCGTTAAAGACATCCTAAAATCACGCCCGGCCGACTTTTGTAGTCTTCGGCTTCGTTATTTTGCCTTTGTAAATGAATGCATGTCTGCATTGATGCACCGTATAGTAAACAAACAAAAACAAACAAAATAGCAATTTTATGAAGAAGATCATTTTATCAGTAGCAGCGCTGGCCGCTGTTGCGACGACGACAAATGCACAATCAGTTAGATTCGGAGTTAAAGGAGGTGCAAACTTTTCTAATTCTATGCTGGAAAATAAAGCTTCAGGCGTTACATCTCCATTTGGGGTGGGCGGTTATGCCGGAGGATTGGTTGAGTTCTCCTTCAACAAACCAAGTGATAAATTCAAACTGCAATTAGAGGCAAACTACGATTTTTACAACCTGAGAACAAAAGCTACGGTTAACAATGCAACTGTAGTAGCCATTAACCGCTTCCATTCCATCAGCGTACCATTAGAAGCGAAGTATTTTATTACCCCTTCTTTCAGCGTATTTGCCGGACCTACTTTTAACTTCAACCTGGCCTCTAATACCAACCTGAAAACAGGTTCTTCCCAGGGAGACAGAACAGAAACTACAGATTACCTGAACCCATTCCAGATTGGTGGTGTGGCAGGGGTAAACTACTATATCGTAAAAGGCTTCTTTGTTGAAGCAAGATATAACTATATCGCTCCAAGACCATATGACCGTGTATTCGGTGTGAATGATCTGGGTGCAACAAATAATATCCAGGTGGGTATCGGATATAAATTTGACCGTAAATAATCATCAATACTGTACTATAAGAGGGCCGCATTTTCTGATGTGGCCCTCTTTTGTATACACCTGTTTATATCATATTTATTGATGCCTGCTTAAGAATAAACTAACATTATGCTGCAGATCATTGACCTACATTTGTATCTTCAACAAAATAATAATCAAAGTATATATGGAATATCGTAAAATGGGTAATACCGGCCTTGACCTGAGTATATTATCATTCGGCTCATGGGTTACTTTCCACAAACAGATTGATGATGGGATCTCTGACCGGCTGATGAGCATTGCTTATGAGAACGGAGTTAACTTTTTTGATAATGCTGAAGTATATGCACTGGGCGAATCAGAAAAAATGATGGGCCGTGTGCTGAAAACCAAGAACTGGGATCGCACATCCTATGTTGTATCCAGTAAAGTTTTCTTTGGCTGGAGAGGTAAAGAAAATAAACCTAACCAGCACGGACTGGGTCGCAAACATATTATGGAAGCCTGTGATGAGGCGCTGAAAAGATTACAGGTCGACTACCTGGATCTGTATTTCTGTCATCGCCCCGATAAGCATGTACCTATTGAAGAAGTCGTGCGCACGATGAATACACTCATACAGCAGGGTAAAATCTTCTACTGGGGTACCAGCGAATGGAGTGGGGTAGAGATTATGGAAGCACATGCAGTGGCTCAGCGTCTGGGACTGGAAGGTCCTAAGATGGAGCAGCCGGAGTATAACCTCTTCAACCGCCATAAAATGGAGCAGGAGTACCTGCAGATCTTTAAAACCGCAGGTATGGGAACCACCATCTGGAGTCCGCTCGCCTCTGGTTTACTGACCGGTAAGTATAACGATGGTATACCTGAAGGCTCCCGTCTGTCGCTGGAAGGCTTTGAGTGGCTGAAAGACAAAACCATCACCGACCAGAAATTACAGGATGTACGCAACCTGAAAAAAGTGGCGGACGAACTGGGTACCTCATTAGCTACCTTAAGCCTGGCCTGGACCATCGCCAACCCGAATGTGACTACAGCCATCATTGGTGCTACCAAAGAGTCTCAATTGACAGAAAATTTAAAAGCACTGGACATCCTGCCTAAACTGACGGCAGAAGTACTGGAAGAGATTGATGCCATTATGGGTACCAAACCCTTACAGCCAGCTTACTAATATTTATTGCAAGTATTTTATAACAAAGGGTCAGCACTATGCTGACCCTTTGTTGTGAGATACTGATCTCTTGTTTAAGCATACGCCAGAGGATAATCCCCATATGCTTTTCGGTATATTTTCTTGCTAACTTCCAGATGGACCACTTGTAAGAGCACACCCAGTATACAAAACAGGCCGATCAGGATAAAGTATTGGTCTGCGAGATACAAATAACGCTCATGATCCCAGAAATAATTCAGAGCGAATCTCAGTTCAGGATAGCAGAATATCGTAAGATAATAATAGTACGGACGATGTACCTGTCTGCTGATCAGCTCCTGTTTGGGGCGTTTATATGCATAATGAAGGTATATCGGCAATCCGATCTCATAAAGCAATGCTGCGCCGGCAATGCCTAGTAAAACACTGGCCCGGAGTACAGTATGGCCTTCAGTAAAGCGGTGGAGGCTCCATATCAGGGCAAAGGCACAAAGCATCATGAGTATCCGTGAAGTCGTAAAATAGGAGCGGAAGGTATTGCGGTAATACAACTTATGTTGCTGCTCCAGTGCCTCCTCTTTCGCAGCAATAATCTTACGGAAACCGGTTTTGCCAAATCCTGTGTATACCGTGTCGACCGCTGCAGTAAAGCTTAATTCCGGCCGCTCCAGCATCAATGCTTCTGTGGCATTGGCCAGGTGGTCGACCAGCTCGACCTGTACATCATAATACCGGATATAGTGTTTCCTGCAGAATTGGTAGAGGTAATCCAGCTCCGCTTCGGTAAGGGTTTGTTTTTTAGGGTGCATCATTATGAAATTGCAGGTTTATTAAATAATTGCAGAGTCGCGATAAAGTCGTTCAGTTCGCTCAGTGCAGTTGTACGGGTCTGCTGCCCTTGCGGAGTAAGGCGGTAATACTTACGCATACGGTTACCCACATGCTCCATTTCGGCAGTAAGCACCCCTGCTCCTTCCAGGCGGTGCAGCAAAGGGTAGAGCGCCCCCTCAGTAATCTGCAGTGCTCCTTTGGTCAACTCTTTTACCTTCACCGTTATTTCATAACCATACATACGGTCATGACTGCCCAGCAGCTGCAGGACAATCGGCTCCAGGCATCCTTTATACAAAGATTGTTTGTTCATACGACGATTTGAAATCAAATATACCTAATTATTGAATGCATCTGTAACTTAGGTATATATTTAACAAAAAAATTGCGCGCCCTGAACCAGGGCGCGCAACAACTTATTATATCATTCTTACAGACCTACAGCAGCCAGTTCCCCTTCCAGGAACCCTTTCAGTTCCTGTATGTACTCCGCATCAAAACTAAAGCGGATACCGGCAGTCTGGTACAGTTCCGGTAAGGTTTTGGTATAACCCAGTGCCAGCGCATCCAGGTAGCGTTGCAGGGTCTCCTGCGGGTTCGCTTTGTACTGTCTCCACATTGCTACAGCACCCAGTTGCGCAATACCGTATTCGATATAGTAGAAGGGCACTTCATACAAGTGCAGCTGTCTTTGCCAGTTAGCCTCAAAATACTGTTCCAGTCCGCTGCGATCGATATTTTTCGGTGCAAACTCCATAAAGATGGTTTTCCATGCTTCTGTACGTTCCGCTACAGTATGTCCCGGATGGGTATAGATCCAGTGCTGGAATTTATCAATGGTAGCAATCCACGGCAGTACATCAATAACCCTTTCCAGCTCTTCCTGTTTGGCTTTCAGCAGATCATTGGCTTCCGGCATAAAGATATCCCAGTGATCCATAGAAAACAGCTCCATACTCATGCTGGCTAATTCTGCAATCTCCATCGGGTATTCTTTAAATGCACTCAGTGGCAGGTGATGCGACTGGAAAGAATGTATCGCATGGCCCCCTTCATGCATCATGGTAATCACATCATTGATCGTACCTACAGCATTCATAAAGATAAACGGTACACCGGTTTCGGCCAGCGGGCAGTTATAGCCTCCCGGAGCCTTGCCTATACGGCTATCCAGATCCAGGCGCTGCATACCCTGCATCACCTGCAGACAGTCGCCAAAGTAAGGATGCAATTTGCTAAACACCTCAATGCTTTTGTCCAGCATCTCTGTGCCATTGGTAAACGGTTTCAGCGGCTGCTCATTTTCCGGAACCGCATCCACATCGTAAGGTCTTAATACCTCAAGACCCAGTTGTTTTCTGCGGTGCTCCAGCAGGCGTTCCTGTAAGGGTAAAATATGTGTTTTAACCGCCTCATGGAAATTATAACAATCTTCCGGCGTATAGTCAAAGCGGCCTAATGCCCTGAATTTGTAATCTCTGTAATTATCAAAACCGGCATTCTCTGCAATCTGCTGGCGCAATACCAGTAACTGGTCAAAGAGCTTGTCCAGTTCGGCACGGTCTTCGCCTCTTCTTTCATTTACTTTTACAAATACCTCTTCTCTCAGCTTACGATCCGGTTCCTGTAAGAATTTAGCAGCCTGTTGCAGGGTGTACAACTGGTCATTCACCGTGATGGTCATTTTAGAAGAGATCACCCCGTATTGCTGTTGCAGAACGCTCAATTGGGCTTCCAGTGCCACATTCTCCTCGCGGTACAGGCTCAGCGCATTCTCAATCTGGCGCAGCAGCGGAAAGTATTGTGACTGGTCCAGCTCTTTGATAAAAGGACTATCCATCAGCTTTTGCTGCAGACGGTTGTTGTATGGTTTTAATTTTGGTTCTATTTCCAGGCAGAAATAGTTAAATGCTTCTTCCAGTGCAGGATCGGTCGTATCGCAGGTCATTTTGATCTGTCTCCAGCAGGCATCTTCACTGATCACAGCTTCCAGTTCACTCCATTGCTGTAACCATTGCTCCAGCTGGCGCTTATCATTAATAGGGACAGCGACTAATTGTTCAAAATAAGGTTCAACCGCTTCCCAGGTTGTAAGTACAAAATCCTGTGGCAGAAAAATACGTACTGCCGGTTGTATATGGGCGTTCAGAGACATAGAAAAATTTGAATTTGCACAAAAATAAAAAAACCATACATGCTGTATGGTTTTTTATCAATTATTTAAAATATCGGATTAGAACTTAGGACAAGCAAAGTTGTAACGCTTTCTTACGATCTTCTCGATAATACCGTTGTACGTAGCAGAGAATTCTACCGCACCCTGTCCGTTAGTTGCCTGCTGGAATTTGGAAACGTTCACATCGTAAGTGAAGCCCATTTGCCAGTTAGACCATTCGAAACCTACATAAGGAGCGATTGCATCACCATAACGATACCATGCACCCAGGTATAAAGTAGTGTTTTTAGTATCCTCATCGTTGTACGGGTTCAGGATGAAACCTACCGCACCACCGATCAGGTATTCCCATGCAGTACCTTGTTGCTGATACATAGTGCTCAGGTAAGCAACAGTATGAGAATTCAGGTTCATTGCACCACCTACATAAGCAGTGTAACGGGAATTGATTTTAACAGACACATCCGTAGCACGGCTGGTGAATTTTTCTGTAGGGCGGGTTAAGTGATAATAAGAGAAACCACCATATAACATCGTGTTTTCATTGATCTGACCAGAATACAGGATACCGGCATTAAAGTCAGGGTAGGTCAGATCTGCGTTTTGCAGCCCTTCACCCGAAGTGTTAGGCAGGTATACGGTAGATCTGCCGAAATCGATTTCATTACCGAAAACAAGCTTGTCAAAACGGATAGATTTCTGCACGAGAGAACCTTGTACCCCTAATGAGATACGATGATTCTTTTCAACACCCAGTGCTTTGTGATAAGCCAGGGATAAAGTACTGGTAATATTTTGTAACGCACCGGAACCGGCTTTGTCATATAGTACCTGTAAACCGAAGCCTGCAGCATCTCCTTCAGGTAATTTACCCTTCAGAATCGGCATATCATAAGATAAAGCACCAGTCATATAAGGATTATTCGTAACCGTATACCACTGTGATCTGCCGATAACACTTACGCGATAATCACCAGTAGTAAGACCTGTATGTGCCGGGTTAAGTGTTAATGGGGAGGCAAAGTACTGGGTAAAATGGGAATCCTGTGCAAATGACGACCCCGCGCTCAGACATAAAAAAGCCGCGGATATGCTACATAAAAATTTTTTCATCTATTTATGAATATTATGGGGTGATAGATCGGACATCTCCTTGTTCATTCCGTTCCCTAAAAATACGGGAATTTGTTCACAATACTATAACTTTTTCTTTTATTTTCCTAGCGATTATATAGAAAAATATTTTACTTCTTCTTAAAATTGAAGTTTACTTCCAAAGCACAAATCGCCTGCATCTCCGAGACCGGGAACAATGTATCCTTTTGCAGTAAGTTCATCATCGATATCGCCCGTCCAGATATGGGCTTCAGGGAATTTTCTCAGTACATTTTCTATGCCTTCCGTGCACGAAATTACATTAGCAATATGAATGCTTTTCGGTTGCCCGAATTCCAGCAGGCCCTCTATAGCCAGAATGAGCGATGCGCCGGTTGCCAGCATAGGGTCCGCAATGATAAGCGTCTTACCGTCCAGGTCGGGGCAGGTAACATAATGCTGTTCAATTTCAAACGTACCGTCAATTTTATTATGCTTGCGGTATGCAGCAATAAATGCACTGTCCGCATGGTCAAAATAATTAAGCAATCCCTGGTGCAGAGGCACCCCGGCTCTTAATATAGTAGCCAGTACCGGTTGTTCCGAAATGGTCTGTACCGGCTTATTACCCAGCGGGGTAGTCGTATCCGTATGGTTATAGTCCAGCACTTTGCTGATCTCATAAGCGATTATTTCCCCTATACGCTCAGTATTTCTCCTGAAACGCATGCGATCGACCTGTTTATTAACAGATCTGATCTCGTGCAACCATTGAGAGAGCAGGGAGTTCTGGAGACTTAAATTAGTGATCATTGTGCCGATTTCCTTTATATATTGAATTGCAAAATATGGAATTATCACTAGTTATGCAAATTAAGCTCCTGTTATATCTTTGGCACCTTAAACCTTGTGGAAAAGAAATATTCTAATAACTTTACAATAGAATCTGCGTACAGGTAATCATGTACGATCATTTTAAGTCTGAGTACTATGACCACACATTATAAAATAACCGGTATATGCTGTTGCATGCTGCTGCTGGGCTGCTCGTTCCGCGCTGAGGCACAGCAAAAGAAAGGCGTAAACGATACAATCATCACGTATGGTGTCGTGCTGGGTAGAGATACCTTACCCCATTTCTACTTGGAAGAGGTGCAGACCCTGGCTACTTACCTGGATCAGAACAAGAGAGACCGCATAGCCCGGCTACGGTATAATATAATGACCGTATGGCCTTATGCTATAGCCGCAGCCAAAATACTGAATGATGTAGATGTGGAAATGATGAAGGCGGACGGCCGCAGAGACCGCAAAAAATACCTCCGGGCAGTAGAAAGTCAGCTGAATGCAAAGTTTAAAGACCCGCTGAAAAATATGTCTACTACACAAGGGGTTTTATTGGTGAAACTGATCAACCGGCAGACCGGTAAAGACTGTTACTCTATTATTAAAGAGATGAAAGGCGGCCTAAATGCACGTCTGTCTCAGACAGCTGCTTACTTTTTCGATAATAATCTTAAAGAGCAATACGATCCGTATAACCGCGACCGGGAGATCGAAATGATTGTCCAGGAAATAGAATCCAAATACTATTATAATCAGGTGCCCGGAGTACAGATCCGGAAGATGAAAACCAAATAGATCCCTTTAATAACTTACTGACGGTTAATTCATTAATGTTTTGTTATCGACTAAATCATTGTAGGTACAACATAATGAATTAACCGTATTTTTGCATCATGAAAATTCATGTAATGGCCATTGGCGCCCATCCCGATGATGTGGAACTGGGTTGTGCAGGCACTTTATATAATCATGTCCGTAAAGGGCAACAGGTTGCAATTGTTGATCTTACAGAAGGAGAACTGGGCTCCCGTGGTACAATAGACACCCGCTATGCAGAAGCAGCAGCGGCATCGAAAGTGCTGGGTATTGCACAGCGCCATAATCTGCAAATGGAAGATGGCTTTTTTCAGCACAGCCGTGAAAATGTACTCAAACTGGTACAGGTGATCCGCCTGCACCAGCCGGATATTATCCTGGCCAATGCACCCTCTGACCGTCATCCCGATCATGGACGTGCATCGACACTGATCCGCGATGCCGCCTTCCTGAGTGGGCTGATTAAGATCGAGACAGCCTGGGAAGGGCAGCCACAGGCAGCCTGGAGACCCAAGAGAGTATTTCATTATATCCAGGACCGCTTTCTGGAACCATCCTTTATTGTCGATGTTACAGAGAGCATGGAGGCTAAAATGGAGTCGGTTAAATGTTATGGTACTCAATTCTTTAGCAAAGATGATGATGGTGCACCCGTAACGTATATCTCTTCAGAAAAGTTCCTGGATAAAATAAAAGAAAGGGCCGCTTTGCTGGGCAAACGGATCGGAACAACCTATGGTGAAGGATTTATTTCCGAGGCAAACCTCGGAATCGCTGATCTGGACCAGCTTTTGTATCCGGAGATCGCTTAAAAGCATAAATTAAATAATATTTTTTCTTAAAAAATTTGGCTGAGTAAAATAAAAGTCGCACCTTTGCAGTCCAAAAAAATAAATATTCGTAAGATATGGCACGTGTATGTCAGGTAACCGGAAAAAAGCCTATTACAGGTCACAAAGTATCTTTCTCTAACAAGAAAGCCAAACGTCGTTTTTTGCCTAATTTGCAAACTAAGCGTTTCTTTTTAGTAGAAGAGGATCGTTGGGTGACGCTGAAAGTATCATCTGATGCAATCCGTACAATTAACAAAAAAGGACTTTTAGCAGTAGTGAAAGATCTGCGCGCTAAGGGTGTGGAAATCTAATTTAGTATTAAAATTTAAAAATATTTACTGAGATGGCTAAGAAAGGCAATCGTGTTCAGGTTATTTTAGAGTGCACAGAGCATAAAAATTCTGGAATGGCGGGAACAAGTCGTTATATCACAGTTAAGAATAAGAAAAATACGCCTGAGCGTATCGAGTTGAAAAAATACAACCCGATTCTTAAAAAAGTGACTGTACACAAAGAAATTAAATAATAATTTTGTTTGATAGGTTACTATCATTCTTAAAAACGTATTAAAATGGCAAAAGCAGCGAAAACCGCGATTAAGAAAGATCCTAACGCTAACCTGGATGCGAAAAATTACACAAAAGTAATTAAAGCTGTTCGCAGTCCTAAATCAGGTGCTTATACTTTTAAAGAAGCAATCATTCACAAAGATAAAGTGAGCGATTACTTTGCTAAAAAATAATTAGCATTACCGGCTATACGGTGTCTTATAAGATATTGGTTTGGTGCAGTATAATAATATGCTGCACCAAATTTTTAGCAAAATATTGATCATACCCGGGTCTTTTCCCTGGTATGTTTTTTTGTATATTGCATCTATGGAATCATTGTTTGCCATACTCTTACTGGTTGCATTAGTTATATGGTTCGTGCGCAGCAGACGTACGAAGCGTAATTCCTTTACCACAAGAGAGCAGCAACGCATGACGATCGATGATCATTATAATATTGACCGGCAGCGCAAGACCCAGGAACTGGATCGCCTGCTGGAGAAGATTAATCGTAACGGCATAGACAGCCTTTCTGCAAAAGAAAAGGAACGCTTAAAGCAACTTTCCCGCTAAAAACGCATTAAGACAGGGCCCCCTGTCTTTTTTCATGCGATACACTTTAGTTTCTCTCTCAAATTGTTTATTTTTATTGCTTGCAATATTAAATTACTGATGAGAAAATTATACCACTTCATATTCCTGGCTACAGCAGGAATATGCACTACTACTGTGCATGCCCAGCAAACCAATCCCCAACAAGCAGTAATCAACGCCATATGGCAGGAAGGCACTACTGATAAAAGCCTGGAGGAAAGAGCACATCAGTTCCTGGATGTAATAGGACCGAGACTGATCGGTACTGCAGAAATGCAGCGCGCACATGATTTTGTAAAGAATACTTACCTGAGTTTCGGGATCGATGCCCGTAATGAACAATGGGGTACCTGGCGCTCCTGGCAGCGGGGTATCAGCCATATAGATATGCTGTATCCGCGCCGTATCAATCTTGAAGGTACACAAATGGCCTGGTCACCATCGACCGGGAAAAAGCCGGTTAAAGCCAAAGTCATTGCCTTACCGGATCTGCAGGATTCCGCTGCATATGACCAATGGATGCGGAAAGAGGCTAAAGGTAAGCTGGTTATGATCTCACAGCCGCAGTTATCAGGCAGACCAGATGATAGCTGGCAGGCCAATGTAAGTGCCGAGCGTTACGACAGTTTTAAAAATGCACAACGTGTTTTAACCAACAACTGGCAGAACCGTATTAAGAAGACCGGCTTCACTTCCCGTACCTTACCGGTGCAGCTGGAAGCTGCCGGTGCTGCCGGTATTATAGCCAATACCTGGTCTGGTGGCTGGGGAGTAACAAGGGTTTTCTCTGCCAGAACCAAGCAGATACCATCTGTAGAACTGGGACTGGAAGATTATAATTTATTGTATCGTTACCTTGCCTATGGTACCGTTCCTGAAGTGCAGATCACCGCAGAGTCTTCTTTCGGGGCAGATGTACCTACATATAATACAATTGCAGAAATGAAAGGTACAGAACATCCGGATCAGTACGTTGTATTATCAGCCCACCTGGATTCCTGGGATGCCGGTACAGGTGCTACCGATAATGGAACCGGTGTCCTGACTATGATGGAAGCTATGCGCATTTTGAAAAAAGTATATCCTAATCCTAAACGCACTATCCTGGTAGGCCACTGGGGTGGAGAAGAGCAGGGACTGAATGGATCGGCCTCCTTTGTTAAGGATCATCCGGAGCTGCAGGACAAGATAAGCCTTGTGCTGAACCAGGATAATGGAACAGCCCGCATCGCAGAGATCAACACACAAGGATTTTTGAATGCGTATGCCTGTTTCGATAAATGGCTCAACTACATTCCGGAAACGTTTAAAAAGGAATTGGCTATGCGCTATCCCGGGGCACCGGACAATGGCGGCTCAGATAATGTTTCTTTCGTCTCTTCCGGGATTCCGGCATTTTACCTTTCTGCCAAAAACTGGCATTACCGTGATTATACCTGGCACACCCAGAGAGATACCTATGATAAGATCGTTTTTGAAGACATCAGGCATAATGCCATGCTGGTCGCGATGCTGGTGTATATGGCCTGTGAAGAGCCGGAAATGATGAGCAGACAACAGATTGTTATGCCGCTGGATATGAAAACGGGCGCTCCTAAAAAATGGCCTTCGCCTAAAGAGCCTGTACGTAAAGGACCTTAATCGTAAACAAGTATATAATAAGCAATGCCCCGGTATACCGGGGCATTGCTTATTATATACTT
>RCUP01000098.1_pt1 | contig 95892 bp, 83 predicted proteins | sample 2166341 | NCBI WGS metagenome assembly RCUP01 (sample SAMN09932325, study PRJNA488358) | compost metagenome | isolation source: compost soil in succinonitrile-enriched | place: Germany: Experimental Botanical Garden | reverse complement strand
TCAGCAGAACGTCAGATCAACCCTTGCCAACGGGGAGCCGTCCACACATGGCGCAGTTCAGTCATTCATGTCCTGAAGATCGATCCGTCAGCGCATTCGGGGCGTATCGGTCAGGAGCTTATGGAGCTGAGCCGTGAATATAGCTGCCCCCTACATTTTGACCCTCCTCGTCTTCGCCGTGATCGACTCGGCCTGGCTCGGCAGCATGGGGAACCGGCTTTACCGCCCCCTGATCGGCTCGATGCTGGCGGACAACTTCAGGCTGGCGCCGGCGGTCGCCTTCTATGCGCTCTATGCTGGGGGCCTGACGCTCTTTGCGGTCCTTCCGGGCCTAGCCGAAGGCGGGTGGAAGAAGGCGCTGCTGTGGGGCGGACTGTTCGGCCTGTTCGCCTATGGCACCTACGACCTGACCAATCTGGCCACGCTCAAGACCTGGAGTTTGAAACTGTCGCTGATCGACATGGCTTGGGGCGTCTGCGTCAGCGCCGTTTCGTCATCGATCGCCTGCGCCCTGGCCATGCGCCTGCTGCGCGTCGTCTAGCGACGCGGTGTGCGAAGGAAGAAGCGGCTGGTGCGGGCGGCGTAGGCGGCGAAGGCGTCGGGTCGCGAACGGCGCATATGGGCCTCCAGCAAGGGGACGCCCGACACATGGTTCAACAGCCAGTAGATGTATGCAGGACCCGTCAGCGCCAGCCAGCCCCAGGGCCAGGCGCCGCTGACGTTGATGGCGAACACTGGCCAGGCGCACCAGCCCAGCCACTCGAAGAAATAGTTGGGGTGCCGTGACCAGGCCCAGAGGCCGGTGTCGCAGACGCGGCCTCGATGGGCGGGATCAGCCTTGAAGGCGGCCAGCTCACGGTCGGCCACACCTTCGCCCAGCAGGGCGGACATGAAGATCAGGGTCGCGAAACCATCTTGCAGGGTCAGCCCGGGCATCGGGTTGCGCGCCGCCAGCAGTATGCTGAGCGCCAGGAAGGCGGCGGCCCCGGACTGAAGCATCAGGAAGCCGAACATCCGGGCCTGGAATCTGTCGCCCCATTCGGTGCGCAGCCGGGCGTAGCGCGCGTCCTCGTTTTCGCCGGCGGCGCGGCGTGCGATATGCAGGCCCAGCCGCAGGCTCCAGAGCCCGATCAGGCCGGCGATCAGCCATTGGCGGTATGACGGCGCCACGCCGCCGAGAGGAAACAGGGCGACGCCGACGCCAGCCATACCGAGGCCGAAGGACCAGAAGGCGTCGGCCCATCCGCCTTGGCCGGTGCGGCGCTGAACCGCCCAGGCCGCGCTCATGACCAGAACGAGAAACAGGGCCGCCGCAAACCAGAGCGGCAGCAGGGCGATCACAGCCGTACGAAGGGCTGCATCAGCCGCCCCAGCCAGCCGTCGAGCTGGATTTCTCCATCCAGGGCGACGACGCAGAGGCAGGGAATGTCCGACACCACGCGCGGCTGGTGCAGCACGTCGTGGTCGGCTTCCTCCAGATCGCCGACTTCGAAGCGTTCGGTCTCGGTGGCGTAGGAGCCGGACAGGACGCAGGTCAGTTCGACCCCGCCATGGGTGTGACGCGGCGTCTCGCGACCCGGATCGATCTTCAGCAGGATGACCCGGCAGGCGCCGTCGCGCGGGGCGTGGACGTCGCGGGCGCGGATGCCGGGGCCGATCCAGCGCCAGGGCCCGAGGGCGTAGCGCCGCAGCGGCTCGGGCAGTTCGGGCATGTCGTTGAGCGGCGCCGGCGGCTTGGCTTCGCCGGCATCGGTTTCGATGAGCGCCATGGCGCGCGCCAGGGCGTGGTCGGACAGGGCCACCGGCGCGGCCTCCTCCAGAAACTCACCGCCCACGGCCTGAAGGCGGCGAACCCAGGCGTCGTTGGCGGGGCGCAGGGCCAGATGGGCGGCGACGACCACGGCCTCGGGCGGGCTGAGCGATCCGGCGGCATAGGCGAGCAGCCGTTCTTCGGACGGGTTGCGGTTGGGGTTCATCGGGGCGACTCCTCGGACGGTTCGAGGATGAGGCGAAGCTTGGTCATGGCGTTGCGGATGCGTGACTTGACGGTGCCCAGAGGCAGGTCGAGCCGCCGGGCGATTTCGGAATGAGGGCTGTCCAGGAAGAAGGCGAGGCGCAGAACCTCGACCTGATCGGGCTTGAGGCGCGACAGGGCGTCGCGAATGCGTTCGGCGTCCTGTGAAGCGGACAGGATGTCATCCGGTTGCTGCACCTCGGTCTCGGCCAGATCGATTTCGGGCGTCGGCAGGGGGCGGGCGTCGCGGCGCAGCATGTCGAGCCGGCGGTTGCGAGCGATGGTGAAGATCCAGGTCGCGGCCCGGGCCTTGCGCGCGTCGAACAGGTCCGCCTTGCGCCAGACCGTCAGCATGGCGTCCTGGGCGAAGTCTTCTGCGGCGGCAGGGGGCGCGCCTGACTTGATCAGCCAGGCCTTCAGGCGCGGCGCATAATGGCTGAACAGTTGAGCGAAGGCTTCGCGATCCCGCCGCAACGCCACCGCCTCGATCAGGCGGTCATGCGCAAAAGCGTCCGGCGAGGACCCGTCCGCGCTCATGCGCCGCAGGGTCCTGTCAGACGATTTGAAAGAGGCGGCCTCGACATGCATGCAGCCTAATACGCTTCGGCAAAATGTCTGGATCATTCGTAATCCGATTGCGACGCCGCTGCGTAATCCGATCAGGCCTGCAGCGATTGCGCGGGCGCGTTTCGGAGCCGTCATGTCGCATTCGTCCGCTCGTCCTTCCGATGGCCCGCTCAAGATCGCCGTGGTCGGATCGGGCGTGGCCGCCCTGTCGTCGGCCTGGTTGCTGTCGCAGCGCCACAGGGTGACGCTCTATGAAAAAGCGGATCGTCTGGGCGGGCATTCCCATACCGTGACCGCAGGGGCGGCGACCGGAGATGTCGCCGTCGACACCGGTTTCATCTGCTTCAACGACGCCACCTATCCCAATCTGATCGCCCTGTTCGAGCACCTGGGCGTGCCGGCCCGCGCGACCGACATGTCCTTCGCCGTGTCGCTGGACGACGGCCGGTTTGAATACGCGGCGCCCGGTCTGTTCGCCCAGCGCCGCAATGTCCTTCGCCCGCGCTTCTGGTCAATGCTGGGCGAGATCCTGCGCTTCTATCGTGAGGCGCCGATTGATCTGGGCGGGTTGAGCGACCCAAACTTGACGCTGGGCGACTATCTGAAGCGCGAAGGCTTCAGCGAGGCCTTCCGTGACGATCATCTGCTGCCGATGGCGGCGGCGATTTGGTCCTCGCCAGCCCACACGCTGCTGGACTATCCGGCGGAGGCCTTCATCCGCTTCTGCGGCAACCATGGCCTGCTCAAGCTGATCGGCCGACCGCTGTGGCGGACGGTTGAGGGTGGAAGCCGGACCTATGTCGAACGGCTGGCCCGGGCCATAGGCGACGTACGGCTGAACCACGGCGTGACGGCGGTGCGGCGCACAGGCCAGGGCGTCATGATCCACGACAGCCAGGGCGGCCTCGAGCGCTTCGACCAGGTCGTCATAGGCGCCCATGCCGATCAGGCCCTGGCCATGCTGGACGAGCCGACCGCGCAGGAAAAGGAGGTGTTGGGCGCCTTCCGCTACAGCCGCAACCTGACCGTGCTGCACACCGACGCTGGCCTGATGCCGCGTCGCCGCCGCGCGTGGGCCAGTTGGAACTATATCGGCGCTGACGACGACCTTTGCGTCACCTACTGGATGAACAGGCTTCAGGGCCTGCCAGGGCAGGACCTTTTCGTCACCCTGAACCCGCCGCGTCCGCCCAAGCCCGACACCTTGTTGCGCAGCGAGCTCTATGAGCACCCCGTCTTCAACCCCGCCGCCCTTCAGGCCCAGAAACAGTTGTGGAGCCTGCAGGGGCAGGGCGGAGTCTGGTTCTGCGGCGCCCACTTCGGCGCGGGCTTTCACGAGGATGGCCTGCAGTCGGGTCTCGCCGTGGCCGAGCAACTGGGCGGCGTGCGACGCCCCTGGTCGGTAGAGAACGAGAGCGGCCGCATCCACCTGTCGCCGTCTTCGGCCACTGTCCTGGAGAGGGCGGCGTGACCCAGGCCTCCGCCCTCTATCGCGGAGACGTCATGCATCGGCGGCTACGGCCAAGGGCGCATCGGTTGCACTATCGCGTCTTCTGGCTGCTGCTGGATCTGGCGGAGATCGACGAACTGGACCGCAGTCTGCGCTGGTTTTCGCGCAACCGTTTCAACCTGCTGTCCTTTCACGATCGAGATCACGGCGACGGCTCCGGCGCGGCGTTGCGCCCCCAGATCGAGGCCTTCCTCGGTCGTGCAGGGATCGACATCGGCGAAGGGGCGGTGCGCTTGCTGACCATGCCGCGTGTGCTCGGCTACGTCTTCAATCCGATCAGCCTCTACTACTGCCACCACGGTGACGGTCGGCTGGCGGCCATGGTCTATGAGGTGACCAGCACCTTCGGCGTGCGCCACGCCTATGTCATTCCTGTGCCGGAAACGGACCAGACGGCGGGCCTGATCCGTCAGGGCGCGGCCAAGGCCCTCTATGTCTCGCCCTTCATGGGGATGGAGATGGACTACATTTTTCGCGGTCACGCGCCGGGCGCCCGGCTGGACATGACCATCAACGGCGTGGACGCCCAGGGGCTCTTGATCACCGCCGTCATGTGTGGCGAGCGCCGTCCGCTAGACGACAGGGCCTTGCGGACCGCGGCGCTGGCCCTGCCGCTGATGACCCTCAAGGTCGTGGCCGCCATCCACTGGGAGGCCCTGAAACTCTGGCTCAAGGGTGTTCGCCTGACGCGCCAGCCGCTGCCGGCCCGTGAGGCCGTCACAGTCCAGCGGCGGGCTCGAGAGAGCCGTCTCGCGCGTTGAACATCCGCCGTTCCCGAATAAAAGGCCGCCCGACGACATGACCACCACCTTCTATGGCGAGCGAAACGATCAGCGGATGGGGACTCCGGTTCTGGGCCTGCTTGTGCGCCTGCTGTCCGCCAACTGGACCTGGGGGCGGCTCACCCTCCTTCTTCCGGACGGCGCCCGCCATCAGCTGACGGGCCGGACATCGGGCCACGCCGCCGTCCTGACCATCCGGGATCCTCGCTGCGCAGCCCGTGTGCTGAAGAACGGGGATATCGGCTTTGCGGAAGGCTATATGGCGGGGGAGTGGGACACGCCTGACCTGGCGCTCCTGTTGGAGACTCTGGTCAACAACTACGACCACATTCGTCGCCTGTTCGACGGCAACCCTCTGATGAAGTTGGTCAACGGGATCGGGCACCGGCTGAACCGCAACAGCCGCCGGGGATCGCGCCGCAATATCCACGCCCACTATGACCTGGGCAACGCCTTCTATGGCGCCTGGCTGGACCCCTCGATGACCTATTCCTCGGCGCGTTTCGAGGCGCCGGGACAGCCGCTGCAGGACGCTCAGCGCGCCAAGTACGCCGCTCTGGCGCGGATGATGGACCTTCAGCCGGGACATAGCGTGCTGGAGATCGGCTGCGGCTGGGGCGGATTCGCCGAGTTCGCGGCGCGAGAGGTCGGGGCCGTGGTCACGGGTGTCACCATCTCTCACGAACAGCACGACTATGCGCGTCGCCGCCTGTTCGAGGCGGGGCTGGCGGAGCGAGCGGATATCCAGCTGATCGACTACCGCGACGTGGAGGGCCGGTTCGACCGCGTCGCCTCGATCGAGATGTTCGAGGCGGTGGGGCGCGAATACTGGCCCGTATACTTCCAGAAGGTCCACGACGTCCTGGAGGCGGGAGGACGTGCGGGCCTGCAGATCATCACCATCCAGGACGACCTGTTCGACGAATATGACGCGCGTACTGACTTCATCCAGAAGTATGTCTTTCCCGGTGGGTGCCTGCCTTCCGAGGCGAGGCTGGCGCCCGTGCTGGCGCAGACCGGCCTGAAAAAAACGGGTGTCGAGCGTTTCGGCGACAATTACGCCGTCACCCTGGCTGAATGGGCGCGAGGTTTCGAGAGCGCCTGGACCGATATCGCTCGAAGGAACGCAGGCTTCGACGAGCGCTTCCGCCGTCTCTGGCGCTTCTATCTCGCCTACTGCGAGGCCGGCTTCCGGTCGGCCCGGACCGATGTGATCCAGATGAGCCTGAGTCGCGACTAACGAACGCGCCTTGCTGACCCTGACCTGTTGATGACGGATATGCCGATGAGCCTGAAGCGCCCTTCAGTCATTCTTATCGCCGCAGCCACCTGCGGCCTTGGACTATCGGCCTGCGCCACGTTTCAGCGTGGCCCAATCGGCAATCCGAATGTTCACCTGCCGACCAGGACGGTCGACCTGAGCCGATATGCCGGGCTCTGGTACGAGATCGGCCGCTACGAAAACGGGTTCGAGCGGGGATGCGAGGGGGTGACGGCGGAATACACAAGACGCGACGATGGTCTTGTCGGCGTGCTCAACACCTGTCGTCAGGGCGGCGTCGACGGCCCGGTGAATACGGTCGAGGGCAGGGCCCGGGTGGTGCCCGACAGCGGCGATGCACGGCTGAAAGTCTCCTTCTTCGGACCCTTCTACCTCGGCGACTACTGGGTGCTGGACCATGCCGACGACTATTCCTGGTCCATCGTCGGCGAACCCTCCGGCCGATATCTCTGGCTGATGAGCCGGACGGCGAAACCTTCCCAAGAGGTTCGCGTCACCATCCTGAGCCGGGCGGCAGAGCTTGGTTATGATCTCGCGCTGTTGCATCAAACTCGGCATCGTCCGTAAATCTGCTGGCTGCCGTCGTGCGTATCTCCTTTCAAAAGAGGGAGAGATGCCATGGCGGGCAAGATGTTTCGGGGGCTGGGGGCGGTGACCCTGGCGCTGGCTTCAGGGGCTTGCGCCAGCGGAGGCCCGCCGTCCAACGCCGGTTTTCTGACTAGCTACGAGGGGCTTACGCCGCGAACGGACGTGGTGCGCGCCGCAGTTGCGCAGCGCCGCGACGAGGGGCTGGCCTCGACCATCACCCGGCTCTGGGTGGCGCCGGCCGAGGTGTTCGGCGTTTCGGAACCGATCCTGTCCGACAGCGACCGGCAAGCGGTCCTGGCCGAGGTGGATCGTCAAGTCTGCTATGAACTGAGCGAACGTTTCGACATCGCCGAGCAGCCTGAGCCCCTGGCCGGGACCGTGAGGGTGGGGGTCACCTACATCCGGCCGACGCATCAGGCCGGTTCGGCGGCCGCAGCCGTCGCCAACTTCTTCATCCCCGGGCCGATCAAGGTAAGGACGCCGGGAGGCACGGGCGGCCTTGGCGCAGAGGCGGAACTCCTGGCGCCGGACGGTCGTCAGGCGGCCGCCATAGTCTGGCGCCGCGACGCCATGGTGATGGGAACGGACAAGCCGTCGCTGTCGCGCATTGGCGACGCCCACCAGCTGGCCGAGCCTCTGGGCGACATGATCGGCGATGCGCTGGCCCCTAGCGATCGGGCGGTGAGGTCCATACCCGATCCTGATCCCTGTCGGCGCTTTGGCCCGCGCGTCAGGGTAGAGGGCGTTCTCGCGGGCATCGCCACAGGCCTGTATGAGCCGGGATTGAGCGGAGGACGGGCGAACACCGAAACCGAACCGGAATGATTTTGATCGCCCACAAGGTCCGATTTCAGGCAAGGAGCCAACGACCGCTCCTGGCGCGTAGCGACCTAAAGGTCCGTAATATCCGCGAGCCCCTAGATCCTCGACGGTTCTTGCGCGACGTCACGCGAGCGATGCCGCTGGGCGCGGTTCATAATTGTAAACAGCTATAGGCCGCCTGCAGGGCGAGTTCGCTGGACGACTCGCGGCGCCGTCGGATTACTTGCCGAAGATGCAGGGGAGCGGTCGATGCCTGACAGGCTGTCTCATAGACAGGTGGAGTGCTTGAAGCTCTCCGCTTTCATGAGCGACAAGGAGATCGGTCGGAAGCTCGGCCTGTCGCCGCACACCGTTGAAAATCATATCCGGGAAGCCAAGCGCAAGCTCGGCGTATCCAGCCGCAAAAAGGCTCTGGAGTTGCTGACGGAGTTTCCGTCTGACGGATCTGGAGGCATGGCGAACCCCGAGGAAAACGGTCCAGCTGCAGGTGTCAGCGAGGCGTCAGTCGCCTTCGAGCATATCATTAGCGCCCCTTCTCCTGTGACGCTGTTCGGTGTGTATTCAGGGTTGGGGGAATGGCGTACGACGGCCGGGTGGCGGGGACCGAAACTGGTCCTCATTATCCTCCTGGCCCTGGGGATGGCGATCGCGATCGGCGCCATCCTCGCCATAGGCCTGATGGTGTTCGGGGTCGTCGCGACGCTTTTGAGCTGGCGTTGAAAGAGGGGCATTCGCCATGCGCAACCAAAACGATACCGCCACGACCATCGGCTCCATCGTCGCTCATGATCTCATCGATTTCGAACACGCTCTGGATCAGGCCTTCCTGAAGGCCAATCAGCTTTCGATCAGCATGATTGAAGGACGCAGGTCGGCTCAGCTCTCCGCCGGCTGCGGTCATACGGCCTTGCTGAGCCTCCACGGCGCCATGGGGGCTGTGCTGGACGCCAGGGGCCAGACGATCCGGACGCACGACCGGTTGCAGAAATTGGCGCTCGAACTCGGGCTTGCCCCCTCGCGTCTGGGGCCTTCGGAATCCAAGACGGGCGAGGATGTCATTGAAACCCCGATCAGGAAGATCGCTCAGGGTGACCCGGAGGGGCAGGCGATGATTTGATCGGATACGTCCTGTGGTCATTCAACATCGCCGGTCTGGCTTTGCTGGTTTGGAGGGGCGCTCACGTCGAACGTTACGCCGCGGCGCTTCTCGCAACCTATATCCTCGTGGAGCCGCTGGTCCTTCCTGTTCAGCTCTCGACCTGGAAGGTCGGTTTAGCGGGCCTGAACCTGGCCCTCTTCATAGGCTTGTGGAGACTGAGCGTGCGGTCGACGCGCTGGTGGCTGGTTCTTGCGGCGGCGCTTCAGCTCCTGGTCGTGTGCACCCATCTTTTGCCCTTCCTGTCGTCCCAGTTAACGGCCTGGACGGGCGTGACGGTGCGGCTCGCGCTGTGGGGGCTCATCAGTCTGACGATCTTCGGAGGGGCTTGGGAAGCCATGGCCGACCGGCGCTTCAGGGAGGCGGCTGATGGACGGGGAGTTGGCGTCCAGCATCGCGGCCGATCTGGTGACGGTCTGGACTGAAGAAGATCGGTTGCTTCTTCACGCCTTCATTGCGGCGGTCGAGCCGCTTGGGGCGGAAAGGTTGGCGGCGAGGCTGGTTGAGGAGTTCGACACGCTCGGCGCTCTCTTCGCGGCCTCGCCTGGGAGGTTGGCGCGTGCTGTGGCTGAAGGGCGTGATGGCCAAGGACTCGTCCGGCATGTCAGCGTCTGCTCGGCGATCGCCGCCAGGTCGCTCCAACAGCGTGTGGACGGCAGACGGCTCCTGACCTCATGGCCAGCGCTGATTTCATATCTGAGGGCCAGTCTTCAGTACGAGATCAAGGAGCAGGTCCGTGTCCTGTTCCTCGACAAAAGGAACGCCCTCATCAAGGACGAGGTGACGGGCAGGGGGACGGTAGATCATGCGCCGATGTACGTCAGGGAGATAATCCACCGAGCCTTGGACGTAGGCGCTTCAGCCATTGTGCTGGCCCACAACCATCCATCGGGTAGCGTCAAGCCATCACAGGCGGACAAGAGTCTGACCAAGGAAATGTGGGAAGCCTGCAGGGTGATGAACATCGCCCTGCATGATCATGTGATCATAGGCGCGACAGGCAAGTACGCCTCCTTCCGGCAACTCGGTTTGATCCGATCCTACTAGCTCACGAGGTAAAAGATGTCGGTGTGCATGGTCTCAGACCGGACAGTCGGTCTGGTCGTCGGGTTCGCTCAAAGCCAGTCGGATATTCTGCCGCCAGGTTGGATCGCTCTTGGGCTATCGCGACGCCTGCGAGCATTGAACGAACGGACGTTTCGGGAGTGCTATCCTCAGGCGCCGTCCGATTGCGGCTGGTCCGAGTGCCCTGAGCCCGTGGCGGATGTGAGCCTTCCTCAGATATTCCGGGCGCTGCAGGATATTGTCTACAATGCCGACCTCACGGCGGATCGTGACCTGGCTCTAATCCTGTCAGCTCTTTTGAAGCGCGCCGTTGAGCTTTTGCCCGAGGGCGCGAGTGGGTCCTTGTTTCATGAGCAGGATGTCACGGCGGCCAACTAGGCTCCAATGTCGCGCCTCACGGTCAGCAGATCGCCGACCATGTCGAGTAGCCAATATTGGAGTTGAATGACTGGCTGGGTTGGCGCCTCAAAGGAGGTTGGCCATGCGCCAGTCTGACCTTTTCATCCCACCGAAACGCCCATGGAACGCTGGTCGACTGATCGGCCCCAAAGCTCCGCTCAAGCCCAAACACATCTGGGCGATTAGGCAGCAGCTCAAGGTAGCGAGGAGGGTCCGAGACCTTGCCATGTTTAACTGTGCTTTGGATTCCAAGCTACGAGCCTGTGACCTTGTCAGGCTCCGTGTCAGCGACGTGGCGCCCGGCGGCATGCTTCGTCAGCGTTCAATCGTCATTCAGCAGAAGACAGGGAGACCGGTACCTTTTGAGATCACAGAGCCGGCGCGGGATGCGATCGCTGCCTGGCTGAACCTCCGAGCGCAGCGTGACGATGATTGGCTGTTTCCGAGTAGGAATCGGCCAGGACAACACATCGGCACAAGGCAATACGCGCGGCTTGTTGATAAATGGGTTCGGATGATCGACCTCGAGCCACATGGGTATGGGACCCATAGCCTTCGACGCACAAAGGTCTCGCTCGTGTACAAAAAGACTGGAAACCTTCGCGCTTGCCAGCTTCTGCTGGGGCACCGGAAGCTCGAGAGTACGGTGCGCTATCTTGGCATCGAGGTAGATGACGCTTTGGAGATGTCAGAACAGATCGATTTGTGACGTGCTCGCCGGGCCCGTTTCGGGCCCGGCGAACTTTGCCAAAGGACGAAAGCGCACCTTTTCCCCGAGTGCCAAAGGTCCCCTTTCCGTCTCTGAGCCAATGACCGCTGATGGCGCGCAGGCGAAATCATGGCGCCGCCAAATTTGGCGGCACCGAGTTTGGTATCGACGTAGGCTAATAGGGGAGAAGCGAAAATAATCTAAAATCAAATATAAAATGTCCGCCGAAAACCCAACAATTTTATCCATGATGTGGAATATTTTGATGAAGTTGTGGGCATTTAAAATCAGTCAATTCGACGAAGTCGCCCGTAGTGGGTGTGCTGGAACCATTTGAAATTGAATCCTGATCTGCGGATATTTTTTGACAATCGGTCGTTCCGCCTTGCGCTTCTGTCGCCTCAATCCCATATGAGATTTGTCGATCTTCTTGCGTAACGCTGCTGCCCTTTTCTGCACGACGCACAGAAGTTCAAAAGCCGATCCCATCCAGACCCGACAGGCCTCAGAGATTTTCTCTGTCGCTAACGCTATATGGAGGTCTGAAAATGGCTACCGGTACAGTTAAATGGTACAATTCCACCAAAGGTTACGGCTTTATCGCGCCTGACGATGGAGGCAAGGACGTCTTCGTTCATGCTTCAGCGGTGGAGGTGTCCGAGTTTGCTTCTCTTAACGAGGGACAGAAGCTCAACTTTGAGGTCGAGCTGGACGCCCGCAGCGGCAAGGAATCCGCCGGCCGCCTTGCGGTGGCGGGCTAGGGCGACATCGTCTCTTTTCGCGATGACAAGATCGCCTTCGACGGCGTGGTGACCGGCCTGCTTCCTCTGGGAGCGCGCCGGGTCCGATTGGACAATGGCCATGTCATCACGGTTCTTCCCAGTCTCAGTCGACCACTCAGGACCAGCATCCTGGGCGATGAGGTGCGAGTAGAGATCGGCTTCAACCAGTTGAAGGGGTGGCGCCTGACGCGTCGCCCCGACCCTCCGAAAGAAGGTCATGCTCGTGTCGTCTCTGGCTGAAAAAATTCCACTGATGAGCGACGCGGACCTGTCAGCCCTGCGCATTAATGCGCAGCGGCTGGTTCAGCATGGTCTGCCGCCTCAGATCGTGGCTGCATCCGATATTCTTCCGCTGATTGAAGCAGAGACCGACAGGCGCGCAGCTATTCCCAAGCCGCCGGCAGTCAAAACCGCCCGCGCCTCCAGGAGAAGGAAGCCTGCGCCTGTGTCGGGACATCAGACGGCCCTGCCGTCGCTTTCGAAAGACCCTTGATGATCGAAGAGAGTTTCGTGCGTTTGTACGCGCATGATTTCGTCCAGATGGCCGTGAGATCGGGTCTGGGGCAGGATGTTGACGCTGCCTTGCAGCGACGACTGACTGAGGCCCGGACCCATGCCGTTCTCATGGATGACCGCAAAAGCAAGGGGCATCTCGCGGCCCTGATCAGCAGGGTTCGAGACGAGGCGTGCCGCGTCGACGGGCGAGGGGTCCGCGTTGGAGAAGACCCCGCTGTTGCGGCTCGAGGGCGGTTGCGTTTCCTCTCGGCCGTCGCCGAGGCTTTAACTGGGCCGGCGCCGGCCCTTTCGGGAGATCGGCTCTCCCCCCAAAGATTGGGAAACTACACGAAGCCTCTCGACTACAAGGCAATGGCGAAAATCCATCATGGCGATTGAAGGCCGGGCGCCGCGACTGGCTGTGCTGATCGACGCTGAGAACGCTTCTCCGAAAATCGCAGAAGCCTTGTTCACAGAGATCGCGGCCTTGGGCGAAGCATCGGCGCGACGCATCTACGGCGACTTCGCCAGTCCCCAGATTTCCGGCTGGACGAAGGTGCTGGCTCGTTTCGCTATCCAGCCCCAACAGAATTTCGCCAATACCAAGGGCAAGAACTCGGGTGACATCGCGCTCGTCATAGACGCCATGGACCTTCTGCATTCCGGCCGGTTCGACGGCTTTTGCCTGGTGTCGTCCGACGCGGATTTCACACGGCTCGCGTCGCGCATTCGCGAAGAGGGCGTCGACGTCTACGGGTTTGGCGAGCAGAAGACACCAGAGAGTTTCCGTCAGGCCTGCACCCGCTTCATCTACACCGAGAACCTGAGCCTTCCTGGCGAGGGCGATGTAGACACCGCAAAGGCGACGCGCGGCTCAGGCGAGAGTAAACGAAAGCCGGCTGAAGCGGCGCGGCTGATCGCAAGCGTGATCGCCGATATGGATGAGGACGGAGAAGGATGGATCGCTGTGGGCGGGATCGGCAACCGTCTGCGCAACGCCCACCCGGATTTCGACCAGCGAACATATGGATACGCCAAGCTGTCTGATCTCATTCGCGCAAGCGGACGCTTCGAGGTGAAGACGAGCAACAGCGGAACCATGCGCATACGCGACCTGGCCTGACCTGCATCGGGCGTCCGGCGGCGGGTTCTTTTGACACGGGCCGTGTGCCCAGCAAGCCTCGCCTAGGTGGAAAGCGGAGGCCAGTAGCGCTGGGAAGCAGTTACGCCTCCCCATATCCATCTAGGTCGTTCGTTTGGACCGGCAGGAAATGTTCGTCATGGCTTTCAACAAACTTTACGAGATCACCGCCAGGAATACTCTGCCTGGACAGACCCCCATCGCGATGGCTGCTCATGTCATTGGGCTCTTGCCGCAGGGTGGTCGAAGGGTTCGGTTAGCCAATAATCATGAGCTTGACGTGCTTGGGTCGGGGCGTCGCTCTTCAGAAGTCAGCCTGGTCGGCGATGTCGTCACTGTGCAACTGGCGTCAGGTCAGCTTCATGGCTGGCGATTGGTCTAGCGCTGTCGGGAGGCAAGTCGTGGAAGACGCGAAGAAGAAGCGTGAGGCGGCCGAGCGAGCGGAACTATATGCTCCGACGCCAACCGGAGGGCCGTGGCTGGCGGGCTTGTGTGGCGCGACTGTTGCGATGGTCTCGCTGTACACAATCGGAAAAGTCTACGCCCTGCCTCTCCGGGAAAACTGGGCGCCTGTCGTGCTGATCACGCTCGCATCATTTCTGGTCGTCAGCGTAGGCTATCGCCGCGCCAGGGAGCGGAACCGCAAGGCGCGAGTCGCCGAAGCGGAGACGGATTCAGAGCACGGCAGTGTAATATTACCCATTGATCAAGTCGATCCTGGCGACAGGTCATGACCGGCGAGCTACGGGTCGATTCAGGCCCCATGCACTTTGGCTCGAAAGCGGGTCATCGCCGCATATTCGGAGTGTCGTCTTCCGAGCAGAGCCCGAGTGACTGTGCCCGGCGCATCGACGGCGTACGGCGGCGCTTTGTCGCTGACTGTGGCTGAAGGCTGCCGACCAAATCGAGGTATGTCTGCTATCCTGCCGTTTCGGGGGGAGCCAATGAATGTTCTGACGATCCTGCGGTCGGTGGAAGAGTTGCTTTATGAGGTGATTTCCTGGCTGCTCTTCTACCCGCGGACCCTGTGGATGACGCTGACCCGTCCGCTGCAAACCATGCACTATTCCGATCAGGAACAACGGGACAAGCCTGAGAAGCAGTATCTGGAAGCCCTGAGTCCGCCTTTGTTTCTGGTCCTGAGCATACTGCTCGCTCACGGCCTGGAACTCGCGCTCGGCTTCAAGGTCCGGCATGGAACCTCGGAAATCGGCCGTATGATCACCGGCAATGAACAGGCGCTTCTGGCCTTTCGCGCTCTCCTGTACAGCCTCTACGCGGTCATCTTTGCGTCATTGGCCCTGGGCCTGACGGGCAAGCGGCTGGATCGGGAAAGTCTACGCACGCCCTTCTTCGCCCAGTGCTATCTTGCCGGCGCCTATGCCATCCTCATCAGCATGGGCACCGCCTGCATCCGGTATCCCAATGTCTGGGGCGTGGCGGCGGGCGTGGCCATTCTGCTTTTGACGACGGTCTGGTACATCGCCGTCGAGATGGTCTGGCTGCGAAAAGAGTGTGGCCGACATCCTTTTGCGGCGGCTCTGATCGCTCTTGGCGGCTACGGGACCGGTTCAGCCATCGCTTTTGGTCTGGGTGCGATCATTGTCTGGGGGTAACGACGGCGCATTGTGTCGCGCTTTGCAGAAAGCTAATGTTTCAGGTGCGGCTCTGAAAGGCTGGGTCAATTGCCGCTCTCGAAAATCCATGCTCTTTCTAGGCGTCGCCGAAAGTCAGCGGCGAAACGCTCTCAATGGAAACCTTCATGTCGTTCGGTCAAAGAACCATCGTAGCCATTGCGGCGAGCGCCTTCGTTCTGGCCTCTTCCGCCTCGGCCTCGGCCTCGGCCTCGGCCTCGGCCTCGGCCTGGGCCCAGACGCCGGGCGCGCTCAGCGACTTGGTCGGCGCCCGGGCCGGTCAAGCCGAGGGTGAACTGCAACGCCGCGGCTATCAGGCCACCGACCGGTCCGAGGTCGTCGGCGACGGCCGAATGACCTGGTGGCGCAAGGGCGACGACTGCGTCGCCATCATGACCCGCGACGGCCGATACGCCTCAATCAATCGCGCCGGACGCAGCGAGTGCGGCGGCGGAGGGCGTCCCGGCTCCAGTGACGCCGCCGCCGTGGTCGCGGGCGTGGCCATCGTCGGCCTGGCTGCCGCTATCGCCGCCCACAATAATCGCCACCATGACGCTGACGATAATCATGACCGCGAATATCAGCGCGGCTATCAGGCGGCCCTTTACGGCGCGAACTATGATGACCGCCACGAGACCGAGGGCTATCACGAGGGCTATCTGGCCGGCGAGGATGAGGCGCGCAATCGCCGCCATTCGAACAGCCGCTGGGTCCAGGGCGCCCCGCCGGCCGCGCAGCAGGCCTGTGCGCGCAGCGCCGACGAGTTCCAGAACCGTCCCTATGGCTCCAGCGTGCCGATCGGCGTGCGCGATCTGGGGCGCGGCGAGTACGAACTGACTATGGCTACCGGCTCCTATCGCTCGCGCTGCACGGTCAGCGCATCGGGCGATGTCCGTTCGATGGATCCCTACTAATCGGACCTGTTTAAGTTCAGGCATCGCGCGCGACCGGATCGCGCCATGCGCTCGCGTGCGTCGCGGCACCGCAGTGAGGGGTGCTTGAAGGGCAGGGTGATGGACGGCGGCCGGGATTTCCCCTTCTACGACGGCAAACCCACAGGCCTGTCGGCCGGACGGTGGCTGGTCGTCATGCTCGGCTGCGTTGTCGGCTTCGCGGGTCTGATCACTCTGCCCGGCATGCTGGCGGGCGCGCCCGGACCGCTCCCGCGGTTGGCGTCCTTGCCGCCCCATGTGGCCCATTGGGCCGGCGTCACCGTCTTCGTGGCGTTTCCCATCCTGGGTCTGATCCTGGCGGCGGGGCGGAACTGGACGGCGATGTTTCCGGCGCCGCGCTGGAAGGACTTCTGGATCGGGATCGCCTTTCTGCCAGTGACCTGGGCGGTTTCGATAGCTGCGGCGCTCATCGTACAAGCGTTCAGTTCGACTTCAGGCAATCCGGTCAAGGATCTCCTGTATGGAATGGCGACGGGCGAGAGGATAGAGTTCTTCGCCTCCACCGCCCCTCAGCTGTTCGGCGAGGAACTGGTCACCATACTGCCGTTTGTGGCTCTCCTGACCCTGTTCCGGTCGAGGATGAAGATCCCAAGACTGGGCGCGGTGCTCCTGGCCTGGATCATATCGGCCTTGATTTTCGGGGCCTTGCATTTGCCGACATACGGCTGGCACCTGCTCCAGGCGTTCGGGATCATCAGCTCAGCCCGGCTGGCGCTGACGTTGCCGTATCTGGTCACCAAGAGCCCTTGGGCTTCGGCGACCACCCACATTGTGAACGACTGGACCATTTTTGGCATTCTGATCGTTCTGCACACGATGAGCTGACGACTCCACGGCCATTAACTGAAGAGTCTCCCATACTTTCTCCTTGATCCTGCGGGATGCTCTCTCGATCGGCGCCGTGGTGGTGTTCTGCGCCGGCGCCCAGACTTAGACGCTGGCGGGTATGAATGCCGCTCATGGTGCTGAGGAGATGCTGAGAGCGTAGACTAGCAACTGACAGGGAGGCGACCTTAATGGAGGTTGGCCATGCGCCAGTCTGACCTGTTCATTCAACCCAAGCGCCCGTGGAATGCTGGCCGTCTCATCGGCCCCAAGGCGCCGCTGAAGCCGAAGCACATCTGGGCAATTCGACAGCAGTTGAAAGTCGCGAGGAGGGTGCGCGACCTTGCGATGTTCAACTGCGCCCTGGACGCTAAGCTGCGGGCCTGTGACCTAGTTCGGCTCCGGGTCAGCGATGTGGCGCCCGGCGGCGTGCTTCGCCAGCGCTCTATTGTCATCCAGCAGAAGACCGGAAGGCCTGTTCCTTTCGAGATCACGGAGCCTGCGCGCGACGCCATCGCCGCTTGGCTGACGATCCGCGGTCAGCGCGACAATGACTGGCTGTTTCCGAGCCGCAGCCGGCCAGGTCAGCACATTGGCACCCGTCAGTACGCGCGGCTCGTTGATCGTTGGGTTCAGATGATCGACCTGGAACCGCGGGGCTACGGGACCCACAGCCTCAGGCGGACGAAGGTGTCGCTCGTTTACAAGAAGACCGGCAACCTCCGGGCCTGTCAGCTCCTGCTCGGTCACAGGAAGCTGGAGAGCACCGTAAGATACCTCGGCATCGAGGTGGACGACGCTCTGGAAATGTCGGAACAGATCGATCTGTGACTCGCGACCGGGCCCGAAGTGGGCCCGGTCATTGTCGCCTAAGGGTGGGAAGCGGAGGTTTGTTCAGCCTCACGCCTTCAGCCGAAGAAGCGTTCCGCCAGCAGCGCCGCAGCAATGACAATCATCGCACCGCCTGAGAAGCGGCTGACGGCGCGGGCCGCCTTGGGGCGTGTGCTCAATACAGCTTTCGAACCGACGCCGACGATCAGATAGACTATGGCGCAACTGAGAATGTGGACCGAGCCCAAGGCCATGATCTGTGCCGGAATCGGCCAAGCGGCGCTGGGGTCTGTAAACTGGGGCAACAAGGCGAGAAACAGCAGGATGACCTTGGGATTCAGGCCGCTGACGCAAAAGCCCTTGAAGCTCCAACTCGCCCAGGAATCCATGGCCTGCTCGTTTCCGGCGCTGGGAACGGCGGGGTTCATCAGCATGCCGAAGCCGAGCCACAGCAGATAGCCCGCCCCGGCGACGGTCAGCACCGACATGGCGACGGGGACGCTCGCCACCAGAGCCGCGACGCCGGCTGCGACGACCAGGGTGGCCGCCAGATGGCCCAGCAGCAGGCCGGCGACGGCGGGCAGGACGCGATGGCGCATCCCGGCCGTGATGGCGTAGGCCCAGTCCGCGCCGGGCGTGATCACGAACAGGAGGGACACCGCCCAGAAGGCGGCGAGGGTCGCGACCATCATGATTGGGACGCCGGGACGATGCTCTGCTGCGCGGCGGCGCAGAGGATCAGCTCGTCGCCGCGCCGGACATGAACATCGATGCGCGTGACGATTATAGACCGACCGGCGCGAAGAATCTCACCGGTTGCGATGACCGCTTCGCCCGCAGCGGGGCGCAGGAAGTTAATCTTGTATTCGAGCGTCAGAACCTCGGACCCTTCTGGAGCCATGGTCATCGCTGCGTAACCCCCGGCCGTGTCAGCCAGGGCCCCGATGGCGCCACCGTGGAAGAAGCCTTGCTGCTGGGTGACGACCTCGCCGAAGGGCAGTTCGATAACGCAACGTCCCGGGCTTATGTCCCGCAAGCGCGCGCCAAGGCCTTTCAGGAGGCCCTGCTGGGCGAAGCTCTTCCGGATCGCCGTCCGGCGCTCGTCAGTCAGGGAATTCTGCATGTCTCGCTCGATCTGGGGTGTCCGCCGTCGTGGGCAGTCAGAGCGCAATTGATAGCTTGAAACGGCTGATATCGGGTTGTGATCTCACCCCAATATGTGCGTTTTTGTGATATCCAAGGCCAATATATTCAATAATCTCGGCGCTGGATTGCAATGAAGCTCGACGCCATCGACAAGCGCATACTCCGCATCCTGCAGACGAGGGCGCGTATTCCCAACAACGAGTTGGCCGCCGAGGTCGGGCTGTCGCCGTCGCCCTGCCTTCGCAGGGTTCGCCTGTTGGAGGAGAGCGGCGTGATCCAGGGCTACTCAGCCTTGCTGGACGCGGCGAAGATCGGGATGGGTCTGACGGTCTATGCGCGCGTCTTTCTGACGGGGCAGGACAGCGATCAGGTCGCACACTTCATTTCAGAGGTCAGAAAATTGAAGCAGGTGGTCGAGTGCCACCTGATGGCGGGCGACTGCGACTTTCTGCTGAAGGTCGTGGCTAAGGACCTCTACGCCTATCGGCACTTCCAGGCAGGCAAGCTGGCGCGCATCCGGGGCGTGCAGAACGTGAAGACCGATATCCCCATGGAAGAGATCAAGCTGACGCGGGAATTGCCGTTGGCGCCAGATCTCTAAAGCGCGATTCACCGAGCGCCAAACGTTCGCAACGGGTCGGAAGCGGACGTCTGTCCGGCGAAGGTTCTAAGGTCCGCTTGCCGGCCGCGAGCGAATGTCTGGTTCTGGCGCATTTCTGACATCACTAAATCATCGCATCTGACTCAAAGCGGACGTTCGGAGCGTCCGCTTGCCGATAAGCTTCACCGAAGGTCCGGATTCGATGCTTAGGTGCGGCATGGAGGCTAGGTTGCCCCGCTGCTAATGATGATCGATGCCAACGGGAATATCGCGACGCCTGAGCTACCTGAACCAAGAGGGAGACAAGGATTTCATCGATCAGGATGACATTCTGTCGATCGGAGTGCCTATCGTCGTGCTCGGGGATCCCGGCTCAGGCAAAAGCGTCCTCACTCAAGCCTTGGGTGAGCAGCCTGACGCTCTCTACTATCGGGCCGGATCATTTTTGCGATCGGCCCGGATCGAGCTGCCGGAGGGGGCGCGCATCATCATCGATGGCTTGGACGAGGTGGCCTCCACGGCGCTCGGCGGTGGCGTCGATGCTGTTCTTCAGAAGCTGTCAGCGATGGGGAGCCCGCCCTTCATTCTGTCCTGCCGCGAGGCGGATTGGCGTGGTGCCTCAGACCGCATCAAGATCGAGGACGACTACGCCAACAAACCGCTCATCCTCCATCTTGAGCCCTTCGACCGTGACGACGCCTTGCTCTTCCTGCAGGAAGAATTCCCGTCGATCGACGCCGCAGGTGCCCTCGTCCACCTGACTGATCGCGGCCTTGAGGACCTCTACCGAAACCCGCTCACCCTCAGGCTCCTGGGTGAAGTTGTTCGGGATGAAGGAGAATTGCCTGGCAGTCGGGCGCAGCTCTTCTCCCGTGCCTGTGTCGTTATGCTCAGGGAAGACAACCCTCGACACGATGACGCGCCCCATGCCCGGTGCAGCAGCGATGATCTCCTCCTGTCGGCAGGCGCGCTCTGCGCGGTTCAGCTGCTCTGCGACCGCACAGGCATCCTGACGCGGGGCGAAGGGCCGGCACCAGACGGTTGGGTCCGTCTCGCCGACCTGAACGCCCTGCCCCTCATCGCGAACGCCGAGGAAGCGCTTCGTACGAGGCTGTTCCAGGCGGAAGGCGAAGGTCGCTTCGTTCCGATCCACAGGGTCATCGCTGAGTTTCTTGGAGCAAAGTGGCTTGCCTCATGTTTCGAGGCCGGCGTTTCCGAACGCCGGATCTTCAGTCTGTTTGTTCAAGGCGAGGGCGTGCCGACTTCGCTGCGGGGCCTGCACGCGTGGACGGCGCATTTCAGCGAGGCTCTGGCTGCGCGGTGCATCGCTGCGGATCCATATGCTGTCCTTAGGTACGGCGACGCCGACCTGTTGAGCCTGGAGCCGGCTCGACAACTCCTTGCTGCGCTTGCGGCGCTCTCGAGGGAGGATCCGCATTTCCGATCTGGAGACTGGGTCGATCATTCTGCGTCCGGCTTGATGCGCGAAGCGCTCAAAGACGACCTGCTTCGCATCATCACGACCCCCCGTCAGCACACCCAGCTGACCGCTCTTCTGCTCGGCGCCATGACTCGCACGCCTATGGCGGCGGTTCTGCGAAGCGATCTGCGAAGCCTGATGCTCGACACGCAACGATACTACGTCGAGCGATTGCGAGCCGCAGAAGCTCTGTTCCAGTCCGACGCCATCGGTGATCCTGCGGAATGCCTTCAGGCGCTCCTGAACCTTGGTGATGCTGACTCTGCGAGACTGGCCGCGGAACTGCTCGACGACGTTCTCGTGATCGGCCTTTCCGACCAGCTCATCGTCGAGATCATTCTGGCGCACACAGGCCTTTCGGTCTCTCGCCGGCGGGATGACGACGAGTCGCGATCGATCACGCCGTACATCCGAAGCAGCCTAACCGACGGCTTCGACACTGATCGTATCGAAGGTTTCCTCGATCTGTTCACGGCGTACGCGTGGCCCCTGATCTCGCCCTCGACCGATATGGATGGTCGGACGGTCATCGATCTGGTGCGGAAGCTCGTTGTTCGACGCCTGGGTGAGGCCGAGCCTGTCGCGCTCTTTCGTCTCTGGTCGTGGCTGAACGGCCCCACACGGTCGGATGGCTACAGCGCTGAGTACAAGACCGAGCTGGCTGAGGCCTTCACGGCCAACCCCGAACTGCGATCAGCGCTCATCCGCCACGTCATGTTGGAACAGCCCGGAAATACGATCCGCGCCGGCGCCTACGCCCTCTGGGATGCGTCCTACGCGCTGCGGCTGACTGCGGAGGACATCGCGACGCTGCTGGGTGATCTCGCCGAAGCGGGACCTGAAAAGATGGACCGCGAGCGCTGGGAAAGTTTGGTAAGGCTGAGCCGGGGAGACGACGGTCTTCCTCTCCACGTCACCCTCGCCGCTGTGGAAACGGCCGGAGGCGACGATGAACTGCTTCGAATCTTGGCGGAGGTGTCGGTCGTCGAGATTCCGTCGTGGAAGGTCGAGCAGGCCGAGCGGGAAGAGCGCCGCGCGCAGGAGCGCCAACTGATCTATCAATCGCATCGCGACGTCCACGCGGCGCATGCCGCGGAAGTCGCCCAGGGCCACTACGCTGACCTCGACGTGCCGGCCGATGTTTACCTGGGTCGTCTTTCGGAGTTCTCGAAAATAGCGGCTCCTGAAGCTCGTGTGGCGGAGTTTTTGGGTGAAGACCTGGGGGCGGCCGCCCTCGATGGCTTTATCGCCTCGCTTCACCGGGATGACGTTCCTTCGGCCTTGGAAATCTCCGAGTCGCACGCTCAGAACCGTCACTGGACGATTGAGGAGCCTCTAATCTGCGGCATAGCCGAGATGGTGCGCAGGGGGATGCCGCTCACTGATCTGCCGCATGGGGTTCTCGCCTCAGCCATGATGGCGTGGCGCCGCTCGACAGAATCGAACGTCGTCGGCGGCGTGGACATCGGCGCGAGCCTGGAAGCCGCGCTCTTCACGTCGGACGCGGAGATCGAAGCCCATTTCCGTCGGAGCCTGGAACCTCAGCTGTCCGCCGGCCCGCGGCGGGATCACGTCTACGACCTCTACTCTCTCACTCACACGCGCGAGTGGTCACATATCGCGGGGCGGCTGTGTGCAGAGTGGGTGATCCGCTATCCGGCCTTGCCGGACAGCATCATGAGAGACCTCTTGAACGGCGCGCTCGATATGGCAGAGCCGTCAGAACTCGCGGCCATGCTGCATGCGTCTCGAGCCGGACCCGCTGCCAGCTATGACGCGTTGCGCCTCTGGTTGACCGCCGACTTCGACCTCGACTTCGCCCCCACGCGCGCGGATGTGAGCCAGGCGGCCTCTGATGACCCGGCCTTTTTCTGGATCTTGCGGCCTCGGATCGAAAGACATCGGCATACGCTGCGCGCTGACCTTTCGATCTCACAGCTCGAGTTCGTCGTGTCGACCTTCGGCGTTCAGTGGCCCAGCGTTGCAAGACCTAGCGGCACGTCCATGGGCGACAGCAACGACTGGGACGCAACAGCCATCATCGAACGGGTGATCTACGCCTTGGCCGGCAATCCGTCTCCCAACGCAACGCAAGCTCTGTCGCGGTTGATCGATAACGGGGTCGCCCCCTCCTATGCCGACACACTCCGGCACGCGCGCAATCTGCAACGCAAAGCGCGGCGCGATCACGAGTATGTCGCGCCGACCATCGCGCAGCTTTCAGCGGTGATGAGCGAGGGCCTTCCCGAGGCGATCGACGATATGCGGGCCTACTTCGCTGACCGGCTCCAGGCGTTCCAGGAGCGTGTCCGGGGTGGCAGCACGGACATGTGGCAAGCATTCTGGAGGGCCACCAAGCCACAGACAGAGAACATCTGCCGCAATCGGCTGGTCGACTACATTTCCGGCCAACTCCCGCCGTCGATCCGGTTTGAGCCGGAGATGCACATGCCGGGTCAGAAGCGCGCGGACATCGCGGCGATCCGCAACACGATGGGCCTCCCTGTCGAGATCAAAGGCCAGTGGCACCCGGCGATGTGGACCGCGCCGATGGATCAGCTCGACGCGCTCTATACGCGCGATTGGCACGCCCAAGGACGCGGCGTCTACATCGTCCTATGGTTCGGACCAGGCGTTCGCATGCCCGTCGAGCCGGACGGGGCAGCGCGGCCAGCATCTCCGGAAGCGCTACGAGAGATGCTCATCGCGCAGATCCCCGTCGAGCGGCGCGCGCAGATCGATGTCTATGTGATTGACTTGTCGCGCCCGAGCTGAGGGTTTCAGCCACTGGCTCAGTCGTCCTTTTCAGCGACGTAGAGGTGATAGCCGCACAGGCTCGTGCTGTTCTCCATCTCGTCAATGGACAGAGGCTTGTGACAGACCGCGCACTGCGCGGCCGGCACGTCGTAGCCGCAGCCAGCGCAAAACCCTTCTTCGAGGACGATCGCGCCTTCGAAACACTGAGGACAGTCCGCCAAGGGGGGCTCGCCGCCATCAGTCGCGGCCAGATAGAGGTCCGTGTAGTAATACTGGCCAAGCGCTCGGCTGACGACGGCCTCCACTGGAGGCTCATAGGAGCACGCTACGCAGCGGAAATCTGCAGTCAGTTGGCCTTCGTTCTCCCGATCGCGCTGCTCGATCAGAGCTGACCGACATCGGTCGCATTCGATGTCTGATACCGCCGCGGCCATGCTCGGCGAAATCCAGCGGATCGCCTGAAGGGACGTCTGGCATCGCTTCAGCTCTGCGGAATAGACCGCCTCGGTTTCCAGGAGCACTTGCCAGCAGAGGACGCCGAGAAGGTCTTGCGGATCCTCCCCAAGTACGTCCTGTATCAGCTCCCGGATGATCAGCGCCGAGTTTGCGACGACCTCTCGCAGCGACTCGGCCGAAGCCGCCGTCCGATAGTGCTCGAGCTGATTTCGGATCGTCGTGAGGTGACGAAGGGGTGTCCAATCGACCTCGATTTTTAGGTCGCGGTAACGGTCTATGATCTGCGCCTGATCGAGCGTCTTCTCGCCCTGACCTATGAAACTGACCTGCCCATCCGGTTGGAGGACCGGCACGATCTTGACCCTGATGAAGGCTTCGTTCGAACCAGCCGGGGACATGGCCCGGAGCTTCTCCTTGCACAGTAGCAAAATCCCCGCCTGGATGTTGCGGATCGCAGACAGGATGCGTCGGTCGTCCGATCTGTTCTCATAGTCCTCGATCCCTATCTGGATCGACTGGACCGCATTGCTCAGAAGAGTGTCCATCCCACCAATCGGCCAATCATAACCCATACGTTCGACGCTTTAGTCGTGCTGAGCCTTGCTGGCGGCCCCTTCCATGAGAGCATTAAGCTCGAGGATCATGTCGGGCATCTCTCCAGGCCGTCCTAAAAAGCCGAGCAAGCCTGTGAAGCCGGTCAAAGCCATCATGTAGGCATGACAAGCAAAACCCAGAGCTTGGCCGACGTTGTCGGTATCCGGGCCAAATGCAACGCCATAGAAATCGCCATCGTCCTGCTTGGTCATATAGCCATGCGTCGATGAGAGTGTCGGGTGCGCCGACGTCCCACAGAGCACCTTGTAGTAGGCATAGTGCTCTGGGAACCCGGCCAGCTCCGCCATCCGAGCGAGACTGGGAATTCGCTCTCTTCCTTTGAGGGCTTCTTTGGTCTGAGCCTCTTGCGCGGCGAGCTGACTGGCAACCTCGGCATGGCCGGCCATGACCTTCTTCACGGCCGCGTCACGGCCAGCCTGCCCTGTCATCTCCTCAGTGATGAAGTCAGCGGCGGCTTTTAGCGGCGACGCGCGCAGGTAGCCAATCCAGAAGCCAGCTTCGTAGATAGATCGGGACAATGTGTTGGCTTCAATGATCTGTCCTCGCTCAGCCAGGACGATTGCGGCGCCAAACGTATGGGCGACCCGAGAGGTCAGGCGAAACGATAGGGAGATGGGGTCGCGGATCTCTCGACCATCGATAGTCTGAACGTGATCAGCCAGATGCCTGGCTGCTAGCCTGTTAAGGCGCCGCGCGAATTCGAACCAAGCGGCGTTATCCTCGACCACGTGTGCGCGGAACTCGTCGATCACCGGCGCGAGCATTCCATCGAGTTTGATAGAGGCCTTCGCCTCATCTTCAGTCATGGAGATGCGCGGAGCCATCGCCCCTCCTTTTCGGTGTCGACCTATGGCCCATTCAAACGCGGAGCGAGTAGTCCCCGTTTAGCTGGCGCTCGAGCTTCTTAAACTGAACATAAACTAGAGCCGTGGTGCGCGGGTGTCATCGACGCCGCGACCGATCAAGCGGCGGGAGAGTTTGACGATGACGAGCCAAAGTCGGTGACATGTCTCTTTCAGGATCCCAAGACTACGGAAGTGCGGGAAGACGTGTCGGGACCGGATTGACCGCCGCAGCACCTGCGTCGCGGATAAAGAACGCCATCGGAACACGCGACAGGTGGTGCTCGGAGCTGGACATTAGCAGAAGGCGATTGATCGTATGGTCCTGGATGCCTTGGGCTGGCAGCGCCGTTTGAATCTTGCCGGACACAGACGCATAACCTGTCTTGGCGATCACCTTTTGCCCGGAGGCATGGGCGCGTTTGAACCGACCGGCGATCGACGCCTCAAAGTTCGGTTTACTGCCTTTGACCGCACGGGTCTGCAGGTAGCTGAATGCCTCGGCGAACAGGTCATGATAGGCTGACGCTTCCTTCTCGCCACTCAGGTCCAGCACATCCATCGGCTCGACAGCGAAAGCGAACACTCCGCTCTCTATGGCGTCTCCCAAAGTCTTCAAGCCGCCCTTCAACGGACTGCCTTTCAGTAGCATGGCTTCGGTAATCTCGCGCCATCGATCGGGGGAGTCCGTGACGATGGCGGCGCCCGTCGCTTGCGCCAGATACATCGCCATCTCGAAATTCGGCGCCAGGCTCATCATCGTGAGCACGCTGTTCTCGACGCCTTTCGGCATGAAATCCGGCTGAAGCGAGACCAGCGGGTCGCGCAGTCTGAGTTCGGCCAACCCCTCGCGAAGATCCTCGCGGCTGACGTCTTCCAGTCCCGGAATTCCGTCATCCAGTTGGCGCTCGAAGACGCCTGCGGGCATCAGCATCATGGCGCGCCGCCCGTCCGCCTCGATCAGCCGGAAGGCAAATTCGTCCTTCGGGCTCCTCCCGGGTCGGCGCGCCGCCCGGACCTGAGCCATCTGCATCATCTGATCGCGCAGGTGGAAGTCGAAGAAGCAGGGATCGGGCACCAGGTTGACGAGGCCGCTATCCACCAATGGGAAGAGCTTCATGAATGTGAGGATCGCCTTGAGCACTTCCTGACGGTACGCCCGCGGATGTTCGGCGGGGCTGAACTCCTTCGCGACCGTGCCGGCATGGACGAACGGGTGTTGGATGATCACCTCGCCGAAGTAGGCAGCCATTCCCACGGCGTAGCGGTTGATCGCCTCCGGATGGATGAGGCCGGTGTAGACGGCCCGGGGACGACCATCGGGCTTCGGGAGGAGCTGCAGCAGATCCGTCTCAAGCGGCCAGAAGGCGGCGAAAACACCGTAGAGCTCGGCGATCTTCTCGTCGGTCATCGCGCCCCGGACCTCATCCCAGGTCTTGCCTTCTTTGAACCCCGTGATGTCCATGATGGCGTTGAAGAGGGCCATGTTGCGCTCGCGAATGCTGAGCGCAGTCCAGCTTGGCCGAAGGTGGACCGGTCGCGTCGCGCAACAGAGGCGATAGGCGTATTCGGACCCGCATCCGCACGTATCGTTGGGCTGCCGGTCGGCCGCAACCTTTGTCAGCGCGTCCTGAGGCTTCTCGGTGCGACCGAATGCGTCCTGATAGAAGACCCGACCATCCTCCATCTTGGCGAACATCTCTCCGCCGAAGCCCCAAAGCTCGTCCTTGGGAGGCAGGAGAGGCTCGCCCAACGCGCTCCACTCTGCGGGCACGTGATCCTCTGGATAGAGCCAATCCTCCCGGCCTGCCGCGAGGTAGCGTCCCGCCCTTGCTTTCAGGATCGCGTTGATCTTGAGGACGTCCTGTCGCTCGAGCGATCGCGATCTGATGAAAGCGTCAGCCTTCACCATCGCCTGCCGGAAGTTGCGAGCGAAGGTCCGCTTCTCCAGCGGCGCGACGCCGGGCTCCTGGGCGAACTCGAGGTTGGTCAGGATCAGGCAGAAATCCCGGCTCAACGGGAAGAGGGTCTGCGATCCCTTGAGCGCAACCGACGGATCATGAGGGTAGGCGTTCCGGGGGGCGTTCGGCGGCAGGGCGGAATTGTAGACGGTGACCGGATGATCGGTGACGAGAAACTTCACGTCGGACGCTTCAGCGGAGACAATTTCCCGAACGCTTTGGCTCCAGATCGTGCAGTTCATCATGCGGATGCCCTGCATCTCGAGCATGAGTTCGTTCTGTGTGAGCGAAGGATATTGAGCTCGGAGCCACGCTAGCCCCTTTGGGGTGCGCAGCTTCTGGGTGTCGATGTAGCCGAACAGGGTCTGGAAGTGGCGGATCCAGGCGTTTTTGTCTTCTCCCATGAAGGCGCGGACGGCAGGCGCGCCGCTGCGATCCACGGCGCCGAACAGCATGCGCTCGATCTCATCGTTCACGGACGTGCCGAAGAACGTCGAATAGAGGTCGGTCTCTACGAAGCAGAGTGAGGGCGGCCGATGCCACCGGGATCTGCCGAGTTTCAATGTCCCATCCGGCTGTGGGTACCGGATCGGCTCTAGATCGAGGTAGGCGAGGGTGCTTTTCCCAGGTTCGAAGAACCCTTCCTGGTACCAGCGGGGAACGTAGTGATTCTCGCGGCTTGCCATGGGCGTATGCTCAGCGAGCCTCGAGCCAAGATCAATCGCAGCGCGTGCTTCCTCTTCGTGGCCCCAATATTGAGCGGGTCCGCGAGCGGAGAGGGATCGGCGGGCGCGGCTTCGACTTCGGACCGAAACGATCAGGTCTGCGCGCGCCAGAACTGCGTGCTGTAGTTGTTCAAATGTCGCGAACTGCGATCAACAATCGCCGTGAACGTGGCCGGAATAAGGGCACCGTCGCCTCCGCGCTTCAGGTAGTCCCGAACCGAGCAGAGCGCCCCGATCCTCAGATGTTCCCACGTCCCGTAGAGCTCATTTTGCAGCTGACGTTCCCGCTGGCCCGCGCTCAGCTTGCGTTTGGGGACGCTCACGCCGGGAAAAGGCCGGAGATCGACTTCGTGCTCAAAGGTGATGCTGCCGTGCTCCCAGGACGAGTCCGGCGCCGGCCGCCAGCGAAAGCTCACCCTGACATCGAGGAGCTTCGTAAACCGGTGAGGTGGGAAGATGCAGTCCTCGACGAAGAATCGCTCGGCGTCCTCCTGATCTTCCCGCACGCGGTTCTGCATCGCAGCGACGGCCCCTGAAAGATCGTAGCCTTCGTGCCTTACTTCGCTTTCGGTCTGCGCCCGCTTCTTCGCTGACTTGGCCTCGCGGTGGCGCGCGAGTGCCTTGTCGAAATAGCGGAGACGAGAGGCGATATGGGCACCGCAATCGTATAGGCGACGGCCGAGCTCAACCGACCGTTCCGACTGGATCGCCTCGCGGATCAGTCTGTCGATCTCCTGACCATCAAGGGCAGCGATCGCCTTCCGGTCGCTCTCGGGTAGATTGATCATGTTCATGAGCTGGATTTCGCTCCCTTTGGCTTGTCGCCAGCGCGTACGAACCCGCTCGCATTTCCTAATGCTGGACGCCCGACCGGCGGTGCGGATCGACGATCGTCTTAGTTGACGCAATCTACTGGCGCGACCCGCAAAGCAGCCTAGGAGGCCCAGCCACGACCGATTATGACGTATGGAAGGCTTGGTCGTGCGAGCTGAACGAGCTGCTTTCGATACAGAGCCCACGCCGATGGTTAACGAGTCGACGTCGTCCGCAATAGGTCGAAATCAGGTATTCCCCGATCCGTGAATGTCCGGAGTTTGACCCTAACCCAATGACCGCTCGTGGCGCATCTGCGACATCGCCGCATGGCGAAGCCTGTCTCTTCTGAGACGGTCCGTTTGCCAGATATACCCAGGAGACGGCCATGCGGATGGGCGAGATTCAGGACTGATGAATTCCTCAGATCCCACAGCCCATCAGTGGGGCAAAGGGACCTGAGCAGTCCTCCGCTGGCTGGATAGAGCGCAGCGGTGTCGGCTCGCCTGGACTAGTGGACCACGGCCTGGCTTTGGTCCGATTGCGTCCGGAGCGTGCGGGCGCAGGCCATGGCAAATACGATCAGCACGACGTAGCCGACCAGAGGAACGAAGAAGGCGGGCGTGACCGCACCCGTCGCATCGGCGATCGCCCCGGCGATCGGGGGCAGAATAGCCCCGCCGATGATGCCGAAGACCAGCAGTCCCGATGTGGCCGAAGCCGAGGCGCTGGATCGCTCCAGAGTCAGGCTGAAGATAGTCGGGAACATGATGGAGTTGAAGAAGCCGATGGCCAGCGCCGCGTAGGCGGCCGTGACGCCGTCTGTCTGGGTCACCAACAGGGCGAGCGCTGCAGCGATCATGGTGCAGGCGGACAGCAGGTAGCCGGCGGGGATCCGCGTCAGAAGCGCGCTGCCGACGAAACGACCGATCATGGCTGCGCCCCAGTAGTACCAGCCCACCATGTGACCTGCTTCGTGCGGAGCCAGACCCAGGCCCTCTGCAGAACTGATGAAGGGGATCAACAGGGCGCCGATCGTCACCTCGGCCCCGACATAGAAGAAGATGGCTGCAGCCCCGAAAACGGCCCAGCCCGAGCGGAAGGCGGCGAGGGGCGACACCATGCCCTCGCTAGGCCGGCCGGCGACTGAGGCTTCGATCCGTTTTCGGGCCGTCCAGATGAAGACAGCGACCAAGGCGAAGAAGGCGCCGACGGCTAGGAAGGCGAAGTCGATCGAGCGCAGGGATTCGCCGCGTGTGGCGGGTGAGATGACGGCGTCGGCGGTGAAGACGCCGCCGGTCAGCAGGATGGTCGAGCCGATCACCGGACCGAGGGTGGCGCCCAGCGAGTTGAAGGCTTGGGAGAAGGTCAGTCTCAGGTGGGCTGTCCGGGGCTCGCCCAGAGACGCCGACAGCGGATTGGCCGCGACCTGTAGCAGGGTCACGCCGCTGGCGATGACGAACAGGGACAGGAGCACAAGGGCGTAGACATCGACGATCGTCGCCACCGGAACAAGGACGCAGCCCAGCACCATGGCGGCAAGGGCCGAGATGATGGCGCGGCTATAGCCCAGTTTGGACAGGACCCAGCCAGCAGGAATGGAGGCGACGCCGTAAGCGATGAACCAGGCCGAGGCCGTCAGCATGGCCTCGGCCGTGCTCAGATCAAACACGCGCTTCACCGCCTGGATCAGGGGGTCGATGAGCGCCGTGACGAAGCCCCAGGCGAAAAAGAGGCTGGTGACATAGGCGAAGGCCAGGCCGGCGGGCTGGCGTCGAACGGGCTGGAGGGTCATCCGGGCGGGTTCCTTCAGATTGGGGTGTCGCGAAGCCTAGAGGCAGTCCGCGTTGAACCGCTCTTCGCCGGCCCAGGTGCAGGCGCCGTCGATGCAGTCGATCAGGTTGTGGGAGAAGCTGTTGGCGGAATGGTCGAAGACCTGGAACCACCCACCGTCGTCCCAGACCGCCGTGGGCATGCCCATATCCGTAGCGTGGGTCTGGTTGAACCGGCTGTAGAAGAGGCGGACGTTGTTGCAGTTCATGGTCGGCAGCCGGCTGTGCCAGCCGACGCCCCATTCGCCGATGTAGACCGGCATGCCGGCGCCGGTCGTGGAGGCCCAGCGCGCCATGATCTCCATGGGCCCGCGGATGTCGGCGTCGGTCCAGGCGTCGGCGTAGTCGCCCTGGTTGTCGCCCGCGAAGGCCCAGGGGTTATAGTGGTGGAAGGTCGCCATCAGATAGGGATCGCCGCCATCGCCGACCTCGGAGAGGTTGGGCCAGGTCCGGGCCATTTCCTCCGCGCCGAACCACTGGTTGCCGCCGATGATGATGATCCGTTCGGCGTCCCGGGCCCTGATCCTGTCGTAGGCCCGCCCGGTCATGCGACGCAGCACGGCCGGCGACATGGGGTCATGATTGGCCAGGTGGGGTTCGTTCAGGATTTCGAAGATCAGGCGGTGATCGCGGTCGCCGAACCGGTCGCTGATGTCCGTCCACAACTGTTCCAGCACATCGCCGCGGCCGTCTTCCTTCAGACGCTTCTCGTGGTGGGCGTTGAGGACCACGTAGAGGCCCGGCTTGGACAGGGCGTAGTCGATGACCGCCGTCAGGGCCACAAGGCGAGGTGAGGCGAGGTCGATGCGCCCCGTGTCGGGGTCGGCCAGGGTCGTCCCGTCGACATCCTCGGTCCAGGTGACGGGTATCCGCAGGTTGCGAAACCCGCGCGCATAATAGGCGTCGATTTTGGGACGCGCCGCCTCCAGCGTGGGAGGATGCTGGGTGTTGTCGAACATCTGGCCAAGGTTGAACCCCTTGCCCATATGCGCGGCGGCCTCGCGCGCGGTCGGCGCCGACAGGCTCTGGGCGGCATGCGGAGCGGTGGCCATCGCCGCGGCCGAACAGCCGGGTGCTGTGGCCAGCACGGCGGCGCCGAGCATGGCGGCGCGAGCCCATTTTTTGCTCATCGAATGACCCTCCCCACGTCGTTGTAGAGTCATGATTTTGAAATTGACAGCGCTGTCGTGTGTTTTCTATCGCGCCATTCGGACGCCCGCCACGGCAAGCCCGCCCAGCAGGGCGACGCCAGCGGAGGCGATCATCAGCATCGGCCAGTCGGACCGGTCCGGACCAAGGGCGGCGATGGCCAGCACGGGCGCCAGAATCGCGGGGAGGGTGTTGGTGAGGTTCATCACGCCGAGATCGCGGGCGGTGTGGCGCCGTGAAGGAAGGATCTGGGCGACGAGAGCGGTGTCCACGGTGGTGTAGAGTCCGAAGCCCAGGCCGTAGAAGACATAGCCGAGCAGGGGGCCTGGCCACTGGGGATAGAAGGCGAAGATCAGAAGCCCCCCGGCGAGAAGGGCGGCCGCCAGCAGGATGAAGGGCTTTCGGCGGCCGAAGCGATCCGAGATCAACCCTCCGGCGAAGCCCGCCGCCAGGGTCAGGAGCGTCGAGAAGGTGATCAGCCGGGCAAGACCGCTCTCCACGGTCGATCCGGGGAACTGTTCTGCATATCGCGCATGATCGGCGAGGTAGAAGAGCATGTAGGCGCTGACCACGCTCGCCGAGATCTGGAAGCAGAACCGGGACGCCCAGACGAAACCGAAGTCGAGGTTCCGGCCCTTCCACTGAGGTGAGGCGGGCGCGATGGCCTTCTTGCGCAGGCGGACCGGCGGCGCCTCTTTCCAGACGAGCAAGAGTGGAAGAATGCAGAAGGCCACCAGCAGTCCCAGGACGATGAGGCGTGTTGAAATATCGGCCAGGATCGGGGCGGCGATCAGTACGCCGCTTGCGGCGCCCATGGGAGCGGCGATGCCGATGAAGGCCGCCACCTGGCCCTTCTGCTTGTGGGGCACCAGGTCGGCGAAAATAGCGTGCAGTGGCGCGAACAGAAGATTGAAGGCGAACTGGAAGGCCATGACGCCCGCCAGCAGGCCGCTCGGCGTCGAAGCTTTGGCGATCAGGCCGTAGGCGATGAGGACGCCGACAAGTCCGCACAGAATCCATGGGCGGCGTCGCCCGAAGCGGACTCGGGTGCGGTCGCTCGCCCAGCCGGCGGCGAGGTTGGTGAGGCTGGCGGTCACGGCACCCCAGAGCGACACGAGGCTGAGAAGGCCGATCTTGTCGGCGGGAGCGAGGGCCTCGGCCTGCATGGGGGTCAGCAGGCTGAGAAGGGGGACGAAAGCAATGAAGGCCCCCACATAGGCCAGGGTCAGAACGGCGATGAAACGGGGGGCGACCCGCGCGGCGGGGGCTGGCTCGACGTCGTCAACAAGCTGCATGACGCAGAACTGTGACGATTGTCGTGGGCCTTCGCGAGCGAAATCTTGCGGGTCCATCGGCAATCGCGGCATAGGACAGGTTCGAAGCGGCGACGGGTTGCGGTCGTCAGCAGGGGCGCTGACCAGAATGGCTGCGACAATTTATGATGTGGCCGCCCTTGCCGGCGTTTCCATCAAATCGGTCTCGCGCGTGCTCAACCGCGAGCCCAATGTCAGCGCCGCCCTTCAGGCCAAGGTTCAGGCCGCCGTCGTCAGCCTGGACTACCAGCCGAACCTGTCGGCGCGATCGCTCGCCGGCGCCTCCTCCTATCTGATCGCGGCTTTCGTAGACGCCGACCTGACGCTCGAACACTGGCGCAGCGGACGCGGCAACGACTACCTCAGCCGGCTCCAGTTCGGCGCTCTCGAGGAGTGCCGCAAGGCCGGTTATCACCTGCTCGTCGAACTGGTGGACTATGGCGCTCCCAGCCTTGAGGCGCGGCTCGTGGCCCTGTTGCGGTCGCTGCGGCCCGACGGCGTATTGCTGACGCCGCCGAACGCCGATGATCCGACCGTGCTGGACGTTCTGGAGCGCACGGGCACGCCTTTCGTCCGGCTGGGCGCAGACCGCGATCTCGGCCGGGGCATGCGGGTCTTCATGGATGATCGTCAGGCCGCGGCGGACATGACCGCCCATCTGATCGGCCTGGGGCATCGCAGGATCGGCTTCGTCTCGGGGCCGGACGCCTATCCGGCCAGTCGGGCGCGACGCGAGGGATATGATCAGGCGCTTCAGGCCCATGGCCTGGTCGCCGAGCCGGACCTTGTGGTCGAAGGCGACTTCACCTTCGCGTCCGGCCGCAGGGCAGGAGAGGCGCTTTTGACGACCGACCCGCGGCCCAGCGCCATCTTCGCCAGCAACGACGACATGGCGCTTGGGGTTCTCAACGCTGCGGCCTCGCTCGGCGTTTCCGCGCCGTGGGGCGTATCGGTCTGCGGATTCGACGATACGCCCAGCGCCATGTTCAGCACGCCCCCCTTGACGACGGTCCGCCAACCCGTCGCGGAGATGGCGGCGGCGGCGACGCGGATGCTGCTGGAAGCGGCCCGGGACCCGGACCGGACCGTCGAAAAGATCGACTACATTCTCGTGGAGCGCGCCTCGACCCAGCCGCCGGGTTGATTTCGGTCGACCGTTGACAGCGCTGTCAAACGAAGTCAGGTTCAAGGTGGGAAACGGGCGCATCGCCAGATGCGTCGTCACGCTGGAGCTCTGAAGAACAGGGCCCACGGGGAGGGAAGACCATGATCTGCTTCAGACAATCGCTTCTGCTCGGCTGCGCCGCATTGGCCGTCACGGCCGGGGCGGCCCAGGCCCAGGTTCAGACTCAGGACCAGGCCGCACAGCCGACCGCCACGCCGCAGGATGAAGCCACCGACCTCGGCGACGTGGTGGTGACCGCCGAGCGGCGCGAACAGTCCTTGCAGAATTACGCCGGGGTGGCCCAGGCGATTTCCGGCAAGGACCTGCGGGCCGTGGGCATCGACCAGATTGAGGATCTGCAGTCGGCGGTGCCGGGCCTGTCGATCTCCAACCAGGAAGGCAACGTCCAGATCTACATCCGGGGCGTGGGCACCGCGAACAACACCGAACTGGGCGATCCCTCGGCCGCGACCCACCTCAACGGCGTCTATCTGCCCCGGCCGCGTGGTCTCGGCGGCATGTTCTTCGATATCGCGCGCGTTGAAATCGCCAAGGGGCCGCAGGGCACCCTGCGCGGGCGCAACGCCGTCGCTGGCACCCTGAACATCATCCCCAACATGGCCCGCCTCGGGGAACGGCTGGGCTATGTCCAAGGCGAAGTCGGCACGCTGGACACCACGGGCTATGAGGCGGCGATCAACCTGCCGATCGGGGATGTCCAGGCCGTACGCCTGGCGGTCTACGGCGTGGATCGCGGCACGGCCTACAAGAATGTCGGGGACGACAGGACGCTCGATCCGACGGGCATCCAGGAGCTTTTCTCCGCCCGCGCCTCCTACCTCTATCAGCCCAATGACCGGTTCAAGCTGAGCCTGATGGGCGACTACGAGTCCGAACGCGGTACAGGCTATCCCGCCACCAATATCCGCAACGGTCTGGTCAACGGTGGGAAGCCTGACGATCTGGAATTGCGCGACGTGCTGTTCCGCGGTCCGCAGGGGCTTGTCGAGAACGACAACTGGGGTCTGGCGCTGAACGCCTCCTACGACTTCGGGGGCGCAGTGCTGGAGTATTCCGCCAGCCGCCGGAGCGTCGACTACTATCAGGTCAACGCCGCCAATGAGGGCGTCGTGCGTCCCGGCTACGGCGCGGCCAACGTCGACTATGACAACTTCGGAACCCAATACTGGCTGACCCTGTCCGAGTCCGACATCCACGAGCTTCGCCTGTCGTCCTCTCCGGACTCCAAGGCGGTCTGGTCGACCGGCCTGTTCTATTTCAAGGAAGAGCAGCAGGTCGGCTTTCTGTCCGTTGTGGACAAGGGGCAGTTCTACTCCGGAACCGAGTTCACCTTCCCGGACGTGCAGTCGGACTCCTTCGCCGCCTATTTCGACGTGACCTATCCGGTGTCGGACCAACTGCGCATCAAGGGCGGTTTCCGCTACACAGAAGAGAACAAGTCGCGTAACGGCGTCGGCGGCAACTGGGCGTTGGGCCTGGGTTCGCTGGACTACAACTGCTGCTTCAACTCCCGTCTGGGCACCGAGGGTTTCCGCCCGATCTTCACCGGACGTGAAAGCTATGTCGCGCCGACGCCTGGCAATAATCAGGAAGCGGCCAAGTATTTCATGGGCGCCTTCCGTCCCGGGGCGCGCGACACCTTCCTGGATCAGATCGCCGGCGTCGCCGACGGCTCGCGTCCGAACGGCACCTGCATCAACCGTCCCGACATCCAGCCTGGCGGCGGCGGTCAGATCTGCCCGGCGGACGGCCAGCACAGCTTCTTCCAGATCTCGGCGCCGGGCGCTCAGAGCGGTTCGTATGAAGACTCGTTCAGCGATTACCGCGTCGGCTTCGAGTACGACTTCACGGACGACAACCTCTTCTACGGGGCGGTTTCCACGGGTCACAAGTCGGGCGGTTTCAACGACACCATCACGGTCAACGGCGTGGCCACCGCGCCGACGTTCGCGCCGGAATCGGTGACCCTGTTCGAACTGGGGACGAAGAACACCTTCCGGCCGGCCAGCGGCCGCATCGATGTGAACGCCAACGTCTTCTACTATGACTACGCGGATCAGGTCTTCCAGACCCTGGTGTCCCTGGGCACCGGACCGGGCGGAGCCAGCGCCGGCTTCTCGCAACAGAACGTCAACGTCGCCCAGTCCACGATTAAGGGCTTCGAGCTGGAGACGCGCTTCGACCTGCCGTTCCGCTCGCGCCTGGACATCATCACCGCCTATATCGACGCCAAGGCGGACAGCGGCGCACTGACGGACACGCGTGGCACCGACTACGGCGACGGCACGCCCAACTTCAACATCGACATCGCTGACAACGACCTGCCCAACGTCTCGAAGGTCAATATCAACGCCCACCTGCAGAAGACGGCGGACCTGTTCGGCGGTCGCGCGGACTTCCATCTCCTGGCCAACTATCGGTCGTCCTACTACCTGAATATCTACAACGAGGCCCCGGTCATCCAGTTTGCCGACAGACCTTCGGACGCTGCCGGCCAGGCCGCCTATGACGCCTTCAAGGCTTCCATGGCGGGGACGACCGTCAATCCGAATGCGCCGTTGTCCAGTCCCTTCCTGCGCAGCACGTCGGCGCGGGACGGCGGTTTCTGGGCGCGTCAGGAGGGCTATGTGACCGTGAACCTGGGCGCCGGCTGGGAGCCTTCGAGCGGCCGATATCGCATCGAAGCCTATGTGAACAACGTCTTCGACAAGACGGTCGTCGAGAAGCAACTGGTGTCGGACGAGGTGGTCAACGTCCTCTTCCTGAACCAGCCTCGCACGGCCGGCCTTCGTCTGCGCGCCAACTTCTAGTCTCCTGAACTGGGGCGGCGCTGATTTCGGATCGGCGTCGCCCGTTTTTTCTTCAGTACGAGGTCCCGCATGTCAGCGTCCCGCCGATCGCTCGTGTCCGCCATCGCCCTTGCGGCTGTTCTCGCCGGTTGCGCGTCCGCTTCGCCTTCGGCAGCCGAGAACGTCAGCGCCCAGGCCGATCCGGCCGTCTGGCCCAGGGCGGCCAGCCCCCGCGCGATCACCGACGCCCGCACCGAAGCCATGATCGACGACCTGCTGGCCCGCATGACCCTGGAGGAGAAGGTCGGTCAGATCGTCCAGGCCGATATCGCCTCCATCACGCCGGAGGATCTGGCGCTCTACCCCATCGGGTCCATTCTGGCGGGCGGTAATTCTTCGCCCGAAGGCAATGAGCGGGCGCCTTTGGAGGACTGGGTGACCCTGTCGCGCGCCTTCAGGGCGGCGGCTGCGGCGCGACCGGGGGCGGCGGTGCCCCTCATGTTCGGTATCGACGCTGTCCATGGACACAACAACATCGTGGGGGCGACGCTCTTTCCCCACAACATCGGCCTGGGCGCCGCGCGTGACCCCGACCTGATCCGGCGCATTGGCGAAGCCACGGCCCAGGAGGTCGCGGCCTCGGGCGCCGACTGGACCTTTGGCCCCACCCTGGCGGTCCCGCGCAACGACCGTTGGGGGCGGACCTATGAGGGCTATAGCGAGCATCCGGAAATCGGCGCGGCCTACGCCGGGCCGATGACCCTGGGCCTCCAGGGCGAACTGGTCGAGGGACGCCCGCTGGCCGCTGACCGGATCGCAGGCTCGGCCAAGCATTTTGTCGCCGACGGCGGCACGCAGAACGGCGTCGACCAGGGCGACGCGGTGATCTCAGAAGCCGAACTGATCGCCATCCACGCTCAGGGCTACGTCCCGGCGATCGATACGGGCGTCCTGACGGTCATGGCCTCCTTCTCGAGCTGGAACGGCGAGAAGATCACCGGAAACCGATCGCTCCTGACGGATGTGCTGAAGGGGCGGATGGGCTTCGAGGGCTTCATCGTGGGGGACTGGAACGCCCACGGCCAGGTCGAGGGCTGCAGCAATGAAAGCTGCCCGCAGGCTATCAACGCCGGGCTGGACATGTTCATGGCGCCGGACAGCTGGCGCGGTCTCTACATCAATACGCTGGCTCAGGCCCGGTCGGGTGAAATCCCGACGGCCCGTCTGGATGACGCCGTCCGCCGCATCCTGAGGGTGAAGGCCAAGCTGGGCGTTTTCGACCGTGATCGCTCGCTTGAAGGCCGAACCGACGTTCTGGGTTCGCCTGCACATCGCGCCCTGGCGCGGGAGGCCGTGCGCAAATCCCTGGTGCTGCTGAAGAACGACGGCGTGCTGCCGATCCGTCCCGGCGCTCGCGTTCTGGTCGCCGGAACAGGCGCGGACTCCATTGGCCAGGCCTCGGGCGGCTGGACCGTGACCTGGCAGGGGACGGACACCACCAATGCCGACTTCCCGGGCGGGACGTCGATCTGGGCCGGCCTGCGCGAGGCCGTGGCCGAGGCCGGCGGCGTCGCCGAACTGAGCGCCGACGGCGCCTACGCGCAGAAGCCTGACGTCGCCGTCGTGGTCTTCGGCGAGACGCCGTACGCCGAGTTCCAGGGGGACATCGAGACGCTCGACTTTGGTCCCGAAGAGCCCCTCGCCCTGTTGCGCCGTCTCAAGGCTGCCGGAATCCCCACTGTCTCCGTCTTCCTCAGCGGGCGTCCGCTCTGGGTCAATCCGGAGATCAACGCCTCGGACGCCTTCGTCGCGGCCTGGCTTCCCGGTACGGAGGGCGGCGGGGTCGCCGACGTGCTGGTCGGGGGCTCGGGTGGGCGCAAGCCTGTCGATTTCACAGGCCGGTTGTCCTTCTCCTGGCCGCGTTCGTCCGATCAGGACGTTCTCAACTTCGGTGACGAGAACTATGAGCCCCAGTTCGCTTATGGCTATGGGCTGAGCTACGCAAAGCCCGAGACTGTCGGCCCGTTGTCGGAAGACGGCGCCGCGACCATCACGAGAAGCAATCTTGACCGATATTTCCGCGACGGACGCGTTCAGTCGCCCTGGTCGCTTCTGCTTCGCGACAGCGGCGGCGATGCACGGATGGGACAGGCGCTGTCGTCGGCCAGTCCGCGAGGGAACCTCTCGGTCCGCTCGACCGACGGAGCAGCCCAGGAAAGCGCCATGGCGCTTTCCTTCTCGGGAGAGGCGGAGGCCGTCATCTTCGGACCAGCCGTGGACCTGTCTCGCCAGCGCAATGGCGACATGGTGCTGACCGCCGGGGTCAGGCTCGAAGGCCGGGTCGCTGGACCTGTTGAACTGGGCTTCGGCAAGGATCGGATCGATATCGCGCCGCTGCTGCATGACGCCAGGATCGGCGAGTGGCGGACGATTAGGATCAGACTGGCCTGCTTTGAGGCTGAGACGGCGGGCCTGACGGCGGTGGAGACCCCCTTTGTCCTCGGCTCGACGACCCCGCTCCGCATTTCCCTGGCGGACATCGGTCTTGTTCCCCACGACGCAGAGGCGAACTGTCCCTCGAGCTGAGAGCAGAGATCAAGGATGCGGTGAAGCCATGCGCCTGGATAAGCCCCCTCCGGGGACCGACCTGGTCGACAGGCAGGTGAGACCTGGGTGTTGCTATGTATGGACCCGAAGCTGGTCTCGAGGGCTGCCGGCATCTTATGCTGGCGGCGCCGGGGCTTGTTGAACGACAACGACTGAAGAGGGGGCTTTGCGCCGCCGGTTACAGGGTGACTGCCGTGGAAAGCCCCTGTCAGGGCGAACGGCTCGCCCGCACTTTCAGTTTCGACGCCGTCATTCTGAGCGCTGGCCTCGCCGGCCTTCTTTCAGGCCGTTCTGCCTGGTTCGAACCTTCGCAGATCGTTTGGGTAGAGGCGCCCGAAGCGGGGGGCAGCTCGAGTGGCGAACGGGGGCGTCGACACCAGCGCCTGATTGATCGTGTCGCGCGGGTGTTGCGTGGTCATCCATTAGAGGGCGCAAGCGTGCCGCGGATTGTCATGGGGTCGGCCTCTTACGATTTGATGGAAAGCCATCTCGTCATCGATGGAAGCCGTCGTCCGCTGAGTCCCGTACAGAGCTTCACACTGAGGCGTCTGGCGCTTGCCGGCGGACGCGTCGTGCCGCGCGACAGGCTCAGGCCCAGCCTGTATGTCGGACGAGGCGTCGATGTGACGATCGCCAGGCTGCGACGTCTGGTCGAAGCGGACACGCAGCAACCTCGGTACATCCACTCGATTCATGGACGCGGCTATCGACTGGCCTCGGATTTTCGCCTTCCAGGCCGGGGCTAGGTCTACCAAAATCACGTTGTGACCCTGCCCCCAAGACGAGATGCAGGCTTTCTTCGCGGTCATTTAATGTCACCTTCTTGGAGGCGCACTCAGGGCCGGTTCTGGCGCGTCGCCGACATGAGCGCGGATAGGCGAGGACACCTGGCGATAAGCCGACGAAAACCACCTCCGGTGGGGTAAGAATGACGAACCCTCTTAGGAGGGCTCATTAATGCGACAGACCGACGGGAAGGTGGCGCTTGTCGTGACGCCCCACCCGCTCCACCAGAGTCTGTCCATCAGCGTTCATGCCAATGACCTCGACTTCGGCCCCCTGCTTCCGATAACGGAAAACGACCTTGTCGACGGCGGCGACGCCTGTCAGGTCCCACAGGTGGGCGTCGGTCATATCGATCTCCACGCGCCTGGGGCTGCCGTGGTGTTCGAAGGCTGCGGCGAAGACATCGGCTGAGGCGAAGAACAACTGCCCAGATACGCGGTAGCGCAGCACGCCGTCTTCCGGTGTTTCAATCTCTTCGACGACCACGGTCTTACCGACCTTGCGCATGAAAAAGACGGCCGAGAGGATCACGCCCAGGACGACGCCCTTGGACAGATCGTGGGTGGCTACGACGGTCGCCGTCGTCGCGATCATGACGATGGATGACTGGAGCGGCGTTGACCGCAGCTTCAGGACTGAGCCCCAATCGAAGGTTCCGATGGACACCATGATCATCACCGCTACCAGAGCCGCCATGGGAATCTGCGCGACCCAATCCTGTAGCACCAGGATCAGGAACAAGAGGAAGAGGCCGGCCCATAGCGTGGACAGGCGGCCCCGCGCGCCGGAGGTCACATTGATGATCGACTGGCCGATCATGGCGCAGCCCGCCATGCCGCCGAACAGGGGCGACAGGATGTTGGCGATGCCCTGACCGCGGGTCTCGCGGTCCTTGTCCGAAGGCGTGTCGGTCAGGTCGTCGATCAGGTTCGCGGTCAGCAGGCTTTCCAGCAGACCGACGAAGGCCAATGTAGCCGAGACCGGCGCAATGATGGCGAGAGTCCCCCAGGTCAGCGGGAGGGTCGGCAGATGGAAGATCGGCAGGGACGAAGGCATCTGGCCCATGTCGCCGACCGTGCGGACATCCAGGCCGGTCATCATCACGAAGCCGCTGATCAGGACGATGGCGACCAGGGGCGAAGGCACGGCCTTCGTCAGGCGAGGAAAGCCATAGATGACGACCAGGGCCGCGCCGACCAGGGCGAAGGTCTGCCAGTTGGCGCCGATCAGTTCCGGCATCTGAGCCAGGAAGATCAGGATGGCCAGAGAGTTGACGAAACCGGTCATGACGCTGCGGCTGACGAACCGGATGTAGCGGCCCAGTTTCAGCAGGCCGATGATGATCTGAAATACGCCGCACAGGATGGAAGCGGCGAACAGATATTCCAGGCCATGGTCCCGGACGAGCGTAACCATAAGCAGGGCCATGGCGCCGGTCGCGGCCGAGATCATGGCGGGTCGCCCTCCGACGAAGGCGATGGTCACGGCGATGACGAAGCTGGCGTAAAGGCCCACGGCGGGATCGACGCCGGCGATGAGGGAGAAGGCGATGGCCTCCGGGATCAGGGCCAGGGCCACGACGGTGCCCGCCAACAAGTCGCGGCGAGGGTTGGCGAGCCATTGCTGGCGCGCGGAAGCAATAATGGACATTCAGGATTTCATCTGGATGAGCCGCATGCGGCGGCTCTGTTTCCCGACGGATGGGCGGACGGGATAGCCACCCGGCAGCCCAGGGGTGCCGAGTCCAAGGTGAACGACGGCATCCATGCCGCTACGGGGCTCGGAGTGCAAGGTCCGCCTTGTTCACTGTGCAGGATCCTGGATACATCGCAACGGGCGCGGGCTCGTCTCAAATCAATGCGAAGGCGACCCCGCTTGCGGCGGTCAGGGCAACGACAATCCACGGTGGGCATTTCCACACCGTCAGCAGGACGAAGCCCGTCAACGCCATGAGGAAGTCGATCGGACTCAGGATCGCTCCGGTTCCTACTGGGGTATAGAGGGCGAAAGCCAGAATGCCGACGACCGCCGCGTTCGCGCCGCGCATCGCCGCCTGGGCCGCCGGTCGGGCGCGCAGAAGGCTCCAGAACGGCAGCACGCCTGTCACCAGCAGCAATCCCGGGGCGAAGATCGCCACGAGACAGAGGGCGGCCCCGGCCAATCCATTTGGAGAAGGCTCCATGGCGGCGCCCAGATAGGCGGCGAAGGTGAAAAGCGGCCCCGGTACGGCTTGGGCTGCGCCATAGCCAGCAAGAAAGCCATCAGAATCGATCCAGCCGGGCTGCACAACGCCTTCTTCGAGCATGGGCAGAACGACGTGACCGCCTCCGAAAACGAAAGCGCCGGCTCGATAGAAGGCGTCCAGCAGGGCGACGCCGTGGAGGCCTGTCGCCATGGAGGCGAGCGGCAAGCCCGCCAGAAGCAGAAGGAACACGGCCAGGGCCGTTGCGCCGGCGCGCCGTGAAATCGGGAAGCTTGGAGTTGACGCTGATGTGGCGTTCGTCGTCCGGCAGAGGCGCAGCCCCGCCAGGCTGCCGATGACGATGGCGACGATCTGACCTGTCGCTCCGTCGAGCAACATCAGGATTACAACAGCGGCTAGGCCAATGACCGCTCTTTGCCAGTCGGGGGTCAGGGTACGGGCCATCCCCCAGACCGCTTGAGCGACCACAGCCACGGCCACCAGCTTCAGTCCATGAAGCAGGCCCATTCCAACCGGACCGTTGAGCGAGGCTGCGCCCATGGCGAACAAGACCAGAAGCGCGGCGGACGGCAGTGTGAAGGCGCACCATGCCGCAACGCCGCCCAATGGGCCGGCGCGCCACAAGCCCAAGGCGTAGCCCACTTGGCTGGAGGCGGGCCCTGGCAAGAATTGGCACATGGCGACCAAGTCCGCGTATCCGGCTTCATCGATCCAACGGCGTCGAGCGACCAACTCGTCCCGGAAATAGCCGAGGTGCGCGACGGGTCCGCCGAACGACGTGAGGCCGAGCTTGAGGAAGACCGCGAAGACCTCTGTCGGCGAACCGGCCAGTGGCGCGCTCGGGCGCCTGTGGACTGAGCTGGATTCGCCGCTGATTTCCGTGGCCATTCTCTAACAATCCAGTCTGAGGCTACGCAGACCTGGTCGCGATCGCGGACAGGTCGTTGGCCGCATCGATCGGCACGCCTGACGCCTTCCGCTCGGAATAGCGATCCACCAACTGCCCCGAATGGCTCCGCGTCAGGACGGTGAAGCGCACCAACTCCTCCATCACATCGACGATGCGGTCGTAGTAGCTGGACGGCTTCATCCGGCCGTGGTCGTCGAACTCCATGAAGGCCTTGGCGACGCTGGACTGGTTGGGGATGGTGATCATCCGCATCCAGCGGCCGAGCAGGCGCAGGGTGTTGACCGCGTTGAAGCTTTGCGAGCCGCCGGAGACCTGCATGACGGCAAGGGTGCGGCCCTGGGTCGGGCGCACGCCGCCCATGTTGAGCGGCAGGTGGTCGATCTGGAGTTTCATGATCCCGGAAATCTGGCCGTGGCGCTCAGGGCTGCTCCAGACCATGCCCTCCGACCACAGGGCGTGCTCGCGCAGTTCATGGACGGCGGGATGATCGTCGTAGTCGACCTGATCGGTCAGCGGCAGGTCGGACGGATCGAAGATGCGCGTCTCGCAGCCCATGAAGCGCAGAAGGCGAGCGGCCTCCTCGACGCACAGGCGCGAGAAGGACCGGTCCCGCAGCGAGCCGTAGAGCAACAGGATGCGGGGCGGATGATCGTGCGGGCCGAGGCCGAGCGCGGGGCGGCTGGACAGAAAAGCTGGGTCGAGCGCGGGCAGGTGGTCGGGATCAGGCAGGTCGCGAAGGCGGGTCATCGGGGGCGGAGATCCTTGAACATGAAAGCCGCCGAGGCCAGGCACAGGCCGCTGAACTGCCGGGAGGCGGCGATGGCGGGCGGCGCGGCTGACCGAAGGGCGACCGAGTAGCCGCGCCGCTGGAAGAAGGCGGCGGCCGAGGTCGTGAGCAGATAGAGGCCGGCAGCTCCTTGATTGGCGGCTTCAGCTTCGAGCCAGGACAGGATCGCCCCGCCGTGACCGCCGCCGCGACGGCTTTCAGGGACGACGATGGAGCGGATCAGGACGTCGGGTCCGACCTGCTCCAGCCCACCGAAACCAATCAGCCCCTCGCTATTCTCAAAGCGGAAGAAGCGCCGGCCGGGTTCGTGGAGGTCGTCCGTCGGCAGGCCTGCGGCCTCCAACGTGGTGATCAGGTCGGCGGTGGGCTCAGGTAACTCCACAACGTTGAAGGCCATCAGCAGGCGTCCTTCTTCGGGGCGGTCGCAGGGAAGTAGCGGCGGCCTAGCCAGAGGGCGACGGAGACCAGCAGGATCAGTACCGGCACCTCGACCAATGGGCCGATGACGGCGGCGAAGGCGACCGGCGAGGCTAGACCGAAGGCGGCGATGGCGACGGCGATCGCCAGCTCGAAATTATTGGAGGCGGCGGTGAAGGCCAGGGCCGTGGTGCGCGGATAGTCCGCCTCGATCAACCGCCCCATCAGGAAGCTGACCACGAACATGACGAGGAAGTAGATCGTCAGCGGAATGGCGATGCGCAGCGCATCCAGCGGCAGGGCGACCACCTCGGCGCCCTTGAGACTGAACATGGCGATGATGGTGAACAGCAGGGCGATCAGGGTGATCGGCGCGATGCGCGGCAGAAAGCGCGTCTCGTACCAGTCGTTCCCCTTCCTCGCGACCAGGGTGCGCCGGGTCAGGAAGCCGCCGAGGAAGGGCAGGCCCAGGTAGACCAGGACGGCGCCGGCGATAGTCCAGACGCTGACATCGACCACGCTGCCCTCCAGCCCGAACAGGGGCGGCAGGACGGTCAGGAACAGCCAGGCGTAGAGGCTGAAGAAGGCGATCTGGAAGAGCGAGTTGAAGGCGACCAGGCCCGCCACATACTGGTTGTCGCCGCGCGCCAGCTGGTTCCAGACCAGCACCATGGCGATGCAGCGCGCCAGGCCGATCAGGATGACGCCTGTCATGTATTCCGGCTGATCGCGCAGGAAGATGACCGCCAGGACGAACATCAGCACCGGCCCCAGCACCCAGTTCTGGAACAGGGACAGCAACAGCACGCGCTTGTCGGCGAAGACGCGCGGCAGTTCCTCGTATTTCACCCGCGCGAGCGGCGGATACATCATCAGGATCAGGCCGAAGGCGATGGGGATGTTGGTGGTCCCCACCGCCAGGCTGTCGATCCATGTGGGCAGCCCCGGCACGACCGAGCCCAGCAGCACGCCCAGCGCCATGGCGGCGAAGATCCACAATGTCAGCCAGCGGTCGAGGAAGGAGAGGCGGCGCTTCGGTTGTTCGGTGACGACGGCGTCGACCATCAGCGAAGCCTCCGGCCGTCGGCATTGATAACGACTTCGCCGTCCTCCTTGGTGAAGGGCTTGAGCCCCTCAAACGGCAGGAGATCGAGCACCACCTCGGACGGCCGACACAACTTCACCCCCAGCGGCGAGACCACGATCGGACGGTTCAGCAGGATCGGGTGCGCCTCGATGGCGTCCAGGAGTTGGTCGTCCGTCAGGGTGGGATCGACAAGGCCTAGTTCAGCGAAAGGCGTGCCCTTCTCGCGAAGAAGGCTGCGCAGCGGGACGCCCATCCGTTCGACCAGGGCCTGGATCAGGGTGCGGCTGGGCGGCGTCTTCAGATACTCGATGACGTGCGGCTCGATCCCGACGTGGCGGATCAGGGCCAGGGCGTTGCGAGACGTCCCGCAGGCGGGGTTGTGATAGATGACGATGTCCATGATGACCTCAGGCGCGGCAGGGCGCGAGTTGGGCCAGCAGCGGCTCGCACAGATCGGCGCGGCCCTGGCAGCAGTCCTTCAGCAGGAACAGGACCAGCGCCTGGAGGCGGTCCAGGTCAGCCCGGTAGATGATCGACCGGCTGCGCCGCTCCGAGCTGATCAGACCGGCGCGGGACAGAACCCCAAGGTGCGACGACATGGTGTTGGCCGGCACGGCGAGGGCATCGGCGACCTCGCCGGCAGGCAGGCCCTCGGGTTCGTGCCGGACCAACAGGCGGAAGGTTTCCAGGCGCGTCGGTTGGGCCAGGGCGGCGAGAGCGAGGATGGCGGTTTCTGATTCCATAATTCCAAAATAATGGAATTATAAATGTCGTCAACCAAGCCGGGAGCGCTACCCGAGGATGAATGTCAGCTGTCGGTCGAGAAGCCGAGAACCGCTGCTGGCGCGGAAGGGACTTGTCCGTTGTCGCGAGAAGGACCCCGCCGGCGAACACCGACGGAGCCCTGCATATCTCGATGGCGAACAGATCAGTTGTCGCGACCCGTATTGGCTCCGGCGGTCATGCCCAGGGAGGCGGATGCGCCGGTCCTGTTTGCCGAGGCCGAGCCATTGGCTCCGGCGTTCGCGTCTGCCCTGGGGCGGGGCTGTGCGGCGGGCTTTTCATCGGCCGCCTGATCCGCTTGGCGCGAAGCCGAACCGTTGGCCGAACCGCCCGTCGAACCATTCAGAGCGCCGTTACCGGCGGAAGCCGTGCCGTCGGCGCCGCCTGAAGCTTGGCCTAGCAGCGATCCCGCCGCCGCTCCGGCCGCGCCGCCGGCCGAGCCATAGGCTCCGGCGGCGGTGGAGTCGGCGCCTCCGATGACGCCGGATGCGGCGCCCGTCGCGGCGTCGCGCGTTCGACCGGCTGCACGCTGGGTTTGGTCGGTGGCTTCGGCGCCGCGCGCCCGGGCCCGTTCGGCGCGGCGCTCGGCCCGCGACAGGGCGCCGTTGGCGCGGTCGCGGATCATCGATCCGTCGACCGATCCGGTCAGGCCGCCCGCCAGGGAGCCGGCGCCGCCCAGATGCCCGCCGAGGCCGCCGATCTGCCCGCCGAGCCCGCCCGTCAGGCCGCCGGATCCGCCCAAAATCTGGGCCTGAGAGCCGCCGGCCAGAGCCAGGCTGAAGGCGACGGCGGCCGTCATCAGGGTCTTCTTCATGATCGTGTCTCCTGTTTGTCGTGGGCGATGCCGCCCGTGCAGGATCCAACGATCCGTGCCCTGGATTTCATCCCGGGCGGAGGATGATTTTTCGGCGGTTCAGTTTTCCCCGGGCGCCGAGGGTCGATGGCGCGACCCGCAGATCGACGCCGACCAGACCGGCCCCATAGACGGGATCACGTCCGCGATCGCCCAGGTCCCGCGCCGAGCGTGACAGGGCCTGGACGGCGGTCGCGTCGTCCCCCGTTCTGGCCAGTAATCCCGCCACGATAGGCGAGGCGAAGGACGCGCCCCGGACGCTGGTCCAGGTTCCGGCCGGCCCGGCCGCGGCCATGTCGGCGCCGGGGGCGGCGAAGTCGACCTGGGGGCCTCGCCCGGCTTCGGGCAGGACGCGGTTGCGCGCGTTGACCGCCGTGACGCCGACGACCCCCTCATAGGACGCTGGATAGAGGGGAGGGGCGGCGGGGCCGTCGTTGCCGACCGCGGCCACGACGGTGAGCCCCCGCGCCTGGGCGCGTTCGACCGCGCGTTCGACCAGGGCGTTGCGCGGACCCACCAGGCTGACGTTCACGACCTGCGCCCGCTGCTCGACCATCCAGGCGAGGGCCTGGGCGAGCGCGCTCGAAGACCCGCCTGTCGGCCGGCCGCCATAGATATCCGCCGCCAGCAAGGCTCCGCCCGGATAGGCGCCCGCAAAGGCGCCGCTGCGTCCCACCATGAGGGAGGCGACGGCCGTGCCGTGCGCGCCGAGTCGGGGCGGGCCGGCGAAGCCGCGCTGGGTGATCCGCGAGCCGGCCAGGGCGGGGTGGGCCGCATCGACCCCGGTGTCGATCAGGCCCAGGCGAGCGCTCGAGGTCTGCGGGCCGGGCGGGGCGCGGCCGCCGCCAGAGCGTTCGGATTCGCGCGCGCCTGCCGGGGAGTAGATGTGATTGAAGGTGACTGCGGCTTCCGGGTCCAGATCGCGCAGCCGCGCGACGGCCCGCCACAGCGACTGGCCGCGCGGCGGCGCGAACACCACGGTGGTCAGGTCGAGCGCCTCCAGCCGCTCCTCGCGGACCAGGGTGAAGCCCGCGGCGATCGCCTGGGTTCTGGCGGCGTCCGACAGATCGACTGCGACGATCTCGCCCGTCACCACCGGCCACCCGTCGGGGTCGGCCTCCAGCGCGCCACGGGACCGCCGGACCAGTCCCATGACGCGCGCCGGCGCCCGCAGGGCCTGATCGACGGCCCTGCGCTCCAGGCCGTCGACCTCATCGACCAGCGGCAGCCGATCTGCGAGACCCGACGGCAGGGCGGGGACGCGCGGGGGCAGCAGCGGCCCGACCTGGGGCCAGGCGGGCGTGGCCGCCGAGAACAGCAGCGCCGCCACCCCGCTCGCGATGTGGACCTTCAGCCTCGTCACTCGTTTCTCAGCTCCGCTCTTGCATCGGGCCGCTTTCCGACCTGTCTATGCCATGGATGAAACGCTTGGGCTCGGACGTTTCATCCTGCATGGACGAGGAGCGCACGTGGACGATTTCCAGACGGGGCTTGTGGAGCTTCTTCCGCGCCTTCGCCGGTTTGCGCGGGTTCTGCGGTCCGACGATGCGGACGCCCAGGATCTCGTCCAGAAGACGGTCGAGCGGGCGCTGGCGGCGCGTTCGAAATTCAGAGCCGGGACGCGGCTCGACAGTTGGGCCTTCACCATCATGAGACGGATCGCCATAGACGACGGCCGCGCCGTCCGGCGCTGGGGGCGGGTGGTCTCGCCCGAGGACGAGGCGACGGCGCGCGTGGCCGACGCCGGCATGGCCGACGAGGATCTGCGTGCGGACGCCCTGGCGGTGCGGCGCGCGATCCACGCCCTGCCGGAAGACCAGAAGCACGCCGTCGCCCTGGTTCTGGTCGAGGGCCTGTCCTACGCCGAGGCCGCCCACGTCCTAGGCGTGCCGGCCGGAACCCTGACAAGCCGACTGGTGCGCGGGCGCCAGTCGCTGATCCAGACCCTGTCCGCCCAAGGAGTGACGGGATGACCCATGATGATGAAATCCTGATGCGCCGGATCGACGGCGAACTGTCGCCGGAAGAGAGCGAGCGCATCGACGCGGCGGCCCGGGTCGATCCCGAACTGGCCGCGCGGCTGGCGGCCATGCGGGGCCTGCGCACGGCGGCGCGCGAGGCCTTCCCCGTCGAGGTCGATCCTCGCGATCTGGCCCTGACCCGGCTGATCGGCGCGGCGGAGCCGGCGCGGACGTCTGCGCTGACTGGGGTGCGACGCGCTCTGGCCGACGCCTTCGCGCCGCGTCGCGCGGCGATCTGGGGCGGGTTGGCGACAGCGGGCTTCGTCGGCGGCCTGTTGCTGGGCCCGCTGCTTGGCCCGATGCTGGGAGGGTCGGATGAGGGAATGCGAATCCTGCCGGGCGGCGTACTGACCGACGCTGGCCTGGTGCGGGTGCTGGACAGCCGGCTGGCGGCGGACGGGGCCGACGATCAGGGGCGGGCGATCGGCCTGACCTTCCGGGACGGCGAAGGGCGCTGGTGCCGCACCTTCCGGGCGGGCGAGGCCGGTCTGGCCGGCCTAGCCTGCCGTCAGGGCGACGGCTGGACGATGCGGGCGCTGGCGCCGATGACGCCGGCGACCGGCGAGGTCCGCACGGCCGGCGCCGAGACCCCGGAGGTCGTCCTGTCGGCGGTCGACGCCACCCTGACGGGCGATACCCTCGATGCCGCGGCGGAAGCGCGCGCCAGGGACTCGAGCTGGCGTTAGCCGAGAATTACACGTTAGGCCGACGAAAGAACTCGTTATCAGGAGAAGGCTTCCGACTATCCATGACCGGGCCCACGTGGCGAGGTCTGTCGCCGGGCGGCAAGGCCGGCAGTCGAACCGGCTGCAGTCCTTTGGTCGCCCGGTAGGGGTAATCGATCCAGCCTGCGCTCAAGTGAGCATTGACTGCTGCGCGAAAATCCCCGCCATCGCGCCTTGCCATGCGGCTGTGGTGACTGAGGGCATGCCGGGGTTGGCGAGGTCCCCGGCCGCGTAGATCCCAGGGACGCTTGTTTCGCGGCGCTCGTCAGTCTTGACCGCGATGCCTGTGGGTGTGGGAACCGTGGCGAGGCCCAGAGCTTCGTGCAGGCTCGCGGACGGCTTCGTGGGCGGATGTGCGAACAAGATATCGATTTCCGCATCGCGGCCGGTGTCGAGTTTGACGGCGGCGCCATGGCGCCCGCGACGGCCGATTTCGGCGATCCGGCCGTCGATGACTGGCACATTGCGAGCCGCCAGATCTGCCCGTGTCTCGGGCGCGATATCGTGACCATTGGCGAAGACGGTCAACCTGTCGGTCCAGTCGTGGAATAGCCTCACCTGGTTCATCGACTGCGGGCCGGACCAGGCAAGGCCCCAGTGCTGGCCCGCAACCTCGAAGCCGTCGCAATAGGGGCAGGGGATCACGGAGCCGCCCCAGTTCTCGGCAAAGCCCGGAACATCCGGCATCTGATCGACAACGCCATAGCTCAGGATCAGGCGACGTGCGCTGAGGGCTTCACCGTCGCTGGTGAGGACGGAGAAGTTGTCGACGGCGCCGGAGATGCTGTCGGCGCGGGCTTTGACCATCCTGATCGTCGGATAGCGCGCAAGTTGCTGTCGCGCCGCAGTCAAAATCTCGGACGGCGGCTTGTGATCGTGGCCGAGCACGCCGTGCGAGTGGCCCGCGAAGCGGTTGCGTTGCAGACCGGTGTCGAGAACGGTGACCTTGCGGCGGGCGCGACCGAGCTGCAGTGCGGCGGCGAGACCGGCGAAACTGCCGCCGATGATGATGACGTCGTCCATTGGGAAGGCTCCGTTTGATATTACTAGGCGGGTTCGGCTGGCGAATCTCAGGCGAGACGGGTGTGGACCGCGCTATCGGCCGACCATCCGCCGCCCAGCACGCGGAAGAGTGAGACCGAAGCGCGCGCAGCATCGGCCCGGGCGGTCGCGACGGAGTCTTCGACCTCGAGCAACCGACGTTGCACGTCCAACGCATCCTTCAGGCTCAGCCCTCCGAGATTATAAGCGGTGAGCGCCGTCGTGTTGGCTCGGGCCGCCGACGCTTGGCTCTGCGCCAGTTCCTGGGCATGGCGGTTGCTGCGCGAGAGGCGAGAGAACCCATCCTCCGCTTCGGACGCGGCTCGCAGGACGGTCAGGCGATAGGCGGCCGCCGCCTCGCGCGTGCGGCCGCGAGCGATATCGACCCCGCCTCGCGCCGCCCCGAAATCGAACAGGCGTCCCGACAGTCCGGCGGATCCTGCAGCCTGCAGTGTGTCGTCCGACAGCAGGCCGGACAGGCCGGACGACAGGAAGCCAACCAGCCCCTGAATGGTAAGGCGAGGGTAGTAGGCGGTTACAGCCTCTGTGATGCGTGCGTCCGCCGCCGCCAGACGGCGTTCGGCGGCCACGATGTCGGGACGACGCACGAGAAGCGACGCCGGTCCGTCCTCGGTGGAGACAGCCAATGCGGTCGGGATGGCGCCCTCACCGAGAAGGCCTGCGGCGTGCCGCGGGGCGCGGCCGGATAGAAGATCAATGCGGTTGAAGGCTTCGTCGCGCCCGGCTTCGACCAGTGGAAGGATCGCCCGAGAGGCGGCGGCGTCGGCGCGGGCCTGATCCATCTCGAAGCGGGACGCCGCGCCCTCGTTGTAGCGCAGGACGACGAGGTTCAGGATGTCATCGGACGTTCGTACACGGGCTCTCGCGATATTGACGCGGGTTTGAAACTCTCTCGCCGTGATGTAGGCGCCGGCGATTTCGGCCGCGACGCTGAGGCGGGCGGCCTCGATGTCGAACGCGGCTGCCCGTTGGTCAGACTCTGCGGCCTGGCGAGCGGCGGAAAGACGGCCGAACAGATCGATTTCCCAAGAGGCCGCCGCGTTCAATCCGAACTGGTCGGCGTCCCGCTCATGGCCGGGGAAGGACGAAGCGATCCTGGCCATGGGATCGTCAAGGGATTGTCGCTGTGTCGCTCCGGACGCACTGAGTGTTCCGGAGGGAAGGCGATTGGACGCGGCGACCCGGGACGCTCCCTCTGCTTGCTGCAAGCGCGCCGCCGCCGCCTCGATGTCGAGGCTTTCGAGCAGGGCCGCCTCGACGACCTGGTCGAGCGTGGAATCGCCAAAGGCCCGCCACCACCTGGTTTCCAGCCGGGCGGTCCGCAGTCCCCCGGTCTCAAGGGTCGCGGCGCCGAAGGTTGTTGGGAGTTCGACCGATGGGCTCGGCGACGGCTGGCTTGCGCAGGCGGTCATCGATACGCTCACCAAAAGCAAGACAGGGAGGGACGCCTTCATGGCGGAGTTCCTTGATGGATGTAGAATAACGAAATATATTATCTTTCATGAATAGCAAGACGTCACTCACCCAGCCTGTCGCCAGGCGCCCGGGCCGCCCTGCCGTCGACCGTCGGGAGGAAATCCTCGATGCGGCCCAGCGCCTCTATGGCGAGATCGGCTTCGACAAGACCACGATCGCCGACATCGCGCGAGATCTCGGCATGTCGCCCGCCAATCTCTATCGAAGCTTTCCCAACCGGCAGGCGATCGACGAAGCGATCGCCGGGCGGATGCTTTCCGGTATCGAGGACAGGGCGTGGGTCGAGGCCCGAAAGGTCCGGTCAGTGCGCGAAAGCTTGCCTGCCCTGAGCCTCGCGGTGCTCGACGAGACCCGGCTGAGGCTTATCAGCGAGCAGCGCGCCAATCATCTCTGCATCGTCGCCACGCGCGAGCGCTGGCCCGTGATCGCCGCCTACCTGCAGTCGCTGCGCGGCGCCGTTCGCCACATCATCATGGACGGGCAGAAGTCAGGCGAACTGAGCCAGGGCGATCCTGAAGTCCTGGCGGACACGGTTTTCGCCGCCATGACCCAGGTGTGGCATCCGCAGATGATCGAGGCCTTCGCCCATGAAGATCTCCCGGCGACATGCGAGCGGTTGAGCGCGCTTCTTATCGATGGGATGAAGAAATAAAATGATACCATAGATCATTTTTCATCTAACAATCTCGACGCCGCTCTATTAGGTTGGCCTGGACAGCAACGCTCTCTCAGGCTCGCCATGCTTCGTTCTTCCTTCGTCACAGCCGCCCTTTCGGCGACGCTGGCGCTCGCCGCCTGCGGCCAGAACAGTCCGTCTGATGCGTCTGCTCCGCTCGTGCGCACCGCCCTGATCGGCAACGTCGGCGCCGCTCCGGTTCGCTACACGGGTGTCGTGAGGGCCCGGACGGAGAGCGATCTCGGGTTCCGCGTCGGCGGCAAGGTGGTGCAGCGACTGGTCGATCCCGGCCAACCTGTTCGACGGGGTCAGGTGCTCATGCGGATCGACGCGACCGATCTGCAGCTCGCCGCCAGTGCGTCGCGGGATCAGGTGACGGCGGCCGAAGCGGTCGCCGCGCAGGCGACAGCCGAAGAGGCGCGTCAACGTCGCCTTCTGGATGCGGGGGCGGTCTCCCGATCCGCCTACGACGCAGCGCTTGCCGCCGCGCAATCGGCCCAGGCCTCCGCCGCAGCCGCGCGGTCGGGCGCTCGGCAAGCCGGCAATCAGGCCGCCTATGGAGAGCTGGTCGCTGATGCGGACGGGGTCGTCACCGAAGTTCTGGCCCAGCCGGGGCAGGTGGTCTCTCCCGGCGCAGTGGTGGTCCGACTGGCCCGAGCCGGAAACCGGGAGGCTGCCGTGGCTGTTCCGGAGACCCAACTCGCCAGCCTGCCGCGCGAGGCGCAGGCCTACCTCTATGGCTCAACGGTGCCCATCCCCGCGCGCCTGAGGGAAGTCTCCGGCGTCGCCGATCCCCTGACCCGCACTTTCGACGCCCGGTTCGTTCTCGCGCAGACCGAACTGCCGCTCGGCTCGACGGTGACGGTCGAACTGCCGCGGCCGACCGGCGAGGAAGTCGAGGTTCCTCTGGCTGCCCTGCACGATGCGGGGCGTGGCCCCGGTGTCTGGATCGTGCGCGGCGACAAGGTGACTTTCAAGCCGGTTCGCGTTGTCCGTCTGGGCGATGAAACCGCTTCGGTCGCGGCCGGCGCGCTGTCGACGGGTGACCGTATCGTCTCTCTTGGCGCTAACCAGCTCCGCGAAGGCCAGCGCGTCCGTCTGGCCGCTGCCACGACGACGGTGCGCCCGTGAAGATCCCCAACCTTTCCGCGGTCGGCGTTCGCTTTCCATCCGTCACCCTATTTCTTATCCTGGCGGTGCTTGCCGCAGGCACGCTTGCTTTCCTCAAGCTCGGGCGAGCGGAGGATCCCAGTTTCACCATCAAGGTCCTGACGGTCTCCGCGGTCTGGCCCGGCGCCACGGCTGAGGAGATGCAGGACCAGGTCGCTGATCGTCTCGAAAAGCGCCTTCAGGAACTTCGGTATTACGACCGCGTGGAGACCCAGGCCCGGCCCGGGGTAGTCACCATGACCTTGACGCTTCTGGACGCCACGCCGCCCGGTTCGGTCCAACACGAGTTCTACCAAGCGAGAAAGAAGCTTGAGGACGAGGCGGTCAATCTGCCCCGCGGCGTGATCGGGCCTATCGTCAACGACGAATACTCCGACGTCTATTTCGGCCTCTTCGCGCTTCAGGCCATCGGCATGCCGCATCGCGAACTGGTCAGCGAGGCTGAAGCGATGCGCGAGCGCATGCTCTCGGTGGACGGGGTCAAGAAGGTCAACATCATCGGGGAACAGCCGCAGCGTATCTTCGTCGAACTGTCCAATCGGCGGCTCGCGACCCTGGGCATCGCTCCGGACCGACTGATCGCCGCTCTGGCGCAACAGAACCTTCTGACCGGCGACGCGGCGGTTCAGACCGGCGCCCAAACCGTCAATATCCGGGTCAGCGGCGCCTTCGACGGCGTCCAGGCGGTCAGCGACACGCCCGTGGCCATCGATGGTCGAAGCTTCCGTCTCGGCGACGTGGCGGAGGTGCGACGGGGGTACGCCGATCCGGCGACCTATCTCGTCCGGCACAATGGCGCGTCTGCGATCATGCTCGGCGTCGTTATGCGAGAGCGCTGGAACGGCACGGTGCTGGGCGACGCCCTGAAGCATGAGGTCACGGAGATCCGCGACCAGCTTCCGGCCGGCATCACCCTGACCCAGGTTGCCGACCAGTCTCACAACATCGAGGAGGCCTATGGCGAGTTCATGCTGAAGTTCGCGGTCGCCCTGGCGGTCGTCATGATCGTCAGCCTGATTGCGCTCGGCTTCCGCGTCGGACTGGTGGTGGCGGCGGCCGTCCCTCTGACTCTGTCGGCTGTGTTCGTCATCATGCTGGCCACCGGACGCGACTTCGACCGCATTACCCTGGGCGCCCTCATTCTGTCGCTCGGTCTGCTCGTCGACGACGCCATCATCGCCATCGAGATGATGGTGGTGAAGATGCAGGAAGGCATGCAGAGGACCGCCGCGGCGACCTTCGCCTGGGGCGCCACCGCGGCGCCCATGCTGACGGGTACCTTGGTCACGGTGATCGGCTTCCTGCCGGTTGGCTTCGCCCAATCCACCGCCGGCGAATATGCGGGCAACATCTTCTGGATCGTCGCCTTCGCCTTGCTTACCTCCTGGGTGGTCGCCGTCTATTTCACGCCCTACCTCGGCGTGAAACTTCTGCCGAAGATCAAGCCGGCGCTCGGCGGTCATGACGCCATCTACGCCACCAAACACTACGAGCGGTTCCGGGGCTGGGTGCGCCGGGCCGTGACGAGCCGGGGTAAGGTCTCGATCACGGTTCTCGCGGCCCTTTTCGTCGCCGGCGGCCTGCTGGCCGTCGTCGTGCCCAAGCAGTTCTTCCCGGTTTCTGATCGGCCGGAACTCCTGGTCGAGGTCTATCTGCCCAAGGGCTCCAGCATCCGCGCGACCGAGGCTGTCGTGTCACGGATCGAGGCGGATATCCGCAAGAACGAAGAGGCTGTGTTCGTCGACTCCTACGTCGGAGCCGGAGCCCCGCGTTTCTTCATGTCGCTCAATCCAGAGCTGCCGGATCCGTCATTCGCCAAGCTGATCGTTCTGACGGACGGACATAAGGATCGCGATGCGCTCCGGCGTCGGATCAGCGACCGCATCGCCGCCGGGGCCTACCCCGAGGCGCGGGTGCGGGTGAACACCCTCCTGTTCGGGCCGCCGGTGCCTTTCCCCGTGGCCTTCCGCGTATCGGGACCCGATATCAATCGTGTGCGCGAGATTGCGTCCCGGACCGCCGACATCGTCCGCGCCGAGCCACGCGCCGTGGAGGTGAACGTCGATTGGGGAGAACGCGCGCCCTCGGTGCGGCTGGAGTTCGATGAGGCGCGTCTGCGGCTGTTGGGCCTCGACCCCGCCAGCGTCTCACAACAGGTCGGAGCTCTGATGTCTGGCGTGACCGTGTCCCAGATGCGTACCGGCGACCGGACGGTGGACGTGGTGGTTCGCGCGGCCGAGACGGATCGCACGGGCCTCGATACGCTCGACAGCCTGGTCATCTCCACGGCCGCCGGTCGGCCTGTTCCGCTCAGCGGGGTCGCGAGCCTCGTCCCGGTCTTCGAAGATCCGATCCTGCTACGCCGCGACCGCCAGCCCACCATAACCGTCCGCGCCGATGTGGTGCATGGCGTCCAGCCCCCCGTGGTCACGGCCGCCATCCTGCCCAAACTGGCCGAGTTGAAGGCCGGGCTACCGCCGGGCTATGTGATCACGACCGCAGGTTCGGTGGAGGAGTCCGGCAAGGCGAACGCCGCCCTGGCTCCGCTCTTTCCCCTGATGATTGTCCTGATGCTGATGGTCATCATGTTCCAGACGCGATCCTTCAAGATGACGGGCCTCGTGTTCGCCACTGGACCGCTGGGCGTGATCGGCGCCATGCCGGCCCTGCTGATGACGGGGACGCCCTTCGGGTTCAACGCCATCCTGGGCCTGATCGGGCTCGCCGGCATCCTGATGCGCAACACCCTGATCCTGGTCGATCAGATCGAGGCGGAGCGGGCGCGCGGGCTGGACGAGATCGAGGCCGTCATCGAGGCGACGGTGCGTCGGGCGCGACCGGTCTTGCTGACGGCGCTCGCAGCCGTGCTGGCCTTCCTGCCGCTGACCCTGTCCACCTTCTGGGGCGCGCTGGCCGTGGTCCTGATAGGTGGAACCCTGGTGGGGACGGCCCTGACCCTGTTCTTCCTGCCAGCCCTCTATGTTCTCTGGTTCGTCGGTCTCAAGAGCAGGCCAGAGGTGAAGCCTGGCGGAGCTCCGACGACCGAGGGAGCGTGACCCTTCTGTTGAGGACCCGGGGCCGTAAGGGCCTCGGGTCTGGCGCGGAACTGTGGACGAAAGGCTGTGCACTGCGCTCGACGATCAAGATCGCCCCTAGTCGAGATATCGCGCTCCTGTTCCGGTTCTTGTCGGTTCCGACGACTACGGTCTTCATCTTGCGTCTTATGCCAAAAAACGATCATCCAGCCGTGCGGATAGGCCGGGCTAGGTCAATAGTCTTCTGTCAGCGCGCGTCGATGAACAGGCAGGGGCAAGGGCGCATCACACTTGGGTGCGCGCTCTCAGGCGAAAGATGACGCAGCCTTGCGTTGAGCGAGAAGAGGTGAAGCGCATGGATAACGCGCTGTTCTGACCCGCCTGAGGGTTCATGACATGAAGCGGATTACGGGTGTGAGGTATCGCCCAAATCCTGCTCCCGCACCCAAGCATCTCAAAGCCCCGCAAGCCCAGCTCGCGGGGCTTTCTGCTGTCTTACGCCTCGCGCCCGCCCCCTGATCCCGTCTCCAGCCGCCTAACGGACCTGGCTCATCCAGTTCAACGGCAAACGATCCGTCGGCGCCGGAACCGGTTGATCCAGAGGTCGAGACTGGGGCGGCGCAAGATCGGGGCCGGCGAAGCTCTTGCTTGTGGTGTAGTCGAAGAACCAGGCCTCGCCGGGTTCAAAGCTGCGCATCACGGCATGGCCAGTCTCCAGAAAATGACGGGTGGCGTGCTGGCTGGGCGAGCTGTCACAGCAGCCGATGTGGCCGCACTGGGCGCAGCGGCGCAGGTGCACCCACCAGCCCCCGGTCTCCAGGCATTCCTTGCAGCCGGTTCCGCTGGGCGCAGCGGCAGGGTCTATCCCTTCACGCATGATCGTCTCCTGAACTTGAAGGTTTCGGTTTGGTTGGAGCTCGGTGTTCAGTAATGATGACGTCGCTGGCGCGCTCGCTGACCATGTAAACCGCGCTGGCGATGAACAGGCCGGGGATGCGCGGAAAGACGCTGGCGTCCACCACCCTCAGCCCCTGGACCCCGCGGACCCTGAAGTCTCCGTCCAGCACCGCCATGGGATCATCCTCGGCGCCGATAGCGCAGGTGCAGGAGGCGTGATGGCCCCAGGCCTCATCCCGGACGAACTGCTCCAGGTCGGTCTGATCCTCGGCCTGGGGGCCGGGGATCAGTTCCTCGGCGATCACGCCGGTCAGGCGCGCGGCGATCCGGCGCGCGATGCGGATGCCGTCGACGACGCCTCTCAGGTCGCTCGCCTGATCGTCTGATCCCTCTTCGAAGTAGGCGAAGTCGATGATCGGCCGGACGCGGGGATCGGTCGAGGCCAGGCGCACAGTCCCCGCGCGGTTGCGCGTGTGGCCCTTGAGGACGACGAAGGTCAGGCGGTCGTGCTTTTTCGCGCTCAGGTTGGCGGCCAGGGGGCCGCCGCCGGCGCCGGAGCCGATCACGATGAAGTCGTGCCGCGCCTGCGCCCGCCAGTCTTCGCGCGCGACGGTCAGACGGTCAGCTCCCATTCCTCGGCCTGCTCGCGACGGACCATGTCGAGGGCCGCCTGCGGTCGGACGGTGCGGTAGGGCGGGTGCTCGGCCTCGATCACCTCGATCATGGCCGCGATCATTTCGGCCGGATCATGCTGGTGGGTCAGTTCGCGCACCGGCCAGTGATCGACGACGCGTTCGCCCTGGCTCCACCACTGATCCATCGCCTCCATGCCGGTGTCGTTGAACCCGGTGCGAAAGGCGCCGGGGTTTACCGTCACGACCTGAACCCCATAGGGCTTCAACTCTTCGCGCAGGGCCGAACAGATCCCCTCGACCGCATGTTTGGAGGCGGCGTAGGCGCCGTCGAACGGCACCTTGACCAGACCAGCCACCGACGAGGTCCACACGATCCTCCCGGCGCCGCGCCGGACCATTTGGCGGGCGAAACCCTGGGCCAGTTCCAGGGCGGCGAAGACATTGGTCTCGAACACGGAGCGGACGACCGACAGGGGGATTTCCACCATCGGCCCGGATTCCATGATCCCGGCGTTGTTGACCAGGACATCGATATCCTGCTCGAAAGCCTTGGCCCGATCGATTTCGTTCAGCACGTCCAGTTTGATGACCTGCAGGTCCAGGTCTTCGGCGGCGGCGGCCTGACGCATCTCCCATACCTGGGGCCAGATCTGGCAGCCGGCGATCACCTTGTGACCGTGCCGGGCGAGTTCGAAGGCGACCCCTCGGCCAAACCCGGATGCGGCGCCGGTGATGAGAACAGTCTTTATGACGGCGTCCTTTGGCCGTGGGTCAGGGGCTGTCGGGCTGGCTTCAGGCATTGTCGGCTCCCCAGGATTCCCGTTCCATGCACCCGGCCGCCTGATCTTGAGCGCCTTCCTCAGTTCAGGATCAAAGGGGCGCCGAGCCTTACTCAAACCTCGAGCGCGCTTTGGCGTTCCGTCCTGGATGGCAGCCGCCAGGGCGTGAAGCCTTTGGATGCTCTCATGGCGCGGCCAGACACTCCGCCAGTTCCAGGGCGCGCCGGATGGCGGGGTGGCGGCGGCGCTCGGTGCGGCAGGCGATATAGCCTGAGACCCGGATCAGGGCCGGTTCGACGTCCAGCTCCATGACCCGGATGCGGGCGTCGGGCGGGCATTCCCGCGCGAACATGAAGCTGACGCCCAGGTCGCGGGCGACGGTCTCGCGGATCATCTCGCGGGTGTGCACCTCCATGACGCGGAAGGGCTGGATATTGCTGGCTTCCAGCAGGCGCTCCATCGCCCGACGGGTGCGCGACCCCGGCTCGCGCGTCAGCAGGACCCGGCGCGACAGCAGGCCGGGATCAAAGATCGGGCTCTCGGCCTCGGGCGCGTCGACCGCCGCGATCGCGACCAGACGATCCTCGTAGAAGGGGCGGTAGGTGTAGTCGTTGTGGCCGATCGGCTCGCACACGACCGCGATGTCCACCGAGGCGTTCATCAGCAGCTGGTTGGTGTCCTTGGCGTTGCCGATGGTGACCTTGAAATCCAGGTTGGGCGCCTCGCGCGCATAGGCGGAGATCAGGTCGGCGGCGTAGGGCGGCGAGTCCGTGCCGATGCGCAGAAGCCCGCCTTCCTCCGGCGGGGTGTCGCCCAGCATGGCCTCGATGTCGGCCGAGGTCTGGAACAGGCAGCGGGTCTTCTCGAACAGGGCCTCGCCCGCCGTGGTCAGGGTCAGAGGGGGGCGGCTGCCGCTGAACAGCTGCACCTGATAGCGAGCCTCCAGGTCCTTGATCTGCTTGGACAGGGTGGGCTGGGTCATGGCCAGGCGGTTGGCCGCGCGGGTCACGCTGCGGTCGCTGGCGACGGCGTGGAATGAACGCAGCTGCTGGAAGTTGACGGCCATGAGACGCTCCCTCGTGAGGGCGGCTTAGCGGCGAAATGCGACGGTTTGGCCACGTCGGGCGTCTATGGCGGCCATTGCTACAATCACATGGCTGCGCTTCGGCGGACGTGGGAGGGCGGGGTCTTACTTGATCCGAAAGGCCGTCCGCATGATCCCTCGCTATGATGTCGCCGTCGTCGGCATGGGGATACTGGGCCTGTCCCACGCCCTGGCGGCGGCGCGCGCAGGTCTGAAGGTCGTGGTGATCGATCGCGAGCCGGCGGCGCGGGGCGCCAGCATCCGCAACTTCGGCTTCGTCACGGTGTCCGGTCAGGCGCGCGGCGAGATGTGGGGCCTGGCCCGGCGCACCCGCGAGGTCTGGGCCGAGGTCGCGCCGCGCGCCGGCGTGGCCATTGATCAGGCCGGGCTGACGGTGCTGGCGCACCGCGCCGAGGCCGAGGCCGTGCTGGAGGCCTTCATGGCCACTGAAATGGGCGAGGGGTGCGAGATCCTGACCCCCGCCGCCCTGGCCGGGCGCATGGACTGCGACGGCCTGGCCCCGTTCCGGGCCGCCCTCAGCAGCAGCCATGAACTGCGGGTCGAGCCGCGGCTGGCCCTGCCGGCCCTGGCGGCCTGGCTGCAGCGGGACTGGGGCGTGGCCTTCATGCCGTCGACGGCGGTGACCGGCTGCGACACCGGCGTCCTGAGCACCAGCCGGGGCGAGGTCCGGGCCGCACACATCTTCATCTGTCCCGGCGACGACCTGAGCAGCCTGTTCCCCGAGGTCCTGACGCGTCACGGCGTGCAGCGCTGCAAGCTGCAGATGCTGCGCCTGGCCTCGACCGGGCGGCGGCTGGCGACGCCGATCATGGCTGACCTCAGCCTGGCGCGATACGAGGGCTATGCGGCCCTGCTCGAGGCCGAGGCCCTGGCGGCGCGCTTGCGGCAGGAACGCGGGGCGCAGTTGGATGCGGGCGTGCATCTGATCGCCGTGCAGTCGGCCGACGGCAGCCTGGTGGTCGGCGACAGCCATGAATACGACGCCGCCCCCGACCCCTTCCAACGGCGCGAGATCGACGCCCTGATCCTGGAGGCCCTGCGCGACACCCTGCCGGGCTTCGAGGCGCCGGCGACGGAACGCTGGATCGGCTTCTACGCCTGGTCGCCGCAACGGCCCTGGTTCTCCGAGGAGGTCCTTCCCGGCGTCCACATGACGGTGGTGACCTGCGGCGCGGGCATGTCCAGCGGCTTCGCCATCGGCGAGCGCGTGGTGGCGGCGGCGGCCAATGTTTCAGTGAAGGGAGCGGCCTGATGGGCGCGATCAAGGCGGTGGTCTTCGACTGGGCCGGGACCATGGTGGACTTCGGCTCCTGCGCCCCAGTGCGGGCGCTGACGGCGGTGTTCGCTGAGGCTGGCGTGGGCGTGCAGGCCGAGCAGGTTCGTCGCCACATGGGCATGGCCAAGCGCGCCCATGTCGAGGCCATGCTGGCCGAGCCCCTCATCGACGACGCCTGGCGGGCGGCCAGGGGGCGCGGCTGGACCACAGCCGACGTCGATGACCTGATGATCGCCCTGGAGCCGGCCATGCGGCGCGAGGCCGAGGCGACGGCGGCTCTGATCCCCGGCGCGCTGGAAGCCCTGGCCCTGATGCAGGCCCGCGACATCCGCGTCGGTTCGACCACCGGCTACACCCGCGCCATGATGGAGGGTATCCTGCCGCAGGCGGCCGCCCAGGGCTATGCGCCCGAGGCGGTGATCTGCGCCGGCGAGACCCGCGTGGGCCGCCCCGCGCCTCTGATGATCTGGAAGGCCCTGGTCGAGCTGGGCGCCTGGCCGACCGACTGCGCGGTGGCGGTGGACGACGCCGCCGTCGGCGTGGCGGCGGGGCGCAACGCCGGCTGCTGGTCCGTGGGGCTGGCGGGGTCGGGCAACGGCGTGGGCCTGCCGCTCGACGCCTATCGCGCCCTGTCCCCGGCCGAGCGCGAGGCGCGGCTGATGCTGGCGGCCGAGGCGCATGAGGCCGCGGGCGCGGATATTGTTATCGAAAGCGTCGCCGACCTGTCGCACGCCCTGGCGATAATCGAGGCCAGGATCGCCCAGGGGGGCAAGCCTGGCGAAGCGGCCTGCGTCCGCATCCCGCCCATCCGGGCCTGAGACGCAGAGACTTCACTCCCATGACCGCTGAAGTCACCCTGACCCGACCGTCTCGCGCCGTCGGCCCTGTTCTGCTGGGCGGCGTCGCCGCCTTCAGCGTCTATCTGTCGATGTACGCCTTTCGAAAGCCGTTCGCGGCGGCGGCCTATGGCGATGTCGCCGGGTGGACGGGCCTGATCGACTTCAAGGTCGCCCTGGTGATCGCCCAGGTGGTCGGCTACGCCCTGTCCAAGCTGATCGGGGTCAAGCTGATCTCGGAGCTGAGCGGCGCGCGGCGCGGCGCGGCGATCCTGGGCCTGATCGGGGCGTCGTGGCTGGCCCTGCTGCTGTTCGCCGTGGTCCCGGCGTCGTGGAAGGTCTTCGCCCTGTTCCTGAACGGTCTGCCGCTGGGCCTGATCTGGGGGCTGGTGTTCAGCTATCTGGAGGGGCGGCGCGTATCCGAGGTTCTGGGCGCCATCCTGTGCGCCAGCTTCATCATCGCCTCGGGGGGGGTGAAGTCGGCGGCCGTCTGGCTGATGACGGCCCATGCGGTTTCGGAATGGTGGATGCCGGCGGCGACCGGTGCCCTGTTCATGCCCCTGCTGGCGGTGTCGGTCCTGGGCCTGTCGCGCATGCCGCCGCCCGACGCCGAGGACGTGGCTGAGCGGGTCGAGCGCCGCCCGATGTTCGCGGTCCAGCGTCGGGCCTTCCTGAAGCAATACGGCCCCGGCGTCCTGCTGCTGGTGCTGACCTATGTCATGCTGACCGCCTTCCGCGACTTCCGTGACAACTTCGCCGCCGAGATCTGGATCGAGCTGGGCTATGGCGGAACGTCCAGCGTCTTCACCGCCAGCGAACTGCCGATCGCGGTCGTGACCCTGGTCGCGCTGGGCGCCCTGATGCTGGTGCGGGATAACCGGCGGGCCCTGATGGCGGTGCACGCCCTGACGGGGTTCGGTCTGGCCCTGATCGGCCTGTCGACCCTGGCCTTTCAGCACGGACTTCTGGCGCCCCTGCCGTGGATGATCGCTTCGGGGGCGGGGCTCTATCTGGCCTATACCCCCTTCAACGCCATGCTGTTCGACCGGCTGATCGCGGCGACGCGACAGGTCGGGACGGCGGGCTTTCTCATCTATCTGGCCGACGCCTCGGGCTATCTGGGCAGCGTGGCCCTGACGCTGGGGCGCAACCTGGCCTCGGTCAGCATGCCCTGGCTGTTCTTCTTCATGGCCAGCGCGGGATGGGTTTCGGTCATAGGCTGTGTGCTGACAATATTCAGCGCCGTCTATTTCTCATCAAAGATGAAGTGACGGCGACGTTTTTTGAATTCTGACAGTTTTAAAACAAGTCTCTTGTCGAAATCTATAAAGCGCATTGAGGCAATCAAATGGTTCGCGCCGATCGAACGTGGTGTGACCGCTGCGCCTGACGCCCTCGTCGGCCAAATTTTGCAGAGATCCCGATGAAGCGCGCGTTTCTTCTGGCGGCGGCCAGTTCCATTGCCCTGGCCCACTCGGCCCACGCTCATGCGCCTGACGAGGTCCCGGCGCCCGACGCCGGTCCCGCGACCCAGATCGCCGACGTCGTCGTCACCGGCTCCATTGTCGGCGGCGAGCGCCGCGCGCTGAACATCCAGAAGTCGGCCGACAACATCCTGAACGTCGTGGCCGCCGACGGCATCGGCCGCCTGCCGGACCGCAACGCCGCCGAGGCCGTGCAGCGCGCCCCCGGCGTCGCCATCGAGCGCGATCAGGGCGAGGGCCGTTTCGTCGCCGTGCGCGGTCTGCCGTCGCAGTGGAACTCGACCCTGGTCAACGGCAATCGCCTGCCGACGGCCGAGGAGGAGACGACCAGCCGGGCCACGGCCTTCGACTTCTTCCCCTCCGAACTGATCGACCGCGTCGAGGTGTCCAAGGCCGTCACCCCAGACATGGAGGGCGACGCCATCGGCGGCAGCGTCAACTTCGTCACCCGCACGGCGCCGAACGCGCGCATGGTCCAGACCACGGCGGGCCTGACCTATTCCGACAAGGCCGATGAATACGGCGACCTGCTCAGCCTGACGGTGGGCGACCGCCTGGCCGACGGCAAGCTGGGCTTCCTGGTCAGCGCCACCCGCTATGTCCGCGACTGGGCCACCGACAACTATGAGCCGCGTCGCGGCGGCGACGGTATCGGCATCTCGCGCCTGGAGCTGCGCGACTATACCGGCACGCGCGAGACCCTGGGGCTGAACGGAGCGGTCGAGTATAATTTCGACAATGGCGGACAGGTCTTCGGCCGCGCCCTGTACGGCACGCTGCAGGACGACGAGACCCACTACAAGCACCGCCTGAACTTCGCCTCGAACCGGCTTGAGGTGCAGCACATCTTCAACACCCTGATCACCGAGCTGAGCGGCGGCGAGATCGGCGGCCGGCACCCTCTGGCCGGGGGCGAGATCGACTGGAAGATCGCCGCCTATCAGAACGAGTTCCGCTACGGCGACACGCCGGATGGTCAGGACCATTCCTACTTCGTCGTCCGCTTCGATCAGCGCAACATCGGCTATCAGGGACTGCAGAACCGGGGCGCAGGAACCCTGGCCTACAACACCATCGACGGCGGGACCGATCCGGCCAACGCTGTCAGCAATCACCTGCCGTCCGGCTTCCAGATGAACCCGGCCCTGACGCGCCTGACCAATGTCGAGCTGTACAAGGTCGCCGTCACCGAGCGCGACCGGGCCGTCATGGAAGTGAACTACACCCGCCCGCTGAACGCCGAGCTGGAGCTGAAGTTCGGCGCCAAGTATCGCGACAAGGTGCGCGACGCGGTCTTCGAGGATCTGTTCTACACCTGGAACCCGGCGGCCGGGCCGATCCCGACCCTGGCCGACTTCGCCCTGATGGACCAGCCGGGCCGCAGCGGCTTCCTGGATGAACTGGACATCGGCGCCCAGTATCGCGGCCAGTTCTCGCAGGTGGTGTCCGAGAACGACATCGTCGCCTGGTACAAGGCCAACCGTCAGAACCTGATCCTGGACGCGGCCGGTTCGGCGACCATGGCGAACGGCGGGGCCCTGGGCCGCACCTTCACCCTGAACGAGAAACAGTCCGCCGCCTATGCCATGGCCACCTGGCGGCCCGACGCGCACTGGACCGTCCTGGGCGGTCTGCGGCTGGAACAGACCGACACCACGGTCAAGGGCCAGGTGCTGGCGGACGGCAAGCTGACGCCGGAGAACCGCTCGAACGACTATCTGGCCGTCCTGCCGTCGCTTCACCTGACCTATCGCCTGGACGAGGACACCAATCTGCGCGCCGCCGTGACGCGCACCTTCGCCCGCCCGGACTTCGGCGACATCGCCCCCGGCGGCGCCTTCAGCGAGGCTGATCTGGAGTTCGTCGGCGGCAATCCCGACCTGCAGCCGACCTATTCGACCAACCTCGATCTGCTGTTCGAGCGCTTCTATAGCGACGTCGGCGTGATCTCGGCCGGCGCCTTCTACAAGCGCATCGAGGACCCGGTGTTCGACACCCGCACGGTCGGGACCTTCCGCGGCGTGGACGGCGTCGCCTTCCTGGCCCCGGCCAACGGCGAGGCGGGCTGGCTCTATGGGCTGGAGCTGAACCTGCAGCGCCGCCTGACCTTCCTGCCGGGCCTGCTGTCGCACCTGGGGGTCAACGCCAACTACACCTACACTCGCTCGGAGTTCGAACTGCCCGACGGCCGCAAGGCGCCGATCCCGCGTCAGGCCGACAACCTGGGCAATCTGGCCGTCTACTATGACGACGGCCGCCTGTCGGGCCGTCTGGCCATGAACTACAAGGGCGCCTTCATCGAGGAGTATGGCGCGACCGCCGCCTCGGACAGCTACTACGGCGAATACACCAGCCTAGACTTCAACCTGGCCTTCGACGTCACCGACCGGGTCACGGTCTTCGGCGAGGCGTCCAACCTAACTGACGAGAAGCTGTTCTACTATCTCGGCGATCCGGGCCGTCCGCTGCAGGTCGAATACTACGGCCCGCGCTTCCTGCTGGGCGTCAAGGCCAGCTTCTGACCCTCGTCAGCGGCGGGAGGCGACCCGAGCCTCTCGCCGCGTTTGGTTAGGTCGTGCGTCTCTTCAAGAACCGGGGGCAGCTGGCGCGAACCTCCATAGCCCGTATTCGGAGCCGGGCATCGATCGAGGCGGAGTTCTCGGCCTCAGGCGACGACAATGGGGCCGAGCTTGCGCTCGGCCCCACCCAGGTCGGTCTGGTTATTGCGCCGATCAGAAGCTGAACCGGAAGCCGCCGTAGAAGCGCCGTCCCAGGCCGTCATAGACGTCGGGGAAGGTGGTCCAGCCGGTGGCCTGACCGTTGTCGCCGTTGGTGCCGGCGATGAACATGTATTCGTCGAAGATGTTATCGACGCCGGCATAGACGTCGATGCGCTCGTTCAGTTCGTAGCGCACCTGGGCGTTGACGAAGGTCATCGACGGCAGGGCCGATTTCCATTCCTCGTCGAACTCGCCCGTATCCGCTTCGCCGACGTACTGGATTCCGACCGTCGCTTGCAGCGGGCCGCGGGCGTAGAGCAGGTTCAGCACGGCTTCGTTCTCGGGCGAACCGACCGTGCCGGCGAAGGTCTGCGGCTCAGCGCCGGGGAAGGCGGTGGAGCCGAAGTCCAGCAGATGGCTGTAGGTCAATGAGGCCGAGAGGTTGCCCAGGTCCATCGACGGCGCCGAGATGACGTCGTTGAGGCCCAGGCTGTAGCTGGCCTTGAGGTCCAGGCCTTCGACCTTGATCGCCGCCAGGTTCAGGTTGCGAATATCGACCTGGTTGATGGCGCCGACCGAGGCTCCGCTCGTGAAGCGCTGGATGCCGCCGCAGAAGGGCGAGGTCGGGACATAGGAGGCCGTGTTCTCGTAGCAGCGGTTGAGCGAGGTCTGGCGACCATAGGTGCCGACGCCGTCGTCGATGGTGATGTCATAGTAGTCGACCGAGATCGAAAGGCGCGACCACCAGTCGTTCCAGCGAGGATTGAACAGGAAGCCTGCCGTGAAGGTCTTGGAGGTTTCCGGCGTCAGGTCGCGGTTGCCGATGTTGAAGCCTGTGGTGCCCTGTTTCTCAGGTTGGGTCAGGGCGAAGCCGCCGTCGCGGGCGACGCGCGCCACCACGGACGGGTCCTGCATGCAGGCCTGGGCCACGGCATTGCCGATGGTCGAGGCGTTGACGCCGCTGTTCAGCACGACATCGGGATCGGCGATGTTGGAGCGGATGTTGAAGAAGGCCGCCTGGCCGTTCGACAGGGTGACGCCCTCGCAGGGGTCGTTGACCTGCGGGAAGGTCTGCGAGCCGGCATTGAACAGTTCGTTGATGTTGGGCGCGCGCACGGCCACGGCGTACTGTGAGCGTAGCTTCAGCCACTCCACCGGCTGATACTCCACCGAGGCGGCCCAGGCCGTGGTCGAGCCGACGGTGCTGTAGTCGGACACCCGCGCGGCCAGGTTCAGATCCAGGGACTGCGCAAAGGCCATGTCCGCCAGCAGGGGCACGCGCAGTTCGGCGAAGGCTTCACGGACGTCGAAGGCGCCGCGCGTTTCCGGCGTCAGGTTGCCGGTCGCCAGGCCCTTCTGGGTCAGGGGGTCGGGCGTGGAACGGGCTTCTTCCTCGCGGTACTCGGCGCCGATGACGAAGCCGATGTCGCCGGCTGGCGAGACGTTCGGCAGCGTGCCGCTCAGATAGCCGTTGAGGATGTACTGTTCCTGGAAGGCGTCCAGGCCGGTCGAGGCCTTGAAGTAGTCGACGGCCTCCTGGGAGATGCCGCCTTCCTGGAAGACGTAGATCGGGCGGCAGCCCTGGGCGCGGGCAGAGCTGTCGCGACAGACGGTTTCGCCGGCGATGACGACCGCGTCCAGCGCATCACGGAAGCGGCCGGTGATGACGTCGCCGTTGGTCCGCTGATCATAGTCAGAACGGCCGTAGTTCAGGCTGAACTCATAGCTGAGGTTGGGCGTGATATCGCCCTCGAAGCCAGCGACCAGGCGGGCCATCGAACGCTCGGAATCGTTGCCGCGATTGCCGACATCGTTGATGCGGCGGCGGAAGCCGACGACCAGGTCGCTGTCGGCGACGCCCGGATTTTGTGCGCGCACAGCGTCGGCCAGGGCCGTCGGCACCACGGCGCTGGTGATCGGCACGCCGTAGCGGCACTCGTTGTCGCCATCGCCGTCGAAGTCGCGGCAGTCCGGGAATTGGCCGATGCCGAAGGCGTTCCGGTAGATGGCGTCCGAGCCGACCGGATTGCCCTCGATCTCGCTGGAGGTCCGCGCCTGGAAGATCGACATCTCGGAGAAGAAGCGATGGTTGTCGTTGATGTTGTAGGTCAACTGGCCGTTGAAGCGGATCTGCTCCTCGGGGACGTAGAGCTGACGTTCGGCCGAGCGGTTATATCCGAAGTCCGCATTGGTGTAGGGTACGACCGCGCCGGCGTCATCGACCACGCGAGTCAGATTGCCCAGGCCGAGCCGGGGGATCAGCGCTGTGCCGCGCGGGATATAGGACGAGAAGACGCCGGGCACCTGATCGCGCGCGCTGGTGACGGCGGCGTCGACGCACATGCCGCGATCGCACCGGTCGCGCCCATAAACTGAACCGGTCTTTCGCCAGCCCAGCGAGCCGACGAAGTTGCCGCGATCATCGGCGAAGTTGGAGCCGAACTTCAGGCCGATCTTGTAGTTCTCATTGTCGTTGCGTTCGGTGATGCCGCCCTGGGCCGACAGCTCCAGGCCTTCAAAATCCTTCTGGGTGATGATGTTGATCACCCCTGCCAAGGCGTCGGAGCCATAGACCGCTGAAGCCGCGCCGGTGACCACGTCCACACGATCGATGAAGTCGGTGGGGATGGTGTTGAAGTCGACGATCTGACTGCCGACGACGCCGGCGACGTGGCGGCGGCCATTGACCAGGACCAGGGTGCGGTTTTCACCCAGATTGCGCAGGTCGACGGTGGTGACGCCGTTGTTGGCGGTGGCGAAGGTCGTGCTCGTCGGCGTGAAGGTCGAGACCCCTGCCTCGGGCAGGGTGCGCAGGATGTCGCCGGTGTTCATCTGGCCGGTAGCTTCGATGTGCTGGGCCGTGATGACCGAAACCGGGACCGGCGAGTCCTGGTTGGGACGAGCGATCCGCGAGCCGGTGACGACGATCTCGTCAACCGTCGTGGCGTCGGCCGGATTCTGGGTCGTGGGGGCTGTCTGGGCCAGGGCGGGCATTGCAGCGGCCAAGGCCCCGCCCACGATGGTGGTCGCCAGCAGCCGCCGACGGAAATGTTGAGTTAGCAAGATGAGAGCCCTCCCGATGCGTCCGTTTGGACGCGGAGTTTGAAAGATTGTTCCGGTCACCTCTCGGGACGGAACGTTCTGACAGTACTCAGATAAGGGGTTCGGACAATAAATCGTAGAACTGAGTTCGTGTAATGATTGCTGTTAGCATCATTTTCAGAACACGAATACTAATTGCAAAAATGCAAATAGAAATCCTATGTTGATTTGCGCCACGGTTTTATATTCATGACTTGGGATATTTGATCGAAGTAACTGGGTCCGACCTGAATTTCCCGGCCGTTGACGAGGGTGAGCGCCAGCTTTCGGCCCGCCCGACGTCGCATGCCGCGGACATAGGCCAGGTTGACGATGATCGAGCGATGGCAGCGAACGAACCGCGCCGGGTCGATTCTCTGCTCCAGAGAACTGATGGTGTCGCGCACGAGATAGGCTGCGCCGCGGGTGTGCAACTCGACGTAGTCGCCCTGGGCGAGGATGTGATCGACCTCGTCCAGCGGTTGCCGATGCAGGCCGTCGGCGCGTCGAATCCAGATCTCGCTCTCGTGCAGAGGCGGCTCGTTGGCCTCCTGCAAGGAGGCGACGAGCATCTGCAACTGCGCGAAGCGCTGGTCTGAGTTGCGCGCATCCAGCCGGGCTAACGCGCGCCGGATCGCAGCGCGCAGCCGTTCGAACTCGAAAGGCTTGGTCAGATAGTCGGCGGCGTTCAACTCGAACGCCTTGACCGCATGCTGGGTGAAGGCCGTGACAAAGATGAACTCGGGGACGGGGTCGGACGGCCGCAGTTGCGTGACGACGCCCAGGCCGTCCAGGCCCGGCATCTGGATGTCCAGGATGGCGATGTCGGGGCGCAGGGCGCGGATGAGTTGCAAGGCTTCGTCGCCCGAACGGGCGGAGGCCGTCACTTCGATCTCGGGGATGCAAGCAAGCGCCTGCTTCAGTCGCGCCAGAGCCAGGGGCTCGTCGTCAGCGATCAGGACCTTCACGCCGCCACCTCGAACGGCAGTTCGATGTCCACGCGCCAGCCGCCGGCTTGCGCCGGCCCATAACGCAAGGAGGCGTCCGATCCGTATAGAAGGGTCAAGCGCCGTTCGGCGTTTTCCAGGCTGCGGCCCAGGCCTGTGCCGCAGACGGCGCCGGCGCCAGGCCCGTCGTCCGCCACCCACAGCTTGAGGCGGTCGCCCTCGCGACGGGCTCCGACTTCCAGGGTGACGGGGGCGATGGACTGGGCCAGGCCGTGCTTGACCGCGTTCTCGACAAAGGGCTGCAGGATCAGGCTAGGCGTCATGGCCGCCAGTGTTTCGGGTTCGATCAGCAGGCGCCGACGCAGGCGATCGGGAAAGCGGACCTCCTCGATGTCGAGATAGCGCCCCTGGCTGTCGATCTCGCTTTCCAGTCGGACCAGTTCTCGCGGCCCTGCCGCCAGGGTGTGCCTGAGAAAGGCCGCGAGCCGCAGCAGAGTCGCATCGGCTTCGCGCGCGCGGCCCTGGCCGATCAGGCTGGAAACGGCGTTCAGGGTGTTGAACAGGAAGTGGGGTTGGATCTGAAGCCGCAGGGCGGCCAACTGAGCTTGCTGCGCCGCCAACTGGGCCTGGACGACGCGCGTTTGCTGGCGGCGCAGATTGTCGCCGGCCACCATGACGGCGCACAGGGCCGACCAGGTCATGATGGGCCACAAGAAGGAGATGTAGGTGGAGCCGAGACTGCGCAGGTTCAGGAAGTGCTCGCTGCTGACAGCATGATAGTCGGTCAGCAGGCGGAAGTAGGTCGCGTTCAGCGCGGTGTGGATCAGGCAGACGACAAGGCCGAGTGCGGCCGCGCGCCAGAACCAGGCGAAGGCGCGTGTTTCCGGCAGGCGGCGCAGAAGCATCCACATGCCCAGCGTCAGGACGACGCCCGTGCCCAGGCTGGCCATGCGGGCCAGGAGCACGCCGTCCATCTGATTGAACGACGAAGGGGAGATCAGCGAGCGCGCGCTGAGTTGCAGGGCGTTGATGGTCCAGAAGACGATGGTCAGGACCAGAACCATCCCGTCCAGTCGGGTGAAGGCCCAGGGCAGAGTCTCGTCATCTCCGTTGTCGTCGTATGCGCGCATTGGGCCTCCTGCCGGGTAAGAAGCATCAACCGCGGTCAGAGTGCAAAGTCCGGTCGGTGAAGCCCTCGCTTAGCGCGACGAACCGCCGCTGGAGATGCGACGGAGCGGCGGTGAAATCGACAAATCCGCCCTCAGGCGCGGTCAGCCGCGCGGCTCCGCCGTCACAATGGGCGACCAAATGCGGAAGGCTTGGACATGAACGACGACATTGATCGCATGACGCGGACGCTGATCGCCGCCCTGGCCGAGGTCGAGCGCGCGGCGCCGGGGCTCTCGCTTAGCCAGTTGGTCATGTTCCTGCACATCCTGCGCCGCGAGGGCGTGAGGATGACAGCGCTGACGCCGCTGTGCGGGCGCAACGCCGCCGTCGTTTCGCGCGGGGTGCGGGCCATGGCGCATCGGGGGGAGGCGGGCACTCTGGAGCCGGCCTATGGCCTGGTGGAGTTGCTGCGCGGCGTTGATGCGCGGAGCCGGCATCTGGCGCCGACAAGCGCGGGGCTTGCGCTGGCGGAACAGTTGTCGCGTCTCTTCAGTGAGGAAGAATGGGAGGGGCTGGCGAAGTCAGGGGCGCCTGTCGGCGCAGGAGCAGCCTGCGCCGGCGGTCAGGACTAGTCCCGAGGCCAGGTGCGAAGCGGCGCTGCCGCTCGCGGCTTGTGCCGCGGACGACGGTCGGCGAAGCGGACATCGATCCGATCGAAATCGGCTTTCAGTTCGGCCATCGCGCGACGAATGGCGTCCTCCCGGGCTACGGCCTTGAGGTAGTCCTCCGCCTCATACTCGACCGTGATGACCGCCTTTCGTTTCATCAAGGGGATGTCATTGTGGCGCTTGAGGACGGCAGGCTCTGCTCTATCCATGTCGATCGGCAGCTTCATGCCTGAAGCAGGGGCGCGTCGAAGCGATAACCCAGGCCCCAGACGTTCTCGATCGGCAGCACGATCTCCGCATCCATCAAGACCTTTCGCTTCAGCCGGCTGATCGCTGTGCGTATCTGCCCGGCGGGAAAGTCGTTCTCCATCAGCACGCCGTCCGCGTGGTCGGAGAGGGCGATAAGCAGGGCGTGATCCCGCCCCGTAAGGCTGATCCTCTGGCCGCTAGGGGCAATCAACATCCGGTGTGCATGCCTGAGCGTCCATGCTGTTTCGGAGGCTGTCGGGCGCGGCTTTTCAGCTTTTCGGCTCAGGATGCGATTGAGGCGCGCCAGTATCTCGCGGGCGTTTGCTTCGCGTCCCACCAGATCGTCAGCCCCCATTTCCAGGACCAGGACACGCTCCAAGGCTTCGCCTTCCCTGGCGATGACGAAGATCGGAGGAGAGTCCGCACGGTTCAGATGGCGCAAGGCTGTGAGCGTCGATGGGCATGGCAGGCAGGCGACCATGATGATGAGGTCGAATTCATCAGAGAGCGATTTCTCGCTGTCGTATATATCTTCCATCGACCTCGTCTCGAAAACGGTGAATCCATGTCCGTTCAAATATTCGGATAGGTCGCTGGTTTCTTTGTCGCTTATGTCCATGATCATAAGTTTTTCGTGGGCGCGACGTGAGGTCTGCACTCTAGCATGAGTGTTTCGTTTTGCAGAGGATTGGTGCGACGGCATTATATCGCTTTTCTCAAATAGTATGATCTTTACCAAATATACTGGATGAAGTGATGTTTGTCTGCGCTACTGTCGTGTATGTTTAAATGTAACGTCTTTGACCGATGTAACTGCCCGTTTCGTCGAGGCGCTGTGCGAACAGGCTGTCGGATGGGGGTGAGGGGGTTGGAGCAGAGGCTCTTGCGCCCGCCGCTTAGGCGTCGCGGGTAGTCGATTCCTGCGGGCAAGCTTTTTGAAGAACATCGTGCGTTTACAAACGTAATACGATGACCTGCAAAGGGGCATGGCATCCCTCAACACGCCCCTGAGCGTCCGGCTCTCCGATGAGGACACTAGCTTTCTGGCGAAGCTGGAGGTCGATGGCGCGGTCACGGCCAGCGACAAGATCCGAGGCCTGATCCGGCAGGCGCGACAGCGGGCCGAGCCGGTCGAGTCCTTTCCGGCGGCCCTGGTGGTCAGCCATGAGCAACTGGCTGCGGCCGTGCGCGCCGTGCGGATCATCGAGCAGGACCTGGATCGTCATTCCGACGTGGCCGTGGGTTTGATGACCGCAGCCGAGGAGTTTCTGGCCCTGGCTTTGACGGCGCCTCGTCCGGGTTCGTCGGACGCGGCGGAGGATCTGGTGCGGCACGAAGCCCGGCTGGTCGATTGCGCCGCCCGGATGACCGATCAGTTGTTGCGCTGGGCCGTGACGCCCACGGCGCCGGCCTATGACCCTGCGGTCATCTCGCGGCGTCTCGGCGAACTGGGGGACTTGATGAAGCTTGTTTCTGCGGCCCCGGCCGCGCGCTAACGGAAGGATCTGGATCATGGCGGATACATTGGGCGCCCGCGTCGGCCGCATCGTCTCGGGCAGCGCCCATGCGCTGATCGATGCGATCGAAGGCGCCATGCCGGACGCTGTCGTGCAGCAGACCCTGCGCGAGATCGACAAGGCGGTGGACGATGTTCGCACCGAGCTGGGCCGGACGATCGCCAGCAAGCACCTGGCCAACAAGCGGCTGACCGAACAAAGCAGCCGCCACGAAGAACTGGCCGGACAGATTGAACTGGCGCTGCGTGAAGGTCGCGAAGACCTGGCTCGCGCGGCGGTCGAGCACCAACTGGACGTCGAGGCTCAGGTCCCCGTTCTGGAGGCGACCGTGGCCGAGGCGGGCAGGCGTGAAGTCGAGCTGGAAGGCTATGTCGCCGCGCTGATGGCCAAGCGCCGCGAGATGGAAGAGGCCTTCCAGTCCATGCTTCTGGCGCGGGCGCGCGGCGCCGATGAAGCCGGGGCCGCGACGGGCGGGGTCGGCGCGGATGAGAAGCCGAGCGTGGCTCGCCGGGTCGAAAATGCGACCGGCGCCTTTGATCGTCTGATGGCGCGCGAGGGCGCGCCGGCTCTGGGCGGCGTCGAACGCGAGCAGGGCGCCAAGCTGGCGGAGCTGGACGGTCTGGCGCGCCGCAACCGTGTCGAGGAACGTCTGGCCGCCATCAAGGCGCGCGCCGGCGACAAGGGCTGACGCCGTCGATGTGGGGGTTTCTTCTTTCGCCAGACAATGTGGCCTTCGTCGCCGCCCTGGTGCTGATGTTGCTGATCGGCGCGGTCGAGGCCCTGGGCCTCGGCGGCGGGCTGGCGGTCGGCGAGGGGATCGAGGGACTGGACGGCGACGTCAATGTCGAGACGCCGTCGCTGCTGTCCTGGATCAATGTGGGGCGGTTGCCGCTGTTGATGCTGATCGTCGTCTTCCTGTTCGGCTTCGGGATGACGGGTCTGATCGGTCAGAGGATCGTCGCGGCGGTCATCGGCGAGCCGGGCCCGTGGTTCCTGGCGGCGCCTCTGGCGTTTGCCGTCGCCCTGCCGGTGACGCGTATCTTTGGTCGCGGCGTCGCTCGGATCATGCCGCGCGACGAGACCTCGGCGGTGTCGCGCGACAGTCTGGTCGGCCGGGTGGCGGTCATCGTCACCGGCGACGCCGCCCAGGCCAGCGCCGCCCAGGCTCGGGTCCGCGACGAGCACGGCCAGGTCCACTACGTCATGGTCGAGCCCGACAACGCGGCGGATGTCTTTGTTCAGGGAAGCAGCGTGCTGCTGGTCCGCCACGCGGGCGCCAAATACTTCGCCATTCACAATACCAGCGTGTCGCTGCGCGACGCGGCGGTCTGACGACTTTTACTGATTAGGGGCTGCTTAAATGAACTCGATGATCGAGATCGCCATCATTTCGGGCGTGGGGCTCGTCGCCCTGCTGATCCTGGGGCTGATCTTCGCGCGGCTGTACAAGCGCGCCTCCAAGGAAACGGCCTTTGTTCGCACCGGCTTCGGCGGTGAGAAGGTCGTGATGAACGGCGGCGCCCTGGTCCTGCCGGTCCTGCACGAAACCATCTCGGTCAACATGAACACCCTGCGCCTCGCGGTTCAGCGCAGCAATGAGCAGGCGCTGATCACCAAGGACCGCATGCGGGTCGACGTGCTGGCCGAGTTCTACGTGCGGGTTCAGCCCAGCGCCGACGCCATCGCTTCGGCGGCTCAGACCCTGGGTCTGCGCACCATGAATCCGGTCGAGCTGAAGGAGTTGGTCGAGGGCAAGTTCGTCGACGCTCTGCGCTCGGTCGCGGCCGAACTGACCATGACCGAACTGCACGAGCAGCGGACCCACTTCGTCCAGAAGGTGCAACAGGTGTCGTCCGAGGACCTGCTGAAGAATGGTCTGGAGCTGGAAACCGTGTCGCTGACCGGCCTGGACCAGACGGCGATGGAGCATTTCAACCCGCTGAACGCCTTTGACGCGGAGGGCCTGACGCGGCTGACGCAGGAGATCGAGCTGCGCAAGAAGCTGCGCAACGACATCGAGCAGGATACCCAGGTCCAGATCCGGACCAAGAACCTGGAGGCTCAGCGCAAGACACTGGAGATCGCGCGCGACGAGGAATACGCTCAGTTGGAGCAGGAACGGGAGATCGCCAACCGCAAGGCCGAACAATCGGCGGATGTCGCCCGTCAGGAAGCCGAGAAGGCGCGCGAGGCCGAAGGCGCCAAGATCACGGCGACCCAACAGATCGATCAGGCCCGTATCGAGGCCGAGCGTCTGGTCGCTCAGCAGCGCATCGCCATGGAGCAGGAAGTCGCCGAACGCGAAATCTCCAAGGCGCGCGCCGTCGAGACCCAGGACATCGAGAAGGCCAAGGCCATCGAACTGTCCGAACAGGACCGCGACATCGCCGTCGCCGAGAAGTCGCGCGCCCAGTCCGAAGCCAAGGCCGAGGCCGACAAGGCCCTGGCCCTGGCCGTTCAGGCCGAGGAACAGGTCAAGACGGTGCGCGATCGCGAGGCCGCCGACCGTCAGAAGATCATCGAACTGATCGAGGCGTCCAAGGAGGCCGAACGCGACGCCATCGCCATCCGCGTCGCCGCTGAGGCCGAGAAGGTCGCCGCCGCCGACCAGGCCGAGGCGCTGCGCGAACAGGCCCGCGGTCAGGCCGACAAGACCACCATCGAAGCCGAAGCCCAGGCCCAGGCCGTGCGCGTCGCGGCCGAAGCCTCGCGCGTCCACTACGAGGTCGAGGCCGCTGGTCAGAACGCCTTGAACACGGCGGCCAACCTGCTGTCGCCCGAACAGGTCGCCATGCAGATTCGTCTCAAGCTGATCGAGAACCTGGATCGGATCATCGCTGAATCCGTCAAGCCGATGGAGAACATCGACTCCATCAAGATCGTCCAGGTCGAAGGTCTGAACGGAGGCGGCGCTTCGGCCGGCGTGGGCGGCGGCGCACAGGATGGCAATCTGTCGGACCAGGTGGTCAGCAGCGCCCTGCGCTATCGCGCCCAGGCGCCATTGGTGGATCAACTGATGGCGGAGGTGGGGCTGTCAGGCGCAGACCTGAGCGGGCTTACGGGGGCTCTCCGCGCCTCCACGCCGAAACCGCAATCCTCTGAGCAGGTCGAGCGGACTGAGGCCGGCGCGGTGGAAGGTGTCCCTGCCGACTAAGAGTGCTTTGGAAGGGAGGACGACCGGGCAATCCTGTTCGCCTTCCTGACGGCCCTCGTCTTCAAAGCCCTGCAGCCCAAGGCCGCGGGGCTTTCTGTTGGCTACGTCCGGGCGATTTCCAGCTCGGGGGCCATGCCGCCCCCCTATTGAAGCGACGCCGAGAGCGCGGATTTCCGCCAGGCATTTGGCCGTCCCGGTGGCCGCCATGGGTGGACAAAGGCCGCCAGAATTGGAGCGAATGACGCCAATCCTGAGGCTTCCTCTTACTGCATCAGGGCCGCGAAGATCGAGCGGCGGGCGACGGCGTTTTCGGGCGAAAGGCCGTTTTGGGCGAAGTGGCTGCGCCAGCGCGAGGCGGTGGGCGAGAGGTCTGTATCCGGGCCTGCATCAGTCGTCGGCGCGGCGGTCGGCGCCTCGTCGCACACCAGGATGTCGCAGGTGCGGTCCACCGGAATATACTCGACCCAATGCACGGGCACCTGGTGGGTGTAGCCGTCGTCGCCGCGGACGGGGATGTGGTCGACACGGTCCACGCCCCGGAAGCCGTGGGCCGTGACCTGAACCTTCTGGGCGCCGTCCTCGCCGCCCTGGCTGGCGGTCTTCAGGACGTTGCGAGTGACGCTGTCGGGATGGCGGAAGCGCCCTTCGCCCATGTAGTTGGCGATGGCTTCGTGCTCCCAGAAGCACGAGCCCTGGATGACCCCGGCATAGATGTCCTCGGCCGGGCGGTGCTGTTGGTAGAGGGGGATGGCCAGGATCGGCGCGAAGCTGAAGTAGAAGGCTTTGAACAGGGCGTTGTGGTAGTCGTTGAAATGCGCGCGGGCGGCCGCCGCGTCGTAGAAGCGGAACGTCTCGGGCGCGGCGCTGATGTCCATGCCGGTCAGATGTTTCGGTTCGACAGCATTGATCTTCTGCAGCTTGGTGAAGACGAAATTGTCGCCGAAGCCGACGGCCTTGTCCTTGAGGATCTTCACCATCTCCTGCTGGGCCAGGGGGGTGAACAGCATGCGAAACTGGACTTCGTGATCGCGGTCGGCGGCGGCGAACAGGGCGTCGAACTCGCGGTTGGCCATGGGGGTGAAGCCGGACCCTGACGCCAGTTTTCGGGCCTTGGACTCCAGCTTCTTGATCGCCTGGTTCTTGCGCCATTTGTTGATGACGCCGTCGTCCAGCCCCGACAGGGACGAAGGGCGGCGAGTGAAGCTCAGGTCCGGCGCCGCGTGGTTGCCGTAAACCAGGATCGACTCGGTTTCATAACTGGGGAAGGGCTTGTTGACCGAAGCCCTCAGCGTCTGGGAACGCGACACGGTGTTCCAGCGCCCGTTGGAATCGCGCACCTGGTCGGTCCAGTGGATCGTCAGGCTGCCGCTGTAGTTTTTTGACCCGATCCAGTGGTTCAGGGTCTGGGCCAGGATGAAGGGGTTGCCGCTGACGACCCCCGTATGGGCGAACATCACCGAGCGGCTGTTGTTGAAGGCGTCGCTCCAGCCGTAGGACTGTCGCAGGTTGCTCAGGCGCGCGTGGCTGAAATAGGGGTCTAGCGCGATCGTCGGGAAGGTCTTGCTGACCAGCCTAGCGAAGATGTCCCAGTCGAACAGGTTGTTCAGCGGCGCCATCTGGCCCCAGGCCAGAGCTTCCTTTTCGGCGCGCGCCTCGGCCAGGGCCTGGGTGCGGTTTTTGCCGGCCTTGATGACGGGGTTCAGCTTGGCGAAGACGGCGATCAGCAGGCCCCCCGCCCCCGCCAGCCAGGCCAGATGTTGGCGATAGGCCATGAACAGAGTCGCCGCGACGGCCACGAAGACGGCGATGCGCAGCAGCTTCCACCAGCGCGTGCTGGCGCCCGAGGCCTTGCCGCGCTGTTCCAGGTCACGGATGTCCTGAACCGTCCTGGCGTTGGCCGCTTCATCGACGCGGGAGGTGCGGACAAGGTCCTCGAAGAAGTCCGCCGTATGCTTCTGGTGGGCGTCCTTCAGGCTGACCTGATAGTGGTCGAGCGGTTCGTGTACGTCTTCGATCATTGGCCCGATCAGAAGAAGGTTTCGCGGGCCGCCGCCTTGGTCTCAGCCGTCGCCGTGAAGGGGATACGGGTGGTGTAGCGGTTGCGGGCGGCCACGATCTGCTTGGCTGGCCAGGCGAAGATGTCCTGGTTCCAGATCGCCACCGTGTCGTTGTAGAGGGCGCGCGCGGCGGTGATTTCCTTTTGCAGATAGCTGTTCTGCTGCATGGCGTCGGCGATGGCGGCGTGGGCCTTCAGGTCGGGATAGGCCTCGAACGCCACATTGATGCGCGACAGGACGCTGTCCATTTCGGCCGAGGCGGCGTTGCGCTGGGCGTCCGCGCCGGCGGCGGCGCCGCTGCGCAGGGCGGTGACGCTCTTCATCACGTCCTTGTCCAGATCGACCGCCTTGTTCAGCAGGCCGACGACGTTGTTCAGGATGATGACCCGCTGTTCCAGATAGTTGTCGATCTGAGAGGCGTCGGCCTGAATTTTCTGCTGCAGCTTGCGCAGATAGGCCAGGGCGTTGATCTTCATGAACAGGAAGATCAGGCCGGGCAGGACGCCCAGCGCCGCAACCACGACGCCGTGCTGCAGCGGAACCATCCCCAGGGCGACGCCGCCCAGGGCGAGAGCGGGAAGCGCGACCCACAGGGCGATCTCGAAGATCAGGGAGCCGACGCCGACCGTCACCGGAATCTGTTTTTCGATGACGTTGATGTCGCGACCCGCCTGATTGACCGGACCGGTGACTTCGTCGAGTTCATTGCCCATGAAGGTCCCCCTTGAAAAGACGCTGTTGTCTCTGGTGTGAGACCGGCTTTGTCAACGCGTCGGCGGTCTTTTGCGATCAAATGGTCAAGCTGTCCGTTCCCACGCCCGGAAGGGGCGGCGGACGCCCAGGCGGGGTCGACCGGGGCGAGGCCCGGCCGACGGTCCGCCGTGACGCCCTACGGCGCGACCTGAACCCGGCCGATGACGCCAGCTGAGCGGTCGCGGACTTCATAGGACAGAACGTTTGCGGTCAGGGAGCCGCCGTCGGTTCCCGGCTGAACGCCGGTGATCTGCAGGACCACATCGACCTGGGCGCCCTGGAGATAGGGGACGCGATCCTTGATGGCCTGGGCTTCAGCCGGCGACACCGCCCAGCGTTGGGCCTGCTGTCCGTTGGCCAGACGCAGAGTCACTGAGCGCGAGAAGGCCCGGAAGTTATAGGTGGAGCCGGGCGCCAGGGCCTGGACGATGAACTCGCCGTAGGAGGGGTCGTAGTCGCTCATATTGGACCCGACCGTCAGACGCAGGCGGCCGACGTTTCGGACGCTGGCCTGCGCCGCCGTATAGGCCGCGCGCAGTTCCTCGCGCCGCGCGGGTTTGGCGTCGGCGGGGCCGTATCGGACATTGCTGTCCTCTGCGATCCACTTCTCGATCGGGGGGGCCAATCCGGCGAGGTCGTAATAGAGGAAGACCATGGTCTGTTCGTCGGGATTGACCAGTTCGCCGGTTCGCCCGGTCAGGGCCGCGGCGGGGGCGGCGGCCTGGGTCTGGGGCAGGGCCGAGGGCGAGGACGGGGCGGGCGCCGTTTCGGCTGGAACGGCGTCCTGGGGCTGGCCGGCCGCGTCGGGCGATCGGTCACAGGCGGACGCCAGCAGGCCGAGGCCGGCGATCATCGGGATCAGGTGTTTCATCGCCTTGTCTCCTAGAGCTTGGGTGCGGCGCCCTGGGCGGCCGCGCGATCGACTTCAGCGGCGCGACGCGCCTGGTCCTGGTTGGCCCATGCCTGTTCGACCTCGTTCAGCAACCGATAGCCGCCGGCCTGATCGATGACGCCGACGGACAGGCTGTCGGCCAGGTCCGGGTTTTCGCTCAACGCGACCAGTTCGGCCTGCACGACCACGCCGCAGTTGGGCGAGAGATTGCTGCCGGAGTCAGGACTGGCCGGCGCCGAGCAACTGAAGAAATAGGGCGAGGTTTCGAGAATTCGGCGCCCGGCGGGATCATAGGCCCACTTCAGGACACGGCGGTTTCCGTGGTCGTCGTCGGCGGTCGGCGCGCCATATTTCGCGGTGAGCGCGGCCACGGCGTTGGCCAGGGTCGGTCGGCTGTCGTCCGCATAGCGTTCCCGACGCGAAGCGGAGATCACCCGTTCTTCGCCGGGAAGGCCGACCGTGGCGACATAGACCTGGGCTTCGCCGGGATTGACGGAGTCGGGCGCGCGGGCCCCGGCGCTGCGGGCGCTGGCCGCGCGCAGGGTCTCGTGCATCTGTTCTTCCGGCGTGAGGGTGGACGCCGCCTGCGCATAGGCGCCGGTGAATCCCTTGCGCCAGCTTTGGCCGCCGCTGTCGATGTCGAAGCCGCGATACTTCTCTTCGGTCACGACCATCAGTGGGTTGTCGCACAGGACGATGTTGGCGGCCTCGTCATAGGTCAGGCCGGGCCGCAGGCCGATGACGTCCACGGTCGGAGAGCCGGCGGCGGGAGCGGGCGTGGCGATCCGGGCCGGGCAACGCACCCGACCGCGCGCGTCCTGAGCGACGGCGGCGGCCGAGCCGGGGTCGGCCTTGAGCGGGCCGCCGCCCTCGTTGGTTCCAGAACCGTCGCCTGAGCCGCAGCCGGTGAGGCCGAGAGCAAGAGTCAGGGCGAGCGTGGTTGAAGCGTCGAAACGCATGATGAAATTCCTTCATCAAGGCGTCCGTGCGGCCTGTCTTGGCGGCGCCGGAGGCCATGAGTTTGATGGGCGGCCGGAGCGGGCGTTCGGTTGCGCTCCGGCCGGTCGCGTCGGGTCGGCGTCAGGCCGCAGGACGGGCGGCGAGGGGGTTCTTGAGCACGCCCATGCCGGCGGCGATCAGGGCGGCCCCGGCGATGAGACAAAGCCAGGCGCCCGGACCGACTTCCATCAAGGCGTCGATGGACCCGCTCATCCTGGAGCCGAAGCCGGAGGACTCGACCTTGTCGATGATCGCGCCCTTGATCAGGAAGGGCAGGGCGCCCGCGAACAGGGCCGCGCCGCCAGCGATGATCGGCAACGGGCCGTGCGGACGGCCGGTCAGGATCATGAAGATCACCGCGACGGCGGACAGCGGGGCGGCGAAGCGCAGCCAGAGCAGAGCGCCGGTCAGGCCCAGGCCGCTATCCCCGCCCATCGCGGCGCTGGCCGCCGCCATTAGCTTGGGCACCTTGTCGATGTTGAACAGAGTGGTCGACAACTCGGGCGCCGTCAGCGCCGGCAGGAAGAAGGCGATCAGCGCCAGACCCGCCGCGACGACCGGCACGGCCGCGTTCTGGCGAGACAGGAATTGCAGGCGGCTGGCGGCCTCGCTGGATTTCAGGGCGTCGATGTCGACCGCCGCGCCGAGGCCGCCCATGGCCGAGATCGCCGGATAGATGTCGCGGGCGCCGTCCTCGACCGGTTCAAAATCGACCGCGGCGCCGGCCACGGGGCGGCGTTCGCCGCGCCAGTCTGTCGGACCGAAACGGAAGCGGCTGCCCCCGTCATTGGTGATGACGCCCGATCCGTCGGCGTCCACTCCCAGAACTCGACCACGCATGTTCTTGACCCCTCCATGAACCGGGCGCCCCAATGGCGTCCCGGATGCGAGAGAGGTTGCCGGGGCGTCACGCGCTCGGCCCCAAGACGATCTAAAGAAAAGCTGAAGTCGGTGGTCAGCCTTTCAGGGCGGCGGCCAGACGGTCCCGCCGCTGTTGGGTGAAGCGATCCTGGTTGTCGGCCAGGCCGGGCGTGGCGCGCGCGAGCAGGGTTTCGGCCTCGCTGCGTCGGCCGTCCACCCAGGCGATTTCGGCTAGCAGCAGATCAAGCCCCGCCCCCCAGTTCGCGTCGCCGACCAATTGGGCCACCGCTGTCCGGTCAATGTCGGTCAGCAGGGGCGAGGCCTCTCGGTGGCGGCCGGCGATGATCAGACAGTCGGCGAGGGCGGCGCGGACGCCGTTCTCCAAGGCCGGCGCGCCGATGCCGGACACCTTCACCGCCGTATGGGCGGCGCGGATCAACTCCAGTCCGGATGTCGTGGCGCCGGCCCGGCAGTGGTTGATCCCCGTATCCGTGCGGCCGGCCACGGCGGCGAATGAGCCGGCTCCATCCTTGGCTTCAGCTACGCGCCAAACCCGGTCGCCGTCCTTCGCGGCCTCGGCGTAGCGGCCTAGGGAGCCCAGAGCCTGTTGGCGCGCGGCGAGCAACAGCAGGGTGTGGCGGTGTTCGCGACCAAGCCGTCGTTCCATGGCCGGGAGGAGGGCGTTGAAGGCTTCAACCGCCGCTTCATGGTGATGCTGCAACATCTGGGACTGCGCCACGTTCAGGCGCAGCAGCAGGGTGTCGGGGTGGTCCGCGCCTTGTATCGACGCCATCTCGTTCGCCAGACGTTTGAAAATGGGTTCGGCCTGGGCGGCGTCTCCCATTCGCAGCAGCATGAAGGCGTGCCGCTGGGCGATGTTGATCCGCTGGACCGGCGTGAAGTTGTCGGGGTGGGCCTCCGCCCACTGTCGGGCCGCCGCGAACCGCGCCTGGGCCTCCGGACCATTGCTCTGGGCCAGGGCGATATGCGCTCGCGCCGAGTCTCTCCAGAATCTCAGCTCGTCGTCGGGCGTCGTGGTGTTGATCCGGGCCTCCTCCGCATCGACCCGGCGACGGGCGCTGTCGACGCCGCCTTCGCGCGTGGACAGGGCCTCGGCCGTCGCCCATTGCAGTCGGTTGATGACGGCGTCCTCGCTGTCGCCCTGGCCGGCGCGGCGGAAATGACCGTCGGCCGTGCTGTAGAAGTTGAAGGCGCGGGGATAGTCCGAGCGTTGGTCGAAAGCGCGCGCCAGCGACGCGTGCAGGCGCGCCGCGATCAGGGGCTGGCCGGCGAAGCGGCGGTCAATCGCGGTTCCGGCCCTGACAATGGCGTCGACCAGCGGCTCTTCGGCCTGGCTGGCGCGGGTTGGGTCGGGGCTGCCCAGAACATCGTCCGCCAGGAAGGCGTAGCTCGCCTCGCTGAGGGCCAGGGCCTGGCGCGCCTCATTGCGTTGATGCAGGGCGAGGGCGCCCCCGCCGAGGGCGAGCACCAGACCTGCGGCGATGGCGGACACGGCGGCGATGACGGCGGGGCGTCGCACCCGACGCGCCGTCTCCCGCGCTTCGAGCTGCTGCAACCGTAGATCCGCTTCGCGTCGTTGGGCGCGCGCCTCGCGTCGTGGGGACAGGCTCGCCAGGCGGTCGGCCAGGGCGCCGGCGTCGCGTAGGCGCCGCGCCGGATCGCTGGCGCTGGCGGCGGCAATGTCTTCGCGCAGAAGGTCGTCCTGAACCCGAGCCTCCCATCCGGGGGCGAAGGTCTCGCTGAAGTCGCCGGTGACCAGCTGAAGGATGATCAGGCCCAGGGCATAGACATCCGATCCGACGCTCGGCGCCTCTCCTCGAAGCAGTTCGGGAGCCATGTATGAGCGCGTGCCGCTGCGGCCCGAGCTCTGATCCTCGTCGTCCAGATCGCCGCTGATATTCAGTCGGGCGAGGACGGCGGCGTCCAGCAGGCGGCCGTTTCCGAAGTCCGCCAGCCTCACAACGGCGGCGCCGTCGACGCCTGGGGAGACCAGGATGTTCGATGGTTTCAGATCTTCGTGCAGCACGCCGGCGCCGTGAGCCGCCGCGACCACCCGGCACAGCTTTTCAGCCAGATCGAGCCGGGCGGAGGAACTGTCGCCGTCCGCGTCGAGGTGCGATGCTGCGGCCTCCAGATCGACGCCGCCGTCCCGGCTTTCAACCCAGTAGGGACGATGATCGAAATTCCACTCCAGCAGCTCCACGCCGGGATGAGCGTCGCCCAAGCCTCGACGCAGCACCCGAAACAGCGTGACCTCGCGGCGAAGAGCGCCCAAGCGGTCGCCTGTGTCGGCGAATTTGAAGACGCGCGCTTCGCCGGACTTTTCGTGAACCGCCCGCCAGACGTCCTGCGCCTCGGTGTCGCCCAGAGGGGTTTCCAGTCGCCATTGCGGACGACCCGGAACAGCGTCGCCGGGTTTGAAGTCGAAGCGCACAACGGCCTGGGCCGGAGCCTCCGTGATCTGGACCTGTGCGACCAGCCGGTAGCCGATCTTGGGAACGGTCTGGATCACCGCCCCGCCGGCGTCGTCGATCGCCTTGCGGAGTTTGGAGATGGCGGTGGTCAGGGAGGCTTCGACCACATGGACGTCCGGCCAGACGGCGTCGAGCAGTTCCTCGCGCGTTACTGTCTCGCCGGCGTGGATCAGCAGCTCCAGCAGCACCAGAAGCGGCTTGCCCTCCAGTTCGATGCGCCGTCCCTTGACGGTCAGGCTCCAGCTCGGTTCGTCAAAGACCGCGTCCGCGAACATCCAACGCCGCCGGCGAGCGGACCTCGTGATGGCGTTCTGTTGCACAGCATCCCCCTCGGCGAAGATCGAACACGAGCTTACATGAATCGTCGTGATCTCAAATCTTCAGCAACGCATGGGCTGGTTCCAGTTCCGCGCTATCGGTCATGACGAAAGTTTGCTCGACACGGTCACCTTCAAGGCGCCGACGGACCCGACGGCTCGGCCGATATCCGCTCTAGGCGTCGTGTTTCGCTCTTGGGCGTGTCGCTGACATCTTCTCACAGGCTTGTCGTCCAGGCGTCGCGTATCCTTTGCAGAGCCTGCCTACTGGGCCTTTGGCGCAAGCGCGCCGAGGGCTGTGTGGGGGCGACCATGACCAGGCGACTGACGAACAATCTTCTTGGGGCCAGCGCCTTGGCGCTGGCGATGGCGACAGGCGGAGCCGCATGGGCTCAGGACGTTGTCGCTCCGGCCGTGGGCGCGCCGGTCGTGGCTGCGGCGCGTGAAACTCGCTCGACCGGCGAGGCGAGCAGCGGGGTGATCGTGCTGGACGCCGACGCGCGGCGTCATCGCATGGTGTCGGCGGCGGGTCTGGCCGGGCTGGAGGTCCTTGACCTGACGGGCGCGCGCCTGGGCCAGGTTCCGGCAGGCGAGGCCGGGGGGCTGGACGTCCGTTACGGATTCCCGATCAAGGGTCGACCTGAGACCCTGCTGGTCTCGACCGACAAGACCGACAACGCCTTGCGCTTCTTCGCCATGCGCGACGGCGCGCCGGTCGAGGTGGGGGCGCGGTCCGTGCCTCTGGGCTTTGCGGTCGAGGACGTCTGCCTGCTGCGCAACGCCAGCGACGGCGGCTTCTACGCCGTGGCCGTGGGCGACGGCGGCGAGATCGAACAACTGTTGCTCTACGCCAATGCCGAGGGGCAGGTGGACGCCCGTTCGGCGCGCCGCATCAACCTGCCGTCCAAGATCAAATACTGCGTCGCTGACGATGCGACGGGCCAGCTCTACGCCTCGCAGCAGGCGGTGGGCGTCTGGCGCTTCAACGGCGACCCCGAAGCCGACGCGGCCCCGGCCCTGGTCGACGCCGCCGGTCTGGGCCGGATCAGCGAGGAGAGCGGGTCTCTGGCCCTCTATGACGGCGGCCAAGGCGCGCGCTATCTGATCGCGACCGACGCCTCCAGCGGGCGGCTGTTCGTCTATGACCGCGACGCGGGCGACGCCTACCTCGGGGCCGCCAGTCTGACCGGACGCGACGGTGCGGCGATCAAGGAGCCGGGCGCGTTGCAAGCCGTCGGCGCGCCTCTGGCGGGCCTGCCGTCAGGCGCTCTGGTGGTGACGGACGAGGACGCGGTCGCAGGTCCTGACTACAAGCTGGTGTCGATCGCCGCCCTGACCGGGGCGCTAAACCTGTCGGCGGGGACGCCGCAGGACGTGCGCGCAGTCGCCGCGCCGCGCTTCCCCGCCGTCGTCGCCGTGGCGGAAACCGCGCCGGTGGGCAGCCCCGGCGACGCCGCCGACGATCCGGCCATCTGGGCCGATCCGAACAATCCGGCGAACAGCCTGGTTATCGGCACGGACAAGAAGGCGGGCCTGAACCTCTACGACATGCAGGGGCGCGTGCTGCAGCACCTGCCCGACGGCAAGATGAACAACGTCGACCTGCGCGAAGGCTTCATGCTGGGCGGTCAGCCGGTGGTTCTGGTCACGGCCAGCGATCGCACCAACAAGGCTGTCGCCATCTATCGTCTGGACACCGAGGCGCGCCGTCTGGTCAATGTGGCGGACGGCGTGCAGTCGACCGGCCAGGGCGACCCCTATGGCCAGTGCATGTATCGCTCGGCTCGCAGCGGCAAGACCTTCGTCTTTATCAACGACTCCAACGGTGAGAAGCGCCAGTGGGAGCTGGTCGACGCCGGAAACGGCAAGGTGCGCGCGGTGCGCGTGCGCGACTTCGCCTTCTCCAGCCAGGTCGAAGGCTGCGTCGCCGATGACGCCACGGGTCAGCTTTACGTGGCCGAGGAAGACGTCGGCCTGTGGCGCCTGTCGGCCGAACCGGACGGCGGCGCGGTCATGACCATGCTGGCCCGCATCAGTGACAACCCGGCGCTGAAGGACGATCTGGAAGGCGTCGGCCTCTATGACCTGGGCGGCGGGCGCGGCTATCTGGTGGTGTCCAGCCAGGGCAATGACAGCTACGCCGTCTTCCGCCGCGAAGGCGACCAGGCCTATCTGGGCTCCTTTATCGTCGTCGCTGACGGGGTGCGCGGCATCGACGGCGTGTCCGAGACGGACGGTCTGGAGGTCACCAGCCGCAACCTCGGCCCGGGCTTCGAGCACGGAGCCATGGTCGCCCAGGACGGCCGCAACGTCCTGCCCGGCGAGAACCAGAACTTCAAATACGTGCCGTGGAAATCCATCGCCGACGCCTTGGGGCTGGAGGTGAGGCGCTAGTCCGCATGGGCAGCGTCAACGGCGCCCGATGCGGGGTCGTTCATTCTGATCTGGTCTGGCGGGTCGATAGGCTTTAGCTAAAGGCGAGAAGTAGGTGGGGCGGCGGGTGTTTCGGACGTCCGCCGCCCTGCTTTTGCGTGGACGGACAAGGCTCGTGCGGTCGGGGGGACGGTGTTCCGACGGGGTGGGTCGAGTGCAGTTGGAACATTGAAAATGAACCGAATATTCGCCTACCTCATCATCGGCGCCATGATCCTGGGCGTGCTGGTCGGCTGGGGCGTGAACCAGTATTTGAGCGCCGATCAGGCGGCGGCTGCGGCGACGAATCTGTCGCTGATCACGGACGTCTTCCTGCGTCTGATCAAGATGATCATCGCGCCGCTGGTGTTTACGACCCTGGTGGCGGGCATCGCCCACATGGAGGACGCGGCCTCGGTCGGGCGCATCGGCGTCAAGACCATGACCTGGTTCATCGGCGCCTCGGTGGTGTCGCTGCTGCTGGGTCTGGTCATGGTGCAACTGCTGCAGCCGGGCGCAGGCATGCACCTGCCGCAGGCGGCGCTGGCGACGGCTCCGGCCGCCTCGACCGACGCCTTCTCGCTGCACGGCTTCGTGACGCACCTGGTGCCGACGTCGATCTTTGACGCCATGGCCAAGAACGAGATCCTGCAGATCGTTGTCTTCTCCCTGTTCGTGGGCACGGCGGTCGCCGCCCTGGACGACAAGGCCCCGGCGGTGCTGAACCTGGTCGAACAGGCCGCCAGCATCATGCTGAAGGTCACCGAGTTCGTGATGAAGCTGGCCCCCCTGGCCATCTTCGCCGCCCTGGCCTCGACCATCGCCACCCAAGGCCTGGAGATGCTGGCCGTCTACGCCAAGTTCGTGCTGGGCTTCTACGGCTCCATGGCCCTGCTGTGGGGGCTGCTGTTCGTGGCCGCCGCCATCGTCCTGGGGCGTCGCGTCCTGCCGCTGTTCAAGGTGATCCGGACCCCGGCCCTGTTGGCCTTCTCGACCGCCAGCTCGGAAGCCGCCTATCCGCGCATCCTCGACGCCCTGCCGACCGTGGGCGTGCGTCGTCGCATCGTCAGCTTCGTCCTGCCGCTGGGCTATTCGTTCAATCTCGACGGCTCGATGCTCTACTGCACCTTCGCCACCATGTTCATCATGCAGGCGCACGGCGTGCATCTCAGCGTCTCGCAGCAGGTCTTCATGCTGCTGCTGCTGATGGTGACGTCCAAGGGCATCGCCGGCATCCCGCGCGCCTCCCTGGTGGTCATCATGGCGACCCTGACCTACTTCGGTCTGCCGGAAGCCTGGATCGCCATCGTCCTCGGCGTCGACCACCTGCTCGACATGGGCCGCTCGGCCACCAACGTCGTCGGCAACTCCGTCGCCGCCGCCGTGGTCGCCAAGTGGGAAGGCGAACTGGACGATATCCCGGAAGGGGACGCGCTCAAGCCCGTCGCCGCCTGAGGCGTCCGGCGCTGAAAATGAAACGGCCGCCCCAGAAATGGGGCGGCCGTTTTGCTGTGGGACGGTGGTCGGAAGATCGACGGCTACTGGCCGCGACCGCCGTCGATAAAGGCCTTGATGGAGGAAGCGTTGGGGCCGTCCGCGCGATCACCGTCGCAGACGAGGGGCTGGATAAAGGCGCTCAGGCTGTTGGCGCGAATAGCGTCCCAGGCAGCGTCGGCTTCGGGGTAGCGCTCCACTTCGACGCCGTCAGGTCCATATTCGATCTCGACAGTGATGCGCGCCTGCTTCGCACGGCAGCGGAACTCGTACTCGTCGATCTTGTGGCTATAGTCGCCCTGGGGCGACTGGACGGGAACGCGGGCCACGCGCACGCTGGTCGTGTCGCCCACGGTGGCGATGGCGCTGACGTCGGCCAGATAGACCAGTCGGGCGTTTCGGGAAAAGGCGTTCCATTCTTCGGCGGACGCGACGCCGGCCGTGGCGGTCGCGGCGGTGAGAATGGCGGTCAATAGGATTGGTTTCATCGTGTCCTCCCCAGGATGAGGTGGATTTCACACCCGAAACGGCGAAATTTCAACTGGGGCATTATGCCGACTCTTCGCCGCGATCCGGGGCTAGGTTCGCCGCATGACGCGCATTCTTCTGAGCCTTCTGATCCTGATCTGGAGCCCGACGCTCGCTCTGGCCGCCAGCCCTCCGCCCTTTCAGTCCGACCGCATCGTCGTCGAGGCGCGGGGGCAGGGGCCGGACGTCATCCTGATCCCCGGCCTGGCCTCGACCTCGGCGGTGTGGGCGCGAACGGCCACTGCGCTGGAGGGGCGATACCGGGTGCATCTGGTGACGGTGCGCGGCTTTGGCGACGTGTCGGCGGGCGGCAACGCCGAGGGTCTGGTCGGCGGGCCGGCTGCGGCGGAGATCCGGCGCTATATCGCCGAACGCGGTCTGGAGCGTCCGGCGCTGATCGGCCATTCCATGGGCGGTCAGATCGCCCTGCGGGTCGCCGCCGACGCCGGGCCGCGCGTAGGGCGGGTCATGGTGGTGGACGCTTCGCCCTTCTTCCCCTCCCTGATCAGCGCGGGGGCCACGACAGGCGACGTCGAGCCCCTAGCGCGGCTGGCTTATCAGGGGTTGCTGCTGTTCGGGGACGAGGCGTTGAAGACCCAGGCCCAGGGCATGGGCGCCGACATGGGCGGGGCCGCCGACAGCCTGTTCGGCACCCTGGGCTGGCAGGGCGGCGACCGGCGCACCCTGGCGCAGGGCCTCTATGAGGTGATGACCGTGGACCTGCGTTCGCGTCTGCCCGCCATCACCGCCCCCGTCACCGTCGTCTATGGCTGGAGCGCCGACGACCGCAGCCCGCGCAGCCATATCGACGGCCTGTTCCGCGCCGGGTACCGGTCACTGCGCGCACCCGCCGCCTTCGAGCGGATCGAAGGCGCCGAGCATATGGTCATGATCGACCAGCCGCGCCGTTTCCAGGCGGCGGTCGAACGCTTCCTGCGCTGAGGCTTCAGTTCGGCTGCAGTCTACGGATCGAGGCCAGCAGGGCCGCATCGTCGCTCATGTCGCCTTCGATGACATACTGGGGACGTTGCGGCTCGTTGTTGCCGCGTGCGCGGCCGCGATAGACCTTCATCGGCACGGCGATCTCGGCCAGGCCGCTGGGCAGGGTCGGCTCGCGGACCTCCATATAGACGGTGTCGGCCGAGGTCTCGCGACCGACCTGGAGGGCGCCCACGGTCTTCCACAGATCCACGGCGTCCAGGCAGGCCGAGCCGCAGCTGGAATCGGTCAGGACATAGACCCGGCCAGCCATAAGCTGTGGGGCGGGCGGCGGCGGGGCGGCGTCGGCCGGCTTTTCGTCATTGGCGCTGCGCCAATAGACCTGACCGGCGGCCTGGGCGGCCTTCATGCCGTTGATGGCGTCTTCGGCCCAGGCGATCAGCTCCGGCTGGCCGTTCGTGGCGCGCAGCTTGTCCAGGAAGGCGGAAATCTCGGCGATATTGCCGTCCGAGGCGCGCCATTCGACGGCCTCGATCGCCGGTTCCGGGTGGGCGGCCATCCAGGCGTCGCCCCACAGGACCTGGGCCATCAGCTGGCTCCAGTGCGAGGAGCCGCCGCCGTTGCCGCGCAGGTCCAGCACCACATAGGGGGCGGCGCGCAAGGCCTCCTGCTTGGTCTTCATGTCGGCGACCAGGGCCGTCAGCTCGGCGTAGTTCTCGCTGGACGGGTCGCCGTTGAAGGTGGGGGTCGAAATCCAGAAGCCGCCGTCGTCGAAATGCTTCAGGGCGAAGTCGGGACGGACGCTCTGCATCAGCTTGGTGCGGCGATCGCTCAGATCATCGGGCGTGGCGCGCCAGTTAAGGGCGTAGGTCTTGGCGGCGCCGTCGGCTTCGAAGCGGCAGGCCTTCATCTCGGATTGCCACGGGTTCTGCGCGCTCAGGAACATCCAGTCGCCGAAGCGGGTCTGGATCGCTTCCAGGAACCAGCGGCCCCGGAACTGGCCGATGTGCTGCTCGGCGAGGGCGGCGGCGTTCACGCCGTCACAGTCGATCAGCCGGGCGCCCAGCGGCGGGGCGGCGGCGTCGGCCTCGTCACGGTTCGCCACCACCTGGTCGGCGCCGCGATAGACGGTTAGGAAGCCGGGCCAGCGGGTCGGGAAGCCGAAGTCCCTTTGGGTCATGCTGATCTGGACGTGGCCGTCCTCGAAGCTGGCGACATAGGCGCGCAGCGCCCACCACCAGCCGCCCGCGTCCCTGGTCGTCTTGGCCCGCTCCAACGCCGCGGCCAGTCCCTGATCCAGGCGGGGGCGGAACTCGGGATTGAGGGGATCGTGCACGCCCGGATGGCTATCGACCATGATGTCGTGCAGGGCTGTCGCGTCCTGAACCAGGGTCGCGGACCAGTCGCGCGGTTGATCCATGGGCTTGGGCGCTTGGGCCGCCGGCGCGTCTTGAGCAAGAGCCTGTGCTGCGCTGGCCATCGCCAGACAGGCGACGCCCGCCGCCAGAAATCGCTTCATGTCCAATCTCCCCTCCAGAAGTCGAGGCAAGAAATGGCAGGGCGGCGAGGGGGCTTCCAGTTACGCTTTGGTCATGGAGACGGATCAGGCGGCGGCGGCCAGGGCCTCCAGCACGCCCTTGCCGTAGCGTTCCAGCTTGCCGGCGCCGACGCCGGAGATGCGGCCGAGGGCGTCGAGATTGCGCGGTTCGCTGAGGGCGATCTCGACCAGGGTCTTGTCCTGGAAGATGACATAGGGGGGGACGTGCTGTTCGGCGGCGCGGTCGCGACGCCAGGCGCGCAGGACCTCGAAGCGGGCGCGGACGTCCGTGTCCAGCGCCTCGGCGGCCAGGTTGCGACCGGCGTTGCGACGGGGGCGTTCGGCCTCGACCACGCGCACCGGCGCCTTGCGGACCTGAACGGGGCGCTCGCCGCGATAGACGGCGCGGACGGCCTCGGGATCGCCCAGCTGGATGATGGGCTTGCCCTCGTTCGGGTCCTCGACCAGCAGGCCCTCGAACAGCAGGTGGTCGATGACGTCGCGCCAGGCGGTCAGCGACAGGTCGGCGCCGATGCCCCAGGTGGACAGGTTCGACTCCCAGTTCTGGACGTCCTTGGTCTTGCCCAGCAGGTGGTCGACGACGCGGGTCCGGCCAAAGCGTTCGCCCAGACGCTGCACCGCCGCCAGGGCCTTTTGCGCCGGGACGACGGCGTCGAAGGTGGCGGGCGGGTCGCCGCAGATGTCGCAGACGCCGCACGCTTCCGCGTCGGTTTCGCCGAAGTAGCGACGCACGGCCTGGGGGCGGCAGACGGCGCCGTCCAGCATGGCGAACAACTGGCGCACCTTGCGCGTCTGGACCTGCTTGACCTCTTCGGCCATCGGCCGGCCTTCGAGGCGGCGCAGGGACCAGGCGATGTCGGAGGGGCCGTAGAGGGTGATGCCCTCGGCGGGTTCGCCGTCGCGTCCGGCGCGGCCGATCTCCTGCCAGTAGGCTTCCAGCGATCCGGGCGGATCGGCGTGGATGACGAAGCGGACATCCGGTTTATCGACGCCCATGCCGAAGGCGATGGTGGCGACCATGACGGCGCCGTCCTCGGCCAGGAAGCGCTCCAGCCGCTTGTCGCGGTCCTTGGCGTCGAAACCGGCGTGATAGGCGATGGCGTTGGTCCCCGCGTCGCGCAGGGTCTGCGCCACGCGTTCGCAACCGTCGCGGCTGCCGCAATAGACCACGCCCGACTTGCCGCGCCGCTCGCGCACCAGATCGACCACGGCGGCGTCGGTGCGGGCGCGCGAACCATTGATCTTGCGCTCGGCCGACAGCTGTAGATTGGGGCGGGCGAAGCTGTCGACGAAGACGCGGGCCTCGCCCAGCCGCAGCGAGGCGAGGATGTCGTCGCGGGTGCGGGCGTCGGCGGTGGCGGTGACGGCGATGCGCGGGACGCCGGGGAAGATTTCGGCCAGACGCCCCAGCGAGCGATAGTCGGGGCGGAAGTCGTGGCCCCATTGGGAGACGCAGTGGGCCTCGTCGATGGCGATCAGGCTGAGGTCGATTTCGGACAGGCGTTCCAGCATGGAGCCGGCGGCCAGGCCTTCGGGCGAGACGTAGAGCAGGTCCAGTTCGCCCGAGCGCGCGGCACGCCAGATGGCGGAACGCTCCTCCATCGGCACGCCGGAATCGAGGCGGGCGGCGGCCACGCCCTGCTGCTTCAGGGCCTCGACCTGATCGGTCATCAGGGCGATCAGCGGCGACACCACCAGACCGACGCCGGGGCGCAGGATGGCCGGAATCTGATAGCAGACGCTCTTGCCGCCGCCTGTCGGCAGCACGGCCATGACGTCGCGTCCGGCCAGAACCTCGGCCACGACCTGGGACTGCAGGCCGCGAAAATCGGCGTGGCCCCAGACCCGGCCCAGCACCTCGCGCGCGGCGCCCAGGTCAAGCGGAGCGGGCGAAGCGGAACGGATGGGGTCTGCGAGCATCGGCGGGTTGTGCCTGATCCGTTCCGGGGTGTCATCCCATCTCTACCCTTCTCCCCTTGCGGGGGACTGCGCTGAAGCAGCCGAAGGCGATAGTGCGACAATCCTTCTCCCCTTGCGGGAGAAGGTGGGCGCCGCAGGCGCTCGGATGAGGGGTGGCGGCGACGTCAGGACCCGCGTAGAGCGCCTCGGGCGAAGTCTGGAGCGCGGCGAGATCCCTCATCCGTCTTGCTTCGCAAGCCACCTTCTCCCGCAAGGGGAGAAGGATAGAAGAAATGTCGCTATAGGCTCCCCATGACCACGATCCTTTATGGCCGCCCGCCGGCGGTGTTCGACGTGCCGACCGGCGCGCAGCAGACCTCGCCCCTGATCCCCGGCGCGACGGCGCTGGAAG
>RCUP01000097.1_pt1 | contig 96212 bp, 80 predicted proteins | sample 2166341 | NCBI WGS metagenome assembly RCUP01 (sample SAMN09932325, study PRJNA488358) | compost metagenome | isolation source: compost soil in succinonitrile-enriched | place: Germany: Experimental Botanical Garden | reverse complement strand
GGTCATTACGTTGCCGCCCAAGACGGCCAGCTACAAGGACTGGGCCCTGGCGCTGGCGCGGCACGCTACGCGCCTTGACGGCGCACGGGCCACCACGGGCGATGGGCCGGACGTTCCGGACGCCTTGCCCTGCGCCCGTCCCCAGGGCGCCAACACCATCGCATACGCGGCGACCGAACGCATGTCGTTAGACGCCGCGCAGACGGAGGCGCTGCTCAAGGCAGCGCCGGCCGCCTACCGAACCCAGGTCAATGACCTGCTGTTGACGGCGCTGGCGCGCGCACTGAGCGCCTGGAGCGGCCAGGATCGCGTAGCGATCCAGCTTGAGGGCCATGGGCGGGAAGACATATTCCCGGACCTGGACGTGTCGCGCACCGTGGGCTGGTTCACCACCCTTTATTCGGTGGTGGTGGATGCCGGCGGCTCGCCTGAAGCCGCCCTCAAACGTGTCAAGGAGACGCTACGCGAAGTGCCTGACCACGGCCTTGCCCACGGCCTGCTGCGCCATCTGGACAGGGTGGAGCGGCGCGGTTCGTTGGCGTCGTCGCCACAGGTGCTGTTCAATTACCTCGGACAGCTCGATGGCAGCTTCGACGGCGCGGCCGCTTGGCGGCCTGCGCGGGAATCGGCGGGTGCGAGCCAGGACGCGGAATCGCCGCTGGGCGCCGAGTTCGCCGTCAATGCCCAAGTGCTGGACGGCCGGCTCAGCGTTGCCGTGACGTACAGTGCCGCGCGCCACGATGCGCTGGCGGTGCGCGGTTGGGTCGCTGGGTTGCGCGAGGAACTGCTCGCCCTGGTGGCCCACTGCACGAGCGGCGCCCGCGGCGTGACGCCCAGCGACTTCCCGTTGGCGGGCCTGGACCAGGCGCAGCTTGACCGCCTGCCATGGGCGCCGGAGGTCGTACAGGATCTGTATCCCTTGTCTCCCATGCAGCACGGCATGTTGTTCCATAGCCAGTACGACACCGGCAGCGCGACCTACGTGAACCAGCTGCGCATCGATATCGGCGGGCTCGATCCGACGCGTTTCGAGCAGGCCTGGCGTGAGGCGGTGGCGTGCCACGAGGTGCTGCGCACGGGATTCCTGCAGGGTGAGCCGCCACTGCAATGGGTGGCTCGAAGCCTGCCGCTACCCATCAGCCGGCATGACTGGCGTGGGCGCGGCGACGCGGGGCAGGCGCTGGACGCGCTGGCCGGCGACGATCGCGCGCGGGGCTTTGACCTTGCCAGCCCGCCGCTGATGCGCCTCAGCCTTGTCGAGCTGGACGGCGCGCGTCATCATTTCATCTGGACCCATCATCACCTGCTGCTCGATGGCTGGAGCGTGTCGTTGCTATTGGGCGACGTGCTGCGCCGATACCGCGGTGAAACCGGCGGACCCGCGGCAGGGCGCTATCGCGATCACATCGCCTGGCTCACCGGGCGCCCGATGGAGCAGACCCGCCGCTATTGGCAAGACCTGCTGGCCGATGTCGATGCGTCGGCGCGGCTCGCGACGGCCAGGAGCAGTCCGGCGCAAGCCGAATCGGGAACAGGCCGACTGCGGCTGACGCTGGACGAAACACAGACCGCCGTGCTGATGCTGGCCGCCAAACGCATGCGCGTGACGCCCAACACGTTGGTGCAGGGGGCATGGGCGGTGTGGCTGGCGATGCAATCGGGCCAATCGCGCGCGCTGTTCGGCGCCACGGTGGCCGGCAGGCCCGACAGCCAGCCAGGCACGCAGGCCATGCTGGGACTGTTCATCAACACCTTGCCGGTATGTGTTCCCGTCGTGCCGGATCAGCGCATCGACGAATGGCTGCGTGCGCTGCAGGCGCAAAACCTCGCGTCGCGCGAGCACGACCATGCTCCCCTGTACGAAATCCAGAAATGGGCGGGCCAGGCCGGGCGTGATTTGTTCGACAGCGTGCTGGTGTTCGAGAACTATCCGATCGATCAGGCCCTGCGGGAGCAGGCGGACGACGGGCTCACATTCACGCAGCCCGAGCTCCGCGAGGAGGTGAACTATCCCCTGATGCTGAGCGTGTCGGGAACCGCGAGCCTGACGCTGGACCTGGTTCATGATCGCGCCCATTTCGGCGTTGCGGATGCAGAGGCGTGCGCGGCGCGCATGCGCCACCTGCTGTTGGCGCTGTGCGATGCCGGCGCCGTGCGCTTGGGCGATCTGCCGCTGGTGACCGCGCGCGAACACGAGGCCATGGCGCGGTGGGAGATCAATTCGACGCACGATGCGGCGGCTCTTCCATTGCCGAGCCAGGTCGAGGCCATGGCGCGACAGCGTCCGGATGCCATCGCGGTGTCCGGAGACGGCGTGCGTCTGTCATATGGCGAGCTCGAGACGCGCGCCAATCGTCTGGCGCACAAGCTGATCGAACTGGGCGTCACCCCGGGATCGCGGGTGGCGCTGGCGGTGACGCGCGGCGGGGCCATGCTGGTGAGCCTGCTGGCGATCCTGAAAACGGGCGCCGCCTATGTGCCCATCGATCCTGATTATCCCGCCCAGCGCATCCACGACACCCTTGAGGACTGCCAGGCGCGCCTGATCCTGACCCAGGTGGCCGTGGCGCAGCGGCTGCCCCGGGTGCCCCGGCTGCGGCAGCTGGATCTCGATAGCCTGGACCTTGCCGGCATGCCCGGCACGCCCGTCCGCGTGCCGTTGCATGCGCATGATCTGGCCTACCTGATCTACACCTCCGGTTCGACGGGCAAGCCCAAGGGAGTCATGATCGCGCACGCGGCGCTGACGAATTTCCTGGGCGCCATGCGCGGCGTGACGGGCCTGGGCGCCCAGGACACGATCGTCGCGGCCACCTCGCTGTCCTTCGACATTGCCGCGCTCGAACTCTATCTGCCCTTGGTCACGGGAGGCCACTGCGTCGTGGCGGACCAGACCGTTGCGCGAGACGGGGTGGCGCTGGCCGCGCTGCTGCGCGACAGCGGCGCGACCGCGTTCCAGGCCACGCCGGCGGGCTGGCGCGCCATACTCGCGGGCGGCTGGCGCGCACCCCATGCCGGGTTCAAGGGGTATTGCGGCGGAGAGGCGCTGCCGCTGGATCTGGCCCGCGCATTGACAGAGGGCGGCGTGGCGCTTTGCAACCTCTACGGCCCAACCGAGACCACGATATGGTCGGCTTGCGCGGCGGTGGACCCCTTGGCGCCCGAACTGGGCACGCCCGTGGATGCGACCTCGCTGCGGGTGCTTGATGCCGGCTTGCGGCCGGTGTGGCCGGGAGCCGTGGGCGAGCTCTACATTGGCGGCGCGGGCCTGGCGCGTGGCTATTGGCGGCGTGCGGGACAGACGGCCGAACGTTTCGTGGCCGATCCCTTCGTACCGGGTGCCCGCTTGTACCGTACCGGAGACCTCGTGCGCCGTCGCGCCACGGGCCAATTGGACTACCTGGGCCGCGCCGACCAGCAGCTGAAGATCCGGGGCTACCGGATCGAAGCCGGAGAGGTCGAAGCCGCGCTCGCCGAGCTGCCCGGCGTCGCCGAGTCGGTGGTGGTGGCGCGCGGAGAAGGTGGGGATCAACGGCTGATAGGCTATCTGGTCGCGGAGGGCGGCGCGACGCTGGATCCTGAAGCCATGCGGCTGGCGCTCGCGCGGCGGCTGCCCGCGCAGATGGTGCCCAACGTGCTGACGGTGCTGCCCCGCCTGCCGCTCACCCCCAATGGCAAGATCGATCGAAAGGCCCTGCCCGCTCCGGAGACACGCCGCCATGCCGACGAGCCGCCCGAGGGCGAACGCGAAGTGGACCTGGCCCGGATCTGGTGCGAGGTGCTCGGGCTGGACGCAGTCGGCCGGCACGACAACTTTTTTGAGCTGGGCGGACATTCGCTTGGCGCGATGCGCGTGCTGGCGCTGGCGCGCGAACGGCTGGGCGCGGGCCTCGGCCTGAGCCTGCAGGACCTGATGCACACGCCGACGCTGGCGGCGTTGGCGGCGCGGAGCCGTTCGCCGCTGGTGCCGCTGAACCGCCCGGTGCCCGGGCCGGCGCTATACGTCCTGCACGCGGGCATGGGGACGGTCATGGACTATCTCCCTCTCGCGCGGCAACTGAGCGGCGGGGTGGCCGTGAAGGGACTGGTCTGCCGCGGCCTGCAGGATGGCGCGCACCTCGACCACAGCCTGGCGCAGATGGCCGACGACTATGCCTCGCTGATCCGCGCGGACCAGCCGCGGGGGCCGTATCTGCTGGGCGGCTGGTCGCTGGGCGGCGCGTTGGCCGGCCTGATCGCGCACCGGCTGGAGGCGGGCGGCGACGCCGTCGCGCTGCTGGGCATGATCGACCCCGCGATTCCCGGCGACGACCTTGTCGACGTGCGCCCGTGGAACCAGGCCTTTGAAGAGGCCCTGGGGCTGTTGTTCCCGGGCGAGCGCCACACCGGGACCTTGCCGGCCGAAACCGGGGATCCCCGGCGGGACGTAGCAGCCGTGCGCGTTGCGCTGGAGCCGCTATACGCGCGCGCCGCGGGCAGGAGGACGTCTCGCTATGGCCAGGCTGGCATGGACGAAGTAGCGCGCATGTTCATCACCGGCCGCATGCTGGCGCGCGCCAGTCATGGACCGCAGGAAGCGCTGCCGTGCTCCCTCGCGGCGCCGATGCATTGCTGGTGGACGGCAACGCGGCCGGAAACCGAGCGCGCCGCGTTGAGGGCGCAGATGGGGCCTTGCCGCCCCATCGAGCATGAGATCGACGCCTTGCATGCGGACATCGTCCACGATCCGATTCTGGTCGATGCGCTGGCGGACGCGGTGCTGCGGGCGGCGCGGCAGGCCCAGGCAGGCAACCCGGAACAGGGAGGAGCGATGGCCGCGGCAGTGCCGTAAGCGGCCGGCGTAGTGTCAGGGGCGGGTCGCGCGGCGGCCCGCCAGCGCCCGGGACTGATGCTTTTTCCACCAGATCACGATGCCGGTGATACTGAGGAGCGCCGTCACCAAGCCCAGCGCGCAGACCACGATGCGGCCCGCCAGCCCGCCGATCTGGCCGCTGTGCAGAGGAAACTGCAGTTGGGTGAAGACGTCGGCGGGCGTGCCCTGGCCGGGGACGGTGGCGCCGACCAGCGCGCCGCTCTGGGCGTCGTAGTACAGCAGGGGCGCACCCAGGCCCAGGCCCCGATCGTGGTGCGAGGGCCACAGCAACGCCAGATACAGGCCCAGTGAGTGAAAGTGGCTGATGCCGCTGACACGCTCGTCCCAGCCCTGCGACCGGGCGTGGTCGTCCGCGCGCTTGCGGATGGCGTCGAAACCCAATGCGGCGGCCGGATCGCGCGCTGGCTCCGGCGTGGCCGCTGCGGGAATCGGAGTGAGCGTGGAGACGGCAGACAGCGCCGGCCGGAACAGTTCTTCGCGCAGATTGAGATAGGCGCTGCTCAGCGCCAGCAGAATCAGCGCGACCCACAGCCACAGGCCGAATGCGCGATGGAGGTCCAGATTGAGCCGATAAGCACCCGCGCCGCGCTTGATCATCCAGGCGGGTTTCCATTTTGAAATTCGCGGTGCGCTTCGGGGAAGGGTGAGGTAGAAACCCACGAAGCTGTCGAGCAGCCAGATCAGCGCGATGCCTCCCATGAACCACCAGCCCCACAGGCCCGGCAGGAACAGGCTGTGATGCACCTGCAGCATGAAGGGCACGAAGTTCTCCGGCTGCAGGCAACAGGCCACGCGCGAGCGCCTGCCTTGCACCTCGCCCGTGCCGGGATCCACATACACCTGGTCATAGGCGAGCGGGGAATGGCCTGGCCGCGCCGATACAAAGGCGAAGGCGGTGTGGCCAGGCACCCCGTCAGAAGTCAGATAGTCGACCTGCAGGGCCGGGTCGGACTGCTCCAGGCTTCGGGCGAGCGCATCGTAGCCCAGCGGCGGCAGCTCGGAACGCGCCTGGTAGAACCGGGGGTTCAGCCAGGCGTCGATGTCATGTCCAAAGGCAAGTATGCTGCCGGTCAGCCCCGCCACCGTCAGGAAGATTGCGGTGAGCAGACCGGCGTAGCGATGCACCCAGACCCATGTCTGGCGGTCGGCCAGCCCACGATGGAGACGGGGGCCGGCCCGGCTCATCAGAAGTCGATGCTGGCCGACAGCATGTAGGTGCGCGGCGCCGCGTACGTGACGGTCTGGTACGCCGGCGACGAATCCCAGTAGCGGCGGTTGAACACGTTCTCGACCGCGGCGCGGAACACGACCGGATGGTTGGAGATTTTGGTGGCGTAGCGCGCGCCCAGATCGAAACGCGTCCATGAGGGCACGGTTTCGGTGTTGGTGGCGTTGAACGGGATCGACGAGGTATAGATCATGCGCGCGGTGGCCGTCAGACCCGGAACCTGCGGAATGTCCAGTTCGGCGCCCAGTTTTACCGACCAGGTCGGGATACCCGCCGCCTTGGCGCCGTTGAATTGGCCTCCGGGGGTGTCGGTCAGGATGGCGCGCGTCCAGGCAGCGCCGCCCAGCAAACGAAAGCCGCGCATCGCTTCGCCAAACACCTGCAGCTCCAAGCCGCGATTGCGCTGTTCGCCGGCGACACGATAGACGTTGTCGGCGCCCAGGAATCCGCTGGGGCGCTTGATCTGGAACGCGCTGAGGGTGGTCGAGAAAGTACCCATGTCGACCTTGGCGCCGATCTCCATCTGCTTGGAGACGAAGGGCTGGAACACCTCATTGGCATTGACCGCCGTGGTGGGCGCCACCGGGCCTTGCGAGAGCGCCTCGACGTAGTTGGCGTAGAGCGAGAGCTTGTCGATCGGCTTGACCACCAGCCCGACCGCCGGCGTGTTGGCGCTTTGCTTGTAGTTGGACTCGAACGCGCCGGTATCCCACGCGTAGGCGTTGACATCGATCTTCTGGTGGCGCATGCCCAGGGTCAGCAGCACGCGTTCATCAAGCGCCGACAGGGTGTCGGTGATGGCATAGCTGCGCAGATGCATCGAGGACAGCGGCGTGAGCGGGCGGTCGAAGTCCAGGCCCGTCGGCTCGGGCAGGTCGGCCGGATCGTAAAGGTTGCTCTCGGCGGACCAGCTCGTCTGCGGCTGGTAGTTCGAGATCTTGGAATCGTAGTCGGTGACTGCCAGCACCGTGGTGTGCTTGATCGGGCCGGTATCGAAGCGCAGCCGCATGTTCAGCTCGCCGCTGCGTGTCTTGTTCTTTTCCTCGAGCGCGCTCGGGAAGAAGTTGACGTCGCCATCGGTGTTGGACAGCACGCCGAACGGCGTATTCATCTTGCGGCGGGTCTCGGCTGCCCCGAAAGCTCCGCCTATGCTCAGGTAGTTGGTCACGTCATATTCGGCGCGCGCCATGCCGAACACGTAGTCCTTGTCCTGGTAAGACCAGGTCGGCCACAGATTGGTGTCGCCGCGGGGCGCCTCGGGCAGTTCCGGGGCCGCCACGAAGAAGTTGCTTTTGGCGCCCGTGATCTTCTGGTTGCTGGCTCCCATGTCGGCGCTGGCACGCAGGCGTTCGCCACGATAGTCCAGGCCCAGGGTGACGTTGGAGGCGCGCTGCTTTTCGTGGTCGACCGCGGAATTGCCGTCGCGGTAGGCGGCGTTCAGGCGCACCCCGAAGGCGTTGTCCTGTCCAAAGCGGCGCCCGATATCGACGTTGGCGCCCAGATTGCTGTCGCTCATGTAGTTGGTGCTGAGGCGAGTCAGCGGCGTGTCTTCGGCGCGCTTGGGCACGAGGTTGATCGAGCCGCCGGCCGTGCCGCGGGGCGAGCTGCCGTTGATCAGCGTGCTCGGACCCTTGAGGATTTCGACCCGCTCGATGCCTTCGAGCTGCACGCCTTCGGAGCTGGCGATGCCGTACAGGCCGTTGAAGCCGATTTCCGCCCGGTTGACCTCGAAGCCGCGGATATAGAAGTTGTCGAAATACCACGGACCGCCAACCGCCACGCCGGGATCGTTGGCAATCAAATCGCTCAGACTGCGCGCCTGCTGGTTCCGGATGAGTTCGGAAGTGAAAGACATGACGCTGAACGGCGTGTTCATCATGTCGACATTACCCATCAGGCCGAGGCGGGCGCCGCGGCTGACCTGGCCTCCCGCATACACCGGCGGCGTGTCGTCCGGCCTGGCTTCGGCCGCACCCGTGACGGTGATCGACGGCAATTGCTGAACCTGCGCGCCGCCGGTGGCGTCTTGGGCAAACCCGCTGGGCGCCCATGCGGCGGCGGGCAGGCCCGCAGCCGCAGACAAAGCAAGCACGAGCCTGCGTTTGCAAGAGGGGAAAAGCATAAAGTGCTCCGATGTCATGGATGGAAAATGCCGACTGTCCAGAGAGGAAAGTCCTCAAGAAAACCCGTCAATCACACTCGCTGTCAGGACCGTCCGAAAGCCCGGTCCGTGATCCCCCAGGCAAGCGCAATGCCCACGCCGCGTGCTTCGCAGCGCGGTACAGGCCATTTCCATACATACACGAGCACTTCATTGTTCTTGTTTGCCGCCGGGCCGCGTGCAGAGGGCCCGGCAGGACGATGCCGCGGGCACCGTCCCAGGTACTTGCCACGTTCACGACAGAGCGCAACAGTACGTATCAGGGTAAGTATAACTAAGAATCAGTATCAATCAAGAATTTCAATGTGGAAACCAAGCCGGCGGTTCGGCCTCCGTCTCGCGGGGACGAATGCCGGGATTGCGGTCTGTCACCCCAGTTCCAGGGACAGCGAGGCATCGAGGATCGCCGCCACGCGGTCGATCTCATTGGCGGTGATGATGAGCGGCGGCAGGAGGCGCAGCACGCTGGAATGACGTCCGCCGAGCTCCAGGATCAGACCGCGCCGCAGGCAGGCCTGCTGCACGCGCGCGGCGGCCTCGCGCGCCGCGGGGCGATGGCCCAGGTGACTGGAAGGACCGGCGGGATCAATCAGCTCTATCCCGGCCATCAGTCCGCGTCCGCGCACATCGCCTATCACCGGATGGCGCAGTTGCAGCTGCCGCAGTTGATCGCGCAGGCGCCGGCCCATCGCCGCTGCGTGCTCCACCAGCCCTTCGGCCTCTATGTGGCGCAGCGTGGCCGTGCCTGCGGCCATGGCGAGCTGATTGCCGCGAAAAGTGCCCGCGTGCGCGCCGGGCTGCCACAGGTCGAGATCATTCTTGTAGACCACCACCGACAGCGGCAGGCCGCCGCCGATTGCCTTGGACAGCACAAGCACATCCGGCACGACGCCGGCATGTTCAAAGGCGAACATCTTGCCGGTGCGGCCGAAGCCGGTCTGGACTTCGTCCACGATGAACGGCACGCCGCTGCGCTCGGTCAGGGCGCGGACGCCGCGCACCCATTCATCCGCCGCGGGAATGACACCGCCTTCGCCTTGCACGATCTCCGCGATCAATGCCGCGGCGGCGGGCACACCGCCTTCGGGATCGGTCATGACGCTTTCGAGGAGATTCAGGCTGTGGGCGACCGTTGTCGCCGGGTCCGCGCCGAACGGGCTGCGATATTCGTAGGGGTAGGGCAGGAACTGCACGCCGGCGTTGTTGCCGCCCAGGGCGCTCTTGGCGCCGAGATTGCCCATCAGGTCCAGGGTGGTCTGTGTCATGCCGTGGTAGGCGCCCTGGAACGCCAGCACCATGCGCCGTCCGGTGGCGATGCGCGTGAGTTTCAGCGCCGCCTCCACCGCGTCGGCGCCGGTCGGACCGCAGAACTGCACCCTGGCCTTGCCCGCGAGGGCCGGCGGCAGCAGTCCAAAAAGCGTTTCGACGAACGTGTCCTTGACGGGCGTGGTCAGGTCCAGCGTGTGCAGCGGCAGGCCATCGCGCAGCACGGCCTGGATTGCCTCGATCGCCACCGGGTGATTGTGGCCCAGCGCCAGCGTGCCGGCGCCCGCCAGGCAATCGATGAACACGCGGCCTTCCACGTCTTCCACATAGATGCCATGTCCACGGCGTAGCGCAATCGGCAGGCGTCGCGGGTAGCTGCGTGCATTCGATTCGCGCGCGCTTTGCCGCTCGAGCAGCGGATTGCTTCGCAACTCATAGGGGTGCAGCAGGGGATCGCGACCCTGCGCCCATGGAAACCGGGCGGTGAATGGGGCAGACGATGGCGGCGCGGACAGACCGATGGCAGACATGGAATTCTCCCTGAGGGTTGGAGCCGGGCAAGGGGGCGGTATAAGCCGCGACACGGCCGGGCGCATGAGCGCCGCGGCATCACGGGCGTTCCCAAGCTAGACGGGGCGGGCCCCGCTTTGTTTAGCCCGCCCCGCCTGGGCGCAAGGCCGGGTACTAAACAAATGGCGCGTCTGGCCGTCTATCAGCAATACGCACCGCACCATGCGGAAGGCAAACCATGCGCGAGGCGGGATGAACGGTTCGAGATGGGGGGGCGCCGCCATACGCGCGGTGGCGGCGATTCTGGCTGCCATGGCCGGCGTGGCGCCGGGCAAGGCCGCCACGCCAGTGGAATTGCGCCGCACCGGGGACGGCACGCCGCATATCAGGGCGGCCGATATGCGGGGCGCGGGGCTGGGAGCGGGATATGCCCAGGCCGAAGACGCGCTGTGTACGCTCGCGGACGCCTATGTCACCTTTTCGGGGTGGCGCGCCTACACGTTCGGCGCCGAGGACCGGCCCGCCTACAACGCCACCTACACCGGCGCCAACAATCTGGAGCTCGACGTTTTTTTCCGCGTGTTCCTGGGGCCGGAGCCGCTGGCGCGCTTCAAGGCCGCGCAACCCGCGCCCATCCGGCAGCTGGCCGAAGGTTACGCGCAAGGCTACAACCGCTACCTCGCGCGGGCCCGCGCCGCGCCGCATGCCGCCAATGAGCCCGCCTGCCTGCGCCAGCCGTGGGTGCGGCCCATCGATGCCGACGACGTCTATCGCCGCATCCAGGCCGCCTCGCTGGCCGCGGGCTACGCGCGCTTCATCCCGGAGATCGTCAACGCGGCGCCGCCCGGACGCGCCGCACCCCTGGCCTGGGGAAGCACGCCCGCCGGGGCCGTGGCGCCGGCCGACGCCTGGCACGTTGGCGGCGTGGCCGGACTCGGCAGCAATGTCCTTGCGTTTGGCGCGGACGCGGGCATGGCATCCGGGGCGCGCGCAAGTGCGGTCCTGTTCGGCAATCCGCACTGGTTCTGGGGCGGACCCGACCGCTTCTATCAGATGCATATCACCGTTCCCGGCGAACTCGATGTAGCTGGCGCCGGCTTTCTGGGCGTGCCGCTGCCGATGATCGGGTATACCGGCAACGTAGCGTGGTCGCACACGGTGTCGGCGGCGCGGCGCTTCGGCCTGTATGCGCTGCGCCTGCAGCCCGGCGATCCGCTGCGCTATCGGGTGGACGGGCGGACCGAACCCATCCGGGCCCGGCGGGTCGACGTGCCGCTGCGCGGTCCCAGGGGCGAACCACGGCAGGTGCGCCGAACGGTCTACGAGAGCGGGCTGGGCACGATCGTCGACCTTGCCGGCAAGGCGCCGCAGCTCGGATGGACGGCGCAAAGCGCGATCGCGCTGCGCGATATCAACCGAGACAACCATCACGTTTTCGCCACCTATCTGGCCTGGGCCCAGGCCCGCTCGCTCGACGAGTTCGTGGCGATTGCCCGCCGCGACCTGGCCATGCCTTGGGTCAACACCGCCGCGATAGGGCGGGACGATCCGCGCGCTTGGTATGGCGACATGGGCGCCGTCCCCAATGTGCCGGACGCATTGCGCGTGGCTTGCGCCACGGCGTTCTCCCCGCTGGTGGCGCAGTGGGACGCGGCGATTCCGATGCTCGACGGCAGCCGTTCGACCTGCGGCTGGCCGATAGACCCCGCCACGCCGCTGCCCGGCCAGATGCCGGCCGACAGGTTGCCGGCGCGCTTTCGCGCCGACTATGTCGCCAACATGAACGACAGCTACTGGCTTGCCAGCGCCGCTCAACCCCTTGAAGGCTACGACGCGGTCCTGGGCGGCGAGCGGCAGCCGCTGTCGCTGCGGGCGCGCCATGGACACGCCATCGCGCGCCAGGCGCGCGAAGAGGCGCGGGGCGACGCCGGCCGTCTGGCCCGCTTTCTGGAGGCCGAGACGCTGGCGGCGCGCGATTATGCGGCCATCGAGTTCAAGCCGGCGCTGCTGGAGGCGGCTTGCGCCAGCCCCCCGGATGCCTCGCTGGCCGAGGCCTGCGCGATACTCTCCCGGTGGCGCGCGACGGCGGGCGCGGGCGATCGAGGCGCCTGGCTCTGGGGCGCCTTCTGGCAGGCGGTAGAGGCGTCTCCCGCGGGCAAGGCGGGCACCCTGTACGCGCGGCCGTTCGACGCCGCCGACCCCCTGAATACGCCGGCCGGCATCCGGCTCGGGCCCGGGCAGGCGCGCGCGGCGCTGGCCGCGGCGGTGCGCAAATTGCATGAGCAGGGGATCGCCCTGGATGCGCCGGTGGGCGCCTACCTGAAGGTGCCCTCGCCCGCAGGCCCGATCCCACTCTATGGCGGATGCGGCAGCGGCTACTTCACCATTGCCTGCCCCGCGGAGCCCGGTGGCGGCATGGATGGGCGGGCACACGCCAACACCTACCTGCAGATCGTGCGGTTCGGCGCCGATGGCGTGCAGGCGCGTACGCTGCTGGCCAGTGGAGAACGCGAGACGGCCTGGAGCGGCGGTCCGGGCAGCGAGGTTATCCGGCGCTACGCAGAGCGCCAGTGGACGCCGGCGCCCTGGCGCGCCGAAGAGATCGAAGCCGCGCAGATTTCGCTGCGATTGCTGGCACCGCCTTGATGCGGCGTGGTGCAACCCCGCCCTCTGGCGCGGATGTGGCCCGCTAAACATCCGCGGCCTTTAACCGTCTTATTCGAAGACACTCACCGGCTCGGGGCCCCTACATGCTTTTTTACCTGATCAAGCAGTCGCGCGGTTTGGTGGTGACGGCGGCATTCGCCAGCATCCTGGCCGGCCTGAGTTCGGTCTGGCTGGTTACGCTGATCAACACGGCCATTACCGTCGACCCCGCGGGGCGCGCCGCCTTGGCTTGGCGCTTCGCGCTGGTGGTCGTCGCCGTACTGGTCTTCACCATTACCGCCAACATCCTGTTCCAGGTCCTGCGGCAGAAGGCGGCCGCCGACTTGCGCGCAAAGGTCGCCGAGCGCGTGATGGACGCGCCCATCCGGCATCTCGAGCGGCTCGGGGCCGGCAAGGTGCAGTCGGCGCTCGCCGACCATGCGATCCATGTCGCGCAGTTTTTCGTCAGCCTGCCCGGCGTGCTGACCAACGGCGTCATCGTCATCGGATGCATGGTCTACCTGGCGACACTGTCCGGGTATGTGTTTTTGGCGGGCGGCGCCGTGATCCTGTGCGGCTCCATCGGCTATTGCTACGCATACACCAAGGCCATTCACCATCTGCACCGCGCCTCCGAAATGCAGGATCGCCTGTTTGGCCACTTCCGGTCCCTGACCGACGGCGCGAAAGAACTGCGCCAGAACCGCCGCAGGCGCGAACGCTTTGCCGCGGACGTGCTCGGCCGTTCGATCGCGCAGGTCAGCCGCGAGCGCGTGATCGGCATGTCGATCTTCGAGGCCGCCGTGGGGTGGGGAAACTTTCTGATCTACGGCTTCATCGGTCTGGTGCTGTTCGTGCTGGCGGCCGACGTGCCGAACCAGACCCGCGTGATCACCGGCTTTGCACTGATTTTCGTGTACATGGTCTCGCCGTTGCAGGCGCTGCTCAATTCATTGCCCGAGGCCAATATCGCGCGCGTGGCATCCCGACGCATCGACGAACTGACCGCCGGCATGGTCGGCAGCGAAAATCTCGCCGGCATCGAGGCCCCCAAGGCATTCACCCGCATCGACCTGCGCGGGCTCAAGCACCGCTACTTCCACGAGCAGAGCGACGAATTCTTCGAGCTGGGCCCGATCGACCTGAATCTGCTGCCGGGCGAGATCGTGTTTTTGGTGGGCGGCAACGGCAGCGGCAAGACAACCCTGGCCAAGCTTCTGGTCGGCCTGTATCCGCAGGATGACGGTGAGCTGCTGCTCGACGGCGAGCCCGTGACCGACGCGAATCGCGATACCTACCGCCAGTTGTTCTCGACGATCTTCTCGGATTTTCACCTGTTCGATCAGTTGCTGGAAACGCCCGGGCAGGCGCACGATGAGACCGGCAACCGCCATCTCGAAAAGCTGCACCTGCACCATAAGGTCAGGATACGCGACGGCGCCTTCAGCACCCGCGAGTTGTCGCAGGGGCAGCGCAAGCGCCTGGCGCTGGTCGCCTCCTATCTGGAGGACCGTCCGATCCTGGTGTTCGACGAATGGGCGGCCGACCAGGATCCGGTGTTCAAGCGCTTTTTCTATCGCGAGGTACTGCCCGAGTTACGCGCTCAAGGCAAGACCGTCCTGGTCATCTCGCACGACGATCGCTACTTCAGCGTGGGGGACCGCGTCGTGCGCCTGGAAGAAGGCAGGATCGTGTCACAGGATGTCTCGCCGCTGCGCGGGACACACCGGCCACGCGCCGCCCCGGATGCCGCCGCCGCGGAAGGACTGTCTTCCGATAATTCGGATGCGCCGGAAAACGCTCCGTCCGACGCACGGATACAGCCCGCCAGCACGGCCGCCTGAGCCTCTGCATGCCAGCCACGGGTCATCGTCAGCCGGCGTTGATCGCTCTGGATTTGCGCGGCAGATTCTCCGGCGCGAGCGGGCAGGCTCCGCAATAGCGCGGTTCACCAAGCTTGTAGTAGAGACAGCAGGCCCGATGGACCTGGACGGTGCGCGATGGCGTGCCGGGCGTGGCGGGCAGAAGCACTTCACGCGGCGGTTGGAACAGGGGGTTGGAGCCGCCGCCGGGTGGTCCGGCCGGATCAAGGCGCGTCCAGGTCGGATCCTCCAGCAGGGCGCGCCGGTCCTCGGTGGAGACGCGGGCGAACGCCGGCTGCTCCTGGCCGCCGTCGAACACGGCCTGCACGTGCCGTGCGACGTTTACCCACGCAATGCGGCGCGACAGCCCGGTCAAACCGTTCAAGGCTTCCGTCAGCGGATCGAGATGCCGAAAAACCAGCGCCTCGTAGCGTACCTGCGCAGCCGCTTCGGGCGCTTCGCGTCCGGGACCTGTCACATAGAAACGCACCGGCTGCCCGTCCGGATCCACGTCAAGCCACATCTCCGCCGGCAGCGTGGGCAATGCATGGCGAAACAGCGTAAGCGCTGCCATCGAGTAGGGCAGGAGCGTCCAGAGATATCGCATATGCCACATCGAGGCCGAGGCCCTGAGATCGGTTCCGGCCGCCTTGAGAAAGGCGTGATTGCGGACCAGGATGCCGTGCAGCAGAAGGGGTTCGGCCAGCAGGCGTGCGACGGACACGGCGTCGGGCGGCGGTTCGGCTTCCACGAGCGTTCCGGCGCTGTCGGCCAGCGGGCCGGTGAACAATGGCGCGAGTCTCTCGACAATGGAGACTGCCGGATGGGCGGTCGCTGACACGGGTCAATGCGCGCATTCAGCGGTGGCGGCCCCGTCCCGGCGGCCCCCGTGTGCGCCGGGCTTGAGCAGCTGGCTCAACAGCCAAAGCCGCCGCGCATGCATGAACATCTGAAAATGAAGCGGATCCTTGCTCAACCAGTCGGCCAAGGGGGCGGGCAGCGGCCAATCGTTGCGGTAATCCGGTCCCAGGCGGTTGAACACCCAATCCATTGCACAGGCGGAAATGCGATCGCAAGGCTCATTTTGCATGCCGGGCTCCCTGGACAAGGCATACATTTACAGACGCGTTGACGCCGGCTTTGTTTAGTTCGACTTTGAACGGCCCTGGTCAAAGGGGGGTTGGCGCCCTGTTCAGCATGGCGAATGTTCCCTGCACGCATTCAGCCATCCGCCGGGCAAGGGCACTGGTTGGAAAATGATCCGAAGTCACGGCGTAGCTATGAAATTCGACCCTCTCCGAAAAGGGAATTTCGCGCAGGTCCGGGACGGACAGGGCCCGCGACACGACGGGGTTGACGATGGACACGCCGAGCCCTTTGCTGACCAGGGTGCATATCGTCGTGGCGTAGGGCGCCTCGATCGACGTGATTCTTGAGTCATTCGGAAAGTGGCGGTCAATCGCCGCCCGATTGAAGCTCCCGGCCGGCAAAGAAATAAAGTTCTCGTCATTGAAGTCTGAAGGCTTCAGGACCTTTTTCGCGGCAAGCCTGTGGGAGGTGTTCACGATGCCGACGCCATGGGCGGTGTTGAGACGCTGATAACGCAAGCCGGGAACGTCCGTCTGAATCGAGCAGAATCCGATGTCGCAGAAGCCGGTGGCCATCCACTTCGCCACGACGTCGGAGCCTCCGGTGCTGACCACCACGGGTATGTCCGAGGCCTCCTGCCGGAACAGGCGGATGGCGTCCGGCAACACGCATTGCGTGATCGATCCCACCGCGGCCACCCTGAGCAGGCCCGTTCCCCTGCGGCGGATGGAGCTGGCGCTGTCGTTCAGCGACTCCAGACCGATGAATGCCCGCTCCACATCGGCATAGAACGCCTCTGCCTCGGGCGTGGGAACCAGCCGCGTGCCGACGCGTTGGAACAGGATGAAGCCCAGCGTCGTCTCCAGCAGCGCTATCCAGCGGCTGACATTCGGCTGCGATGTGTGGAGCAGGCCGGCCGCCGTGGTCATGGACCGCGTCATCATCACGGCGCGAAAGGCCTCGATCTGTTTGAAGTTCATCGGTGGTTCCAAAACGTCTCGGTCAGATCATATCAATTTTGTATTCCTAGCCGTAAATATCTGATTTGACGTATGAATTGGCGCGGCAGGAGACTACGGTCTCACTGTTCTTACGCGATAAAAAAATGGAATCCAAAGTCAGCAGCCGCCTGAAGCAACCCCTCGCGCAAGAGGTGCTCACCCACATTTTTCTTCCGCGCCTGAATCGGGAGTTCCACTCCAACTTCGAGATGCTCACCCAGATCAATCTGGCGCACTTGCTGATGCTGCGCGAGCAGGGGATTCTTGACGAGGGCGCCTCGGCCGGCCTTGCGGCGGCGCTGCTCAAGATGCAGGCGGAAGGACCGGACGCCGTGGAATTGGACCCGGCGCGGGAAGAGGCCTACTTCAATTACGAGGCGCATCTCATCAAACTGGTGGGCCAGGAACTAGGTGGCCGCCTGCACACCGCCAGAAGCCGCAATGACATTGGGGCCACCATCGACCGTATCCGCGCGCGGGACTTCGCGGCGAGGATCGGGCATGCGCTGATCGCTGTCGCACAAGCCGCTCTGGAGCGGGCCGAGACGTTCGCGCACTGCGTGATGCCTGGATACACCCATATGCAGGCGGCGCAGCCAATTACTTACGGCTATTACCTTTCCGCGGTGGCGGACGCCTGGTCGCGGGATATTGGCAGGCTTCTGCATGCGATGGATACCGCGGATGCCTCCCCCTTGGGCGCCTGCGCGCTGGCTGGCACATCGTTTCCGATCGATCGCGCCGTCACCAGCGCGATGCTGGGCTTTTCTCAGCCGCTCGCGAACGCGCTGGATGGCGTGGCGTCGCGGGACTTCGCTCTTGAACTGAGCGCCACGCTGTCGATCATGATGATCACCTGCAGCCGCCTGGTGCAGGACTTCTACATCTGGTCGACGCCCGAGTTCGGCTACCTGTCCTTTCCTGACAGTATCGCAAGCACTTCCAGCATCATGCCGCAGAAGAAGAATCCGGCGGTACTGGAGTATCTGCGCGGAAAGACGGGCCACGTGATCGGCCTGACCACCGCCGCCCTGACGACAGTGAAGTCCACGCATTTCACGCATTCCGGCGACAGCAGCCGCGAAAGCACCAGGACCTGCTGGGAAGCATGCGAAGAAGCGCTGAAATCCCTCGAACTGATGAAGCTGCTGGTTGAGCAAGTCGAGCCCAACACCTCGCGCATGGCCTCCCGCGCCTCCGAGGACTTTTCCACTGTGACGGATCTGGCGGACCTGCTGGTCCGAAGCGCCAATACGTCATTTCGCGACGCCCATCACATCATTGGCGCGGTGGTCAGGCGAGCGCTCGATCAGGGGATGACGGCCAGGCAAATAACCCCGGCAATGATCAGCGCGGCGGCGGTCGAGGAACTGGGGCGCGAGATATTGCTGGACGCGGAGGATATCGGCGCCTGCCTGGACCCGGTGCGCAACGTGGCCGCGCGTCAATCGCTCGGGGGACCGGCCCCACGGCTGGTCCGGAAACATATCGAGGAACAGAGAGCCCTGCTTGGCAGGCAGCGCGATCTTATCGATGCGACGGTCACGCGGGCCGCCGATGCCCGGCAAGCGTTGCAGCGGCGAAGTCAATTGCTTGTTTTATCCGACACCGGCGTACCTTCGCGCCAGGGCGCCTGATCAATCCAATAAGGGAGTTCAATGATGCTGAAATTTTTCATCGCGCTGGTGGCTGCAATGGGAATTTGCCAGGGCGCCCATGCCCAGACGTATCCTGGCAGGCCTCTCACGCTGATCGTGCCTTTCGCCCCGGGCGGCACCGTGAATCTGATGGGACGCCTGCTGGCCAATCGCATGTCCGAGGTGCTGGGCCAGCCAGTCATCGTTGAGAACAAGCCTGGGGGCGGGGGAAGCATCGGCGCCAATTTCGTCGCGAAGGCGCCCGCGGACGGATACACGCTTCTGCTGGCGACGATGGGGCAGCAGTCGATTCAGCCGCTTTTGACCAAGAACCTGCCCTACGACGCTTCCAAGGACTTTGCGCCCGTCGCGCTGTTCTCCACGGTGCCGAACGTGCTGGCGGTGTCCGCCGATACGCCGGCCAGAAGCGTCGCCGAGCTCGTGGAGTACGCAAAGCAGAATCCCGGGAAGCTGAACATGGCCTCGGCGGGCGTCGGCTCGGTCAATCATCTGACTGGCGAGCTGTTCATGTTCAGATCGGGCGCCAGATTCGAGCATGTGCCCTACCGGGGCGCGGGCCCGGCGACGGCCGAGTTGCTGTCGGGGCAGGTGCAAGTCATGTTCGCCAACCTGCCGAACGTGCTGGCTTACATCAAACCCGGAAAGCTTCGCGTGCTGGCGGTCGCCAGCGACAAGCGCAGCGCTGCGATTCCCGATGTGCCAACGCTCGCGGAGGCGGGTGTAAAGGACGCCGTGGTCGAGTCCTGGTACGGCGTCATGGCGCCAGCGGGAACCGATGCGAAGGTGATTCGCAAGCTGCAGGAAACCGTCATCGGCATTGCAAACGAAAAGGCGATGATCGCGCAGCTGGCGGAACAAGGCGCGGTGCCGTTTCCTGGCACCAGCGCCGACCTGGAAAAGCTCTCCAATGAGGAGACCGCCCGGTGGAAACAGATTATCGAGAGCGCAAGGATCCAGACGAACTGAGCGGAATCAGTCCATCTGAATGTTTGCAGTCTCGATGACAGGCGTCCACAGCTTCAACTCATCCGCCATGATCTTGGCGGATTCTTCAAGGTTGCTGGCAAACGGCACGGCGCCTTGTCGTGCCAGAGCCGCCACGAACTCCGGTTCCTTGGTGACCGCCATCACGCTATCCTGAATTTTCTCCAGCACCGCGCGGGGCGTGCCGGCCGGCGCCATGATGCCGTACCAGGAATCCAGCACCACATCCTTGACGCCGCCTTCCGCGAAGGTCGGCACATCCGGAATGACAGAAACTCTCTTGTCTGACGCCACGCCCAGAAGGCGGACCCTGCCTGCGTTGACCAACGGCAGCACATTGGGCAGGTTCACGAACAGCGCGTTGACCTGGCCGGCCTGCAAATCGGTGGTGGCGGGCGCCGCGCCTTTATAAGGAATATGCGTGAGCTGGACATTCGCGCGATCCTGGAAAATCTGACCCAGAAGGTGATTGATCGATCCGATCCCGGCCGATCCCATGTTGAGCGCGCCAGGATTGGCTTTCGCGTAGGCAACGAACTCAGCCATCGTGGCCGCCGGCGTGTTCTGCGAGACCGCGAGCACGTTGGGTACCGATGCAAAGGTCGCTGCCGTCACCAGATCCTTATTGCTGTCGAACGTCAGCTTTTTGTACAGCAAGGGCTGCATGACCTGCCCCTGCGTACCCACCAGCAAGGTGTAGCCATCCGCGGGCGCCTTGGCGGCATAACCCGTGCCGACGACGCCGCCGGCTCCGGCCCGGTTCTCGACGATGACCTGCTTGCCAAGGTGAACGCTCAAGCGCTCTGCGATCAGACGGCCCATGACATCGACCGTGCCGCCTGGCGCGAACGGCACCACCAGGGTGACAGGTTTGCTGGGGTAGGCCTCGGCATGGGCCGTCATGCAGACGCTCAGTGCGACGGCGGTCAGGGCGATTTTTTTGAACATGGGGATGCTCCTTGGCGGTGAACGGAGGAAATATCTGGTGAGGCACATTCGGCTGGGCGGGCGGTCCTAGCGTGACCACTGCTCGACGGCCCGTGCTCGGGCCGCCGTGGCGGCGGCGAGCTTGTCCGTGCGCACCTGGAGCCACGCCTGTTGTTCGGCGACGGCAGCGATTGCGGATTGCGTAAGCTCGTTGATCCGCGGGGCGGCCGTGGCGCCCGTGGAGGTGCGTGTCTGCACGAATGCGCGGGCGTCCAGGCAGCCGCGAACTGCATCGGTCGACAGCCCCGGAGGGGGAAGATCCAAGGCAGCGGCCGCATGGCGCAACAATTCGGCGGTGACGCCACCCACTGGAATGCCCTGATCCACGCATTCGCGTACCAGACGCGCCACCAGGCTGTGGGCCTCCCGAAACGATAAATTGCCCTCGCGCACGATGCGATCGGCCAGGTTGGTGGCGGTGGACCAATTCTCATTGGCGGCCTGCGCCATCCGGGCTTCGTTTACCGTCAGGGTCGCCACCATGGCCGTCATCAGCTGCAGGCTGCCCTGGGTGGACGTGAATGCCGAGTCAAGAATGGGCACCTCGCGCATCACCACGTCGCCCGTCCCTTCTGCGCGGAACGTGGCCAGCGCGGTCGCAAGCCACGTCGTGGATCCGCCCGCCGCAAACTTCACGGCCTCCAGTCCCGCGGGATTCTTCTTTTGAGGAAAGATCGAACTCGTGCCGCAGAACTCATCCGCCGTTTGCACAAAGCCGAACTCATGGCTGGACCACACATGCAGATCCGTTGCCAGGTCGTTGAGCGTCGACATCACAAACGACAGCGCGCCGGCGATCTCGGCGGCGTAATAGGCCTCGCGCGCCAGCTTTGAATTCACGACCAATCCGTCAAACCCCAGCAATTCCCGCGTGCGTTCACGATTGATCGGCCAGGCCGTACCGGCCAGCCCGGCGGATCCCAGCGGGCTCAGGTTGACCCTGGCATAAGTCTCGCGCAGTCGATCGAAGTCGTCGGCCAGCTTGCTGCTGAACGACAGCAGATAGTGGCCGAACGTGGTGGGATGGGCGTGCTGCAAGCACGTATACCCCGGCATCAGCGTGTCGTCATGAAGAGCCGCCAGCCCGAGAATCGACTCCTGCAATGCAATGACGCCGTTCATCACCTCGACCAGATGGCGTCGCTTGTACAGCCTGCGCACTGTCGGTCCCTGGTCCAGGCGGCTGCGGCCAGTATGCATGCGGCCGCCAATCGATTCCCCCACCCGATCGAACAGGAACGCCTCGACCTGCAGTAGAAAACTGCCCTTCGCCGGATCCATCGGGAAGTGGCTGGCGCCCAGGGCCGCGATCGCTTGCAAGGCTTGCAGGATCTCTCGCGCGTGGGCAGCGGCAAGAATCCCCTGCTCCGCCAGCATGATCGTGTGAGCAATATCGACCTGAAGATACTCATCGAACTGCCGGACTTCTCGCTCGAGATGAGGCTTCTCGTAGAACTCCACCATCAGCCGGGATGGCGGGGCCTGGAGCCGTGCTTCAGCCAGCGTCCGGCTGGATACGGTAGTGGGGGTGCTGTTCATCAAACTCTCTCGGCTACTGTCGGCAAATGAAGGGGCATATCTCAGTACGCCCGTTGCGTTGACGCCAATATAGGTAGCCGTGCCCCATCCGTCCAATTGATTTGAATGCTACGATCCGATAAGGAATATTGATGGGGGATGACGTGGAGTTGCGGCAGATTGAAGCCTTCGTATCGATCGCGACGTTGCGCAGCTTTCGTGCGGCCGCGAACCGCCTGTACATCACCCAGCCGGCCATCTCCATGCGGCTCGTGGCGCTGGAACGCGAGGTAGGTGCTCAGCTCATTGATCGCAGCGGCGGCGACGTCCAACTGACGGCGAAGGGCATGCAGCTCCTGCAGTTGGCCGAACAGATGCTGGAGACCTCGACCCGCTTCAAGCAACTGGCGGACGGACAGCAGAGCCAAATGCAAAAGGTCCGGATCGGCGCCACGGGCACCATCGTCAGTGCGTGGATCGTTGACCTGTTTTCAGAAATCGCCCGGGACCTGCCCCATCTGACCGCCGAACTGATCGTCGACACCTCGCCCCGTCTGCGCGAATTGTTGGAAAAGGGAGAACTGGACCTGGCGATCATCATGGGCAATACGCTGAGCGCAGGGGTGCGCAACCTGCCGCTGGTGCGGTATCAAAACCAATGGATCGCCAGCCGGTCCCTGCGTCTGCCGAAAACCATGTCGCTGCGGGAACTGGCGGAATACCGGATCATGACCTATGCCCGCGACTCGGCGACATACGGATCCGTCGAGGAACTGTTCCGCAACAACGGTCTGTGGCCGGTGAAGCTCAGTTCAACCAACTCGACGGAGGCGTTGCTCCGCATCACCGAGGCGGGCTGGGGCATCGGTGTGATCAGTGAAGCGTGCATGACGGGGGCGCGGCACGCGAAGTCGCTTCAGGTGATCACATGCGCCGTGCAGTTGCCGGAATATGAATACGTGGCGTCCTACCACATGGATTCCGCCGGGCGCGTGGGCATGATGGTGGCGGAGCTTGCGCGGCGGGTATGTTTGCGATTGCGGGAAGGAAAAAGCTGAGCTTTGGGTGCGGGCCCGCGACTTGCCAGGCCCGCCCGCGTCAGGGTGCCGCCGTATCAATTGGCCGTGATCTTGCCGACTTCGATCACCTTTTTCCAGCGCGCGTATTCCTCGGCCTGGAACTTCGTGAAATCGGCCGGCGTGTTGCCCACCACCTCGAAGCCCAACTCCAGCAACTTGGGCTTGACCGTGGGATCGTTCAGGCTAGCGACGACCGCGTCGCGCAGCTTGTCGCGGATGTCGGCCGGCAAACCTTTGGGCGCGGCAAAGGCCAGGCCGCGCGCATTTTGTTGGCGCGGTTGCGGGGCGAAGCCGTGCCCGATCGAGTCATAGACGTCGGCTACCAGATCATTGAACGGGCATCCACCAACGGTCGTTGATCTGCGTGAGGCGGGTTTCCCCCTTCAATGAAGGGGGACGTTTAAAAACGTCCCCCCCAGCATTGCCCGCCGACCCGCCTCAGTACTGATACCGCAGCGTCAGCATCACGCTGCGCGGCTGGCCGTAGTAGTTCTGCCGCGAGGCGCCGCCGAGCTTTTCGTAGTACTTGCGGTCGAAAAGGTTGTCGACCGTGAGCGTGCCTTCGACATGGCGGTTGTAGCGATAGCCGATCTGGGCCGATACGAGGGCATAGCTGCCCTGTTCCCAACGCACCTTGCCGCTTTGCAGATAGTTGCCGCTGTTCCAGCGCACGCCCGTGCCCACGCTGAAACCCTGCAGCGCCGGCTGGGTAAAGCGGTAACGGGTCCAGAGGTTGATGGCGTGACGCGGGGTAATGGTGCTGTACGAGAGTCCTTCCGTGCCTTGGGCCGCCTCGAGGTACTTGGTCTGTGTGTAGGCGTAGCCCGCCACGATGTCCCAGTTTGGCAGCACCAAACCGCTGATCTCGGTCTCGAAGCCCTGGCTGCGCACCTTGCCCGCCGCCACCGAATACATCGGATTGTTCAGGTCGTTCATCGCCCGGTTGCGGTCCACGATCTGGAACAGCGCGGCATGCGCGTTGAGCGTGCCGTCCATGAACGCGCCCTTCAGGCCGGTTTCGATCTGTCGCCCCACGCGCGGCGACAGCGTATTGCCTTGCGCGTCGATCTCGGTCTGCGGCTGGAAGATGTTGGTGTAGCTTGCATAGGCGGACACCTGCGGCGTCAGGTCGTATACCAATCCGGCATAGGGCGACGGGCGCGCGTCGATGCGGGTTGTCGTCTGGCTGAAGTCACCGAAGTACTGGTTGGCGTTGCGCGCGTCGTTCTTCCACCAGGACAGGCGGGCGCCCGCGATGACCTTCAAATGGTCGGTCGCCTGGATATTCGCCCGCGTATACAGGCCGAACTCGCTCGTGCGCCCGTCATTGCCGTTGACCTGATCCATCTCGGGCACAGGCATGTCGATGACCGGCTCGTACACATTGGTCGGGAACAGCGTGCCGCCACCGTAATTGAATTGCTTGCGCGTGTAGCTGTAATCGGCGCCCACCAGCAGGCTGTGCTCGCGGCCGAAGGCTTCGATGGGCAGATTCAGGTGGGCGTCCGCGCCCGTGGTCTTCCAGTGATTGCGGTAAGACCACGCGATAAGGTTGGTATTGCCGGTAAGCGGATCCACGGCTCGGTTGGGCCAGGTGGTCAGGCGCGTCGGCGTATCGGTATCGCGATGGAACACGCTTGCCTTCGCAGCGCCGCCGCCGTCGAGCCGGTGTTCCAGATCGGCAAAGACCTCGGTGGTCTCTTCTTCGATGCGGTTCCATTGCGCGCTGAGATTGGTGCCGCGACGGACGTCGAGCAGCGAGCCATCGGCATAAGCCGGCAGGCCGAACGCCGGTGTAGTCCGGGAGCGTTGATGCGTAATGCCGGCCGCCAGCGTGGTGCGCGGCGTAAGATCGGCTTCGATGATGCCGTAGAGCGTGGGCCGCTCCGAATCCACCCGGTCCACAAAAGAGCCGCGGTCTTCGTACGCCGCGATGAAGCGTCCCCGGACCTTGCCATCGCTATCGAAAGGCGTGCTCAGGTCGGCCACCGCCCGGTAGTAATCCCACGATCCCACGCTGGCCTGCGCGCCGAAGGCGAATTCCTGCAGCGGGCGCTTGCGCACGAGATTCACGCTGCCGCCGGGCTCGCCGGTCCCCTGATAAAGGCCGGACGGGCCACGCAGCACTTCGATGCGGTCATAAATGGCCAGGTCGAAGCCCGCCGACAGGTTGCCCGCCCCGGCCGGCGCGCGCATGCCGTCCACCTGGATCGAGTCCAGCGTATAGCCCCGGGAAATGAATCCGGACATGTTGCCACCGCTCGAGAGCGTCTCGACGGTGATGCCGGTCACGTTGCGCATCGCGTCCGACAGGCTGTTGAGGTTCTGGTCATCGAGCTGCTGGCGCGTCACCACCGATACCGACTGCGGAATCTCCTTGAGCGTCTGCGTGCCCTTGCCCAGCGTGACCGCATTGCTGGCGTACGAGCCCGTACCTTCGCTGGTGGCGCGTTCTGCCGCCCCCGTGACGGTTACGGCCTCCAACTGCGTGACGCCGCCCTGCGGCGCGGCCTGCAAGGCGTAGGTCCCGGCCGCGCTGGGTACGGCGCGATAGCCGGTGCCCGCAAGCAGGCGGTCGAAGCCTTGCTGCACGCTCATCTCGCCCGAGAGGCCCGGGCTCTGGCGGCCTGCGAGCCAAGCAGGGTCGTAGACGATCTGTACGCCCGCCGCGGCAGCGTAGCGCGCCAGCACGGTATCGAGCGAGCCCGCGCCGATCTCCACGCGGCGCACCTGCGAGGCCGGCGCCGTGCCGGTAGGCGCCGCGGACTGCGCGCCCACCGTCGCGCTTGCCATGGCCGTGCACCAGAGCGCCGACCAGATCATTGCCTTGCGGGATCCTCTGCCCCGCGCTGCGCGTACACGTGCCATCACTCTTTCATCCTTTCATCGTCAAGCAAGAAGCGCCCGCATCCCCTTGATGCGGTCTTACTTCCTATTCCGCACGACAACGAAAAAGTGATCACCTCGACGCAAAATATTTCTTTTGCCGCCGCTCAGGCGCCTGCCGGTCCGACCGACACCCAGTAACGCGTGACGCGTTGCACGGCGATCGGCAGGCGTTCTGCCAAGGCGTGCAGGGCCGCATCCGTATCGCGCAGCGACAGCGCGCCCGACACCCGCAGGTCGGCGACCTCGGGCGAGCAGCGCAGGAAGCCCGGGCGATGGCGCGCCAGCTCCGCCACCACATCGGCCAGGCGCTGGTCGCGCACGACCAGCATCCCTTGCTCCCAGAGCGCCGCGCTGTCGTCCACCGGCGCGAGCCCGCCGGCCTGGCCGAGCGTGAAGCCGCCACGCTGCCCCGCGTCGATGCGCAAGGGAGCGGCGTGCGCCGGCTGCGCCAGCACCGCATGCTCGAACACCATGACCTCGGTGCGGTCGTCGACCAGACGCACCGAGAAGCGCGTGCCCAATGCCTGTACCTCGCCCTGCGGGGTCTGCACCACGAACGGCCGATACGTGTGCTGCGTCTCCTGGCCGGTGGTCACCAGCACCTCGCCCGCCATCAGCACCAGACGGCGCTCGGCGGTTCCGTAGCGCAGGTCGACCGCGCTGCCACTGTTCAATACCAGCCGCGTGCCATCGTCGAGCATGCGAGTCAGTTGTTCGCCCGCGGCGGTGCGCAGATCCGCGCGCCAGGCGGGCGCCTCGCGCCACGCCATCCAGCCGGCCGGCGCCATTACGCCCAGTCCCAGCGCCGCCCGTAGCACGGCGCGGCGGCCCTGCCGCTTGCGGGTAGCGCGCAGTACGCTATGGCCGATCGGCGCGGGCAGTCCTTCGAACGCGCCCAGCACCTGCTCGGCACGTGCCCAGGCCTGCGCATGGGCCTCGCCCTGCGCGAGCCAGCGCTCGAACGCCCGCCGTGTGGTCGCATCGGCGGGCTCGTAGCGCAGCCGGATCACCCAGTCGGCCGCCTCCTCGAGCAACCCGTCGTCCGGCACGGACGTCATGGCGTGGATACTCATGCGGCGACGGCCATGCAGGCCAGCAAGGCCTTGCGCAGATGGCGCCGCACCGTGATCACGGGTTTGCCGGTCTGCCCGGAAATCTCCTGCAGCGTGAGCCCGTCGAGCTGCGCGAGCAGGAACATGTCGCGCGTGGCCGTGGGCAGGCGCTGCAGCATGGCGTCGATCGCCACCAGCGTCTGCACGATCATGAGGCCCGTTTCCGGTGGCGGCACCTGCGGCGCGGGCAGGTGCGCGATCGCGTCCAGATAGGCCTGCTGTACCGCGCGACGGCGCCAATGGTCGACCAGCAGCCCCTTGGCAATATGCGTGATCAGCGCGCGCGGTTCCTCGCGCAACACGGGAGGCCGGCGCGCGGCCATCAGCCGCACGAACGTGTCCTGCGCCAGATCGGCCGCGTCGCCGCTGTCGCCCAGCTTGCGATGGAGCCAGCCTTGCAGCCAGCCATGGTGATGGCGATAAAGCTGCTCGACCGCGGGGAGGGAAAGAGAGTCGGAAGATTGCAAGATGCCCAGCAGTCTACCGAATGCGAATAAGAAATACTATTAATTAGAATTGGCGTAGGGCGGCGGCGAGGCTAGCGCGCAACAGACAGGGACGTAGCGGGCTGGCGCGAGCAACGTGCCATTGCGCATGGCTACGCCGCCGCTGCCTTTCTCCGCATGGCGAAACCCAGGGCGACGACCGACAGCACCAGGGGAATGAACGACACCCACAGCACCGTGTTCCAGCCGTAGGCGGACAACAAGCCGCCCGACGAGAAGGATCCGATCGCCATCAGGCCGAAGACGATGAAGTCATTGAGCGACTGGACGCGGGTCCTTTCCTCCGGCCGATGGCATTCCAGGACCAGCGCGGAGGCGCCCAGAAACCCGAAGTTCCATCCCATGCCCAGCAAAATCAGCGACCACCAGAAATGCGCGACGTCGATGCCGCCCAGGCCGATCGCGGCCGACAGGCCGATCAGGATCAGCCCCGCGGTCGCCACCCGGCCTGCGCCGAAACGGACGATCAGGCTGCCGGTGAAGAAGCTGGGCGCATACATGGCGATGACATGCCACTGCAATCCCAAATTGGCGGATTCCTGGGAGTGGCCGCATATATGCATCGCCAGCGGCGCCGCGGTCATGAGGAAATTCATCAGCATGTACGAAACCGCCCCGGCGATCACCGCCGCGATGAAGCGGGGCTGCAGCGCAATGTCGGAGAGCGGTCGGCCGCCCGCCATCTCCGCGGACGTCGGTGCGGGCAATCTGACGCCCAGAAGGATGAACGCGGAAATCGCCGCGACAGCCGCCTGCGCCGCAAACGTGGCCGCAAACATATGCGGGGGCCAAAGGTTCATCGTCCAGGTGACCAGTTGCGGTCCGACGATGCCGGCGGCGACGCCTCCGGCCATGACGAGGGACAGCGCGCGTGCCCGCCGTTTCGGCTCCACGCCGTCCGCGGCGGCGAAGCGGAAGGATAGGACCACCGCGGCGTAGACGCCGCCGAAGAAAGTGGCCAGGCAGAAAAGCCAGAAGCCTTCCATCATGACCGCCAGCATGGCCAACAGGCCGGTGAGCACACCAGCGCTGGTGCCCAGCAGGAATGCAGCGCGCCGGCCGTGGCGTCTCGCGATCGCGCCCATCGGCAGCGTGCATGTCGCCATGCCCACCACGAAAATGGAAATCGGCAAGGTTGCCAGCATGGGCGTCGGGGCCAGCATATTGCCCACGATGGAGCCGGTGGCGTAGACGACTACCGAATTCGCGCCGGCCAGGGCTTGAGCGGTGGTCAGTCGCCAGATGTTGCCCTGTTGAACGTTCTCGGGCAGGACTGAGGAACGTTCGTGCCCCAGAGAGGCGCTGCTGTGTGTCATTTCTTTGGAACGGAGTGGGTGGTGAAACGCGAAGTTGGCGAGCGACGCATTCGTAGGCTTGCCAACCCACGCAGAGGGGGCGTCTGGCGATGCGGCGCTCGGTCTTCCCCAGGACTTCCGGCATTACACCGCAATAGACGTTTTTGATCTATAGATAAAACGCCAAGTTATATAGAATCGGCGACACGGGAACGCACTCATGCAACCCTGCCGTTCGAGACAGTGCGCGGCTCACCAGTTCTTTCCCCAGGTGGCAGACGCACCGTGGGGTCTTGCCGATGGGTAGATCGCCGACTCGCAGGCTTCTTGCGTGCCCTATGCCTCGGGCGTGCGCGCGCTCATCCACCGCCAGAGCGTTGACCGGCTCACGCCCAGCCGGCATGCCGCCTGCAGCCGGTTTCCTCCGCAGGCGTGGAGCGCCTGTAAAGCCCGTTCGCGTTGGGTAGTGGCCGGGTGCGGATCGGGGGAGGGCGCGTGCGGGTCGAAGAGTTCGGGGCAGTCATGCCGTAGCGCGTCGTGATCCACGTCTTCAGCGCGCGCATATTGCAGCAGGAAGGCGGCGATGCGTTCGCAGATGTTCTCCAGTTCTCGCACATTGCCGGGCCAAGCGTAGCGCGTCAGGCGCGGCAGCCAGGGCACGAGCAGGGGGCCTGGGTCCATGCGGATGTCCAGGCGCTTCATGCAGCGCGACAACAGCGTTTCCAGCAGGGGCGGGATGTCGGCCGGACGCTCGCGCAGGGATGGAATGGCCAGGCGCAGGGTGTTGATGCGGTAGTAGAGATCCTGGCGGAAGCGCCGTTGCGCGACCATGTCGTCCAGCGGCTGATGAGTGGCAGCGATGATGCGCACGTCCACCGGAATGGCGGCCGTGGCGCCCAGTCTTGTGACTTCGCGTTCCTGGAGCACGCGCAGCAAGCGGCTCTGGAGCGGTAGCGGCATATCGCCGATCTCGTCAAGAAAGAGCGTGCCGGTATGGGCGGCCTCGAACAGTCCGCGCTTGCCGCCGCGGCGCGAGCCGGTGAAGGCGCCTTCCTCATGGCCGAAGAGTTCGCTTTCGAGCAAGGATTCGGGCAGCGAGGCGCAATTGATGGCCACAAAGGGCCGGTCAGCGCGCTGGCTGTCATTGTGGATGGCCTGGGCGAACAATTCCTTGCCAACGCCGCTTTCGCCGGCGATCAGCACGGTGAGATCGGTGCGGGCATAACGCCGCGCGGTGGTGATCGCACGCTGCAGCTCGGCGCTGTGGCCAATGAGTTCGGAGAAGTGATATCGGGCGGTGTTCTGACGCCGGCGCTGCTGCACGCGCAAGCGGGTATCGGCCTCTTGAATACGCCCGGCATCGGAAAGCGCCAGTGCCGCGCCCACGATGCGGCCGTGTTCCCGGATGGCCGTACGGTTGGCCACCCAGTCGCGCCCGCCCAGACGCAGCGGACTGCCGCTTTCCGGTTCGCCACTGTCCAGCGTGGACGCCAGGCTCAACTCCGGCCGCAACTGGTCCAGGCGTTGGCCTATCAGCGCCGCGGTGTCACGCTCGAGCAAGCTCTGCATGGGCGGGTTGACCGCGATGATGCGGCCTCCGCGATCGACCGCCAGCACGGCATCCTGCAGGCTGTGCAGCACGCCATTAAGCTGGTCATAGCGTCCGGCTTCCATGCGCGCAAGCCGGGCCAGCTCGATGGCGTCTTCGAAACCCTTGCGCACGCTGGCCAGCGAATAGGCCAGCAGGCCGTGCAGGCCGGCCTGTTCCGCCAGCTCCACCACCAGGCTGGATCCCACGATCACGCGGAAGTTCTCGCGCCACAACTGATCGAACTGCTGGCGCGCATGTTCGGGCGTCAAGTACGCGTGCTGAGCGATCTCGATGTTGAGCAAGTCCTTGATGGCGTCGAGTTCTGGAATGGTCTGCCCGTACATGACCACGCCTACGCGGTCGTCAATACGGCGCGCCTGGATCAGCACCTGCAACAAGTCAAATCCGGTCAGCTGAATCGTCGCCACGGGAGCCTGCAGCCCCGCGCGCAGGATGCTTGCGTTGGACCCGGCGCTGACGAAGGCATCCACCGCGCCCCGTTCCAGCATGTCCCTGGCGATGGCCAAGGCGCCGCCAAAGGTGCCATCGACCACTTCGATATGCGCGCGGCCGGTGAACTCGGCCACGACCGGCATGGCGAACTCGCGGATTTGGCGATAGCTCAGGAAGCAGAGGCGCGGAAGGGCAGTGCCGGGGGGTGAGGTCGGATAGACCATGCCGCGATCCAATGAAACGTTATGAACGTTTCATGAATGTCTCATGAAACATCGCGATTCGCCAGCGCTGGGTTTTAGTCCCTACATTCAATGGCTTAGGAAGATGCTCCGGGTTGGCACGCCGTTTGCATAAGGGGATTATCAGGAAACGTCGGAGCTTTCATCTTGGCACTCGAACACATCACGGTCTTGGACCTGACCCATATGCTTTCCGGTCCGTACGGAACCATGCTGTTGGCGGACCTGGGGGCCCGCACCATCAAGGTCGAACCCCCCGGAACGGGCGAGGGAACCCGTCGTCTGCTGGAGCGCGACCCGGATTACTCGCGGGAGGGCATGGGCGCCTACTACCTCACGCTGAACCGCAACAAGCACAGCGTCTGCATCGACCTGAAGCAGCCCGCGGGGCTCGCGGTGTTCATGGATCTGGTGCGCCAGGCGGATGTCGTGTTCGACAACTTCGGCGTCGGAGTCACTGCGCGCCTCGGCATCGACCACGCCGCGCTCTCGGCGGTCAACCCCCGCATCGTCACTTGCTCGGTCACCGGATTCGGCAGCACGGGGCCGGACACGCAGCGTCCTGCCTTCGACCTGGTGGTGCAGGCCATGGGCGGTGGAATGTCGATATCCGGCACACCGGAACAGGGCCCGACGCGCAGCGGCATACCTATCGGAGATCTGGGCGGCGGCATGTTCGGCGCCATGGGAGTGCTGGCGGCATTGGCCGAGCGCGAACGCACCGGGCGCGGCCAGCATGTGGACGTGTCCATGCTGGATGCGCAGATTTCGCTGCTGAACTACATGGCGACGATGCACCTGATGTCGGGCATCGTGCCGCAAGGCATCGGCAACAGCCATTTCGTGCATGTGCCGTACAACAATTACCCCACGGCCGACGGCCATATCATCGTGGCTTGCATAGGCGATGCCTTCTGGGAGCGCTTTCTGGAATGCATGGACCTGCCCGCGCTGCGCAAGTCCGAATACGCGCGGCAACCGGGGCGATATGCGGCCAAGGCCGACATCGACGCGGTCGTGGCCGCCGAGCTGCGCACGCGGCCCACGGCCTATTGGCTGGAGCGGCTGTCGGCGGCGCGCATTCCGTGCGGCCCGGTCAACAACTTCGGGCAGGCCCTGGACGATGCGCAGGTGCGGGCGCGCGACATGGTGGTCGACGTGCGCCTGAAGTCGGGCGCGGTGATCCAGATGCCCGGCAATCCCATCAAGCTGTCGGCGGCGCAAGCAGAGCAGTTCGGCCGGCCGCCCGAGCTCGGCGAACATACGGATAGCGTGCTGGGCATGCTGTCCGGATACGACAGTGAACGGCTGGCGGCGCTGCGCTCGTCCGGCGCCATCGGCTAGGGAACGCCATGTCCATCATCATCACCGATGTCGCCCCGCGCGATGGCTTGCAGAACCAATCCGTGACCGTATCCGCCGAAGCCAAGGTCGAGTTGATCCGGCTCTTGCATGAGGCCGGCGTGGCAAGCGTGGAGGCGACCAGCTTCGTATCGCCCAAGGCCGTGCCGCAGATGGCGGACGCCGAACAGGTCATCGCTGCCGTTAGCGCCGCGATGCCCGGCTTGCGGACCTCGGTGTTGGTTCCCAACATGAAAGGCTTGGAGCGCGCCCATGCCGCCGGCGCGCGCGAGGTGGCAGTCGTGCTGTCGGCCACGGAGACCATGAACCTGAAGAACATCAACATGAGCCTGGCACGCGCCACCGAGGTCTGCGCGCAGACCCTGGACGCGGCGCGCCGCCTGCGGTTGCGCACGCGGGCGTACGTGGCGGTGGCGTTCGACTGTCCTTTCGAAGGACCCACGCCGCCGTCGGTCGTGCGCCAACTGGCGCAGCGCATGGCTCAGGCCGGCGCCGATGAGATCGTGATCGCCGACACCATCGGCTCGGCCGGGCCGGGCGCCGTCAAGACCTTGTTCGAGGCGCTGGCGCCGGAGCTGCCTGTCGAGCGGCTGGCCGCGCATTTCCATGACACGCGCGGGTTGGCCTCGGCCAATGTCTGGGCGGCGCTGGAGGCAGGAGTACGGCGTTTCGACGCTAGCGTGGGCGGTATAGGAGGATGTCCCTTTGCACCCGGCGCGGCGGGCAACGCCGCCACCGAGGATCTGGTGCTGATGGCGGAGCGCAGTGGTTTGCGCACAGGTATTTCACTGTCCGGGCTGGTTCGGGCGGTGGCTTATGCGGAAGGCGTACTCGGCCGCCCGCTGGGCGGACGCAGCATGGCTTGGCTGCGGCGCCATCACGCTGCAAGAGGCGATACCGCATCGGCTTGAGGACAAAGGGAGCTGGATTCGATCGCCATATAACAATCAAACAGGAGACAAAACCATGGAAAAAATATCGCGGCGCGGGCGCGCCATATTGGGGCTGGGGCTTTGCGCCATGGCATTGGCCGCGGCGCCGTCCCATTCCGAACCGGGGGATTATCCGACGCGCCCCATCCGTCTTATCGTGCCCTTCGCGCCGGGCGGTGTCACCGACACCGGCGCGCGTCTGGTCGCCGACCGGCTGGGCCAGCGCCTAGGGCAGCAGGTGATCGTCGACAACAAACCGGGGGCGTCGGGCAACATCGGCACGCAGATGGCGGCCCGGGCCGAACCCGATGGCTATACCCTGGTGGTAGGCTTTGACGGCACGCTGGTCATCAACCCGCATGTGTATCGCACCACGGGCTTCGATACGCTCAAGGATCTGGCGCCCGTGAGCAAGATCGGGGACGCCGCGCTCATTATCGTGGCGAATCCTTCGTTGCCGGTTCGCAACCTGAAAAACGTGATCGACTATTCGCAGGCCCAGCCCAACGGCCTTTCCTATGGCAGCGCGGGCGTGGGAAGCACACCGCACCTGGCTGGCGAGCTTCTGCGCCAGCGCACGGGGGCCAAGCTGGTGCATATCCCCTATAAAGGCGGAGGCCAGGCCATGGCTGACGTCGTGGGCGGGACGCTGCCGCTGCTCTATACCGCGGTCGCCGGGGCCTATCCCTATATACAGCGCCAGCAGCTCACGGCCATCGCTGTAAGCAGCGCAACCCGGCTGGCGTCCCTGCCTGACGTGCCCACCGTGGCGGAGTCCGGCGTGGCAGGATTCGAGTCGGTTTCGTGGATCGGTATTCTGGCGCCGGCCGGCACCCCCAGTGCTGTCATCGCCAGGCTGCAGAAGGAAATCCACGCCGTCGTTCAGTCGTCCGACATCAAGGAGCGGCTCATCGGCCTGGGCATCACGGCCTCGGGCAACACACCAGAGGAATTCCGCAAGCAAATCGCAAGCGATCTCGATAAATACGCCACGATCGTGAAAGCGGCGAACATCCGGGCGGAGTGAACGCCGAGGCGATGCCGCGGGCCTTGCGACGTCACGAGATCGAACGGCATGCCGCCTTCGCGATAGCCCTGGCATTGGTTAGCCGGGCCCGATAGCGCCTGGATGCGCGCCGGGTCCTCGCCAGGGCTTGATGGCTCGGACCCGGCAAACGCGAGCCTGCTGTTTAGTCGATGCGCGCGCCGGAGATCTTGACGGCCTCGGCCCACTTCGCGATTTCCTTTTGCACGAAAGCCTGGAACTGTTCTGGCGTGGACGGCGTGAACTCGCTGCCGGCGGCGATCATCTTTTCTTTCGCTTTCGGGTCGGACATGACGTCGCGCATATCCGCCGAAATCTTTTCCACCAGCGGTTTGGGCGTGCCCTTGGGGGCGAAGAAGCCGGACCAGGGCGGGGCTGCAAAGCCCGGGAAGCCCTGTTCGGCGACCGTGGGATAGTCGGGCGCGCTGGCAAAGCGATCCGCCGTCGTCAGCGCGACGATCTTCAGCTTGCCGCTCTTCGCGTAGGCTTGCACGGCGGGCAGGCCCGTGATGCCTACCTGGATCTGGCCGCCCAGCAGGTCGGTCACCATCGGGGAACTGCCGCGGTACGGAATGTGCGCGAGCTCGAACTTGCCCTGGTTCTTGATCAGTTCCATGCCCAGGTGCGACGCCGTGCCGTTGCCGTCGGAACCGTACGAATAGTGGCCATCAGGCTTCTTCAGCAGGGCGATGAGTTCCTGCAGGTTGTTGGCCGGCACGTCGTTGTTGACGATGATGGCGTTGGGATAGAGCGTGGCTTGCGTGATGGCCTCGAAGTCCTTGATCGGGTCATAGCGCATGTTCTTGTAGAGCGAGGTATTGATACCGTGCGAGCCCGTCACACCCAGTACCAGGGTGTAGCCGTCGGGCGCGGCACGCGCCACGTATTCAGAACCGACGTTGCCGCCCGCGCCTGGCTTGTTCTCGACGACGACCGCCTGGCCCCATTTCTTGGACAGGCCCTCGGCCACCAGGCGCGCAGTGATGTCGGTGGCGCCGCCCGCCGGGAACGGCACCACGATGGTGACGGGACGCGTGGGGAAGTTGTCCGTGCCCTGCGCGAAGGCGGGCGCGGCGGCCAGTCCGACGGCGCCGGCAAGCATGGCCAGGGCGCCGAGGATTTTGCGGCGCGGCCAGCCCGCGTGCGTTGCGGAGGAAATCGGGTGTGTCATGTTTCAAGGCCCTTGTTATGTGGTGTAAGCACTGTGTGAAGAAACGGGCCGCGCTATTGCGCGGTGTACCCGCCGTCGGCACGAATGTCCGTGCCCGTGATGAACGAGGCTGCCTCGCTCAACAGGAAAACAACCGTCCGCGCGACTTCATCCGCGCTGCCGAGACGTCCGGCGGGATACTTGGCGGCCAGCGCGGCGCAGGCGGCCTGCGCGCTGCCGTAGCGGTCGACCAGCCTGCTGGTCAACACCGCGCCGGGAGACAGGCTCAACGAACGGATGCCGTCCGGTGCGTGGTCCACGGCGATGGCACGCGCCAACGCGATCAGGCCCGCCTTGCTGGCGCCATAAGCGCCGCGGCCAGGCGCGGCCACGCTGCCCAGTTGCGAGGCGATATTGAGCACCACGCCACCGCCGGCGCGAACCATGTGCGGAATGGCCCATTTGCTCATCAGCCACGCCCCTGTCAGGTTCACATCCAGGGCCTGCCGCCATTGCGCAGGCGTCAGATCGGCGACCTTGGCGCTCGGCGTGACTGTGGCGGCGTTGTTCACCAGCGCGTCGATCGCGCCCCAGTGGGCGGCCACCTGATCCACGGCGGCCCGGGTGGCGTCGGCGTCCGTCACGTCGCAGCTCAACGCCAGGACGCGGGATTGCACCGTGGACAGCGCCGGGTGGCACTGCGCCAGCAGGTCCGCATCCCGATCCAGCCGGGCCACGCGGGCGCCCGCGTCCAGGCAGCGCGCGACGATTGCCTGCCCCAGTCCCCCCGCGGCGCCGGTCACGATCACGGTCTTTCCTTTCAGGACGAGCCCGTCCGCGGTCGTCATGGCGTCATCGCTCCCAGCGAGGCGCCGCCGCACACGTAGAGCGTCTGCCCCGTGATGGCCCCTGCCTCTGCACTCAGGAAGAAGGCGATGGTGGCGGCGACTTCGCCCGCATTGATCAGGCGGCCCAGCGGCAGGTCCACCCGCGCGGCGGCACCGCGCTTCGGATCGTTCAGCATGGGAGTGTCGACCGCGCCCGGCGCGATCACGTTGACCGTGATACCGCGCCCGACGAGCTCTGCGGCCAGGCTGCGCGCCAGGCCGATCTGCGCCGATTTGGTGGCGGCATAGGCCAGGCGGTGCGCCCGGCCCAGCACGGCCCGGCTGGACACGAGCACGATGCGGCCGCTGCCGTCGGGCAGTTGCGGCGCCAATGCCTGGACCAGCGCCATCGGCGCGGCGCCATGCAGCCGCCACAGCAGTTCCGTGTCTTCCGGGCGCGTATCCAGCGCACCGCCGGTGCGCACCACGCCCGCGCAATGCACCAGCGCGGTCGGGCCGCAGCCGGCCAGGCCAGCGCACAAGGCGCGCAGCGCGTCGGCGTCGGCCAGATCGCAAACCACGTGACGGTATTGCTCGGGGTGCTGGATGGCGGCGGGCGCGATGTCGACGCCCGTCACGCGCCAGCCGGCGGACAGCAGCCGTTCGGCCAGTGCCAGTCCGATACCAGAGGCCGCGCCTGTCAGGACGCAATGCGCCGGCGCGTTACGCTCGATCATGGCTGTACTCAGGCGTCCAGCGTCGTCAGGCGCTTTTCCATCGCGCGCATTTGCTCGTAGCCCATCAGTTGCATGATGTCTTCGATGCCCACCAGAAGGTCGGGGCGGTCGGCGGGCTCGCCGCTGGCGATCACGCCCTGCATGACTTGCAGCGCCTGGCGCATGCCATGGATGGCGGCTGCGGGCAGCATGCGCGGCAGGCTGATGCGCTTGACGCCGATCTCCTTCAGGCGCGGCAGGGGAATCAGCGGGGTGGTGGGACGGTTGCGGATGCCAAACCCCATATTGATGCTGACGGGGATGCCCGCCGCGTCCACCAGGCGCTTGATGTCGTCTTCCGTGCGCACGGCGTCGGGGAACAGCATGTCCGCGCCGGCGCGGGCGTACGCGCGGGCACGCTTGACCGCGCCTTCAATGCCTTCCAGGGCAAGGGAGTCGGTGCGGGCGATGATGACGAAGTCGTCGTCGCGCCGTGCCAGGCAGGCCGCTTCGATCTTCTTGACCATCTCGGCCTCGCTGACAACGTCCTTGCCGGGCATGTGGCCGCAGCGCTTGGGACTGACCTGGTCTTCCAGGTTGATGCCGGCGACGCCGGCTTCCTCGAACATCTGCACCGTGTGGTAGACGTTGACCGGATTGCCATAGCCGGTGTCCGCGTCGGCCGTGAGCGGTATGGAGACGGATCTTGCCAGATGACGGCAGTGGGTGACGTTTTCGGACAAGCCCATCACGCCGATGTCGGCGATGCCCAATAGCGCGTTCGATACGGCCGCGCCGCTGGTGCAAGCGGTCTTGAAACCGGCGGCTTCAACCAGGCGGATGCTGTATCCATCGTAGACACCGGGCGACACGATGAAGGGTTCGTTCTTCAGCAGTTGCCGAAACTGGTTGCGCGGGTTGTTCATGTGATGCTGCTCCAAAGGGCGTTATGCGGCCGAGACGGGCTGCCCGGCGATGCCGGACGCCCCTTCCGCCAGATGTTCAAACAGGTGATGCGCCGCGCGTTCGATGTGCGAGCGCATGAGCGATTCCGCCAGTTCGGCATCGCGCGCGCGGATGGCGCGCAGGATCTGCCAGTGTTCGGCGTAGGCGTCGTCCTTGCGTTCAAGCACGGTGCCGGAATGCCGGCGGTAGACGCGCAACAGGTGATAAAGGTCGCCGCACAGGGCGTTGATGATGCGGGTGTTGCCGCTGGCCAGCACGATGCGTTCGTGGAAGTCGAAGACCCGGGGGGCCGGTGCGCCGCCATTGGCGGCCTCCAGGCGGCGCTGGCGGTCCTGCTCCAGTTCGACCAGCAACTGCGCGATCTCGTCGTCGCGCATGCGGCGGGTGGCGAGGTTGCACGCCACGCCTTCCAGCGCCATGCGCATTTGAAAGAGCTCCAGGGCGGACTCCGCCGACAGCGTCACGACGCGCGCCTTGATGTAGGGCTCGCGCGTGACCAGCTGGATGCCCTGCAGGCGGCGTACGGCCTCTCGCACCGGGCCGCGGCTGACGCCGAACTCTTGCGCCAGCGCCACTTCGTTGATGACGCTGCCCGGTGCGAGCCGGCCCTGGTAGATCGCGTCCAGCACCTGGTCGAACACCACGTCGGCCAGCGGGCCGGAGGCGTCTTCCTTGGTGGCGATGGAGGGCGTGGAAATGTTCATAGTGTTAACAGCCTATCAAATGGATCTTTAAAGTGTCAACTCTTTTGGCCGGTTCCCCATTTTGATCCTGGGGTGGCGCCGAATGAGTTTTCCGTCGTGTGACAAGCATATTTCGTATGTTTTCCTAGGGGTTACCCCTAGGAGATAAGACTTTGTATCTATCTACACTTCAAGAAGGTGCCTGCGAAACTGTATGCGACCGTAGTCGTGTTCTTTGCTCTTATGGCGATAGTGTTGACACTATTGTTTTGTAGGTCGTAAGATGACCGCAGTTTAGATTCTCCCGATTACCGCTGCCATGATCCAGTCTTTCCCCTGTCGAGGCGCAGCGCTGCGCTACGCGGACCTGTCCGCCGCCGCCCAGGCCGAAGGCCGCGACATCCAGGCGTATCCCTATGTCATCCGCGTGCTGCTGGAGAATCTCCTGCGGCACCGCGCCTGGGGCGCTGCCATTTCCGAAGCCGAAATCGGCAGGTTGTGGGATTGGCGGCAGCACCCCGGCGCCGATCTTTCGCTGCACGTGGCGCGGGTGATCCTGCCCGATTCCAGTGGTCTGCCGGTGCTGCAGGACCTCGCGGCCCTGCGCGATGCCGTGGCTCAGGCGGGCGGCGACCCCGCGCGCGTCGATACGCGCATTCCCGTGGACCTGATCGTGGATCATTCCCTGCAGGTCGATTATTGGGGCGACACGGGCGCCGTGCAGCGCAACCTGCGCCGCGAATTCGAGCGCAACGACGAACGCTACCGATTCCTGAAATGGGCGCAGCAGGCCTACAAGGGCTTGCGCGTCATTACCCCTGGCATCGGAATCATTCATCAGGTCAACCTGGAATACCTGGCGCCGGTGGTAGTGCGGCAGGCCAGGGCGGACGGCGACTGGGCCTATCCCGATTTCGTGATCGGTGGCGATTCCCATACGCCGATGGTCAACGCACTGGGTGTGCTGGGCTGGGGGGTGGGCGGCATCGACGCCGAAGCGGCGCTGCTGGGCCACGCCTATACGTTCCCGATTCCGGAGGTCGTGGGCGTGCGGCTCCATGGGGCCATTGAAGCGCCGGCCCTGACCACGGACGCCGCGCTGCTGGTCACGCAGCAGTTGCGTGCCGCGGGCGTGGTGGGCAGCATGGTCGAATTCTTCGGCCCGGCGGTGGGGGCGCTCAGCGTGCCGGAACGCGCGACCATCGCCAATATGGCCCCTGAGTATGGCGCCACCTGCGGCTTTTTCCCGATCGACGCGCGCACGCTGGACTACGCCCGCGTGACCGGCCGCGATGACGGGCAACTGGCGCTGATTGAAGCCTATGCGCGCGCCAACGCCTTGTGGCGCGATGCGCGCCAAGCCGACCCCGTCTATAGCCGGGTGATCGATATCGATCTGTCGGCGGCGCGGCCCAGCGTGGCCGGTCCGCGCCGGCCGCAAGACCGGATGGATGCGTCCGATGTGGCCGCGGATTTCCGCCGCCGCCTGGGCGCGCCGCTTTCGGAAGGGGGCTTCGCCGTGGACGCGGCAGCCGCGGCCGCGCATCCGGCGGGGCGCGAGGCCATCGGCCATGGCTCCGTGGCGTTGGCGGCCATTACTTCCTGCACCAATACGTCCAACCCCAGCGTGATGATGGCCGCCGGCCTGATCGCGCGCAAGGCGCTGGCGCGCGGCCTGACGCCGCCGGCCTGGGTCAAGCGTTCGCTGGCGCCGGGATCGCGCGCGGTGACTCGGTACCTGGAGTCCGCGGGGCTGCTGGCTGCCCTGCAAGCGCAAGGGTTTCACGTGATCGGCTACGGCTGCACGACCTGCGGCGGCAAATCAGGCCCCCTCGATTCCGCGGTGGCCGATGCCATCGCCGAAGATGGCCTGGTGGCGGCGGCGGTACTGTCGGGCAACCGGAATTTTGAAGGGCGCATCCATAAGCTGCTGCGCGCCAACTACATCGGATCGCCCGCGATGGTGGTGCTGTATGCGCTGGCGGGCCGCATCGATGTGGATTTCGAGCGCGAGCCGCTGGGGCCCGACGCCAATGGCGAGCCCGTCTACCTGCGCGACATCTGGCCCAGTCAGGACGAAATCGATGCCTTGCTGCCGCTGGCGTCGGACCCTGCGCTGTTTGCCGAAGTCTATGACCCCGCCAGCCTGGACAGCTCGATCTGGCGAGACCTGGCCGCGCCTTCCGGCCTGCGCTTTCCCTGGGACCCCGAATCGCAATACCTGGTTGAACCGCCGTTCTTCAAGGCCGAACCGGGGCGCGACGCGCTGGCGGACCTGGCGGCAGGCCTGACGCGCGGGCGCGTGCTGGCGGCGTTCGGCGACTCGCTGACCACTGACCATATTTCGCCCAGCGGCGAAATCCCTGCGGATACGCCGGCGGGCCAGTATCTGATCGACAAGGGCGTGGCGCCGCGCGACTTCAACACCTACGTCGCGCGCCGCTGCAATCATCATGTCATGACGCGTGCCACGTTTGCCAACATCCGCATCAAGAATGCCATGACGCCGGGCGTGGAGGGCGGCGTGACCCGCCATCATCCCAGCGGCAAGCTCATGCCGGTGGTCGAGGCCGCGGCAGCCTACCGCGAAGCGGGCGAGGCCAGCGTCATCCTGGGCGGCCAGGACTACGGCATGGGCAGCAGCCGCGACTGGGCGGCGAAGGGCTCGGCGCTACTGGGCGTGCGCGCGGTGATCGCGGAATCCTTCGAACGCATCCACCGCGCGAATCTGGTGGGCATGGGTGTGCTGCCGCTGGCGTTCGCGCCCGGCCAGGGCTGGCGCCAGCTAGGCCTGACCGGCGCCGAGACGCTGTGCTTCGAGAACGTGGCCAATGGCGTGCTCAAGGGTGAACCCATCGACGTGACCGCTGAAGACGGCGAACGCCGCATCCGATTCCAGGCCTATGCCCAGGTGCTCACGCACGCAGAACGCAAACTCATGGCGGAGGGCGGGATTCCCGCCAGCGTCCTCAATGCATTCTTGACCGACACGGCGGCCGCGGACACGGCCCATTGCTGACAACGCGCATCAATCAGGAAACACGACATCATGCTGGATCTCCTACTGACCAATGCAAGGCTGCTGCTGCCGCAGCAGGGGCTCACCGAGGGAGTGCTGGGCGTCATCGACGGCCGCATCGCCATCATCGCCGAGCCCGGCACGCCGCTCGAAGCCCGCGAAACCATCGACTGCCAGGGGCTATGGGTGCTGCCTGGCCTGATAGATCCCCACGTGCACTTCGGCTTTGGTTCGCCGGAGACCGACTTCGAGACCGAATCGCGCTTTGCCGCGCTGGGCGGCACCACCACGGTGCTCTCGTTCCACCGGTCCGCGGACATCCGGGAATCCTTTGAAAAGGTGCGCGACCGGGCGCTGTCGCAAAGCTGCGTGGACTTCGGCTTCCATTTCGGCATCACCAGCAACCTGCATGTGGAGACGCTCGATGAGATATCGCGCCGTTTCGGCGTGTCCTCGTACAAGCTCTACATGATGTACAAGGGCGCGGCGGGCCTGTCGAAAGGTTTCACCGACATCGACGACGGTTTGCTGTATTCGGCCCTGCGCGCCACCGCCGCCATTCCCGGCGCGATCATGGGCGTGCACTGCGAGAACGTCGAAGTCATCCCGGTGCTCAGGGATCCCTTGCGCGCCGCCGGCCGCGACGATCTGAAGGCCTGGAACGAGCAGAGTCCGGACTTCCTGGAGGCCGAGAACGTGCATCGCGTGTGCTACTTCGCGGCGAAGACCGGCGCCGCCGTCAACATCGTCCACCTGAGCAGCCGCGAAGCGCTGGACGAGGCGCGGCGCCACCGGCGCACGCCCAACGCGCCGCCCATCTACGTCGAGACCTGCCCGCACTACCTGTTCCTGAACGACGAGTCGCCCGCCGGCACCTACGCCAAGGTCAACCCCCCGGTGCGCGGGCAGGGCGATGTGGACGCCATGTGGGAAGGCGTGCTGGATGGATCCATCACCACCATCGGCACAGACCATGTGCCGCGCAAGCGTGCCACCAAGGATACGGACATCTGGGCCGCCAGCAACGGCTTCCCCGGCACCGGCCTGATGCTGCCGATCCTGCTGCACGAAGGCTATCACCGTCGCGGCGTGCCGCTGGAAACCCTGATGAAGGTCAGCGCCGGGAACTCCGCCCGCATCTATCGCATGCCCGGCAAGGGCAGCATCGAAATCGGCAAGGACGCGGACCTGGTGCTGGTGGACCCAGACCTGGAACGCACGGTCGATCCCGCGACCCTGGAATCGAACTCCGACTACTCGCCGTACGAGGGCATGACCCTGAAGGGCTGGCCCGTGCGCACCCTGGTGCGCGGGCGCACCGTGGCGCAGGACGGCCGCATCACCGATGCGGCCCGCGCCACCCCGGGCGGCCGTTATCTCAAGCGTCTTTGAACTGAATCCATCTTTTATCTGGCGGACAACACTATGAGCGACACCAAGCGAATCTGGGACGACTTCCTCACCGAACGCGACAAGCAAGTACTGGCCCAGGCCGGCTACGGCAAGCGCGGCGGCTTCGGCAAGCGTCCCGCGCTCTTCATCATCGACGTGCAGTACAACTTCTGCGGCGATACGCCCCAGGACATCCTGGAAGGCCTCAAGCAATACCGGACCCATTGCGGCCGCGAGGCCTGGGAAGCGGTTGCGCATATCGTGCCGCTGCTGGAATTGGCGCGGGACAAGAACATTCCTGTCTTCTATACCGAAAGCGGCCGGCGCGCGGACTTGCTGGACAGCGGGGTGCAGGTGGGCAAGAACCATCGCGGCGGCGAAAAGACCGTACTTGCCGACACGCATGCCACGCAGACCGTGGAGCCGCTGGCCCCGCGTCCGCAGGATATCCGCATCACCAAGCAAAAGCCCTCCTGCTTCTTCGGCACCATCTTCATGAGCCACCTGAATTTCCTGGACGTGGACACGCTGATCCTGGTGGGCTGCACCTCATCGGGATGCCTGCGCGCCACGACGGTGGACGCCTATTCGTACAATTTCAAGGTCATCATTCCCGAAGAGGCGGCGTTCGACCGCTTCCAGGCCAGCCACGCAATGAGCCTGTTCGACCTCAATTGCAAGTACGCCGATGTGATCCCGTCGCGCGAAGTGCAGGACTACCTGCGCGAATTGCCTGCGCCCGCCAGTAAGGCCCAGGGCTGAGCCAGGGCGGATGCCAAAACCATGTCCCTGACAGCCGGACCGATTCCCGTCTACCTCTTGACCGGCTTTCTGGGCAGCGGCAAGACCACGCTGTTGTCGCGCCTGGTGCGCAGTCCGCAATTTGCCGACACGGCGGTGATCATCAACGAGTTCGGCGAGATCGGCCTGGATCACATGCTGGTGGGCAAGGCCGACGACACCGACGTGGTGCTGCTGGACTCTGGATGCCTGTGCTGCGCAGCCACCAGTTCGCTGCAGGATACGCTGGAGTCGCTGTACTACCGGCGCCAGCGCAAAGAGATCCCCGCCTTTACGCGGGTGGTGGTGGAAACCTCCGGACTGGCTGATCCGTGCCCCGTCATCAACACGCTGGCGGCCGATCCGCTGATCGCCCGTCATTACCGCTTTGGCGGCGTGGTGGCCACAGTGGACGCGCTGCATGGAATGGCCACGCTGCACGCCTATCGCGAAGCCAGCACCCAGATTGCGATCGCCGACCGCATCGCGCTGACCAAGACCGATCTGGCCGAGGTCAGCAGCATCGAGGCGCTGCGAACCACGCTGCAAGAGTACAACGCCAGTGCGCCGGTCCGCGCGGTATCGCCCGATACGGTTGACGAGGACGCACCGGCACTGTTCCACGGATTGAAACCGGAGCATCTGAACGCGGCGGTTTTGGCTGCCGCGCGGCCAATCGCTGCCAGCCCGCTGGCGCACGTCTTGCGGTACGGCATCGTTTCGTATGCGTTCCGGCAGGAAACGCCGGTGAGCTGGGAGGCCTATGCACACTGGACCCGGCATATGCAGCGCCACGTCGGCGAACGCCTGTTGCGGGCCAAGGGCGTCCTGGCGTGGTCGGACGGGACTGTGCGCGCAGTGCATGGCGTGCGGCATGTGTTCAGCACGCCGGAAATCGTGGCGCTACCAGACGGCGCGGATAGGTCGGGCGCGATGATCCTGATCGTGCAGGATATGTCCGCGCAAGAGATAGACGAGGTGGTGCGGCCGCTGTTGCTGGACCGCACGGGGCGGTGACGCGCGGGGTGATCCGCCCAGGATCCTGACGCCGCAAGAAGACGCGCCGCGATCGCTGGCGCCGCTTTGCTGGCCGGTCATGGAACTGTTTTCGGGCGCCGGTTACTCAAGGGCGTACCAACCCCTTTCCAAGGCCCGCTTCGTCATGCCTACCCGGCCCACCCCACACAATCGCCCGCAAGTGCCGGCGCAACTGGCGCGCCTGCGCCTGACGCCCTTGCACCTCGCGCTGGTTTGCGCCCTGTCTGGCGCGCTTGCGGCCGCGCCCGCCCAGGCGGACAGCTTTCTCATCGGCAGCGGGGGCAACGGCGGGGCGGCCGACAATGTCAACGGCACAGGCATAGGGGCCGGTGGCGGGGGTGGCGGCATCGGCGGCGGTGGGGCGGCCGGCCTCTCGCCCTATGGCGGCGGCGCGGGCGGCGGTGTGGAAATGGGCGGGTATTTCGACCCCCTGGGCGGCTATGGCGGCAGCAATACCGGCCCAGACGGTGGCCTGGGCGCGTACCACATCTCGCCCATCAGCGGCGGCTACAGCATCGGCGGCGGCGCTGGCGTGGGCGGCGGCGGTGGCGGCGCCCAGCACCCGATGGGCTCGAACATGGGGGGCGGCGGCGCCGGACTGGGCGGCGCGGGTGGCGCGTCGCTGACGCCTGGGGAGTCCGGCGAAAGCGGCGGCCCGGTTCGTGATGCCTTGGACAATCTCGCTTCCGCCAGCCTGCCTGGCCAAGGCGTCCAGGTTTACAGCAATGCGCTGGTGTGGGGCCCAAAAACTTACGATTATGTCGGCGTGGGCGGCGGCGGCGGCGGCGCCTCGGACGCTGGCGCCGGTGGCAGTGGTACCCATGGCGAGCTGACCTACGACACGACGCGCCTGACCGTGAACCGCTCGATCCTGATCGGCGGCGGCGGCGGGGGCGGAGCAAGCATCAACGCCGGCGGGCGCGGCGGCAACGGTGTCGTGACGCTGATCAACGGCGCGGAGCTGGTGGTCGCCGAGCACCTGCTGATCGGCGGCGCCAACGGCGGCGGGAGCGCCGCCATGACGAACGGCGGCCAGGGCGGCGACGGCCGTCTCACGGTGAATAACGGCACCGTTATTGTCGGATCCGGCGGCCGCCTGCGCTTGGGGGCGGGCGCACAGGGCGGGTCGGGCGAACTGTTGCTCGGACCGGGCCTGCTCCAATTCGATAGCGGCGCCACGTTCGTCATCAACAACAACGGCGTTCTCCTGGTGGGTGGCCGGCCGGGATCCAGCATGCAGGCCGGCAGCATCGAGGGCCTGAGCACCCTGCGCAACGACGGCAGCATCGAGTTCAACCAGACCGGCGCCGCCCGGCTGGACACCGCGATTACCGGCACGGGGCAACTGCACACCAATAACGGCACCACCTCGCTAACCGGCAGCAATACCTACACCGGCGGCACCTGGGTCGGATCCGGATCGACGCTCAATATCGGCGCGAACGGCGCCAGCGGAGACCTGGCTGGCCCGGTCGCGGTCAGCGGCACGCTGGTTTTCCAGCGTAGCGACGCCAGCACCTTCAGCGGCGCCCTGAGCGGGGCCGGACACGTGAGCAAGTCGGGCGCCGGCACGCTCACCTTGGCGGGGGCGCACTCCTTCAGCGGACAGGTCTCGGTCGACGCTGGCGTGTTGGACGTGGCGGGCTCGGCGCCGAACGCCGCCTTCGTGGCGAATGCCGGCGGCACCCTCAGCGGCACGGGGCGGTTGGGAGGCACAGTCATCCAGTCTGGCGGCGTGCACGCACCCGGCAATCCGCTTGGCACGCAAACCGTGGCCGGCGGCTACAAGAACAGCGGCACGCTGCGCATCGCCGCCACGCCCACGGCCAGCGCCAGCCTCACGGCGCTTGGCGCGGTCGAGCTCGACAACACCACCTTGGCGCTGGCCTTCAGCCCGAACGACGCGGCCTCCTGGGCGCCTTCCGCCGCGCCGGTGGTCATCCTGGACAAACAAAGCGCGGGCGCCATTGCCGGCGGCATCGGGCGGATCGAGAATCCCTTGCTGTTCCTCGATGCCAAAGTCAGCACGAGCGGCGGCGATGGCAACGACCTGACCTTCCAGCTTGTACCCAAAGGGGCGGAAGAACCCGGGGTCGGTCCCGGAATCGACCCGGGAATCGACCCCGGGGTTGAACCCGGCAGCGGCGCGAAGGAGTTCGCCAGTCTTGCGGCCACCGCCAACCAGCGTGCCGTGGCCAGGGCGGCGCAAGCCCTGCCCGCCACCAGCGAGGTATGGCGCGCACTGGCGCTCTCGACCGACGTGGGCGACTACAGGCAGGCGCTGCAAGCCTTGTCGGGCGACACGCACGCCAACGTGAATTCGGCGCTGGTGAGCGCGGGCACTCCGGCCCTGCAACGCGGCCTGGACGGCCTGCGCGGCAATCTCGCCGCGGGCCGGCTGCCAGGCGCGCCCACGGCCCAGGCCGGCACGAGCGACGCGCCGCCCGCGGCCAGCGCGCTGCCACGCTCAACCGCGCAACCGGTGTGGGCGCAGATCGAGGGCGATTGGCGCCGCCTGGGCAGCGACGGCAATGCGCCGGCGCTCACCCAGCAAACCACGACGCTGGCGCTCGGCGGCGACGCGGAAGTGGGCCGCGGGTGGCGCCTGGGTGCGGCCCTCGGCTACGCCGACGCCAAGCTCAAGACGGGCAGCCGGGCCGCCACCGCCGATACGCAGAGCTATACGGCCACGCTGTATGGCGGCAAGGCCTACGCGCTGGGCGCGGGTTCCCTGAACCTGCTGGCCGGCACGGCCTACTCGTGGCATGACATCGCCACGCGGCGCCAGATCGACTACGGCAGCCTGTCGCAGACCCTCAAGGCCGATTATCACGCGTCGACCACCCAGCTTTTCGCTGAAGTGGGCTACGCAGTGCCGATCACGCCGGACTCTACGATCGAACCGTTCGCCGGACTGTCGTGGAGCGACCTGCGCACGCGGGCCTTCTCGGAATCAGGCGGGTCCGCCGCGCTGTCCGGAAAAAGCCAGAGCCAGACCCTGGCATCTACCTTGGCGGGCTTGCGCGCGCGCTGGCAGGTGCCTGACTCGGCCATTGCACTGCGCGGCATGTTGGGGTGGCGCCATGCCTACGGCAATGTGCAGCCCAGCACCACGCTGGCCTTCGATGGCGGCGCGAGCTTTTCGGTGGCCGGCGCGCCCATCGCCCGCGATGCGGCGCGCGTGGAGGTGGGTGCCGACCTGGTCACGATCCGCAACCTGACGATCGGCCTGGCTTATGCCGGCGAATTCGGCGGCGGCAATCGCCAGCAAGCCGGTACGGTAGACATGCGCTGGCGCTTCTAGGCTCGGCGGCGGGGTATTCACTCCGCTTCGCGCGCCACTTGCAGCAGCGCCTGCTCGAAGGTTTCGACCGGCTGCGCCCCTGACAGCAGATATTGACTGTTGATGATGATGGACGGCACCGACGAGATCCCCGCGGCTTGCCATTTCTGCTCTTCCGCGCGTACCTCATCGGCAAAGCGGCCGGATGCCAGCACTTCACGCGCGGCCTCGGCATCGAGGCCTGCCTGCGCCACGGCCTGCAGCAGCACGCCGGCCTGGCTGGTGTCGAGGTTGTCGTGATGGTAGGTCTTCAGCAGCGCGCGCTTGAGCGCGATCTGCGCATCTTGTCCTTGCTCGCCGGCCCAATGCAGCAGGCGGTGTGCATCGAAGGTGTTGTACGACTTGTCGGCCTCGGTCATGCGCATGGGCATGCCGACGGCGGCGGCCCGTTCGCTGATGACGGCACGGTTGGCGGTGATCTGCTCGCGGCTGTAGCCATACTTCTTCTCAAGCCGTTCCAGCGTGTTCTGGCCGCCGGCAGGCATGTCTGGATTCAGCTCGAAGGGCCGCATGCGCAGTTCGACCGATACCGAATCCTTGACACGGTCAATGGCGGCCAGCAGGTTGCCCAGGCCGACCGCGCACCAGGGGCAGGCGACGTCGGACACGAAGTCGAGGATGATCTTGCCGGGGGTCGCTTGGCTCATGGCGGGGGGTTCCGATAGGGGGGGTGCACCATCATCGCGCAAATTCCGGCGAGAGGCGAACGGCCGCTTGCAGGACGGACGATTCGGGCCTGCCACCCGAGGATGGCAGGCCTGATATCAGGCGGGGTGGCGGCCAGTCGTGGCGCGCCGCGCGGTCACGGGCCGGGTTTCGCGTGCGTGAGCGATATGCGCCCGCGCCACGGGGCGGGGCGTTCCATCTTCGGCAAGGCGGAACACGCTGACCAGCTGCACCAGTGTCGCGGCCTGCTCGTTGAGGCTGTGGGCGGCGGCGGCCGACTCTTCGACCAGCGCGGCGTTCTGCTGCGTGGTCTGGTCGAGCTGGTTGATGGCGTCGCCAACTTGCGAGATGCCTTGTCCCTGCTCGTGCGCCGCGGCGCCGATTTCGGCGATCAGGTCGGCAACGCGACGCACCTGCGTCACGATGTCGTTCATGGTGCCGCCCGCCTCGCCGACCAGGTTGGAACCCGCTTCGACGTTGCCGACGCTGTCGCTGATCAGTTGCTTGATTTCCTTGGCGGCGCTGGCGCTGCGCTGGGCGAGGGCGCGCACTTCGCTCGCCACGACGGCAAAGCCGCGGCCTTGTTCGCCCGCGCGGGCCGCTTCGACAGCCGCGTTCAGGGCGAGGATGTTGGTCTGGAAGGCGATGGAGTCGATGACGGCGATGATGTCGACGATCTTGCGCGAGCTGGCGGAGATGGCGTCCATCGTGTTGACCACATTGCCGACGACTTCGCCGCCGCGCGCGGCGGCTTCACGGGCGGATCCGGCCAGCGAAGCCGCCATCTGCACGGATTCGAGGTTCTGCTTCACCGCCGCGTTCATCTCTTCCATCGAGGCGGCGGTCTCTTCGACGTTGGCGGCCTGTTCTTCGGTGCGCTGGCTGAGGTCGGCGTTGCCGGAGGAGATCTGGGTGGCGCCCGTGGCGATCGACTCGCTCGACTGGCGCACCTGGCTCACCAGCTTCGCGAGGTTGGCGCGCATGGCGTCCATGTTGGCCAGCACGCTGGTCTCGTCGCCATCGCGGCGCTGCACGCGCACGGCCAGATTGCCCTTGGCGACTTCCTGGGCGATCCGGGCGGCGTATGCCGGCTCGCCGCCCAGGCGGCGCATGACGGAACGCACGAGGACAAGGCCAAGGACGATGCCGATCAGGGCGCACAGCACGATAAGCGCGGTAAGCGTCCAGAAGGTGCGTTCCACGGCCGCGGCGGCGTCTTCGGTGTCGAGCCGGGCCAGTTCTTCCTGGCGCTTGGCGGCGTCCATCAGGATGTTGCGCGCCGCGACATGCAGCTCGGCCGAGTCCTTGTGCAGCACGGCCATCGCGGTGGGGTCGTTGCGATCGGCCAGGCTCTTCACGTTGTTCACGGCCGCCTTGTAGCGGGTCCAGGTGTCGGCCAGTTTGCCGCCCAGTTCGCGCAGCGCGGGATCCTGCTCTTGCTGCAGACGGTCACGTGCCTGCAGCACCGATTTCTCGGAATCTTCGTTCAGGCGCAGTTCGTTCTGGCGGCCTTGAGGATCGGTATTCCAGATATAGACGTACATGCGCCTGAAGTGCGTGGCGCCTTGCCGCGCGGCGTCTACGACGACGCGCAACGGCATCACGGTTTCCGTGTACATGGCGCGCTGTTTCTGGCTGATGCTCCAGAGCTGCTGCATGGCAATGACGCCAACGGCGAGCAGCGTCACGATGAAGAAGAGCACCAGCGCGATCAGGCTGCTCCGGAGAGAGAGATTTCTGAGTTTGGACATGTTGGGCACGCGACGGGGCGCGGAATGCACCCGCTACCCGTGCACTACAGCACATCATGCGGCGGTGCAATATGGCGAACTACGGGGGAAAAATCCGAGTCGATCCCCACGGGTGGGCTGCTGTTCCAATATGCGGGACGGCCCGGGTGCCGTCACGTCGAAACGCTGGTTCACCGCTTTCACCGGCACGGCTGTGGATCCGCACCGTCGGCGCGTGCGAACCCGGCCGTCAGCGCAAGGCAGGCAAAGCCGATCACGGCGTGATTGGCCGTCAACCGGTCCATGAGCAGGCCGAAGCCCGAGGCTCCCGCGGCCTGGCCAACAGCCAGCGCCAGAAACGCGATCATCACGCCGGTGGCGGGCCGACAGGGTAGTGCCGACACCCCCCACAGCAGATAGATACCCGTAAGCACGATGTAGGAGGCGCCGAATAGCGCGCCGCCGCATAGCGTCAGGGCTGTCGAGGTGCCGTCGGCCCCGATCAGCAGTATGCCTGCCGCCATCCCCGCAAGAAATACCCGGTGCACCGCGTCGATTCCGAATCGCGCGATCAAATGGCCGGCGCCCGCCCCCGCGATGCCGGCCGAGCCGATGGCGATCCAGAGCAGCCCGGCGCCGGTGCCGCTCCAGTCGAGTCGAAGTGCGACAAGTTGCCCGCCAAAGGACCAGACAGCGGTGCTGGCCGCGCCGGTCAGAAAAGCCGCCGAGGCCAAGCGCCGAAGGGCGCCGTCGATCGGCGGCATGCCACGCGTGCCAGTTGCCGTTCCGGGTGTGTTTCGCGGCAGGGCCAACGCCACGGCGTATGCCAGGCCGACCGCGGCGGCGGCAAACCCCGCGAAGGCGAGGCGCCATTGACCGCCCATCAGCAGCGCCACGGGGCCAGACAATGCCACGCCCGCCCCGGTGCCCGCGTTGATGATCGTGTTGGTCGCGTTCTGCCGGTCTGGCCTGACCGCCGCGGCCACCGCCGCCGCCAAGGGCGGCGAGGCCAGCCCCGTGCTTGATCCGGCCAGCATCACCGCGCCCGCTAGCCAGGGGGCCGAGGGCGCGGCCGCGATACCCGCCATGCCCGCCGCCGCGATCAGCGCGGCGGCGATGGCCACGTGGCGGGCGCCGATGCGTTCGGTCAGCCAGGCCGATAGCGTGACCGCGACGCAGTAAGTCAAGAATGCCCCGCCCGAAACCAGCCCGCTCAGGGTCGGCGACAAGGAAATTTCCGCATCGATCGCGGGCAGAAACAGTCCGAAGGCGAAGCGGGCAAAGCCGTAGCAGACGGCGATCAGCGCGAAACCCGTGGCGCCCAGATACAGACTCGGGTTCATGACCGAGCCCGCGCGATGGCCGGGCCGAGCGCTCGCGTCACAGGGTGTCCAGCGAGACGATCCGGCCGCCTTCCGCCTGCAAGCGCAAGAGATACGAGCCGTGATCGACAACCTGGTACGGGAAATACAAGCCCGCCGGGGTGGGAGCATTGCCGTCCAGCCCGGCCAGCCGCTCAAGAATCATGCTGACGCCCAGCGCGGTCAGGTGGGCCGCGCCGCGCGGGTGGAACACCGCGTGGCGTGTGCGCAGCGCAAGACCGTCATGGCCCTTGCCTGCCAGTTCGATGAGGATCTCGGTGGACTTGGGTTCGCCACGGCGCCGTGACGAACTGATTCCGGTGGCGATGTTGAACTGCACGTTGGGTGCACCGGTTGCAGCCGCCAAGCCGGCCACATCGATGGACGAGAAGCCAGCTGCTTGCATCGTGGCGCCATCGATCGCACGGAATTCGGTTTTTGCGTCGTCCTTGCCGCGCCAGACGTAGCGGCCATCTTGCCGCGTCAGCGCGGCCGGCATCATCCGGTTCAGCCGTTCGAAGTCTTCGGCTACGGCGGGGCCGCCGCCGTCCTGCTCATCGACAAGCGCGCCGATCTTGATGTCGTGGATTTGCGCAAAGGCTTGCGCGCAGGCGAAGGTGGCGATGGTCGTGGCGCCCACGAGCCACTCATAGCCCAGCACGATTGCCGCGGCGCTGGGCGCATGCATGTAGGCCGCGACTTCGGGGGCGATTTCGAAGACGCCCGAAGAAATGCCCAGGTGCGCCGCGCCGCGGCGTTGCGCGTAGCGCAAACCGGCCAGTCGGTCGTCAGCGTAAAAGACCGCCACAGCCGCGACCGGACGGTCACCCAGGCCAAGATCGTCCACGCGAGGGTCTATCACCACCCCTTCGGCATTCCCCAGATCGTCAGCCGCTTCAGCGCTTTTGGCGGCATTGCGCCCGCCGATCAGCAACGGCACATCGGGGTGCGCGGCGCGCAGTGCCCGGGCGCTCAGGCGGCCGATGGCGCCGGTGCCGCCCATTAATAAAATTGGAGTCGACGTCAATTCAAGGTACCTCCGCACGTGGGTCCGGGCGCGGGCGGTTCCGCCTTATCGCGCGTGAAAGGGATGACCAGGCGCATCGTCAACCATACCGATTTCGGCGACCGGGTCATCCTCCCGCACGGTCAGTCTGCCGCGGCGGGGACCGGCGTGTTCAGCAACTGCTGTTCCCACAGGTAGGCGATGCCGCTGCCCGCGGCATGCTGAACGAGTATGTCGGTCAGCGCCGGGGCGGTGTCGGTGCGCGCCCAGTCCCGTTGCCACTCGGCGGCCACCGCCAGCCACGTCATCAGATTCACGCCGGCGGCCGCCATGCGCTGGAGGGCCACTTCGTGCGCTTCGACCGAAACGCCACCCGACGCGTCGGTGATGACCGTCACATCCCACCCTTCGCCCGCGGCCTGGATCGCCGGCATCGCGACGCAGATTTCGGTCCACAGACCGGCGATGACCAACTGCTTGCGGCCCGTGGCCTTGGCCGCGTCGACCACCTTTTTGTCTTCCCAGGTATTGATGAGCGTGCGGTCAATGACTTCCTGGCCGGGGAACACATCGGTGATCTGGGAAAAGATGCGGCCGCCTCGGGCAGCGATCACGCTCGTCAGGATCGTGGGTACGCCAAAGACCTTTGCGGCCTTCGCCAACGCCGTCGAATTGTTGACCACCGCATGCGGATCGTGGCTGTTCAGGTTGGTCAGTTGGTAAGGCTGGTGGTCGATCAGAACGAGTACCGAATCTTCAGGACGGAGAAGCGAATCGAGGCCGTTGCGAAAAGTCATTGGTGATTCCTGGTTTGCCATGGTTTGTGGAAATTGCATTGCGAGTCGCGTTGCAGATTGCGTCCCAGATGGCGTGCGCTTGTGGCGACGCTATCCGGATCCGCCATTATGTTTTCGTCAATCTGGATGCGGTAGTTCCGTTCCGAGGCGAACTGTGTCGCGCGATCAGGAACACCATCGTCTCGCCCGGCACGCCGATTCGGCGCTTGCGGCGGTAGTGCTATCCTGGGGCGAACCGCGACGCGGAAAGGGGAGCAACGCCAAATTGGATCTCGAAGAACTTCAAACATTCGTCGAAGTTGCCGATGCGGGCGGCGTGTCGCCCGCCGCGCTCAGACTGGGGGTGTCCAAGTCGATCGTCAGCCGCCGGTTGCTGCGGCTGGAAAAGGAACTGGGCGTGCAGTTGCTTGCACGCACCACACGCGGGGCAGCGCTTACCGAAGCCGGGGCGATTTTCCGGGACCATGCGGCCAGAGCCAGCGCCGAGATCGACATGGCCCGGGAAACGATCGTGCCCGCCGGTGATCTGCGGGGCCGCTTGCGTGTTGCCGTGCCGGTGTCGTTCGGCCTGACGCATTTCGCGCCGGTGGTCGCGGAATTGGCGCGGCGCCACCCCAAGCTTCAGGTCCAGACCTGCTATAGCGATCGCTTTGTCGATCTCATCGCAGAGGGTTATGACTGTGCGATACGGGTGGGCTATCTGCAGGACTCCAACCTGATCGCACGGCGCGTAGGCCCCATCCACGGCAAGCTGCTCGCCAGCCCGGGCTACATCCAGGCGCATGGGGCGCCCGAAGCGCCCGAGCAACTTGTCGCGCATGAGGCACTCATGCAGGGCACCGAGACCTGGCAGTTCATGGATGGCGACAAGATCATCGCGGTTCGTCCGCAAGGGCGCTTCAAGGCCGACAACGGCGCGGCCTTGGTCGCCGCCGCGACGGCCGGACTGGGGATCGCTTATCTGCCCGATTGCCTCACCCACGACCATGTAGCCGCAGGCGCCCTCGTGCCCATCATGACCCGCTATCCCCCACCGCCGGCCGGAGCCTACGTTATCCGCCCGCCCGGCCAGCATCCCGCACGGAAGATACGGGTGCTGACGGAGCTATTGATCGAGCATTTTGGGCAATCGCCGCATTTCGCGGGGGCCGGCGCGGGGTGACGGCGGCTTGAGGGCCGGGCAAACCTGTGCGGTCAGACGGGCACGCCCTTCGCACGCAGAATCGAATCAAACCGCTCCGGGTCGGACGTTCCCGAACGGTTCTCCTCGCGTATCCTGGCCTCTTTCTCCAGATGGCGGCGGGTCCGCTCCAGGATGTCCCTGGCCTGGATGGCTGGAACGGCTATCACGCCGTCTGCATCGCCGACGATGACGTCGCCCGGCGCGACCTGCAAACCCGCGCAAGCGATCGGAATATTGATTTCTCCGGGGCCATCCTTGGTCGGGCCGCGATGGGTGTGGCCCCTGGCAAAGAGGGGCATGCCGTCCGCGGCCCACTCGACCACATCGCGGACCGCGCCGTCGATGACGAGTCCGGCCAGACCGCGCGCGACGCAGGTGGTGCGCATCAGCCCGCCCACCAGCGCCTGGGTGAGATCGCCGCCGCCGTCGATGACGAGCACGTCGCCAGGCCGCACCATGGTGAGCGCCTTGTGGATCATCAGGTTGTCACCCGGCCGGACACGTACGGTAAAGGCAGTGCCGCAGAGCACGGTGGTCAGGTCATCGTGATACTGGCGCAATCCGATCGCGCCAATGTGCCGGCTCATCGCGTCGCCGATCGCGGCGACCGGCAGCGAGCGAAAGGCGTCGATGGTTTCGGCGTCCGCGCCCTGCTGGCGCGGGTTGATGCAATAACCCGCGGGCCACGGGATGGCGGGGGAGGGAGCGTTCATGGTCGGTGGGTTCCTGGCGTGTAAGGGGCGGATTTTCAGAGTTGAATGTCCGCCTGTTTGACGAGATCGCCCCACTTGGCGCGGTCCGCCTTCAGGAATGCCGCGAACTCCTCCGGCGTGCTTCCCACCGCTTCGATGCCGTCACGCTGGAAGCGATCGCGGATCTCGGGGTCGGCCAGGGCCTGTGCGGTGGCCTTCTGCAGCGTTTTGACTGCTTCGGGAGGAATGCCGGGGCCCGCGCACAGTCCGGTCCAGGGCGTGGGATTGAAATCCTTCAAGCCGGATTCGCTGGTCGTGGGAAGGTTCGGCAGGCCGGCCAGGCGGTGATCGTTCGCCACGGCCAGGGCCTTCAGGGCACCGGACTGGATGTAGGGCAGCGAGCTGACTGCCTGATCGAACATCAGCGACACGCGCCCGCTATTGAGGTCAACCATGGCTTGGCCCGCGCCCTTGTAGGGCACGTGAACGATGTCGATCTTGGCCAGGGCGCGCAGCATCTCGCCCGCAAGGTGCGCGGTGGTGCCGTTGCCGGACGAGGCGAAGTTGACCTTGCCGGGATTCGCGCGCGCATAGGTCAAGAATTCGCTGACTGTCGAGACGGGCAGATCCTTGCTTACCAGCATCAGATAGGGCGTATTGCCAATCTGCGTGATCGGCGTGATCGTCTCGACGTCGAAGGGCATGCGCAGCGGCAGAAAGGGCTGGATGGAAAGCGTGCCCGTCGTGCACATGAATACCGTGTGCCCGTCGACGGCTTTGATGGCCGCGTCCGCGGCGATGTTGCCCGCGGCGCCGGGACGATTCTCGACGACGACCGACTGCTTCAATGCCGCTTCCAGCTTGGGAGCCAGCAGCCGGGCGATGATGTCGTTGGATCCGCCGGGCGCGAAACCGACGATCAGGCGCACGGGCTTGCTCGGATAGTCGGCGGCCTGTGCGAGCGGCGCGCAGGCGATCAACGCGGCCGACAGGGCCGTCGCAAGAATGGGCTTCAAGAAATATTGTTGTTGCATGGTTTTCCCCTTGATTTGTGTGAGTGCGGCAGGTCAGGCCAATTGAGCTCGAGCCCGCGCGATACGGCGGCAACCTTCTTCCAGTACGGCATCGCTGGCGGCAAAGGAAATGCGGAAATGGCTATCCACGCCGTAGGCCGACCCTTGTAGCACCGCCAGATTCTGTGCGTTCAACAGATGCAGCACCCATTGCTCGCTGGTTTGCAGCCGGCTGCCGTCCGGCAATGCCGAACCGAACAGGTCCGAACACTTCGGGAAGACGTAAAACGCGCCCTCCGGGCTGGCGCACTGAATTCCATCGATCGCGTTCAGCGCATGGACGATACGGTCGCGCCGCGCCTGGAAGCGCTGGCGGCTCTGCGACACGAAGTCCTGCGGGCCTGTCAGTGCGGCCAATGCCGCCGCCTGGCTCACTGAACTGGGATTGGAGGTGCTTTGCGATTGCAGCTTGGTCATCGCTTTGATCAACGCCGCCGGCGCGCCGGCATAGCCGATACGCCATCCTGTCATGGCATAGGCCTTGGATACGCCGTTCAGCGTCAGGGTGCGGTCCTTCAGCGCCGGCGCCACTTGTGCCAGGGTGTAGAACTTCCGGTCGTCATAAAGCAGGTGTTCGTAGATGTCGTCCGTCAAGATCCAGACTTGCGGATGCCTGAGCAAGACCTCGGCCAATGCTTGCAGGTCGGCTTTTGTGAAATTGGCGCCGCTGGGGTTGTTCGGGCCATTCAGAATCAACCAGCGGGTCCTGGGCGTGATCGCACGCTCAAGTTCTTCGGCCTGCAGGCGGAATCCGTTCGCCGCGAGCGTATTGACGATCACGGGCGTGCCGTTGGCCAGCAAGGTGATGTCGGGATAGGAAACCCAATACGGCGCGGGCACGATCACCTCATCGCCGGTGTCGACGGTGGCCATGATGGCATTGAAAATGATCTGCTTGGCGCCGGTGCTGACGATGATTTCATCAAGCCCATAGTCGAGTTCGTTTTCGTTCGCGAACTTTGCCCGGATGGCTTCCCGCAGCGGGGCCGTTCCGCCGACATCGGTATAGCGGGTATGGCCTTCGTTCATGGCGCGATAGGCCGCCTCGCGGATGTGCTCGGGCGTGTCGAAATCCGGCTCGCCAGACGTGAGGCTGACGATGTCCCGGCCCTGCGCGCGCAGCATGCGGGCGTGCTGGCCGGCCATCGAGCTGGGAGAAGGCTTGATACGCTGAAGTCGTGCAGCGGTCTGCATTGGCGATCCTGAAGGCTATTGAACAGTGGGCCAATTATGGATACGATCAGTTTCCGGCGGGTAGCGAGTTATCGGCATACCTGGCCATTCCATACTGGCATGGGCTTGCAGAACGTTGCGGGCCGCGCCGTCCGTCGCAATGAATCCAACCTTCAAACAACTAGAGGCGTTCTACTACAGCGCCACGCTAGGCAGCTTGAGCGCCGCCGCCACGGCGTTGCACGCGACGCAATCCGCGATCTCCAAACGCGTGAGTGACCTGGAAGCCGAATTGGGCCGGCGCCTGCTCCATCGTGGTGCGGCCGGCATCGCACTGACCCCCGACGGCGAGCGGCTGTTGCCCTTGGCCGAAGAGGCGCTGCGCCTGCGTCTGCGCATGGCGGAAGGGGTTGGCGGCGCGGTGCGGCTCGAAGGCAGAGTCCGTATCGGCGTCACCGAACTGACCGCGCTTAGCTGGCTGGGGATGCTGATCAGCACCCTGGCCAAGGAGAGCCCCGGGCTGACGTTGGAGCCCAGTGTGGCGCCGGGCCTGCAACTGATAGACCAACTGCGCCAGCACGAGTTGGATCTGGCCATCGTGCCGGGAAATTACTGGGGCGACGAGTTCCGGCTGCTGCGGGTCGGCGTGGTCGAGAACGTCTGGATGGCCAGTCCCTCGGCCGGCGTGCCGGAAGGCCCCCTGAAACCGGCGGATTTCGCGCAGTACCCCTTTCTTGAACAATCGCATGATTCCAGCAAGAGCCTGTTCTATCGGCCGTGGCTGGAAGAGCATGGGTTCCGCTTCAACCGGGTGTTCGCGAGCAACAGCCTGGCGGTGCTTGGGGAATTGACCGTGGACGGCTTCGGCATCAGCCAGCTATGCCCCGCGTATTTCCGTCCCGAACTCGACGCGGGCCTGCTGAAGATCATCCGTAGCGATCCCATGCCTCCGCCCATGATCTACAACGCGGTCTTTCACCAGGGCACGCTGGATGCCCGCAACGAGCACATCGCTCGGCGGGCCGCCGAGCTCTGTGATTTTTCGCGCCGCCGCAACCATCCTGTCGGCGGCGTGGTTCGTTGATCCGCCGTCGGCGCGCCGTTCAGATCGCGGGGCTGCGTCTTGCCGGCCGGCAGCCCATTCGTTGCAGGCGCCTAGGGGAACGACAGCAGCCCCTGGTCGTGGCCGCACACCTGTTCCACCAGGTCCACCCGGTCGGGCGCCATCTGTTTGACCAGGCGCACGAACAGGCTCGCAAACTCGCGCGCCTGTTCCGATGGCGCGTAAGAGCTGGGCAGTAGAAAGCCATACGGAATGCTGAGCCGCGGCTCGAAATCGCGCAGCACGATACCTGGCACGTTGGCCGCCAGGATGGGATCGGCCAGCGCGACACCCACCCCAAGCGCCGCGAGTTGGCAGGCGGACTGACCTGACGATGTCTCCATGACGATGCGCAGCGGCAACCGCTGTTTGGCCATCAGGTCGTCGATGCGCTGGCGCAGCAGCGTGAAGGGGCGTAGCGCTATGAACGGTTCGTCCTTGATGTCGTCGGCGGTGACGACATTCTTGGCCGCCAGGCGGTGGCCTTCCGGCATGGCGATCACCAGCCGCACATCGGCAAACGTGCGCGAGCGGATTCCGGGAAAGTCGATGGGCAGGGCGGCGACGCCCAGGTCGAATTGCTGGCCGGACATCCACAGCCCCACGTCGACCCGGGACCGGACTTCCAGCGAGACCCGCATTTGCGGATGGCTGCGCGCGAATTCGGCGATGGCGGCGGGGGTGACGCTGTAGGCAAAATACGGTTGGGTCAGGATGCGCAGCCATGCATCTTGCTGGTTGCGGATGGAATCCGCGATGCGCGAAACCTCTTCAAACCCTGCCAGAATATGGCGCGTGCCTTCGTAGAAACGCAGGCATTCCTGCGTGGGTATCAACCCGCGCCCCTGGCGCAGGAACAGGGAAAACCCGACCTCTTCCTCCAGCGCCGAAATCAACCGGCTGATCTGGGGTTGCGTGCGGTGGATACGCCGCGAGGCTTCGGTGACGCTGCCGGTTTCCATCACGGCGCGCAGGGCTTGCAGGCGGTTCAGACGCATAGGGAGAAACCCGAGCAGTGGAGGGGAGTGTGGAGGCAGGCAAAACCGATGCCGGGGGCCGCCCCATAGGGCGGGACGGCAAGGCGGGCGTCATCCATTACAAAAGCGCATGAATCGATACTCCAAACGAAATTGACGCATGGATTCCCGGAATCTTAGGATCATCCCACGTTCAATGAAAGAGGCGCGGCGTGAATATCCTAGAAAACGCGGTATCCGTGGGTGGACCCGCGGCACTGTTTCCCGATGACCGCAATGGCATCGAACATCTGGATTGGAGCAACATCGGGCAGGCGTTCCCGATCAAGCAGCGGCGGGCGTACCTGAACAACGCCTCGATCGGCGCGCTGAGTCAGCCGGTCGTGGCGGCCGTCAACCGGTTCATGGAGGACGTGCGCGACAACGGGCGCAACGCCTATCCGGAATGGTGCCGTTATGCGGAAGAAACCATCAAGGCGCGCATCGGCCGGCTGATCGGCGCGCATCGCGACGAGATCGCCTACGTCAAGAACACCACCGAAGGGTTGGTCAACGTGGCCAATGGCTTTCCGTGGCGCGATGGGGACAACCTGATCCTGCCGGATATCGAGTACCCGTCCAACGTCTATTGCTGGATGAAGCTGGCGGCGCGCGGCGTTACGATCCGCTGGGTGAAGAACCGCAATGGCCGCATCCTGGTCGACGACATCCGCCGATTGATGGACGACCGCACCCGGCTTGTATCGCTGAGCGCGGTGCAGTTTTCCAACGGATTCCGGCAAGACCTGGAAGCCACCTCCAACCTGTGCCACGAACGCGGCGTGTACCTGAACCTGGACGCCATCCAGTGGGCCGGTTCGCTGGAACTGGATGTCGAAAAGCTGGGCATCCACTTCCTGTCGGTGGGTGGCCACAAATGGATGCTGGCGCCCATCGGGACAGGGTTTTTCTACTGCCGCAAGAGCGTGCTGGGACTGCTGGACCCGCCCAGCGTGGGTTATCACAGCGTGGACAGCACGGAAGACCACATGCACTACATGCTGGAATACCGGCCCACCGCCGCCCGCTTTGAAGAGGCGCTGGCCAACTTCACCGGTATCTGGGGCTTGGACGCGGCCGTGCGTATCCAGCTGGCGCTGACGCCGGCCCGCATCGAATCCCATATCCTGACGCTGACTGACTACGCCTGCGAGGCCTTGTTGCGCAAGGGGTATCAGATCGTCAGCTCGCGGAACCCGGGCGAGGCCTCCGGTAACTTGTCGTTCAAGCATTCTGGACACGACGCCCAGGAACTGTCGCAGCGCTTGCGTGACGCGGGCGTGGACCTGGCGGTGCGCGGTGGCAATCTGCGTATTTCGCCGACCTATTACAACGATTCCGATGAAATCGACCGTCTGATCGAAGCGCTGCCGTCCTGAGGGCTGCGCGCTTCTAACGGGCCGATCAACATGCAAGGGGAAAACATGACGATGCAACACACATGGCGCCGCCTGGCGCTGGGATTGGGCGCCTGCGCGCTGGCGGCGTTTGCGTCGGGGGCCCAGTCCGCCGACACGCCGAAGAAGGGTGGCACCTTGCGTTATGGCACGGTGTCCGAAATCGTGTCGCTGGACCCGCACGTGTATGGCGGCAGCGCGTGGAAGGTATTGATCGAATCGCTCTATAGTCCGCTGGCGGGCTATGACAAGACCGGGGCGGTGGTGCCGCGCCTGGCCCAACGATGGGAACAGCCGGATGCCCGCAGCATCGTGTTCCACCTGCGTCCGGACGTGAAGTTCCAGGACGGCACGCCGGTCACGGCGGACGACGTCAAGTTCTCGCTGGACCGTATCCTGGACCCGGCGACCGGCGCCACGCTGCGATCCAACCTGTTGGGCGCCACGGTGACGGTCATCGACCCGACAACGGTCAAAGTGGAAAAGCCATCGCCCGACGCCACGCTGCTGGGGGTGCTGGCCCTGCCTGAAGCCGCCATCGTGTCGCGCAAATGGGTGCAGGGCGGCGCCAATCTGAAGCTGAGCGCCAATGGCACGGGCCCCTTCCAGTTGAAGAGCTACGAGCCGGCGGTGCGCGCCAGTCTGGCGCGTAATCCCAGCTACTTCATCGCGGGCCAGCCGTATCTGGACGCGGTGGATTTCCGCATGATCAAGAGCGACGACGCTCGCGTGAATGCGCTGCGCAGCCAGTCCTTGGACATGATCGACTTCGTGCCGTGGAAGGACATCGACGTGCTGCGCCGCAATGCCGGCATGAAGATCGACATGGCGGGCGGCGCATTCATGAGCGTCTGGTTCAACACCAGCAAAAAGCCCTTTGACGATGTGCGCGTGCGCCGCGCCGTGTCGTACGCCATCGACCGCGAGGCCGTCTCGAAGGCCGCTTTCTTTGGACATGGCCAGCCCATTTATGGCGCGCCCACGCCGCCAGATTCGCCGTACTACAACAAGGCGCTGGACGGCACCTTCAAGCGCGACGTGAAGCAGGCCCGCGCCTTGCTGGCCGAGGCGGGTTACGCGAACGGCATCGACGCATCGATGGTGGTGTTTCAGGGCCTGGGCATCTACACGACGATGGCGCAAGTGGTGCAGGCCAACCTGAAGGAAGCCGGCATCAACCTGAAACTCGAACCGGTGGAATGGGCAACGCTGGTGGAACGCAAGAACCGCGGCGACTACGAGTCCATGATCTACGGGGTGTCGGTCAAGCTGCCGGACCCCGATGCCTATGCCTATTACCTGGGCGGCGATTCCAGCTACTGGGCCAAGCCGATCGGCTATCGCGATCCCGAACTGGAAAAGCTGCTGGCCGACGGGCGTGCATTGACGGATCCCAAGGCGCGCCAGCCCATCTACGCGCAGGCGGAGAAGCGCATCCTGGACACCAGCCCCTGGGTGTTCGTGAATTGGCGCGAACAGGCGCAGGGGTATCTGCGCAAGGTGCACGGGTATACGCAGTTGGGCGGGGCGCTTAGCGAGAGCAGCCCGGGCATATCGCTGCCCACCATGTGGCTGAACTGAGCACGCTGGCATGCTGCCTTTTCTGCTGAGACGCCTGACGTCAGCCATCGTTACCTTGGCGCTGGCGACGGGCGTGGTGTTCATCGCCATCCATCTGCTGCCCGGCGACCCCGTGGCCATCATGCTGGGTGACCAGGCCGGCAGCGACCCCGTCGCCGTGGCGCGCGTGCGGGCGCAGCTGGGTCTGGACTTGCCGCTGGCGACGCAGTTCACGCACTGGGCGGGAGCCCTGGCCCACGGCGATCTGGGCGTGTCGCTGCGCACGGGCGAACCGGTCGCGCACGAGCTGGCGCGGCGCATTCCCCGCAGCCTGGAGCTGATTGGCGCGGGCTTGCTGATTGCGGTGCTGTTCGGGGTGCCCCTGGGCGTGATCGCGGCGCGTGCGCGCGGCCGGCTGGCGGGACTGGCGGCCTCCGTGCTGGCGATCGCGGGGTTTTCGGCGCCGGTATTTGTGTTGGGGATTCTGCTGGTGCTGGTGTTCAGCCTGGGGCTGGGCTGGTTGCCGTCGTCCGGCTTTGTGCCGTTCACCGACGACCCCGTCCAGCATTGCCTGTCGTTGATACTGCCGGCCTTGACGATCGGCCTGAACTTCATGGGCGTCATCGCCCGTATGACGCGGGCCAGCCTGGCCGATGTCATGGGGCGCGACTACGTCAAGCTGGCGCGGGCCAAGGGACTGCCGCGCAACCAGGCGATCTTTCGTCATGCGTTGCCCAACGCCCTGGTGCCGGTGATCGCCATCGTCGGCATCCGCGCCGGCAATCTGCTGGGCGGCACGGTCATCATCGAAGCGCTGTTCGACTGGCCGGGGCTGAGTTCCCTGCTGGTGAGCGCGGCGTTCTCGCGTGACTATCCCGTGATTCAAGGGTCCTTGCTGGCCATCTTTGCCATCTTCATCCTGATCAGCCTGGTCATCGACCTGGCCCAGGGCCTTGTCGACCCTCGCATCCGCAGGCCGTCCGCATGATCACATTCCTACGCAACCACACAGGCGGGCTGTCCGTGCGGATCGCCCTGGGTTTCCTGACCCTGCTGGTGCTGGCCGCCGCTTTCGGGCCGGTGCTGGGGCTGGCCGATCCGTATCAGATCGACGCCGCCAATTTATTGTCGTCACCGACCTGGCAGCACTGGCTGGGCACCGACGAGCTGGGGCGCGATCTGTTGTCGCGTTCCGTGTACGGCGCCCGCGTGTCACTGACGGTCGCCGCGGCGGCGGTGATCCTGGCCGGCGTGCTGGGCGTGGCCATCGGCGTCAGCGTGGCCTTTCTGGGGCCGCGCGCGGAAGCCGCTGCCATCCGGGTGGTGGACGTGTTTGTGTCGCTGCCCGAGATCTTCGTCGCGCTGGTCGTACTGGCCTTCGTTGGCGGCAATCTACCGACGCTGATCGCCACCATCGGCATTCTGTACGCCCCGCAGTTCGCGCGGGTGACGTGGGGGGTGGCACGGGGCATCCGGGCCCGTGAACACGTGTTGGCCGCCAGTTCGCTAGGGGCGGGAAATGGCTGGATCATCTGGCACGAAGTGTTGCCCAACATGCGGTCCATCATCGCCGTGCAAGCGTCGTTTACCTTCTCTTTCGCGATGCTGCTGGAAGCGGGCCTGAGCTTCCTGGGCCTGGGCGTGCGGCCGCCCGTCCCCTCATGGGGGCAGATGGTGGGATCGCTGAAGGACTATCTGTTCACCAATCCGTGGCCCGTGCTGGTGCCCGCGCTGGCGCTGTTCTTTACCGTGCTGGCCGTCAATGTGCTGGGTGACTGGCTGCAAGATGCGCTGAATCCGGAGCTGCAACAATGAGCCGCGACCCCGATACCCTGCTGACCGTCAGAAACCTGGCCGTCAGTTTCGACACCCGCCAAGGCCTTGTCGCCGCCGTCAAGGGCGTGGACCTGACGGTGCGGCGAGGCGAGGTGGTTTGCCTGGTTGGGGAGTCCGGCTCTGGCAAATCCGTCACGGGCTTTTCCTTGATGGGCCTGGTGGATCCGCCAGGCCGGGTGACCGCTGATGAGCTATGGTTCGATGGCCGTGACCTGATGCGCGCCTCGGACCGCGAGAAGGACGCGCTGCGCGGCAAGGACATCTCCATGGTGTTCCAGGAGCCCATGACCGCCTTGAATCCCGGACGCACCGTTGGCAGCCAGATCGCCGAGGTGATCCGCATCCACGAACGGACCGGCCGTGAACAGGCCTGGAACCGGGCGGTGGATCTGCTGCAGCGGGTCGGTATCCGCGAACCCGCGCAGCGCGCCAAGGCCTATCCGCACGAACTTTCCGGCGGCATGCGCCAGCGGGTGATGATTGCCATTGCCTGCGCGTTGACGCCCAAGCTGATCATCGCCGACGAGCCCACCACGGCGCTGGACGTGACGGTGCAGGCGCAAGTGCTGGAGCTGCTGTTTGCGCTGCAGGCGGAAACCGGCGCGGCCGTGCTGTTCATCACCCATGACTTGGGAGTGGTCGCCGAGATTGCCGACCGCGTCGTCGTGATGCAGGCGGGCAGGGTGGTCGAAGAAGGCGGCGTGCGGCAGATATTCGAACAGCCCCGCCAGGCCTATACCCAAGCCTTGCTGGCAGCCGTTCCAGACGTCGATGCGCCACGTGACCGCGCGCGCCGCCTGTCGCGGCAGCCTGTTCTCAGTGCCGGAGGAACCCCGTAATGACCGATTTCATGTTGCGGGCCGAAGCCGTGACCAAGGACTATGTCGTGGGCCGCAGCCTGCTGGGCAAGCCGTCGCGCGTGGTGCAGGCCGTGCGGGGCGTCAGCCTGTCGGTCGCGCCCGGCAGCACGCTGGCGCTGGTGGGCGAGTCGGGCTCGGGAAAAAGCACGTTGGGCCGCTGCATCGCGGGATTGGTCCGTCCGTCTTCGGGCCGCATCCACCTGGCGGGCCATGATGTGCTGCAACTGGCCGGCGCGTCGCTGATGTCGTTCCGCCGGCAGGTGCAGACCATCTTCCAGGATCCGTATTCCAGCTTGAATCCGCGGCGCACGGTCGGCGACGCCATCATGGATGGCATGGTCATCCACAAGCTTTATGGCGCCGAAGAACGGCGCGCCCGCATGCAAGCCTTGCTGGCGCGGGTGGGACTGCACCCGGATCATGCCAAGCGGTTTCCGCACCAGTTTTCGGGCGGCCAGCGCCAACGCATTGCGATTGCGCGCGCGCTGGCCCTGGAACCTCGTTTCATCGTGGCGGATGAAGCCGTGTCCGCGTTGGATGTGTCGGTCAAGGCGCAAGTACTGGATCTGCTGGCGGATTTGCAGGCAGAACATGGGCTGACGTACTTGTTCATTTCTCACGATCTGGGCGTGGTGAGGCATTTCGCGGATCGCGTGGCGATCATGTCCGCCGGAGAGCTGGTCGAGGAAGGCGAGTGCGATCAGATATTCCAGGCCCCGCGGCACGACTACACGCGCAAGCTTATCGCCGCGGTGCCCAGGCCGGATCCCGCCCGGAGGCGCTTGAGAAGGGCGCCTGAATAGGATTGGCGTGGTTCATGCGGGCGCCCGGCGGCCGCCGGCCGCGCTTGGGACAAACCCGCGTGCCCGTGCCATTCTTGGCGGACTTTCCCAGTATCAAAGGTTTTTCCTATAGGCCCATCGCAATCCCATATTTGAGCCGGTGACGCGCGCCGCCTACCATTTCTCCACATGCCCAGAACGGGCAGAAGGGCGCGTTCAGTCGCCGAATCAGGGGAAATCATATGCAGTGGGAACGTCGTTTTCTTGGCGCCTTGTGCGGCGCGGCGATGCTGTGGAGCGCGCAAGCCGGTGCGGCAGACGCATTTCCTGACCGTCCGGTCAGATTGATCGTGCCGCAATCCGCGGGGTCGGGCGGCGACGTGGTCGCCCGGTTGCTGGGAGAGAAGATCGGCGCGTCGCTGGGACAACCCGTTGTGATCGAAAACCGTCCGGGCGCCAACGGCATCATCGCCGCCAGCTTTGTCGCGAAGGCGCCCGCCGACGGCTATACCCTGATGCTCGCCGGGGTATCGCAGATGAGCTTCAACCCGCGGCTGTACAAGTCTCTGGCGTATCAGGCAGACAAGGACTTCACCTATATCTCGCCGGTGGTGGACACCCCCTTTCTTCTGGTCGCCAGCAAGTCCAGCGGCATCAAGTCGCTGAAGGAACTGCAGACGGCGGCCAAGGCCAAGCCCGGCACGCTGAGCTTTGCCAGCGCGGGCGCGGGCAACTCCACCCATCTGTCTACGGAGATGATTGCCGAGGCGGCGGGCATCAAGCTGATGCATGTGCCGTTCAAGGGCTCGGGGCCGGCGCTGAACGCCGTGCTGGGCGGACAGGTGGACCTGATGACCAGTGTGCTGGGCGCCGCGTTGCCTCAGGTGGCGGCGGGCAATCTGGTGCCCTTGGCGGTGTTGGCCGACAGCCGCGCGCCCGACTTGCCCGATGTGCCTACCCTGCGCGAAGCGGGACTGCAGGCGCCGGTGATGCCCGGCTGGTTCGCGGTGGTGGGGCCGGCCGCAATGGACGGGGGCGTGGTGTCGCGGCTGAATGCGGCGGTGCAGGCGTCATTGGCCGATAAGGCGATACAGGAACGCTTGCGGGCGCTTTACCTGGTGCCCATTCCGGGCACGGCGCAGGGCATTGCGCAGCGTGCAGCCACGGACGCCGAAGTCTGGGGCGCCTTCATCCAGCGTGCCGGCGTCCAGGCCGAATAGCGCGATCAGTTCCCTCTCTCGTTCAAGGAATGGCATGAAGACGTCTCTATTCGCCTTTGGTCTGAGCATGGTCGTGGCGGCTGGCGGACTGCCGGCCGCGCACGCGGAGCCGGCCTGGCCGAGCAAACCCATCCGCCTCATCGTTCCTTTCGCGGCCGGCGGGTCCACCGACATCGTGGCGCGCAAGGTGGGCCAGAAACTGGGCGAAAAGGTGGGCCAGCCCGTCGTGGTGGAAAACAAGCCCGGCGCGGGCGGTACGATCGGCGCCGCCTATGCGCGCGGCCAGCCCGCGGACGGCTACACCCTGTTCCTGGGCACGGTCAGCACGCAATCCGTCGCGCCCTTCCTGTATAAGTCCCTGACCTACGATCCGGTGACGGACTTCACGGCGCTGGCGATGATCGCCACCGTGCCCAATGTGGTCGTGGTCAACAAGTCGCTGGGCATCTCGACCCTGGCAGACCTTGTGAAGCAGGGCCGGTCCAGGCAAGGCGGGATCAGCTATGGCTCCAGCGGCCAGGGGTCTTCGAATCATCTGGCCACAGAAGGGCTGCGCGCCAGCCTGAACGTGCCGTTCACCCATGTGCCGTACCGCGGTTCGGGCCCGGCGCTGACCGATACCATGGCCGGCCACGTCGACTTCATGCTGGACGTGGTGATGACGTCGTTGCCTTACATCCAGCGAGGCGACCTGAAAGCGGTGGCGGTGACGTCGAAGGAGCGGGTAGGCGTCCTGCCTGACGTGCCCACCGTGGCCGAACAGGGCTATCCGGAATTCGAAGCCATCGGCTGGTTCGGCCTGTTTGCGCCGAAGGGCATGCCGGCGCCGCTGGTCGACCAGATCACGAACTCCCTCAAGGAAGTGCTGAACGAGGACGACATGAAGCAGTACTTCCTGGCGCAAGGCGCGGTGCCTGGCGGCGTGACGGGCAAGGCGTTCGAAGCGGTGGTGGCCAAGGACCGGGAACACTGGGGGAACGTGGCGAAGTCCGCCGGCATCAATCCGGAATAACGGGCGTGGCGCTATGCGCCAAGCCACGTGACTCCTTGCCAACGCTTGCTGGCCACCAGGTCGCGCGCCGTCTCGATGACCAGATCGTGTATCGCCATGCAGCCCAGGCTGGTCTGCGCCTGGGCTGACAGGCACAGCGAGGCGCGCCGATGGAAGTTCGGATCGTTGATGGGAATGGCCGTCACGGATGCGCCGGGCGCTTCGCTGCCGGCCAGCGCCGAGGTCGGCAGGATTGTCCAGCCCCGCTTCGCGCGCACGGCGGCCAGCAGGATCGACACCGCGCTGGTTTCCGCGACGAGCGTGTACTGAAGCCCGGCCTCGGCGAACGCCCGCTCGATCAGCACACGGATGGAATTGGGAAAGCTGGGCAGCAGCAGCGGCAGTCCGGCCACCTCTTGCAGCGAGACGGCTTTGACGCCGCCGGGCAGGCGCGATCCGACCAGCATCAGCTCTTCGTCCAGCAAGGGCGTGACCTGCATGCGGGGCTGCTGCTGCACATCCATGGCGATCGCCACGTCCATGCGCTGGCGGGCCACGGCTTCGCCCAGGTCGGCGCTGCTGCCTTCGATCAGTTCCAGCGTCACTTCGGGCATGCGCGCCGACACGGCTTCGATCAGCAGGTCGGCCAGCACGCGCGACGTGCTGGTGGGCAAACCCAGCGTGACGTGGCCCGCCGGCGTATCGCGCCCGCGCTCGACCGCGACGCGCGCCTCTTCCACCTGCCTCAACACCATCTTCGCGTGCCGGTACAGCACGCGGCCGATGTCGGTCGTGCTGACGCCCATGGGGCTGCGCACCAGCAGCCGCGTGTTGAATTCGGCTTCCAGATTGGCCACATGCTGGCTGAGCGAGGGCTGCGCGATGTGCAGCGCTTCCGCCGCGGCGGTGATGCTCTCGAGTTCGACGATACGGGTGAAGTAGCGCAGTTGCCTCAGGTCCATAAGCGATACCTATTGCTTGATTGTGGCCGCTATCAGAACATGTGTTTCAAGGTGATGATTCCTGGTGGATACCCTAGGTTTTCAGGGTGGTGCAGCCAGATATCCCCGCATATAGGTTTGCCCTATGCGTACATAGAAAAGCCGTATTGGATTCCCCATTCCGCGCTTTCTAAGATGCCAGCATTGCCGATGATCAGGACCGCCATGCATTCCACCCACAGCCAATCCGCCGCCTGGAAAATCACGCCCGCCGCCTATGCGCAGTCGCGTCCCGAGACGTACGCAATTCCCGAACCCGTGTCGCGCTATCTTGCAATGCGCGACGGGTGCCGCCTTGCCATCGATGTGTACGTGCCGCGGTCCATTGGCGAACCCCGCGAACCCCGCGAACCCGGCGACGGCGGCGGCCGCTATCCCACGATCACCTTGTTTACGCCCTACTACCGACGCTTCAAGATGGATCCGAGCGCCGAGGGCGAGCGCGCGCCCAACATCGCGAAGTTCCGCGATTATCTGGTGCCGCGCGGCTACGCGCTGGTGGTGATCGACGTGCGGGGCACGGGCGCAAGCTTCGGGACCCGCGACAGCTTCCGGTCGCCGCGCGAGCGCGAGGACAGCGTCGAGGTCGTGGACTGGATCATCGCGCAGCCGTGGTCCGACGGCGTGGTGGGCGCCACGGGCATTTCCTATCTGGGGGCGGCGTCGGACTTCCTGGCCAGCACGGGCCATCCCGCCGTACGCGCGATCGCGCCGCTGTTCTCGGTGTGGGACACCTATGCCGACAACTACTTTCCCGGCGGCATCGCCTTGAAGGCCTTGACGCAAAGCTACGACGATCTGATGGTGGCGATGGATCACGATCAGCGCCATATGTTGTCGCGCGTGGTGTATTACTCCAATCCCGCCTATCAGGGGCCGCAGCCGGTGGACGACGATCCTTCGGGGGCGCTGGTGGCGCAGGCCATCCAGGAACATTTGGCGAACTTCCGGCAAACGGAGTTCATGCCCGAGTTCCGCTATCGCGAAGATCCCTTGCCCTACGATCCGGCGTTCAGCTCCGCATCCTTCAGCCCGTACAGCGTCTCGTCGGGCATCGGCAAGGATGTCGCGGTGCTGTCGGTGTCGGGCTGGATGGACGGCGCGGGCTACATGAACGGCGCCATCTCGCGATTCCTTACCTTGGCGGACAACCCCCGGCATTTGCTGCTGGGGCCATGGGATCACGGCGCCCGCATCGATGTGTCGCCGTGGCGCGGCACGCAGATGGCCGATTTTCCGTGGCTGGCGGAAGTGTTGCGGTTCTTCGACCATTACCTGTTGGGCCTGCCCACCGGCCTGGACGCGGAAGACCCGGTGCATTACTGCGCCCTGCATGCCGAGCAATGGCGCAGCGCGTCGCAATGGCCGCCGTTGCCCGCGGCCGACGAGACCGTGCTGTTTCTGCAGGCGGGCGCGAAGCTGGCGGACCGTCCGGACGCCGACGCGGGCGCCAGCCGCCATCAGGTCGATTTTTCCATCGGCACCGGGCAGGGAACGCGCTACGAGCGCATCGCCGCCATCAACAGCACGGAATACTATCCGGATTGGCAGGGCCGCACCGACCGCATGGCAAGCTTTACGTCCGAGCCGCTGGCGCGTGACGCCGAGCTGGCGGGCCATGCGGTGGCGGATATCTGGTTGTCCAGCAACGAACCCGACGGCGCCTTGTTTGTATACCTGACCGAGGTCGAGGCCGACGGGACCGAACGTTATGTCACGGAAGGCCTGCTGCGTTTGCTGCATCGGAAGGAAGCGCCTTGCCCCGACGCGTATCGCACGACATGGCCGTTTCGTACGTTCAGCAAGGCCGATGCCGCGCCCATGACGCCGGGACGGCAGGAACGCATTCGGCTCGGGTTGCTGCCGACCGCATGGCGTTTTTCAAAGGGCAGCCGGATACGCGTATCGCTTGCCGGCGCCGACCGGGATCATTGCGGGCAGGTTCCTCACGGCAGGCCGCCATTATGGGAGGTCGGCCACGGCGCGGCGCAGGCGTCGCGCATCAGCTTGCCGCTTGGATTCGACAAGGAAAGCACATGACGAAACACGGTACGGAAAATGGGCTTGGACGGCCGGCGGGCCTGTCGTGGGCGGAGCTGGAAGCCCTTGCAAACGCCGTGGCCGCGCCTGAGCCGCACGCCTTGCTGGCTTGCCTGGACCGCTTGCTGGACCGGCATGTCGGGCACAAGTTGTTCACGGCTTTGCAATATCGCCACGCAGAGGGTCTGGCCGTCCGGCTGTACAGCAGCCGGCCCGACGTCTATCCGGCTTCCGGCTCCAAGCAGATCGGCGGCGCCCCGGCGTTGACGCGCATGTTCGAGACCGGGCGGGCGCAGTTGGCGCCCGATGCCGCCGCCGTGCGAGCCGACTTTCTGGATGCGTCCAGCATCCTTGCGCTGGGGTGTGAAAGCGTGCTCAACGTGCCGGTCATGCATCGCGGTCAGTTGCTGGGTCAGATCAATCTGTTGCATGACGCTCACCATTTTCAGGCGTATCACGTCGATGTCGCTTCCACGCTGGCGCAGATGGCGGCGGTTGCCTTTCGTTGACCGCGAAATTCTCTGCGGTCTAAGCCTGCTTTGCGGGGCTGTCGATCAGCGTGGGCCGGCTCGACTTGATAAGCAGAATCTCTCAATCCGTGGGGCATTTTTGATTACTTGCCGCGAATAGGCACATGCTACTTTTTCCTTGCATTTCAAAGACCAATCCATAAAGCAAGGGAACAAAGAATCATGAATGCGATGCTGAAGAAGCGCCTCGCGGCGGCGCCGGGTTGCGCCACGCGCAGAAGTCTTTTGGCCATGGCGGCGGCGCTTTGCGCGGGCCTGTTGACGGGCGGCCCGGCGTGGGCGGCCTCGGATTATCCGGCGGGCAAGCCGATCAATCTGGTCGTGCCCTTTCCCGCGGGCGGCGGCACGGACTTCATCGGCCGGCTGCTGGCGGCCGAGCTGGGCAAGATTCTGCAGACCACGGTCGTGGTCGAGAACAAGGGCGGCGCCAATAGCAACATCGGTACCGCCTACGTGACGCAGGCCAAGCCGGATGGCTACACGCTGCTGTTGTCGGGCGTGGGCATGGCCACCAATCAGTCGCTATACAGCCGCTTGCCGTACCGCTTGGATCAGTTGGATCAGGTGGCCATTCTGGCCTATGGCGTGGATGTGCTGGTGACGTCGCCTGCGTTCCCCGCCAAGACCTACGCGGAGTTCGTGAAGATGGTGAAGGACGAGCCCGGCAAGTATTCCTATGCGTCGTCCGGCAACGGCACGTCCGGCCATCTGGGCATGGAGATGCTGAAGATGCGAAGCCAACTGGACATGATGCATGTGCCCTACAACGGCGGGTCGGCGGCCATCAACGATGTGCTGGCGGGTCGTGTCGATACCTTGTTCCTGAATCAGGACACCGTGCTGCCGCACGTGCGGGCGGGCAAGCTGCGCGCGCTGGCCATCGGCAGCGCGGAACGCAACCCGGTGTACCCGGATACGCCCACGCTGGCCGAAAGCGGGCAGCCGGGATTTTCGTCGGAGTACTGGTTTGGATTGAGCGCTCCCGCGGGCCTGCCGGATGACGTATTCCAGAAGCTATTCGAGGCGACACGCACGGCGATGCAATCGCCGCAGATCCAGGAAAAGCTCGGCACGGTGGGTCTGGTGATTCCCACGCTGACCGACAGGAACCAGTATGCGAACCTGGTCAACCGTGAAGTCGAAAAATGGGGAGAGGTGGTGCGCGCCTCGGGCGCCAGAATCGACTGAGGCAGACACCTGCCACGGGGCCGCCACATCGGCGGCCCCTTGGCTTTACTGGTGGTCCGGGGTTGGCGTCAGGAAGTTCAGGCGCGTCAATGTGTCCCGCGTGATGTCCACGATGGAATCGATGTGCGCGCCGTGCGCGGCCGTCAGGTAGGAAATATAAAAGCGCGCGGGCGGGATGGGCGGATCGCTGGGCAGCGCCTGCAGCACCCCCATGGCCAGCATGTCGTGCAGCAAGGGCACGGGCAGGATGCCGATGGCGTGTCCGGCCCCGATCAGGCGCGAAATCAGGGCGAGCGAATTGGTGGTGCTGAGTCCCGCCATGTCCACGCCGCCCGACGCCAGCCAGTTTTCCACCACGGTATAGAGCGTGGACGGCGGCGAGTGCGTGGCGATGTGGTGGCCGCGAGCGTGTTCGGGACGAAAGGGATCGGCGGAAATTCGCAGCGAGGGCGAGGCCACCCAATGAAAGGGCATCCAGCCGATGAAGACATCGCTGACCGCTTCGCTGGTGGCGGGGTTGGTCAGCAGCGCCATGTCCAGTTCGCCCGCGTTGAGCATGCGGTTCAGCACCGAACCCACATCCACCGTCATTTCCAGCGCCAGCGTGGGGTAGTGCGCCTTCAGTTGCGCGATGACGGCCGTCAGCCCGACGTTGGCCGAGCATTCGTCCGCGCCCAGCCGCAGCTTGCCGCCCAGCTTGCGGTCCTTGCCGAAGTGTTCCAACTGCCGGCTGCTGTGCAGCGCGGTTTCGGCATGGCGCAGCGCTGACTGGCCGGTGTCGGTCAGGGTGATGCGCTGGCGCGAGCGGTCAAAGAGCTGCACGTCCAGCGTGCTTTCGAGTTCGCGGATGCGCGACGAGACGGCGGGCTGGGTGACGTGCAGGTGGCGCGCGGCGGCGTGGATGCTGCCCAGCTTGGCGGCCCAGTAGAAGGCTTCAAGCTGGCTAAGGGTTATCCGCATGATAAGGAATACTTTTCAAAGTGCGCCGGAATATTGATTATTTGGGCCGAATAGCCCCGTGCTACCTTTTTATTCACCGGGTTTTAGCCCTTTTCATTGTAGTGAAACCACACGATGTATCTGATCAATTCTTTGCCCGCGCAACTGCCGCCCGAGGATCTGGCAATGCTGCAACAGGCCGAGCCCGCCACCATCGGCCACTTCCAGACCACGGGTTTTATGCGCGCCGACATTCGGGCGCACAGCCAGGATGTGCGCGTGGCGGGCACGGCGGTGACGGTGCGCATGCCAGGCATGGACGGCGGCATCCTGCACTATGCGATGGGCTGCGCGCGGCCGGGCGATGTGCTGGTGATTGACCGCTGCGGCGAGGCCGTGACGGCTGCGTTGGGCGGCGCGATGGCCTATGCCGCGCGCCAGGCGGGCGTGGCGGCGATCATCGTGGATGGGCTGGTGACGGATCTGGGTGAACTGCGCCAGCATGGCGTGCCGGTGTGGTCCAAGGGGCCATCGCCCGTGACGACGCGGGTGCTGGGCCACGAGGGCGAATTCTGCGGCGCGATAAGCTGCGGCGGCGTGCAAGTGCTGCCGGGCGACGCGGTGCTGGCCGACGAAAATGGCGTGCTGATTCTGCGTCCGCAAGACCTGCGCGCCGCCGCGCAGCGCGCCATTGATTTTCAGATGCAGGAACAGACGACGCTGGCGCGCCTGCGCGGCGGCGAGAAGTTTCCGGACGTCGTGGGGTCGCGCGCCATCATCGACCGCGCCATTGCCGCGGCGCGCCGCCACGCGGATACCGGAGCACAGTGATGAGCATCGATCTGGACCTGGCCGGACTGGCAGATTCGATCCGCCGCCGCGAAATCACCGTGGAATCCGTCATCAACGGCTATCTGTCGCGCATCGACGCGCTGGACGGCTGGCTGCATGCCTATGTGGACGTGTACGCCGACGAGGCGCGGGCGACGGCGCGCGCCGCCGACCTGCAACTGCGGGCGGGCGTTGATCTGGGACCTTTGCACGGCGTGCCCATTGCGTTGAAGGACATCATCGACATCGCCGGGCGCCCCACGACCATCGGCTCGCCGATCCACGCCGAGCGCATTGCACAGAGTTCCGCGCGGCTGGTTCGTCAACTGCAACAGGCGGGCGCCATCATCCTGGGCAAGACCCATATGGTGCAGTTCGCGATGGGCGCCTGGGGCACCAACGAACACATGGGCACGCCGCGCAATCCGTGGGACGACGCCGTGCATCGCATCCCGGGCGGGTCCAGCAGCGGCTCGGCCGTCGCGGTGGCCGCGCGCCTTGCGCCGGTCGCCATAGGCACGGATACGGGCGGTTCGGTCCGGGTGCCAGCCAGCTACTGCGGCATCACGGGCTTCAAGCCCACGGTGGGGCGCATCGCGACCGATGGGGTGGCGACGCTGAGCCATACGCTGGATAGCGTTGGCGTGTTTGCCCACACCGCCGCCGATGCGCGTAGGGTTTTCGATGCGCTGGCGCCCGCGCAACCCGGCGAATGGGCCGAGGCGTTCGACTCGCCCCGCTTTGATGTGTGCGGCATGACGCTAGGCCGCCTGCCCGACGCGTTCCTGCCGGATGTGCAGCCCGGTGTGCGCCAGGCCTACGAGGACGCGCTGGTGGCGTTCCACGCCCTGGGCGCGTCCATCGTCACGGTAACGCCGCCCGCCAGCCTGTCGCATTTCAAGGCGGTGACGGGCGACATCATGATGACCGAGGGCGCGTTCTCGTTCGAACGCGAGATCACGGACCGGAGCCTGCCGGTGGACGATTCAGTGCGGCCGCGCCTGCTTGTCGGATTGGATGTGCCTGCCGTCCGTTATCTGGCCGCGCTGCGTGAACGCGACCGCCTGCAGGCCGACATGCAACAGCGCCTGCAGGGGGTGGCCGCGCTGCTCACCCCGACCACCCTGACCAGCGCGCTGCCGCTGTCGCGGGTGGACCACGCCAATGCGCCGGTCCATTACACGCGGATCGGCAACCTGCTGCAGATGTGCGGAGTGTCCATTCCCAACGGCCAGGATGCCGAGGGTCTTCCTACCGGGTTGCAGATCTTGTGCCCCGGTGGCGAGGACCGTCTGGCGCTGTTCCTGGCGGAGGTCTATCAACGCCATACGGATTGGCACCGGTTACGCGCGGAGCCGTGCGCGGAGGGCGGGCGCGCCTGATTTCGCTCGGCCAATAATCAAGGGGAAAACATGAAACGTAGAAGCATGGCGGCGCTGCTGGCGGCCGTCGCGATGACGGCCGTCCCGGCGGCGGTCCTTTCCGATACGCTGCCCAAGACGCATTTCCAGGTCGTGGGCGGCGGGAGCCACAACTACACCTACTCCGCCGTCGAAAAGCCGTTCTGGGAAAAGACGCTGCCCGAGGCGTCGGACGGCCGGGTGACCGCCGAACTGGCGGGTCTGTCCGAGACCGGCTTGAAGGGGCCCGAGATCATGCGGTTGATGCGCGGCAACGCGATCGACATAGGCATGGGGGTATTCGCCTTCGTCAGCGGCGACGACGCGATGCTGGAAGGGGTGGACCTGCCGGGCATGGCGCCCGACATCGCCACCGCGCGCAAGATGGTGCGGTCATACCGGCCTACGCTGGCTGCCCGCCTGCGCGACCATCACGGCGTGCATCTGCTGGCCACGGTGCCCTACACCGCCCAGGTGTTCTTCTGCCGGGAGCCGGTGCAGCGCCTGGAAGACCTGAAGGGCCGCAAGATCCGCACCCGCGGCCGCAACATGGCGGACTTCATCAGCGCCCTGGGCGCGTCGCCCGTGACCATCTCGTTCGCCGAGGTGATTCCCGCCTTGCAGACCGGCGTGGTCGATTGCGCGGTGTCGGGCATCGGTTCGGGCAACTCGGCCAAGTGGTACGACGTGGCCAAGTATCTCTATAACCTGCCGACCGACTGGTCCATCGGTTTCTACGCGATGGGAGAACAGCGATGGCAGCGCCTGGATCCCGCCGTACAGCAGTTCCTGCAGCAGCGGGCCGCGGTGCTGGAGGACAGGCTATGGGAAGAGACCGCGCGCGAGAACGGCTATGCGCTGGCCTGCAACACGGGGCAGGGTGAATGCCGCATTCACAAGCCGGCCGATATGCAGGCCACGGAGCCAACCGCCGCCGAACGCGAACAACTGCGCGCGGTGGCCTCTCGGGTGGCCGGCCAGTGGGGCAAGCGCTGCGGCGCGGCGTGCGCCCGGGCCTGGTCCGATTCGGTAGGGAAAGCGCTGGGCGTAACGCTGCCCTGACCACACGCGAACAAGGAGCTTTCATGTCATCTGCATCCCCCATTGCCGTGCGCGGCCTGGAACGCATTGCGCGCATTGGCGCCTGGATAGGCGGCCTGGGCCTGCTGGCTGCGTCCTGGCTGATCGTCATCGATCTGGCGGCGCGCAAGCTTGCTGGTATTTCACTGGGCGGCGCCGACGAGATCGCCGGCTATGTGCTGGCGGTGTCCAGCGCCTGGGCGTTTCCCATCACCTTGCTGCGCCGGTCGCACATCCGAGTCGATGTGCTCTATACGCATTTTTCGTCCAAGACGCGGGTGGCGCTGGATTGCTTCGCCCTGGCCTGCCTGAGCGTTTTCGTCGGCTTGCTGACGTTTCATGCCTGGGGCGTGCTGGCCGACTCGATCCGCTTTCATTCCGTGTCCAACACACCCTTGCAGGTGCCGCAGTGGATTCCGCAATCGTTGTGGTTCGCGGGCTACGCCTTCTTCTTGCTGACGATAGTCGTGCTGGGTGCGTGCGCGCTGGCGCGCCTGATGGCCGGACGCTGGCAGGCCGTGAACGAGCTTATTGGCATCCATACGCTCGACGAGGAGATCCAGGCGGAAACGCAGTCGGCGGATCTTCGTCCTCGTTCGCAACCCCAACGCTAGGAACGCAACATGCTTACCTTGACCATTTCCATGCTGCTTGGCCTGTTGGCGCTGAGCGTGACCGCGGCGGCCACGGTCGGCCTGCTGGGCGTGACATTGGCTGAAGCCTATTCCCCGCTGTCGCTGGTGAACGCCATGGGCGAGCTGGCGTGGGGCTCCAGCTCCGAATTCCTGCTGGTCGCCATTCCGCTGTATGTGTTGATGGGCGAACTGCTGGTCAGCTCGGGCGTGGCGGGCCAGATGTATGGCGCGGTGTCCAAGTGGGTGTCGTGGCTGCCGGGCGGATTGATGAACGCCAACATCGGGGCGTCGGCCCTGTTCTCGGCCACCAGCGGCTCCAGCGTGGCCACGGCGGCCACGATTTCAACGCTGGCCCTGCCCGAGCAGCGCAAGGCGGGCTACAACGCGCCGCTGTTCCTGGGGTCCATCGCGGCGGGCGGCACGCTGGGCATTCTGATCCCGCCGTCCATCAACATGATTGTCTACGCGCTGATCGCCAACGTGTCCGTGCCCAAGCTCTACCTGGCGGCCACGCTCCCGGGCCTGCTGATGGTGGTGATGTTCATCCTGCTGATCGTGGGGCTGTGCTTGTGGCGGCCAGGACTGGCGGGCAGCCGGCCGTCGGTAAGCTGGGCCGAGCGCGTCGCCGCCTTGCCGCACCTGCTGCCGCCGCTGGCGATCTTTGCGCTGGTCATCGGCGTGATCTACGGCGGTGTCGCCACGGCAAGCGAATCCGCCGCGCTGGGCGTGGTGGCGGCCATGCTGTTGTGCCTGGCCAAGGGCGCGCTCAGCTGGGACATGCTGGGCCGCGCCTTCGAGGCGACGCTGCGCACGACCGGCATGATCATCTTCATCACGCTGGCTGCATTTTTCCTGAACTTCGTGCTGTCGTCGATCGGTCTGACGACGATGCTGGTGGACGCCGTCGCGGGATTGGACCTGCCGCCGTTGGGGATGATGCTGGCCATCATCGCGTTCTACATTCTGTTGGGCTGCTTCATGGACACGCTGGCCATGCTGGTGACCACGGCGCCGCTCACCGTGCCCATCGTGGTGGCGCTGGGCTACGACCCGGTGTGGTTCGGCATCCTGCTGATCGTGTTGTGCGAAATGGGGCAGCTCACGCCGCCTTTCGGCATGAACCTCTTCGTCGTCCATAGCGTGCGGGGCGAGGGCAAGTTCATGGATGTCGTGGTAGGGGTGCTGCCCTTTCTGGCGGTGTTGCTGTTGATGATCGCGCTGTTGCTGGCGGCGCCGCAACTGGCGCTGTGGCTGCCGGGAGCCTTGTCCACACGGTGAAGCAAGCGAGGAAGCGCCGGGGCGAATCGCCCCGGCGGCGCGGACGCCGGGCGTGTCAGCCGCCGAACCAGCGGGCGGGAACGATCACCAGGGCGGGGAAGACCACCATCAGGAACAGGATCAGGAATTCCGCCGCCATGAACGGCACGACGCCTCGGGTGACGTCGTCCATCTTCATTTTGCCCACGCCCGCCACCACGTTGAGGACGGCGCCGACGGGCGGGGTGACCAGGCCGATCGAGTTGTTGATGATGAACAGCACGCCGAAATACACCGGATCGATGCCGGCCGCGCGCACCAGCGGCATCAGCACGGGCGTCAGGATCAGGATGGTGGGCGTCATATCCATGGCGGTGCCGACGACCATGACCAGCACCATGATGGCGGCCATCAGCAGGATCTTGTTGCCCATGAACGGCTGCAGCATGTCCACGATCTTGGCGGGCAGGTCGGCCACCGTGATCAGCCAGGCGCTGACCATCGCGGCGGCGATCAGGAACATGACGATGGCGCTGGTCTTGGCGGCCGAGACGAACACGGCGTAAAGCTGGTTGAGCTTCAGTTCACGGTAGACCAGGGTCGACACGAACAAGGCGTATGCGGCGGCGACCACGGCCGCCTCGGTGGGCGTGAACACGCCCATGCGCAGGCCCACCAGGATGATCACCGGCAGCATCAAGGCCCACAAGGCCTTGCGAAACGCCGTGCCGATTTCCTGCGCCGATTTGCGCGGCGGCGGCACGATTTTTTCGCGGCGGACCAGCCAGGCCCAGGTCAGCCACAGGGCGCCGCCGATCATCAGGCCGGGAACGATGGCCGCCATGAACAGCTTGGAGATGGAGACATTGGCCGCCACGCCAAAAATGACCAGGCCGATGCTGGGCGGAATCACGGGGCCGATCACGCCGGTGGCCGCGATCAGCCCGCCCGCCGTGGCTTTCTTGTGGCCGGCGCTGACCATCATGGGCAGCAGAAGCGCGGTCAGCGCGGCGGCGTCCGCCACGGCGGAACCCGACAGGGCCGACAGCAGGCAGCCCGCCATGATGGTGACGTAGCCCAGCCCGCCCTTGACGTGGCCGACCAGCGCCAGCGCCAGGTCGACGATGCGGCGCGACAGTCCGCCGACGTTCATGATCTCGCCGGCCAGCATGAAGAACGGCACGGCCAGCAGCGGAAAACTGTCGGCGCCGCCGATGACGTTCTGGGCCAGGATCTGCGCGTCGAAGATGTCCAGATGCCACATGAGCGCGACGCCGCTGGCCAGCAGCGCGAAGGCGATCGGCACGCCCAACGCCATGACGCCCAGCAGCGATCCGATGAAAACGGCGATGGTCATGCGCTTCTCCCGGGAGCGCCGTGTTGGGCGTCGTCCAGAATCTGCTTGAGCTGCACCGCTTCTTCGGATTCCTGCACCATGATCAGGTCCTGTTCCTTCAGCTTTCCGGCCAGGACGCGGTAGAGGTCGACCGCGATGATCAGGCCGGCCATGGCCGAGAACACCAATCCGGACGCATAGACGATGGCCATCGGCAGGCCGCTGACCGGCGCGCTGACATCGGCGTTGATCACGGCCTGGGCCCAACTGCCCTGGAACATCAGGCCGACGATGTACAGCATGATGATCTGTCCCGTCACCAGGCAGATCTTCTTGCCCGCCGTCGGAAGCTTGGCCACCACCATGTCCATGCCGAGGTGCCCCCGTTCCTTGAGGGCGATGACGGCGCCCAGGAACGTCAGCCAGATGAACATCCAGCGCGAGATCTCTTCGGACAGCGTGATGCCCGAGTTGAAGCCATAGCGCGCGACGACGTTGCCGAAGACCAGCACCACCATCGCCGCCAGCAGCAGGGCGATGGCCAGTTCGAGCACGCGGCAGATACCTCCAATGAATCTGTCTATGTAGACCATGCCGCGGCCCCTTTTAGAATCGGATGAAGGCGCCGCCGCGTCATGCCTGGGCTTCCCGGACGATATCGACGAGGCCCCGCAGCGCCGTCAGGTAGGAGTGCGGCCCCAGCCCTTGCACCGTGCCGCGCACCGCGGGCGAGATGATCGAATGCGCGCGCCACGTTTCGCGCGCCGCGATGTTCGACATATGCACTTCCAGGGTGGGGAAGGGCATGGCCTTGATCGCGTCGTGCAGCGGCACGCCGTGCTGGGTCAGGCCGGCCGGATTGACCAGGGCGCCGCGCGCGGTATCGATGTTCTCGTGCAGGAAATCGATGAGCGCGCCCTCGTGGTTGGATTGCACGGTTGCAAGCTCGACGCCGAGTTCGCCGGCCAGCGCGGCCAGGCGCTGGTTGATTTCCGCCAGCGTGGTGGTGCCATAGATGTGCGGCTCGCGGCGGCCGAACAGGTTGAGGTTGGGGCCGTGCAGAACAAGAATCTTCATGATGGATAGGCCGGTGCGTTTACTTGCGGATGCGGGCGAGTTCGTCGTTGTAGAGCTTGACGATCGCGGGGTCGTAGCTGCCGGTGAAATGCCCGATGACCGGCTTGACGACCTCCTGCATCCGGACCTTTTCACCCGGTTCGATCGTGTTGTATTGGATGCCCTTGGCCTGCAGGGCGGCCACGGCCTTCTGCGCGGCTTCGCGGCTGACCTTGCGCTGGTAGACGCGGGCCTCGTCGGCGGCCTCCTGCATGATGCGCTGCTCGGCGGGCGACAGCTTGTCCCAGAACTTCTTGCTGACCAGCACGATGTTCGCCGCGTAGACATGGTTGGTCGCGCTGACGTACTTCTGCACTTCGTAGAACTTGTTCGACAGGATCACCGAGTACGGATTTTCCTGGCCGTCCACCGCCTTGGATTCCAGCGCGCCGTACAGCTCGGCGAACGGCATGGGCACCGGGTTGGCCTTGAATGCCTTGAACGTGTCCAGGAACACCGGGTTGGGAATGACGCGGATCTTCAGGCCCGCCAGGTCTTCCGGCTTGGTGATGGCGTGCTTGGAGTTGGTGACGTTGCGGAAACCCAGGTCCCAGAAGCCCAGCGCGACCAGGCCTTTTTCCGGCAGCTTCGCGGTGAGCGCCTTGCCCAGCGGACCGTCCAGCAAGGCGTCCGCCTGGCCGAAGTCGGTGACGGAGAATGGCAGGTCGATCAACCCGAATTCCTTGACGATGCCCGCCAGCGACGTCGAGGCGGGCGCCGCCATTTCCTGCACGCCGCCCTGCAATCCCGACTGCTGCTGCATTTCATTGCCAAGCTGCGAGGCCGGGAATTCCTTGACCTTGAGCTTTCCGCCGCTCTTGGCGGCCACCAGCTCGGCGAACTTCTGCACACCGGCGCTGACGGGGTGGTCGGTGTTGTTCAGGTGGCCGAAGCGGATCGTGCGTTCCTGGATGTCCTGGGCCGTCGCCGGCATGGCGGCGACGGATAGGGCGCCAATCAACGCCAGGCGGATTATGCTGGTCTTCATCGTTGTCTCCTTCCGGGTTTTTCTGGAATGTTGTCGATGTCTTGCAAGACTCGGTAGTGGAATGTAATTCCGAGTGGAATAGTTTTCCAGTTAGGGTTATCATCCATCACCCTCTACTTGTAGAAATGCCATGGCCGGAATCCTCGAACGCGCGCTCGCCGTCATGGAACACCTCTCTTCCAGACCAGAAGGTGTTCCGCTTGCATCCCTTGCCCAGCAACTGGATATTCCGCAAAGCGCGGCGCACCGCCTGTTGACCGACCTGTGCCGTTGCGGCTACGTGCGGCAGATCCGCGACCATGGCGACTACGCGCTGACCGCCCGCGTGGCGTCCATCGGCCTGAGCTATCTGGCCGCGACCGGCATCGTCGACATCGCCCAGCCGCTGGTGGATCGCCTGGCGGATATTTCGGGTGAACTGGTGCGGTTGGCGATCGTCGACAACGAGCGCCTGACCTGGGTCGCCAAGGCGCAAGGCGCGCGTCACGGCCTGCGCTATGACCCGGAAATGGGTTCGGACGCCAGGCTGTCGTGCAGCGCGTCGGGACATGCGTGGATGCTGACCATGTCCGACGAGCGGGCGCTGGATCTGGTCTCGCGGCAGGGCTTCGGCACGCCCGAGGAATACGGCCCCAATGCGCCGACCACCATCGCCGCCCTGACCAAGATATTGCACGCCGGCCGCAAGCGCGGCTACGCGATGATCAATGAAGTGTTCGCGCCGGGCATGACCGCCATGGCGGCGCCGGTGCAGCGCAAAGGCGAAGACGCCATCGGCGTGCTGAGTATCGCGGGCCCCGCCATGCGCCTGACCGAAGCGCGCATGCTGGAACTGGGCCCGGAATTGCTCGCGGCGGCCGGGGAACTGGCGCTGGCCAGCCTGGCGTCGCCCATGTTCCGCACGCGCTTTCCGATGCAGGGCCGCAATGCCGGCGACGAGACGCCGCTGGACAAGTAACGCGTACCGGTCCGGGCGCTATGGCGCCGGGCCGCCGCCCGGACCTGCCTCCACCGGGCCGTTGCCCCATGTCCCCACCCGGGCCGACCGCAGCAACGGCGACGCGTCTCCCGCCTGCGCCAGCTCGCTGGCGGCGCGCAACAGGGCAGGCCCGAATTTCTCCATTGCCTTCAGCGTCAGGCGCTGCGATGGACCGGCCACCACCAGGATGCCGGTGCTCTGGTGGCCGGGGCGCCGCACGGGCGCGGCCATCGCGCTCATGCCGGCCGCGTAGACGTCTTGCAGGATGCTGTATCCGCGCCTGCGGTGGCCGTCCAGGCTGCTCAACAGGGCACGGATCGATGTGGGCGCGTTTGGCCCGAAGTCGCGCGGTTTGCCGAGTCCCTGCCCGGTGACATACGCAATTGCCTGATCCTCGGGCAGGGTCATCAGCCACGCATGGCCCGCCGCGCTGCATGACAGACGCAGGTCGATGCCCATGTCGGGATCGTAGAGCAGGCCCGATTTCGCACCCTGAGCCTTGGCCACCAGCGTCAGCCGTTTGCCGTCGACGATTGCCAGCCGCACCAGTTCGCCGGTGGCCAGCGCGAAACGGTCGATGACCGGCTGGGCAATGTCGACCACGCCGGACCGGCTCAGAAAGCTCAGCCCCATCGACGCCAGCTTGGTCGTCAGCGCGTATTCGCCCCGGACCGGTGTCTGCCGCACGTAGCCGTACTTCATCAGTTCATGCAGCGTGCGATGGCATCCGCTGCGCAACTGGTTCAGGTCGTCGGCAATGGTGGCCAGGGCCACGCCGTCGGGATGGTTGGCCAGGTATTCCAGCAGCGCCAGTGTCTTTTCGATTGCCCCGCTCATGGCCGTCTCCCGAAGATCGCAGCGCCAATTGTTCAAATTTTGAATTCGCTCAAATTTTGAACGGTATTCAAGATTATGTCCTATGCTCGCAGCCGAATATTCAACGATAAGGTCTGCAACGGCTGTCGATGGATGCGGACCGCTTGCCACCATCAATTGGAAAAGGGGTTGGAGATGAAGACGAAGAAATCACCCGTTCGCCTTGCCGCGGCGGCAGCCGCATCCCTCTTGGCATGCCTGGCCTTGACGGCCACGGCGGCCGCGCAGGACATCAAGGCGCGGACCTTGAAGTTCGCCTTCAGCCTGGCTCAGGACCATCCGCTGGGTCAGGGCGCGCAGAAATTCGCCGATCTCGTCGCCGAGAAAAGCGGCGGCAAGATGAAAGTGTCGATCTACGCGAACGCGGTGCTGGGCGGAGACCCCCAGAACCTATCGGCGGTGCGCGGCGGCACGCTGGACTTCACTTCCATGGCGACGGGGCTGCTGGCCGGCATCGACAAGCGGTTCATGGTGTTCGACCTGCCGTTCCTGTTCAACGATGCGCAAGAGGCCTACGCGGTTTCCGATGGCGCCGTGGGCCAGCGGCTGCTGGACGGATTGGCCGACCATGGCCTGATCGGCCTGGGCATCTGGGACCTGGGCTTTCGCAACATGACCAACAGCAAGCGTCCGATATCAACGGTGCAGGATTTTCAGGGCCTGAAGATCCGGGTGATCGCGGCGCCGGTCTATATCGATATGTTCAAGAGCCTGGGCGCCAACCCGGTTCCCATGACCTTTGGCGAGGTCTATGGCGCGCTGGAGTCCAAGGCGATCGATGGGCAGGACAATCCCGTGGGCGTCATCCTGTCCGCCAAGTTCGCCGAGGTGCAGAAGTACCTGTCATTGACGCGCCATATCTACACGGGCATGCCGTTCCTGATGAGCAAGAAGACCTGGGACGGCATGACGCAAACCGAGCGCCAGATCATTCTGGATGCGGCGGCCGAGGCCAAGGTTCAGGAACGCAAGATCTCGCAGGCCAGGGAAGCCGTGGCCATCGACGAGCTGCGCAAGGTGATGCAGGTCAATAAGCCGACCCCGGAAGAAATCGGGCGGCTGCGCGACGCCGTCAAACCCGTGGTGGACAAGTTCGCGGGAGAGATCGGTCCGGATGTGATGCAGCAGACGGCGAGCGAACTTTCCACGTTGCGGGCAAAGCACTGACCATGGCGCTCCGTGGCAAGGCCGCCATCGCAATGTGGTGGGACATCGCACCCGCCTGGCGCGCGCAGTTCGAAGACTGGCACTCGCACGAGCACTTCCCGGAACGCATGGGCGTGCCGGGATTCCTGCGCGGGTCGCGCTGGATCAGCGCACGGGGATCGGAGGGCTTCTTCGTCATGTACGAGCTTGACGCCTACGAGACGCTGAGTTCGGCCGCCTACCTGGCCAGGCTCAATCGTCCCACGCCCTGGTCCACCACGCTGATGCCGCAGCATCGCAACATGATCCGAAGCCAGTGCCATGTGCTTGAAAGCGCCGGTGGCGGCCTGGCAAGGTATGCGCTGACGATCCGCCTTTCACCCCGGCGGGGGGCGGAAGCGGAGATGCGCGCGTATCTGAAAGCCCACGCGGCTTCGATCTCGATGCAAGCCGGCACCTGCGGCGGTCACCTGCTGATGACACAGACGCCAGCGATCGCGTCCACGACGGAGCAGAAGATACGCGGGGGAAAGGACAGGGCGGCCGACTGGATCTACGTTGTCAACGGCTATGAGATCGGGGCAGTGGCTGCGTGCGACGGCGACGTCATGAATGCGCGTGAACTGCGCGCCTACGGCGAACCAGACGCGCCGTGGTCGGACATCTATTGCCTGTCGCATACGCTGGAATCCGCCTGAGCGGACCCCGGCCGGCAAGCCGGCGGCCTACAACCCCAGCACCAGCAGCATCAGGAACGTGCCGAAAAGGATGAAGTGCGTCATCCCCTCGATGGCGTTGGTCTGGCCGTCGTTCAGGTTGATGGCCGCCGCCAGCAGGGTGACGAGCATCATCACTGTCTGCACCGGCGTCAAGGCCATGTCGATGCGCTGGCCGGTGTAGAGCGCCAGCGCCTCCATGGCAGGCACGGTCAGGATCACCGTGGATAGCGACGCGCCCAGGGCGATGTTGACGACCGATTGCATGCGGTCGGCCAGGGCGGCCCGCAGGGCAGTCAGCATCTCGGGCGCGGCCGAGATGCCGGCGACGATCAGCGCCAGCAGGCCAGGGGGGACGGCCACGCCTTCGAGGCCCCGGTTCAGCGCATGCGACATCAATTCGGCCAAGGCGCCCACCGCGACGATCCCGATGACCATGACCGCAATCGATTGCCGCCGATTGGGGTAGCCCGGCGCGGGAGACGGTCGGCGAGCTTGCTTGTCCGGGTAGCTGTAGCTGAAAAAGTAGCTGTGCGGTCCCGTCTGCATGCGCAGGAAAACGCTGTAGAGCAGCAGCATCGCCACGATGGTAAAGCCGCTGTAGGCGCGCCAATGGGGCAGCGGGACGAACTCTGGGATGACCATCGATACCGCCACGGCGGTAAGGATCATCACGCTGTAGGTCCGCGCGGAATCGTCGTTGTAGGACTGCTCGCCGTGCTTGAAGCCGCCAATCAGGGCGGCGACACCCAGGATGCCGTTGATATCCAGCATGACGGCCGAATAGATGCTGTCGCGCACCAGCGTGGGCGAACCTGCCTTGGCCGACACGATGGCCAGAACGATCACCTCGACGAGCACCGCCGACAGCGTCAGGATCATGCTGCCGTAAGGGTCGCCCAGCTTCTGCGCGATGCGTTCGGCATGCCGCGCCACGCTCAGCGATGCGGCCAGGATGGCGCCGATCAGCACGGCCGATTCCAGCAGGCTGACGATCTGCCCGTAGGCTTCCAGCCGGACGTCGGCCACGTAGCCCGCGACGGCGAGCGCGCAGGCCAGGAACAGGAATTTCTCGGACAGCAGGATCGCTTTCATCTGGGTCGACAGCGCTCCGGTTCCTCCGCGCGGCGCTGTCGACGCCATCGCGGTCCTTACAGCATGTCTTCCCGCGATTGCTCCGCACGGGAAGCGCCAATGGCGGTCTCTACCTTTTTCACCTCTTCCGGCGGCGGCAGCACCGCGGGAAAGCCCAAGGCTTCGATCCACAGTTCGCGCGTCCAGCCCATGGTGTGATACAGGTGGTGGTCTTCATCCTTCTCGACCGCGTCATGCGCCTTCTTCAGGATCTGCGCTTCCTTGCCGGTCTTCTTTTCGGCCACCAGGCCGATGAGTTCCCAGTTCTGATGGTCCTTGGTCTCGGCAAGGACTACGCATTCGGCAGCCACGATCTGCGCGGCGGCGGGGTCGCCCGCTGCCTTGGCCATGGAAATCGCCGCGACCAATGATTCGCCATGGTGCCGGACCACGGCGCGGCTGGGTACTTCCAGCTCGGGGTCCAGGCCTAGTTCTTCAAAAACGGTGAGCAGTACTTGGCGGTGGGTGGTGGTTTCGTCCAGATAGCCCTTCCATTCCTTGGCCAGATCCTTGTTGGTCGCACAGGAGAGCGCCGCGGTGTAGACGTTGATCCCTCCCATTTCGGTTTCCAGCGCCTGATACAGCAGGTCGTGGATCATGTCCGTGTTGCCTTGTTTTTTGGTAGCCATTCCGATACTCCCAGGTGTAGTCACTACGTACGCCGCCGTCAGCAATATTCGTTCCCGGCCGTCGTCTGGGGCGGGAGTGCGGCTTCTGGCGTAATCCGAATGGGCACGCGGTTTGCTGAGTGCTGCGGCTACGGCAGACAGACCGTCGCCGGCAACCAGGCTGTTTCAGGAGACCCGCATGAACAAGATCAACACGATACTTTTCAAGGCCGCGCTTGGCGCCGCCACCGTCCTGAGCATAGGAAGTGTCGCGCTCGCCCAGACGCCAACCGCGCCGGCACCCGCGGCCACCAACAAGCTGGACAGCGAGGCCAGGGGCTTCCTGAGCGAGGCCGCGGAGTCCGGCCACCTGGAGATCGCCGGCAGCAAGCTGGCGCTTCAGAAGTCACAGAATGCGCAGGTCAAGGCATTCGCCCAGAAAATGGTCGACGACCATGCCAAGGTCGGCCAGAAGCTGGACGCGCTGGCCAAAAGCAAGGGGTTCGAACCCCCGACCGAACCCTCTTTGGTTCAGAAGGCAAAACTGAAGGCTCTCGACCTGCGCGACGACAGCTTCGACAAAGCGTATGCGGACGAAATCGGCGTGGCCGCCCATGAAGACGCAGTGAAACTGTTCGAGAAGGCATCCAAGGACGTCAAGGATCCCGACGTCAAGCAGTTCGCGACGGAGACGCTTCCCAGCTTGAACCAGCACTTGCAGGAGGCCAAGGCCCTGCAGCAGAGCGTAGCGGCGAAGGCAAAATGATTGCCGGGTCCGCCCATCGCGCCCGCCCCTGCGGCTGAAGGGGCGGCGGGTAGCTTGCCGGGAAGCCGGAGACTTCGGGGATGCGTATGAACTCCATAGAACGCGTTGCACGGTTCATGCAGGAAAAGGGCCTTACGCTCGTGACCGCTGAGTCCTGCACGGCGGGCCTGATTTCGGCCACGCTTGCGGACATTCCGGGCGCCGGCAGTTTATTGGACTGCGCCTTCGTGGTGTATTCCGTGGACGCCAAGATGCGCTGCCTGGGCGTTCCGCAGTCGACGCTTGCCAGTCACAACCTCACCAGCGAGGCGGTGGCGCGCGACATGGCGTTGGGCGCCGCCCGCAAGAGCCCCGCCAATGTGGCGGTGTCGAACACGGGCGTCACCGATGCCACGGACGATCGCATTCCCAGCGGAACACAGTGCTACGCCTGGGTGTTCAAGCGAGGGCAGGCCGACTCGAATCCCGTGGTCTATACCGAAACGAAGGCGTTTTCGGGCGATCGCAACGCGATACGCAGGGCCAGCGCCGAGCACGCGTTGCTGGGTATCCTGGAGCACTATCACCGCCATCATCCGGCATAGCGGATTCGCCGCGGTTCTGTACAAGCTTGGAGTCGAAACATGGAAAATCACCTGCAATCAGGCGATGCGCAACGCGAGATCGCGCGCGCGCTGGGCGTGACGCCGGCGTTCGATGCGGCGTCAGAGTTGGAAAAGAGGATCGCCTTCCTGGCCGACTATCTGCTGCGAACCCGGAAGGCTGGATACGTCCTGGGTGTCAGCGGGGGAGTCGATTCCACGGTGGCGGCGCGGATCGCGCAACTTGCGGTGGAGCGCGTTCGAGCCAACGGCAATTCAGCAACCTTCATTGCCGTGCGATTGCCCTATGGCGAGCAGCGGGACGAGCACGATGCGGCCGAAGCGATGGACTTCATCGCGCCGGATCAGCGCATGCGCGTGGATATCAAGCCCCCTGTCGACGCGCAGCGCAGCGCCTTGGAAGCGGCGGGACTGGCCTATGTGGACAAGGCTGCAGAGGATTTCTCGGCCGGCAACATCAAGGCCCGTCAACGCATGGTGACGCAGTACGCAATCGCCGGTGCGCTCGATTGCCTGGTCATCGGCACCGACCAGGCCGCCGAGGCCTTGATGGGTTTCTTCACCAAGCACGGCGATGGCGCCGCGGACCTTGTCCCCCTACAGGGTCTGACCAAGCGCCGCGTGCGGGCGCTGGCCGCTCTGCTGAATGCCCCGGAAAGGCTGGTGATGAAGGTGCCGACGGCCGATCTGGAATCGCTGCAGCCGCTGCGTCCCGATGAAGACGCCTTTGGCGTGCCGTACTCCGTGATCGACGGGTTTCTCGAAGGCGAGGCCGTCTCGGATGAGCACGCCGCCTTGCTCCAAAAGCAGTACCAGGCCACCGGACACAAGCGCGCCTTGCCGGCCGGCCCGGCGGAGTAGCCCGCTGCACGCCGTCCGGCGCGGTTGAAGCTACCCGCATAGGCGCGTAGCCACCGTCGTCACCAGGGTGCCGTCGGGCAACTCGTAGTGGCCGTCCCCGCGCCAGGAAACGAGCTGCCCGTCCTGGAGGCAGCAAAAGAAGTGCGGCTCGGCCTCCCGGTCTGGTTCGGACCGGCAGTATCTGTCGATACGGTATGTCGACCCGTCCTCCGCAGCCGCCAGCACTTCCATGACCCGTTTGGTTTGTGCGTTCGCCATGCGCGCCTCCTTGATGTGGTCCGCGCGTCCATTGGGTCACGCGCGCCGGGGGCGGTCAATACGCGTCGCAGCATTGCTTCGCGGCTGTCGGCCTGCCATGCATCGTTCAAATGGTGCAAGGGTTTCCCCCTATTTGCATACGTATGCAAGGCTTCGAAAGTGTCTCCACCTTATCGAACCACCAACGTTTGCAGGGCCTACAGACCATGATCCGATATCTGAAGCGCGGCCGGACCGCCGCGGTAAAGACCGACGATGACGCCAAGGTGCGCGCTACCGTCGAAGACATCATCCGCGACATCGAAACCCGAGGCGACGAAGCCGTGCGGGACTACAGCCGCAAGTTCGACAACTGGGACCCGGCGGACTTCCGCCTGTCGCGCGCCGAGATCGAGGCGGCCCGCGCGCAGTTGTCGCCGCGCGAGATCGAAGACATCGCGTTCGCGCAGAGCCAGGTCCGCAACTTTGCGCAGATCCAGCGCGATTCCATGCGCGACGTGGAAGTGGAGACCTATCCCGGCGTGGTGCTGGGGCACAAGCATGTGCCGATGAACGCGGTGGGCTGTTACATCCCTGGCGGGAAGTATCCCTTGCTCGCGTCGGCGCACATGAGCGTGTTGACGGCCAAGGTGGCGGGCGTGAAGCGCATCGTGTCGACGGCGCCGCCGTATCAGGGCAAGCCGCATCCGGCCATCGTGACCGCCATGGACATGGCGGGCGCGGACGAGATCCTGGTGCTGGGCGGCGTGCAGGCCGTGGTGGCGATGGCGGTGGGCACGCCCAGCGTGGCGCCCGTGGACATGCTGGTGGGGCCGGGCAACATGTTCGTGGCCGAGGCGAAGCGGCAGTTGTATGGCCGGGTGGGCATCGACCTGTTCGCCGGTCCCACCGAGACGCTGGTGATCGCCGACGATAGCGTGGACGGCGAGTTGTGCGCCGTCGATCTGCTGGGGCAGGCCGAACACGGCCCGACGTCGCCCGCGGTGCTGCTGACCAACAGCGAGCAGCTTGCGCGCGACACGCTGGCCGAAGTCGAACGCCAACTGGCCATCCTGCCCACCGCGGGCATCGCGGCCAAGGCGTGGGCCGACTGCGGCGAAGTCATCGTGTGCGACACCTATGAGGAAATGCTGCAGGTTGCCGACGACTTGGCGTTCGAGCACGTGCAGGTCATGACCCGCGATCCGGACTACTTCCTGAACAAGATGACCAACTACGGCGCGCTGTTCCTGGGCCCGCGCACCAACGTCAGCTTTGGCGACAAGGTGATCGGCACCAACCATACGCTGCCGACCAACCGGAATGCGCGCTATACGGGCGGCTTGTGGGTGGGCAAATTCCTCAAGACCTGCACCTATCAGCGCGTGCTGACGGACGCCGCCAGCGCGACGATGGGCGAGTATTGCTCGCGCCTGTGCCACATGGAGAACTTCGCCGGCCACGGCGAGCAGGCCAATATCCGCGTGCGCCGCTATGGCAACCGGCCCGACCTGCCCTGGTACCGGCCCGTTGAGGCGCAGGCATGATTGCGCTGCCCGAAGGACCGGATTTCCGGCTGGATGGGCGCCGCGCCCTGGTGACCGGCGGCAGCGGCGGCATCGGCCTGGCGGCCGCGGCGGCGCTGGGCCGGGCCGGCGCGCACGTCACCGTGGCGGCGCGACGCGCAGCGGAGCTGGCGCAGGTGTGCGAGGCCTTGCGGGCCGAGGCCATCGACTGCGCGCCGCTGGTCCTGGACGTGACGGACTCCGCCGCGGTCGATCAGGCCGCGATGCGCGGCGAGCCCTTCGACATCCTGGTCAACAATGCCGGCATGAACCGTCCCAAGCCGCTGCTGGAGCAGTCGGACGACGACATCGACGCCGTGCTGGACCTGAACGTGAAGGCGGCCTTCTATACCAGCCGGGCCGTGGCGCGCCGCCTCGTGCAAGAGCGCCTGGGCGGCTCGATCATCAACGTGTCGTCGCAGATGGGGCACGTGGGCAGTCCAAGGCGCACGCTGTACTGCGCCAGCAAGCACGCGCTGGAAGGCATGACGCGCGCGCTGGCATGGGAACTGGGCGCGGCGGGCATCCGCGTGAATACCGTCTGCCCGACCTTCATCGAAACGCCCATGACCGCCGGGATGCTGGAGCAGCCGGGTTTTCGCGAATGGGTCTGCGCGCGCAATGCGCTGGGCCGGGTCGGACGCCTGAGCGAGGTCATGGGCGCGATCGTGTTCCTGGCCAGCGGCGCGTCCAGCCTGATGACCGGCAGCGCGCTGATGCTGGATGCAGGATGGACGGCGGCATGAAGACCGCGCCCCGTGCTCAGGATGTGGCTGACCTGGCGCAGGTGTCGCAGTCGGCCGTCAGCCGCACGTTCACGCCGGGAGCCAGCGTGTCCGAAGAAACGCGCCGCAAGGTGCTGGCGGCCGCGCAGAAGCTGGGCTATCGGCCCAATGCGCTGGCGCGCAGCCTGATCACCCGCCGCAGCCGCATCGTGGCGCTGGTGATGAGCTATCTGGAAAACCAGTTCTATCCGCTGGTCATCGAGCGCCTGTCGCAGAAGCTGCAGAAAGAGGGCTACCACGTACTGATGTTCATCGCGGAGGTGGACGAGGCGGCCGACGGGGTGCTGGCCGAGATCCTGCAATACCAGGTGGACGGCATCGTCATGGCGTCCGCCATGCTGTCGTCCAACGTGGCGCGCAGTTGCGCCGAGGTGGGCGTGCCGGTGGTGCAGTTCAACCGCGTGTCCATCCTGGGCGGACTGGCGCGCCATGCCAGCAGCTCGGTCACGTCCGACAACTACGCGGGCGGACAGTGGGTGGCGCGGCTGCTGGTGGAACGCGGCTACCGGCGCTTTGGCTATCTGGCGGGCCTGGAGGATTCTTCCACCAGCATCGAGCGTGAGCGCGGCTACCGCGATGCCTTGCGCGAACTGGGCCACGACGTGCACTGCCGCGAGGTAGGCCACTACGACTTCGACCTTGCGCAAGCGGCGGTGCGGCGCATGTTCTCGGGCGGCGCGCCGGACGCGCTGTTCGCGGGCAACGATCATATGGCGATCGCGGCGCTGGACGTGTTGCGCCAGGAGCTGGGCGCGCGCGTGCCGGAGGACGTGGCCGTGGTGGGATTCGACGACGTGCCGCAGGCCGCCTGGGGGGCGTATCGCCTGACGACGGTGCGCCAGCAGGTCGAACCCATGGTCGACGCGACGGTGGACCTGCTGCGCGAACAGATGCAGGCCGAACTGCGGCCGCGCGACATCGTGGTGCCTTGCGCGCTGGTGGAACGCGCGACCGTCAGGGCGGCCACGTGATCATTTTTTACCGGCACTACCGTAAAGCGCGCACAGACCGCGCTCATCATCAACTTCAGGAGACAAACGCATGCGCAGCATTTTTGTACGCACCCTGACCGCCGTCGCGGCGGTCGGGCTGACCGCCACCCTGGCCCACGCCCAAGGCGGCGCGCCGGCCTGGCCGGCCAAGACCATCCGATACGTCGTGCCGTTTTCGCCGGGCGGTGTGTCGGACGGCGTGGCGCGCCTGATGGCCGAACAGCTGAGCGCCCGGCTGGGGCAGTCGGTCATCGTCGAGAACCGGCCGGGCGTGTCCGGCCTCGTGGGCACGCAACTGGTCGCCCGCGCCGAACCCGATGGCTACACCATCATGGGCGGCACCATCACCACGCACGCCGTCAACCCATTTTTCATCAAGTCGCTGGGCTATGACCCGGTCAAGGACTTCACGCCCATCGCCCTGGTTGGCATGGTCAGCAATGCGCTGGTCGTGCGCGCCGACAGCCCCTTCAATACCGTGCAGCAGGTGATCGACGCCGCTCGCGCAAAGCCGGACAGCCTGACCTACGGCACGGCCGGCGCGGGGACGTCGCAGCATCTGTCGGGCCAGCTCTTCCAGTCCATTTCGGACACGAAGCTGCGCCAGATCGTCTACAAGGGCGGCTCGCAATCCATGGTCGACCTGATCGGCGGGCAGATCGACATGGTCTTCGAAACCGTGGCGGCGGCGCGGCCCATGATCGATTCCAAGCGCGTCAAGGTGCTGGGCGTGACGGCCGCGGCGCCGCTGGCGGACCTGCCCGGCGTCAAACCCTTGGCGGAGCTGGGCTTGCCCGGGTTTGAAATGCAGTCCTGGCAGGGGATCTTCGCGCCCGCCGGCACGCCCGCGCCGGTGGTGGACCGCCTGGGGCGCGAGGTGGCGGCGATCGTCAACAGTCCGGACGTGCGCGCCAAGCTGCTGATGCTGGGCGTGGCGCCGGACGGCCGCGGGTCGGCGGCGTTCTCGCAATTCCAGCGCAGCGAAATCGATAAATGGGGCAAAGTGATCAAGGACGCCGGCATCCAGGCCGATTGATCCCGCGATCCCACCCAGGAGACTTGTATGACGGAACCCCGTTTTCCATTGGACGGCCGCCTGCCGGGCATGCTGCGTGGCGGAAAGCCGCTGCGCGGCGTGTTCAATGGCTTGCCCAGCCCGGCCATCGTAGAGATGTGCGCGTATGCCGGTTTTGATTTCATCATTCTCGATAACGAGCACGGCAGCGCGGATCTGGGCATGACCGAGCACATGCTGCGCGCGGCGCGGGCGGCCGGCATCGCGCCGGTGGTGCGCTGCTTCGAACACGACCTGCCGCGCATCCTGGACATGGGCGCCAGCGCCGTGCAGGTGCCCATGGTCGAAAGCGCCGGGCAGGCACAACGGCTGGCCAGCATGATCCACTACCCGCCGCTGGGGCGCCGCGGCAGCGCCTTCAGCACGCGCGCCGCCGGCTACGGCGCGTTTGGCGGGGCGGGCCACACGCAGCGCAGCAACGACGGCATCGGCTTCATCGCCATGATCGAAACCCCCGAGGCCATCGCGGCGGCGGCGGAGATCGCGGCGGTGGACGGCGTGGACGCCGTGTTCATCGGTCCCAATGACCTGGCGCACGCGATGGGCCACGGCAGCGACTGGAACGCCGCGCCCGTGCAGCGCGCCATCGAGCTGGGGCTGAAGGCGATCGCCGGGGCGGGCAAGTGCCCCGGCATTATCGCGTTGACGCCGGAAGACGAGGAAAAGTATGGCGCGCTAGGCGCGCGTTACTTCGCCAATGTGTCGACCAGCATCATCACGCGCGCGCTGGCGCAGGCGGCTTCGGCGGGAAGGGACGCGCAATTGCGGTATTGAAGCGGCGGTTGCGCTGTGTGCGCAGGCGGCAGATCAGGCGCTTTCGCGCGTAACGATGCGAAATCCGATTTCCACCACGGGTTGCGCCGGCCGCTGGTTGTTGGCGC